>Ga0207878_100012_pt1 | contig 533296 bp, 482 predicted proteins | sample LinPmetageLP41_FD_184053 | JGI IMG/M metagenome (GOLD analysis project Ga0207878, IMG submission 184053) | Marine viral communities from the Pacific Ocean - LP-41 (SPAdes) | ecosystem: Environmental > Aquatic > Marine > Oceanic | place: Pacific Ocean | collected 2010-08-27 | reverse complement strand
ATCCTCCACCCCTGGCCCAGCGAGCGGTTTCGCCGTCGTCACCCGAGGCAGGAGCCGTATGCGGTAATACCGCACGTACGGATCTGTGCGGGGGGTGCCTCGTGAGAGGCATTCCTACCGCAACTAGCGTACTGAATGACCTCCGGCGTCCCGCGCCGTCGTTTCCCGTATTTGGAGCATAGTTTAATGCATCACCGTACTTTGTGCGGCGGCCTTGCCGTCGTGCTCGGCGGTCTAGTGCTGGTCTGGCCCTTGGCCACCGGCGCCGACACCATCGATTTGAAATCCGTGAATCTGACGACCGTCCTGTCCCGGGTGCTCGAGCGCAACCCTGGTCTGGATGAATACCCCTATCGTTTCCGCGCCGCTGATGCGGCCGTTGTTCAAGCGGGCATCCGCCCCAGTACCGAAGTCTCCCTGGAAGTGGAAAATATCGCCGGCTCCGGGCAATGGGCCGGCACCGACGGTGCGGAAGTCACGTTGGCTTTGAGCCAGACCGTCGAGTTGGGCGGTCAGCGCGACGCCCGGATGGAGAGTGCTCGCCGGGCCGGAGAAGTGAGTCGTCTGGACTACGATCTCGCGCGTCTTGACTTGCTTGGCGAAGCGAACCGGCGCTACTTGGCGCTTGTCGCCGCCGAGCGCCGCGTGACCCTGGCCGAGAAGGCCCTGGGCCTGGCCGGTGACGCCGAACAGGCCGCCCAGCGGCGCGTTGCCGCTGGCGCCGCTCCGTCATCCGAACGGCGTCGTTTGGTGCTGTCCCGGCAGGCGGCGGAACGAGACCTGGAACGGTCCCGCATGGATCGTCGTTCCGCCAGCCAACGGCTTGCTGCCCTGTGGGGAGAGACCGGTGAGCAAGGTTTGCGTGCCGCCGAAGAGTTGCTACCCCTGCCCGACCTGCCCGGTTTGGAGCAATGGCGCGGACGTCTGGATCAGGCACCGAGGTTGCGCGAATTCGCTTCTCTAGCCCGTCTCGCTGAGGCCCGGGCCCGGTTGGCGCAAGCCAATGGCAGCCGTGACGTACGCTTTTCCGTGGGCGCTCGGCACGATGAATCCAGTGGCGATCAAGCCGCGGTGTTGGGGTTCTCCATGCCGCTTAATCTGAGCAACCCCAATCGTGGTAACGAGGCCCGTCGGCTGGCGGAAGTGGACCTTCTCGAGGCGCGCAGAAGTGCCGCGCGCATCGAGCTGTTGTCGCTGGTGGAGGGCTTGTACCTGGACCTACAACAACGCCGCACCGAGGTCCGCTCGATTCTGGAGCAATCCCTGCCGGAAGCCCGGCGGCTCTACGAGGAAGTCGAGGCCGGGTATCGTCGCGGGCGCTACAGCGTCCTTGACCTGATTGACGCCGCTCATTCCCGTCTGGCCCTGGAGCGTCCCGGGCACGGTTGAGCGGGTGCTGGTGTCGGTGGGCGACCGGGTAAAAAAAGGCCAGCCGCTGGCGCGGGTGGAAGCCCGGGAGAGCCTCACCCTGCAGACGGTGACCGCACCGGCGGATGGCGTGATTACAGAGCGCTTTCTGAACGCCGGAGCGGCCACCAGCGGCGAACCAATTGTTGAGATCGGCGATTTCTCCACCCTTTGGCTGGAGCTGCATCTGTTCCCTCGTGATCTGGACGCTGTGTCCCCAGGGCAGGCTGTGCGCCGAGCGGACGACGCTACTGTGTTGGGCGCAGTGGATTACCTGTACCCCCGAGCTGACGAGGACAGTCAGGTCACCCGGGCGCGGGTAGTGGTCAACGACCCACCCGCCGATCTGCGCCCTGGCATGTTGATTGGTGCCCAGGTGGTGATTGAAAAGAAGACGGTGCCGTTGGCGGTACGCCGGGAAGCGATTCAGAGTTTCCGCGACATGCCGGTAGTGTTTGCCCGCTTCGATGAAAAGTATGAAGTGCGGATGATCAAACAAGGCATGAGTGGCGCGGATTACGTGGAAGTCACCGGTGGTTTGGAGCCAGGCACCGAATACGTGACTGAAAACAGTTTCCTAATCAAGGCCGACGTCCTTAAAGACGGCGCCACTCACGGCCACTAAGTGCTTAAGCACTAAGGAGATCTCATGATCGATGCTTTCGTGGGCTTAGTGGTCCGCCGGCGCTGGTTGGTGATGGCGCTGACCGCGTTGCTGGTGTTGGTGGGCATACGTAGCGCCGTGCAATTACCCATCGACGCGGTACCCGACATCACTAATGTTCAGGTGCAAATTAATACCAGTGCGCCAGGCTACTCGCCACTGGAATCGGAACAACGTATCACCTATCCGGTGGAAACGGCGATGGCCGGGCTGCCTAATCTCGACTACACGCGCTCGGTATCCCGATACGGTTTGTCACAGGTCACGGTAGTGTTCGAGGAGGGCACCGACCTGTACTTCGCCCGCCAGCGGGTGGCGGAAAAACTGCAAAGCGTGCGCGGGCAACTGCCCGAAGGCATGGAACCGGAGCTCGGTCCCATTGCCACCGGACTGGGTGAAATTTTCATGTACACCGTGGAAGCCGACCCGGGCGCCCGCAACGAGGAGGGTGAGCCCTACGACGCGGAAGACCTGCGTACCCTGCAGGACTGGGTGGTGCGGCCTCAGTTAATGCTGGTGGACGGCGTTACAGAGGTGAACACCATTGGCGGCTTCCAGCGCCAATATGAAGTGGCGCCGGACCCGTCGAGGCTGATCGCCCACGAACTGAGTTTGAGAGATCTGTCAGCGGCCTTGCGCGACAACAATTTAAACCTCGGTGCTGGTTATTTGGAACGCAACGGCGAGCAGTGGCTGGTGCGTTCCCCGAGCCAGGTGGCGAGCCTGGATGAGATCGCTGAGATCGTCGTGGCGCGACGCGGTGATACCGTGATACGTGTGGCGGACGTGGCGGAAGTCCGCTTCGGTAAAGAGCAGCGCACCGGCGCGGCCACCCGCAACGGTGAGGAAGTAGTGCTCGGTACCACCTTCATGCTGATCGGCGAAAACAGCCGGGAAGTGGCCAAGTCGGTAGCGGAACGTCTTCAGGAGGTTAATCGTTCCTTACCCGACGGTGTGCGTGCCGAGCCGATGTACGATCGCACCTCTCTGGTCGAAAAAACCATCGCCACGGTGGAGAAAAACCTGTTCGAAGGCGCGTTGCTGGTGGTCGTGGTGCTGTTCGCCCTGCTGGGCAACTTCCGTGCCGCCCTGATCACCGCCGCGGTCATCCCATTGAGCATGTTGTTCGCGCTCACCGGCATGGCGGCCAACCGGGTCAGTGGCAATCTGATGAGCCTGGGCGCCATCGATTTTGGGTTGATCGTCGACGGTGCCGTGATCGTGGTGGAGAACTGTCTGACCGGTCTGGCGGCGGCTCAGAAGCACCATGGGCGTTTGCTCACTTTGAAAGAGCGTTTGGACACCGTCACCCGGGCCACCCGGGAAGTGTTCAAGCCCAGTGCCTTTGGGGTGTTCATCATCATGGTGGTATACCTGCCGATCTTCGCGCTCACCGGCGTAGAAGGGAAGATGTTCCACCCCATGGCATTCACCGTGGTAGCGGCGCTTACCGGGGCGCTGATTTTATCGGTGACCTTCGTGCCGGCCGCCGTCGCCCTGTTTGTACGAGGTCGGGTGGGCCATCAGGATAACCCGGTGATGCGGGTGGCGCGGCGACTTTACCAGCCGGCTCTGGATGTCGCTCTGCGTGCTGCGGTGCCGGTATTGCTGGTGGCGGGGGTGTTGGTTGTTGCCAGCGGAGTCCTGGCGACCCGACTGGGCACCGAGTTCATCCCGCAGTTGGATGAGGGCGATGTGGCGGTCCACGCGCTGCGCATCCCCGGCACCAGCCTGAGCCAGGCATTGGAGATGCAGGAACAGGTGGACCGCCGTTTCCTGGAATTCGACGAGGTGGACAAGGTGTTCGCCAAGCTAGGCACCGCCGAGGTGGCCACCGACCCGATGCCGCCCAATGTGGCGGACACCTTTGTGATTCTGAAGCCCCGTGACCAATGGCCGGACCCGGATCGGCCCAAAGCGGATTTGGTGGCCGCCATGGCCGAGGCGGCGGAAACGCTGCCGGGCAACAAGTACGAGTTCACTCAGCCGATTCAGATGCGTTTCAATGAGCTGATCGCCGGGGTGCGGGCCGATCTGGCCGTGCGCTTTTACGGCGATGATCTGGCTCAACTGGAAGCGCTGGGTGAACAGGCGGTATCGGTGATCAACCGGGTGCCTGGCGCCGCCGACGCGCGTCTTCAGCCGCTCTCGGGCTTACCCGTGCTCACGGTTAAACCGGACCGGGAAGCATTGGGTCGCTACGGCCTGAACGCCTCGACAGTACAGCGTACGGTGCGTGTCGCGGTGGGTGGTGAAACCCTGGGTACCGTATACCAGGGAGATAGCCGCTTCCCGCTGCGTCTGCGTCTGCCGGCGGAGAATGTGGCGGACCTGAACACTCTGAAGCGGCTCCCGGTTGCGACGCCTGGTGGCTACGATCCGGGTTATGTGCCACTGGAAGAGGTGGCGGAGGTAACATTGGCACCGGGCCCCAACCAGATTGATCGGGAGAACGGTAAGCGGAACGCTGTTGTTTCCGCCAACGTGCGTGGCCGGGACCTGGGCTCATTTGTAGCGGATGTGAGGACAGCGGTTCGCCAGGAGATTGATCTGCCCACCGGTTATTGGGTGGACTATGGCGGTACCTTTGAGCAGTTGCAGTCCGCCTCCCGGCGTTTGGCCATCGTGGTGCCGCTCTCACTATTGCTGATCTTCGCGTTGTTGTATGGGGCGTTCGGCAGCGTCCGCGATGCGCTGATCATTTTTACCGCCATCCCCTTGTCGTTGACCGGGGGCGTGCTGGCGCTGTGGGCGCGGGATATTTCCCTGTCGATCTCCGCCGGGGTCGGGTTCATCGCTCTGTCGGGCATCGCCGTGCTCAACGGCGTGGTGATGCTCTCGCATATCAAGGATTTGATGGCCCAAGGCATGCCGTTGCGCGACGCCGTACGTGAAGGCGCGCTGCGCCGTCTGCGACCAGTGCTGATGACCGCTTTGGTAGCGGGGCTTGGTTTCGTGCCGATGGCCTTCAACACCGGCATCGGCTCGGAAGTGCAGCGTCCTCTGGCCACCGTTGTGGTTGGAGGGATCGTCACCGCTACCCTGCTTACTCTGGTGGTATTGCCGGCGCTGTACAGCCGGTTTGGCCGCAAAACGGTTGAACAAGTTTAACCTGGACCTTAACCCGAAACAGGGCGCCACCGTTTGGGCGCCCCGTCAGTATGATATGGGATTGACGATGAACTACTGGCCGTGCCTGTGCGTCGCCGGTACCGGTCGAGGACCAGGCCGAAGTCCTCTTTCTGATCGGGCTTGACCCTGTAGTGGCTACAGGTATTGGAATGTGCGGAAACGGATCGAAGGAGCCGGCCAGTGCACACCCATCACCATCATGACCATGCTCACCCGCACGGCGCGCCAAAGGATTTCGGGCGCGCCTTCGTGATCGCCATCACCCTGAACCTGGGGTTCACGGCGGTGGAATTCGTGTACGGCTTCCTCGCCCAATCCTCGGCATTGATGGCCGACGCCGGGCATAACCTGTCCGATGTGCTGGGCCTGGTGCTGGCCTGGGGCGGGGCGATGCTGGCGCGCAAAGCGCCGGACAGCCGCTTTACCTTCGGGCTGCGCGGCAGCTCGATTCTGGCGGCGCTGGCCAACGCCATGTTCCTGCTGATCGCCTGCGGCGCCATCGGCTGGGACGCCATCCGGCGGCTCGCCGATCCGCCGGAAGTGGCGTCGGTGACCGTCATGGTGGTGGCCGGCATCGGTGTGCTGGTCAACGCGGCGTCGGCCTGGTTGTTCGTTAAGGGCAGCCAGGGAGACCTCAATATCCGTGGCGCCTTCCTGCACCTGGTCGCCGACGCGGCGGTGTCGGTGGGCGTGGTGCTGGCCGGCCTGGCGATTCTTTACACCGGCTGGAACTGGCTCGATCCGGTCACCAGCCTGTTGATTACCGTGGTGATCATTATCGGTACCTGGGGGCTACTGCGCGAATCCCTGAAACTGGTCCTCAACGCGGTGCCCGCGAACATCGATCTTCCCGAGGTGGACGCCTGGTTACGTGACCAGCCGGGCGTCACCGGCATTCATGACCTGCACATCTGGGGCATGAGCACCACGGAGAGCGCGTTGACGGTCCATCTGGTGATGCCGGACGGCTTCCCCGGCGACGCCTACCTGGACCGGGTGGCGGACGGGCTGCAACACCGTTTCAGCATTGCCCACAGCACCCTGCAGGTGGAGCGGGGCGATAACGCCCACTTCTGCGTGCTGCACGCGCCGAACGACGGCCAAACCGATTGACCACCGAACCGCACGGAGACTGGCATGGCATGTTGCGAACCGGAACTGGATAAGCAGGCGCCCGTCGCCTACCGAAACGCGCTGATCGCGGTGCTGGCGATCAACCTGGTGATGTTCGGCGTCGAGGCGGCGGTGGGCCTGTTTTCAGGATCCCGGGCACTGCGCGCCGACGCGCTGGATTTCCTGGGTGACGCCGCTACCTACGGCATCACCCTTTGGGCGCTGGGGCAATCCCTGACCTGGCGATTTCGCGCCGCCCGTATCAAGGGCTTCTCGCTGCTGCTGCTGGGGTTGCTGGTGCTGGCGGACAGCTTGGTAAGCCTGATAACCGGGGCCGCGCCCCCCGGGGTGATGATGTCCGGCATCGGCGCCTTGGCGCTGGTGGCCAACCTCACCAGCCTGATGCTGCTGGTACGCTACCGCCAGGGTGACGCCAATATCCGCTCCGCCTGGCTGTGCACGCGCAATGATGTGCTCGCCAATATATCGGTGATCGTCGCCGGCCTGCTGGTGCTGGCCAGCGGCAGCCACTGGCCGGACGTGCTGGTGGCGATGGCGATTGCCGGTTTGTTCTGCCATAGCGCGGTGTCGATCCTGCGCCAGGCCGACGCGGAGCAGCGTGCCGGGGACGCGTCGGGTGGTGACTGCCACGACCCGGCGCGTTAGTCTGCCCGGCATTTCCGCCCCAACGGCATCGTCATGAGTTTTCAGAACGAAGACCTGATCGCTGTCTGCCAGCGCACCATGCCTTTCGGTAAGTACCAGGGCAGGCCGCTGATCGACCTGCCTGAATCCTACCTGCTGTGGTTCGCCGACCGCGGCTTTCCACGCGGCGAACTGGGCCGCCTGATGGCTCTGGCGATGATCCTCAGCGTGGAAAACCTCAAGCATCTGGTGACGCCGTTCCGCGACTAACGGCCAGCGTGCACTGTGCTTGCCGGTTTGGCGCATATTCTTTGCATCTTTTGCCGGTACCGTTGAGGTCGACGCATTTCTTCTTGGACAGGCTATTCGGGCAGGGTCATGACACGCTGGATCAAAGGTCATTTGCGAATCGTTCTGCTGGTGGTCCTGGCCGTTATCGGCGCCGCCTGGTGGTGGCTGTCGGGTAACGGCGCCACCGCCGGGCAATGGCAGACCGCCCGGGCGCAACCCGCCGACATCGAGGACCTGGTTACCGCGCTCGGCACTCTGGAACCCTACGACTACGTGGACGTGGGCGCCCAGGTGTCCGGCCAGCTGGAAAAGCTGCACGTGGACCTGGGCGACCGGGTGAAAAAGGGCCAGCTGCTCGCCGAGATCGATGCGTCGGTGCAGGAGTCGCGGGTGCAGGCGGGCCTCGCGGAGCTGGACGCCCTGCGCGCGCAACTGGAACAGCAGCGCGCCGAACTGGAGCTGGCGCAGTTGCAGTTCAACCGCCAGGAACGGCTGCGCCAGGCCGACGCCACCAGTGACGACGCCTGGCAAACCGCCAAGGCCACCCTGGCCACCACCCGCGCGCAGATCAAAGTACTGCAGGCGCAGATCGACCAGACCCAGTCCGGTCTGGAAGGCGATCAGGCCACCCTCGGCTACGCCAAAATCTACGCCCCCCGCGACGGCACCGTGGTGACTTTGGACGCCCGCGAAGGGCAAACGCTCAACGCCAATCAGACCGCGCCGATTCTGATGCGCATCGCCGATCTCTCCACCATGACGGTCTCCACGGAAGTCTCCGAGGCGGATGTCGACCGGCTCGAAATCGGCATGCCGGTGTACTTTTCCACCCTCGGCAACAGCGGCGTGCGTTACGACAGCACGCTGCGCCAGGTGCTGCCGACGCCGGAAGTGGTCAACAACGTGGTGCTCTACACCGCCGAGTTCGATGTGGCCAACCCGGGTAACGCCCTGATGTCCGGCATGACCGCCCAGGTATTTTTCGTGGTCGAATCCGCCGAAGGGGCGCTCAGCGTGCCCGCCTCGGCGGTGAAGAGCGGCGCCGACGGTCAGTACGTGGAGGTGCCCGCCGGCAAGGGCCGTCTCGAGAAGCGGCCGGTGAAAACCGGCGTCACTGACCGGGTGCGCGTGCAGATCACCGACGGGCTCGCCGAAGGCGACACCGTGGTGATCGGTAAGGTGCAGGCGCAAACCGAGGACGAGCCGCGCCGCCGGGGTCTGTTCTGATGGCGGATCAGACGCCGCGGGCGCCGCTGATCGAGCTGCGCGACATTCGTAAACGCTTCCCCGGCGGTGATGAGGACGTGGAGGTGCTGCACGGCATTTCGCTGACCATTGAGGCCGGTGAATGCGTGGCGATCATGGGCAGCTCCGGTTCCGGCAAATCCACCCTGATGCATCTGCTCGGCTGCCTGGACCGGGCCAGCGACGGTGAATATCGCTTCGCCGGCCAGGACGTGAACGCCATGGACCACCAGGAACTGGCCTGGCTGCGCCGGGAAATGTTCGGCTTCGTGTTCCAGAGCTATCACCTGATCGGCACCGCCAGCGCCTGGGAAAACGTGGCGTTGCCGGCGATCTACGCGGGCATGCGCCGCGATGAACGCAAGGCCCGCGCCCAGGCCCTGCTCACCGATCTGGGTCTGGGCGAGCGCCTCGACCATCGGCCCAACCAGTTGTCCGGCGGTCAGCAGCAACGGGTGTCCATCGCCCGGGCATTGATGAACGGCGGCCGCGTGATCCTCGCCGACGAGCCCACCGGCGCCCTCGACAGCCAGAGCGGCGAGGCGGTGATGGCCCACCTCACCGGGCTCGCCGACCGGGGCCACACGGTGATCCTGATCACCCACGACCCGGAAGTGGCCGCCCACGCGGACCGCATCATCGAGCTGCACGACGGCAACATCGTTGCCGACACCCGCCACCGGCCGGCCCGCGCCACCGCCGAGACCCCCAACGCCCTGGCGCCGCCGGCGGAGTCCGGCCTGCCGGAGCCCGGTGAGATCCCCGAGGCGGTGACCATGGCGCTGCGCTCGCTGCGCGCCAACTGGCTGCGCACCCTGCTGACGCTGCTCGGCATCGTGATCGGCGTGGGCGCCGTGGTGGTGATGCTGGCCATCGGCCAGGGCGCCAAACAGGATGTGGTGGCGCGCATCGGCGACATGGGCACCAACTTGCTGGTGATCCGCCCGGACCGGGGCCAGCAGCGTAGCGCCGACGGCGTGGTGGCGACCCTGGTGCCCGAGGACGCCAAAGCGCTGGAAAGCCTGCCCAATGTGCGCGTGGCGGTGCCGGAGATTTCCGGGTCCGCCACCGCCCGCGCCCTGGGCCGGGACGTCACCACCTCGGTGAAGGCGGTGTCTTCCGCGTACCCGACCCTGCGCGACTGGGAGCGCTCCGCGGGCATCTTCTTCAACGCCGACGACGAAGCCCGCTACGCGCCGGTGGCGGTGATCGGCGAAACCGTGCGCCAGAATCTGTTCCCGGACACCGACCCGCTGGGGCAGTTCGTGCTGCTCAACAGCATCCCGTTCCAGGTGATCGGGGTGATGGGCGAGCAGGGCGCCACCAACTGGGGCGACGACCAGGACGACGTGGTGTTCGTGCCGCTCTCCACCGGCACCCTGCGGCTGTTCGGCCAGAACTATCTGCGCTCGATCACCCTGGCCGTGGAGAACATGGACGCCATCGACGCCACCGAGCAGGCGGCGGTGGATCTGCTGGTACAGCGCCACGGCACCAAGGACGTGCGGGTGTTCAATATGGCGTCCTTGCTGGACATGATTTCCGACACCCAGAACACCCTCACCATGCTGCTCGGCTCAATCGCGGCGATCTCGCTGTTGGTGGGCGGCATCGGCGTGATGAACATCATGCTGGTGAGCGTCACCGAACGTATCCATGAAATCGGCATCCGCATGGCCACGGGCGCCCGCCAGCGCAATATTCTCCAGCAGTTCCTCACCGAGGCGGTGGTGGTGTCCGCGCTGGGCGGCATCATCGGCGTGCTCGGCGGCGTCGCCGTGGGTCTGCTGTTGAAGGTGCTCGGCCTGCCGATTCTGTTTTCCGCCACGGTGGCCGCGGCGGCCTTCCTGTGCGCCGCGGTGATCGGCCTGGTGTTCGGGTTCGCGCCGGCGTTGAAGGCGGCACGGCTCAATCCGGTGGAGGCGCTCTCCAATGAGTAAACCAGGCTTCAAGCTACAAGCTGCAAGCGGCAAGCGGCCGCTGTGGACCGTGGTGCTGGTCTGCTCGGTATTTATGTCCGGGTGCGCGGTGCGGTCGGGGCTGGAGACGCCGGAACCGGAGGCGCCGGCGCAGTGGGAGAATCAGATTGCCGACAGCCGCGCGGCGGTGAGCAACCCGGCCTGGTGGCAGGGCTTCGGCAGTGATGAACTGAACCAGCTGCTGGCCCGCTCGCTGAGCGACAACACCGATCTGCGCGCCGCCGCCGCCCGGGTGCTGCAGGCCGAGGGCCGGTTGCAGCAGGCCGGTTCGTCGCTGTTCCCGAGCCTGTCCCTGGACGGCGGCGCGTCCACCTCCGGCACCTTCGGCGGCACCAGCAGCGACAGCTTCCAGCTGCGCGCCAACGCCAGCTACGAGCTGGACCTGTGGGGCCGGCTGCGCAACAACAAGGCGATCGCCGAAGCCAACCTGGAGGCCAGTCGCTTCGACCGCGACAGCGTGCGCCTGACGGTGCTGGCCAGCGTCGCCAACACCTGGCTGCAGTGGCGCTATCTGGAGGACCGCCTGGCGCTGGCCGAGGACAGCCTGGCGCTGGCCGAGCGGGTGCTGGAACTGGTCGAGGCCAAGGTGCGTTACGGCGCGGTGTCGCCCCAGGACCTGGCCCAGCAGCGCACCCTGGTGGCCAACCAGCGCGCCGCTCTGCCGGACCTGCGCCAGCAGGCGCGGGAAACCCGCTACGCGCTGGCGGTGCTGGTGGGCGACACGCCCCAGGGCTTTCTGCTGTCGGACGGCGGGCTGGATGAACTGACCGTGCCCGAGATCGAACCGGGTCTGCCCGCCGAAGTGCTGGCGCAGCGCCCGGATGTGGGCCGGGCCCTGGCCAATCTGATGGCCGCCGACTACGGCGTGGCGGTGGCGCGCAGCGCCTACTGGCCGTCATTGAGCCTCACCGGCGGCGCCGGCTACGCCAGCAGCTCGTTGAGTGATCTGTTCGACGGCGACGCGGTCTACAGCCTGGCGGCCTCCCTCAGCCAGCTGTTGTTCGACGGCGGCCAGGTGCGCGGCGAGAACACCACCGCCCGCGCCGCCTGGCTGGAGCAGGTGGCCACCTACCGGGGCGTGCTGCTCACCGCGCTGTCCGAGGTGGACCAGAGCCTGGGCAGCATCAACGCTCTGGGACAACAGGACCGCTTCCGCCGCGAAGCGCTGGCCCAGGCGCGCCGCAGTTTTGAAATCGCCGAGGTGCGCTATCGCGAAGGCGACATCGAGCTGACCTCGGTGTTGGACGCACAGACCAGCCTCAACAACGCGCGCCGGAACATGCTCGATCAGCGTTACAACGAACTGCTGGCGCGGGTGACTCTGTATCGGGTGCTGGGGCAGGGCCTGGCCGGCTTCGACGAAGCGCCCTGAAGGGACGCTGGCAGGCTATCGCCTGCTCGATTCAGGATGCAGGATACAGGAGATGGCAGGGTGTCAGCCCTTCATCCTGCATCCTGTATCCGGCTCACCCATTGTGGAGACAGTAATGAGCAAAGCCCTGTTGATCATGGCCCACGGCAGCCGCGCCGAAGCGGCCAACGACGAGTTCCGTTTATTGGTGGAGCAGGTGGCCGAGCAAAGCCACGACTATGTGGCGGTGCTGCCCTGTTTTCTGGAACTGGCGCGGCCGTCGCTGATGGAAGCGCTGCAGCAGCTCGAACACCAACCGGTGGAGACCGTGCAGGTGTACCCGTTGTTCTTCAACAAAGGTAAGCACGTGGCCCGGGATATCCCCGACCAGGTGGAAGAGGCGCGCCAGCGTCACCCGCACCTGCGTATCGAGCTGCTGGAATACTTCGGCAACGCCGGCGGCCTGGTGTCCTTGGTGCGCGATCACATCGACGCCCAGAGCTAGCTGGCGTCGTTTAAAAAGTCCTGGCGATAATCAGGCCGCCCCACAGCAGATTGCGGTCCGCCGCCCCTTCGCGCACTTCCGACGTGTGGCCGCGCAGCACATAGCTGAGCCGCCAGCCACTGGCGAACGACCGGGTATAGCCGAGCCAGGCTTCCACGATCATGTGGTTCAACTGATCGGCATCGTAGGTGACTTCGCTGTCGCGGAACTGGCCTTGAAGAAACACGTTGTAGCCCCGTGCCACCACGGCGGCGCCACCCCACAGATAGCTTTCCGCCCGCGCCGGCCCGCCGTTGCCGCGCGCCGCGCCGTCGCCGTAACTGGCCAGCTCCGGATTGAACCGCCACCAGGGGTCGGCGATGCGTCCGCCCCGGAAACTCAGGCTCCAGCGCGCCTCGGTGAGATAGCCGGCGGACGCCTGCAGGGTGCTTTTCACCTCCAGATCCGGTGAGGAGACCGCCAGGTATTTCTGCCGCGCCACCGTGTAGCGGGCGGTGGGTTCGCCGCCTTCGCTGACCTGATGCTTCCAGCCCTCGGCGTGTTCGCTGCCGATCACCTTGTGCACCGCATTCTGGCCGTTACCGACAATCGCCAGGCCGAGGGCGCCGACGGTCAGGCTGCTGTGCCAGGCCACGTTTTCGCGCGGGTCGATGCGCACCCGCGATTGGGACAGGTAGATCAGGCTCGCGTAGGGGCGGTCATCATACACCGGCGTGGACGCCGCCTTGTCTTCCGGGGTAAAGCCGAACAGCCCGAACTCGATGCTGTGGCCCTCGACGCGTTGCGTGGCGCGATCACCCACGCCCGACAGGCCGTCCAGGGCGCCGAGCACCGGGTTCAGCGAGTACCAGGCATCGCGGGCGTCCCGGCCGGTGTAGGAGACGCTCAGGCCGTAGGTGTAGTCCTGGTCCCGATGTGAAGGCACCAGGGCGTCGTTGTCGAAGGCGAACGACCAGCTTTCCTTATCCGCTTCATGCAGCGGCTCGGGCCGGGGGCGGCGCGGCGTCCGTTCTTCGTGTTCCAGTAGCGCCAGCTGTATCCGGCCTGCGGGCTCGACGATCGGCTCCGGGGAGGCCGTTTGGGTTTGCGCCAGGGCGGTGGGGGCCACGCCCAGGGCGATCAGGAAAACGGCCGTCCGCAGCAGGCCGTTGCCGGGGCGCGCGCCCCACCTTGGGGCGGCGTACTCAGATGCATTGTTCATCGTTCTCCGTTCCGCAGAAATTCGCCGTTATCGGGGCGCTACCCTAAGAGCGCGCCTCTTTTCAGCGGTAGGTCAAAACTGGCCCTTTCTTGCCTGTTTCTGCGGAACGGATTTGTTTTTCTGCGTGGTTCTATCAACGCAGCCGATAGGTCAGCGACGCCATCACGCTGCGCTCGGCACCGAAATAGCAGTAGTTCACTGAATAGCAGGACGCCACGTATTCCTTGTCGAGAAGGTTGTTGGCATTAAGGCGCGCGCTCAAACCGCGCACGCCCAGTTGCCCGAAGTCGTAGCCCACGGAAGCGTCCATCAGTGTGTAGGACGGCACGTTCAAGGTATTGGCGCGGTCCGCTTCGATGCCGGACAGATAGCGGGCGCCGAGTCCCACGTCGAGGCCGCTCAGTGCGCCGCCGTTGAACCGATAGTTGCCCCACACACTGGCCTGATTGCGCGGCGCCTGATTGACGCGGTTGCCTTCGATTCCGTCTTCGGCTTCCACGTATTCAATGTCGGTATAGGTGTAGCTGGCCTGCAACCGAAGCTGGTCGGTGACCTGGCTCTGGGCGTCCAGCTCCACACCGCGGGAACGGACTTCGCCCACCGGCACATAGACCGCGGCCTGGGGTTCGCGGATCGCCAGATTCTCCTGATTGATGTGGAACAGCGACAGGGTGTACAGCCCGCGGCCCCGGTGCGGCTGATACTTGAGACCGGCTTCGTATTGGGTACCTTCGGTGGGTTCCAGCGGGTTGCCGTCGGCGTCGGTGTAGACGCTGGGGTTGAACGACTCGGAATAACTCACATAGGGCGCCAGGCCGTTGTCCATCCGGTACAGGGCGCCGACGCGGCCGCTGAACTGGTCGCGGTCCTGGCTGGAGCGGGCGCCGGTGTCGGTGTTGACGTTGGCGGTGCGCACCCAGTCCTGGCGACCGCCCAGGGAGAAGCGCCAGTTGTTCAGGGCAATCTGGTCCTGGATGTACACGCCGGTCTGGATCAGCTTGCGTTCGTGCAGCACCGGGTCGGTGATCGCCAGGGGCGTGGCGCCGTATTGCGGATCGAAGGCGTCGATCGCCGGGAAGCTGCCGGAGGTCCAGGCGGCGTCCACGTCACGGTGCTGATAGTCGATGCCCACCAGCAGGGTGTGCCGCAGCGCGCCGGTGGAAAACAGACCGTGCAGCTGGTTGTCCATGGTGTAGGCATTGAGCTGTTCATCGGCGCCGGAGTAAAAGCGGCTGAGTTGGTCGGAGTTGCCGACCCAGGCAAAGCTGTACACCTGCTGCAGGTCCACATCGCTGGTGAGATAGCGAAAGTTCTGCTTCAGGCTCCAATTGTCGTTGAGGAAATGGCGCAACTGATAGCCCACCATTTTTTCGGTGCGCGAGAACCTCTCGTAAGCGGGTTCACCTTCGAAGAAGTGGTTGGAAATATAAGGGTATTCGGATTAAGTGGTTGATGTGACTTTCCGATCCAATCCCATCTTAGTCCTCCCAGAAGGTTGATAAATCGACACCGAAGTTATACTCAGACTCAAAGAGTCCCATGCTGTAAGTCTTGATTGCTCCGTCCAGGAACGGGGATTCTTTCGTCTGCGGTGACTTCTTCTTGTGCTTGGTGGTATAAAGCATCCGGGCTCGCATGACCTCGAACGAATAGCCGCGCCCATCGCGGTTCTTGTCTTTAGCTAGTCGGTTGATCGATTCTGTGAAGGCGTTAGTGATCGGGATGTCATTCTCAAAGTAGGCCATCATCTCCTCACGCCAGTTACTGACGGCGCTGACGAGGCACTTCCAGACTGCCTGTTGCCCTTGCGGGATGTCGTCAATCCAAGCAGTCAGCGCTTTCTCGGCATCACTTCGGTTGGTGCAGCTCCAGATATGGTAAAACCGCTCCTTGTGTTCGTAGGCAGCTAGAAGTTGAGGAAAGGCCCCGGTCCAGGTCTCCATGATGAGCCGTTCACGGTCCGAAATGTCGTGAGCCCGCTTTAGGAGTATCTTTCGATCACCCTTGAGGGTTCGAATTTGGGAGGACTTCAGTTCCTTCCGGAGGCCCTTGCGCACCTTCTCCAGGGCATCGTTAGCCATGCGCACCACATGGAACTTATCTACCACGATACGGGCATGCGGCAACACTGCCTTGACCGCTGCCCGGTAGGGATTCCACATGTCCATACTGACGATCTCGACCTTCTGACGGTCTTTCATCTTCATCAGATAGTTGGCCACTACATCCTGACGCCGGGTGGGCAGTAGTTCGAGCAAAGTCTTTTCCTCAATGTTGGTCAGGATGCAGCGGTAGTGCCGGTTCAGGTAAAGCTCGTCAATACCCAGAATGCGGGGCGTCTCGAAGCGGTGCCAGCGGCTCAGGAACTCGGCGCGAGTATTGAAGATGTCTCGCACCGTCTTCTCGTCCAAGCCAGTCTGCTCAGCCACGTAGGTGCAGGGGTGGTTGAAAGATTCCTTCTCCACGTACTCATGTAGCCGCAACGTCATGCGGAAGCCATCCACCATCTCCGGTAACCGGGGCCTGAAAGTGGTGTTACAGGCCCGGCAGGTGTATCGGCGACGGATCACCCAGAGGGTGACCCGCTTGCCGTGGATGGGGAGATCGCGATAGGGAACATCACGTTTGCCGAACCGTACAAACTCACCCTGCACGCCGCATTCCTCGCAGGCAGCGGGATCGAGCGCATCAACTTGGAAGTGGAGCCAGCCGTCCATCTCCTTGATATTTATTACGCGATATTCGGGAAGATGAAGAATATTGTCGGGTAGCTTCAGCATTCGCAAGTCGACGTTATGTTCCTTTAATGGCTTGTGCCGGCGTTTTCTTGGGCTTCTAATGCAGCATGAAGCCCCTGTGCCAATACCTCAGGATCGCCGTTACCCCAGTAGTGCAAGAAATAATAGGGCGGCGTCTCGCCAATCATGTGATTATGCAAGGCAACAATATGGATACCGGCGTCGCGCAGAGCGTGCATAACAGGTTGAACCTCACCAGCAGTCATGGCGAAATCCCCATCGACGACCGCATGATCCTTATTGCCAGAGAATGCTGCCCAGGTCGACAGTCCCATTGATGCGCCAAACTCAGTGCCATGCATGGAAGCACTGCGCCCAAAAGTAAATTTTAATACCTGACCATTGAGACTGCCTTCGGCACCCAAAATGGTTTCCAGCGACGCTGTGTCATACTCCCCGGTGATTTCGGGCACACTGCCAGGAAAGCGCTCTACCGGTGTGACGTGTTTCTCGCGAACCTTCTTTATGGCATCCCACATGGCCTTGACGCCTTCGGCAAGCTTTTCAGCGCTCTGTCCGTGGCCACCGATATGCATAAAATAAACCGGAGGACGGTCAAACACGAAGTGGTTATGCAGCGCGGTGATTTCGAGGCCATGGGCGAAAGCCGCATCCATCGCCGGAGTGATTTCATCCTCAAATACCACCGTGTCTCCCATCAGCATCACACCGCCATCCGGAACTGCCTTGAACGCAGCCCAACTGCCCAAGCCTGCTGGTGTCGGAAGCTTTATCCCGTCTACCACGACCGGCACGGCATCGCGTTGCCAGCCGATGCGTACTACGCCGTCCGGTTTGACCGTCGCCTGTGTGTCCGTAGCCTTACTGATGATTTCTGGATTAATATCGCTTGGCGCATCTGCGAAAGCGACTGGCGCCTGCATCAGCAGAGCGGTGATAATAAATATTTTAAGCGGATGATTTTTCATAGTTATCCTCCATTATTTAATTTTCGATTGGGTTTCAAATTGTTTGAGGTTCAAACTGGCAAACCGGATACTAATCGCATCGGTTAGCTCTTTACGATGCTGGAGCGCCTCCGAATAACAGGTAATAAATGATACCCAGCAGCGCACTGACGAAAATCACCGGCAACATGCCCACCTTGAAACGCAGCATGGCAATAAAGGCGCCCAGAGCCAGCACAACGCTGGCGATCTGAATACTGTGCCATGTCGGTAACAGCCACTGTATACCAAAGGACCGAACCGTATTCACCTCACCGAAGGCTACATGTACAGCGAACCAGATGGCCAGATTCAGCATGACGCCTACTACGGCAGCGGTCACCGCCGACAGTGCCGCGCTTACTGCCTGATTTCCGCGAAGCGTTTCCACATAGGGCGCGCCCAGAAATATCCACAGAAAACAGGGAATAAAGGTGACCCAGGTCGCCAGAAGCGATGCGAGAATACCCGCTGTAAAGGGATCGAGCAGTCCGGCATCCCGGAAGGCGCCCATAAAACCTACAAATTGCACTACTTGAATAAGGGGGCCGGGCGTGGTTTCTGCCATGCCCAGGCCATCCAGCATTTCCCCTGGTGCAAGCCAGCCGTAATTCTGCACGGCCTCCTGTGCCATATAAGCCAATACCGAATAGGCGCCACCAAAGGTGACGACGGCCAGCTTGCTGAAGAAGAGCCCTATCTGGGTGAAGACATCGTCATACCCCAGCGTCATAAGCAAAACAATAAGCGGTGCGAACCACAACGGCAGCCAGACCGCGAGCACTTTAAATGCCCGGTTACGTGTTGCCTTTGTGTGGTTTGCTTCGCCGCTATCGATCATGGTGTCGATCGCATGGTCAGCCTCTTCCGGGGCATCGTGCCCCTTGATAATCGTAAAACGTTCTGGATCTACATACCTTCCCAACAAACCAATGAAAGCAGCCGTCAGTATCACTATCGGAAATGGCACGGCAAAAAAGAAGATCGCAATAAAAGCCGTGGTCGCCAGTGTGTACATATAGGCATTCTTGAGCGCTCGCTTACCGATCCGGATGACGGCCTGAATCACGATCGCCAACACCGCCGCTTTAATGCCGAAGAAAAGCGCCTGCACCAAGGTCGCGTCCTGAAATCCCGCATAAAGCACGCTCAACACCAGGATGCTCAAAAAACCGGGTAATACAAACAGCCCGCCGGCCACGAGCCCACCCTTGACGCCATGCAGCAGCCAGCCGATGTAAGTAGCCAACTGCTGGGCTTCCGGCCCCGGCAGCACCATGCAGTAGTTCAGGGCGTGCAGGAATCGACTCTCACTGACCCAGCGCTTTTCATCCACCAGAATACGGTGCATGACGGCGATCTGGCCAGCCGGACCACCGAAACTAAGGATTGCGATCCGCAGCCACACACGCACGGCTTCCCCGAACGAAATCTGGTGGCCGAATTCGTTAAGGTTGCCATCCGAGGACACGGCAGTGTCTTGACGGGGCCTGTCGGGTGAAGGGGTCGAACGGGGGGACTCCGGCATGGTTAATTCTCCTTTGTGTAGGTTGTGTAGAGGCTGTCGAATACCGCGCTGGCAGCCAGCAATAGCTGGTCATCATCGCTGTGGGACTCGCGGAGGCCCATCAATACGCACTCAACCCCCGCGGCCTCGGGTGGCTGATGGCCGCCCACATCGAGGTAGTGCACCAGTTTCCCAATCCGTTGCAGCGCCACCGGGCGCAGGTCAAAACTCGCCAGCAATGTCTCAAAGGTGACCTTGTCAGCCACGTGAGTGAAGGTCGCCCCGTCGAAATCGAAGCCCAGCGCCTCCTGGGGGCAGTCGTCTGGAGAACCCAGCCACAGAAAGCGCGCTTTGGGATCGATGAATCGCTTAATCAACCAAGCGCTGGCCAGGCGGTCCACCCAAGGCCGACGACGCGTTGCCCAGAGCCTGCTCTGGTAATCGGCACGTTCGAGAAGATGGATAGAGCCTGAAGCAGGTAATGGTTCATCAGGCGACAAAACTCGATTAGCGTTGGTTTCCAGTTCCTGTAACGCCCGGTCAACTCGATCACGGGCAGCGCCAGCGAAAAAGTCAATTTGTGACAGTCGTGTGAAGCGTTTACGCAGCTTGCGCGTCTCCTTCATGACATCCATCGCCGATTCTGGCAACAGCGTTGCCCGTAGTTCCGCGATGGCCGAGCGCAATGTCTCGTAGTCGTCCGAGCGATCGAACAGGGCGGGGAATGCATCGGCTTCCGGGCCGTCAGTGGGTAGCACGTAGGCGACGCCCCCGGCCTCACGGACGTCGCCGGCGACTGCCTCCAACCTCTCGACATGATCAGGGCCGGCGGGCAGCACATAGACACCATCGCGCAGTGACGCCGCACCCCATGCCTTGATGGAGCGCCAGGCCCGCATGCGCACCGTCGCATTCTCGGTGGGGAGAGAGAGTATTAGCAACAACCACGACATGATGTAGAGGATACTACTATTTTGTATTAATCACTACTGATATATCTATACCAACCAGATCTTCCGATGAGGATTTTATCTTGTCGCTTCACTCTCCGTGACGAAATCAACCAGCTAATCCGAATACCCAAATATAACGGCCGTTGCGGGGATAGAGCGTGCCTTCGGCGGGCACGCCGCTGTGGCTGCCACCTTCCGGGTCGTCCTGGAAATAAGCCATCAGATCCAGGGTGGTGCTGTCGCCCAGGTCCAGGGTCAGCGACGGCATGATCGCCCGGCGCTTGTGTTCCAGGTGGTCGAACTGGGTGTCGCCCTGATCGGTCAGCCCCACCAGCCGGTAGGCCGCGCCTTCACCGAGCGGGCCGGCGAAATCGAAGGCCGCGCCCCGGTACTGGTTATTGCCGACGCTGAAGGTCACTTCCTGGCGGGTCTCGAACAGCGGTTTCTTGCTGGTCAGGTTGACCAGCCCGCCCGGCGAGGCGCGGCCGTACAGCACCGAGGTCGGGCCTTTGACGATTTCCACCCGCTCCAGGAAGTAAGGGTCGATCTGCATGGAGCTGAAGGTGCCGCCGTCGCCCATGGTCTTGAGGCCGTCGAGATAGATGTTATCAATGCTGTCGTCGGAGAAGCCGCGCAACACCACATAATCGTAGCGCTGGGAGGCGCCGATCTGTTCGGTGAACACACCGGGGGTGTAGCGCAGCGCCTGCTGCACGGTCTCTGAGCCCTGCTCCTCCAGTTGCTCGCGGCGCACCACGTTGATCGTCTGTGGTGTTTCCAGCGTCGGCGTGTCGATCTTGGTGGCGACCCGGGCGGAAACCGCCACCGGCGCCAGTGTCCGGCTGTTGGTGGGCGCCGGTTCCAGGGTGACGCTGCCGTCGTCGTTGCGGCGGTGGCGCAGGCCGCTGCCGGCCAGCAGCCGGGTCAGTGCCTGGTCGATGGCGTAATCGCCGGACAGCGCCGGGCTCCTTTTGCCGGCGGTGATGGTGGCGTCGTAGATCAACTGCACGCCGGTGTCCTCGGCCAGTTCGGCCAGGGCGGCATCCAGCGGTTGCGCGGCAATATCCAGCGTGGCTGCCCGGGCACTGGCCAGCAAGGTGAGACCGGCGAGCAGCATGGCCGCGCGCAGGGTGTGTTTCATCAGGGGCATCATTGGTCCTCTCTGTTCGGATGCAAATACAAACCATTTGCGATCTGGTGCCAGGGAAGACGAAACCGCCACCGGTTTCTGAACCAGGCGCTCTTCAGGGGCTGTCTGAAAGCACCACCACGCCGGGCAGACGCCGCACGGTGAGAGGCAGGGTCTGGCTCAAGGCGCCGAGGGCGGCGTCCGGATTCCTGATATTCAGGACACCGCTGAAGCGGCGTCCGCCGAGCTCGTGGTCCAGTAGCAGCAAGCGGTCGGGATGGTGCGGGGCCAGCTCCCGGAGAATCTCCTTTAGCGTCTGGTCGCGGAACACCAGCCGGCCCTCCAGCCAGGCGAGCGCGCGGTCCACGTCCACGCGGCGAGGGTTGCCCAGGTGACCGCGTGTCCATTCGACCTGCTCGCCGGCCCGCAACGTCAGCCGGCGGCCCGCGCCGCCGGCGACCACCTCGCCCTCCGCCACCGTGAGGCGCACCCGGTCGCCGTCGTCCCGTCGCAGTTCGAAGCGGGTGCCGGTGACCCGCACCCGCGCGTCACCGGCGTCCACCAGGAAGGGCCGGTGCGGGTCATGGGCTACCTGGAAGTAGGCACGCCCGCGCAGCAGCGTGATCCGGCGCCGGTGGCCGGTCAGGTGCAGGTCGATGGCGCTGTCGCCGGCCAGGGTCACCCGGCTGCCATCGTCCAGGGTCAGCACACGCTGTTCTCCGGCGGCGGTGCGCTGGTCCGCACCCCACACCCGCCAGGGCAGCTGTGCCGCCGACACGACCACCAGCAGCAGTAGCGCCGCCGCCAGCCAGGCCCGGCAATGACTCAGGGCGCGACTGATGTACTTACCCGCCATGCGCTCGGAGACACCCAAACGGGCGCCGATTTCCCGCTGGGTCAGGCCTTCCAGGCGGTGCCACAGCAGCGCCTGGCGGACCGGCTCGGGGAGCTCGGTCAGCGCCGCCTGGACTCCGGCCAGGGTCTGGGCGCTGCTCGCCGCCGCTTCCGGCGTGGGGGCCTCGCTTTCCAGCCGCAGAGCCGGGTCGTGAAGGGTCACGGTCGCCGGCCGGGCGTGTTGCTGGCGCAGGTGATCGATTAACAGATTACGGGCGATACGGAACAGGAAGGCGCGCGGGTTTTGCAGCGGGGCACCGCCGTCGGCGCGCTCCAGACGCCGCAGGCGCAGGTAGACCTCCTGGCAGAGGTCGGCGGCCAGCTCCGGAGAGCCGACACGGCGATGGAAATAGCCGGCGATCTCCGGGGCGTGCTGTTGGAACAGGTCGTCGGCGCGCATGGCATCGCCCGCTTATCAAATGTGATTGATAATGATTCGTGATTGCAGTGCGGGCGATTATGCCACCACCCGACCGGCTGGCGCCAGTCGGGGTCAGCGGGGGGCCTGGTAGGTGCGGCTGCGGTGGCCGGGCTTGCTGAACACCCACTGCCAGAGCTGGATGTTGCGGGCTCGGAAGGCACCGGCGCAGACGTTCAGGTAGTAGCGCCACATGCGGTAGAAGCGCTCGTCGTAGCGGTGTTGAAGCTGTGGCCAGCCGGCCTGGAAGTTGGCGTCCCAGGCTTTGAGGGTGCGCGCGTAGTCCGGACCGAAGTTGTGCAGGTCCTCGACCACCCAGCCGGGTTCGGCGGCGCGGGCGATCTGTTTTACCGACGGCAGTTCGCCGTTGGGGAAAATATATTTGTCGATCCAGGGGTCGTGGCTGTGGCTGCTCTCATTGGTGCCGATGGTGTGCAGCAGCATCAGCCCCCGGTCCTTCAGCAGGCCCAGGGTGGTGTCCATGAAGGTCTGGTAGTTGCGACGCCCGACGTGCTCGAACATGCCCACGGAGACCACCCGGTCGTAGCGCCCGGTCACGGCGCGGTAGTCCTTGAGCAGCACTTCCACCGGCAGGCCCTGGCAGCGCTCGCGGGCCAGTTGCGCCTGTTCGCTGGAAACGGTGACGCCTTCCGCGCGGACGCCGTAGTGTCGGGTGGCGTATTCCAGCAGGCTGCCCCAGCCGCAGCCGATGTCGAGCAGGGTCATGCCCGGTTCCAGCTCCAGCTTGCGGCAGATCAAATCCAGTTTGGCGAGCTGGGCCTCGTGGAGGGTGGTCGCGTCTTTCCAGTAGCCGCAACTGTAGGCCATGGTGTCGTCGAGCATCAGCTCGAACAGATCGTTGCCCAGATCGTAGTGCTGCTCCGCCACCTGGCGGGAACGGCGCAGGCTTTGCCGGTTGCGCAGGGTGTGGGCGAGCACCTGAAGCGCCAGCATCCAGCGGTCCTTGCCCAGATTGTCGCCGCCGGCGCGCAACATACGGAACGCGAACTCATCCAGCGCATCGCAGTCCCACCAGCCGTCCATATAGGATTCGCCCAGCCCCAGGGAACGTTGCGCGGCGATGCGGGAAAGGGTTTCGGGATCATGGATCTGCATGTCCCAGGGGCGCCGCCCGTTGATCTGGATGTCCGCATCCGCGAGCACCCGGTTGATCAAGGCGTCGATAGAGGTCGATCCGCTGGACGCGGTGCGCTCCGGTCTATGGTCCTGGCTGTCTCGACTTCGTGAACCAAGCATACAGAGGCTCCTTTGCTGGAAGACTGCATGACTGTCACGGGCTACTTCGCCGCTGCCCGACGTTTCAAATCATTCTTTGCCGCTTACCTCACGGACGCAAGCGGCAAAGTGAGCCGGATCCACGCAAATCGCATGATAAGCCGCATTTTTACAATATTATTCAGAAGCTTGGGCGCTGGTAAGCGGCGGTATGGAAGCGTTCTATTAATGTTATTTGGTGCCGCTATGCTGGCGGCGGGGGCGAGAAAGTCCACTGGGTCGAGATGTTGTTGACTTTTTAGGAGCTTGAGCCTATTCTCCGCAGCGACTTTGAATGATTTTCACGGGCAGATGTAACGAAAATGTTTGGTAGACGGAATACAAACATAGTGTTGCTGTTCTCCATGTTGCTTGTGGTTCAGAGTCTCTTTGCCGACCAAATGGTTCTTCCCTCGACCAACCATTCAGTTACTGCGGAATTGTCGGGCTGTGCCATGGTGGATGGGGTTGCCGCAATGGACGATTGCGAATCGACCGGCACGGAATGCCTGTTTCAAGCCATGGCTGGCGGTTGTGGTGTCTCTTACTGCCCCGCGCTGGTGTCCGAAGTTTGGGTTTCTGGTGATGAGGGCTCAGAACGCCTGAAGACGTCTTTTTCGAATAATTATCGAAGCGTTGTTCTTGACCTCCTAACGTATCCCCCGAATTCCTTTCTAGTGTAAGCCAATTTTTTAGTTCTTTTCTGGTTCCGTTCACTGCTGAGCCGGATTGATTTGGTTACCTATGAGGAATTTCGCATGTCTTTTTCTAAAGCCCCTTTGTATGCTCTGTTCTTGCTCGTGTTTGCGCCTTATCTGCACGCTGAAAGCGCTAACGGCGATTTGACCGAACTGTCCAGACAGGCGTCTGCTCGGCTCGCCGATAAGCCATTCCGGCCCCATCATGCCATGCATGGCGCGATGTCAAAGCTGGATGCTGAAGATAAGAAAGAAATGATGCGCGCTTGCGCTAGCATGATGCGTGAACATCACCAGTCTGGTAGTTGAGGCTCTTTGCTGCGGGTGCGTTCGCGTGCCCGCTCTATCCCCCAGTCCAGCCCTGATCTCAAGTTGCACGTCTCGGCCTTCAGTGATGCTTGGGTGTATCAAGTGCTGCGATTGAGTAGAGATATCTCGCAGAGGGTGCTTGGCGGCACATGAATTTGGCTTATTGCCATTAATTGGTAAATCGACATGTGTTTGGATCATGCAAGCTAAACGGTTATGCCTGGTAGTATTCGCTGTGTTCCTCATAAGTGGAGGGCAGATGGTCTATGCTTGCGATACTGCGGAGCTAGCCTATCAACCTATTTGCTGTTGTGAGGATGGGATGACGGGTTGTGACCCGGCACCCCCTGCTTTCCCGGTGGACGGGTGTGAACATGATGCGTCGACCGCCTTTCCCGGTTCCTGCTGCGAGGCGGAGTACCGGTCGGTGGTTAAAGACGCGGCTCCTACGGTGTTCAGTGATGATCGAGCCTTGACGTGGCTACCCCTCGTTGTCTTGGTGTGCTGGCCCCTTCAGGAATCGCCTTCAACCCTATTTATAGCAAACGCTCCCCCCGACCCTGACTGGCTCCTTGCCCAGGCTGAAAGTGGTCGCACTGCCTACCTCGCCACCCTGCGTCTGCGTATCTGATTAATCCCCCGATTTGTCGTGAGGCTATGGCCTGTCCTGTTGGCGGGTCGAGGATTTTTCGTTATGCCGATTGAGGGTACTCCCCATGCGCAACGCAATTGGCGGCCTGATGGCCCTGGTGGTGTTCATTGCACCGCTGGCGGGTATCGCCGCGCCGCCGCCACAAGAACACAGTCAATCTCTACAGGAAGTAAAGACGCTGACCGCCGAACAATTGGTGGCTGCCGTTATGATCCGGAACCCGGGCCTTCAGGGGCTGGCGGCGGCTGCGGAGGCGGCAAATTACCGCATCGCCCCCGCCGGCGCTCTGGATGACCCCATGCTGACCTACGCGGGGGCGCCGAAAACCGCAGGCGGACCCCGTGGTTTTCAGGAGCGGGTGGAGTTGAGCCAGAGCCTGCCCTGGCCGGGCAAGCGTGGCCTGCGTGAAGACGCGGCCCGCGCCCGGGCCGAAGGCAGGGAGCAATCCCTTGCGGACGGCCGGCTGGCTCTCATGGCGGCCGCCAAGCGTTTATTTGCCGAATGGGCGTATATTCACCGCACTCTGAAGATAAAGCACGCTCACCGGGATCTGCTTACCGAGTTGCGGCGGGTTGCCGAGACCCAATACACGGTCGGGCGGGGCCGGCAGCAGGACGTGCTACAAGCCGAAGTGGAAGCCGCACGTATTGAGGCTGACATCGTCACTCATCAGCGACGCCGGAGCGAAGTGCAGGCAATGATCAACGGTTTGTTGAATCGTCCGCCTCAAAGCCCGTTGCCGCCGCCGGCGTCACTGCCTGCCCCTGCTGACCCTCCCACCTTGCGGATCTTGCATGAAGTTGCACTGGAGAAGCACCCGGAGCTGCGTCGTATCCAAGCACGCATTGCCGAAGCTAACGCCCAGCATAGCTTGGCCGAGAAAGAGTATTTCCCGGACTTCAAGTTGTCAGCCGGTTACAACGCGCTGTGGGATTCTCCTGACAAGCGTTGGATGGTTGGCCTCAGCATCAACCTGCCGATTGATTTCTCCGGCAAGCGCAGCGCTCTCCGCGACGCTGCCGAAGCCGACGTCATGCGGTACCAGTGGCAATTGAGCGATCGGCAAGCGCAACTGCTTGCGCAACTGGAACAAGGGCGTGTCCGAGTACAAGAAAGGCAGGAGATCGTCGCTATTTATCAACAAAAGCTGGTGCCGCTGGCTGAGGAGAGCCTCAACGCTGCCGTCGCCGATTACCGGGCGGGTCAAGGCAGCTTCCTAACAATTATCGATGCCGAGCGGCAGCAGTTGCGGACTCAGGACAAGCTGGCTCGTGCCCATGCCGATTATATTCGGGCGCTGGCGGACTTGGAGCGCACCACTGGTAGGTCTTTGGGCGACGGCGACCGATTAACCGGAACCGGCCCAGCACCGACGAATATCCCCGTTCAGTCCTTTGGACAAGAGTAACGACTATGACTTCACGCACCACATTTATCTCACTTCTCGTTATCGGACTGCTGGTGGGTGCCGCCGGCGTATTGGGTCTTCAGAGGCTCTCCGGTGAGAAGGCAACCTCTGCCGTTCCCGATGAGGAGCCCTCCCTTAGCGCTTCCTACCAAAGCGGTCCCTTTCAATTGGGGGTCGAGATTGACCCGAAAACACCCCGGGTCGGTGAAAACGATCTGACCCTGGTATTGCTGGATGACTCTGGAGAGCCGGTCAGCGGTGCCGCCATCAAGGCGGTGGCGGAAATGCCCGCCATGGGCGCCATGCCCGCCATGCAGGCTCCGGCCGATATGCAGGAGATTGAGCCCGGTCTCTACCAGGGCACCTTTGAGCCCTCCATGGACGGTAGCTGGCCGCTGACCTTGCAAATCAGCAAGGAAGGCGTGGGATCCTCGCGGGCCAATTTTGATCTGGCCGTCGGACGAAAGGGCTTGCAGCCAGCCGGAGGCGTGACTGCTTTGAAGCGACAACAGGCGGGCGCCATGGGCAAGAACAGTGACGGCGAGTTGCCCTACCGCAGTGGCCCCTATCGCCTGGATGTGTCGATTGACCCTACCACGCCACGTGTGGGAGAGAACATCCTGAGCGTGGCTCTGCGCAATGCCGACGGTGCCCCACTGGACAACGCCGACATCAAAGCGGTGGCGGAGATGCCCGCCATGGGCGCCATGCCCGCCATGCAGGCTCCGGCCGATATGCAGGCGATCGAGCCCGGTCTCTACCGCGGCACCTTTGAACCCGCCATGGACGGTAGTTGGCCGCTGACTCTAAAGATTGAGGCGCCGGGTATGCCAGCTCGGCAAATCAGCTTTGATTTGGCCGTCGGTCGCGAAGGCCTCCAACTGGCCTCCGGTGCCAGCCGAACCGACGGTGGCGGCATGGCCGAGGAGGCACCACCGGGTACGGTGACCCTGGACAATCGTCGTCGCCAGTTGATCGGTGTGGAAACCGCCGAGGCACAAACCTTGGCTATGACCCGCGCCATCCGCGCGGAAGGGCGGATTGCCTACGACGATACCCAACTGGCGGACGTCAGCCTCAAGTTTGATGCCTGGGTCGGCGAGCTCTACGCCGATTACGTGGGGGTTTACGTGGAAAAGGGAGAGCCCCTGTTTACCGTTTATGGTCCGGCGCTGCTCGCCGCTCAGCAGGAGTATCTGCAGTTGAAGCGCCGCAGTGGCGCCTCACAAACTTTGGTGACCGCCGCTCGAAAACGGCTTGCACTGTGGGACATGACCGACGCGGAAATCACCACCCTGGAAAAACGAGGAGAGCCCCTCGATTACGTCACCATGCACGCGCCCATCAGTGGCACAGTGGTGGCCAAGAATGTGGTGGAAGGGACCGCCCACAAGGCCGGGATGACGCTTTTGCGTATTGCCGATCTCTCCCAGGTCTGGGTGGAGGCCGATATCTACGAGGGCGAACTGCCCCTGGTGACGGAGGGCATGCCCGTTACCGTGACGCTTCCTTATCTGCCCGGTGAACAGTTTGAGGGCCAAGTGGACTACATTTACCCCTATTTGGACGACGTCAGCCGTACGGGGCGAGTGCGCCTTAGCGTCGCTAACCCTGAAGGTCGTCTCAAGCCCAATATGTACGCCGAAGTGAAGCTTAAGGCCGATCTTGGGCAGCGAGTGGCCGTGCCGGAAGAGGCGGTAATTATCGCGGGTGAACTGCGTGTGGTGTTCGAGGACCTGGGAGAGGGTCGGCTGGCACCGCGCAAAGTGCAAACCGGTCAACGGGCCGGCGGTTACATCGAAATCATCGAGGGGGTCGAGGCGGGTGACCGCGTGGTCACCTCCGGTAACTTCCTGATCGCCTCCGAGAGCCGACTCAAAGGAGGCATGGAGCAATGGTAAACGACGTACATAAGCATCCGCCCGCTCATCCCCCGGCCGAAGGGGAGGGGATTGGCTGGTTGCAGCGAATTATTGGCTATTGTGCCCGCAAACCCCTGATTACCTTGGTGGCCGTGCTTGCCCTGACCTTTGGCGGCTGGCAGGCGTTACAGCGGGCACCGTTGGATGCTATCCCTGACCTGTCAGATGTGCAGGTGATTGTCTTCACCGACTGGCCCGGGCGCAGCCCGGACCTGGTGGAGGACCAGATCACCTATCCTCTGACCACCTCCTTGCTGTCTGCGCCGGGAGTAAACTATGTGCGCGGCCAGAGCATGTTCGGCCTGTCGTTTGTCTATGTGATTTTCGACGATGGCGTGGACATGTACTGGGCCCGCTCGCGGGTACTGGAGTACCTCAACGGTGCCGCCGCCGAGTTGCCGGAGGGGGTCACTCCGACTTTGGGGCCGGATGCTACGGGTGTCGGTTGGGTCTACCAATATGCACTGAGAGATACGTCTGGCAACCACAGCCTGGCGGATCTGCGCTCACTGCAGGATTTCAATTTACGCTATGCCCTGGAAGCGGTTGAAGGGGTCGCCGAGGTGGCCTCCATCGGTGGGTTCCAGCGTGAATACCAGATCAGTCTCGACCCGAACAAACTCGCCTCTTACGACATCCCCCTCAAACGGGTCACTGAGGCGGTTGGGGACTCCAACCAGGATGTAGGTGGACGCATTCTTGAGGTGGCAGGCCACGAGCAGTTTATTCGCGGGCGGGGTTATGTGAAGTCCGTAGCGGATCTGGAAACAGTGGTGTTAAAAACCACGGCTGAGGGTGTACCGATCACGGTAAAAGACGTCGGTCACGTGGCATTGGGACCGGCTATGCAGCGCGGTCAGGCGGAGCTGGACGGCGAGGGCGTAGCCGTGGGCGGTATTGCGGTAATGCGTTATGGCGAGAACGCCCTGGAAGTTATTGACAAGGTCAAGCAGCGCCTGGAAGAGATCAAGCCCGGGCTCCCTGAAGGTGTCGAAATTGTGCCGGTCTATGATCGCTCGATTTTGATCAACGAAGCCGTTGACACGCTGACCTCGACACTGATTAAGGAGATCCTGATTGTCTCCCTGATTATCGGCGTTTTTCTGTTACACGTGCGCTCTACGCTGGTGGCCGCGATTACTCTCCCGGTAGCGGTGCTGATGTCCTTCATCCCCATGTATTTTCAGGGGCTGACCGTCAACATCATGTCTTTGGGCGGCATTGCGGTGGCCATTGGCGCCATGCTGGATGCGGCGATTGTCATTATCGACAATATCCACAAACGGTTGGCCCGGTGGGAGAGTGACGACGCCGACCCCGAGGAAAAGGCCAAGTCCCGACGGGACGTGATTATTGAGGCCATGCAGCAGGTAGGCCCCAGCATCTTTTTCTCGCTGGCAATCATCACCATCTCCTTTATGCCGGTGTTCGTCCTGGAAGGCACAGAAGGGCGCATGTTCAAGCCTCTGGCTTTTACCAAGACCTATTCCATGGCATTTGCGGCGTTCCTGTCCATCACTCTGGTGCCGGCCCTCGCGGTATGGCTGATTCGCGGCAAGATCCGTGCTGATCGCAGTAAGTTGAACCAGTGGCTGGTGGCTGCGTACCGGCCTGTGGTGGCTTTCGCCGCGCGTTTTCGGTGGGGAGTCATCGTGGGAGCGGTGTTGCTATTGCTGATCACGATCATTCCCTTCCGGCAATTGGGCAACGAGTTTATGCCACCTCTGAACGAGGGCTCGGTTCTCTTTATGCCCACCGCGCTGCCGGGAATGTCCATTTCCGAGGCCACCCAGACCATGCAGACTATGGACCGGATCATTGCCGACATTCCCGAAGTGGAGCATGTTTTCGGCAAGGTTGGTCGCTCCACCAGCGCGACCGATCCCGCGCCGTTATCCATGGTGGAAACGGTCATTACCTTGAAGCCGGAGGACCAGTGGCGCGAGGGCATGACGTGGGACGGTCTGATTCAGGAGATGGACTCGAAACTCAAGTTTCCGGGAATGCCCAATATTTTTTGGATGCCCATACAGACTCGCACCGAAATGCTCGCGACCGGTATTCGTTCAGCGTTGGGCATCAAGGTGTTTGGTCCGGACCTGGCCACTATCGAAAAAACGGGCATCGCCATTGAAAAAGCGTTGCAGGAGGATGAGCGCACCGCCGATGCCACCCGCAGCGCCTTTGCCGAGCGCAGCACCGGTGGGTACTTTCTGGATTTCACCGTCAACCGAAGTGCTGCGGCTCGCTTTGGCCTCAACGTTGGCGATGTGGAACGGGTGATCATGGCGGCCATGGGGGGGACTGTGGTGTCGCAAACCGTGGAGGGGCGCGAGCGCTACAACATCCTGGTGCGCTACGCCCGGGATTACCGCGACAACGTGGAAGCGCTGGAGCGAGTACTGGTGCCCACTCCTTCCGGGGAGCAGATTCCCATCGCCCAGGTGGCGGACATTGAGTTTCAAACCGGGCCGCCTTCCATTCGCAGTGAGGACGGGCAACTTGTGGGATTCGTCTTTGTGGACGTCAAAAGCGAAGTCGGTATTGCCGATTATGTCGAACAGGCCAAGCAGGTGGTTGGCGACCAGGTCGATGTGCCGGACGGTTATCGGCTGGCTTGGGCGGGGCAGTTCCAGTATTTTGAGCGGGCCAAAGCCAAACTCCAATTGCTGGTTCCGATCACGCTGTTCCTGATTTTCTTCATGCTCTTTATGCACCGAGGCTCCCTCGTAGAGACCCTGCTGGTGATGCTGAGTGTGCCCATTTCGCTGAGCGGGGCCGTCTGGCTGATGTGGTGGCTGGACTTTAACCTCAGTGTCGCCGTCTGGGTGGGCATGATTGCCGTTGCGGGGCTCGCCGTGGAGCTCGGGTTGCTGATGATGGTGTATCTGGATATCGCCTGGCGGGACAGGGAGGCCGAGCGCCGACTCAATACCCGTGGAGATATGACCGAAGTCGTCCAGAGCGGCGCCGGCCAACGCATCCGGCCCATGCTGATGACCGGGCTGTCGACCTTTATCGGGTTGGTGCCGATCCTGTTCGCCAGCGGTACCGGCGCGGACGTGATGCAGCGCATCGCCGCGCCCATGGTCGGCGGGGTGATTTCTGCCCTGTTGATGGTGCTGGTGGTATACCCGGCAATCTTCATGCTATGGCGGGGACGCGGTCTGCCCAAGGGGGCACCGACACCACCGCTGAAAACTTAATGCGTCATCGCCGTCCGGTACCGATCCGTACTTTCGGTACCGGGCGGCGGTACTTTCGGTACTCTACTTACTTTAACTGGAGGCAACCCATGAAAAATTTGATGCGTTCATTTTTACTTTTAGCATTTACATTTCTGGCAAACACCGCCTTGGCTGCCGAACAAGCTTCGGCTGGGATGATGCAAGACTCCGGCATGATGGGCGCTGGTTTTATGTTGGCGTGTATCGTCTTGCTGATCCTGCTGTTCATTGCCTTGGTTCTGGCGATCCTGTCCATGATTAAGTACCTGTTCTTCAGTAAATCCAAAAAAGGAGACCGTTCATGACAACCTTTCTGCGTTGGAAAAGGCGATACACATCGATCCTCAGAGGGGCGTTGATGGTGACCGTTTACTTGGCCAGCTTGCCGTCGGTGCAGGCCGCCGAAACCGTTGATGCGACGCTGTACAAAAATCCGAGTTGCCGGTGCTGCGACCAATATGCTGCGTACTTGCGCCAGTACGACTATGAGATCAAGGTGACTGAAACCCCCAACTTGAGGCAGTTCAAAGCCGAGCATGGCGTACCGTCCCGCTTACAAAGTTGTCATACCATGCTGCTCGATGGGTACGTGATCGAGGGTCATGTTCCGGTGGGGGTTATTAACAAGCTCCTGGACGAACGGCCAGAGATCCGCGGTGTATCGCTTCCCGGCATGCCCCAGGGGTCGCCGGGAATGTCTGGGCAAAAGCGGGAGCCTTTTGTGATTTATGCGATTACGGATGACGAAATGTCGATCTACGCCACTGATTGAAACAGAGGTCACCGTCATGGCGAAGAGCGAGAAAGAGAACGGTCCGGGGCGAGGCGCCCGAGTGCGCAATTTGCGTCAGTGGTTCAGGCGCCGTCCCATTGCCGTCGCGGTCTGCCTGGTGGCATTGATAGGTCTCGCGCTCGGTTGGAACTGGCTGGCGGCGAGCGGGTTGCTCGTCGTGGCCCTGGTTGGCCTGGGGTGTCTGATGATGTGCGTTTTGGGCATGCACAGCGGGCACGATAAAGGAGACGAAAACTAAACGCTCCGAAAACCGGCGTTTCCCATGGAATGTCGGGAGAGCCCAACCACCGCACCTGTGAGGGTATCAAACGATGAATGAACTTATGGGCCATGCGGGGCTATGGGGCATTGCACTGATTGTTATTGCATTGGTCTCCTGGATGTTTTATCGGTATTTTGCGCCGAAAAGCTGGCGTGAATGGGCGGGTGCCGGGTTGGTGCAAGCTTTCATCATCGCACTTTATGCCGAGATGTACGGCTTTCCACTGACGATTTATCTACTGGTGCGGTTCTTCGGGCTGGATAGCGATTACGTTAGCGCCAACCTGTGGGCCACCCTGATAGGGTTGGGTGAAACCGGCATGCTGATCTCCATGTTGCTTGGCTATGCACTCGCTTTCATCGGCATTGGCCTACATTGTTCTCGGTTGGGTTGTTTCCGCTTATTGTATTTGCCTACTACCGGCTGGCGCAGCGAGAGGAGCGGCAAGTGATGGAGCGGTTCGGTGACGCCTACAGGGCCTACCAGCGACGGGTTCCATGTTCCTGCCTGGTTGGCGTCAATGGCGGCAGCTCGCGGATGCCTCGCTGGACGAAACCGATCACAAAAATTCTGAATGATGTTTCGCGAGTCAGATTCCCCGGCTAGGGAAGATTTGCGACTCTGGCGAGAATGTCTAGACTTGAAACTAGCGTTTCGTCTAGGCATCCATGGCAGGGGGCCCGAAGCCCTTTGGCAATAGCAGATTAAAATTTCAGCCTCTGAGGCAGAGTAAACTTGAGAAGTTAGAAGTTATGAGCGCTACACAACAATACTTACTGCTGCTGGGATTGGCACTGGGTATCCTGGGCGCGGTGTTAAGCCTGTATGGTTTAGCCCGTAGTGTGGGTCCAACACGGCAGGAACCTGGCAAGGATGTGCCGGCAAGCGCCGGAGTGCTGTCGCGGGCTCCGGTCTGGGGACGTTATCATGCGCGCTATTACGGTTATGCATTGCTGTTTTTGGCGTTCGATATGGAGATGGCCTACATGTACCCTTGGGCGGTTGTGTTCAAGGAAGTAGGGCTGGTTGCTTTACTTGACATGGGCGTGTTTCTTGCGATTCTCTTTCTTGGGTTGCTTTACGGATGGAGTCAGGGCGCTCTGAGGCGGCAATGATGACCGAGGTCGCAACGACACTTGCAGGCGCACGCAAAGGGCGTCCATCTATCCTGCGAAGGTGGGTTGGGCAGGCTCTGGCGCGCAATTTGAGCTGCCTGGTAGTCCCTGGGCCGGAAGTGGCCCTGGCGCATGGGCTGAACCTGGCGGCCGCAGACATGCGCATCGCCGCCACGCCGCGCGATGCCACTGTGCTCCTGGTTGTCGGTGAGCTATCTCAGAAGTTGGACGAGGCCACCGCAGTGCTCTATGCCCAGATGCCTAGGCCGCGAGCTATTCTAGTGCTCGGTGGGTCAGAACCTTCGTCTTTGCCTAAAGCTGACGTTTCCGCGGATCTCTCACAAACCGAACTGATGGAGGCGGCCACTCGGCTGCAGCGGTTGCTGGCTGAAGACGCCTTCGCCGCCTCGCCTGACGATTTTGACTCATCAATCCTGCAAACCAAAACTGAGTACGTCTGCCCCATGCACCCGGAAGTGGTGGAGGACGAACCAGGTAGCTGTCCCAAATGCGGCATGGATTTGGTGGCGCGCGAAGCCGGCGGCGACGCGGATGCTGGGGAGCACGACCATTCCGGCCACGGTCACGGCGATCATGATCACGGAGACCACGACCACGGCAGCTCGGGATTCATGTCCATGGTCGAGGTTACCAAAGACCTGCCTCGCAGCGCTGACGGTTTGGCAATGGACTGGCTTGAGGTGCCCTTCGGCCCCTGCTTTCCCGGTTTGCCGGGAGGATTGAGACTGACCTTGACGCTCGACGGTGACGGGGTGACCGAGGGCCAAGCGACATCTCTGGTAGCTATGGGCACCCCCTCTGAAGAGGTGGCGGTCGAAACCTTCATCGAGCGCCTGGCGGCGGCCACGCCGTTGGCACCGGTAAGTTACCGCCTCTTGGCCTGCCGCGCTATCGAGCAGGCGGCTGGTCTGGAGCCAGATCCGGCCGTCGAGCGGGGCCGGGCGGCCGCTCTTGAGCGAGAGCGCATCGCCAGCCATCTGGGCTGGCTGGCCCAGTTGGGCCGCCAGCTCAGCTTTGTCTGGTTGACACGTCGTGCGGCGGCTTTGCAATTGGAAACCCAGCGCGCCGACGGGGAGCAGCTTGTTGTCCTGCGGCCGGCGCTGCAGGCGCTCATCGCACGGCTCGAGCATACGCCCCTTCTCAAAGCGCGCTTGAAAGGCATCGGCGCTTTGCCCCACGGCTCCCAGGATCTAAGAGGCCCGGTGGCACGCGCCTCCGGCCGGACCGAAGATGCCCGCCAGGCGGACGCAATGTATTGCGAGCTGGGTTTCGAGCTGTACATTGAGGGCGCTGGGGACGCCTGGGCGCGTTTCCGGCAGCGGCATGTTGAGATCGTGACCAGTCTCGATCTCGTAGAGGCCGCCGGAGACCCTGAGCTCCCCAAGCTGCGAGCCATCGACAGCCCTTCCGGAACGGGGGAGGCGACCGTGGAAACGCCGCGCGGCCGCTCCACATTGCAGCTGACCCTGGAGCGAGGGCAGGTGGTATCGGTCGAGCTGGACGGCGCCTGCCGCCAACATATCGGCCTGGCCGCCGACCTGGTCGAAGGTCAGGAATTGGGTGATGCCTTGGTGGCGGTCGGGTCACTGGATCTCTCGCCCTGGGAGGTGAGCTCATGACTGTCGCCATAGTGTTGCTCACACTGTTGGTTGGCGCTTGGTTACTGGCTGTGATTGAGGCCTGGCTCACGACCGGCCGCCTGCGACCGGTCGCCCCGCTGCTTGCGGGCCTGTCGCACCTGGGCCGCGAGTCCATCTTGGCGCGCAAGCCCGACCGGCTGTTTTTCGAGACCGCACCAGTGTTGTTGCTGGTGGTGGCGGTGCTCGGTGCTGCCGTACTTCCGCTGACGCCGGATCTGGTCATTGCTGATCTGGCCACCGGCGCCTTGTTTCTCAACGCGGTGCTTGCCTATGTGTTGGTATCGCTGATCATGGCGGGTTGGGGCCCGAACGGCGCCTACGCGATGATAGGTGGCTGGCGTTTTCTCGGCCAACTTATCGCCTACTCCATGCTTATCGTCATGCCCATTACGGCGACCGCCATGCGCGCCGAGTCCCTGTTGAACAGCGTCATCGTCGAGTCTCAGGCCGGTTTATGGAACATCGTTTACCAACCGCTGGGGTTTGTGTTGTTTTTCATCGCCGCTATGGCGTTGGCGTTCCGCTCACCCTTCGACCTGCCTACCGCACCCGGCGAGTTAGCCGGCGGGGTCGACGCCGAATACACCGGCGTGCGCCTGACAGTGTTGCGGCTAGCACGATTGGTGATGCTAATCACCCTGTCTGCCGCGACTACGGTGTTCTTTCTCGGTGGCTGGCAGGGGCCGCTTTTGCCGCCCTGGGCCTGGAGCCTGATCAAGACTCTGGCGGTAGCCGTATCGATGTTGCTGGTTGGCTACTATTTGCCGCGTATTCGCGAGGCGGATCTGCTGGGTTGGTGCTGGAAGTTTGGAATCCCCCTGGCGCTGCTCAATATTTTGATAGTCGGATTGCTCATCCTGGTGGTGCCCTAATGGTTGCACAGGCTTTTTTTGTCGGCGTATTCGGGCTGGCTGCGATCGGTTTCGGTGTGGCGGTGTTCCGTACCGCGTCTATGGTGCGTTCTGCGCTGGCGCTGCTGTTTTCACAGGCCGCCGTGGGCTGCATGTTTCTGGCCATGCAGGCCGAATTTCTGGGCGTGCTGCAGATTATGATGATGGCCACCGAAATGAGCATCATGGCCATCTTCATGGTGATGTTCATGATGGACCCCGGTGGGCTTGGCGGGATGGATATGAGCCACCAGAAGCGCTTTTCGATTGGTGCTGGAGCCATTGCCGCCACCACCGCCATCTCGGTAGCGCTGTTCTCTGATTGGGGGCCGATATTCGCCGAGGCGCCGGATGCTGCAATGCAAACGCGGGAGCTCGGTTTTGAAATGTTGGATCGCTCTATGCTGATTTTCGAGACCGCCGCTATCACCATCCTGACCGCAATGATCGCGGCTACGGCAGTAGCGATTCCGGTGCGCCAGCCCGGCGTCGACACAGGAAAGCTCGACAAGGAAAACGGTGATAAAGAACAGGAGGCTTCAAAATGACTCCGGTACTGATCCTGGCACTTCTGACCGGCGCCATTCTCTTTGGTGTCGGTATCTATGGCGCGCTCTCGCAGACTAACCTGGTCATGATAATGATGGGAGTGGAGCTGATTCTGGCGGGCGCGCTGGTGAACCTTGTGGCCTTCTGGCGCTTTCTGCATCCGGAGGTCTACGCCGGACAGATGTTTGTGCTGGTGGTAATGACGGTTATGGCAGTGGAGATGGCCGTCGGTTTCGGCGTCGCAATTGCACGCTTCCGGGCCAAGGGCTCGGTCGAGATGGAAGAGGCCGGAGACCTGCAGGGATGAGTGACCTGGTCTTGCCCATAGTGTTCCCTTTGCTTGCGGCCGCTGCCATTCTGCTGCTGCGCCGGGGAGCGGCTATTTTGGCGCTGGTCGGGGTCGCACTTAGTTTGGCGGCAAGCCTTAAGCTTTTGGGGGCGGTCGCCAGTGGTGACTCCGCAACCCTGCTGCTGCCAGGCTTGCCGGATCTACCCTTGCGGTTGACCGCCGAGCCGTTAACCGCGTTGCTCAGTGTAGTGGTTGCCGCCGTGGCGACTTGCGTGTTGATTTATTCGGTAGGCTATATGAAGCGGGAGTCCGGCCTACCCCGCTTTTTTGCCGTTATGTCCTTGTTTGTTGCCGCCATGCAGGCCCTGGTTCTGGCCGGCGACTGGGTTCTGGTGCTCGCCGCCTGGGAGCTGATTGGCTTGTGCAGTTACCTGCTGATCGGTTTCTGGTTTCAGCGGCCCGAAGCGGCGAACGCCGCGAGCCGTGCCTTTCTCTACACCCGCAGTGCCGATCTTGGTCTGTACATCGCGATATTCACCCTCATGGGGGCGGCGGGCACCAGCGAGATCGCCGCCACCCTGAATGTCGACGGAGACACCGCCGTGGCGGCCGGGCTTTTGTTGCTGCTCGCTATCATGGGCAAGTCTGCCCAGATCCCCCTCCAGGACTGGCTTATGCGTGCCATGGCGGGGCCCACACCGGTGTCGGCGTTGTTGCACTCGGCGACACTGGTGGCAGCAGGTGCCATTTTACTGATCCGTGTAGCGCCGCTGCTGACGCCGGAAGTTTTGCTCGCTATTGGGCTGGTGGGCGGTATTACTACCGTGGCGGCAGGTCTGATTGCGCTTGCCGAACGTGACCTCAAGCGCCTGCTGGCGGCCTCAACCGCCAGTCAGTATGGTCTGATGCTGATTGCGGTCGGCGCCGGGGTGCCGCTGGCGGCGTTGTTGCATCTGCTTGCCCATGCCGCCATCAAGAGTGGCCTGTTTTTAGCAGCCGGTGAATTTCAGCATGCGCGCGGCGGCACGGCTCTGGAGCGCTTGCGTGGTGTAGGGCGCGTCCGGCCCTGGACTTTCTTCGGCTTCGCATTGGCAGCGCTGGCCCTAGTGGGTGCTCCACCGCTGAGCGGCTTCTTCTCAAAGGACGCGGTGATCGCCGCCGCACTGTCCGCGCCAAGTGTCGCCTGGCTCGCTCCCCTGGCACTGGCGGGCACACTGCTGACCGGTGCCTACTTGGCTCGCGCGCTGCGGCTGCTATGGCACGAGCGCGAGGAGGGTGAAAACGAAAACCGTTCGGTGGCCGGCGCCCGCTGGATGGGGCTGGGAGTATGGGCCCTGGTAATCCCAGCCGTCTTCCTGGGTCTGACCTTCGGTCCCATTGAAGCCTTGTTGGGTTTGCCCGGCCCTGGAGACCATGGCACTACCGCCATGCTGTTCGGGCTTCTCGCGGCAGCGGCCGGTCTGGCGCTGGGCTGGCTGGTACCGGCATCTCGCTTGCTTGGCCCTTTCCACCCCTGGGCACAATCGGGGCTGGTCATCGCCGGAGGGCTCTCCTTCTGGATCGGCCGACCAGCCATGGCCATTGCCTACGGCTGCCAGCGCCTGGAGCGTGGCCTATACGCGACCGTCCTGAGTGTCGGCCGCGGAGGCTTCTTCATTGCTCGAGGTTGCGGGCGCGTGGAACGAGGTTTGTATGCGGTGGTGTTGGGTACTGGCCGTGCCAGCTTGGCCGTGGCGCACTTGGTTCGGGTAGGAGATGAGCGCCGAATCGACGGCCTGATCTTCGCCCTGGTGGCCAGCGTACGAGGCTGGGGAGACCGCGCCCGCGTCCTGCAAAGCGGTTGGATTCACCACAGTCTGGCTATCAGCGCCGTGGTTACCGCCGTAACACTGATCATACTGCTTTCAGCCTCGTTGAGTTTCTAGAGGATAGCCATACTCATGCTACCAATTGTATCCCTTACTCTGTTTTTGCCGCTCGCCGGTGCCGCCCTGATTCTGGCCCTTCCGGGGCCGACGGCGCGAACCGTACACAGCATTGGTATTGGCACCGCCAGTTTAACTCTGGTCGGGGCGCTGGCCATGTGGCTGGAGGGAGTGAGCGGCGCGGGCTTTTCCCAAGTCGAAGAGCTCGAATGGATTCCGGCTATCGGTGCCGCCTACCGGGTCGGTGTGGACGGCATCAGCCTGCCCCTGGTGCTGCTGAGTGCTATGCTGTTTTTGGGGGCATTCATCTATGCTTCGTCGCTGCGCGAGCGCCCGCGCGCCTACGTGGCTTTGGTTCTGCTTCTAGAAACTGCAGCAATCGGCACCTTTGCCGCCCTCGACGGAATTCTGTTCTATGTGTTCTTCGAAGTCTCCCTGGTGTCGATGTATTTCATGATTGCCGGTTGGGGCCATGAGGACCGGCAGCGGGCGGCTCTGATGTTTTTTATCTACACGCTTCTGGGCAGCCTGCCGTTATTGCTCGCCATCCTGGGGCTTTACCTCGGCAGTCCCGATCCCAGCTTCGACATGCGCGCCTGGATCGCTAATCCACCGCTGGAAGGGGCTGCGGCCATGTGGGCGCTGGTCGCCATGCTGGTTACTTTTGCGGTCAAGATCCCCGCCGTACCGTTGCACACTTGGTTACCTGCCGCCCACGTCCAGGCGCCGACTGTCGGCAGTGTCATCCTGGCCGGCATCATGCTGAAATTTGGAACCTACGGGCTGGTTCGCTTCGCCCTACAAATGACTCCCGAGGCGTTCCACGAAGCCGGCGTCGTTGTCCTGGTGTTCGGTGTCATCGGCGCGCTCTATGGCGCCTTCGCCGCTCTGGCGCAGACCGATCTCAAGCGTCTGGTGGCCTATACGTCGATTAACCACATGGGCTATGTGATCATCGGCGTCGCCGTGGCTGCACTGGCTCTGGACCCTTCAGTGCGTGCCACCGCACTCGATGGCGCCGTCCTGCAGATGTTCAGTCACGGTTTGGTTACCGGTGCATTGTTCTTCCTGGTGGGGATGATTCAGGAGCGCGCACATACTCGCGAGATGGGCGAATTTGGCGGCCTACTAAAAACGGTTCCGCTGTTGGGCTGGTCCTTTATGTTGGCGGCCTTTGCGTCGCTGGGCCTGCCTGGTCTGGCGCACTTTCCAGGGGAGTTCCAGATATTTCTGGGTACGCTTGGTAGTGTGCCCGCCGCCGTCGTGTCGATACTGGGCCTTGCTATCATTGCGGGTACCTTTCTCAAAGCGATTCGCGAAACCTTTCTTGGCGAGCCTCAGTCACGTTGGCATAGCATGCCCGACCTGAGTTTGCGCGAAGTGCTCGCGCTGGCGCCATTACTGGTTCTCACCGTAGCTACCGGGGTGGCACCATCCTGGGTGCTGGACACCATTCACCGGACTACCTCGGCGTTGGTGCTATAATGGGGCGTGATCTGGCATTGTTAATTCCCGAGATCGCTGTGCTGCTAGCCGCAGTCAGCGCGCTGATTGCAGAAATACTGCGCAGGCCTCGAGCTTCGCTGGCTCTCGCCATGCTGGGCCTGTTCGTCGCCACGGGACTGACCATACGTTTGGTGGGTACAGACACCACCGTATTCGGTGGCAGTTTTCGGATAGACGCGCTCAGCATCTGGGCAAAGCTGATTTTATTGCCGGCGACGATGCTGTCTTTGCTGCTGGCGAGCGCGGAAGTGCGCGGCACCGTGCGTGAGGGCACGGTCTACAGTTTATTATGTTTAGCTACCGTTGGTGCTCTTATTCTAGCCGGCGCCGGCGATATGATGTTTCTGGTTCTGGGCCTGTTGCTCACCAGTTTGGCGACCTTTGCTCTGGTGGCCTACCCGGACGACGATCCTGCCACCGAAGCCGCCATGAAATACTTTGTGTTTGGTTCGGTGGCTGGCGCGGTGATGATCTTTGGTCTCACGTACTGGTTCGGTGCCGCCGGCTCCACAATGATTGCCGACCTTGAGGGTACGGAGGCCATCCCTTTGGCTGTCATATTCGGTTTGGTGGCGGTTATTGTCGGTCTTGGCTATAAAGCATCTCTGGTTCCATTTCATTTTTGGGTGCCGGATGCCTATGAAGGTGGGCCCTTATCGGTTGCAGCCTTCCTGTCTGTGGTGCCCAAGGTGGGCGCGTTGTTTGCGCTAACTCAAGTGTTTCGTGACCTGCCTTCCGAAAGCGGTGGGCCCGCTGTTATCGCGGGACTAGCCGTACTGAGTATGACCTACGGTTACCTTGCCGCGTTGGTGCAGGATAATGTTGTTCGACTGCTGGCTTACTCATCTATTGCCCAGTCCGGGTACTTCCTCCTGGGTATTGTGGCGCTGGGCGAAAGTTCTTTTGCTTTGCCATCAATCATTTTTTTCGCTGCCGCGTACGCCGCTATGAATCTGGGGGCTTTCGCCGTTATCGCTGCGGTTGGGCGTACGCTAAACGATTTCAACGGCCTGGGGCGCGCTCAACCACTGGTGGGAGTCGCCATGGTACTTTTCCTGCTCTCGCTGGTAGGCATTCCGCCACTCGCTGGTTTCGTTGGCAAATTCCTGCTCTTTGCCGCTGCTATCCATGCGCAGTTTACCTGGTTGGCTGTAGTGGCGATTCTCAACAGTGTGCTCGCTCTCGCAGTATATATGCGTATTATCGTGCCTATGTATAGGCAAGAAGAGGTGCCTCATGACGCTGCTAGTATTTGGATCGATATCGTGACGCTAACGGCGCTGTTAGCCACGGTTACTATTGGACTGGCCGCCCAGTTCTTCTTTGTGAAGTCGATGGCATAGCGCATTCTCGGCGTCGTTCCTAGACAGATACTTGTTGTGTTTACCGTTACTTCTGATATCTCGCTCATCATCTTTCCCAGAGAAGTCAGAAGCTTCAATGTTATTTGCTGCCGCTATGCCGGCGGCGGGGGCGAGAAAGTATGGATTCGATAACGCAGGCGGCCCTGGGGGGCGCCCTGGGCGGGGCGGTGCTGGGGCACCGGTTCGGGCGCGCCGCGGTGGTCGCCGGCGCGCTGCTCGGCACTCTGCCGGACATGGACGTGCTGATCGACTATGGCGATGCGGTGGCCAACTTTTCCCAGCACCGTGGTTTCAGCCATTCGCTGTTGGTGCTGGTGCCCCTGGCGGTGGTGCTGGCGGCGCTACTCAGTCGTTGGCAGCGCAGCGTATCGTTCCGCCGCTGGCTGACCTTCACCGGCGCCATCCTGATCACGCACCCGTTGCTGGACGCCTTCACCACCTACGGCACCCAACTGCTCTGGCCGCTGGGGCCGCCGGTGGCCTGGCACACCATTTTTATTATCGACCCGCTCTACACGCTGCCGCTGCTGGTGGCGGTGATCATCGTCCTGGTCCGGCCGCCGGCGATCCGCGCGTTGACGGTGGGGCTGGCGCTGTCGAGCCTGTACCTGGCCTGGAGCCTGGCGGCGCAGCAGTGGGTGGACCACCGGGTGCACCAGGCGCTGGCCGGCACCGGCTACCAGACGGCGCCGCGCATGGTGCAGCCGATGCCGTTCTCCACGCTGCTGTGGCGGGCCACGGTGCTGCACCGCGAAGAACGCCTGGAGATCGTCACCGGGCTGCTGGACGGCGATGTGCCGCTGCATATTGAAGGCTTTCCGCGGGACGCCAATCTGGTCGCCTCGGCCAAGCAGCTGGACGACGGCCGCCGTCTGGAATGGTTCACCGGCGGCTTTCTGGATTACCGGTTGGAGGACGGGCGGCTGGTGGCCACCGACATCCGCCTCGGCGTGCCCGGCGCCCACCCCTTCCAGTTCGTGATCGCCGAGGCCCAGGGCGGGCCCGACAACCTGGCTTGGCAGGCGGTGCGCAGCACGCGCCTGGCCCGGCCGATGGTCAACGAAGACGCCTGGCCGGCCCTGTTTCGCCGCACCCTGGGGCTTAGTCCGGTGCTGTGCCTGCGTGAACTCAAGCTGGCGTCGTCGGGCGCTGCCTGCGAGGGGACGCTGCCGCCGTTGGGCTCGCAGTGAGCCGGGTTACTCCCAGCCGGCCAGCACCAGCTTGCCGATGGTCTTGCCGGACTCGATGCGCCGGTGCGCCTCTTTGAGGTTGGCGGCGTTGATCGGCCCCAGGGACTCCGAGAGGGTGGTCTGCAGGACGCCTTCTTCCACCAGCCGGGCGGTGGCGCGCAGGATTCCGCCCTGGCGTTCCATGTCCACGCCGAACAGGGCGCGGGTGAACATGAACTCCCAGGCGAAGCGGGCGCTCTTCGGTTTCAGCGGGTTCACGTCCAGGGGGCCGCGGGCGTCGACGATGGTGACGATGCCGCCCAGCGGCGCGACCAGCTCGCAGACGTCGCTCCAGTAGGCGTCCGGTTCCTGGGCCAGCAGGATGGCGTCCACCTGCTCGATGCCCAGCCCTTTCATGGGCTCGCGCAGGCCGTTGCGGTAGTCGATGGTGTGGGTGGCGCCCATGGCGGTGCACCAGTCCGCCGAGGTCTGACGTCCGGCGGTGGCGATCACCGTCATGCCGAAGTGGCGGGCGGCCAGCTGGGTGGCGATGGAGCCGACACCGCCGGCGCCGCCCACCATCAGCAGGGTCTTGCCGGCGGCGTTTTCCGGAGTCAGGCCGAGCTGGTCGGTGAGGCTTTCCCAGGCGGTGAGCACGGTCAGCGGCAGGGCGGCGGCTTCCTGCATGCCGGTGCCTTCGGGCATCTTCGCCACCAGGCGCTCGTCCACGCACTGGTACTGGGCGTTGCTGCCCTGGCGCTGCATGGCCCCGGCGTACCAGACCCGGTCGCCGGGCAGGAAGTCGCGGACTTCGGCGCCTACCGCTTCCACCCGACCGGCGGCATCATAGCCGAGTACTTTATGGCCCTTCTCCGCCAGGGGGCGTTGGCGTACCTTGGTGTCCACCGGGTTGACCGATACCGCCTCCACCGCCACCAGCAGGTCGCGGGGGCCTGGTTTGGGCTGTTCCAGCTGGATGTCTTCCAGGGCGTGGACGTCTTCGATGGCGCGGGGTTGGTTAAAGCCGACGGCCTTCATAGGGTCTCCGTGGGAATACGAATGTCACTGGGGTTTTAAATAATAAGGATACCATCATGCGTTTTGACGAATACCGCAATCTCGACGGCGTGGCGCTGGCCAAACTGGTGGCGGACGGGGAAGTGACCGCCGCCGAACTGCTGGAGCTGGCCATCGCCCGTGCCGAGGCGGTGAACCCGGCCCTCAACGGCCTGATCATTCCGCTTTACGACCAGGCTCGGGAACAGGCGGCGGGCGCCTTGAGCGGCCCCCTGGCCGGGGTGCCCATGCTCACCAAGGACCTGTTCCAGGAGATCGGCGGCGCCCCCAACTATCAGGGTAACAAAGCCCTCAAGCGGGCCGGCCATAAGGCGCCGGTGGATTCCGAGCTGGTGCGCCGCTGGAAGGCGGCCGGGGTGGTGCTGTTCGGGCGCACCAATACGCCGGAATTCGGCGCCAAGGGCATCACCGAGCCGGAGGCGTTCGGCGCCACCCGCAACCCCTGGAACACCGACCACACGCCGGGTGGCTCCTCCGGCGGTTCCGCGGCCCTGGTGGCGGCGGGCGTGGTGCCGTTCGCCGGTGCCAACGACGGCGGCGGCAGCATCCGCATTCCCGCCGGCTGCTGTGGCCTGTTCGGCCTCAAGCCCGGGCGCGGGCGCACGCCCTGGGGGCCCAACTTCAGCGAGGCCATGCACGGCATTTCCATGAATCACGTGGTGACCCGCTCGGTGCGCGATTCCGCGCTGCTGCTGGACGCCACCCAGGGCGAGGAAGTGGGCAGCCTGTTCCGCATCGCGCCGCCGGAGCGCAGCTACCTGAGCGAGCTGGAGAGCGACCCCAAGCCGCTGCGCATTGCATTCTCCACCACCTCGCCGATCGGCACCGAGGTGGACCCGGAAGCGGTGGCCGCGGTGGAGGACGCCGCCCGCCTGCTGGAGTCCCTGGGCCACAAGGTGGAGCAGGCGTCGCCGAAAATGGACATGCTGGCCATGAGCATGGACTGGCTCTCCATGTGGTTCGCCAACTGCGCCGCCAGCGTGGACTGGGTGCGCGAAGAAACCGGCTGCGGCAACGACGGCTTCGAACTGGACACCCTGGCGATGGCGGCGTTCGGCCACGCCACCTCGGCGCCGGACTACGTGCGTGGTTACCAGCGCTGGCAGGGGTATTCCCGGGCGCTGGCGGAATTCCACCAGCAGTACGATCTGTGGCTGACGCCCACCCTGGCGTTGCAGCCGGCGCGCATCGGCGCCTCGGAAACGCCGGCCTGGCAGCAGCGCATGCTCAAGGTGATTCTCAAAGTGGGCGCCGAAAAGCTGGTGATGAAAACCGGCCTGGTGGAGCAGATGGTGAAGGAGAACCTGAAGTACGTGCCTTTCACCCAGCTCGCCAACGTCACCGGGGTGCCGGCCATGTCGGTGCCGCTGCACTGGTGCGAAAGCGGCCTGCCGCTGGGGGTGCAGCTGGTCGGCGATCACGGCAGCGAGGGCCTGCTGTTCAAACTGGCCGGTCAGCTGGAGCGGGCGCGGCCCTGGTTCAACCGTATGCCGGATCTGTAACCGGGCTCAGGCCCCTTCGCCCTGGGGCAGAGGGGGCCACCAGGCCTGGATGCGGTGTTCGGACACCGCCGCCAGGTCGCCGAACTGCAGCAGCACGAACTCGCTCTGCGTGGGGCGGAAGAACAGCTGATCGCCGGGCACCAGCTCGGAGGCCGGCGAGCCGTTGTACATCATCTGATTGGTGCTGGCGCCGTACAGGTCATTGCGGCGGATGCCCGGCGGCGACACCGGCTCCGCTTTCCAGTAACCGCCGTAGATGAAATAAGTGCGTCGCCGGTTGGGGTCCCACAGGGCCCAGGCGTCGCCCAACGGCAGCGGGCCGGGCAGGGTGAGCCCGTCCAGCGCCTTGAGCACCGGCGCGGCGATAAAGGCGGCGGGCTCGAAGTCCTTCAGGCTGGGCACGTCGAAATCCGACGGCTTGACCAGGCAGGAGCCGGCCGCCAGCTCGTTGAGCGGCGTCTCGTCGCCGTGCAGCGTGAAGGTGGGGCTGCCGGCACCGTTGAACGTGAGCGGCTGCTCGCGCAGTTCAGGGGCGACCTGGTAAAGCCTGTCGATAAAGCTTTGATAGACCGCCTGGGCCTTGCGCAGGCTGGTGTCGCGGCTTTCCACCAGGTCCGGCAGCTTGCCCACATGGGCGTCGTAGCCCATGAAGCCGGCGAACGCCAGATGGCGGGGGTGGGCGGCGATGCGCTCAAGCAGTGCGTCCAGTTGCCCGGGCTCGGTGAGCCCGCCGCGGTGCAGACCCACGTCGATTTCCACATTGATGCGCAGCCGGCGGTCCAGCCGCCGGGCCAGTTCCAGGTACTCCTTCAGCCGCGCGTCGCTGTCGATCAGCCATTGCAACTGGCGGTCCGGGTCGAAGCCGGCGTCCTCCGGCAGTTCCTCATAGAAGCGGGCGGCGGCCCGCACCGGCATGGGTTTGCCGAGCAGCAGGTCGCAGCCCGGCTCCGCCTCGGCCATGGCGTTGATGAACGGCTGGTGGAACACCATCACCCGGTCGGTGCCGGTCTGCGCCATCACTTCGCGGATCAGCGGCACGCTGGGCAATGATTTGGCGACGATGCGGTAGGCGCGGCCCGGCGGCAGCGCCTGCTGCAGGCGGCGGCAGTTGGCCGCCAGCCGTTGCCGGTCGATGAACAGCAGCGGGCGCCCCGGCCCGCTGTCGCGGAACAGGGTGTTGTAGGGCTGGAAGTAGGCGCCGTGGGGGCCGCCCTGGTCGCCGGGTTTCAGCCACCAGGCCGCCGCCAGGCCGCCGCCCAGGGCGAGCAGGAAGGTGCGCCTTTTCATGCCGGTTGCCCCTTGGCGTCGATGCCGAACAGGTGTCTCAGGTGATCATTGAGCAAGCGTCCGCGCGGGTCCAGCTCGCGGCGCAGGGCGAGGAAGTCGTCGAAGCGCGGATAGAGTTCGCGCAGTTCGTCGGCGCCCAGGCTGTGCAGCTTGCCCCAGTGCGGACGGCCCCGGTGCCGGCGCAGCACCGGCTCGGTGGCGCGGAACAGCGGCGTGGCGTCCTGCTTGAAATACTGATGGATCGACAGGCTGGCCCCGGCGCGGCCGCTGAACATGGACAGCAGCGTGTCGTCGGCGGCGCTGTAGCGGAACTCAATCGGGAAGAACACATTGATGTCCTGCTCGCGGATTACCTCGCAGACTTCCTGCAGGCACTCGATGCCTTTCTCCGCCGGCACCGTGTATTCCATTTCGTTGAAGCGCACCGTGCGGCGGTTGGCGTAGATCTTGTGGGCCGGCCCTCGGCGGCGGTTTTCCTCGACGAAAAAGGTCACCAGCTTCTGCAGGGTGGAGGTCAGCCAGCCGGCGCGCATGCTCAGCTCGCAGACCGTCTCCAGCAGGTCGTTGCTGTCGTCCTGGGCCAGGTCGTCCTCCGGGTCGTCGGTGAGCGACATGGTTTTGACGATGGCGGTGCCGCCGAGGGGAAAGGCGAAAAACTCGATGTTGCGGAAGTTGTCCTTCTCCCGCTCCACGAAATCCATGGCTTCGTCCAGCGGCAGCGTCCAGGTGTGCTCTTCCAGCCGGTAGGCCGGGGCGCTGTCCAGGGTCACGGCGGTGATCAGACCCAGGGCCCCCAGGCCGCAGCGGGCCGCCTGGAAGCGGTCGCCGTCGTTGTGGTCGAGCCGGTGCAGGGTGCCTTCGGTGTCCATCAGTTCCAGGCCCACCACCTGGTCGGACAGGCACGGCAGGCCCAGGCCGGTGCCGTGGGTGCCGGTGGCGATGGCGCCGGCCAGCGACTGCAGGTTGATGTCCGGTTCGTTGATCAGGCTGCGGCCTTCGCTCCAGGCCTCGCTGCTGGCCTGGGCGATGCGGGTGCCGGCGCCGAAGCGCAGCGCGCCGGCGTCGACGCTGCGCAGCCCGTTGATGGCCTCCAGGGACACCAGGGTGTCGCCGGTGGGGACCACGGCGCTGAACGAGTGGCTGCCGCCGAACGGCCGCACCGTGCCCTCGGTGTTGGCGAGCAGCCGGGCCAGGGCGGCTTCGTCCGCCGGGTAAGCCAGGTTGCGCGGCCGCGCGGTCTGGTTGCCGGACCAGTTCTGCCAGCTGGCGCGCTCGCCCTGTGCGTTGCCGTCGGCTTGCCCGGCGCCGGCCAGGGTCGGTACGGCGGCGGCGCCGGCGGACGCGGCCAGCGCTTTCAGGAAGGCGCGGCGGGGAAGTCGTTGCAACATGACGGCGGAGTCCTTTCGGCTATTGTTGTACTAGGCACCGACCTGCGGCGCCTTATACCTTAATGGTACTGTCGTACCAGAAAAGTGCAATAGTCTATCGTGCGTCCCGTGCACGGGTCGTCAATGCCCGGGGCCGGCGCCTAGTCCAGCCCCAGTTCGCTCCACATTTCGTCGACCCGGGCTTTGACGTCGTCGTCCATGCTGATCGCCCGGCCCCACTCGCGGTTGGTTTCGCCGGGCCATTTGCTCGTCGCGTCGAGGCCCATCTTGGAGCCCAGCCCGGCCACCGGCGAGGCGAAATCCAGATAGTCGATGGGGGTGTTCTCCACCATCACGGTGTCGCGCACCGGGTCCATGCGGGTGGTGATCGCCCAGATCACGTCCTTCCAGTCGCGGGCGTTAACGTCATCGTCGCAGACGATAACGAATTTGGTGTACATGAACTGGCGCAGGAACGACCACACCCCCATCATCACGCGCTTGGCGTGGCCCGGGTACTGCTTCTTCATGGTCACCACCGCCATGCGGTAGGAGCAGCCCTCCGGCGGCAGATAGAAATCGACGATTTCCGGAAACTGCTTTTTCAGGATCGGCACGAAGATTTCGTTCATCGCCACGCCCAGCACCGCCGGTTCGTCCGGCGGTCGGCCGGTGTAGGTGCTGTGGTAGATCGGGTCGCGGCGGTGGGTGATGCGGTCCACGGTGAACACCGGGAAGCGTTCCACCTCGTTGTAGTAGCCGGTGTGGTCGCCGAACGGCCCCTCGTCGGCGTACTCGCCGGGCTGAAGATGGCCTTCCAGCACGAACTCGGCGCTGGCCGGCACCTGCAGGTTGGAGCCGATGCATTTCACCAGCTCGGTGCGCGAGCCGCGCAGCAGGCCGGCGAAGCCGTATTCACTGAGGGTGTCCGGCACCGGCGTCACCGCGCCCAGGATGGTGGCCGGGTCGGCGCCCAGCGCCACCGCCACCGGGAACGGCTCGCCCGGGTGGGCCTCCTGCCATTCCTGAAAATCCAGGGCACCGCCCCGGTGGCCCAGCCAGCGCATGATCAGCTTGTTGCGGCCGATCAGCTGCTGGCGATAGATGCCCAGGTTCTGACGTTCCTTATTGGGCCCGCGGGTAATCACCAGCGGCCAGGTCACCAGCGGGCCGGCGTCGCCTGGCCAGCAGGTCTGAATCGGCAGCTGGGTGAGGTCCACGTCGTCGCCTTCGATGACGTGTTCCTGGCAGGGCCCCGAGCCGCCCACCTTGGGGTTCATGCTCAGCACCTTGCGGAAGATCGGCAGCTTCTCCCAGGCGTCGCGGAATCCCTTGGGCGGCTCAGGCTCCTTCAGGAAGGCCAGCAGCTCGCCGAGTTCGCGCAGCTCTTCCACCGACTCCCGGCCCATGCCCAGCGCCACGCGCCGCTCGGTGCCGAACAGATTCCCCAGCACCGGGATCGACGACCCCTTGGGGTTCTCAAACAAAATCGCCGGCCCGCCCGCCTTCAGCGTGCGGTCGCAGATCTCGGTCATCTCCAGGCGCGGGTCCACCTCGCGGGTCACCCGTTTCAGTTCGCCCAGCTTTTCCAGTTGCTGAATAAAGTCGCGCAGGTCGCGGTATTTCATCAATCCAATCTCGCCGGCTGCAAGGTGGCGGCAGTATAGCAGCCGACCCACCGTCTCCGGGGCTGCCCGCATGGACAGTATGATTGGCATCGGCAAACAAAGCGGTCACGCGAGCGGGTACGGGCCGCAAAACGATAGGTTTGTAACTTTATGAAATATCTGATTTATTCGGCTCTATATAAAAACCAGAGGTTGGGATGGGGCGAAGACGTGTTCATTGGATACTTGAGCCGGCGTCCTAGTACCTGTTAGTAATTTCGAAAGGTGATTGAGTGAAAGATGAGCTCGTAGCTTTAGTACCTTTTATCGGTATTCTTGGTGTGGTAGTTGGTGCTTTGCTACAAGGCTTCTTCAACCGGAAGAATCAGGTAGCAAGCAGTCTCTCTGAGCTGCAAAACAAAGCCTATTCTGATTTTCTAAATTCTGTATCGAAAATAGCTGTGGCTCAGCGTAAAGATCAACGAACTGCAGTAACCGGGGAGCTTTCAAACTTAGCTGACGCTAAATCGCGAATTTGTGTATACGGCCATGCAAGTGTGGTTCATCACCTAGCCGATTTCCTGAGAGCTGGGGGTACGCTGCAAACCGAACAAGAAATTCTATCATTCACAAGGTTATGTCTCCAGATTCGTGGGTCTGTAGGTATGCACGATAAGGAGCTTTACTCTTCGGACATCTCCCAACTTCTGTTTAGTATTGATGTCAAAGATGTCAAAACACCAGGCGCCTAATGATAACAAATGCATCAAATTCGTTCCGGCCCTATGGGCCCCCACCGGGCGCCCTAGTCGGACACCGTTTATGCAAGCGTTATCTGTAAAGTAGACACCGAAGATGATTGTAGACCGACCAGCTCCTAAAGACTTCGAACGTCAAAGTATTCAGTACTTAATCCAGTCTATAGATCTAATTACCTCAAACGATCATAAAGATGAGGATATCGAAGATTATGAAGTGGATATGGCAGAGTGCTGGAAATATCATCAAGGAATTTTAAATAATTCTTTAACTTTACTATTTTTAAGTCTAGAAAACTTAATCAAGAAAGAGATATGCAAAATCTCTCCTCTTATGCTTCTTGCGGACGAGCCCAAAAAGTGGGGAGGTCGCACATCTTCGAAGAAATTTAGTGAGCTTTTCATACTTCAATTTGATGATCTCTTAGCTCTCTATCAAGAACTAGGTTTGGGGAAAATATCAGATCAAACAGCTAGCAAACTCGAAGATCTCAGGAAAAAGAGAAATCAGATTACGCATGGAGTTATTGAAGATAACATCACTCCTCAATATATATTGGATATATTTTATACGCTTATGGTTCACATATGGGGTCCTGGTATATGGTGGACTCAACTTAAGGAACATATATTTAATGAACCATTGTTTGGGATCTACGACTCAGACCATGAAAAAGCCAGCGTTACTACATATATTGAATTTTTTGTTTCTTATTTAGGAAATAAACGTACGGGAGAAATGCTGGGTCACAACCTCAAGCAGAGAAACTATTTCTGCCCTGAATGTCATTACTGGCTTAATCACGAATGGGATGTAACAGATTCAAAGTATGCAATCCTTTCTCCAAATACACCTAGCTCGGAAACTTTATTCTGTGTCGTTTGTAGTGCATCACATAATGTCGAGCGAAAGAAGTGCCAAGAAGACGATTGCAAAGGAAACGTAATATGTATGGAGGGACGATGTTTGACATGCTTCTCCGAGCAAGATTACAGATAACAAATCGATTAACTGCGCGCCTGCGGCGCCGGACGCAGCAGAGCTGCGCCGGTTATTGAGGCGTTATCCAATAAAAAATAGGATTTAGGATTAAATGAGAACCAGAGAAATATTTACACCTGGACGATTCCCAACATGGACTTATGTCGATGATCACTTGAAGGACAAGGAAGATCAGCTGAGGGACACCATTGAAGATGGCTCAATGCTGGTATCAATATCTGGTCCCTCTAAATCAGGGAAGACAGTCTTCGTTGAGAACGTATTGGGAAGGGAGAATTTAATTCAGGTAACCGGGGCTGGCGTGAAAACGCCCTCTGATCTATGGCTGCGAGTTTTCGACATCATAGGGACCCCTATTGAAAGGAGCTCCAATACTAGCTCAACGAAGTCGGGAACAATCGGTGGTAAGGTTGGAGGCGAAGGCGGAATTCTGGTCGCTAAAGCGAAGGGAGAAGCGTCGGCTTCGGCAAGTTATGAAAGTGGCCAAGTTGAGTTGGAAACGGCTGCGATTGATTTCTTGCAGCTACTAATCAGAGAATTGGCGGACACAGATTTCGTAGTCTTCATTGACGACTTTCACTACATAGAGCATTCAATCCAATCTGATTTGGCTGAGCAAATTAAAGAAGCGATCAGGCAAGGTGTAAAGTTTATCTGTGCTTCTGTGCCATACCATTCTGACGACGTCATTCGCAGCAATCCTGATTTGAGGGGCCGCTTTTTCTCAATAGACTTTGACTACTGGAATAGCGATTTTCTTAAGAAAATTGCTTACAAGGGGTTCGATAAAGCAAATATAGTCTATAGAAATGGCCTTGTAGATCGTCTTGCCGAGGAAGCAGCTGGTTCGCCCCAGTTAATGCAATACCTATGTTTAAACGCTTGTCTTGAAAAAGGGATAAGGGACGTCCCAGATAGCCCTACCGACTTAATATACGAAAAGGAATTCTTCGACGAAATCTGCCGCAGGACTGTCGCCTCGACAGACTATAGTTCGATAGCTGAGAAAATGTTAGATGGACCTAAAACACGAGGTTCAGATAGGAAAATCTATATATCAAAATTTGGGTGGCAAGGAGATGTGTATCGGTTTCTCCTTAAAGCATTATCGGTCGACCCTCCTCGGCTAAATTTTAGGTATCAGCCACTGGTCGACAGGATTGGTTCGCTATGTGACGGTGTTTCTCCCAGTGGTTCCAGCATCACAAATGCCTGCTTCCATACAGCTAATATTGCAAACGATTCCGCTAACGACAATGTGGTCGAATGGGATGGGGAAAACGACGTTTTCGATATTCGGGACCCCTATCTGTTGTTCTACCTTCGGTGGTCGGAGATTGCGGATGGCTAACCAGGGGCTGCAGCCGACCGGTGCAGTTCCCCCAGTACAGTAGACACTGCTGGCCTATGATTGAAGCTGGGAGGAACGCCGTGAACAGCCAACGTTACACCCCGGAGTCCAAGGACGAGGCGGTTCGGGAGGTGCTGCAGCGGAAAAGCCATGATGCCGGCTGCTCATACAAGAACCAATGATGCCGCCTCGAGCAATCAGGAAGATGTGGCTGAAAATATGGCCTAAATTGGTGGTAAAGCTTAATGGAGTGTTCCGGGGGCGTGATGAAGCTTTGGCGGAGACGGATAGTTGGTGTTCTTACTCTTGGTGGAGGATCAATCGGCGTTACCGCTGCACTTCCTCTGCTTCTGGCTCGGAGCAATCCTATTGAGTGGCTATTTTGTACCGGGTTTATCGTCATCTATGCATGGGGTGTCTGGTGCGGAGTTCGATTGCTTGAGAATCGGCCTGGCGCCGAGCGATCCGCCGCCAAGTATTGGCTGATCCAGATCCCTGCGTTTGGATCCCCTATCCTGGGATACTTTCTATCCAACGGCTTCCACGCAACGGTGGTACTCCAGGCCTTTCCATTCAAGATCGATGGCAATGTCTTGCTTGGTAGTACCTTTAATTACTCACTCATGCAGACTGGGAAGCCGTGGTTTATCGGGATTAACTTGTTTGCGGCCGTAGTCGCGTGGTGGCTTACTCGCGAAGCTTCGCGGAACCGCCCCTAACACTTAATTCAACCCGGACCTTTAGTCTCTCCTGCTTTAATGGACACCTCTTCATAATGGGGAAGGTTGACTTGACCAGACTCCAGTATCCAAGGAGGGTCTGGATGTATTCGGCCAAGTTCGCGCCATCTTCATCTCTCCTCCTGTAACCAAGACCCAAGAATGTTAAAAACAGACAGGGGTCCAAGGGATGCGTATTCAAAGGGTCGGGGCAGGCGCCGCCGTCATGGGGTTGCTCTGGGCGATGTCTTCGCCAGTGAGCGCCCATGAGCTGCAACCGGTTAACGTGACCGGCCAAACCCAGCAACAGCCGCCGCCGGTGGCGGCCTCGGAAGGCCGGGTGGACGGTGACGAATTGCGCACCCGTCCGATTCTGAGAACCGGGGAGGTAATGGAAACGGTGCCCGGGCTGATCGCCACCCAGCATTCGGGCAGCGGCAAGGCCAATCAGTACTTCCTGCGCGGTTTCAATCTGGATCACGGCACCGATTTCAATACGTCGGTGGACGGCATGCCGGTGAACATGCCCACCCACGGGCACGGCCAGGGCTACACCGATATCAATTTCCTGATTCCGGAAATGATCGATGACGTCTACTACCGGAAGGGGCCCTATTACGCCGGCGTGGGCGACTTCTCCGGTGCCGGTAGTGTGGATATCCGCACGCGCACCCGCGCCGAAGGGCAGCGTCTAAAGCTCACCGCCGGGGGCGACGACTATTACCGGGCGCTGCTGTACGGCGGCTCGGCGGTGGGCGACGGCGACCTGGTCTACGCGCTGGAGAGCCAGACCTACAACGGCCCCTGGGAGGACGTCAGCGAAGACGTGGAGAAGTATAACGGTCTGCTTCGCTATGGCTGGAACCAGGGCGATACCCGCTACACCACCACGGTGATGGGCTACAGCAACCGCTGGAACAGCGCCGATCAGATCCCCCGGCGGGCGGTGCGCTCCGGTCTGATCGATGAGCTCGGCTCCCTGGATGAGGACGCCGGCGGTGAAAGCGAGCGCTATTCTCTGTCGCTCTCCTGGAGTAACCCGCGCCAGCAGGGCACGATTTACGCCATCGACTACGGGCTCAATCTTTGGTCCAACTTCACCTACTTCCTGGACGATCCGGCCAACGGCGACGAGTTCGAGCAGGTGGATGAGCGTGGCGTCTATGGCGGTGAGGTGTCGTTCAATAACGATCTGCGTCTGGCCGGCATGCCGGTGACCGGCCGCTGGGGGCTCAGCCTGCGGTACGACGACATCCGCGATGTGGGCCTGTTCAGCAGCGCCGGGCGGCAACGTATCGGCACGGTGCGTCGCGACGAGGTGTCGCAAACCGCCGCCGGAGTGTTCGGCAGCCTGGAGTTTCAGCTCGCCGAGCGCTGGCGGGCCACCGCCGGGCTTCGCTATGACCACTATTACTTCGATGTGAACGACCGCGCCGGCATCAACGAAAACGGCGTCGACCTGTCCGCCAATTCCGGCAATGCGGACGACGGCATCGTCAGCCCCAAATTCAGTTTGGTGTGGCTGGCCAGCGAACAGGCCGAGTATTACCTCTCAAGTGGTTTCGGCTTCCACAGTAACGACGCCCGCGGCACCACCATTGAAGTGGACCCGCTGGACGGTTCGGCGGCGGAAAAGGTGGATCCGCTGGTGCGCTCGCGCGGCGAGGAGCTGGGCGCGCGTTTCTACCCGGCACGGAATCTGGAGATGTCGCTGGCGCTGTGGCAGCTGCGGCTGGATTCGGAGCTGCTGTTCGTGGGCGACGCCGGCAACACCGAGGCTGGGCGGCCGAGCCTGCGGCGCGGGGTGGAGTTCAATGTGTTCTATAACCCCACCGATTGGCTGTCCCTGGACCTGGAGCTGGCGGCCACCCGTGCCCGCTACCGGGATGATGAACCCGGAGAGGGGGACTATGTGGAAGGCGCGCCCGATCGGGTGATTGGCGCCGGCGCCCACTACCATAGCGGCCACTGGTTCGGCGGTTACCGTATTCGGCATCTGGGCCCGCGGCCGCTGGATTCATTCTCGGATCAGGAGTCGTCCAGCACCACCATTCAGAACGTCAAGGCGGGTTGGCGTGGCGGCGATTGGGAGCTGGCGGTGGAGGTGCTGAATCTGGCCGATTCCGGCGACCACGATATCGATTACTTCTACGCGTCCCGCCTGCAGGGCGAGCCGGCGGCGGGGGTGGAGGACCTGCACTACCACCCGATTCTGCCGCGCACCTGGCGGCTGAGCGTGCAGCGCGCGTTCTGAACCCCGGCCCTGAAACGAAAAACGCCCCGGCGATCACCGGGGCGTTTTTCGTAACGGGGCCTTGTGGAAAGACCGCCGCTGTTACTTGCGCTTCATGGAATCGAAGAATTCCGCATTGGTCTTGGTCTGCTTCATGCGGTCGATCAGGAATTCCATGGCGCCGATTTCGTCCATCGGATGGAGGACCTTGCGCAGAATCCACATCTTCTGCAGCTCGTCCTCGCTCACCAGCCGCTCTTCGCGGCGGGTGCCGGAGCGCTTGATGTTCATGGCCGGGAACACACGCTTTTCCGCCACCTTGCGGTCCAGGTGCAGTTCCATGTTGCCGGTGCCCTTGAACTCCTCGTAGATCACTTCGTCCATCTTGGAGCCGGTCTCCACCAGGGCGGTGGCGAGGATGGTCAGGCTGCCGCCTTCCTCGATGTTCCGCGCCGCGCCGAAGAAGCGCTTGGGCTTTTCCAGGGCGTGGGCGTCGACACCACCGGTGAGCACCTTGCCGGAGCTCGGCTGCACGGTGTTGTAGGCGCGCGCCAGACGGGTGATGGAGTCGAGCAGAATCACCACGTCCTGTTTGTGTTCCACCAGCCGCTTGGCTTTCTCGATCACCATCTCGGCGACCTGCACGTGGCGGGCCGGCGGTTCGTCGAAGGTGGAGGCCACCACTTCCCCGCGCACCGTGCGTGACATCTCGGTCACTTCCTCGGGCCGCTCGTCGATCAGCAGCACGATCATGTGCGTTTCGGGGTTGTTGCGGGCGATGGACTGGGCGATACCCTGGAGAAGCATGGTCTTACCGGCTTTGGGCGGCGCCACGATCAGGCCGCGCTGGCCTTTGCCGATCGGCGCCACCAGGTCGATCACCCGGGCGGTGATGTCCTCGGTGGAGCCGTTGCCGACTTCCATGACCATCCGCTCGGTGGGGAACAGCGGGGTCAGGTTCTCGAACAGGATCTTGGTTTTGGCGTTTTCCGGCCGGTCGGTGTTGATCTCACTGACCTTGAGCATGGCGAAGTAGCGTTCGCCATCCTTGGGGGGCCGGATCTTGCCGGCGATGGTGTCGCCGGTGCGCAGGTTGAAGCGACGTATCTGGCTGGGCGACACGTAAATGTCATCCGGGCCGGCCAGGTAAGAGCCTTCCGCGGAGCGCAGGAAGCCGAAGCCGTCCTGCAGAATTTCCAGCACCCCATCACCGTAGATGTCCGAGCCGTTCTTGGCGGCTCGCTTGAGGATGGAGAAGATAACGTCCTGTTTGCGGGTTCTCGCCAGGTTCTCCAGGCCGAGTTCCTTGGCAATATCCAGAAGTTCGCCGATCGGCTTCTGTTTCAGTTCGGAAAGATTCATTGGTGTTTTACAGGATGTCCAGAAATGAATTGACGGAATACACCTTGGATTGGTGTCTCTCGATGGTCGGATCCGGGCCGGAGAGCCTCGGAATTTCTTATTGATTCATTTGCATTCGCAGGGGCCGTTTCACGGTCTCCCAAGGTCGGGGACATCGTGGAGAACGGGGCCTGCTTGGCTAAGGCTGACGCATTCAGCGGGAGCGATAAACGATGAAACCCTTGCAAATCATCCGTCGGCGGGGCCTGAATGCCAGGGGCCGGACAGGATAACTATCTCGGAAAAAGGACGCTCAGAAACGTACGAATTAGAGATCCCTGCCAGAGGGTGCGAATACGTTGATTCGGGAATGTACCACCGGGCCGGAGGGCTGTCTAGTCCGGGACGCGCAGTCCGTGAGAGGCAAGGGCGGCCACGGGCCGGAGGGCCCGTGGCGCATTCACCGGCTGGATCAGAGCGTGCTGTCCAGGAACGCGGTGAGCTGGGACTTCGACAGAGCGCCGACCTTGGTGGCTTCCACGTCGCCGTTCTTGAACACGGTCAGCGTGGGGATGCCGCGCACGCCGTACTTCTTGGGCGTGTCCGGGTTCTCGTCGATGTTCAGCTTGGCAATGGTGAGCTTGCCGGCGTAATCCCCGGACAGGTCTTCCAGGATCGGCGCTACCATTTTGCAGGGGCCGCACCAGGGCGCCCAGTAGTCCACCAGAACCGGACCGTCGGCTTTCAGGACTTTCTCCTCGAAATCCGCGTCGGTCACGTTGATAATCTCGCCGCTCATTGAAATCTCCTGCTAGGCTTTCGCGGGATGATGACGCCGACACGCAGCCGACGCCGTCACAGGTCGATTAATATCGGGGTCTGGCGCGCGGATTTCAAGCGCGCCGAACAATGGTGCCGACAGAGCGCGCCTATCGGCGGCGCGCCGAAGCAGCGGGAACGCCCGCGTGGCGCCCGCTCGGGGCCGTTTCACGGCCGGCTCTGGACCGTCAAGGAGAGGGGTTTTGCGACAACCTGAACATCTGGCCGCCATCGATTTGGGGTCCAACAGTTTTCACATGGTGGTGGCCCGGCAGGCCCAGGGCGAGGTGCGGGTCCTGGAAAGTTTGTCCGAAAAGGTGCAGTTGGGCGCCGGCCTGGGGCCCGACAACCGCCTCGACGAAGACGCCCAGACCCGGGCGCTGGACTGCCTGAGCCGCTTCGCCCAGCGCATCAAGGGCATCCCCCGCGGCAATGTGCGCGTGGTGGGCACCAACACCCTGCGCATGGCGCGCAACGCCACCCAGTTCATCGCCCGCGCCGAACACGCTCTGGGGCACGACATCGAAGTGGTGGCGGGCCGCGAGGAGGCCCGGCTGATCTACCTGGGCGTGGCGCACAGCCTCGCCGATGACGCCGGCGCGCGGCTGGTGGTGGATATCGGCGGTGGCTCCACCGAGCTGATAATCGGCGAGCGCTTCGAGTCCACGGAAACCGAATCCCTGCACATGGGCTGTGTCAGCTATGGGCAGCGTTTTTTCGCCGACGGCAAGATCACCGAGGCGGCGTTCAAGAAGGCGGTCACCGCGGCCCGTCAGGAAGTGCTGTCCATCGAAACCAACTACCGCCGTTTGGGCTGGGCCCAGGCGGTGGGCGCCTCGGGCACCATCAAGGCGATTGCCCAGGTGTGCGAGGAGAACGGCTGGAGCACCGAAGGCATCAGCCTGGAGGGGCTCGACAAGGCGCGCCGCAAGGCGATCAAGGCGGGCAGCGCGGACGCCCTGTCGCTGAAAGGACTGCGCGACGACCGCAAGGCGATTTTCGCCTCCGGCCTGGCGATTCTGCTGGGCATTTTCGAGCAGATGGGGCTGGCCCACATGCAGGTGTCCAGCGGCGCCCTGCGCGAAGGCCTGCTGTACGACCTGTTGGGGCGCTTTGCCCATGAGGACGTCCGCGAGCGCAGTGTGCAGGCGCTGATGAATCGGCACCACGTGGAGCGCGCCCAGGCCGAGCGCGTCTGGGAAACCGCCCGGGGCCTGTACCGGCAGGCCGCCGGCGACTGGGATCTCGAGGACGAAGAAGCGCAGGCCACGCTGCGCTGGGCGGCCCTGCTGCATGAGGTGGGGCTGGCGGTGTCGCACAGCCAGTTTCACAAGCACGGCGCCTACCTGGTGTCCAATTCCGACCTGCCCGGCTTCTCGCGCCAGGCCCAGCAGGCGGTGGCGGTGCTGGTGCGCGGCCACCGCCGCAAGGTGCCGCTGTCCACGCTGGCGGAGTGCCCCGAGGATGAACAGGCCCGGCTGCTGCGGTTGTGTCTGCTGCTCAGGCTCGCCTGCCGCATGCACCACGCGCGCAACGGCGCGCCGGTGCCGCCGCTCACCCTGAACGCCGGCGAGCGCACCCTGGAGTTGGTGTTCCCGGCCGGCTGGCTGGCCGAGCACCCGCTCACCCTGGCCGACCTGGAGCAGGAGCAGGAGTTTTTCCAGGCCGCCGGCTACCAGCTCACGGTGACCGACGCCACCTGACGGAGGCGCCGCTCAGGCGCCGCCGGACAGAGCCTCAAGCAGCGCCTGCTGGGCCAGGAACGGGGCCTCGTGCTCGGCCCGCTGCACGCGGCGGTAGATGCCGTCGCCGTGCAGCTCCCAGGCCTGGCCGTTGTCGCGCAGGTAATACTCCAGACCCTGCTCCAGCACCTGCGCCTTGAGCGCCGGTTCGTTGACCGGGAAGGCGGTTTCCACCCGGTTGAACAGGTTGCGGTCCATCCAGTCGGCGCTGGAGCAGTACACCAGGTCCTCGCCGGCGTGGTGGAAATGGTAGATGCGCGTGTGCTCCAGGAAGCGGCCGATCACCGAGCGCACGCGGATGTTCTCCGACAGCCCGGGGATGCCCGGGCGCAGGCAGCAGATGCCGCGCACGATCAGGTCGATCTGCACGCCCGCCTGGCTGGCCCGGTACAGCGCCCGCATGATCTGCTCTTCGGTGAGCGAATTAAACTTGGCGATGATGCGCGCCGGCTTGCCGGCCAGGGCCTGTTCGGTTTCGAAATCGATCCACTGCACCAGGCTCGGATGCAGGGTGAACGGCGAGTGCTTCAGCTGCTTCAGGCGCGCCGCCTTGCCCATGCCGGTGAGCTCCTGAAAGATCTTGTGCACGTCCTGGCACAGGCCTTTTTCCGCCGTCATCAGGCCGTAATCGGTGTAAATCTTGGTGGTTTTGGTGTGGTAGTTGCCGGTGCCCACATGGGCATAGCGCTTGATGCCTTCGCCGTCGCGGCGCACCACCAGCAGCATCTTGGCGTGGGTTTTGTAGCCCACCACCCCGTACACCACCATGGCGCCGGCCTCCTGCAGGCGGCGCGCGCCCTCGATGTTGGACTCCTCGTCGAAGCGGGCGCGCAGCTCCACCACCGCGGTGACTTCCTTGCCGTTACGGGCGGCGGTCTCCAGGTGGTCCAGAATCTCCGAGTTGGTGCCGGTGCGATAGAGCGTCTGCTTGATCGCCAGCACCTTGGAGTCGCGGGCCGCTTCGGCGAGCAGATTGACCACCGGTGAAAAGCTTTCGAACGGGTGGTGCAGCAGGATGTCGCCCTGGTCGATGGCCTCGAAAATGCTCTCGTGCTTCTTCACCGCCGCCGGCAGTTTGGGGCTGAACGGCGGGTAGTGCAGGCGCGGCCGGTTGACGCTGGTGAACATGCGCGCCAGGTTCACCGGGCCGTTCACCTCGTAGGCGTCCTGCTCGGTCAGTTCGAACTGCTCCAGCAGATACTCGATCAGGTCGCGGGGGCAGTTGTCGGCCACTTCCAGGCGCACTTCGTCGCCGTAGCGACGGGACAACAGCTCGCCCTTCAGCGCGCTGGCCAGGTCCTCCACGTCTTCATCCACTTCCAGGTCGGCGTTGCGCGTTACCCGGAACTGATAGCAGCCGGTGGCCTTCATGCCGGGGAACAGGTCGCTGACGTGGGCGTGGATCATCGAGGACAGGAAAATAAAGTTGTCGTTGCCGTCCTCGCAGATCTCTTCCGGCAGCCGCATCAGGCGCGGCAGGGAGCGCGGCGCGGGCACGATGGCCAGGCCGGTGGAGCGGCCGAACGCGTCCTTGCCGTCCAGCGACACAATGAAATTCAGGCTTTTGTTCACCAGCCTCGGGAAGGGGTGCGCCGGGTCCAGGGCGATGGGCGTCAGTACCGGATAAATCTGGTCGCGGAAGTACTTTTTCACCCACTCGGTCTGCGCCGGCGTCCAGTCCTCGCGGCGCAAGAAGTGCACGCCTTCCTCGGCCAGCGCCGGCAGCAGGATGTTCTGCAGAATATGGTACTGACGCTGCACGGCGTCGTGGGTCACGCGGGCCACCTCGGCCAGCACTTCCTCGGCGAGCATGCCGTCCGGCCCCGGGCGCCCGGTGCCGGTTTCCAGACGGTTCTTCAGGCCCGCCACGCGAATCTCGAAGAACTCGTCCATGTTGGAAGAGAAGATCAGCAGGAAATTGAGACGCTCCATCAGCGGATGGTGCTCGTCCATGGCCTGCTCGAGTACCCGTAGGTTGAACTGCAGCAGGCTCAATTCCCGGTTGATGTAGAAGTCCTGATTGCTCAAATCGGGGCCCTGGATACCGGTGTTGGCGTTCATTGCGAGTCCTGAGCTTGGATGCGGAAGGACCTATTGGATGACATTAGCATGACAAGAGGATGACAAGGATCCCTCTTCACTTGCCGGGAATGATAAGTATAATGCGAACGATTATCGTTAGTGGCTTGTCAGCCAACTGTCATTCCTGGGGAAACATCATGCTCAATCAAGATTTCGCCGCCGCGGCGGCTCTGATCACGCTGCTGACCGCGCCGGCGCTGGCCGCCGCCCAGCAGGAGAACAACGCCGGTACCCTGGCGCCGGTGGAAGTGGGCGCCGAAGGCCCCGCCGATGACGGCTACATCAACGTCGACAAGCCGGCCTCCACCGGCAAGCTGGACGTACCGGTGGAGCGCCAGCCGTTCTCCATCGAGACCGTGGACCGGGAGCTGATGGAAGACACCGGCGCCAAGAATATCCAGGACTCCTTGTTGTATATGTCCGGGGTGTATGGCGCTAATTTCGGCTTCGATACCCGCGGCGATTCGGCCATGGTGCGGGGGCTGAGGCCCTCGCTTTACGTGGACGGCCTGCGTGCCAGTTACGGTTCCTACAACAGCGTGCGGCCCAACATCTATGGCCTGGAGCGCGTCGAAGTGCTCAAGGGGCCCTCGTCGGTGTTGTACGGTCAGGCGGAGCTGGGCGGCATCATCAACGGCGTGTCCAAGCTGCCCAAGGCGGAGAAGCAGGGCGAGCTTCGCGCGCAGGTCGGTTCCTACGATCGCAAGGTGCTGGCGGCGGACGTCACCGGGCCGCTGTCCGAAGACGGCAAGCTGTTGTACCGGCTGGTGGCGCTCAAGCGCGACAGCGGCACCCAGGTGGATTACGTGGACGACAACGGATACGTGTTTGCGCCCTCGCTGACCTGGCTGCCCTCCGACGACACCACCATCAGCCTGCTCTTCAACAGCCAGGAAAACACCGGTGCGGTGTCCGCCCAGTTCCTGCCCACCCAGGGCACCCTGGAGCCCGGTCCGCAGGGGGACATCGGTTCCGAGACGTTTGTCGGCGAGCCGGACTGGGACCGCTATGACCGCCGCAAGGACGAAGTCACCCTGTTCGTCGATCACCGCCTTAACGACACCTGGGGGATTGCCACCACTGCCCGCTATACCGAAACCGAGACCGAAACCCGGGAGCACTGGGCCAATATCGGGGCGGCACCGGCCGCCGACGGTACCATCGGCCGCACCATTTACATGGCGGACAAAGGCACAGAGATCTTCAACGTGGATGCGCGGCTGGAAGGCGACCTGCGCCTCGGTGCCACCCGGCATACCCTGGCCATCGGTGTGGATCGACAGAACGCACTGTGGACTGAAGACAACAGTTTCAGCGCGACCGGCGGCGGCACCGATCTGAACGTTTATGACCCGCAATACGGCAATGTGAATTACGCGGTGCTGGATCCGGAAGATAAAGACGACAACCGCATCAGACAAACCGGTGTGTACGTGATCGACCATATGGAGATCGACCGTGTGGTGGTATCCGGTGCGCTGCGTTACGACGATACCACCACTACGGTGCTGGGCACTGACGGCGTCGATACCGATACCGACGACACCGCCACCACTGGGCGGCTTGGCCTGATGTACCGGTTCGATTCCGGCCTGTCGCCGTACATCAGTTACTCGGAATCCTTCGTGCCCAACCTCGGCCTGGACGGTTTCGGCGAAAGCCTCGATCCGACCACCGGCGAGCAGCGCGAGGCCGGTGTGAAGTACCTGTCCCAGCGTCACGGACTCGCCGTCACGGCGGCCTGGTTTGATATCGAAGAAACCAATCGCGTAGTTGACGGTGCCAATCCGCAAAGCGTCGAGCAGACCGGCGCCGTGGTGGACGGCTGGGAGGTCTCGGTGAAAAAGCGGCTGGGCAACGCCAGCGTTCTGGCCAACTACACCAAGCTGGACGCCCGAGAGGATGAGACCGGTGAGCGGCTGGCGTACGTCGCTGAAGAGAGCGCTTCGGTTTGGGGCAAATACGAACTGGAAAGCGGTTTCCGCTTCGGTGCCGGGGTGCGCTATGTCGGCGATACCGTGGGCAGCGACTACGGTAGTGGTGCCGGTCCGGAAGTACCGTCCGTGACGCTCTACGACGCCATGGTCGGCTACCGCACCGGCCCCTGGGACTTCACCGTGACCGGCAAGAACCTGGCGGACAAGGAGTATGTGTCCTGGTGCCGTGGTGAAGGTCTCGACTGTGGCTACGGCGAGCGCCGCGTGATCCTCGGCGAGGCAAGCTACAACTTCTGACTTGTAGGAGCGGGCCCCGCCCGCGAAAGGCCGGCAAAGCCGGCCGGCGAGATGCCAGAGCGCTCAGAAAGCGGCACATCAAGCAGGGTTCTGGTATCCCGCCGGGAGCTTCGCTCCCTTTCGCGGGCGGGGCCCGCTCCCACAAAGCCCGTTCCAGCGATTATCTTTTCTGTTCGGCGAGCTTGATGGCGGCGGCCTTGGCGAAGTAGGTCAGAATGCCGTCCGCGCCGGCGCGCTTGAACGCCAGCAGCGATTCCAGCATCACCTTGTCCTGGTCCAGCCAGCCGTTCTGGAACGCCGCCATGTGCATGGCGTACTCGCCGCTCACCTGGTAGGCATACACCGGCACCTTGAACTCGTCCTTCACCCGGCGCACCACGTCCAGGTAGGGCATGCCCGGCTTCACCATCACCACATCGGCGCCTTCCGCCAGGTCCAGCGCGATTTCGTGCAGCGCCTCGTCGGAATTGGCCGGGTCCATCTGGTAGGTGCTTTTGTCCGCCTTGCCCAGGTTCGCCGCCGAGCCCACCGCGTCGCGGAACGGGCCGTAATAGGCGGAGGCGTACTTGGCGGAGTAGGCCATGATGCGGGTGTTCGGAAAGCCGTGGCCTTCCAGGGCCTGGCGGATCTCGCCGATGCGGCCGTCCATCATGTCCGAGGGCGCCACCATGTCGGCGCCGGCCTCGGCGTGGGACACCGCCTGCTTGACCAGGGCGGTGACAGTGACGTCGTTAAGCACGTAGCCGTCCTCGTCGAGGATGCCGTCCTGGCCGTGGGTGGTGAACGGGTCCAGGGCCACGTCGGTGATCACGCCCATCTCCGGCACCGCCTCTTTAATCGCCCGGGTGGCGCGTTGGGCCAGCCCGTCCGGGTTCCAGGCTTCGGCGCCGTCCAGGCTTTTCACCGCCACCGGCGTGACCGGAAACAGGGCCATGGCCGGGATCCCCAGGTCCGCCAGCTGGCGTGCTTCCTCGCACAGCAGGTCCACGGTCATGCGCTCGACGCCGGGCATCGAGGGCACCGCTTCGGTGTGGTTTTCGCCGTCGAGGACGAACACCGGGTAGATCAGGTCGTCCACGGTGAGGGTGTTTTCGCGCATCAGGCGGCGGGAGAAATCGTCCTTGCGCATGCGGCGCATGCGGCTGGCCGGCCAGGGGGCACGGTTGAAAGACATGGGCCGAACCTCTCGATGGGAAGGGATAACGAATGGGAAACGCAGTTTACCAAGCCGGCGCGGCAAGGGGAAAACGAGCCGGCGCCGCGCTCTATAATGGCGTTATTATGCCATAAAACAATTATTATGGCGTCCAATATGGTGATATAGTGCGGAAATGGATAATAAGTGTACAGCACAGATCTTTGTAGGCGGAGCGTGGCGGGACGCGGCGGTGATCAGCCTGGCCGGCCCCGAACACCAGGGTTGGCGCACGCCCACCTACACCACCTACTTGCCGGATTACGCTCTGGATTATCTGGGGCGTCGTGACGCCGCGGCCTGTGGGGTTCGTTTTCCCGTATCCCTGGAAATTGATGACCAGGACACCTGGCCGGCCTGGCTGTTGGACGTGTTGCCACAAGGCTACGGGCGACAGGAGTTACTGCGCCAGTTGGACCAGCCGGCCACCGTTGAAGCCAGTGGGGACTGGCCGTTGCTGAGGGCCGGCGCCGGCAATCCGATTGGCAACTTGCGCATCAAGGAAGCCTGGGACTGGCTGGCCGAGGGGCAGGCCGGTCCGGCACGCGGGTTCCGCTTTGACGAAGTGGCGGGCCGCCATGAAGATTTCGTGGAGCATCTGGCCGGGCACGGCCTGTTCGTGGCCGGTTCCTCCGGTGTCCAGGGTGAGTGGCCGAAGATTCTGCTTACCGAGGCCGACAACGGCCTGCTTTATTTGGATCATACCTTGGAGGACAGCCGTGCCCGGCGTCATTGGTTGGTCAAATTCCAGCGCGGCACGGACCGGGACCTGGAAGCCATCCTGCGCGCTGAGGCCCTTTATATGGCGTTGGCCCGGGCGTTGGGCCTGCGCGTTCACGGCGCTCTGGAGATGCACGGACGCACGCTGTTCATCCCGCGTTTCGACCGCGGCGTTGATGGTGGCGGCGTGCAGCGGATCGCCCAGGAGAGTCTCGCTTCGTTATGTGGCCGGGCAGGCTTCGGTCTCGGTTTGCAGCATGAAGACGCCTGCCGGGCTCTGGCCGAGGTGGTCACCGATCCGCAAACGGAAATCATTGAATACCTTAAGCGTGACGTCGCCAATCTGGCGTTGGGTAACAAAGACAACCACGCCCGCAATACGGCCATCGCCCGGTATCAGGATGGCCGTATCGCGTTGACCCCGGTGTTCGATTTCGCGCCCATGTTTCTGCACCCGGACGGGATCGCCCGGCAGAGCCGTTGGCACGCCGATAACGGCGGGCAGCCGGACTGGCAGGACGTCACGGAAGCGTTGGCGGCGGCGGGCAACCTGGAGGCCGGCCTGTTGCGACGCGCACTGCGGGACATGGCGCCCTGTCTGCGGGGGCTGCCACAACGCATGGGCCTGCTCGGCGTGGACGCGGACCTGGTGGCAAGGCTGCGACCGGGTATTCTGAAACTGGCGGACCAACTGGAGCGTCTGCATGGATAAGCGCTACGCCCAAATGAGCCCGGCGGAGCAGGTCGAACGGCGTCGCGAAGTGCTGAGCCACATCCAGGCCAGACCGGAGCTGTCGGTGGACCAGGTGGTCTCTCTGCTGCGCGGCGAGCTGCGCTTCACCTTGAGTGAATACAGTCGACTCACCGGCGTGTCCGCGCGAGTGATTCAGGATATTGAACAGGGCCGCGGCAACCCCACTCTGGGCACCGTGGAGAAATTACTGGCGCCGTTCGGGCTCAAGCTCGCGGTGGTGTCGTCCCGAGCGCCACGATTGATACAGGGAAGGGAGTAACCCATGGGCCGTTGGCGACCGAAAGGCAAACCCGCCTCCAAATACATCACGCCGGAGGGTTACCGGCGTCTTAACGAAGAGCTGCAGCGGCTCTGGAAGGAAGAGCGGCCGCCGATCACCAAGTCGGTGCAGGAGGCCGCCGCCCAGGGCGACCGCTCGGAGAATGCCGAGTATATTTACGGCAAGAAGCAGCTTCGCGAAATCGACCGGCGCATCCGTTTCCTGAGCAAGCGTCTGGACGGCATGACCGTGGTCGAGCGGGTGCCGGACGATACCGGCAAGGTGTTCTTCGGCGCTTGGGTGGAAGTGGAGGACGACGACGGCAAGGTCGAGCGCTTCCGCCTGGTGGGCCCCGACGAGGCCGACGGCAGCCGTGGCGAGATCAGTGTCGACGCACCGTTGGCGCGGGCCTTGCTTGGCAAGCGGGTGGACGACGAAGCCTGGGTGCGAACCCCCAATGGCGAACGTTGTCTCTACGTCAATCGAATCTGGTATTCCTGAAACCCCGGCAACGGAGCCGCCGCGCGCCCATGAAAAACGATAACCGCATCTGGTTTTTTATCCGCAAATCCCTGCTCGGCGGGCTGGTGATTCTGCTGCCTATTTCCATCATCGCGTTCTTCTTCAAGTGGATATACGACGCCGCCACCGGGTTGATCGCGCCGTTCACTGGCCTGGTGGTGCGCTTCTTCGGGTTGCCGAAGTTCGCCGCCGACTGGGTGGTGGTGGCGGTGCTCATCGTGTTCTGCTTTCTGGTCGGCACCCTGGTGGCCACCAGCCTCGGCAGCTGGTTGTGGCAGAAGCTGGAAAAGCGCGGCATGGAGCGGCTGCCCGGCTATCGCATGGTCAAGGAAGTGATCGTGCAGTTGTTCGGCGGCAGCCAGGACAGCCTGATGCGCGGCGAGGTGGCGCGGGTGTGGCTGTACGGGCGCCAGGTGCCCGCCACCGTGCTCGGGCTGATCACCTCCCGCCACGATGACGGCCACCTGTCGGTGTTCGTGCCCACCGGTCCCAACCCCACGTCCGGGTTTATCTACCATGTCCACGAGGACCTGGTAGAGCCGCGTCCGGACATCGCGGTGGAACAGATGATGAAAACCGTGGTGGCCTGCGGGTCCGGCAGCGCCGCTTTGCTGAGCAAAGAGCAGCGCTAGGCCGGCGATTCCAGGTGTGATGGAAGCGGGCCTTTTATGGGGCGGCGGGCCCTTTGTGGGAGCGGGCCCAGCCCGCGAAAGGGTGGCTTTAGCCTCCCGGCAGGATACCAGGGAGGCTGTTGGTATCCCCTTTGGAAGCTCTCTGGAATCCCGCCGGCCGGCTTTGCCGGCCTTTCGCTTGCAACGCAAGCTCCCACAAACCTGGCTTCGTAGCGCGGCGCAGTGCTATTCGGTTTCGGCGTCTTCCAGGGCCTGCATGGCCTCTAGAAGCGCCATCTCAGCGTCTTCGTGGCGGCTTTTCAGGTCGCCTTGCCGGCCTAGCAGCTCGCTGAGCTCGCCTTTGCGGGCCGGGTCGGTGTAGAGGGTTTCGTCGCCTAGGGCGGTTTCCACGTCGCTCAGTTCGGTGCTCAGCCGGTCCAGTTGTTTCTCCAGCTTCTCCACTTCCTTTTTCAGCGGGCGCAGCTGCTCGCGCAGGCGGGCGGCGTCCTGGCGGCGCTGCTTGGCGTCGTCCTTGCCGGCGGCCTTGTTGTCGCCGGCCGGCGCCTTGGCGTCGCGGCGCGCCTGCTGCAGCCAGCGGGCGTAGTCGTCCAGGTCGCCGTCGAACGGGCGCACGCTGCCTTCGGCCACCAGTTGGAACTCATCCACCGTGGTTTCCAGCAGGTGGCGGTCGTGGGACACAAGCACCACCGCCCCCTCGAAGCTTTGCAGCGCCATGGTCAGCGCTTCGCGCATGTCCAGGTCCAGGTGGTTGGCGGGCTCGTCGAGCAGCAGCAGGCTGGGCTTCTGGTGCACGATCAGCGCCAGGCCCAGGCGTGCCTTTTCGCCGCCGGAAAAACGGCCCACCGGGTCGAACACATTGTCGCCGTGGAAGCCGAAGCGCCCCAGTTCGTTGCGCAACTGCTGCTCGCTCCAGTTGGGGTGCTGGCGGTGGAGCAGCTGATAGGGGCTTTCGTCGGCGGCCAGCCGGTCCACCTGCTGCTGGTGGAAGTAGCCGACTTTCAGGTCCGGGTCCCGCTGAACGTGGCCGGAGAGCGCCGGCAATTCGCCCATCAGGGTGCGTATCAGCGTGGACTTGCCGGCGCCGTTGGGGCCCAGCAGGCCGACCCGCGATTCCGGGCGCAGGCTCATGGAAACCGCGCTCAGGATGGTGGTGTCCTGGTAGCCGCAGGCGGCGTTCTCCAGCAGCACCATGGGGTTGGGCAGTTTGAGCGGCGTCTTGAAGTCGAATTCGAAGCCGGAATCCACGTGGGCCGGCGCGATGCGCTCCAGCTTTTCCAGGGCCTTGATGCGGCTCTGCGCGGCTTTGGCCTTGGTGGCCTTGGCGCGGAAGCGGTCGATGAACTTCTGCATGTGCGCCACCTGCGCCTGCTGCTTGTCGTGCAGCTTCTGCTGCAGGGACAGCTGCTCGGCACGCTGACGCTCGAAATCCGAATAGTCGCCGGCGTAGCGTTTCAGGCGGCCGTGTTCGATATGCAGGATCTCCGACACGGTGGCGTCCAGGAAGGCGCGGTCGTGGGAGATCAACATCAAGGCGCCGGGGTGCTGCACCAGCCACTGCTGCAGCCAGAGAATGGCGTCCAGGTCCAGGTGGTTGGTGGGCTCATCAAGCAGCATCAGGTCGGCGTCGCTGATCAGCACCTGGGCCAGATTCAAACGCATACGCCAGCCGCCGGAAAAGGCGCTCACCGGCTGTTGTTGCTGACTGTCCGAGAAGCCCAGGCCGGCCAGCAGCGTGGCGGCGCGGGCCGGCTGCTCCCAGGCGCGCAGCGCGTCCAGTTCGGCGTGGGCGCGGGCGATGCCGGTGTTGTCGTCGCCGTCCTGGGCCTTGGCCAGGGCCGCCTCCCAGTGCCGCAGCGCGCGGTTGCCGTCGAGCACGTAATCCAGCGCCGGCTGCGCCAGTGCCGGTACTTCCTGCACCATCATCGAGAAGCGCCAGTCGGCGGGACGCTGTACGGTGCCGCCGTCGCTTTCCAGCTCGCCCATGATCAGCTTGAACAGCGAACTCTTGCCGCTGCCGTTGCGGCCCACCACGCCCACGCGCGTGCCTTTATGCAGCACGAAACTGGCGTCTTCGAGCAGCAGCTCCGGGCCGCGGCGCAAATTGATGTGTTCCAGGGACAGCATGGTATAAGGGGCCTTGGGATCGGCGAATTCCGGACCGGCGCAGTGTATGGCAAGCGCCCGGATAACAGAAGGGCCGGCGGCGGAGATCGCCCGGGAGGACACCATGAAAGAGGCGCCATTGTGGCGTTTCGCGTTACGGCTGTGGCGCGACAAGCGTATCGAGCGGGTGTGTCTGCGCCTGCAGGACGAGCACGGCGTGCCGGTGGCGGTGCTGCTCACCGCGCTCTGGCTCAGTGACGCCGGGCGCCGGCCGGACCCGGCCCTGGGCCGCCGGCTGCTGGCCTACGCGGAACAGTTCGAGGCCGACTATCTGCGGCCGCTGCGCGCGGTGCGCCGCCGCGCGGCGGACGGCCAGGGCACGGTGGAGCTGAAACGCCAGATTCAGGAAGCGGAGCTGGAAGGCGAGCGCCTGTTGCTGGAGCAACTCAGCCGCCAGGCTCAGGCGCAGCCCGGCGGGCAGTCGGTGTCGGCGTTGAGCTGGCTGTTCGTGGTGGTGCCGGAAGCCGGCCAGTGCGAGTCGCTGCAGGCCGGGCTGGAAGAGCTGTCGGCGCTCAGCGAAAGCCTGGCAGTGTCTGAATAAGGTGCCGCTGCACCTCCAGCCATTCGCCGATCAGCCGCCAGTGCCGCTGGTCCACCTGATGCCGCGGGTCTTTCTGATCAAGCATGCTTTCCCCGTGGCTCATTGACTGCACGTACTGCTGGGCGTCGCGCAGCGTGATCAGGTAGGGAATCTTCAGGCTGGCGAGAAACTGGCGCAGGGTTTCGTAGGTGCGCGTGCGGGTACGCGCCCGGTTGGCAATCACCGCCAAGCGTCGGGGGCGGCGCTGATAGCTGGGCGCCAGCATCACGTTCTGCACGAAGCGGGTGGTGGCGCGGATGTCGATGGGGCTGGGCAGCACCGGAATCAGCACGATCTGTGACACGCGCAGCACATGGTCCAGGGTGTGGCGGTCCATGCCCGCCGGGGAGTCGATCACCACCACGTCGCGGGCCTTCTGCATCTGGTCCTGCAGCCGGCCCAGCGACACCGGCTCGTCCGCCGGCCAGCCCAGCGCTTCCACGCGCGGGTCCTCGCGCAGCCGCACCCATTGGGTGGCGGACTGCTGCGGATCCAGATCCAGCAACGTCACCGCCTGCCCGGAGTGAGCGAAATACGCGGCCAGATTGGTGGCCAGCGTGGTCTTGCCGCACCCGCCCTTGCTGTTGGCGACCAGGATCACCAGGCGCCGGTCGTCCTGACGCGCCACGCGACGCGCGGAAGATGGAGCCAGAGTAGGGTCGGTACTGTTATTTGGCATAGTGGTTTGCCCCCTATTCAACACTATAACCCGCTGATGGACGTTTTCGTGAATCCCGCTTTTGACAGAAACCTCCGTACAGGCACAATGAAGCCCTCTTCGACGGGGAATCGGAGGCCCGGCCGGGATATCCGATGGCCGGCGAGGGAACCAATCGCGGTGAAACGCGGTCAGGCGTTATCTGAGCACCTTTCATTGTTTTGGCTGGCGCGACGCTACGCGAAGCTGGCAGTATGGCCAGATTCCGCCGCCGGGTGTGGAGGTGCAGTCCGTTCATGCAGTAGCGCCGACCGTAATGACCGCGAAGGAAATGCGTGGGGAAGGACCGCCGGCGCAGAAAAAATAAACGTAAGCCAATGGAGGCATAATGAAAAAGTTCGCAATCGTGCTCGCCGGTACCGTGATGCTGGCGGCTTGTGGTGGAGAAAAGGACAAGAGCGCCGACGTGGAGCTCAAGAGTGAAGACCAGAAAGCGTCCTACGCGCTGGGCTTCCGCAGCGCTGAGCAAATGAGCGCCATGGAAAATCTGGACCTGGACGCGATGGTCGCCGGTCTGCGTGACGGTTTCGGTGACGAGCCGGAATCCCGCCTCGGCGAAGACGCGGACATGGACCAGCTGATCCGTGATTACCAGACCCGCATGATGGAAGCCCGCCAGAAGAAGATGGAAGAGCAGGCCCAGGCGAATCTGGAAGAAGGCCAGGAATTCCTCGATGAGAACGCCGACAAAGACGGCGTCGAGGTCACCGACAGCGGTCTGCAGTACCAGGTGCTGGAATCCGGCGACGAGGGTGCCCAGTCACCCACTCTGGAAGACACCGTGGAAGTGCACTACAAGGGCATGCTGCGCGACGGCACCGTGTTCGACAGCTCCATCGAGCGTGACAAGCCGGCGGTGTTCGGTCTGAAGCACATTATCCCCGGCTGGCAGGAAGCACTGCCGATGATGAAGGTCGGCGATAAGTGGAAGCTGTTCCTGCCGCCCGAGCTGGGCTACGGCGAACAAGGCGCCGGCGGCGACATCGGCCCCAACGAGGTGCTGATCTTCGAAGTCGAGCTGCTGGACGTGAAAGACCAGGGCGACAAAGAGAAGCAAGCCGAGGAAGGCGCCGACGCGGCTGAATAATCCGCGCTAGCCCGACCCGAAAAAAAGCCACGCTCCCGCAAAGGAGCGTGGCTTTTTTGTGCCTGGCCGATGGCTTAGGGCGAGAAATTTTGTGGGAGCGGGCCTGTGGGAGCGGGCCTTGCCCGCGAAAGGGAGCGAAGCTCCCGGCAGGATTCCAGAGACATCTCTAACACCGGCACCAACAACGCCTCTGGGATCCTGCCGGCCGGCTAAAGCCGGCCTTTCGCTTGCAGGGCAAGCTCGCACTGGGATTAGAAGTTAAGGACGCGGGCGCGCTCGGCGGTGTCGCGGCTGTGCACGCTGAGGATCAGCTGATCTTCCAGGGCGAAGCGCTCCTCGAGCATTTCGGTGAGCCGGGTCAGCCGCTCGGGCAGCACCTCCAGCTGGCTCAGGCAGTGGTCGTCGGTGTCGAAGTCCTCATTGAAGGCCAGCGCCTCCTCCGTGGAGGGGTCCAGCTGATGCAGAATCCGCGAGGCCAGATTGATGGTCCCGCCGCGGTGGGCGGCGCCCAGGCGCGCCTCGCGGACCAGTTCCTGGTAGATCTCGAAGTGGCCGGCGCTGATGTAGTCCATCAGCAACTGGCAGAATTCGCGCACCTGATTCTGGATCGAGCCGGGGCGCTGGAAGCCCTCCAGGCCCTGGATCGAGCAGAGCAGAACCAGCAGGCGGCGGCGTTGCTCCAGCCAGGCGTGCAGCAGGGCTTCAATGCGCCGCCAGCGGTCCAGGGCGGCGGACGGGTGCAGAGCCGGGGAGTGGGGCGTGGCCATGGGGTCGCTCCTTGCGGTATCGCGCGCTTTTCATTGGACGGGTATTGAGGCTAGCGCCGCTGTTCGCGGCGAGGCAATGGCGATCTCCCGGCACCGGCGGCGCCGGCCGGCGCGGCGGGAGAAAACGGCTTTTCGATCAGAGGCTTACCGTGAAAGACCGTTTCTTCATTAGAGGCGGGGCTTTAGGAGAGCGGGCGAATAACGCCGCCGGCCGCGGCGTTCAGCCCGGGAACAGCCAGGGGCTGATCAGCGGCCACAGCCAGGGCAGCGCCAGCGCCGTGACCAGGCCGGTCAGGCCCAGGGCCAGGCCGGCGAAGGCGCCGGCTTTCTCGCTGAATTCGAACGCCCGGGCGGTGCCGATGGCGTGGGCCACCAGGCCCAGCGCGAAGCCGCGAATGCGGTCGTCCTTGACCCCCAGCACGCGAAACACCAGGCCGCCCACCAGCGCGCCGACGATCCCGGTGATGGCCACCGCGCCGGCGGCCAGGGACACATAGCCGCCGGTGCTTTTCACCACCTCCACCGCGATCGGCGTGGTGATCGATTTCGGCGCCAGCGAGCCCACCACCGCCTCCGGCGCCCCCAGCAGCCAGGCCAGATAGATGGAAATGCCGGCGGCCAGCGCCGCGCCGATAAAGGTGGTGATCAGGATCGGACGCCACACGCTGCGCACCGTGTGCAGCTGGCGATAGAGCGGCCAGGCCAGCGCCACGGTGGCCGGCCCGAGCAGGAAGGAGAGCACCTGGGTCTGGTCGCGGTACTCGTTGTAGGACACGCCCACCAGGGGCAGCACCACGATCACCGGGATCGAGGCGACGATAAAGGGGTGGAACAGCGGCAGGCTGTGCACCTTGCCGTACAGCCAGGTGGCCATGCGGTAACTGGCCAGGGTGAGCAGCAGCCCGAACAGCGGCGAGTGAACCAGATCAGCCATCGGCACGGCCTCCTCGCTGGCCGGCTTTGCCGCGCTCGCGCAGCAGCAACTTGAGCAGCAGGGTGACCAGCACCAGCGCCAGGATGGTACCGAAGATCACCGCCACGGTGAGCGCCAGCGCGTAGTCGCTGTAACGCTCCCACTGCAGCACGATGCCCACGCCGAGCGGAAAGATCAGCAGGCTGATATGACGGATCAGGGCGCCGGAGGCGTCCGCCACCCGGTCGCTGTAGGGAACGCTGAACATCAGCGCCAGCAGAAGCAGCACCATGCCCACCACCGGGGCGGGCAGCGGCAGGCCGGTGAAATGAATCACCAGCTCACCGAGAAATTGAAACAGAAGCAGAATCAGCAGGCCGTCGACCATCGGGCGGATCTCCCAAACGCAAAGACCCGCGCCGGAGGTGCGGAGAAGGCGGCTCGCTCAGCCCCGGCGCGGGCGCAGCAATTGTATCAGAGCCACCACCAGCACGCCCCCGAACACCACCAGCGACCAGCCGGGAATGGTCAGGCCGAGGAAACGCCAGCTGATTTCGGCGCATTCGCCGGAGCCGGACAGCACCTGGGTGAGCACGTCGGTGAGCGGGAAGGCGTCCAGCATGTAATCCAGATTGGGGCCGCAGGCGGGCACCTCGTCGGCGGGCAGGCTTTGCAGCCACAGGTGGCGCAGGGCGATGCCGGCGCCGGCCAGGGTGGCGATGGCGGTCAGCAGCGCGTAGATACGCACGCCGACGCCGCGCGGGCCGTGCAGGGTGGCGACCAGCAGTACCGCCGCCACCGCCATCAGCGCAATGCGCTGAAAGATGCACAGCGGGCAGGGTTCCAGGCCTTCGACATGCTGCATGTAAAGCGCGCCGGCAAGCGCCGCCAGGCAGCCAAGCAGGGTGAGTCCGTTAAGCGCACGGGGGCTGGGAAGAAGGGACGACATGGTTGTTTTTCCTTGTTTGAATCCGGCAAGCGTCAACGCACCCTAAGCAAAACCCCGCCGCCGGACAAGCGGCCCGGCGGCGGGGTTCTGGGGGCTCCGTTACCTTCAGACGCTGCGCGAGGCGGCGGGTTCCCGGTGATGATGCCAGGCGGCGGCGCCGGCGTCCCAACCTTGCACCCACCATTCCTCCAGCGCCTCGTCCTGGTAAGGACACTGGTCCACGCGACCGCCGGCCATGCCCCACATGCAGCCGCGGTTGTAGGCTTTCTCGAACGGGTCGGATGTCGGATCAAACATAACTATCCCTCCTTCAACGGGGGCAGACTAGCACCGCCGGGGATAGCCGCTAGTACCATTGATGTACAAAAAACGACCATTCGTCAGAATATAGGCTTAGCCGCGGAAATAGGCCTCCAGGTACGCCTCGAACGGCATCTCCGCTTCCGCTTCCGCCGCCTGTTGCTCCGCCAGGCTGTCTTCGGCGAGGCGCCGCCACTCGGCTTCCAGGTTGGTGTCCAGCGGCCGCGAACGGAAGTGATCCCGGTGCGCCAGCGCCTGGTTCATGGCGAAGCCGAAAAAGCTCTGCTGGCGGCTTTCCAGCTTGTCGAGGATGCGCCCGGACGGGGTGGCGTCGGGCTCCAGCAGCTTCTCGCGTTGCAGCTCCAGGGCGTCCCGGTAGAGCCGGCCGTGCTGGCCGTCATGGCCATGGCAGCGGTCGAACAGCTCGGCGATGGGCAGCATCTGGTCGAGTTTTTCCAGCCCCCAGTTACGCAGCGAGACCGACTTGCCCCAGTTGTTCAGCTGCACGCCGGTGTTGCGGCCGTCGTAGACCACCCGGCGCAGGTTTTCCTTGCTGGCGTCCAGGTCGCAGTGTTCCAGGCGCGGCGATTCGCGCAGCAGGCAGTAGGTGGCGAACAGGTCCAGGAACCGGATTTCCTGCTGATTGATGCCCACCGGCTCGAACGGGTTGAGGTCCAGGGCGCGGATCTCGATGTATTCCACGCCGCGCCGCTGCAGCGCCAGGGTGGGGCGCTCGCCGCTGTTGATGGTGCGCTTCGGGCGGATCGACGAGTAGTACTCGTTCTCGATCTGCAGGATGTTGGCGTTGAGCTGCTGGTAGTGGCCCTGCGCGTCGCGCACGCCCAGCTTCTGGTACACCGGGTCCGGCGTCTTCATGGCGTGGGTCAGGGTGCGGACATAGTCGTCCAGATTGTTGTAGCTGATCGCCAGCGACGACTGGGCGTTGTTCTGGTAGCCCAGGTCGCTCATCCGCAGGCTGGTGGCGTTGGGCCGGTAGAGGCTGTGGTCGAAGCGTTCCAGCAGCTGGTGTTCGCGGCCGGCCAGGAACGACGAGCACAGCGCCGGCGAGGCGCCGAACAGATACACCAGCAGCCAGGAGTAGCGCTGGAAGTTTCGGGTCAGGTCGAAATAGCGCTGCGAGATATAGTCCCGCAGCGGGGCCTGGCTGCCCTCCAGCTCGCGGTTGATGCGCCAGAACTCATCCGGGAACGAGAAGTTGTAGTGGATCCCGGCGATGGTCTGCATCTTGCGCCCGTACCGGTGGCCCAGGCCGATGCGGTAGATGTGCTTCATGCGGCCCACGTTGGAGCTGCCGTACTCCGCCACCGGCACGTCGTTGTCGTTGGCGATCATGCAGGGCATGGAGTTCACCCACAGCAGTTCGTCGTCGATGTGCCGGTAGGCGTAGCGGTGCAGATTCTCAAGAAACTCGATCGGCTGCTGCAGGTCGGTGCTGGGCGGGGTGATGAATTCCAGCAGCGATTCGGAATAGTCCGTGGTGATATACGGATGGGTCAGCGCCGAGCCCAGCTCCCGGGGGTGCGGAGTGTGCGCGAGCAGGCCCTGGTCGGTGATCCGCAGGCTTTCCTTCTCGATGCCACGGCGAATGTGAGCCAGGGTGGCGGCGGCTTCGGAATCCAGCAGTGCCTGGATTCGCTGGCTGAGCGTATCGGTCATGGGCCTATCCGACAGGGAGGTTGATCGCGCGGCCTGCCAGTATGGCAGGCCCGGGGCCGGTTAACATCAGGGTCAGCCGCGCTTGTTCTTGTCTTCGAACGCCTTCGCGAAGGCCGCGCCCAGGGCGCCCTGCGCCGCCGGTTTCTGGCCGCCGCCCGACTGGCCGCGACCGCCGCCCTTGGGCTTGCCGCCCCGGCCACGGGGGCGGCCGGCGGGGGCGTCGGCGCTTTTCGGCTGGTCCTGGTGGCGTTCGTCCAGGCGCATGGTCAGGCTGATGCGCTTGCGGGGCAGATCCACCTCCATCACCTTGACCTTGACGATGTCGCCGGGCTTGACCACGTCGTGGGGGTCTTCCACGAACTTGTCGGCCAGGGCGGAGACATGGACCAGGCCGTCCTGGTGCACGCCCACGTCCACGAAGGCGCCGAAGTTGGTGACGTTGGTCACCGAACCTTCCAGTAGCATGCCTGGCTTCAGGTCGTTCAGCGTCTCCACGCCTTCCTTGAACTCCGCCGCCTTGAATTCCGGGCGCGGGTCGCGGCCGGGCTTTTCCAGCTCGCTGAGAATGTCGGTGACGGTGGGCAGGCCGAACACGTCGTCGGTGAAGTCCCCGGCGTTCACTTTCTTCAGGAAGGGCGCGTCGCCGATCAGGTCCTTGAGCGGCCGGCCGTGTTTTTCCGCGATGCGCTCCACCAGCGGGTAGGCTTCCGGGTGCACCGAGGAGGCGTCCAGCGGGTTGGCGCCGCCCATGATGCGCAGGAAGCCGGCGGCCTGCTCGAAGGTTTTCTCGCCCAGGCGCGGCACCTGCTTGAGCGCGCCGCGATCACTGAAGGCGCCGTTCTTCTCGCGGAAGGTAACGATGTTGCCGGCGATGGTGGTGTTGAGGCCGGCGATGCGCGCCAGCAGCGGCGCGCTGGCGGTGTTAACGTCCACGCCCACGGCGTTCACGCAGTCCTCCACCACCGCGTCCAGGGAGCGCGACATCTTCACCTGGCTGACGTCGTGCTGGTACTGGCCCACGCCGATCGACTTCGGATCGATCTTCACCAGCTCCGCCAGCGGGTCCTGCAAACGCCGGGCGATGGACACCGCGCCCCGGAACGACACGTCCAGGTCGGGGAACTCCCGCGCCGCCATTTCCGACGCGGAGTACACCGAGGCGCCCGCTTCGGACACCATGATTTTCTGGATATTACGGTCGCTGAGTTGCTTGACCACCTCGCCGGCCAGCTTGTCGGTCTCGCGGCTGGCGGTGCCGTTGCCGATGGCGATCAACGACACATCGTGCTTGGCGCAGAGTTTGGCCAGCGTCGCCAGGGACTGGTCCCACTGCTTCTTGGGCTGGTGCGGGAAAATGGTGGTGTGTTCCAGCAGCTTGCCGGTGGGGTCCACCACCACCACCTTGACGCCGGTGCGCAGGCCCGGGTCCAGGCCCATGGTGGCCTTGGGGCCGGCGGGCGACGCCATCAGCAGGCTTTTCAGGTTGCGCGCGAACACCTGGATCGCTTCTTCCTCGGCCATTTCGCGCACGCGGCCGAGCAACTCGGTTTCCAGGTGGGTGTTGAGTTTGATCTTCCAGGTCCAGCGCATCACCTCGCCGAGCCAGTCGTCGGCGGCGCGGCCTTCGTGACGCCAGCCCGCCACCTCGGTGACCATCGCTTCGCAGGGGTGCGGCTGGGCGCTTTCCAGCTCCTCGGGCAGCACCATGGAGACGTGCAGCACGCCCTCGTTGCGGCCCCGGAACAGCGCCAGGGCGCGGTGGCTGGGAATGTTCTTGAGCGCTTCCTGGTGTTCGAAGTAGTCGCGGAACTTGGCGCCCTCTTCTTCCTTGCCGTCGGCCAGCTTCGCCTGCACTTGGGCCTTTTCCCACAGGAAGGTGCGCAGCCGGGTGAGCAGCTCGGCGTTTTCCGCGAAGCGCTCCATCAGAATCTGCTTGGCGCCGTCCAGGGCGTCCTTGGCGGTGGCGATCTTGTGCTCTTCGTTCAGGTAGCCGGCGGCGGTCTGCTCCGGATCCTGGCCGGGATCGTCCAGCAGCGCGTCGGCGAGCGGTTCCAGGCCGGCCTCGCGGGCGATCTGCGCGCGGGTGCGGCGCTTGGGCTTGTACGGCAGGTAGAGGTCTTCCAGGCGGGTTTTGGTGTCCGCTTCCTGGATCGCCTTTTCCAGTTCCGGGGTCAGTTTTTCCTGTTCGGCGATGCTTTTGAGGATGGTCTCGCGGCGCTCTTCAAGCTCGCGCAGATAGCGCAGCCGCTCTTCCAGTGTACGCAACTGGGTATCGTCCAGACCGCCGGTCACCTCCTTACGGTAGCGGGCGATGAACGGCACCGTGGCGCCTTCGTCCAGCAGGGCCACGGTGGCCGCCACCTGCCGGGGCTGGGCGTTGATTTCCTGGGCGATCAGTTGTTCGATGCTTTGCATGGAAGAGTCCTGGCTTGCACGGCGGCGCGCGCGGTATGGCGCCGCTTTATAACGAAACGACCGGAATCATAGGGAATGACTCCGGCCGTTCATAGATTGACGTGACGGGGCGGGCTATGGTTGCTGCGGGGAGCGCCGGGCTTCAGCCCAGCACGCGCTTGATCATCGCCGCCAGTTCCGGCTCCTGGGCCGGCTTGACGATGTAGCCGGCGGCGCCCTGGCGCTCACCCCAGACTTTGTCGGTTTCCTGGTCCTTGGTGGTGACCAGAATCACCGGAATCCCGCCCAGCTCGGCGTCCTTATTGATCTTGCGGGTGGCCTGGAAGCCGTTCAGCTCCGGCATCACCACGTCCATCAGGATCAGGTCCGGCTTCTGCGCACGGGCCTGTTCGATGCCCTCCAGGCCGTTGCTGGCGGTGATTGCCTCGTGCCCCTGATTTTCCACCATCTTGACCAGGTTGGTCAGTTGCGTGGGTGAGTCGTCCACCACGAGAATCTTGGCCATCTTTGTCTCCTTCGGAACCCATCGGCGGGCGCATGATAGCAGGCCCGGGGGCAAAGGTAAGCCGATCCGTTCCGCCACCAAGCGCCGCATGGCGTCACCGGTTCGCGGCGGCCGGTAATCTTTCTATACAATCCAGATTTGCCTGCCGGACGCGCGGCGGGTACACCGGGCCTCCGGGATCCATTCCCGTAGTCCTTTCGGCGAGGAGCACCATGAGCGAACAAGTGGAAAAGATTCTGGTGGTGGACGATGACGCCCGCCTGCGCGGTCTTCTGCAACGGTTCCTGGAAGAGCAGGGCTACGCCGTCAAGGCGGTGGCCGACGCCGACCAGATGGACCGGGCGCTGTCCCGCGAGATCTATTCGCTGATGGTGCTGGACCTGATGCTGCCCGGCGAGGACGGCCTGTCGATCTGCCGTCGCCTGCGCGACGACGACAACCGCCTGCCGATCATCATGCTCACCGCCAAGGGCGACGACGCGGAACGCATCGAGGGCCTGGACGCCGGCGCCGACGACTACCTGCCCAAGCCGTTCAACCCCAAGGAGCTCAGCGCCCGCATTCGCGCCGTGCTGCGCCGCCATGTGCGGGAAGTGCCCGGCGCCCCCAGCAAGGACGAATCCGTGGTGCGCTTCGGCCCCTGGAGCCTGGACCTGGGCAACCGCACCCTGGCCCGCGAGGGCGAGCCGCAGCCGCTCACCACCGGCGAGTTCGCGGTGCTCAAGGCGCTGGTGCAGAACGAGCGGGAACCGCTCACCCGCGACAAGCTGATGAGCCTGGCCCGGGGCCGCGAATGGTCCGCCATGGAACGCTCCATCGACGTGCAGGTGTCGCGCCTGCGCCGCCTGCTCGAGGACGACCCGTCCAAACCGCGCTATATCCAGACCGTCTGGGGCGTGGGCTATGTGTTCGTGCCGGACTGAACGCCGGCGGGTAGAATCCCTCCATGCCCAACTTCCTGCCCAAAAGCTCGTTCGCCCGCTCGGCGCTGATCATCGGTCTGGTGATCGGCCTCAGCCAGGGCATCACCCTGTGGTTTTTTGCCCGCAACGCCTATCTGCCGGGCATCCGGGAATACGCCCGCCTGACCGCCCTGCAGGCGGAGCTGGTGTTCCAGAGCGAGGGCGACGCCAGCCTGTCTCGGCAGCTGGGCGAGACCACCGGCATTAACGCCGGCACGCCGCCGGAACTGCGCCGCCCGGAAAGCCTGATTCTGTCGCGCCCGGTGGTGGAGCGGTTCCGCGACGAAGTCTCCGAGCTGCTCGGCGAGGCTGCCACCGTGCGCCTGGAAGACGAGCGCCAGCCGGTGCTGTGGGTCACCGCGCCGTCGTTCGGCGACCGCTGGTTGCGGGTGCCGATGGCGTTCTTCCGCGACTACGACCGCTACCTGCTGCTGGGCTGGGGTGTGACGGTGCCGCTGCTGGCGGTGATCGGCGGTCTGCTGATCGCGCGCAGCCTCAACCGGCCGCTGCGGCGGCTGGCGCGGGTGGCGCTCAAGGTGGGGCGCGGTGAAGCGGTGCCGGTGCTCGACGACAGCCTCGGCCCCACCGAGATTCAGGCGGTGAACCGCGCCTTCAACCGCATGACCAGCCAGCTGCAGCAGTCCCAGCGCGACCGCGCCCTGCTGCTGGCGGGGGTGTCCCACGATCTGCGCACGCCGCTGACCCGGCTGCGGCTGTCGGCGGAATTCCTCAACGACGAGGAAATGTCCCAGGGCATAATCGCCGACATCGAGGACATGGACGCGATTCTCGATCAGTTCATTTCGTTTATCCGCGACGGCGCCGACGAGCAGCCCGACTACGAAAACCTCAATGACCTGATCGACGAGGTGGCCGCCAAGTACCCCGGGGAGCAGCTGCGCATCCGGCAAAAAGACCTGCCGCGGCTGATGCTCAAGCGGCTCACCGTCAAGCGCATGCTGTCCAACCTGATCACCAACGCGCTCAAGTACGGCGCCGCGCCGGTGGAGATCGACACCGCCCTGGACGACAACGCCCTGGTGCTGGTGGTGCGCGACCACGGCAAGGGCGTGCGCGAGGAGGACATTCCCTTGCTGCTGCAGCCGTTCTCCCGGGGCGAGAAGGCGCGCACCCTGAGCGGCAGTGGTCTGGGGCTGGCCATCGTCAAGCGCATCGTCGACATGCACCACGGTGAGATGGCATTGGACAACCACCCCCACGGCGGCCTGCGGGTGACCATCCGCTTCCCGCTCACCGGGCAGCTGGTGCAGCCGGAGACGCTCTCCGCCGGGGTGCGCTAGCTCAGTCCGGGCATTCCGCCGGCGCCGGCTCCAGGGCACGGCCGGCGAAGAAGATCAGCAGACCGCCGGCGGCCAGCGCCGCCCCCACCAGGCCGCTGCTGGACCAGGGTACGCCCTGGGCGATCACCACGCCGGCCAGCCAGGCGCCCAGGGCGTTGGCCATATTGAAGGCGGCGTGGTTCAGTGACGCGGCCATGGTCTGGGCGTTGCCGGCCACGTCCATAAGCCGGGTCTGAATGGTCGGGCCCAGGGCCATGCTGGTGCCCACCAGGGCGACGAACAGCAGCCCCGCCCACACCTGATTGGCGGCCACGAAAAACAGCGCCTGCACCACCAGACACCAGATCAGAATCAGCGGAATCGCCTTGAGCAGGTTCCAGTCCGCCACCCGCGCGCCCACCAGGGTGCCGATGATGGTGCCCACGCCGAAGATCGCCAGCACCACCGGCCCCAGGGATTCCGCCATGCCGGCCTGCTGGGTGAGCGTCGGCATCACGTAGCTGAACACCGCGAACATGCCGCCGAAGCCGATGCTGGCGATGCCCAGGGTGAACAGCACCTGCTGGTTGACCAGCGCGCCCAGCTCGCGCAGCGGGCTGGCGTCCGGGTCGCGGGGCACGAAGGGTACGAACAGACGCACCATCAGCGCGGTGGCGAGGGCGATGCCGCCCACGGCGGCGAACGCCACCGGCCAGCCGAACTGGTTGCCGGCCCAGGTGCCCAGCGGCGCGCCCAGCAGGATCGCCACGGTCAGACCCATCATCACTCGGGCCACCGCCCGGGCACGCTGATCGGAGGGCACCGCGGCGGCGGCCACCAGCGCCGCCACCCCGAAATAGGCACCGTGGGGCAGCCCGGCGATAAAGCGCAGGCCGACGAACGACCAGAACCCGGGCGCCAGGGCGCTGGCCAGATTGCCCAGCGCGAACACCAGCATCAGGCCGATCAGCAATTGCCGTTTCGGCACCTTCGCCGCCAGCGCGGAAATCAGCGGCGCGCCCACCACCACGCCCAGGGCGTAGCTGCTGATCGCGTAGCCGACCTGCTGCGGCGACACCGACAGGTCGCCGGCGATGCGGTTCATCAACCCCATGATCACAAATTCGGTGGTACCGATGGCGAAGCCGCCCAGCGCCAGGGCGAGCTCGGCAAGACGGGGGTGTGAGGCGACCGGCCGGGTGGCGGAAACGGACATGCGCGGGCTCCGGATGGGTGGAAAGCCGCGCATTGTCGCAAAGCGGGGTGAACAAACGAAGTCGGTTTTGTCTATCGGTGAAACAGCCCGCCGCGACCCGCGGCCACGGCGGGGCAGAGCTATTGCAGGGCGTCCGCCGGCACCAGCGGGATGTTCACCCGCGACGGCATCGCCGGGGTGCTGTACACGGTGAGCAGGCCGAGCAGCCCCTGCAGCAGGTCCGGCAGCGGGCTCAGGCCGTGGGGCAGGTCGCTGGCGCCGACGCTGACGCGCAGACGGTGACCGGCGGGGATCACGGCGCTGGTGGGGAACACCTCCACGTCGGCGCGGAACGGCTGCAGCGGCCCCACCGGTTGTTGCGATTCGGCGGTGAACGGGTGCCAGGGTTGTACCAGCTTGCCGTTCATAAAGCGCGAGCGGGTGGCGTCGAAATCACTCATCGAGGCCATCTGGATGCCGTTGCTCAGCTCCCGGGACAGGCCGTTGGGGTCCACCACGCTGACCCGCACCACTATGTTGCTGTCCAGCGCCGTGGTGGAGGCCCAGATCTGCCCGCCGATGGGGCCGTTGATGGCCATGTCCTCTTCCATGGGCTCACTGGTGTAGACCGCTTCCAGCAGCTCGGTGACGTTGTTCTGCGCCTGGCACGGCGGCGTGATCAGGCCCAGCACGCCGGCGGTCCACTGGCTGGCGCTGGCCGAGCACAGGCCGTTCACCGGGGTTTGCAGCAGCGAGGTGCGGCTGTCACCGGTGGGCGCCTCGCGGCGGATCTCGCCGAACAGCGGCAGGCCCGGTTTGCCGTGCAGATAGAACACCTCGGCGCGCGCTTGCGGGTGGGGCCAGTCCTCGGCGGTGACGTAGCGCTCCGCGCCGGTGTAGTACTGGGTCACCGGCGGGTAGTCGCCGGCGCCGGTGTCCATGCCTTTCAGGTACTGGTCGAACCAGGCCAGGCGGATGTTGGCCAGGGCGGGCACGCCGTCGGCGGGCAGGCCGGCGCCGGAGGAGCCGTCCAGATGTTCCCAGGGGCCGATCAGCAGCTTGCTGGTGGTGCCGTTGTTCTTGAGGCCTTCGTAGATCAGCGGTTCGCCGCGCTGGAAGATGTCGCGCAGGCCGCCGACCACGAAGGTGGGCGCGGTGATCTTGTCGATCTGCTCCAGCGGCGAGCGCTGGCGCCAGAAGTCGTTGTCGTACTTGTTGTCGTCGCCGATCAGGGCGCCGCCCACCACCGGCACCGGGAACTCGGTGAGGGTGCCGGTGAGATGATCCAGCAGGGTGTTCAGGTAGTAACCGGGCTCGTCGTTCTCCAGCCCCACCGGCGTGGGAATGATGCCCAGGCCGGTGACCAGCGCCACCCACAGCGGAATAAAGCCGGCGTTGATCTGGCCGCCGCTGAACACGATGTCCCGGTAGGCGTCGCCCATCGGCACGATGGCGAACACGGCGTCCACGCCGTCCGGGCGCTGGGCGCCGGCCAGCAGCCCGGTGATGCCCATGTAGGAGGCACCGTTCATGCCGAGGGTGCCGTTGCTCCAGGGCTGGTCGTCGATGTAGTCGAGCAGCTCGCCGATGTCCTGATGGTCCACCTCGCTGAACGCCTGCCAGGTGCCCTCGGAGGCGCCGGTGCCGCGCATATCGACAATGATGTAGGCGTAGCCGCGCTTCACCAGATAGGGGTCGGCGGCGCCGATGGCGCCCAGGAACTGGTTGTAGCCGGTGAAGGTGGCCACCACCGGGAAGGGACCGTCGGCGGGCTCGCCGTTTTCGTCGGCGGGCAGCGTCACCGTGGCCGACAGCCGGATGCCGTCGCGCAGGGTGATCAACTGCTGGGGCAGGTCCACGGTGCCGGGGTATTCCTCGGGGCGCTCATAGGGCGCGTCCCAGGTCAGGTTCACCGGCTCGGGCTGCGGGTCCGGTTCGGGCGCCGGCGGTGTGGTCGGCGCCGGTGCCTCCGGGTCGCCGGCGTTCGCCGTTTGCGGGCCGGGTCCGGCGCTGTCGCTGCCGCCACCGCCGCAACCGGCGAGCGCGAAGAGGGTCAGGAAAAACAGAACGGGCAGTGGAAGGTGCTGCCCCGCGTGGCGAAGAAGAAGCATGCTGGTGTCCCCTGGCATTATTGGATTAATGGGGAAGCCGACCGGCCTGGGCTAGTCAGTTGTTTGTCTATGCAAGGTTACCCAGTGGCGGCGCCGGCCACTGTTGGCACGATGGTACGAATCGGTGACGAAGCTTGGGTTTATGTGGCGCTGTGTAACAGCGGGATCACTGGTATGCTGCTTCGCCACCCGTTTCCGCTTTGCCGACAGGAGAAATCCGATGACCGACGACCACGCTTCCGATCCCCGCCGCCGTTATTCCGCCCCGGTCGTGGACGGCGTGGGCAAGGCACCCAGCCGCTCCATGCTGCGCGCCACCGGTTTCACCGACGAGGATTTCACCAAGCCGCAGGTGGGCATCGCGTCCACCTGGAGCCGGGTGACGCCGTGCAACATGCACATCAACACCCTGGCGGACGAAGCCGGCCGGGGCGCCGACGCCGCCGGCGGCAAGAGCGTGATCTTCAACACCATCACCGTGTCCGACGGCATCGCCAACGGCACCGAGGGCATGAAGTACTCGCTGGTGTCCCGGGAAGTGATCGCCGATTCCATCGAGACCGTGGCCGGCTGTGAGGGCTTCGACGGCCTGGTGGCCATCGGCGGCTGTGACAAGAACATGCCCGGCTGCCTGATGGGGCTGGCGCGGCTCAACCGGCCGTCGGTGTTCGTCTACGGCGGCACCATCAAACCGGGCAAGAACCACACCGACCTGATCTCCGTGTTCGAGGCGGTGGGCGCCCACGCCAAGGGCGACAAGTCGCTGATCGAAGTGAAACAGGTGGAAGAAGAGGCGATCCCCGGCGCCGGTTCCTGCGGCGGCATGTACACCGCCAACACCATGGCCAGCGCCATCGAGGCCCTGGGCATGAGCCTGCCGGGCAGCTCCGCCCAGAACGCCGAGGACAACGACAAGCTGGAAGACTGCCGCGCCGCCGGCGAGGCGGTGCTCAAGCTGCTCGATCGGGACATCAAACCCCGCGACATCCTCACCCGCGAGGCGTTCGAGAACGCCATCACCGTGGTGATCGCCCTGGGTGGCTCCACCAACGCGGTGCTGCACCTGATCGCCATGGCGCACACCGTGGACGTGGCGCTGTCCCTGGAGGACTTCACCCGCATCGGCAAGAGGGTGCCGGTGCTGGCGGACCTGCGCCCCAGCGGCCACTACATGATGAGCGAGCTGGTCGCCATCGGCGGCATCCAGCCGCTGATGAAAACCCTGCTCGACGCCGGTCTGCTGCACGGTGATTGCCTCACCGTCACCGGCAAAACCCTGGCGGAAAACCTGGAAAACGTGGCGCCCTACCCGGAAGAGCAGGACATCATCCACGCCCTGGACCAGCCGATCAAAAAGGACAGCCACCTGCGCATCCTCTACGGCAACCTGGCGCCCACCGGCGCGGTGGCCAAGATCACCGGCAAGGAAGGCACCTACTTCAAGGGCAACGCGCGGGTGTTCCACTCCGAGGAAGAAGCCACCGACCGCATCATGGACGGCACCGTCACCGCCGGCGACGTGCTGGTGATCCGCTACGAAGGGCCCAAGGGCGGCCCGGGCATGCGCGAAATGCTCACCCCCACGTCCGCGATCATGGGCCGTGGCCTGGGCCAGGACGTGGCGCTGATCACCGACGGCCGCTTCTCCGGCGGCAGCCACGGTTTCGTGGTCGGCCACCTGACCCCGGAAGCCCAGGAGGGTGGCCCCATCGCCCTGGTGGAGACCGGCGACGAAATCACCATCGACGCCGAGGCGAACACCATCACCCTGAACGTGGAGGAGGCGGAACTGGAACGCCGCCGCGCCGCCTGGACCGCGCCGCCGCCGCGCTACACCCGGGGCGTGCTGGCCAAGTACGCGAAAACCGTCAGCTCCGCCTCCCTGGGCGCGATCACCGACGGCGACTGATCACGTCGCCGTCGGCCGGCACGGGCTGTTGCGACGCGAGCTATTCCGGCTCGCGCCGGAAGCCGACGCTGAAACGGTTCCAGACGTTGATCATCGCGATCACGTAGGTCAGGTCGGTGCGCTCTTTCTCGGTGAAGTGGGTGGCGAGCCGGTCGTACTCGCGGCTGCCGTCCAGCCGTGTGCTGGCGGCGGAGCTGGGGGTGTCCCGGCGGCTGGTGGTGGAGGCCTACGAGCGGCTGGTGGCGGAAGGGTTTCTCGGTGGTGCTCCCGGCCGCGGCACCTTCGTGTTGCGGGTGCCGCCGCCACTGCCCCGGGAAGCCGAGAGGCCCGGTCCGGGCCCCGGTGCCCACTGGCGCCCGTTGCCGGACTGGGGCGGCCGGCGGGCGCCGGGCCGGCACAACTTTCCCGGCGGCGTCACCGACCGGGCGCTGCTGCCCTGGGCGGCCTGGCGCCGGGCCATGATGGCGGCCCTGCGCGAAGCGTCCCGGGACATCGGCCTGTACGGCGACCCGCGCGGCGAAGCGTCGTTGCGCCTGGCCATCGCCCGTTACCTGGGCTACAGCCGGGGGCTGGCCTGCGACGGGGAGTCCCTGTTGATCACCCAGGGCGCCCAGCAGGGCCTGGATTTGCTGGCCCGGGTGCGGGTGGCCCCCGGGGACACGGTGGCCGTGGAGGAGCCGGGCTACCCGCCGGCGCGGGCGGTGTTCGAGGCCCGTGGCGCCCGGGTGGTGCCGGTGCCGGTGGACGACCAGGGGCTGCGCGTTGAGCGCTTGCCGGAGGCCGCCAGTCTGGTCTACGTGACCCCGTCCCATCAGTTCCCGCTGGGCATGCCCATGAGCCTGGAGCGGCGCCTGGCGTTGCTGGCGTTCGCCCGCCGCCACGGCGCCCTGTTGGTGGAGGACGATTACGACGGTGAATTCCGCTTCGAGGCGCGCCCTCTGGACGCACTGAAAAGCCTGGACCGGGAGGGGCACGTGGCCTACCTGGGGTCGTTTTCCAAGGTGCTGCACGCGGACCTGCGGCTGGGCTACCTGGTGATGCCGCCGGGGCTGGCCACGGCGTTGTTGCAGGCCCGGACCTTCAGTGACGGCTACCCGCCCCTGGTCACCCAGCGGGCGCTGGCCAGGCTGATGATCGACGGTGATTTTGCCCGCCACCTGCGACGCATGCAGCGGCTCTACACGGCCCGGCGCACCCGGCTGGGCGACGCCCTGGCGGCGCATCCGGCGCTGTGGACACCACTGCCCCAGGTGGCGGGCATCCATGTGGCGTTGCGTCTGAGGTCGCCGGTGGCGGACCTGCCGGCGCGGCTGGCGGACGCCGACATCCGCGCCAACCCGCTGGCGTCGTTCTACGCTGGCGAGGCCTCCCAGGACGGGGTGCTGCTGGGGTTCGGTGTGATCGACGGCGAGGCCATCGACCGGGGCGTCGCCGCCCTGGCCGAGGCGATCACCCGCTGAGTGCGTTTGCCTATTGCTTGGAGGCCCAGATCGCCAGCTTGTGCTGCATGGACTGCTGCGACACCTGATCCTCCGGCAGCGGCTGGATCAGGTTGTCGTGCACCAGCAGCCGGTAGATGTATTCCACTTTTTCGGCGGCGGAATCGGTGGGTTCGAATTCCACCACGCCGCGCTTCTCGCCGTACTCCATGCCCAGCGCGATGGCTTTCTTGACCAGTTCCTTCTCGTTCTTGAGTTTCTTCATGACGGTGGCTCCACACGCAGCAACTTGCCGTCCGGGGCATCGGTGAGCAGGTAGAGATGCCCATCGGGGCCCTGCCGCACATCGCGGATGCGCGCCCCCCGCTCCTGCAGATAACGGGTTTCACTGGTCGTTTCGGTACCGTCGAACGCCACCCGGTTGAGGTGGGTGAGCTTCAAGGCGCCGGACAGCACGTCGCCCTGCCAGTCAGGGTAGCGGTCGCTGGTTACGATGACCATGCCCGAGGGCGCGATGGAGGGCACCCAGTAGTGCAAGGGCTGGGCGTAGCCCTCTTTCTTTTCCTGGCCGATGTCCGGGCCGTAGTACTCGTTGCCGTAGGTGATCACCGGCCAGCCGTAGTTGACGCCGGCCTCCACCACGTTGATTTCATCGCCGCCGCGCGGGCCGTGCTCGTTGAGCCAGGGCTCGCCGGTTTCCGGGTGCAGGGCCATCCCCTGGGGGTTGCGGTGGCCCCAGCTCCAGATCGCGGTTTTGGCACCGTCCTGCCCCACCAGCGGGTTGTCGGCGGGCACGCTGCCGTCGTCATTGACGCGGATCACGCTGCCGCCGTGGCCACCGGTGTCCTGGGCGCGCTCGCGCTGGCCCCGATCGCCCACGGTGATGAACAGATAGCCGTCGTTGTCGAACAGGATGCGGCCGCCGAAGTGCTTGGCGGTGTCGGTGCAGGCGTCGGCGATGAACACGTCCTGGAACTGCTTCAGCTCACCGTCGGCGTAGAGGCCATGGCCCACGGCGGTGGTGGCGCCGCCGTCGCAGGCCTTGGCGTAGCTGATATAGAGACGCCGGTTATCGGCGAAGTGGGGGTGCGGCACGACATCGAACAGGCCGCCCTGGCCCTTGGCCACCACCTCGGGCACCCCGGTTACCGGGGCGTCGCGCAGCTCACCGTCAACCACGCGGCGCAGGTCGCCGCTGCGCTCGCTGATCAGCCATTCGTCGGTGCCGGGCACGAAGGCCAGCGACCAGGGGTGGTTCAGACCTTCCACCAGGGTGGTGGCGTTGACGGAGGGGTCGTCGTCCGGCTCGATCGGGCCTTTGGCGTCCGCGCAGGCGGACACCAGCAGCGCGCCGACCAGCGGCAAATAACGGGACAATACGGAGGCGGGCGTGGGTCCAATCATGATCTCGGGTCTCACCGGCGAATGAATGACACCAGTGAGCATGCCATGACGACATCGGACCGTGAAGGAAGGCGCCCGCCGTCCGCGTGCTTATTTGCCGCCGCGGGCGTACTTGAGGAACTTCTCCATGGCCAGATCCCGCTCGGCGGCCACGCTTTTGGCGCTGTCGCGCTCGTTGAGGCGCGCCAGGAGCTCGGCGCTGCCCGGCGCCTCCGCCAGCAGATCAATGCCGAACAGCTTGCCGGCCACCGCTTTGGCCAGGTCCGCGCTGTACAGGAAGAACACATCCGCGGCGGTCAGCCGGTCGCCGGCCAGGAACGGCTGCCAGCCTGCCTTGCGGGCCAGGGCACGGATGCCTTTGAGCAGGGCCTCGCGGGTCTGTTCCTTGGTTTCGTCACTCACCTGGCCGCCGAAAAAGACCTCCGGATAGCAGCGCCGGGCGGGCAGTTCCAGGTACAACTCGATGTGTTTGACGAGCTGCTTCACCTGGGCCTTCTCCAGCGGGTCGGCCGGGTACAGCGCCGGGCCTTCGGTGGTCTCGTCCAGATATTCCAGAATCACGTTGGTTTCCGACAGGAAGACGCCGCCGGTTTCCAGCACCGGCACCTTGCCCATGGGGCTGACGCTGAGTACCGCGTCCTCCTGGCTGGGGTACAGCGTGGCCTGCTCAAACTCGAGGCCTTTTTCGCGCAGCGCGAATTTGACCATGTTCACGTAGTTGCTGGCGTCGAAGCCGTGCAATGTCAGCATTATTGTTCTCCCGAAGAACGATTCATTGGTAAGCCGGTGTTCAGAGCGCGGTGAGGCCGCCGTCCACCGCCAGCTGGTGGCCGGTGACGAACGACGAGGCGCCGGACAGCAGCCAGATCACCGCCTCCGCCACTTCATCCGCTTCGCCGACCCGGCCGAGCGGGTGCATGGCGCGGTGGAACTGGCGCTGTTTTTCTTCACTGGCGTAGCCGGCCTTCGCCGCCTGCTCAATGGCCCGCTCCATCATCGCGGTACGGATGATCCCCGGGCAGACGGTGTTCACGCGGATGCCCTGCAGGGCGTACTCGGCGGCGACACTCTTGGTCATGCCGATCACCGCGTGCTTGCTGCCGGCGTAGGCGGCGCGGCGGGGCGCGCCCACCAGGCCCGCCACCGAGGCGGTGTTGACGATGCTGCCGGTCTTGCGCGGCGCCATTACGGCGGTCTGGTGCTTCATGCACAGCCACACGCCTTTGACGTTGATGGCCATGACCCGGTCGAACAGCGCTTCGTCGACGTCGGCGACCTTGTCGTTCTCTTCTTCGATGCCGGCGTTGTTGAAGGCGCCGTCGAGCTGCCCGAAGGCGTCCACGGTGGCGGCCACCAGCGCCGCCACCTGGTCGTCGCGGCTCACGTCGGCGGCCTGGGCGCGGGCCTCGCCGCCGGCCCGGCGGATCGCGTCGGCGGTCGCCTCGGCGGCGTCCGCGTCGATGTCGGACACCATCAGACGGGCGCCGTCGCGGCCCAGTTTTTCCGCCGTGGCGCGGCCGATACCGCCACCCGCGCCGGTGATCAGCACCACTTTATCTTTTAAGGAATGATCGCCCATGTCCCCTCCCGAGATTAAAAAAATAATAGGGGAGCATACCCCACCCGGCGGTGGGCGCCGAGCCTGCCGTGCCCGGCCGGTTAACGGCCGGCGGGGTCCTCGAGCATCTGACGGTGCACCCGGACCGCCGTGCGGCTGGGGCGGATGGTGATGCCCCGCGCCTCGGTGTGGGCCCGGGTGATGGCGGCGCCGAACAGCAGAATCAGCGAGGAGTAGTAGACCCACAGCAGCAGCAACACCAGTGAGCCGGCGGCGCCGTAGGTGGACGCGGTGGCGGTGTGGGACAGATAAAAAGCGATCAGGAAGCGCCCGAGAATAAACAAAAGGGCGGTGACCAGGGCGCCGGAGAGCACGTCTTTCCAGCGCAGTACCGCGTCCGGTAGCACCTTGAAAATGGTGGCGAACAGCAGCGTCACCACCACCACCGAGACCAGGGTTTCCAGGCTTACCACCAGGCCCGCCGGGATCGGCAGCCAGTCCCGGGCGAACACCATGATCGCCTGCAGCACCACGCTCAGGAACAGCGACACCATCAGTACGAAACCGATGGACAGCACCACGGTGAGCGACATCAGGCGGCTTTTCAGCAGCGCCAGGATGGTGTTGCGCGAGGGGCGCGGCGCGATGTCCCAGACGTTATTGAGGGAGCGCTGCATCTGCGCGAACACGGTGGTGGCGCCGACCACCATGGCGCCCAGGCCGATCAGCGTGGGCAGGATGCCGCCCTGGTCGATCTGGTTGGCGGCCACGGCGGTGCGTACCGTCTCGGCGGCGTCGGGGCCGATGGTTTCCTGCAGCTGGGTCATGATCCGCGCCATGGCGGCGTCGGTGCTCATCACCAGGCCGATCACCTGCACCGCCAGGATCACCACCGGGGCGATCGAGAACAGGGTGAAAAACGCCAGCGCGCCGGCGTAGCTGACCGCGTTGGCTTCCAGCCAGAAGCCCACCGCGTTCCTGGCCACGCGGTACACATATTCGGCCGCCTGAATGAGGGGGTTAGGCAGGTTCATGGGCTCCAGTGTAGCGGTTGGGGGCGCCCCGGCCTATCGCCGCGAGGAGCTCGGTTGTTGACGTATTCCGCGCCGAGGCGGAATCTGCAAGGGCAGGTCACCGGCATCAAGGAGGAAGGCCATGACACGGAAACGCTTTCGCGCGCGGGCGCTGGTCGCGGCGCTGGCGATCTTGCCCCTGTGCGCGCCCTGGGCGGCGGTGCGCGCGGCGCCGCTGGACCCCGGCGGGGATTACGCGCTGGGGGACTGGGCCGGCACGCGCACGGACCTTGCCCGTCAGGGGGTGCGGTTTGATCTCGGCTACGTCGGCGAGATGGCCCACAACCTGAGCGGCGGGTTCCGCGAGGATGGCCGCCTCGCCTACGCGGACCAGTTCCATGCCTCGCTATCCTTGGACCTGGAACGTCTTGCCGGCGTGAACGACGCCGACTTCAAGATCACCCTGACCAACCGCAACGGTGAGAACCTGACTGGCGAACGGCTGGTGGACCCCGCCACTGGCGGCGTGTCGTCGGTGCAGGAGGTGTTCGGTCGCGGCAACGTGACGCGGCTCACCCAGCTCTGGTTTCAGCAGGGGCTGTTCGGCGGGGCGCTGGAGTACAAGCTCGGCCGCATTCCGCTCAGCGACGACTTCGCCACCCTGGAGAGCCGCTTCCAGAATTTGTATCTGGGCAGCGGCCAGCCGGGCAACCAGGCCGGCGCGGTCTGGTACAACTGGCCGGTGTCGCAGTGGGGCGGCCGGGTGAAAGTGCAGGACGGCGCCCGGCGCTATCTGCAGCTTGGCGTGTTCGATCAGAACCCGGAAAACCTGGATCCGGATCAGGCTCTGGATCTGTATCGTCACGGCAGCGAAGGGGTGATCACGCCGGTGGAGGTGGGCTGGGTCCCGGACAAGGGCCCCGGCGGCCTGCCCGGCAAGTACAAGCTCGGCGCCTACTACAGCAGCGCCGAAGCCACCGACTATGAGGACGGCGGCACCCGCGAACGTCGCTACGGCGGCTACTTCGTGGTGCAACAACAGGTGAGCGCGCCGCACGGCGACAGGCGCGGCCTGACCCTGTTCAGCCAGGGCAGCTGGCACGACCCGGACACCGCCTATGTGGCGCGCTACCTGTCCGCCGGCGCGAGCTGGCGCGGACCGTGGCAAGGGCGCCCCCGGGATGAGCTGGGTGTGGGTCTGGCCTACGCGGAAATCGGCGACGCCTACGTGGACTCGGCTACGGCGGGCAATCCGCTGGTGGCCGGCCCCGGTGCCGCCGGCTATGTGCCGCCGCAAAGCGATGAATGGAACGCCGAGCTCTATTACGGCATCCACATGACGCCCTGGCTGACCCTGCGGCCCAACCTGCAGTACCTGGTCCACCCGGGCGCCAACGACGCGGTCGATGACGCCTGGGTGGTCGGCACCACGGTGGCGCTGACGCTTTAGTCGTCCTTCAGACCGTAGGCGATGATGGCGTCGCCGGCCTTGGTGCCCAGGGAACCGTGGCCGCCGGCCACCACCAGCAGGCGCTGGCGGCCCTGGGAGTCCAGGTAGGTCATCGGCGTGGCCTGGCCCCCGGCGGGCAGGCGGTCTTCCCACAACTGCTCGCCGGTGGTGACGTCGTAGGCGCGCACGTAGTAGTCGATGGTGCCGCTCATGAACGCCACGCCGCCGGCGGTGACGATCGGGCCGCCCAGATCCGGCACGCCCATCTTGAACGGCAGCGGCAGTGGCGACTGGTCGCGCACGGTGCCGTTGCGGTGCTTCCACACCACCTCGCCGCTGCGCAGATCCAGGCCGGCCACATAGCCCCACGGCGGCTGCTGGCAGGGCAGCCCCAGCGGCGACAGGAACGGCTTCAGGGAGACCGCGTAGGGGGCGCCGTAGTTTTCGTTCAGCCCCGGTTTGCCGTCGGACACATAGTTGCTGGTGTCGTCCTGGCGCGGGATCAGCGTGGAAACGAACGCCAGATAGGCCGGCGTGGTGAACGCCACCTGGCGCTCCGGGTCCACCGCCAGCGCGCCCCAGTTGAACACGCCGAAATTGCCCGGGTAGATCAGGCTGCCCTGTTCCGACGGCGGCGTGTAGCGGCCCTGGTAGTTCAGCCGCTGGAACTGGATACGGCAGATCAGCTGATCGAACAGGGTGGCGCCCCACATGTCGCGGCCTTCCAGCGGCGGCGGGTTGAGGCTCAGCGAGGAGCTCGGCTGGGTGTCGGCCACCGGCTGGTAGCCGAGGCTCTCCGGTGCCTTGTCTTCGCTCACCGGCAGCACCGGCTCGCCGTTACGACGGTCGAGCACATAGATGTCGCCCTGCTTGGTGGGCGCCACCAGCACCGGCACGGAGCCGTCGTCGGTATCCAGGTTCATCAGACTCGGCTGAGCCGGCACGTCCATGTCCCAGAGGTCGTTGTGCACGGTCTGGAACACCCAGCGCAGCTCGCCGGTGTCGATGTCGAGGGCGACGATCGACGACGAGAACGGCGCCGACTCGGTGGTGCGGTCCTTACCCCACTGGTCGGGCACCTGGTTGCCCATGGGCAGGTAGATCAGGCCGAGCGCTTCGTCGACGCTGGACACCGACCAGGAGTTGGGCGTGCTGGCGCTGTACGTTTCGCCGGCGGCGATCGGGTCGGTCTGCTCCGGATTGCCCGGGTCCCAGTTCCACACCAGTTCGCCGGTGTCGACGTCGTAGGCGCGGATCACCCCGGACGGCTCGCGGGTGGAGACGTTGTCGTTCACCGCGCCGCCGATGATGACGTAGTCCTCGGTGACCACCGGCGGTGAGGTGGAGTAGTAGAAGCCCGCCTGCTGGTGCGGCATGTTGGCCCACAGATTCACCGAGCCGTTGTCGCCGAAGCCGGCGCAACGCTCCCCGGTTTCCGGGTCGAGGGCAATCAGGCGGGCGTCGCCGGTGGGCAGAAACAGGCGGCGCTGGCAGGTCGAGGCGGCGCTGCTGTCCCGTTCGCCGGAGGCGGCCACCGCGCTGTCCTCGCCGGGGGCGGGGGTTTCCGCCTGCTGGTGGCCGTCGAAATAGGAGAGGCCGCGGCAGGTCTGGTGCTGGCGGCTGATGTCTTTGTCGATTTCGGGATCGAATTTCCAGATCTCTTCGCCGCTGTCCGCGTCCAGGGCGATCACCCAGTGGTGCGGCGTGCACAGATAGAGGGTGTCGTCGATTTTGAGCGGGGTCACCTCGTAGGTGGTTTCCACCGGGTCGCCCTCACCGCGCAGATCCCCGGTGTGGTAGGTCCAGATCGGCTCGAGCCGGTCGGCGTTGTCCGGGGTGATCTGATTCAGGGGCGAGTAACGCTGGCCGAACCCGGTGCGACCGTAGGCGTGCCAGTCGCCGTCGGGGATGTTGCTTTGCGAGCTCTGCGCCGGCTGCGGGGCGCGGGCGGTGGGCAGTTCACCGCGCACGCCGTTGGGGTCCGGGCCGAGCACCGCCGTGAGCGCCAGGGCCCCGGCGGCGACCACCATCACCGCCACCGGCCCGGCGGCCAGCCCCCAGGGCTGACGGCCGCTGGCGTTCAGGCCGCGCGTTACCCAGGGTGTCATCAGCCACAGGCCGATGGCCACGATCACCACGCCACGGGGCATCAGGGCCCACCAGTCCAGGCCCACTTCCCACACCGACCACAGGCCGGTGCCGAGAATCAGCAACGCGTAAATCCAGAGGGCGCCGGGCCGGCGCAGCACCATCAGCGCCCCGGTGAGCAAAAAGCCCAGCCCGGCCAGCAGGTAGTACCAACTGCCGCCGAGCACCGCCAGCCAGCCGCCGCCGCCGGTCAGCGCCAGGCCGATCAAAACCAGAATCCATCCTGTGAACACCGCCATGGTCTTCTCCCTGTTGTGGCTTAGGTGCGAATCAATGCAATTTCATGCGTGGCCGGACCAGCTTGCTGAAGCGGCCCGCCGTCAGCAGCATGAGGGTGCGCGGCCAGCCGTACAACGCCGCCTGATGCATGCGGTACAGGCCCACGTACATCAGCCGGGCCAGCCAGCCTTCGACGAAGAAGTTGCCGCCTTTCAGGTTGCCCATCAGCATGCCCACGGAGCTGTAGTTGGAGAGCGACACCAGCGAGCCGTGGTCGCGGTAGCGGAACGGCTTGGGGTCGCGGTTCATGATCAGGCGCTGCAGGTTCTTGGCGGTGTGGCTGGCCATCTGCTGGGCGGCCTGGGCGCGCGGCGGGATCGGCTTGTCGTCGCCGTCCGGCTTGAGAAAGGCGCAGTCGCCGACCACGAACACCCGGTCGTTGCCCTTCGCCTGCAGGGTCGGCGACACCTCGATCTGGTTGATCTTGTTGAGCGCGAAGCCTTCCAGTTTGCCGACGAAATCCGGGGCCTTGACGCCGGCGGCCCACACCATGAGGTCGGCGCTGATGGTTTCGTCGTCCTTGGTGATCAGCGCGTCCTCGGTGGCGCGCGCCACCATGACGCCGGTGCGCACCGACACGCCGAGGCCTTCCAGGCGCTCCTGGGCGGCGGCGGACACCCGCTCGGACAAGCCCGGCAGAATGCGCGGCAGCGCTTCCACCACCGTCACCTTGAGCTGCTTGCGGTCCAGGTGTTCGTGGCCGTACAGCTTGAGCATCGCCACCGCGTGGTGGATTTCCGCCGCCAGCTCGACGCCGGTGGCGCCGCCGCCGACGATCGCCACGGACACCGGCTCGTCGCGGTAGTTGGCGTGCAGGCAGGTGTTCATGAAGCGCTCGCGGAAGCGTTCCGCCTGGGCGCGGGTGTCCATGAACAGACAGTGGTCGCGCACCCCGGGGGTGCCGAAGTCGTTGCTCTGGCTGCCCACGGCGACCACCAGGTAGTCGTAGTAGAGGTTGCGCTCGGGCAGCACTTCCTCGCCCTGGGCATCGGTGATCGGCGCTAGGGTGATGGCGCGCTTGTCCTTGTCCACCCAGGTCATGCTGCCGGGTTCAAAGCGGTAGTGGTTCAGGCGGGCGTGGGCGCGGTAGTCCACCGCGTCCAGGTCCGCGTCAATGGCGCCGGTGGCGACTTCGTGGAAGCGCGGCTTCCAGACGTGCACGCTGCTGGCGTCCACCAGGGTGATATCGGCGTGCCCGAACTTGCCCAGTTTGCGTCCCAGCTGGGTGACCAGGGGCAGGCCGCCGGCGCCACCGCCGACCACCACGATCTTTGGTTTGCTCATTCAGGGGCTCCTTGCGTTAAGGCGGCCAGTCTAACGCCGCGCGGGCATGGCGTGAAATCGGGTTGTGGAGCGGGCCGCAACAAAAAAGCCCGCCGTCCGGCGGGCTTTTTTTGAGCGGCACAGGCGCCGCTCAGGCCTTCGGGCCGGCGGCGCGGATCTCTTCCGCCACGTCGGCGTACTTGTCGGCGAAGTTGTTCTGGAACTGCTCGGCCAGGTCGCGGGCGCGGGCCTCGTAGTTCTCCGGCTCGGCCCAGGTGTTCTTGGGCTTGAGCAGCTTGTCGTCAACGCCGGGCACGGACTTGGGCACGTCCAGGTTGATGATGTCCAGGTGCTCGGTTTCGGCGTCGTCCAGCGCGCCACTGAGGATGGCGTTGACCACGCCCCGGGTGGTGGGAATGCTGAAGCGCTCGCCTTCGCCGTAGGGGCCGCCGGTCCAGCCGGTGTTCACCAGGTAGACCTTGGAGCCGAACTCGTCCACGCGCTTCATCAGCAGCTCGGCGTATTCGCCGGCGCGGCGCGGGAAGAAGGGCGCGCCGAAGCAGGTGGAGAAGGTGCTCTTGATGCCGTCGCCGGAACCCATTTCGGTGGAGCCGACCAGCGCGGTGTAGCCGCTCAGGAAGTGGTAGGCGGCGGCTTCACGGCTGAGCTTGGACACCGGCGGCAGCACCCCGGTCAGGTCGCAGGTCAGGAAGATGATGTGCTTGGGCTCGCCGCTGCGGTTTTCCAGCACCCGCTTGTCGATGTTTTCCAGCGGGTAGGCGGCGCGGGTGTTCTGGGTCAGAGACACGTCGGTGTAATCCGGTTCGCGGGTCTCCTCGTTGAGGATCACGTTTTCCAGCACCGCGCCGAAGCGGATCGCGTCCCAGATCACCGGCTCGTTCTTCTGGCTCAGGTCGATGCACTTGGCGTAGCAGCCGCCTTCGATGTTGAACACCACGTCCTTGCCCCAGCCGTGCTCGTCGTCACCGATCAGGTAACGGTCCGGGTCGGCGGACAGGGTGGTCTTGCCGGTGCCGGACAGGCCGAAGAACAGCGCCACGTCGCCGTTCTCGCCGACGTTGGCGGAGCAGTGCATGGGCAGCACGTCTTTCTCGGGCAGCAGGAAATTCTGAACCGAGAACATCGCCTTCTTCATTTCACCGGCGTAGCGCATGCCGGCGATCAGCACCTTGCGCTGGGCGAAGTTGAGGATCACGCAGCCGTCGGAGTTGGTGCCGTCGCGCTGCGGGTCGCACTGGAAGTTCACCGCGTGAAGGATCTGCCACTCCTGCTTGTCGCGCGGGTTGAAGCGCTCCGGGCGGATGAACAGGGTGTTGGCGAACAGATTGTGCCAGGCGGTCTGCGCGGTCACTTTCACCGGCAGGTAGTGGTCGGTGTCGGCGCCCACATGCAGGTGAGAGACGAAGGTGTCGTCCTCGGTCACGAACGCGGCCACGCGATCCCAGAGCGCATCGAACTTGTCCGACGGGAAGGGACGGTTAATGGCGCCCCAGTGAATGTGCTCGGTGGTGCTGGGCTCGTCCACCACATAGCGGTCCATCGGGGACCGGCCGGTACGGTGGCCGGTTTCCACCACCAGCGCGCCATTGGCGGCGAGGTGGCCTTCGTTACGCTGAACGGCCAGCTCCACAAGCTGGGCCGGGCTGAGGTCGTTGTAGGTCATGGGATTGCTCATCGGTTCTTCCTGGGCTTATGTGGCCGGGCTCCTGACAGGCGCGCGATTATGACAGAAAAGGCGCGCAGTGGCGATGCCAGGGCGACCCGCCGGTCATCTTCTGTTACCTGTTGGCGGCGCCGGGGCCGGTCTCAAAGGCGGCGGATCAGCTCGGCCAGGTCCACCGCGTCGAAGTGCTGTTGGGACAGGCAGAAGTCGCAGGTGAGGGTGGCTTCGCCGTCTTCATCCAGCAGGGTTTTCAGCTCGTCGGCGCCGAGCGACAGCAGGGCGTTCTCGGTGCGCTCCCGCGAGCAGGTGCAGCCGAAGCGCAACGGCTGCGCCTCCGGCAGGCGCGGCGGGGTTTCGTGGAACAGCCGGCGCAGCACGGTTTCCGCCGGCAGGTCGAGCAGCTCTTCCATTTTCAGGGTGCCGGCCAGCGCTTCCAGGTGCTCCCACTGGTTCCGGTTGGCGTCGCGGCTCGCCACCTGGTCGGGCAGACGCTGCAGCATCAGGCCGGCGGCGCGGCCGTTGCCGGCGGCCAGCCACAGGCGGGTGGGCAGTTGCTCGGACTGCTGGAAGTAGCCCTCCAGGCACTGCGCCAGGGTGTCGCCTTCCAGGGGCACGATGCCCTGGTACTGGCGGCCCTGGTCCGGGGTGATGGTGATCACCATGGTGCCGTCGCCGATCAGCGCGCCGATATTGGCGGCGGTATCCAGCTCGCCGTCGTGGCGGGCCAGGGCGCGCAGCTGGCCGTCGTGGGTGCACTCCGCCAGCAGCAGTGACACCGGGCCGCGGCCCTGCGCCTGCAGGCTCAGCCGGCCGCTGAACTTGAGGGTGCCGGCAAGCAGCGCCACCGCGGCCACGGCTTCACCGACCAGGCCCTGCACCGCCAGCGGGTAGTCGTGGGTGCCGAGAATCGCTTCCAGGCTCTCGTCCAGGCGTACCAGTTCGCCGCGAATATCGGTCTCGGGAAACAGGAAACGTTGTTTGAAATCAGCGTTGTTCAAAGCTCACCTTCGTGGTTGCGGCGGAAACGCTGCAGATCGCGGCGTTCCTTTTTACTGGGTTTGTGGTCGGGCACCGGCGCCGCCATGCGGGCCAGGCGTTTCTGCTCGGCGGACTGCTGCCGGGCGGCCACGCTCTCTTCGGTTTCCCGGTACAGGCTTTCGGCCACCCGGGCCGGCCCCCGCTTGCTGGCCACCGCTTCCACCACCACGGTCCAGCGCTGGTCGCCCTTGCGGATGTCGAGCACGTCGCCGGGCTGCACCGCCTTGCTGGGCTTGGCCTTAGCGCCGTCGACCTGGACCTTGCCGCCCTCGATGGCCTGTTTGGCCAGGCTGCGGGTTTTGAAGAAACGGGCCGCCCACAGCCAGGAATCAATGCGCGCCCCCTCGCTCACGGTAGCACCCGCAGGAAGTCGTCGATGGCCGGGAAGGGGTCGGTGTGTTCCCGGGCCGGCAGGCTGGAATCCGGCTGGCGGATGCTGGCCAGATGGCCGAGGCCGAACAGGCGGCCGGAATGCAGCACCGGCAGGGAGTCGTCCACCAGCAGGGCCCGGGCCGGGTCGAACGGATGGCTGTGGCTCAGCTGCCGCCAGAACGCCTGGGCCTCCTTGGCGTGGCCGTAATCGTGGCTGGACACCAACGCATCGAAATAGCGGTCTATGCCGGTGCGCTCCAGCTTCAGATCCAGGGCGTCGCGGTGCGCGTTGGTGACCATGATCACCCGCCGCGGGCCGTCGGCGAGGGCGGCCAGGAACGCCTCGGCGCCCGGCCGCACGGCGATGCGGTCCGCCGCCGCGCGTTTCAGCGCGCTGATGTTCAGCCCCAGCTCCCGGGTCCAGAAATCCAGGCAGTACCAGTTCAGGGTGCCCAGGTGGCTCTCGATCCAGTCGTGCAGAATCCGCTCCGCCTCGGCGTAATCCAGGCCGCGGCTGAGGGCGTACTGCTCGGGCACGTGGCGCTGCCAGAACCAGTTGTCGAAGGCCAGATCCAGCAGGGTGCCGTCCATGTCCAGCAGCACCGTGTCGATATTGTCCCAGTCGATCATTTACCCGCCTGTTTCAGCCCTGTTCAGCGATCGCACAGTATGCAATATCGGGGCGCGCGCCGAAATACAAAGCCTTGTGGGAGCGAGCCTGCTCGCGAAAGGCCGGCAAAGCCGGCCGGCGGGATTTCAGAAGAGTCTGAAAGCGGAGAACAAAGGAAGTCTCTGGAATCCTGCCGGGTGGCTATAAGCCACCCTTTCGCGGGCGGGGCCCGCTCCCACAAGCCGGATCGCCGCAGGCGAGGCGCGCCTTGCGGACGTTTTCTTCCAGATGGTGGGGGTTGACGGTGCCGGCGATCACGGCGCTGACGCCGGCGGTGCCCAGCACCTTGTTGAGGCTGGCCTGCACCGGGTCGGGCTGGTCGTCGGCCAGGTGGCCGCTGGCGAAGGCTTTCTTGATCAGGATGCCCTTGTGGTGGGCGGCGGCGTGGTCGATCACCGGCCGCTCGTCGTCCTGCTTCAGATTGTAGGTGACCATGGCCACGTCGCTGCGTTTCAGCGTTTCCAGGCCGCCGGCCACGGTTTTGGTGGACATGCCGATGGCGCGGATCAGGCCGGCCTGTTTCATCTCCTCCAGCGTTTCCAGGGCGCCGCTGCGCAGCACGTCCAGGTCGTTGCCGTCGGAGTGAATCAGCACGCAGTCCAGGTAGTCGGTGTTCAGCCGCCGCAGGCTGCGCTCCACCGAGGCCCGGGTGTGCGCCGGCGAGAAGTCAAAGTGGCTGTCGCCGTCGCTGAATTCCTCGCCCACCTTGGAGACGATCACCCAGTCCTGGCGGTCGCGCAGCAACTGGCCGAGGCGCTCTTCGCTGCGGCCGTAGGCGGGCGCGGTGTCGATCAGATTGATGCCCAGCTCGCGGGCGCGGGCCAGCAGGTCGCGCACCGCGTCGTCGTCGGGAATCGAAAACGGGGTGGGATACTTCACCCCCTGGTCGCGGCCGATTTTGACCGTGCCCAGGCCCAGCGCGCTGACCGTCAGGCCGGTGTCGCCCAGTTCGCGGAGAAACGCCATCAGCCTTGCTCCCCGAACAGGCGGTGCCACTGGGGCCGGCCGATGTCGGCCCGCCGCAGGGCCTCGGGAACGGGCCCCAGAGGGTCGCCGGCGTCCAGGCCCCGTTCCTGGATCAGGGCTTCCACCCGGTCGCCCAGGTCCGGCGCCAGCGTCAGTTTGGTGGGCCAGGTGATGATCAGGTCCCGGTCGCGCCGGGCGTAGGCGTTGTCCGGTTTGGCCAGACCTTGCTGGCGCGGTTCGGCGCGGGCCACGTCCATCAGCGCCAGCTCGGCGTCGGCGAAGTCCAGCCAGGGGAACAGCTCGTCCAGCTCCCGGCGCGCCGCGTCCAGCTGCTGGGCGTCACTGCGCTCCACGCCTTTTTCCGCCAGATCGCCGCCCAGGTACCACACCAGGCTGTCGTCCTTCATATCGTGGGTGGTGACGGTGAGCCGGGGTTTGTTGCTGGTGCCCACGCAGTGGGCGTAGAGGCGGTGGCCCAGGCGGTGCTTCAGCAGCACCATTTTCAGGGGCCGGCTCTGCGCCGCTTCACTGGGGAACAGCTCGGCTTTCTGGGCGTCCTGGAGCAGGCCGGCGTTGCCTTCGCCGGCGGCCAGCACGGTCAGCTTCGGTTCAATGCGCACGCCGTCCAGGGTCACCGCTTCCAGGCCGCGTTGGTTCCAGCTCAACGGGTGCCGTGCCGGGTCGAAGTGCAGCAGACGGTCGCGCACCGGCGCGGTGAGCACCTCGAGCAGGCTTTCGGTGTCCACCACCAGATCGTCCAGGCGGTAGACCTGACCCTTGAAGCGGCGGTCCGCCAGGGCGGAAGGGAAATCCGGGCGCTTCAGCTTTTCGATGCGCCCGCGCAGCATGCGGCTGGCGAAGAAGGTGGTCATGCGGCTGGCCACGGAACCGGCGGACCAGAGGTTCTGGGTCTCGCTGAGCACCCGCAAGCCACTGAGATTCACCGGGCCCTGGCCCTCGATGGCCTGGCGCCAGCGGTCGGGCATGCCGGCGATGGCCTCGGATTCGCTGGAGAGGGTGCCGCCCAGGGCGTATTTCAGGCCGCCGTGGATAATGCCCTGGCTGGCCAGGGTCTGGGCGCCGCCCAGGGTGCCGGTTTCCAGCAGCAGGCACTGATAGCCGCGCTGCTGCAGGTGGTTGATCAGCCACAGGCCGGCGATGCCGCCGCCGAAGATCAGGATGTCCGGTTTCAACACCGGGGAAGTCACGCTCACGGTCATGGATCACCATCGATGGAATGCGCGGCTATGCTAGCATAGCCGGCCGGGTCGGACGTCAGGTGTCCGGCCTTCGAGGTCCGACGGAATCGCCCATGCGCTTGCTCTATTCGTTACTTTGGTACGCTTTGTTGCCGCTCCTGTTCGCGCGCCTTTGGTGGCGCGGCCGCCGCGCGCCGGCGTACCGGCGCCGCTGGCGGGAGCGTCTGGCCCTGGGGCTGGGGCGCGGCCGGCTGCGCGGCAGCGTCTGGATTCACGCCGTGTCCGTGGGCGAAACCCTGGCGGCGGCGCCGCTGATCGAGGCGTTGCTGGCGCGCCACCCGGACACGCCGCTGGTGGTGACCACCACCACGCCCACCGGTTCGGAACGGGTCCAGGCGCTGTTCGGGGACCGGGTCACCCACGTCTATTGCCCCTGGGAGCTGCCCGCCGCCTACCGGCGTTTCTGGCGCGCCTTTGATCCGCGCTTGGTGGTGATTCTGGAAACCGAGCTGTGGCCCAACCTGTGCGCCGCCGCCAAGGCCCACGGGGCGCGACTGTTGCTGATGAACGGGCGCCTGTCGGAGAACAGCTACCGCGGCTACCGGCGCCTGCCGAAGCTGGTGCGGCCGATGCTGGCGCGTTTCGATCTGCTGGCGGTGCAGACCCGGGCGGAAGCGGACCGCTTCCAGGCGCTGGGCGCCGACCCGGAGCGGATCCGCGTTAACGGCAGCGTTAAATTCGATCTCACCCTCGATGATTCGCTGCGCGACCAGGCGGCGGCGCTACGCCAGCGCTTCGCGGCGCGGCCGGTGTGGATCGCGGCCAGCACCCACCCCGGCGAGGACGAGCCGGTGCTGGCGGCCCACCGCCGGTTGCTTGAGCGGCATCCCGACGCGCTGCTGATGCTGGTGCCCCGCCACCCGGAGCGTTTCGACGAGGTGGCCGGGCTGGCCGCCCGGCACGGCATGACCGTGGCCCGGCGCAGCCGGGGCGACCAAGTGGACGCGTCGGTGAATCTCTATCTGGCGGACACCATGGGCGAGTTGCTGATGCTGTTCGGTGCCGCCGACGTGGCCTTCGTGGGCGGTTCGCTGGTGCCGGTGGGCGGCCACAATCTGCTTGAGCCGGCGGCCTGGGGGGTGCCGGTGCTGACCGGACCACGGCTGCATAATTTCACCGCCATCGCGGATCTGCTGGACCGGGCCGGGGCCTTGTCACGGGTGACCGATGAGGACGTTCTGGCGTCGCGGGTCGGCGCCCTGCTGGACGACGCCGGCGAGCGCCGGCGCCTGGGTGAGGCGGCGGCGGCCGTGGTGGCCGCCAACCGGGGCGCGCTTCAGCGCGGCGTGACCATCTGCTCTTCGCTCTGGCCTTCCAGGTCCGGATTGTAGAGATTCAGGCTCTCCTGGTCGGACAGCCATTCGTTCACCGCCACCAGGTCTTCCACATCCAGCTCGCCGGCCGCTGATTTCAGGGTCAGGGTGTCGAGAATGTAGTCGTAGCGGGCGTTGGCGTAGTCCCGCTGGGCGGCGTACAGCGCCTGCTGGGCGTTGAGCACGTCGACCACGTTACGGGTGCCCACTTCGTAGCCGGACTGGGTGGCTTCCAGGGCCGAGCGGGTGGAGCGGATCGCCTGGCGGCGCGCGTCCACGCGCAGGGCGTCGGCTTCCACGGTGCGGTAGAAGGTGCGCGTCTGCTGGCTGATGTCGCGAATCGTCTGCTGGTACCGCTGGCCGGCGGCGTCGGCGAGCAGGGCCGCCTGCTTGCGCTGGCTGTTGAGGCCGCCACCGCGGAACAGCGGCACGGTTACTTCAATGCCGATAGTCTTTGAATTAGTGTCCGGTTGCGTCGAGTAGAATTGCGTGAGTGGATTGCCGGGGTCGCCCCCCGAGACGCTTGGATCGGTATTGTGGTTGTGTTGATACTCAGCGAACAACTGAACCTTTGGAAGCATGGCCCCCAGTTGTCGGTCGGCCGTAAAACCCGCTGCTTTGGCGCTGTAGCGGGCGGCGAGAATCTGCGGATTCTGGTACGCGGCCTTATCGATCCAGGCGTTCATTTTTGACGGTTGCGGCCCCTCCATCGGCAGATCGTCGCGCAACTCCGCCAGCGTCTCCCATTTACGACCAGTGAGTGTTTCTAACTGGTCGCGGGCGATATCGAATTCCTGCTCGGCGACGATCAGGTTCACCCGGGCCAGGTCGTAGGCGGCGCGCGCTTCTTCCACATCGGTGCTGGCCACCAGGCCCACATCGAAACGTTCCTGGGATTGTTCCAGCTGCCGGCTGATCGCCTTCTCCTCGGCCTGGGCGGACACCAGGGTGTCCCAGGCGCGCAGCACGCCGAAGTAGCCCTGCGCCACGCGCAGCACGAAATCCTGGCGGGACTGGTAGAACTCGGCCTGGGCTACGGAGGTCAGCGACTTGGCTTCCTTGTAGCCGTAGAAGGCATCCAGGCGGAACAGCGGTTGCGTTAGCGTCACCGAGGTGGAACGGGATCTACCGTCTATCTCCAGGTCACCCGTCGATTCGTAGGTTTGGTTGATTTCCGAATGGCGGTGGCTGGCATCGATGGTCGGCAGCAGCGCGGCCCGCCCCTGTACCAGCGTTTCCTGATCCGCTTCCCAGGTCTGGCGGTCGGCGCGCCAGGTACCGTCGTAATCCCAGGCGGCGTTGGCGACATTGGTGAGGTCCGCGGCCTGGGCGCCGCCCGCGGCCAGGGTGGCCAGCAGCAGACTCAGGGGCGTTATCGGGCTCCGCTTCATTGCATTGTCCATGGTTGGTAACGGTTTTTTTAAAGGTGAACTGGCCAGTATGGTAATGGCAAGTAAAAGGGATTGACACTCCTGTTGCCTACCGGTTCCGGTCACACGGGTGCGGTTGTTCGACTTTGAGGCGCTGGCGTATAGTGTTGGCGTTCGCCCAGCCCGTGTTGGGCCAGTGTCATGCTGGCCTTAACGACCGGCGGCGCCTTCCTCCCCACTTACACCACTGCCTGGAGGCCGACCGTGCCAGACGAGCAACGTCACGCCGTATCCAACGCCATTGATGAAGCCTGCCAACCCATCGCCGGTTCAAGAAAAATTTATGTGACCGGCAGCCGGCAGGACATCCGCGTCCCGATGCGTGAAATCCGTCAACATCCGACGCCCCTGGCCGGCGGCAAGTTCGAGGATAACCCGCCCCTGGCGGTTTACGATACCTCCGGTCCCTATACCGACCCGGATGCGAAGATTGATATCCGCAAGGGCCTGGAGCCGGTGCGCGCCGCCTGGATCGAGGAGCGCGACGACAGCGAGCAGCTGGACGGCCTGACCAGCGAATACGGCCGCCGGCGGGCCCGGGACCTGGCCACCGAGGGGCTGCGCTTCCCGCATATTCGCGCGCCGCGCCGCGCCAAGGCCGGCCGCAACCTGTCGCAGATGCACTATGCCCGCCAGGGCATCGTCACCCCGGAGATGGAATACATCGCCATCCGGGAAAATCAGAAGCTGCGTGAGCACCGCGACGCGGGCCTGCCCACCGATCAGCATCCCGGGCAGAGTTTCGGCGCCTCGATTCCCGCCGAGATCACCCCGGAATTCGTGCGTGACGAGGTGGCCCGTGGCCGCGCGGTGATTCCCGCCAACGTGAATCACCCGGAAATCGAGCCGATGATCATCGGCCGTAACTTCCTCACCAAGATCAACGCCAACATCGGCAACTCGGCGGTCACCTCCTCGATCGAGGAAGAAGTGTCCAAGATGACCTGGGCCACCCGCTGGGGCGGCGACACGGTGATGGACCTGTCCACCGGCCAGAACATCCACGAGACCCGCGAGTGGATTCTGCGCAACTCGCCGGTGCCGATCGGCACCGTGCCGATCTACCAGGCGCTGGAAAAGGTCAATGGCGTCGCCGAGGACCTGACCTGGGAGATCTACCGCGACACGCTTATCGAGCAGGCCGAGCAGGGCGTGGACTACTTCACCATCCACGCCGGCGTGCTGCTGCGCTATGTGCCGATGACCGCCAAGCGCGTCACCGGCATTGTCTCGCGCGGCGGTTCGATCATGGCCAAATGGTGCCTGGCGCACCACAAGGAGAGTTTCCTCTACACCCATTTCGAGGAAATCTGCGAGATCATGAAGGCGTACGACGTGACCTTCAGCCTCGGTGACGGCCTGCGCCCCGGCTCGGTGGCCGACGCCAACGACGAGGCCCAGTTCTCCGAGCTGCGCACCCTGGGCGAGCTCACCAAGATCGCCTGGAAGCACGATGTGCAGGTGATGATCGAAGGCCCCGGCCATGTGCCCATGCACATGATCAAGGAGAACATGGACGAGCAGATCAAGCATTGCGACGAGGCGCCGTTCTATACCCTGGGCCCGCTGACCCTGGATATCTCCCCGGGCTACGATCACATCAGCAGCGCCATCGGCGCCGCCATGATCGGTTGGTACGGCACCGCCATGCTCTGCTACGTGACGCCCAAGGAGCATCTGGGTCTGCCCAACCGGGATGACGTCAAGGAAGGCATCATCACCTACAAGATCGCCGCCCACGCCGCGGATCTGGGCAAGGGCGTGCCCGGCGCCCAGCTGCGCGACAACGCCATTTCCAAGGCGCGCTTCGAATTCCGCTGGGAGGACCAGTTCAACCTGGGGCTGGACCCGGACCGGGCGCGCGCCTTCCACGATGAAACGCTGCCCAAGGAAGCCCACAAGGTGGCGCACTTCTGTTCCATGTGCGGACCCAAGTTCTGCTCCATGAAGATCAGCCAGGAAGTGCGCGACTACGCCGCGGCCCAGGAGGCCGAGGAGGGCATGCAGGAAAAATCCCGGGAATTCATGGAAAAGGGGGCGGAGCTTTATCACAAAGCCGATGAATGACCCCACGCCGCAATTCACCGCCGGGGACGTGGAAGTCCTGAAACGGGAGACCCCGTTCCAGGGCTTCTTCCGCCTGGACCGGCTGCATCTGCGCCACCGCCTGTTCGAAGGCGGCTGGAGCGGCACCATGCAGCGCGAACTGTTCGTGCGCCCGCCGGCGGCGGCGGTGCTGCCCTACGACCCGCAACGGGGTGAGATTCTGATGGTCGAGCAGTTCCGGGTCGGCGCCCTGGACTGGCGCGACACGCCCTGGTGCCTGGAACTGATCGCCGGCCTGGCGGACAAGGAAGGCGAACCGGTGGCGGACCTGGTGCGCCGCGAGGCGCGCGAAGAGGCGGGTGTGGAAATCGGTGAGATGAAGCGCGTGGCCCACTACATGCCCAGCCCCGGCGGCTCCAACGAGCGCCTGCAGGTGTTCGTGGGGCGCGCCGACCTGAGCAACGCCGGCGGCGTGCACGGCGTGGTCGAGGAAAACGAGGACATTCGCGTGGTGGTGCGCCCGGTATCCGAGGTGGAGGCCCTGCTGCGCAGCGGCCGGGTGGACAACGCCGCCTCGCTGATCACCCTGCAGTGGCTGCTGCTGCACCGGGACACGCTGGACCGGGAATGGGGCGCCGCGTCATGAGCCGCCCGCGCCGCTACCGCCTCGACTTCCGCGACCTGATGGCCCAGTGCGAGTGGAACTACGCCCGCCTGCTGCCGCTGATGCGCGCGCTCGGCGACGACGACAGCCTGGACGTGTCGCTTGGCGAGGAGCGTCCGCGCACGGTCAGTATCCGGGTTCTGGAGCGGGCGCCGTACACCACCACCCTGCGTTTCGAGGATCAGGCCCTGCACGACGCCATGCCGGCGCCCCGGCTGACGGTACGTTTGTACCACGATGCCCGGGTGGCGGAAGTCACCGAGGCGACGCCGTTCCGGCGGGTGCAGGCGCGCTATCCGTACCCCAACAGCCACATGCACCAGCGCGACGAAAAAGCCCAATGGAACCGCTTTCTGGGCGAATGGCTGGCCCATGTGCATGATTTCGGCCGTGCCTCCGGCGAGCCCTGGCGGCGTTCCGGCACCGAATAAAACGAGCAATGGTTCCGAATTCGGAACCGCCTTCCTGGCCAACTGCCATCATCTTCGATATAACCGACTAACGTCTTATTTTCCTGGGGGAAAAAGGCGGGCCGAGAGTTTGGCCGAGGCGGGGCCGGCGTGCTTGGGACGCGCGGGTATCGGGATCATGATTACAACGGGAGCGGGGATTTTGACGCATCCGGTTCAGCCGCTGCGGGTAGTGCAGCTGTCCGATTTTCACCTTTTCGCGGATACCGACGGCAAGCTTTTGGGCCTGAACACGCAGTTCAGTCTCGAGGCGGTGCTGGACCGGGTACGCCGCGAACAGCCTGATATGGACCTGATACTCGCCACCGGCGATCTGTCACAGGACGGCTCCCACGAGTCCTACCAGCGGTTGGCGAAAACCCTGTCCGGGTTCCGCGCGCCGATCTACTGGCTGGAGGGCAACCACGACAAGCCGGCGCCCATGCTGCGCGCCCTGCGCGGCCAGGATAACCGGGTCAGCCCGTGCGTGGCGGACATCGGCAACTGGACCCTGGTGCTGCTGGATTCCACCATTCCCGGCGAGGTGCCCGGCGACCTGTTCGACGAGGACCTCAAGTTCCTGGACGACGCCCTGCGCGACGCCGCCGGCGAGCATCTGCTGGTGTGCCTGCACCACCACCCGGTGCCGATGGGCAGCGAATGGCTGGACACCCAGCTGGTGGGCAGCGCGGAACGCTTCTTCGAGGTGATCGACGCCCACCCCCGGGTGCGCGGCATCCTCTGGGGCCATGTGCACCAGGAATACGACGACACCCGCAACGGCGTGCGGCTGCTGGCGGTGCCCAGCACCTGCGTGCAGTTCAAACCCGGCAGCGCGGATTTCGCCGTGGACGACACCAGCCCCGGTTACCGCTGGCTGGATCTGCACGCCGACGGCGGCATCGATACCGCCGTCAGCCGGGTGGAAGGCATCCACTTCGAAGTGGATATGTCGGTGAAGGGCTACTGAATCAGTTAACAGTTGATAGTTGACAGTTGATAGTGAAGAGTGAGGCCGTTTACGCGACCGGGTGCGCCTCATGTCCGACATATCCCTGATTTATATCCACGGTTTCAACAGTTCGCCGCAATCCTGGAAGGCCGGGGTGCTGCGCGACTACTTCGAGCGCCACGGCGCCGGGCACCGGTTGCACGTGCCGGCGCTCGACCCGCAGCCCAGGAAAGCCATGGCGACCCTGGAAGCCACCATCGCCGGGGCCGGCCCGGTGGCGTTGCTGGGCTCGTCCCTGGGCGGTTTCTACGCCACCTGGCTGGCCGAGCACCACGATCTGGTCACCGCGGTGGTCAATCCGGCGGTCCGCCCCTGGCGACTACTGGACAAATACACAGGTATCAATCATAACTACCACAGCGGCGAGGCGTACCAGTTCGATCCCGCCTGGCTCGACGAGCTCCGCCATTACCAGGTTGAGGCGATCAGCAAGCCCGAGCAGATGCTGATGCTGACCCAGACCGGTGACGAATCCCTGGACTGGCGCGAGGGCTGGGAATATTACGCCGACTGCCACCTGTTCCGGGGCCTGGGCGGCAGCCACGGTTTTGATGACTTCGACGCCTTTATTCCGCTAGTGTTGCGCTTTTGCGGCATTCGCCTGACGCCGGATACCTGAATTCATACCGATTAGAGATTTATGGCCAACACCTATACCTCCGAGAATATCGAGGTCCTTTCGGGCCTGGAGCCGGTGCGTAAACGCCCGGGCATGTACACCGACACCAGCCGTCCCAACCACCTGATCCAGGAAGTGGTGGACAACTCCGTGGACGAGGCCCTGGCCGGGCACGCCAAAAGCATCCGCGTCACCCTGCTCAAGGACGGGGGTGTGGAAGTGGAAGATGACGGCCGCGGCATGCCGGTGGACCCGCACCCGGTGCAGAAAAAGCCCGGCGTGGAAGTGATTCTGGCGACGCTGCACGCCGGCGGTAAATTCTCCAATAAGAACTACCAGTTCTCCGGCGGCCTGCACGGCGTCGGTGTGTCGGTGGTCAACGCGCTGTCGAAAAAGCTGGAAGTGTTCGTCAAACGCGACGGCGAGGTGCACCGCATCGAATTCGCCGGCGGCGAAAAGACCGCCGACCTGGAAGTGGTGGACACGGTGGGCAAGCGCAACACCGGCACCATGATGCGCTTCTGGCCGGACGAGAAATATTTCGATTCGCCGAACATCTCGGTGCCGCGCCTGCGCCACCTGCTGCGCGCCAAGGCGGTGCTCTGCCCCGGGCTGCTGGTGACCCTGGAGAACAAGCAGACCGACGAGACCGAAACCTGGCAGTTCGCCGACGGCCTGGTGGAATACCTGATCGACAGCACCCGGGGCTGGGAGCGCGTGCCCGCCGAGCCGTTCGAGGGCGCCATGAACGGCGACACCGAGGCGGTGGACTGGGCGGTGCTGTGGCTGCCCGAAGGCGGCGAGCTGGTCACCGAATCCTATGTGAACCTGATTCCCACCACCCAGGGCGGCACCCATGTGAACGGTCTGCGCTCCGGGCTGCTGGAAGCGATGCGCGAATTCTGTGAGTTCCGTAACCTGCTGCCGCGTGGCGTCAAACTGACCCCCGAAGACATCTGGGACCGCGCCTGCTACGTGCTCAGCGTGAAAATGCAGGACCCCATGTTCGCCGGCCAGACCAAGGAGCGGCTCAGCTCCCGGCAGACCGCGCCGTTCGTGTCCGGTGTGGTGAAGGACGCGTTCTCCCTGTGGCTCAACCAGCACACCGACGAGGCCGAACGGCTCGCCGAGCTGTGCATCAACAACGCCCAGAAACGGCTGCGCGCCGCCAAAAAAGTCACCCGCAAGAAAGTCACCAGCGGCCCGGCATTGCCCGGCAAGCTGGCGGACTGCACCAGTGACGACCCGGCGCAAAGTGAAATCTTCCTGGTGGAAGGGGACTCCGCCGGCGGCTCCGCCAAGCAGGCCCGCGACCGGGTCTACCAGGCGATCATGCCGCTGCGCGGCAAGATCATGAACACCTGGGAAGTGGACCCGGCGGAGGTGCTGGGCAGCCAGGAAATCCACGACATCGCCGTGGCGCTGGGCATCGAGCCCGGCAGCGACGATCTGGGCGGGCTGCGCTACGGCAAGGTGTGCATCCTCGCCGACGCGGACTCCGACGGCCTGCACATCGCCACCCTGCTGTGCGCTCTTTTCCTGCGCCACTTTCCGGCGCTGGTGCGCGGCGGCCATGTATTCGTGGCGATGCCGCCGCTGTACCGCATCGACGTGGGCAAGGACGTCTATTACGCCCTGGATCAGGAGGAGCGCGCCGGCGTGCTGGACCGCATCAAGGCGGAAAAGAAACGCGGCAAGGTCAGCGTCACCCGCTTCAAGGGCCTGGGCGAGATGAGCCCCATGCAACTGCGTGAAACCACCATGGCCCGCGACACCCGCCGGCTGGTGCGCCTGAGCGTGGACGGCGCCGACGACACCCATCAGTTGATGGACATGCTGCTCAGCAAGAAGCGCGCCTCCGACCGCAAGAACTGGCTGGAAGAGAAAGGCAACCTGGCGGAAGTATAAAAGATGGCAGACGATTTCGAAGACCTGTCCCTCAGGGACTACACCGAAAAAGCGTACCTGGACTACTCCATGTACGTGATCATGGACCGGGCGTTGCCGAAGATCGGCGACGGCCTGAAGCCGGTGCAGCGGCGCATTGTCTACGCGATGAGCGAGCTGGGCCTGAAGAGCACCGCCAAGTATAAAAAGTCCGCCCGTACCGTGGGCGACGTGCTGGGTAAGTTTCACCCGCACGGCGACTCCGCCTGTTACGAGGCCATGGTGCTGATGGCGCAGCCGTTCAGCTACCGTTATCCGCTGGTGGACGGCCAGGGCAACTGGGGCAGCCCGGACGACCCGAAATCCTTCGCCGCCATGCGTTACACGGAATCCAAGCTGGCGCCGTACGCGGAAGTGCTGCTCGCCGAACTGGGCCAGGGCACGGTGGAATGGGTGCCCAACTTTGACGGCACCATGGACGAGCCCAAGCTGCTGCCGGCGCGGCTGCCCAACGTGCTGCTCAACGGCACCACCGGCATCGCCGTGGGCATGAGCACCGACATTCCGCCGCACAACCTGCGCGAGGTGGCGCAGGCCTGTATCCATCTGCTTAAGGATCCGGGCGCCTCCCTGGACGACCTGCTCGAATACATCAAAGGGCCGGATTTCCCCACCGAGGCGGAAATCATCACGCCGCGCAACGACATCATCCGCATGTACGCGGAAGGCAAGGGCAGCCTCAAGCAGCGCGCCGTCTACGAGCGCGAGGAAAACGACATCGTGATCACCGCGCTGCCCTATCAGGTGTCCGGCGCCAAGGTGCTGGAACAGATCGCCGACCAGATGCAGAAGAAAAAGCTGCCTATGGTCAGCGACCTGCGCGACGAATCCGACCACGAAAACCCCACCCGTCTGATCATCACGCCGCGCTCCAACCGGGTGGATATCGCGCAACTGATGGGCCACCTGTTCGCCACCACCGACCTGGAAAAGAATTACCGGGTCAACCTGAACATGATCGGCATCGATGAGCGCCCCCAGGTGAAAAGCCTGGACATGATTCTCAACGAGTGGCTGCAGTTCCGCATGGTCACCGTGCGCCGGCGTCTGCAGCACCGTCTGGACAAGGTGCTGGACCGCCTGCACCTGCTGGAAGGTTTGTTGATCGCCTATCTGAACATCGATGAGGTGATCGAGATTATCCGCCGCGAAGACGCGCCCAAGCCGGTGCTGATGGAGCGGTTCGGGCTCAGTGACCGTCAGGCGGAAGCGATCCTGGAACTGAAGCTGCGCCATCTGGCCAAGCTCGAGGAAATGAAGATCAAGGGCGAGCAGGATGAGCTCGCCGAGGAAAGGGACAAGCTGGAAGAGACCCTGGGTTCGGCGGCGAAGATGAAGAAGCTGATCGCCAAGGAACTCAAGGAAGACGCCGATAACTTCGGCGACGACCGCCGCTCACCGCTGGTCGAGCGCAACGACGCCAAGGCCCTGGACGAAGCGGACCTGGTGGGCGCCGACCCGGTCACCGTGGTGCTTTCGGAAAAAGGCTGGGTGCGTTCCGCCAAGGGCCACGACGTGGATGTGGTGGGCCTGAGCTATAAAGCCGGCGACAAATATCTGGCGTCCGCGCGCGGCAAATCCAACCAGCCGGTGTGCTTCCTGGACACCACCGGTCGCAGCTACTCGCTGCTGGCGCACACCCTGCCCAGCGCGCGCGGCCAGGGTGAGCCCCTGTCCGGCCGGGTCAGCCCGCCCTCCGGCGCCGGTTTCGTGGCCGCCATCATGGGTCAGGAAAAAGACGCCTACCTGATGAGCACGGACGCGGGTTACGGTTTCGTGGTGCGTTACGCGGACCTGCTGGCCAACAAGAAAGCCGGCAAGAGCGTGCTGAACGTGCCCAAGGGCGCCAGGGTGCAGCCGCCACGCCCGGTCAAGGACCCGCAGACCGACCTGATCGCGCTGGTCTCCAATGAAGGCCGCCTGCTGGTGTTCCCGGTGCGCGACCTGCCGGAAATGTCGCGCGGCAAGGGCAACAAGATGATGGCGATTCCCGGCGGCCGCGTCGCCGAACGCGTCGAGTTCGTGCAGGACGTGCAGGTGCTCGGCCCCGACGACACCCTGGTGATCTACGCCGGCAAACGTCATCTCAACCTCAAGGCCAGCGACCTGGAGCACTACTTCGGCGAGCGCGGCCGGCGCGGTGCCAAACTGCCGCGCGGCTTCCAGAACGTGGACGTGATGACGGTGGAAGCCCGCTGACGGGCCCCTCGGGGCCTATAAACAATTCAATACAAGTACGGTCTTGGGCCTGTGGATCGGGTTGGCTATGATCCAGATTCATCTTGGGGAGAGGGAGTTCGCCTGATGCGGGCCTTGCTGACCGGTGCCACCACGTTCTTGCTGTTGTTGCTGAACACACTGACGTTGATCGGCCCGATGATGCTGATCGCGCTGTTTAAAGTGGTGCTGCCCGGCAAGCAGGCCAAGGCCGCCTGCTCCCGGGGCGTGATGTGGATCGCCGAGACCTGGGCGGAAATCTGCAAGGCGATCTTCGCGCTGATGACGCCCACCCGTTGGGATATCCGCGGTGACCAGAACCTGCGCAGCGACACCTCCTACCTGGTGGTCTGTAACCATCAGTCCTGGGTGGACATCGCCGCCCTGGTGCAGACCTTCAACCGCAAAACCCCGTACTTCAAATTCTTCCTCAAGAAAGAATTGATCTGGGTGCCGTTTCTGGGGCTGGCGTTCTGGGCCCTGGACTACCCGTTCATGAAGCGCTACTCCAAAGAGCTGCTGGAAAAGCGCCCGGAGCTGAAAGGCAAGGATCTGGAGATCACCAAGGCGGCCTGCGAGAAATTCGCGGATATGCCGGTGACCGTGGTTAATTTTCTCGAGGGCACCCGCTGCACCCCGGAAAAGCAGGCCCGGCAGCAATCCCCCTACAAGCACCTGCTGCGCCCCAAGGCCGGCGGCGTGGCGTTCGTGATGGCGGCGCTGGGCGACGATCTGGACGCGCTGCTGGACGTGACCATTGCCTATCCGGAGGGTAAGCCGCCCGGCTTCTGGGCGCTGCTCAGCGGTCAGCTGGAGCGGGTGATCATCGACGTGCGCACCCACAACCTGGACCCGGCCCTGTGGGCCGGCGATTACCAGGAGGACGCGGCGTTCCGCGCCGGCGTGCAGCGCTGGGTGAGCGATCTGTGGGAACAAAAAGACGCCCGTATCGAGCGTCTTCAGAAGGAGTGGTGACCGCCGGGCGCCCGCCCGGCGGTGCGGCTCAGAAGCGGAAGGTGGCCGCCAGGTAAGGGCCGCCGATCTCCAGATCGGAGTCCAGGCCGCTGACGTCGTCCAATTCCACTTCCAGGCGGGAGTAGCCCGCTTTCACGCCCAGCAGGAAGTCGGACTGCCAGCCGATGTGCGCGTCGAAATCACGCATGCCGCTGCCGTCGTACTCAATGGCGTTGATTTCCCCGCCCACGTACACGCCGGTCAACGGCAGGTTGGCGCGTACCGCGCCGTGGGCCAGCGGGAAGGTTTCGCTGGCGCTTTCAGTGGCCCGTTGGCCGGCGCCGGTGATGGTGAAGTCCGCGTCCATCTGCCGCACGGTCAGACCCAGATCCAGCTTCACCACATTGTCCAGCGGACTCCAGTAGAAGGTGCCGTCGAGCATCTCCATGTCGTAGTCGGAATTCACGTCACCGGCGAACGTTTCGCCGTTGAACGTGATTGGATTGACCAGGGTGTTGCTGGCGTCGTCGGAGAGGTCCATGTAGCGCAGGCGCACATTGGGCACCAACGGCACCGCGTGTTCCAGGCCCACGTAGAGCACGGTCTGGTCGGAGTCGTCGAAGCCCAGATCGTCCTCCATGTCGATGTCGTTGCTGCCGGAGGCGATGCTGCCGGAAGTGTCCGGGCTCCAGGCGTAGCCGCCGGCGTACACGTCGACAAGCGGCGCCGCCTGTGCCAAAGGCGCGGCGGAGAGGGCGGCCAGGCCGGCCATCAGGGTGATTTTTTTCATAATACAGGGTCCTCTGTCTCTAATAAGAAAGCATCAAAGCGCACCGGCTCAGTATTGCATCCACCCCGCCGCATACCAAGTAGAGTGATTCTGGTAAGCTGCGCCGCTGCCAACGTCGAGCGCCGCGCATTCCGTACCGCGCGGCGGCCCCAAGAAAGAGTGAAGCCATGTTTCTCGATGAAATGCCCGAGGGCTTCCGCTATCCGCAGCCGGAAGACGAACAGGACAAACAACTGCTGGCCCGCATCGAACGCAAGGGCTGGCATCACCTCAGCGTGGACGGCGCCGCCGGCGAGCCGGGCTATGCCTTCACGCTGGGGCACTTCCTCAAGCGGGACCACCCGGAACTGATCGTGGTGGGCCTCAAGGACACCCTGGCCAGCCGCCTGCTGGACAGCGCCGCCGTGGGCATCACCGGTCTGGGGCGCCGTCTGCGGCCGTTCCAGGTCTATGGCGACATCGCCGACGGCCTGGAGGTGGTGTTCCTGCCGGTGGCGCTGCCCGCCTACAACGAGTATCTGGGCTACGCCAACTGGTTCTACGCCGACCTGCCGGCGCCGTACCCGGCGCTGCAGATGGTGTGGCCGGACCCGAACGGGGTGTTTCCCTGGCAACCCGGTTATGATGCCCGCTTCCGCCGCGCCCAGCCGCTGCTCGGCGAAGCGCCCGAGGCGCCGTCGCTGCAGTAGCGCGCCGTGGAATAGGCAGGCGGGCCCCGGCTCCGTTATCCTCGTACCTGAATTTTCGTTATTGGAACCCCCATGGCTAATTCGTTGCAGGATCAGCTCCTTAAATCGGGGCTGGCGGACAAAAAGAAGGCGCGCCGCGCCAAGCAGCAGAAGAAGGAAGACGCCAACCGCGCCAAGCGTGGCGAGATCGAGCTGGAGGACCCGGCCGAGCGGGCCCGCCGCCAGCGCGCCGAGCAGGCGGAAAAAGACCGCCAGCTGGAAGCGGAGCGCCACCGGCAGCAGCGCGAGCGGGAAATCGTCGCGCAGATTCGCCAGCTGATCGAGACCCACCGTCTGGATCGTGCCCGGGGCGAGGTGGCCTACCAGTTCGTGCAGGACAAGAAGATCAAGAAGCTGCACGTCACCGAGCCGCAGCGCGACCAGCTGGCGCGCGGCCAGATCGCCATCGTCGCCCTGGGCGAAGGCCACGAGCTGGTGCCCACCACGGTGGCGGAGAAGATCCGCCAGCGCGACGAGGCCGCCGTGGTCCTGCTCAACGACCGCAACGTCCAGGACGAAGACGACCCCTACGCGGATTATCCGATCCCCGACGACCTGATGTGGTAACGCGATGACCGCCCCCGGCACGCTCCTTGGTACCCTGCGCACCCTGACGGTGCTTACACGCATACCCGCGGGTTTGTTGCTGGACGGTGAAGACCTCGGCGAAGTGCTGCTGCCGGCACGCGAGCTGGCCGACGACGCCGCCGACGTCGAAGCACTGGAAGTGTTTCTCTACGAGGACGGCGACGGCCGCCCCCGCGCCACCCTGGGCCGCCCCAAGGCGATGCCCGGGGAAGTGGCGCGCCTGCGTGTGGTGGACACCAGCCGCGTGGGCGCGTTCCTGGACTGGGGCCTGCCCAAGGATCTGCTGCTGCCGTTCGCCGAGCAGGGCAACCGCCCGGAGGTGGGCCGCTGGCAACTGGTCAAGGTGGTGCGCGACCGGGACGGCCGGCCGTTCGCCAGCGCCCTGCTGGACCGCCATCTGGAAGACACCTGCGACGCCTACCGCCAGGGCGACGCGGTGCCGCTGATGGTGGTGCAAAGCACCGACCTGGGCTACAAGGTGGCGGTGGACAACCGCTACTGGGGCCTGCTGCAGGCACCGCCCGGCGTGGCGCCCCCGCGCCCCGGCCAGCGCTTCACCGGCTATGTGCAGCGTCTGCGCGCCGACGGCCGTCTCAGCCTGACGCTGGACCCGCCCGGCGCCGCCAAGAGCGATCAGCTCGGCGAGCGCATCCTGGCGCGGCTGGAGGCGTCGGACGGTTTCCTGGCCCTGGGCGACAAAAGCAGCCCGGAGGCGATCCGCGCCGCCTTCGGGTGCAGCAAGAACGCCTTCAAACAGGCCATCGGTAAGCTCTACAAAGCGGGGCGTATCGCCATCGAGCGCGACGGCATTCGCCGCCTTTGAGCCGCCCGGGCCGGACGCTTACAGCGCGCCGGCCAGACGCTCCACCGCCCAGACGGTGGCGATGGCGATAATCGCCACCGAGCCGATCGGCACGAACCAGCGCCGGTAGGCGGCGGTGCGGCGGACCAGGAAAGCGGCCGGCACGAAGATCAGCACGATCAGCGCCTGGCCGGCTTCCACCCCCAGATTGAAGCCCAGCAGGGTCAGCACCAGGCTGCCGCCGTCCAGGCCCAGATCGGCGAGCACGGCGGCGAAGCCGAGCCCGTGGATCAGACCGAACACCAGAGCCATGACCCAGCGGCGCGGGAAGTACTGCGGCGCCAGATTGCTGGCCGCGCCCAGGCCCACGGTGATGGCGATCGCCGACTCCACCAGCCAGGACGGCAGATTCACCAGCCCCAGGGAGGCCAGCGCCAACGTCAGCGAATGGGTCACGGTGAAGGCGGTGACGATGCCCAGGGTGGTGAGCAGGGCCTCGCGCATGGACTCCTTGGGCCGCCAGGCGCCCTGGCGCCACACCAGCACCGCCGGGAACAGCAGCGTCAGCAGAAACAGAATGTGGTCGTAGCCGATCAGAATATGATGCACGCCCTGCCGGAAGAAGGTGGCCAGCGCGGCCAGGCCGCCGTCGCCGTCGCGGCTCAGGGTTTGCTCGCGGTGCTGGTTGCTGAGCGCCACCGGCTGACCGGGCTGATCCCCGTAGCGTACTTCCACCAGGCCCTGGTGGCTGGCGTCGCGGTCGAACAGCAGCCGGTAGTTCAGTGTCAGCGACAGTGGCGACAGGCCGCAGTCGCCCGTCAGCAGGAACACCGCGTAGGTGCCGTCCACATGGTCGTCCACTTTGAGGCCGTCACTGTCGAGTGTGCAGACCTGCTCGCGGTCGCCATCCCGGGCGGTTACCGTCAGCCGGCTGAGAATATGGTCTTCCAGTTCCGCGCGCCGCGCTTTCAGTTCGCCCCAGGTGACCCGGGCATCGCGGTTCTGATCCACGCCCACGGCGCGCTCCAGGTCGCGCAGCGCGATATCCCACTGTCCGGACAGGGTGCCGCCGTCTTCCACGTTGATGGTCAGGTAACTGTCACTGGGTTTGTGCCCCAGCGCCAGGGTGGGAAGGATCAGTAGCAGTACGGTAATAAGCTTGATCATGACCCGGCCTCCGTACCGTTATCCAGGAACGGTGCCAGACGACTGTCCTGCACACCGTGCTCGGCGATAAAGGTGCGCACCTCATCCGCCGCGCCGGGCTCGCCGGCGGCCCGCGCCGCCGCCAGGTAGATGTGCATGTCGGCGGGTTCTTTCTGGGTGCGCCAGTTCGCCCGCGCCAATGCCAGGGCTTCTGCCGGGTCGTCTTCCACCACCAGGGTGAAGCGCGCCAGTTCGCGCAAATGCGCGTACTCCGCGCTGCGTTGCGCCGCCGCCATCCGGTCGCGGAACTGTTGCGCCCAACGGTCGGCGCGCCGGTCCCCGGCGTCGATGGCGGCGATCGCCAGGCGCAGCAAGGCGCCGTCCTGGTCGACATAGTCTTCCAGCACATCGATGGCCGCGTCGGGGCGCGACTCGGCGAGCAGGAAATCCGCGTAAAGGTGCCGCAGGTAGCGGTCCTCGGGGTCCAGCGCTCGTCCCCGCTGGATGTGCGCGCGGGCGGCGTCCAGGTCGCCCTTCTGCCAGGCCATTTCAGCCAGACGGGTCTGCATCCACACCGCCACATTGTCGGCCACGTCGCCGGCGCCGTCCGCGTACCGGCTCAACCGGGCGTAGGCGGGCTCGAGCCCGCCGTTGAGCGCCAGCACACTGGCCTGGCAGGTGAGGGCGGCCGCCGTCGGCACCAGGGTGGCGGCACGGCGGCAGGCTTGCAGGCTTTCTTCATACTGCCCCTGGACCTGGGTGATCACCGCCAGCGTCAGCCAGCCTTGGCCGAGGCGTGGATTTTGCGCCAGGGCCTCCCGCAGCTGGTGGCGGGACTGGGTGAAGCGGTGTTCCCCCTGCGCGATGGTGGCGGCCAGCACCAGCACCGAAGGCGGCGCGTCGGACCCCTGCAGCCACGGCGACAGGGTGGCGCTGGCGTAGCCCAGATAACGGGGGTCGCCCTCGCGCCGCGCCGCCTGGATATACAGGCGTGCCAGCTGTTCCGCGCTGTCGCGGTCGCGTGGGTCGTCCGCCAGCTTTTCCTGAAGGGCATCGGCCCCGTCGAGAATGCTGGGGGTCGGCAGGCGCTGGAGGACCTGATCGTCGGTCTCGGGGGTATAGGGCGCCGCCACGGCAGGGTTGCCGAAAGCGCCGCCCGCAAAAAGGAACAGCCCCGGCAGCGCGAGCCGCCGGAGCTGTTGCAGGATACCCCGTCCCTTAGTTGTTGCTCGACAGGACGTCGTCATAGGCATCCGGGTCTTCCTGGTTGGTGAAACGGAAGTTTCGATTGTTGATGTTGGCCGGCTCGCCGTTGGGGTCGTCGTCCAGCAGCCCCTTCACGAAGGCCGTGAAGTTGGTGTTGTTGTTGACCACCGGGTCGTTGTCGCTGTCGCCGCCGCAGGCGGCGAGACCGACAATCAGACCCGCCAGTAACGCACCCTGTTTAATCAATCTCATCGGATCGCTCCTGTTTATCGAGCTTCGTTCGGAGAGCCCGGGATCGGATTCGCCAGGTACGGGAACTCGGCCAGATAGGTGTCATCGTTGTCGATTTCACCGCTGATCACCGAGGTGGCGGCGGTGGCGCCGGCGGCCCGTGTGCCGTCGGTGTAGAAGTTGTCACCGTTCTGAGGCGTGGACTGGGTGCCGCAGTTGCCGGCGTCTAACTGGCCACAGAGCTTGCCCATCGCCGCGTTCAACGCGATATCCACCACGTCGTCATAGGGACGGCGACCGTTCGGGAATCCGGCGAGGTCGCCACCGACTACGCCGAGATCGTTCTGATCGGCGGGAACCGTCGGCTCGATGTCAGTATTAAGCCGCAGCATTTCGCTGGGGGTCACGGTGGGCAGCTGGTTCACACCCGGGAAGCCGGTCAGGAAGGCGGTGACCAGATCGTTACGCGGCGTTTCCGGTGGCAGCGCAGCGTCGCCGAACAGAGCATTCAGCAGCACAGGCAGGCTCGGATTCGTAACGTATTGCGCGAATTGGCCATCGTCCTTGGGTTCACTGGCGTTGAAGCGGTCCTTGTCCGGCAGGCCGATCACCACTTCGTTGACCAGCGGTGAGCCGAGACGGGAGACCTGGGTGAAGGCGCCGCCTTCCACGCTGGCCGGTTTGGCGCCGGCGGAACCGGTCACCGCGGAGCCCTGCGGGGCCGGGTTGATGACCCGCGCCTGCGGCACGCTGGCGGTGGTCCAGCCACCGATCACGGCGCTATCACCGGCGGTCAGGCAGCTTTTAGGTACTTCCAGCGCAAGACTGGTGATGTTCTTGTCGCCGATGATGTTGCGTTCGCCGTCACGGGGGCCGACCGGATTGGTATTAACCAGGTCGAAGACTTCGCCCAGATTGACCACGAAGCCTTCCTTGCGCTGACCGACGAACACTCTGCCGTCGTTATCGCAACCGGGAATGGCGATCGGGTAAATCGCGTCGCTGGCGTAGGCGGGGTAATCGGGAATCGACTTGTTGCCGATGTTGTCCATCGGCTTGATGAAGGTTTCAGAGCTGCTGCTCGCATTGGTGATGGCTTGCGACTGGCCGCTGCGGCGGTCGCCGGTAATCAGCTTCACCGTATAGGTCTGCGTGACGTTGAGCGCATTGGTGTCGCCCGCGGAGATCGGGCCGATATTGCTCAGCGGCACCGGGGTGTCGCCATCCGCGCCGGCGGGCACGGCAAGGTTCTTGTATTCGTTGTTGAACTGGAACTGGAATGTCAGATCCTCGATAGCGTCGCCGTCGTTATCGATATGAATTTCATAAACGGCGTTTTCGTCGAGAAGAAAATAGTTCGGACCGCCGTAGGCATCTTGCAGCGGCTGGTAGTTGGCGATGAGGGTTACAAAGTCCGAGCGGGTGGGTTCATAGCTGCGGAACATATAGAAGTCCGTGCCGTCGACCTTCGGACTGCCGGTGATGAACGGGGCTTCACGGTGGCTTGACGCGAGCACCGAGGGCGCGGCCAGAACCAGTGAGGCCACCGCGATGGCGAGTGGTGATTTGGCAAGCAGATGTTGCATTTTTTTCTCCAGTTTTCGGTAGCGATCACGTTGTAATACGAGTTGGGTGATCGTTTGGATGCGGTAAAAAATTAACTTTTTATTGCATCCATTCGGCGGCGGAGCGCGTATCAGAGGGGAGCGGGTAACACTGGAAATTCCACCCTTCCCCGTGAGCGCGGCGTGTAGACAAAGGAGCGGGACGCGCCATGAGTGAAAAGTTTTCGGATATGGTGCAACTAATGGCGCAGACTTCCAGAGGAGACCTGGCTTCGTTCGAAAGGTTGTATAGCGCGACTTCGCCGCGTTTATACGGCCTTTGTCTGCGAATGCTGGGGAATCGGCACGAGGCCGAGGACGTGTTACAGGAAATCTACATAAAAGTTTGGCACCACGCCGGTGAGTACCATCCTGAACGCGGTTCACCGCTCACCTGGATAATTTCCATCGGCCGTTACGCCTGCATGGATGTGCTGCGCCAGCGGCGCGGTCATCAGGATGTGGACGACCTGAAAAATCAGTTACGCAGCGGAGCCATGGAGCCCCAGCAGGCGGCGCTGGCAAGCGCGGACGAAAAAATTCTCGACCGTTGTCTCCGTGAGCTTAGTGATGAGCATCGCGCCAGCATTCAGCTGGCTTACTTTCACGGTCTTACCCATGGGCAGATGGCGCGCACCCTGGGGCGGCCGCTGGGCACAGTGAAAAGCTGGGTCCGTCGCGGTCTGGATTTCATGCGCCGGTGTCTGGAACGATGAAAGCGGATCGGCACGAACGTAATCACGCCCTTGCCGCGGAGTATGTGCTGGGCACCCTGACCGGCGCCGCCCGCCGCCGTTTCGAAACCTGGATGCTGGAGTCGCCACGGGTGCGGCGTCAGGTGTGGTATTGGGAGCGCCGCTTCCAGGCGCTCAACGGCGCCATTCCCGAGCGCCGCCCACCGGCGGTGGTATGGCGCAAAGTGCGTGGCCGCATTGATCGTCCGGGTAGCGGCGCCCGGAACCTGTGGTGGCCGGTGGGGGGCCTGTTGGCCGCCTCCCTGGTGATCGCGGTGATGCTGTTCTGGCCGGCGGCGCCGGCACCGCAACGTTTCGTCGGGGTGATCCAGAACAGCCAGGCGGAACCCCTGTGGGTGCTGGAGGCCCGCAGCGAGGACGGCCGGCGTTATCTGTCCGCCCAGGGCGTGCAGGTGGACGCCCCCGCCGACGGCAAGGCGTTCGAGCTGTGGTTGTTGCCCCGTTCCGGGGCCGCCATCTCCATGGGGCTGTTACCGACCGCCGACGAGGAGCAGGCCGCGGCCTTGACCGAGGAACAACTCCAGGTGCTGCGCCGTTCGCGCACCCTGGCCGTGAGCCTGGAACCGGCGGGCGGTTCACCCACCGGTCAACCCACCGGCCCGGTGTTGTATCAGGTCAGGATGGTCACCCTGTAAGCGCCGCCGCCGGCCGTGGCGGCCGTTGCCGGGTTCGTTCGGGTCAGGACCGGGGTTCATTATGGTCATTGAGCGCGGCGGCGGGCCGGGCGTAGTCTTGGGGTTCTTTCGAATTCAGGCGAGGAACTCATCGTGACCACGGCATACATCGTAGAAGCGGTACGCACCGCCGGCGGCCGCCGCAACGGCCGGCTCAGCCGGGTTCACCCGGCGGATCTGGGCGGTAAAGTGATTGATGCGGTATTGGAGCGCACCGGCGTCGCCCCGGACCGGGTGGACGACGTGATCTACGGCTGCGTCAGCCAGATCGGGCCGCAGACCTTCAATATCGCGCGCACCTCCGTGCTCAGTTCACGGTTGCCGGAATCGGTGCCCGGCGTGTCCATCGACCGGCAGTGCGGTTCCTCCCAGCAGGCCATTCATTTCGCCGCCCAGGCGGTGATGAGCGGCACCCAGGACCTGGTGATCGCCGGTGGCGTGGAATCCATGAGCCAGGTGCCGATCGGCTCCCCGGTCACCGTGGCCAAGGAGCTGGGCAATCCGTTCACCGGCGAAATCAGCCGCCGCTACCCGGGCGAGAACTTCAGCCAGTTCGTGGGCGCCGAGCGCATGGCCAAGAAGTACGGCGTCAGCAAGGACGACCTGGACCGGTTCGCCTACGACTCCCACCGCCGCGCCGCCGCCGCCACCGAGGCCGGCCGCTTCAAGCAGGAAATCCTGCCGGTGAACGTGAACCTGGATGACGGCGGAGAGACCCTGCACGATGTGGATGAAGGCATCCGCTGGGACGCCGACCTGGATTCCATCCGCGGGCTGCAGCCGCTGGCGGAGAACGGCATCATCAGCGCCGCCAACGCCAGCCAGATCACCGACGGCGCCTCGGCGGTGCTGGTGGCCAGCGAGCAGGCGGTGAAGGAATTCGGTCTCAAGCCGCTGGCGCGCATCCACGCCATGGCGGTGGTCGGCTCCGACCCCACCATGGTGCTGGAAGGCCCGATCCCGGCCACCGAAAAGGTGCTCAAGCGGGCCGGCATGACCCTGGCGGACATCGATCTGTATGAGGTCAACGAAGCGTTCGGCTCCGTGCCGCTGGCGTGGATGAATGCTCTCGGCGCCGACTACGACAAGCTGAACGTCAACGGCGGCGCCCAGGCGCTGGGTCACCCGCTGGGCGCCACCGGCGCCAAGCTGATGGGCACGCTGGTGTACGAGCTCAAGCGACGCGGTGGTCGCTACGGTCTGCTGGCGATCTGCGAAGGCCTGGGTACCGCCAACGCCACCATCATCGAAGTGCTCTAGAGCACGCCGTTCCAACGGCCCTTCGCCGGGCCGTGCGGGCCAAAAGAAGCCCGGCGCTTGTGGTTGGCGCCGGGCTTTTCTATGTTGAGCGGATAACCCGAAAATCCCCCGACACAGGTGACAGGCATGGCCACAGGCACGGTGCGCAGCAACGGCGTCGATCTCTTCTACGAAACCCGTGGGCCCGAGGACGGCGAACCGCTGGTCTTTATCATGGGTCTCTCCGCGCAGCTGGTGTTCTGGCCGGAAGGTCTGCTCGACGCCATGGCCAACCGGGGTTACCGGGTGATCGCCTTTGACAACCGTGACGCCGGTAAATCCACCGCCATCCGCGAGCCGTTCAAGTACGGCCCGATGACGGCGATGCTGCGCTACATGGTCGGCCTCAAGGTCCACGCCCCCTACACCCTGGACGATCTGGTCGCCGACACCATGGGGCTGCTGGACGCCCTGGGTATCGAGCGCGCCCATCTGGTGGGCGCCTCCATGGGCGGCATGGTCGCGCAACTGGCCGCCGCCACCCATCCGGAGCGGGTGCTCAGCGTCACCTCGATCATGTCCAGCACCAACAGCCCCTTCCTGCCGCCGCCGAAACCGGCGGCGCTGAAAACCCTGGTGGCGCCCAGGGTGAAGATCGAAACCGTGGAGGACTATGTGGCGTTCGGCCTGGGGATGATGGCCAAGCTGGGCGGCACCCTGGACCAGGGCCGCGAGGAACTCACCGAGATGTTCCAGCGCAGCTGGGAACGGGGCCTGAACCCGCGCGGTATCCGCAACCAGTTCATGGCGATCATGGCCACCGGCAACCTCAGCAAGCGTCTGAAAAAAGTGCGCTGCCCCGCCCAGGTGATCCACGGCGGCAGCGACCCGCTGATCCGGCCCGCCGGCGGCCGCGCCTCGGCCCGCGCCATGCCCGGCGCCCGGCTCGCCATCATCGACGGCATGGGCCACGACTTCCCGCCCTCGGTGCAGCCGCGCCTGATCGAACTGGTCGCGGAAAACTGCGCCCGCGCCGGCCGCACCGCAAAAGCCGCCGCCTAGCGCTTGTAGGAGCGGGCCCAGCCCGCGAAAGGGAGCGAAGCTCCCGGCAGGATCCCAGAGACGCTGTTAGTGCCCGCCTTCAGGCCCGGTCGTCGGGAAAGGTCAGCACCTCGCCGATGCGATTGCTGTTTCGTTGGGCCATCAACAGCCGCTCCACACCCATGGCCACGCCGCTGCAGGCGGGCAAACCATGGTGCATGGCGTCGAGAAGGTAAGGGTCGGCGTCCATGGTGTTCAGGCCGTGCTCCTGTCGGAGCCGGTTATCCCGCTCGAAACGCCGCCGCTGTTCGTCCGCGTCGGTCAGTTCCTGATAGCCGTTGGCCAGCTCCAGGCCCCGGTAATAAATTTCGAACCGCACAGCCACGTCGGTGCCGTCGGTGTCCGGGCGGGTTTGTGCCAGCGCGGCGGCCCAGCATGGAAAGTCGATCACCACCGAAAGCTGTTCGGCGGGCAGGGCGGCTTCCACCGTGGTGGCCATCAAGTAGTCCACGGCGGCGGCTTTCTCCAGGCCTTCGGGAGCGCCGTGTTGTTCGGCGCACTGAATCAGGCCGCTGTGCGAAGCGGTCAGCGGGTCCAGCCCGGTGACGTCGGCGAACAGGCCGCGGAACCGGTAAGTCCGTGAGGGCACGCCGGGGAACAGTTCGCCGAACAGGGCCAGGCCTTCGTCCACCAGATCGTCCAGCCCGAACCCGGGCCGGTACCATTCCAGCATGGTGAACTCGGGGTTGTGCCGGGCGCCGGCTTCGCCGTCCCGGTAGGCTTTGCAGATCTGATAGATCGGCCCGCTGCCGGCGGCCAGCAGCCGCTTCATATGATATTCCGGCGAGCTCTGCAGATAGCCGTGGCCGGGCACCGGAATGCACTGAATATGGGGGTCGCTGACCCCGTGGCGCGCCAGTTGCGGGGTGTCCACTTCCAGCACGCCCCGGGCGGCAAAAAAAGCGCGCACCGTGCTCAGCAGCCCGGCGCGCGCTTTGATGGCCTCCAGGGAGGCGGTGGGCCGCCAGTCGGTCACCACTAGTTTTTGATACGGCCCGCGTACTCGCCGGTGCGGGTGTCCACCTTGGCGATTTCCCCTTCCTGAACGAACAGGGGCACGCGGATCACCGCGCCGGTGCTCAGGGTGGCCGGCTTGCCGCCGGTGCCGGCGGTGTCGCCCTTCAGGCCGGGATCGGTCTCGACGATCTCCAGCTCCACGAAGTTGGGCGGGTTCACGTTCAGCGGCTCGCCGTTGTAAAGGGTCACCTCGCACATGTCCTCTTCCTTGAGCCACTGCTTGGCGTCGCCCACGGCGGCTTCGTCCGCCTGCTTCTGCTCGAAGGTCTCGGTGTCCATGAAGTGCCAGAACTCGCCGTCGCTGAAGATGTACTGCATCTGCACATCCAGCACGTCGGCGCCTTCCAGGCTGTCGCCGGATTTAAAGGTGCGTTCCCACACCTTGCCGGTCTTCAGGTTGCGCAGCTTTACGCGGCTGAAGGCCTGGCCCTTGCCGGGCTTTACGAACTCGTTCTCGATGATGGCGCAGGGGTCGCCGTCGAGCATAACCTTCAAGCCGGACTTGAATTCACTGGTAGAATAGCTGGCCATAGATATCTATCCACTGTGTCGGGGAATTACCGGATGGCATTTAAGAAGCTGGCCATGATAACGCAGGAAGCGGACGGTTGGCAGGTACCCGACTGGCGCCGTCTGCAGGCCGACCTGGTCACCGGGGTGGGGGAGCTGTGCGAGCGGCTGTCGCTGCGCCCCGACCAGATCCCCGGCGGCGCCGACGACGACAGCGCCTTCCCGTTGCGGGTGCCGCGCCGTTACCTGGATCTGATCGAACCGGGCAACCCCGACGACCCGCTGCTGCTGCAGATCCTCGCCACCGGCCGCGAGCGCGAGGCGGTGCCCGGCTATCACGCCGACCCGCTGGATGAATCCCGCCACACCCCGGTGCCCGGCCTGCTGCACAAATATCATGGCCGCGCGCTGCTGGTGGTCACCGGCGCCTGCGCGGTGCATTGCCGCTACTGCTTTCGCCGCCACTTCCCGTACCAGGAGCATCTGTCCGGCGGCCGTTGGCAACAGGCACTGGACTGGCTGGCGCGGCGCACCGACATCAACGAGGTGATCCTCAGCGGCGGTGATCCGCTGACGCTGAGCAACCGGCGCCTGGGCGAGCTGCTGGGGGCCCTGGCGGCGCTGCCGCATCTGCGCCGCCTGCGGATCCACAGCCGCACCCCGGTGGTGATTCCCGAGCGCCTGGATGAGGGGTTGGCGGCGTTGCTGGCGTCGCCACGCTGGCGCGCCACCCTGGTGCTGCACGCCAACCACCCCCGCGAGATCAGTCCGGCGCTGGCGGAGCGCTGCCGCGCCCTGGGCCGCGGCGGCGTCACCCTGCTCAATCAGTCGGTGCTGCTGGCCGGGGTCAACGACGACGCCGAGGCCCTGGCGTCCCTGTCCGACGCCCTGTTCGAGGCCGGCGTGCTGCCCTATTACCTGCACCAGTTGGACGCGGTGGCGGGCGCCGCCCATTTCGCGGTGCCGGACGCGCGCGCCCGCGACCTGCACGCCGCCCTGCGGGACCGGCTGCCGGGGTTCCTGGTGCCCAGGCTGGCGCGCGAAGAACCGGGAGCGGGTTCAAAAACGGTATTGGCTGGATAATGTACAATTACCGGGTGTTCAAGTTATATTTGTGATGATCATCACAACAATAATTTGAATATAGCCTTCGCCGGGCGGCGGAGGCCAAGCCTGTGAGGAACAAGCCATGGAAGAGGCCCGCCAAACGGAGTCGGCGTGGGAAGTGCGTCTGGGGGTTCCGGAACCGGAATTGGACAAACTGTCGCTGGCCAGTGCCCGGCCGCGCCGGCTGCGCGCCTGGCTGGATGCGCTGCCGATCGGCGACCCGCACCGCGGAGCGCCGCCGTTACTGACGTTGCTGGACGAACTGCCCCGTTTGCGCGTTGACGGCCGCCGCCGGCTGGCCCTGCTGGAGGAGATCCGGCCCCGCCTCCGGCAACTGGCCTACACCCTGGAAAGCCGCTACCTGAATCTGCCCTTGATGCCGCCGGAGCGTGCGCTGCAGGCCGCCGCGTTATCGCACCGCTTGTTCCAGGGGCTGGCCATCGGCTACCAGAGCGTGGCCGCGCCGCTGTTGCGCGGCAAGCTCAACCGGCCCGAACGTCAAGCCGCCGCCACCGCCCTGCAGCGCGCCATGGACGCCCGCGCCCAGGATCTGTTTCTGCACATGCTGCTCTACAAGGAGCCGCCGGCGGGCACCTGGCAGGTCCTGCACAACCTCTATGCCGAAGCCGAGCGCCACGCCCTGGAGGCGCTCACCGTGTCGGACCCGGAGTTACCCGGCGAGGAAGGCGCGGTGTTGATCGCCTACGGCCGCCTGCTGCTCACCGCCAGCGCCCAGCCCAATCAGCTTCGCCAGCCGGCGTTGATGGCACTGTACCGGGCCGCCGCCCACTGGGCCCGCTGGATGCCGTTGCTGGCGGACGCCGCCGACGCCCCCTTCCATGTGGATCTGCAAAGCGACGCCGGCCCCCAGGCCCTGTCCGCCAGGGCGGACAACGGCCAGGCGCTGCGTTACTTCGACACCCGGCCGCTGGCCGCCGCGCTGGCCGAAGGCGGCCCCGGCCACCGCAGCCGGCCGTTGTCGGACATCCTCTCCCACCATTTGCGCTGGGCCTGGCTGGGCCCGCGCGAGCGGCGCGGGCCGCGCCGCCCGGTGGACGGTGAAATGCTGCTCTGTCTGGGGCTGGACGCGGTGCACAGGCGCCTGGACCAGGGCGAGGACGACGAGCCTCTGCACCGGGTGCGGCGGGTGGATCACGGCGACGGCGGTTACTGTCTGGAGTGGCGTGGCGGTACCCCCAACACCCTGCGCGCCGGCGGCCTGCTGGCCCTGTCGCCGATGGAGCAGCCGCAATGGCGGGTCGGTGAAATACGCTGGGTGGCCTGGCTCGGCGACGCGGTGCGGCTGGGCGTGGCGTTGTTGCCCGAGACCCTGCGGCCGGTGCGTGTCAGCGCCGGCGACCCCAGTGCCTGGCCGGCGCCGGCGTTGCTGGTGCCGTCCCCGGAAGGCGACGATCCGGAGACCCTGGTGGTGCCCACCACCGGCTACCGCAGCGGTACCCGCCTGACACTGTGGGACGGCCCGCCCCGGGACACCCGGCTCGGCGTGCGCCTGGCCGGCTCCCCGGATATCGCCCAGTACACTCTGCGCCCGGCGGTCTGAGCGCCGGCGCTCCGCAAGGACAATCCCGCGCGGCGGTAAGGTCTTTGGCGAACGCAGTCCCGTCAGGCACAATAGATGCTCTACGAATAACGGATGAGCACTGGCGCCGATGAATTACGCCCTCGATACCCTCCGCTTGCTGATCGCGCACGATTCCCAGGACGAAGCTGAACAGCTTATGAACACCCTCCGTAACGCCGGCCGCGCCACCCGCGCGCAGCTGGCCCTGGGCGAGGACGATCTGGTGAGGGCATTGAAGGGCGGCGCCTGGGAACTGATGCTGTGCCGGCCCACGTTCGGTGACGGCTCCTTCGAAAGCGCCATGGCGCACCTGAACCGGCTCGGCAAGGCACTGCCGGTGATTCTGCTCAGCGACGACTACAACGCCGAGATCGTGCGTAACGCCTACAAGGCCGGCGCCCGCGCGGTGGCGCCCAAGGACGACCGCGAGATGCTGATGCAATGCGTCGACCGGCTGATGGAATTCCTGCGCCTGCGCAAGGAGCTGCAACACTCCGAGATCACCCGCCACGAAGCGGAAAAGCGGCTCAGCCAGTTGATGGATCAGAGCCGCGACGCCATCGCCTATGTGCTCGACGGCATGCACATCCACGCCAATGACAACTACGCCCGCATGTTCGGTTACGACAGCGCCGAGGAACTGGCCGGCGTGCCGATCATGGACATGGTCTCCGCCAGCGACCACGACCGCCTCAAGAAGCTGCTGCGCAGCCGCGCCGAGAACGCCAGCCAGACCAATGAGCTGGAATGCCGTGGTGTGCATACCGACGACAGCGAATTCGACGCCACCTTCGTGTTCTCGCCCAGCACCTACGACGGCGAGGCCTGCACCCAGATCGTGATCCGCGCCGCCAGCCTGGACGAGAACGCCCTGCAGGAGCGCCTGCACGAGATCAGCCAGACCGATCAGGTCACCGGCCTCTACAGCCGCACCTGGTTCATGGAACAGCTGGATCAGGCGGTGGCCGAAGCGGCCCGCCAGGGGCAGCTGGCGGCGGTGCTGTATCTGCGCCTGGACGGCTTCGAACAGCACCAGTCCAGCCTGGGCATGGAAGGCGCCGACGATGTGCTGCGGGCGGTGGCGGACTGGCTGCGCGAGCACAGCGCCGGCGGCAAGCTGGCGCGGGTGGACGGCGAGGATTTCGCCCTGCTCAAGCCGGTCAACGACCTGGACGAAGCCGGGCAGCTGGCGGAAGGGTTGCGCGCCGGCATCGAGACGCTGATGCCGGAAGTGGCCAGCCGCACCGCCCACGTCACCGCCAGCCTGGGGCTGGCGTTCGCCCGCGAGGACGCGCGCAGCAGCCAGGACATTCTCACCAAGGCGCTGAAATGCTGTAACCAGGCGCAGCGCGAAAACAACGAGCAGGGCAACGCCATCAAGATCCATGACCCCATGGACGATGTGGCCGCCGGCTCCTCCGAAGCGATCGCGCTGAGCATCCGCCAGGCGCTGGAGAAGGGCAGCTTCCGCCTGAAATACCAGCCGCTGATGAGCCTGGAAGACGAAAACGAACATGTCTTCGAAGTGTTCGTGCACATGCCGCAGAAGCAGGGCGACGACCTGGCCGCCGCCGACTTCATGCCCACCGCCGCCGAGCAGGGCCTGGCCGGCAAGGTGGACCGCTGGGTGGTGCTCAACGCCATGCGCGCGGCGGCCGCCCACGAACAGAAAATCACCCTGCTGGTGAATCTGAGCGGCTATTCGCTGGGCGAGCCGGGCCTGGCGGAATGGCTCACCAAGGCGATGCGCGCCGCCAAGTTGTCCGGCGAGCAGGTGATCTTCCAGTTCAGCGAAGGCGACGCGGTCAATTACCTCAAGCAGGCGGCGGCGTTCGCCGACGCGGTGCGCAAGCAGGGCTGCGGCCTGTCGATCAGCCGTTTCGGCGGCGGCCTGGACCCGTTCAAACTGTTCGAGCACATCCCCGCCACCATGGTGAAATTCGAAGGCTCCTTCACCCAGGAATTGAGCAAAGCGGAAAGCCGGGAACGGTTCGCGGAAATCATCCAGCAGGCCCGCGACAGCGGCCGCCGCACCCTGGTCGGCTTCGTCGAATCCGCCGCCCAGATGCAGACCCTGTGGAGCCTCGGCGGCGTCGACTACCTGCAGGGCTATTATCTGCAGGCGCCGATGGACCGCCTCGAGACGGCGGAAACCACGGAAGGATGAGAGAGCAGTTAATAGTTAATAGTTAATAGTTAATAGCGAAACAAAAAAAGCGCGGGCCAGTGGCCCGCGCTTTTTTAACTATTCACTGTTAACTGTTAATTATTAACTACTTCAGTAGTTCCTGTTGGTCTTTGTCGCGGACGCCGATCAGGTAAAGAATGCCGTCCAGCCCCAGGGTGGAAATCGAGTGGGCGGCGTTTTCCTTGACCAGCGGCTTGGCGCGGAAGGCGATGCCCAGGCCGGCGGCGCCCAGCATGGGCAGGTCGTTGGCACCGTCGCCCACGGCGATCACCTGCTCCAGGTTGATGCCTTCCCGGGCGGCGATCTCCCGCAACAGCTCCGCCTTGCGCTCGCCGTTGACGATCGGCTCCGCCACCTCGCCGGTGACCTTGCCGTCGACGATCTCCAGGGTGTTGGCGTAGACGTAATCGATGCCCAGCAGTTTCTGCAGCCAGTCACCGAACCAGGTGAAGCCGCCGGACAGAATCGCGGTGCGGTAGCCCAGCGCTTTCAGGGTGGGGATCAGCCGGTCGGCGCCTTCGGTGAGCTGGATCCGCTCGCGCACCCGTTCCAGGGCGCTTTCGTCCAGCCCTTTAAGCAGCGCCACCCGGGCGCGGAAGCTTTCGTTGAAATCCAGCTCGCCGAGCATCGCCCGGTCGGTGATCGCCGCCACCTGCTCGCCGACGCCGGCTTCGGCGGCCAGCTCGTCGATCACCTCCGAGCGGATCAGCGTGGAGTCCATATCGAACACCACCAGGCGGCGGTTGCGCCGGAAAGCGCTGTCGCGCTGGAAGGCGATGTCCAGGTTGCGTTCGTTGGCGATCGCCAGGAAGGCGGCGCGCATGGCGCCCGGATCACGGGGCTCGCCGCGTACCGAGATTTCCACGCAGGCGCGGCCGTCCGGGTCGCTGTCCTCGCCTTCCAGGTGCACCCGGCCGGAAAGCCGGGCGATGCTGTCGATGTTAAGGTCGTTATCCGCCACCACGGTGGTCACGTCGCCGAGCTGCTCGGCGGTGATCTTGCGCGCCAGCAGGGTAATGATGTGGCGGTCCTTGCCCTGGCCGGACACCCACTGCTCGTAGCGGTCCTCGTCGATGGGCCGGAAGCGCACCGAGATATTGCGCTTGTGCGCCTCGAACAGCAGGTCCTTGAGCATCGAGGACGCCTCCGCCGCCGGCGGCACCTCCACCAGGATGCCCAGCGACAGGGTGTCGTGGATCACAGCCTGGCCGATATCCAGAATATTCAGGTGGTAGCGGGCCAGAATACGGGTGAACGCCGCGGTGAGGCCGGGCCGGTCGTTGCCGGACACCTGGATGAGAATAATCTCGCGCACGCTGGGGGATTCCTCGGGCTGGTCGGTACGTTGCGGAACAGCCGCTAAGATTACCAGAAAACCGTGCCGGGTTGGCGTGCGTGCGCCAGAGCCAAGCGTACCGCCGCCGCCACGGGTTATACTCCCGGCCGTCGCGTTCACAGGCAAGGAAGGCACTGCATGTCGGTGTGGGAAAAATGGCGGCCCTGGCTGCAACGGGAAAAACAACTGCTGCTGGAACTGGCGCTGATGCTGCTGGTGGCGCTGGTGGTGGGGGTCTATTTTCTGGAGCACTTCTCCGCCCGCCTGCAGGCGGAGCAGCGGGTGCAATTGAAGGCCCTGGCGCAACAGACCGCGCTGCGCTCCGCCGAGTCCCTGGCCGGTGACGACCTGATCGGGCTGAACGTGATCGCCCGCGAAACCCGCGCCCTGGAGCCGGTCGGCGGCGTGCAGTTTCTGGACGTGGCCCGTGAACCGGTCACCGGCAAAAGCGACGACAGCCTGCCGGTGAAGGTGGAAGTGCCGGTGGCCCTGCCGGACGGCGAGCTGGCCGGTTCGGTGGTGCTGGCGGCCGCCCACGACACCGCGCCGCGCCAGCGCCTGGAAACCGGCTACGTGCTGGTGGTGCTCGGCCTGCTGGCCCTGCGCGCCGCGGCGGAGGTGATCCGCCGCCGGCTGTGGCGGCCCGCCGCGCCGCCGGCGACGGCCGCGCCCGCCACGGATCAGGACACGGCGTCCGAAACGCCGCCGGTCGCCCCGGTGGACGGCGATCCACCGGGGCCGGATGGCGTGTCCGTGGAGCTGCGTTTGAGCGTGGTCAACTTCGATCATTTCCAGCAGCGCTACACCCGCTCGGCGCTGGAAGCGTTGCTGGCGGATTACCACCACCTGCTGCGCGAAGTGACGGCGCTGTACGGCGGCGAAGTGATCACCGCCATCGGCGACCGGGCGCGCATCCGTTTTACCGGCGAGCCGCTGTCGCACACCGCCTTTTCGGCGCTATGCGCCGGCCTGCTGTTCCTGCGCGTGGCCCGCCTGCAGGCGCCGCGGCGCAAAGCCGGCCAGTCGCCGGCGCTGGAGTTCAAGGCCCTGGTCAGCAACCAGTTCAACGAGGCGGACAGCTGGGCCCTGTGCCTGGCCGGGGTGCCGGGCCGGCTGAACGTGCCCGAGGCGGAACTGACCCGCGCCGAACTGGACGTCAAAGCCCTCTACCAGACCGAGCGGGCACAGCTGGTTCAAGCCGGTGACCGGCAGATTCGCCTGCAGCCGGTGGAGCAGCTCGCGCACCGCTATCAGACCCTGCTGCGCACTCAGGCGGAAAAGGTCATGGGCGGTTCCGGGGTGTCCGGTGACGCCTCGCCGAGCAAGTAACCGCGCATCGCCGCGCCGATCAACTGGGGCAGCTCCGGCATGCCCCGGTTGCCGAACAGGCGGTTGAATTCCAGCACGTAGGGGCGGCCCTCCACCCAGGCCACGTCGAACCCGGCGTGGTCGATGCCCAGCTCGCGGGCAAGCCGGGTGACCAGCGCCAGGGCCGGCTCCGGCACCGGCAGGTCGGTGCGCACCCGCGCCCCGCGCGCCAGATTGTTGTGGAAGCTGGTGCCCTCGCGCCAGTAGCTGGCGATCACGTCACGGCCCACCACCACCACGCGCAAATCGCGCACGATCGGCAGCAGCTTCTGGATATAAAGCACCTCGCTGTGAGCGGCGTAGTCCAGCAACTGCTGGCGGCTCTCGATCAGAAACACGCCGCTGCCCTGGCTGGAGCGGATCTGCTTGGCCACGAACGGAAAGCGCCAGGTATCCAGCACCTGGCTGATGCCGTGCGGCCCCGCCGGCAGGATGTCGGTCTCAGGCAGATGTTCCGGGCACGCCAGCTTCAGCGCCCGGGTCATTTCCACTTTGTCGTGCCCCAGGTGATAACTGGCCAGGCTGGGGAAAATCGGGCGGCCCAGCACATAGTGCAGGCTGTGCAGCTGCCAGTAAGCCGGGAACAGCAGCCAGTCCGCGTCGAGCAACCGCGCGCGCTGGTCGTGCATCAGCTCCGGTTTGATGTAGTGCACGCCCGGCAGGCCCAGGGTGCGGAAAGGGTCAAAGGTGATCAGTTTCAAAGGCCGACGGACCTCAGGCTAAAAGCCCGCGCACGGTCGCGCGGGCGAACCGCGAATTTATAGGGCTAAACGGGCCCCTCGGCAAGCGGATTTGTCATGGCCAGCGGGGTCCGCACCGGCTAGGCTTTGGCGCACAACGACACTCGGGAGAACGCTGTGAATTTACCCCCTTTGCAAAGCGGTGAGGTGCTGGCGGCCGAAGACGGCGCGGTGCTCACCCTGACCCTGAACCGCCCGGACAAACTCAACGCCCTGACCGGCGCCATGTACCGCGACCTGGTCGACCTGCTGGCCTTCGCCGGCGACAGCGATGACGTGCGCGCGGTGCTGATCCTGGGGGCCGGCAAATCCTTCAGCGCCGGCAACGACCTGGCCGACTTCCTGGCCGCCGGCGAAGGCACCGAAGGCGGCGCGGCGCCCTTTATCCGCGCCGTGAGCCGCTTCGAAAAGCCGCTGGTGATCGGCGTCCAGGGCCATGCCGTGGGCGTGGGCACCACCATGCTGCTGCACGCCGACCTGGTGGTGGCCGCCGACGACGCCAAGTTCCTGACCCCGTTCGTCGACCTGGGCGCGGTGCCGGAAGCGGGCTCCGCCAAGCTGCTGCCGGCCTGGCTGGGCTACCAGCGCGCCGCGCGCATGCTGCTCGCCGGCGAGCCGCTGCTGGCCCCGGAAGCGCTGCAGGCCGGTCTGGTCGCCAAAATGGTCAGCCCCGCCGAACTGGCGGACACCGCCGCCGACTACGCCCGCACCCTGGCCGCCAAGCCGCCCCGCGCCATGCGCGAAAGCAAGCGCCTGATGCGTCAGGCCGCGCAGATGGACCTCCACGACCTGATCGACCACGACCTGGCGCTGTTCGCCGAGCTCCTGCAAGGCGACGAAGCCAAAGCGATCCTCGCCGCCAAGGTCGGCAAGAAATAAATCAGCGCGCACGAACCTTGTGGGAGCGGGCCCGGCCCGCGAAAGGGTGGCTTTATTAGCCACCCGGCAGGATCCCAGAGAGCTTTATCGTTCCGGTGGGTGCTCCGTATCCGAGACGCGGTGCAATGGTGGTGCCTTCCGGGACCGCTCAAGCCATCCCTGGCCAAACAGCTCCCTCCAGGCACCACCATTGCCCCGCTCACTGGACAGCGTAACCGCCACGGGCCATAACACTGCCGAACCCTCCAGAGAGGGGAAGTTTGGAATTTTCCAAGGAGCGCCGGGATCGGGTGGGCCCGTCCAGGACCGTGTTTGGCCAGGGATGGCCAAAGCGGTCCGCCGCTGCGGCCGAGCCTACAAGGATGTACTCGTGGCGTGTCCTGGACGGGCCCACCCGATCCCGGCGCGGGCTTTCTGGAGAGGAAAAGTCTCTGGCATCCCGCCGGCAGCTTCGTTCCCTTTCGCGGGCATGGCCCGCTCCCACAAGCCAAGCCCCGGCGAACACGGGTCTCTACTGACGCACCGACCCGAAGGCCTCGCCCATCCGCACGGCGGCGCCCGCCGTCAGCTCCGAACCGAACTCGGCGGCGCCCTCCGGGAACAGCACGATCACCGTGGAGCCGAGCAGGAAGCGGCCCAGCTCGTCGCCCTTGCGCAGAGTCACCGGCGCCGGATTGCGGTAGTCGACCCGGGTTACGGTGGTGGACAGCGGCGTCACCTGGCCGGCGAACACGGTCTCGATGCCGGCCACGATCATGGCCCCCACCAGCACCACCGCCATCGGCCCCACCTCGGTATCGAACACGCACACCAGCCGTTCATTGCGCGCGAACAGGCGCGGCACCCGCTCGGTGGTGGTCTGGTTCACCGAGAACAGGCGCCCGGGCACGTAGCAGGTTTCGCGCAGGGTGCCGGTGAACGGCATGTGCACGCGGTGATAATCCTTCGGCGACAAATAGACGGTGGCGAAGTGGCCGTTCTGGAACTCCGCCGCCAGCGCGCCGTCGCCGCCCAGCAGCTCGAAGGCGGAATAATGGTGGCCCTTGGCCTGGAACAGGTCGCCGCCGCGCAACGGGCCCAGCTGGCTGACGGTGCCGTCCGCCGGGCAGGCCAGCACCCGCTCGCCGTCGGCGATGGGGCGCGCGCCGTCTTTCAACGCGCGGGTGAAGAAGGCGTTGAAATTTTCGAAGCGGTCCGGGTCTTCGATTTCCGCTTCGCTGAGGTCCACCCCGAAGTGCTGGATGAAGCGGTTGATGAAGGTGGTTTTGATCCAGGGAATCTCGCTGCGCGCCACCCAGCCCACCAGGCGGGACAGGAGGTGCTGGGGGACGACGTGCTGAAGCGCGATAAACAGCTTTTCTTTTAGAGCGTGCAAAGAGTGAGCCTCAAGGTGATTACTCGGACTTTTCCGTGGGGGTGTCGGGGTGGTTGCCCCATTCGGCCCAGGAGCCGGGGTAGCCGCGAATGCGCTCGAAACCGAGGATTTTGCCCACCAGCCAGGTGAAGCTGGAGCGGTGGTGGGTCTGGCAGTGCGTGATCACTTCCTTGTTGCTCTGGATGCCGCGCTCGGCCAGCTCCCGGCGTATTTCTTCCAGATCGCGCAGGCGCAGGTTGTTGTGCTTGTCCATGGCGTCGGTCCACTCGTAGTGGGTGGCGCCGGGGATGTGGCCGGCCTTCTGGGCGAAGGCGCGCACGCCGGCGAATTCCTCCTCCGAGCGGGCGTCCCAGATCACCACGTCCGGGTCGGTGTGGTGCTTGAGCACGTAGTCCAGATCGACGCTGGTGGCCGGGTCGTGCTCGCCAACCTGATAGTCGCTGGGCTCCGGCCGGGTGCGGTCGCTGCTGGTGCTCAGTTCCGCCGCCAGCCAGCCGTGGATGCCGCCATTGAGGTAGGAATATTTCTTGTGGCCGATCACATCCAGGGTCCACAGCAGGCGCCCGGCCCAGCCGCCGCCTTCGTCGTCGTAGGCGACCACCTGGGTGTCCGGGGTCAGGCCCAGTTCGGAGAACAGCGCGGACAGGGCGTCGTCGCTGGGCAGCAGCCCGGGCGCCGGCTGGGTGCCGGCGAGCAGGCGCTTGAAGTCCAGGTGCACGGCGCCGGGCACGTGGGCCTGGTCGTAGACCTGATCCTTGCTCAGATCCACGATCAGCAGATTGTCGTCGTCCAAATGGGCCGCCAGGTCGGCGGGTTCCAGCAGTAGCGGCAGTTGAGCGGTCATGGCTAATCGTCTTCGCTGCGGAATGGGGTGCGTGAAAACAAACCTGATTGTAATGGAGGGACCCCATGGCTGTCAGATGTGTTCCCCGAAGGTCTACCGGTAGCGCTCGCGGCCTTCCTCATCCAGGGTGTCGGCGATCTGGAAGAAATTGTGCAGCCGCTCCTCGCTCACCTCGCCGTTTTCCGCCGCCTCACGCAGGGCGCAGCCCGGTTCGTGGCGGTGGGTGCAGTTGCGGAAGCGGCAGTGACCGGCCCGTTCGGAGAGCTCCCGATAGCCGTGCAGCAGCTCCTCTTCGCTGATGTGCCAGAGCCCGAATTCGCGGATCCCCGGTGAATCGATCAGCCGGCCGCCGTCCGGCAGGCGGAACAGGCGCGCGGTGGTGGTGGTGTGCTGGCCCAGGCCGGACACCCCGGACAGGTCGCCCACCGCCAGCTCGGCGCCGGGCAGCACCGCGTTCACCAGCGACGACTTGCCGACCCCGGACTGGCCCACGAACGCGCAGGTGTGCCCGGTCAGCGCGGTTTTAAGCGCGGCCAGGCCGGCGCCGTCCTCGGCGGACGCCTCGATCACCGGGTAGTCCAGATCGCGGTAAATATCGGTGATGTGGTCCAGGGCGTCGCGGCTCTCCGCATCGATCAGGTCCGCCTTGTTCAGCACCAGGGTGGCGGGAATCCCGGACAACTCCGCCGCCACCAGGTAGCGGTCGAGCAGGGCGGTGGAGGGCACTGGCATGGGCGCGAACACCACCAGCAGTCGGTCCACGTTGGCGGCCACCGGCTTGAGGTTGCCGTAGTTATCCGGCCGCTTGAGCACGCTTTGGCGGGGCTCGATGGCGGTGACCACGCCGTCGCCGTCGCCTTCCACCCGCGGCGCCTGCCAGATCACCCGGTCGCCCACCACCAGCTGCTCCAGATTGGCGCGGAAGTGGCAGCGCGCCGGAACGCCGGCCTCGTCTTCCACCAGCACCTGGCCGCCGAAGTGGGCCACCACCGTGCCCAATTGTTCCTCGCCCAGGGCGGTGGCCACCGGGTTTTCCTGGCCGGCCCGGCGTTGGGCCCGCTGGCGCCGTTCCGCCTGGATTTTCTCGATCCGCCACTTCTGGCGCCGGTTCAGTTTGCGTTTCGCCATAAATCACTGGGCGGCCGTACCGCCGTTAGCTGGGGATGCAGGCTGCAGGATACAGGAGCGCGCCCCGATCCGTTATCCTGCAACCTGCATCGCATTGATCATTCGGGAGCCCCATGACGCAATCACGAGACAACCTGATCTGGATCGACCTGGAAATGACCGGGCTGGACCCGGCCAATGACCGCATCATCGAGATCGCCACCATTGTCACCGACGCCCATTTGAACGTCCTCGCGGAGGGGCCCGTGATGGCGGTGCATCAGAGCGACGCGCTGCTCAACGGCATGGACGATTGGAACACCGAGCACCACAACAATTCCGGCCTGGTGGAGCGGGTCCGCAAAAGCGACCTGGACGACGCCGAGGCGGAGCGCCGCACCCTGGTGTTTCTGGAGCAGTACGTGGAAGCGGGCATGTCGCCGATGTGCGGCAACAGCATCTGTCAGGACCGCCGTTTCCTGGCCAATTACATGCCGCGCCTGGAAGCGTTTTTCCACTACCGCAATCTGGATGTGTCCACCCTCAAGGAGCTGGCGCGGCGCTGGAAGCCGGACATTCTGCCCGGCTTCAAGAAGGAGAATAAGCACCTGGCGCTGGACGATATCCGCGAGTCCATCCAGGAACTGGCCTACTACCGCGAGCACCTGATCCGCTTGTAGCGCCCGACTTTCTTGCCTTTCTACGAAGCTCGAATTGTGGGAGCTTGCCTTGCAAGCGAAAGGGTGGCTCTTTGTGCGAGCGGGCCTGGCCCGCGAAAGGGAGCGAAGCTCCCGGCAGGATCCCAGAGAGCAATCTAACGGCAGCACAAACAACCTCTCTGGCATCCTGCCGGGTGGCTAAAGCCACCCTTTCGCGGGCGAGGCCCGCTCGCACAACTTCGCTCCCTTTCGCGGGCGAGGCCCGCTCGCACAACCGCTCCCACAGGATCTTACTTTTCGCGAAGGCGCCGCAGCGCCCAAGAGGCGTGCTCCCGGACCAAATCGCTGGGATCGCCGATCGCCGCTTCCAGGGCCGCCAGAGCCTGGGGCGAGGCCGGGCCGTTGCCCAGCGCCACCGCCAGGTTGCGCCGCCAGCGTTCGAAGCCGGCGCGGCGGATCGGTGAGCCTTCGGTGCGGCGCAAAAACGTCTCTTCGTCCCAATGGAACAGCGTCACCAGCTCGCTGTCCGCCAGGCCGTGGCGCGGCTGGAAATCGGTTTCCTTGCTGTGCGAGGCGAAGCGGTTCCAGGGGCACATTAACTGACAGTCGTCGCAGCCGAACACCCGGTTGCCGATGCCGCGGCGCAGGTCCTCCGGAATCGATCCGGGATGCTCGATGGTCAGGTAGGAGATGCAGCGCCGCGCGTCCAGCTGGTAGGGCGCGACAATGGCGTCGGTGGGGCACACCGTCATGCAGGCGGAGCACTTGCCGCAGTGGTCCTCGGCGGGCCCGTCCACCGGCAGCGGCAGGTCGGTGTAAATCTCGCCGAGGAAAAACCAGCTGCCCGCGTGGCGATTGAGAATCAGGGTGTGCTTGCCCTGCCAGCCGAGCCCGGCTTTCTCGGCGAGGGGTTTTTCCATCACCGGCGCGCTGTCCACGAAGGCGCGGGCCAGACGGGTGTCGGCCACTTCTTCGCGGATCAGCGCCGCCAGCCGCGCCAGCCGTTTGCGCACCAGCTTGTGGTAGTCGCGGCCCAGGGCGTAGCGGGACACATAGGCTTTCTCTTTTTGCTGCAGCACCTTGACCGGCTGGGTGTCCGGCGGCAGGTAGTCCATGCGCAGCGACAGCACACGCACGGTGTCCGGCTCCAGCTCCGCCGGCCGCGAGCGCTTGTTGCCGTGGGCGGCCATCCAGCCCATCTCGCCGTGGCGGCCGGCGGCTAGCCAGTCGTGCAGGCGCTGTTCCGCCTGGCTCAGGTCCAGGTCGGCGACGCCCATCTGCTGGAAGCCCAGCGCCCGGGCGTGCTCGGCGATGCGTGTTTTCAGGTCGCTGAAATCCATGGAAGCCAGGTGGGTGATATAGTGTCGGTCAGCCAGTTTGGTGACCCGAAACGCAAGGATAACAGTGAATGCCGGTTAGATCGTTGCCCGAGGCGCTGTACAGCGCCGATCAGACCCGCGAACTGGACCGTCTGGCCGGTGAGGCCGGCCTTAGCGGTGAGGAATTGATGGAGCGCGCCGGCCGCGCGGCGTTCGATGTGCTGCTGTCGCGCTGGCCGGACGTGTCGCGTCCGGCGGTGCTGTGCGGCGGCGGCAACAACGGCGGCGACGGCTATGTGGTGGCGCGGCTGGCCCGCGAGGCCGGCCTGGAGCCGGTGATCCACCATCTGCGCGACCCGGAGCGAATGAAGGGCGACGCCCTGACCATGGCGCGGCGCGCCCGCGATGCCGGCGTGCCGATGCGGCCGCTGTCCGTGGACGATCTGCCGTTCGACGCGCCGCTGCTGGTGGACGGCCTGCTCGGCACCGGCATCAGTGGTGCCTTGCGTGAGGACATCCGCGCGGTGATCGAAGCGCTGGACCGTCTCGGCAAGCCGGTGCTGGCCCTGGATGTGCCCTCCGGCCTTAACGCGGATACCGGCGCCCCGGCCGGCGCGGTGCTGAGCGCCGACTGCACCATTACCTTTATCGGTGTGAACCGGGGCCTGCTCACCGGCGCCGGCCCGGTGCACAGCGGCGAGCTGCTGTTCGACGACCTGGGCGTGGACCGGCCGGTCTACCAGCACATCGACCGCCCCGTTTGGCGGCCCACGCCGGCCCGCCTGCGGCACTGGCTGCCGCCCCGGCGCCGTGACGCGCACAAGGGGCACTTCGGCCATGTGCTGGTGGTGGGCGGCGATCATGGCTTCGCCGGGGCGCCGTTGATGACGGCGCAAGCGGCGGCCCGTTGCGGCGCCGGCCTGGTGAGCCTGGCCACGCGGCCGGAGCACGCCCCGGCGGTGCTCGCCCGCCAGCCGGAGATCATGGTGCGCGGCGTGGACGGCGCCGAATCGCTGCGGCCGCTGCTGGAAAAAGCGTCGGTGGTGGCGGTGGGTCCGGGCTTGGGCACCGGTCCCTGGGGCCGGGTGTTGCTGGAGGAAGTGCTGGAAAGCGGTCTGCCGCTGGTGATCGACGCGGACGGCCTGAACGTGTTGATCGAACTGGATGCGGACGCCCGTGACAACTGGATCCTCACGCCGCACCCCGGCGAGGCGGGCCGGCTGCTCGGCAGCGACGGCGCCACGATTCAGGCGGACCGGTTCGCGGCGCTGGAAAGCCTGGCCGCCCGCTACGGCGGCACCGTGCTGCTCAAGGGGCTGGGCACCCTGGTGCGCGGTGACGGCGGCACCGCGCTGATCAGCGACGGTAACCCGGGCATGGCCACCGGCGGCATGGGCGACGTGCTCACCGGGGTGATCGCCGCCCTGCACGCCCAGGGTCTGCCCGGCTACCAGGCGGCGGCGCTGGGCGCCATGGCCCACGCCCGCGCCGCCGACCGGGCCGCCGCCGCGGACGGCGAGCGGGGTTTGCTGGCCACCGACCTGCTGGCCGCGCTGCGGCCGGTGCTGAACGGAGACGACGAGCGTTAGATGAACGAACAGCATTTTCTCGCCGACGAGCAGGCCACGCTGGATCTGGGCGCGGCGCTGGCGTCGCGCCTGGGCGCCGGCCAGTGCGTGTATCTGCGCGGCGACCTGGGCGCCGGTAAAACCACGCTGGTGCGCGGCCTGCTGCGCGCGCTCGGCCACGCCGGCTCGGTGAAGAGCCCGACGTACACCCTGGTGGAACCCTATGACGTGGCCGGCGTCCATATCTATCATTTTGATTTATATCGGCTCGGGGACCCCGAGGAACTGGAGATGATCGGCATTCGCGACTACTTTGACGGTCATGCACTGTGCGTGCTGGAGTGGCCTGAACGTGGAAGCGGGGTTATTCCGCCGCCGGACCTCACCGTTACCCTGGCCGTGGAGAAACAGGGACGATATGCGAAGCTGGAATGGGCCGATGGCTGATAACTGTGTCCGAAGGATGCGCCGCAACGGACTGAGGATGGCCGTGTTGATCGCCGGCCTGCTGGCGATGGTCGGCGCCCGCGCGGCGATCACCGTGGATTCCGTGCGCCTGCACCGGGCCCCGGACCACACCCGTATCGTCTTCGATCTGCCCGAGCCGGTGGAGCATACCCTGGACAAACTGGCCGACCCGGACCGGGTGGTGGTGGATCTGATGGACGCGGATCTGGCCTTCGACGTGAGCGCCCTGGATTACAAGGACAGCCCGATCGAGAACATCCGCGTCGGCAAGCACGAGGACAAGACGCGGGTGGTGTTCGACCTCAGCGCCGCGGTGCGCCCGCGCACCAACCTGCTGAAACCGGTGGACCCGCACAGCTGGCGGCTGGTGGTGGATCTCTTCGACAGCGACCCGAAGCCGGTGAAAACCATCGAGGAACCCGAGGCCGACAGCGGCGAGCCGCGCCAGATGATCGTCGCCATCGACCCGGGGCACGGCGGCGAGGACCCGGGCGCCCTGGGCCCCGGCAATTTGCTGGAAAAAGAGGTGGTGCTGCAGATCGCCCGCAAGGTGAAGGCGCGCATCGACCGCGAGCCGGGCATGAAGGCGGTGATGGTCCGCGACGGCGACTACTATGTGCCGCTGGCCGAGCGCCGCCGGGTGGCGCGCCAGGACAACCATGCGGATGTGTTTATTTCCATCCACGCGGACGCCTTCACCGACCCGCGCGCCCACGGCGCCAGCGTGTTCGCCCTCTCCAATCGCGGCGCCACCAGCGCCCGCGCCGCCTATGTGGCGAAAATGGCCAACGAGTCGGACAAAGTGGCCGGGGTCTACGAGGAAGAGAAGGACGATTCCAACCTGCTCAATGTGCTGGCGGACATGCGCATGAGCGGCTCCATGGCCCACAGCCTGTACCTGGGCCGCCAGATTCTCGAAGAAATGGGACAGATCACCAAGCTGCACGGCGGCCGCAAGACCGTGGAGCAGGCCGCCTTCGTGGTGCTCAAGGAGCCGGAGATGGTCTCGGTGCTGGTGGAAACCGGCTTTATTTCCAACCGGGAAGAGGCGCGCAATCTGAGCTCCAGCGCCCACCAGGAAAAGCTGGCGCGCTCCATCGTCAACGGCGTGAAGCACTATTTCCGCACCCACCCGGCGCCGGGCAGCTGGTTCGCCGCCCAGCGCCGTGAGAACGGCGAGCAGCATCGTATCCAGCCCGGTGATACCCTGTCCGGCATCGCCCGCCAGTACCAGGTCTCCGAGCAGGCCCTGCGCGCCGCCAATGATATTCGCGATGATCGCATCATGGTGGGCCAGACCCTGACCATTCCCCGGTCCTGACGGCACAACCCGGTTTTAGTAAAGAGAGTTCCCTGTGGCAAAGATTCATCGGCTGGATTCCCGGCTCGCCAACCAGATCGCCGCCGGCGAGGTGGTGGAGCGCCCCGCCTCGGTGCTTAAGGAGTTGCTGGAAAACGCGCTCGACGCCGGCGCCCGCCAGATCACCGTGGACGTGGAGCAGGGCGGCACCAAGCTGATCCGGGTGCGCGACGACGGCAGCGGCATCGACCAGGATGACCTGCCGCTGGCCCTGTCCCGCCACGCCACCAGCAAGATCCGCGGCCTCGAAGACCTGGAGGCGATCGGCACCCTCGGTTTCCGGGGCGAGGCGCTGGCGGCGATCAGTTCGGTGTCGCGGCTGAGCCTGGCCAGCAACAGCGGCGACCAGGCCGAAGGCTGGCAGGTTACCGTGGAAGGGCGCGACATGGCGCCGTCCGTGGCGCCCACCGCGCACCCGCGCGGCAGCACCGTGACCATGCGCGACCTGTTCTTCAACACCCCGGCCCGGCGCCGTTTCCTGCGCACCGAAAAAACCGAATTCAACCACCTGGAAGAGGTGTTCCGGCGAGTCGCCCTGAGCGAATTCCAGACCGGCTTCCGCCTCAGCCACAACCAGAAAGTGATCCACCAGCTGCCGCCCGGAGACGACGAGACCCTGCGCGCCGCCCGGGTGGCGCGGTTGTGCGGCCGCGCCTTCATGGATCAGGCGCTGACCGTGGATATCGAGCACGCCGGCCTGCGTCTGCACGGCTGGATGGGCCTGCCCACCTTCTCCCGGTCCCAGGCGGATTTGCAGTATTTCTACGTCAACGGCCGGGTGATCCGCGACAAGGTGGTCAGCCACGCGGTGCGCCAGGCCTACGCGGACGTGCTCTACCACGGCCGCCACCCGGCCTATGTGCTGTTCTTCGAAGTGGACCCGGCGCTGGTGGATGTGAACGTGCACCCCACCAAGCACGAGGTGCGGTTCCGCGAACAGCGCATGGTCCACGACTTCCTGTTCCGCAGCCTGCACCGGGCCATCGCCGAGGTGCGCCCCGGCGAGGGTCAGCACGGCGAGGGCCGCCCCGGCGACGCCGCGCCGGCCATGGAAGAGGGGCCGGCGCCCAGTCAGGGCCATATGGCCCTGGGCACCCCGGCCAGTGGCGCGCCGGGCGTCTCGGAGGGGCCGCGCCGGTCCTTCGGCGGCGGCTACGGCGGTGCGTTCAGCGGTGGCACGATCGCCGACGGCGCCCGCCAGGCCGGCGCCTACGGGCAGATGGTGTCGGCCACGCCCGCGCCCGGCGGTGACCCGGAGGCGTCGCACACGCCGCCGCTGGGCTATGCGGTGGCGCAGCTGCACGGCATTTTCATCGTCGCCGAGAACGAACACGGCATGGTGCTGGTGGACATGCACGCCGCCCACGAACGGATTACCTACGAGCGTCTGAAACGGGACTGGGCCGAGGAGAAAGTGCGCAGCCAGCCGCTGCTGGTGCCGGTGTCCATGGCGGTATCCTCCCGCGAGGCGGATTTCGCCGAACAGCAGCCCCAGGTGTTCCAGCGCCTGGGCTTCATGGTCGAACGGGCCGGCCCGGAAACCCTGGTGGTGCGCGAGGTGCCGGCGCTGCTGCGCAACGCGGACAGCGAGACGCTGGTCCGGGACGTGCTCAGCGATCTGCTCGCCCACGGCAGCAGCGAGCGCATCGAGCAGCAGTTGGACGCGCTGCTCTCGTCCATGGCCTGCCACGGCAGCGTGCGCGCCAACCGGCGGCTCACCGTGCCGGAGATGAACGCCCTGCTGCGCGACATGGAGGCCACCGAGCGCTCCGGGCAGTGCAACCACGGTCGCCCCACCTGGACCCAGATGAGCGTCAAGGAGCTGGACCGGCTCTTTATGCGGGGGCAGTAGCGTGCCCGACCCGATTATCCTCCTGATGGGCCCCACCGGGGCCGGCAAGACCGAGCTGGCGATCCAGGCCGCCGAAACTCTGTCGGTGGAACTGATCAACGTGGATTCGGCGCTGGTCTACCAGGGGCTGGATATCGGCGCGGCGCGCCCGTCCGCGGCGGAGTTGGCGCGGGCGCCGCACCGGCTGATGGGGTTCCGCGACCCGGCCCGGCCCTATTCGGCGGCGGATTTCCGCGCCGACGCCCTGGCGGAAATCGAGGCGATCAGCGCCGCCGGGCGCATTCCGCTGCTGGTGGGCGGCACCATGCTCTACTTCAAGGCACTGGTGGAAGGCCTGGCGCCGTTGCCCGAGGCCGACCCGGCGGTGCGCGCGGAAATTACCGCCCTGGCGGAGCGGGAAGGCTGGCCGGCGGTGCACCGCGAGCTGGCCCGGGTGGACCCGCCCAGTGCCGACCGTCTCAAGCCCACGGACCGCCAGCGGCTGCAGCGCGCCCTGGAGGTGTTTCGCCTTACCGGCCGGCCGCTAAGCGCCTTTCACGGTGAGCACGACACCGCCGCCACGCCCCTGGGGGACGGTTTTTTCCGCTTCCCGGGCCTGGACCGGCCGGTGCTGAGCCTGGCGGTGGTACCGCCGCGCCCGGAGCTGCACCGGCGCATCGAACACCGCTTCATGGCCATGCTGGAAGCCGGGCTGGTGGAGGAGGTGGCGGCTCTGCGCCGGCGCGGCGACCTGCACGCGGAGCTGCCGGCGCTCAAGGCGGTGGGATACCGCCAGGTGTGGCGCCATCTGGAGGGCGATTGGGATTACCCTACCATGGTGGAAAAGGGTATTATTGCCACACGGCAGTTGGCCAAACGGCAGCTCACCTGGCTGCGTAAATGGCCTGGAGTGGAAACCTACGACAACACCCGTGACGAGGGTCGCATCGCCTGTAAAGAGCGGCTTGCAGGGGTTTGTAAAACCGTGTTTAGTTGACTCGCGGACTGTTTTTTTAAGGCTTGTTTTATTGGGACCAAGCCCCATAAAAGAACAACGAGTTAACAGGGCTTTCGGATGGTGGGGTCGGAAACTTTTCCTCGGGAAGGCTGCCATAGAAGTCCCATGGCCCCAGGACCGACCGGCATGGATGGCCGGCGGCACGTGGCCCGGACGTTAGCGCTGATAATTGCCCGCACTGTTTGGGCACCCACTTTTTATGACTCTTAAGGAGATTTGCCATGTCAAAAGGGCACTCGCTACAAGACCCTTTTCTCAATGCCCTGAGAAAGGAACGCATCCCGGTTTCGATCTTTCTGGTGAACGGCATAAAGTTGCAGGGACAGATTGAGTCCTTCGACCAGTACGTGGTGCTGTTGAAGAACGCTGTCAGCCAGATGGTCTACAAGCACGCTATTTCCACCGTGGTTCCGGCTCGTAATCCGCGCGCCGCGGGTACCGGTGGCAACCCGGCCATGGCCGGCACGGCGGCACCGCAGAACGACGGCCCCGGCGAGGACTTCGGCAATCAGTAAGCCGATTCCCGGATATCGCCCCCGTCAAAGCCACGCCGTCCGGCGTGGCTTTGTTTTATATTGAGGTCTATGGATCTATTCGATCGTACAGAACAGGTTCGTACCGGCGCCGGTGAGAAAGCGGTGCTGGTGCATATCGACCTGCCCGACGCCCTGGGTCGCGAGGACCTGGACGAGTTTTATCATCTGGTGACCTCCTCCGGGGTGGAGCCGGTGGTGGAGTTGCTGGGCAAGCGCGACCGCCCCGACCCGGCGCTGTTTATCGGTTCCGGCAAGGCGGAAGAGCTGGCGGCGCTGGTGCGCGAGCATCAGGCCGACGTGGTGCTGTTCAACCATGGTCTGAGCGCCGGCCAGGAGCGCAACCTGGAGCGTGCGGTGAAATGCCGCGTGCTCGACCGCACCGGTCTGATTCTGGATATTTTCGCCCAACGGGCGCGTACCCACGAAGGCCGCCTGCAGGTGGAGCTGGCGCAATTGCAGCATCTCTCCACCCGGCTAGTGCGCGGCTGGACCCACCTGGAGCGCCAGAAGGGCGGTATCGGCCTGCGCGGTCCGGGTGAGACCCAGCTGGAAACCGACCGCCGCCTGCTGCGCGAGCGTATCCGCTCGATTCAGGCGCGGCTGGACAAGGTGCGCAAGCAGCGCGCCCAGGGCCGACGTGCCCGGGACCGTTCAGAAACCCCGCTGATCTCGCTGGTGGGGTACACCAACGCCGGCAAGTCGACGCTGTTCAACGCGCTCACCACCGGCGACGTCTACGTGGCCGACAAGCTGTTCGCCACCCTGGACCCGACCCTGCGCAAGGTGCGGGTGCCCGGGGTGGGGCCGGCGATTCTGGCCGACACGGTGGGCTTTATCCGCCACCTGCCGCACCGGCTGGTGCAGGCGTTCCGCGCCACCCTGGAGGAGACCGTTAACGCGTCCTTGCTGCTGCATGTGACAGACAGTAGTGTCGAAGAGAGCGACGCGAACGTGGCCGCGGTGAACGAAGTCCTGGAAGAAATCGGCGCGGATACCGTGCCCGTGCTGCATGTTTACAATAAGGTGGACGCCCTGGAAGACGCATCGCCGCACCTGGAACGCGATGAACAGGGGCTGCCCTGGCGTGTCTGGTTGTCGGCGCGCACCGGCGAGGGCTTCGACCTGTTGCATCAGGCGATCGCCGAGCGACTGGCGGACCGCTGGGTGGATCGCTGGTTGCGGCTGCCTCCGGAGGCCGGCCGCCTGCGGTCGCGCCTCCATGAAGCCGGCGAGGTGCGCGAGGAACAGGCGGCCACCGACGGCGGCATGCTGCTGCGGGTACATGTCAATCGGGTGCACTTCGAACGTCTGCTGCGCGAAGCCGGCCTGCGTGAAGAACAGGTCCGTGTTCCTGACCCTTCGGTTGCAGAGACGGATACCCCTTCCTACAATCCTGAACGCTCGCACAGAGCGGGATAACGGAGAATTCAATGGCCTGGAATGAACCCGGCGGAAACAAACCCAGGGACCCCTGGGGCGGGGGCGGCGGCGGTGGCGATCAGCGACCGCCCGATCTTGATGAAGCGCTGAAAAACCTTAAGGACCGCATCAACAACCTGTTCGGCGGCAAAGGCGGCGGCGGTGGCGGCGGCAACAAGTCGTCCGGCGGCTTCCCCGGCGGCCTGCTGGCGGTGGCCCTGGTGGTGCTGGTGGTCGGTTATGTGCTGATGGGTTTTTACCTGGTGGACCAGCGTGAGCGCGGCGTGGTGCTTCGCTTCGGTGAATTCAACCGCATGGTGGACCCGGGCCTGAACTGGCGCGCGCCGATCATCGAACAGAGCATGGAAGTGGATGTGGGCCAGAACCGCAGCTACGAAATCAGTGAGGAAATGCTCACCGAGGACACCAACATCGTCGCGGTGACCCTGGAAGTCCAGTACAAGGTACTCGACCCCCAGGCGTTCCTGCTGCGCGTGGGCGCGCCGGAGACCATTCTTCAGCACGCCACCAGCTCGGCGCTGCGCCACGTGGTGGGCAGCTCGACCATGGACGACGTGCTGCGCGACCGCCGCGAAGATATTCGTCTGCTGGTGCGCGAGCGGCTGCAGGAGTATCTGGACCGCTACAACACCGGCCTGGTGATCAACCAGGTGGTGCTGGACAAGACCGCCGCGCCGGAAGCGGTGCGTGACGCCTTCGACGACGTGGCCAAGGCCAAGGAAGACGAAGACCGCTTCAAGAAAGAAGCCGAGGCCTACTACAACTCGGTGATTCCGGAAGCCCGCGGCCAGGCCGCGCGCATTACCGAGGAAGCGGAAGCCTACAAGGTCCGCGTGGTGGCCGAGGCCGAGGGTGACGCCGCCCGCTTCACCGACCTGGTGGCGGAATACCGCAAGGCACCGGAAGTGACCCGTCAGCGTCTCTACCTGGACAGCCTCACCGAGGTGTTCAGCAACTCCAGCAAGGTATTGCTGGACGCGCAGGGCAGTGACAGCCTGATGTACTTGCCTCTGGACCAGATGTTCAAGGGCAAGCAGCCGGTGTCCGGCGACAGCGGTGCCGCCAACCGCGGCAGCGGTTCCGGCTCCTCTTCGTCGACCACCTCGAGCGCCGGCGCCGATGACGGCGGCAGTGGCCGTTCCGGCTCGCGCAGTCTGTACCAAAGCAACCGCACGGAGATTCGCTGATGGGCACACGTAGCTGGCTGATGCTGGTGGCAGTGGGCGTGCTGTTGCTGCTGGCTCTGGACTCTTTTTACATCGTCAACGAAACCGAAAAGGCCGTGCTGAAGCGATTCGCACGGGTGGAGAAAGCGGACATCGAACCGGGCATTTACCCGAAGGTGCCGCTGATCGACGACGTGGTGCGGGTGGACGGCCGTCTGCTCACCCACGACGTGCCCACCCAATCGTTTTTGACCGCGGAAAAGAAACTGCTCAACGTGGACGCCTTCGTGACCTGGCGCATCGCCGACGTGCAGCGCTACATCGTCAGTGTCGGCGCCGGCGTCAACGACGGTCTGGCCATGGAGCGCCGCGCCCGGGAGCTGCTCGACCCGCGCGTTAACGAGGCGCTGCGGAACCAGTTCGCCGAGCGCACCGTGCAGGAAGTGGTGGCCGGCCAGGGCGGGGCGCTGCCCGATGAGGCCCTGGACCCCACCGCGGTAAGCACCGAGGACCTCCTTAGCGGCGGCGACGGCGAGGCGAAAACCACCTCCGAAGTGGAGGCGGACGCCGAGGCCCAAGCCGCCGACGACGGCGGAGAGCCCGGCGACACGGCGGCGTCGTCACTGGGCGACGAGACCGATCAGCGCGAGAAGCTGATGAACTCCGTGGCCCAGGAAGTGAACGCCGCCACCCTGGAGGATCTGGGCATCGAAGTGGTCGACGTGCGCGTCAAGCAGGTGGACTGGCCGGATCAGGTGCGTGGCCGGGTCTTCGACCGGATGCGCGCCGAACGTGCCCGTGACGCCGCCGAGCACCGGGCGCGGGGCCGCGAGGACGCCGAGCGCATCCGCGCCGCCGCCGACCGTCAGCAGACGCAGATCGTGGCCCAGGCCTACGAGGAAGCGCAGCGCCTGCGCGGTGCCGGTGACGCCCGCGCCACCTCCATCTACGCCAACGCCTATGGCAAGGACGAGGAGTTCTTCCGCTTCTACCGCAGCCTGCAGGCGTACCGGGAAAGCTTCGACTCCAAGGAAGACGTGCTGATCCTCTCCCCGGACAGCGAGTTCTTCCAGTACATGAAGCAGAACCGCGGACGCTGAACACCGGGTGCCCGCCGCCGGGCGGCGGGTATCTGCCCCTCGGGGGACGTGTTAGAATCCATCAACCGGGTCACGAGGCCCGGTTTTTTTGTGGCCGCCACCTCTGCCGGCCCTCCGTTGGACCCCTGTGTCGATTGAATACCCTCGGGATCGTAAGATGAATCAGGAAGAACAGTGGTTGTTGCCCGACGGCGTCGAGGAAGTGCTTCCCGAACGCGCCCGGGCCATCGAACAACTGCGCCGCCGGGCTCTGGACCTGTACCAGTCCTGGGGCTACGAGCTGGTGTACCCGCCGCTGATCGAATTCCTGGAGTCCCTGCTCAACGGCGCCGGCCGTGACCTGGAGCGGGACACCTTCAAGATCACCGACCAGCTCAGCGGGCGCCTGATGGGCGTGCGCGCGGACATGACCCCGCAGGTGGCGCGCATCGACGCCCACAGCCTGCGCCGCAACGCCCCCACCCGTTTGTGTTACTGCTCCACGGCGCTGCGCGCCCGGCCCACCCAGGTGGGCGGTACCCGGCTGCCCTACCAGCTCGGCGTCGAGCTGTTCGGCCACGCCGGCGGCGACAGCGACCTGGAAGTGATCCTGCTGATGGGCGAGACCCTGGCCCTGGCCGGCGCCAACGACAAAGTGGTGCTGGACCTGGGGCACGTGGGCATTTTCCGCGCCCTGGTGGACGCCTGCGATCTCGACGCCGCCGCCCAGGCGAGGCTGGAAGACATCTATCTGCGCAAGGCGCGCACCGAACTGACCCGCTTCCTGGACGGCCAGGCCCTGCCGGAGGCCGCCGCGCGGGCGCTGGCGGCGCTGCCGTTCCTGGACGGCGACACCGGCGTGTTCGCCCAGGCCCGCGGCCTGCTGGCCGACTTTCCGGACGCCACCAAAGCGCTAGCTGATCTTGAACGTCTGGTGTCGGTGCTCGCCGAGCGCGGCCTGGACGTGCACCTGGACCTGGGCGAGCTGCGCGGCTACCACTACCACACCGGCTGTGTGTTCGCCGCCTACCTGCCCGGCGACAGCGAGCCGCTGGCCAAGGGCGGCCGCTACGATCACATCGGTGAAGTGTTCGGCCGGGCGCGTCCGGCCACCGGCTTCAGTGCCGACCTGAAAAAACTCGCCTCGCTGGCGCCGGTGCCGCGCGCCGGCGCCGTGCTCGCCCGCGGCGAACTGGCGGACGCCGGCTTCGCCGCCCGCGTGGCGGAGCTGCGCGCCCGGGGCGAGCGCGTGGTGCTGGCCCTGGCCGGCGCCGATAACGACCCCGCTGAATTGGGGTGCGACCGTGAGCTGGTGTCCGCCGGCGACGGCTGGACCCTGCAATCCATTTCCTCCTGACAGGCCAAAGCGAACAGCCATGGGCAAGAACGTCGTAATTCTCGGTACCCAATGGGGTGATGAAGGCAAGGGCAAGATCGTCGATCTGCTCACCGATCAGGCCGCCTACGTGGCCCGTTTCCAGGGCGGCCATAACGCCGGCCATACCCTGGTGATCGACGGCGAGAAGACCGTCCTCCACCTGATCCCCTCCGGCATCCTGCGCGATAACGTGCAGTGCCTGATCGGCAACGGCGTGGTGCTGTCGCTGGAAGCCCTGCTCAAGGAAATCCGCGGCCTGGAAGACAAGGGCGTGCCGGTGCGCGAGCGCCTGCGGCTGTCCTCCGCCTGCCCGCTGATCCTGCCGGTGCACGCGGCGCTGGACCAGGCCCGGGAAGTGGCCCGCGGCGCCCAGAAAATCGGCACCACCGGACGCGGCATCGGCCCGGCCTACGAAGACAAGGTGGCGCGCCGGGGCGTGCGCCTGGGTGATGTGTTCCACCGCGAGCGCTTCGCCGCCAAGCTGGGTGAAGTGATGGACTACCACAACTTCATCCTGCGCAGCTTCTACAACGCCGAGCCGGTGGACTTCCAGAAAACCCTGGACGACACCCTGGCCCAGGCCGAGGACATCCGCGCCATGGTGTGCGACGTCACCGCCACCCTGCACGGCGCCCGCGAGCGCGATGAGAACATCATGTTCGAGGGCGCCCAGGGCACGCTGCTGGACATCGACCACGGCACCTACCCCTACGTGACCAGCTCCAACACCACCGCCGGCGGCACCGCCACCGGCACCGGTTTCGGGCCGCTGTATCTGGATTACGTGCTGGGCATCACCAAGGCTTACACCACCCGGGTGGGCAGCGGGCCGTTTCCCACCGAGCTGTTCGACGAGACCGGCCGTTACCTGGCGGAAAAGGGCCACGAGTTCGGCTCCACCACCGGCCGTGCCCGCCGTTGCGGCTGGTTCGACGCGGTGGCGCTCAAGCGCGCCATCCAGATCAACTCGATCAGCGGCCTGTGCCTGACCAAGCTGGACGTGCTCGACGGCCTCGAGGAAGTGAACATCTGCGTGGGCTACCAGGGCCCGGACGGCAAGGCCCTGGAGTGCGCCTGGGACGCGGACAGCTATTCCGAGGTGACCCCGGTGTACGAGTCGGTGCCCGGCTGGTCTGAGTCCACCATCGGCGTTAAGAAGCTGGAAGACCTGCCCGACAACGCCCGTGCCTACCTCAAGCGCATCGAGGAAGTCACCGGCGCGCCCATCGATATCATCTCCACCGGCCCGGACCGGGCCGAGACCATCGTCCAGCGCCACCCTTTCGGGTAGCGCCGTCGCGGCCGGCCGTCACTCCGTGGCGCCGGCCGCCGACCAGTCCAGGCGGATGTCATAGCCGTCGATACGCTTCTCCGGTTTCAGTGGCGTCACTTCGTCCGGATTGATGTGCCGGTAGACGTTCTCCGCCGGCTTCAGCGTGGCGTCGCGGCCGTACAGATAGCTCTGCTCTTCGACGATCAGCTTGTAGGCCTTGTTCAGCGCCAGGGCCCGTTCGCGGCTGGGCGTGATCAGCTCGTAGACGTCGGCGCCGGCCACCTTGTCGCGCTTGAGGCTGCCGTCCTCGTTGAACCAGCGCGCCTGCATCTCGTCGTTTTCGCGGAACTCATTGCCGCCGCCCACCAGCCGCAGGTACTGGGCGATTTCGCCCTCGTCCTGGTTGATCGCCGGGGCGTCGCGCATGCCCTTGATGTCGATGTAGCCCCAGCCTTCGGCGCCGGTGACCTTGCGCGGGAAGGCGAAGGTCTGGTCGATGGTGGTGCCCACGGTGGTGTGGCAGCCCATGCAGAAGCGCTGCTCCTGGTTGCTCTGCGGGCGCAGGCTGCCGTCTTCCTTCTCGATGAAGCCCAGCACCATCCAGCCGAAGCCGTTGTCCATGCCCCGGTCGCCGTGGTCGGTGTAGTAGGGCAGGTTGCCTTCGGCTTTTTCCTGGTGCTCGTTGCCGTACAGGGATTTCAGGTGGGCGCTGTTATAGAAGCGGATCTTGTTCATATAGCGCACTTCCTTCATGCGCGGCGGCAGGCCGATGCCGCCGTGCGCGTCCACGCCCACGTAGCGCACCGTGTGCAGGAACTCGATGCCTTCCGGGTAGAGCATGTCGGTGACCGGCACCTTGGCGGCGCCGCCCAGGTAGTGGTCGCGCTTCAGCAGGGTGCGGGCGGTGCCGAGGGTGCCGTCGCCGTCCAGGTCGGCGCACACCGCCTGCTCGTCGATGGGCGGCGTGCTGATGCGGTCCAGCTCCTTGATCGCCATCTCCATCAGCGACAGGTTGGCCAGGTAGACGTCCCGGGACGCCGCGTCGTGATCGGCGCAGGTGCTGGTGCGGAACGGCTCCGGCAGCCGCACCATGACGTCGTCGGTGCTGCCGTTGGTGGGCCAGAAGGTGCTCGGCAGCGGCTTGTAGTTGAACGCCACCCAGTGGCTGCCGTCCTTGGCGAAGCCTTGCTCGTCAAACGCCGCGGCGCCCTGCTGCAGGCCTTCGATGTAGGGCACCGGGCCCTGCCAGTCGCTGTCTTCGGCCAGGTCGGTCATCGCCGGGGTGTAATTGTCCTGGTTGATGTAGTCGATGATGGCCTGGTCGGACATCTTCGCCACCTGCTCGCGGCGGTCCACGAACAGGTTGAGCCAGTGGTTGGTTTCCCCCAGCTCGGAGAAGTCATAAGCGCCCTGCAGATAGCCGTCCCACATGGTGTTCGGGCGGGCCCGGTCCTCGTAGGTCTGATGGCAGGTGTAGCAGGGGTTGAAGTCGCCCTCGGTGCGGGTATAGCACTGCGGCGGAATCGGTGCTTCCTGGTTATAGATGCTGTCGAGGTCCGGCGGCAGCTGGCGCCGCAGCGCCGTGTTGTCGGCGGCGGCCGGGCCGGATTTGCCCGCGCCGGTGTCCGCCGGTTGGCTCTCCGCCGGGTCGCAGCCCGCCAGAACCAATGTGGCAAGCAGCATTGTGATGATCATTTTCATGAGCGCGAACCCTGAACATAAAAACAGAAAAAGGGGAGGGCGCGATGCGCTCCTCCCCGGGACCGGAAAACCGGATCAATCAGGCTTTCGGGTCCAGCAGCCACACCATGTTGTTCTCGTGGTTGCCGGTGTCTTCGCCGATCAGCAGGCGACCGTCGTCCATCACTTCCACGTTGTCCGGGCCGGACAGGCCGTCCACGCTGCAGGTGTTGGCGGCGTCGGTGGGGTCGTAGGGACCGCCGAGCTCCACCATCTCCAGGCGTGACACGTTGTAGTCCGCTTCCAGGGGCATGCGGAAGGCGCCGCCGCAGCGGGCGTCCTGGTTGGTCAGCTGGATCGCGCCTTCGCTGTCCAGCATGTTGCCGGCGATGTCGGACATCACCACATAGACGTGCGCCTGTTCACCGTCGCCTTCGACGCTGGCCTGGGCGCGCTTCTGGTTCACGTTGATGCCTTCCATCTTGTTGAACTCGCCGGTGGCGCCCAGCTTCACCGCCGCCTCGCGCGATTCCAGGAACGCCGGACGGTCGTCGGCGAACGGGCTGGCGGCGACGCTGCCGCTCTCGTCCAGGTCCTGGTTCAGCTTGGCTTCCGCCCAGTCGTTGATCTGCTGGTCGGAGATGTAGCTGTTGGCGCCGTCCACGTAGTCGGCGGTGGTGACGTCGTCGTACTCGTCCACCCAGCTCTCGATGTCCGCGTTGCTGGCGCTGGCCAGTTCCACCCAGTCGATGTCGAAGCCGGCTTCGGCGGCGTCCATGGGCAGGGTGTCCTGGGTCACCGCGGCGGCGTACAGGGTGCCGCTGCTCAGATCACCGGCGGTGTCGGCCACGAACTTGAACAGGATCACGCCGCCGCCGTCGTCGCTCATATAGACGGTTTTCTGGTCCGGCATCACCACCGCGTTTTCATGGGAGTAGCGGCCCAGGGTGAAGTGCTTCACCGGGGTCGGCGTGCCGGTGGGGTCGGTAATCTCGACGATGTAGCCGTAGTCGTAGGGGTTGGGGTAGGTCACCGTGTAATCGGTGTTGATCTCGCCGGCCAGGTAGTCGGCCAGATCCTGAACGCTGCCCTGGCCGGGTGCGTTCCAGTTCACGGTATTGTCAAAGTACAGCTCTTCGGAGGTGAGCGGCGTGTTCCACGGGGACACGGTGCCGAAGCAGTTCACCCAGGTGCCCTTCACGGCGGAGAAATCGACCATGGAAGCGTCGTTGTCCTGGACCACCCAGCGGCCTTCGTCGGTGCGGATCAGGTGCAGGCGGCTCATGCCGCCGGGACGGTCTTCCCAGTTGGTGAACAGGTAGCCTTCGTCTTCGCTGACTTCCACCCAGCCGTTGAAGTCCGGGTCGTTGGAGACCTTGATCAGGGCGGTGCCGTCCTGCACGGCAATGCCGCCCAGGCCGGGCTGCGGGGCGCCGGCCCAGGCGTCGCCCTGCTGGCCGAGCACGTTATAGCGGCCGGTGGCCACCCGCATGATCTGCTTTTCTTCGTCGGTTTCCGGTACCGAGACGCCCTCGAACGGCTTGTTGATGTCGGTGTTTTCGATCAGGCCCACGGTGGCATGGCGGTAGACGTGCCCTTCGGCGTCGGGCGTCACGTTGGCGTCGGAGGGGTGCTGGATGTTGGTGAACACCTCGCCGTCCTGTTTCAGGAACAGGCCGGTGGCCTCGGAACCCAGGGGCAGGGTGGCGACGCGGGTCAGGCGTTCCATCTGGATGCCGCCGGTGTCACCGCCACCGTTATTGCTGTCGCTATCACCGCCGCAGGCGGCCAGGGCGAGCGAGGTGGCGATGGCCAGCGCGCTCAATTTAAAACGGGCGTCGTTCCGCAGATACATGGGTTTCTCCGTCTTATTCAGAATGGGATTGGGGAGGCGGCCTTTCCTGACGGAGAAAAATGTCAATTCAGTGTTCGTAAAATGGCGGCTATGTGAACGCGGTCTTCACGGAGACGCCGGTCACACTATTTCTTGCGGCGGCGGGTGATTACGATCAGAACGATGGTGAGGCCCAGGGCGCCGGCGGGGAACAGCAGCAGCAGGCGTTCACGGCGTTTGGCCTTCTCCAGCTGGGCGTCGGCTTTCCGGACTTCCGGGTTCACGGCCTGGTCGGCCTGTTCCTGGGCGACCACCGGAGTGGCGGCACTCAAACCCAGAGCCAGAATCAGGGAAGCAAGGAAAAGGCGCATGCTGAAGGGGCCTTTAGAGCGGATACAAAAAGGGCTCCCATGGGGAGCCCTTTTCTGAATTGGTGCCGAGGAGAGGACTTGAACCTCCACGGGGTTGCCCCCACTAGCACCTGAAGCTAGCGTGTCTACCAATTTCACCACCTCGGCTTGTTTCGTTGAACGACCGATTCCGGCCCTTCATCGCGAAAGCGCGTGCATTCTAGTATATGATGCCGGGATGTCAACGGTTAGTTCCGAAAACATTGGGCATTTCGCCCGTTCGAGGCTACCCGCCCGGCCTTCCGCTTCCGGCTTGATTTCGCCGGCCCCCGTGGTGCGTGAGTCCCCTGCTGGGTTAAGGTAGCGCCCGCCGGCGCCATCCGGCGGGCTTATACACATGTATTTTATTAGAGGTTATTGAATGGCACCCAGGAAACGCTATAAGGATCCCCACGCGGACCGGGAGGCGTCGAAGTACGAGAATCCGGTTCCCAGCCGCGAGTTGATCCTGCAGGTCCTCGACGACCAGGGAAAGCCGCTCGGTAAGCACGACCTGGCCGGGCTCCTGGACGTGGACGAAGACGGCGAGGTGGGCCTGGAGCGCCGCCTCAAGGCGATGCTGCGCGACGGCCAGCTGGTGGAAAACCGTAACGGCAAGGTGGGCATCGCCTCGCGCATGGATCTGATCGCCGGCCGGGTGCAGGGCCACCGCGACGGCTTCGGCTTCCTGATCGCCGACGAGCCCGGCCGCAAGGACCTGTTCCTGGCGCCCCGGCAGATGGAAAAAGTGATGGACGGCGACCGGGTGCTGGTGAGCACCGCCGGCGTCAACCGCTTCGGCAAGGAAGAGGCGCGCATCGTGGAGATCACCGAGCGCGCCGTCACCGAGATCGTCGGCCGTTATCACCGCGAGGCCGGGGTCAGCTTCATCGAGCCGGAAAACCGCCGCATCACCAAGGAAGTGCTGGTCGAGGACCTCAACGGCATCAAGCCCGAGCACGGCGACCATGTGCGCGCCGAGATCACCCAGTATCCGTCCCGCGACCAGCACGTGCTGGTGCGCCTGCTCGAGGTGATCGCCACCCCGGACCAGGCCGGCATGGAAGTGGAAGTGGCGCTGCGCCGCTTCGAGATCCCCCACCAGTGGCCCAAGGGCGTGCCCGAGGAAGCCGAGCGCTTCGGCGCCGAGGTGCCGCACCCCGCCAAGGCCCACCGCGTGGACCTGCGCGACCTGCCGCTGGTCACCATCGATGACGAGAGCGCCAAGGATTTCGACGACGCCGTCTATGTGGAAAGCCGCCAGCGCGGCGGCTGGCGCCTGATCGTGGCGATCGCCGACGTCAGCCACTACGTGCATCCGGGCACGGCGCTGGACAACGAGGCGCACAAGCGCGGCAACTCGGTGTACTTCCCCAACCGGGTGGTGCCGATGCTGCCTGAGGCGCTGTCCAACGGCCTGTGCTCGCTGAACCCGCACGTGGACCGGCTGTGTCTTTACTGCGACATGCTGGTGTCCGCCAACGGCCGCATCTCCCGCTTCGTGTTCCGCGAAGGCGTGATGCGCTCCCGGCACCGCCTCACCTACAACAAGGTGGGCGCGATTATCGAGGAGCCGGAATCCGAGCTCGCCACGGAGACCGTGAAGAGCCTGGACGACGAGACCCTGGATTCGGTGTGGGCCTTCCACGAGATGTACCTGGCCCTGCGCCGCCGCCGGGAACTGCGTGGCGCCATCGACTTCGAGAGCAACGAAAGCCGCATCCTGTTCGATGAGCAGTCCAAGATCCGCGACATCGTGCCGGTGCAGCGCAACGTGGCCCACGTGATGATCGAGGAGGCGATGCTGGCGGCCAATATCTGCGCCGCGCGCCTGCTCGAGAAAGCCGAGCTGCCGGCGCTCTACCGGAACCACGAGCCGCCCAAGGAAGAGCGCCTGACCAACCTGCAGCAATTCCTGGGCGGGCTGGGCCTGAGCATCCCCTGGTCGGAAGGGCCGATCGGCCCGCAGGTGTTCCAAGAGCTCGGCGAGACCATCGCCGAACGGCCGGACCGCCAGGTGATCCAGACCATGATGCTGCGCACCATGAGCCAGGCCAAGTACGAGGCCCATGTGAAGGGCCACTTCGGGCTGGCCTACAACGCCTACACCCACTTCACCTCGCCGATCCGCCGTTACCCGGACCTGCTGGTGCACCGCGCCATTCGCTACCTGATCCGCAGCGGCGCGGACACCCCCCACGCGGACAACCCGGGCGGCCTGCCGGCGATCCAGCGCGATCACATTCTGCCGTTCAGCCTCAACGACATGATCGCCATGGGCGAGCACTGCTCAATGACCGAGCGGCGCGCCGACGACGCCACCCGCGATGTGGAGCAGTGGCTCAAGTGCCAGTACATGGAAGACCACCTGGGCGCTGAGTTCGACGGCGTGGTCAGCGGCGTGGCCGCCTTCGGCCTGTTCGTGCAGATCAACAACCTGCACATCGACGGCCTGGTGCACGTGGCCAACCTGGACAGCGACTACTACCACTTCGACGACGTCAACATGGCGCTGGTGGGCGAGTCGTCCGGGCGCCGCTTCAGCCTCGGTGACGCGGTGACGGTGAAGGTGGCCGGTGTGCACACCGACGACCGCAAGATCGACCTGGAGCTGATCAGTTCCACCCCGGCGCCGGGCAAGCGCGGCGGCCCCAAGCCCAAGGCGGCGGCCAAGAAGGGCGCCCGCAAAGGCGCCAAGAAAGGCGCCGGCCGCAAGAAGCCGGCCGCCGGCAAGGGCGGCGGTGACGCCGGTGGCGGGTCCGAGCGGGAAAAGATCGCGCGCGGTGACATCCCCGGCGACGCCAAGAGCGGCGACGGGGCCAAGAAGAGCGGCCAGCGTAAGCCGCGCCGCCGCCGATGAACAAACCGCTCATGTATTCCGGCATCCACGCGGTGGAGTCGCTGTTGCGGCACCGCCCGGAAGGGGTGCTGGAATTGTTCGTGCTGGACACCCGCGCCAAGCGCGGCGACGCCCGGCTGGAAACCCTGATCATCGCCGCCCGGGACCAGGGCATCGCGGTGCAGTACAGCCGCCGCGAGTCGCTGGACAAGCTGGCCGGCCCGCAGAATCAGGGCGTGGTGGCCCGTGCCCGGCCGCGCAGCGCCGGCGACGAGCAGGCCCTGGCCGCGCATCTGGACGGCCTGGATCATCCGCCCCTGCTGCTGATCCTGGAAGGGGTCACCGACCCGCATAACCTGGGCGCCTGCCTGCGCAGCGCCGACGCCGCCGGCGTCGACGCGGTGGTGGTGCCGCGCCGCCATGCCGCCGGGCTGACGCCGGTGGCCTGCCGCAGCGCCGCCGGCGCCGCCGAGGCGCTGGCCTACTTCGAGGTGGGCAACCTGGCGCGGGTGCTGGAAATGCTCAAGGACCGTCGTATCCAGGTGGCCGGCACCGCGCTCAACGAGCGCAGCCAGTCATTGTTCGATTATCGCCCCGAGGCCGCTTTGGCCGTGGTCATGGGCGCCGAAGGGGAAGGCCTGCGGCGGCTGACCCTGGAGCGTTGCGACGATTTGGTCGCGATTCCGATGGCTGGTGATGTGCAGAGCCTTAATGTCTCCGTGGCGACGGGAGTGGTGCTGTTCCACGTCCGTGCCGCGCTCGCGCGCTAGGAGAATCCAGGGTGTAGGGAGCAGGGGCAAGGTGCTACGAGTGCCTGGTGGGAGCGGGCCTTGCCCGCGAAAGGCAAGCAACGCTTGCCGGCAGGATCCCAGAGACATATCCAACCCTGCCATTAATAACGCCTCTGGTATCCTGCCGGCCGGTTACACCGGCCTTTCGCGGGCGGGGCCCGCTCCCACCCGCCGCCATTACTGGCTTGCAGCATGCAGCTGCTTTGAGCTAGACTCCCCGCCCTTCCGTGCCCTCCGGGGCGCGGACTCCTTGCCTCACCGCCTGTCGCGGGAGGCTGCGCAATCCGTAAGGAGCCAACAATGCGTCATTATGAAGTCGTGTTCCTGGTCCACCCGGACCAGAGTGAACAGGTTCCCGCCATGGTCGAGCGCTACAGCGCCATCGTGACCGACGGCAAGGGCACCATCCACCGCCAGGAAGATTGGGGCCGCCGTCAGCTGGCCTACCCGATCAACAAGATTCATAAAGCACACTATGTGCTGATGAATATTGAATGTGACGGCGACACTCTCGAAGAGCTGGAAAACACCTTCCGCTTTAACGATGCCGTTATCCGTCACCTCGTGGTGCGTCGCGAGCGGGCTATCACCGAGCCTTCGCCGCTGTCCAAAGCCAACGAGAAGGAGGAGGCCACCAGCTGATTTCCGGACACAATCACTGCCAACTCACCGGCGTCATCGCCAGCCTGGAAAAGGTTGCGGTTACACCGGCCGGCGTTCCCCGCCAGCGTTTCTGGCTGGAGCACCGGTCCCGGCAAGTGGAAGACGGTCAACCCCGTGAAGTCCGAGCCCGTATCGCCATTGTTCTGGTCGGCGGCAACGCCAGTCTGATCCAGGGCCTGCGGGAAGGGCAAAGCGTCACGGTCACCGGTTTTCTCTGCCAGGCCGGCTACAAGGGCGAAGCCCGGGACCGTTTGCAGTTGATCGCGGAAACACTGGAGCCCCACTAAGGAATCGAGAGGAGTTTACCCATGGCCCGTTTTTATCGCCGTCGCAAGTTCTGCCGCTTTACCGCGGAAGGTGTCGAGTTCATTGATTTCAAGGATCTGGACACCCTGAAAGCCTACATCACCGAAACCGGCAAGATCGTGCCCAGCCGTATCACCGGCACCAAGGCACGCTATCAGCGTCAGCTGGCCTCCGCTGTCAAGCAGGCCCGCTTCCTGGCGCTGCTGCCGTACGCCGACAGCCACGACAATTAAGCCGAGGGGACCGTCATGCAAGTGATCCTGCTGGAAACCATCAAGAACCTGGGTGACCTGGGCTCCGTGGTGGACGTTCGCCCCGGTTACGGCCGTAACTTCCTGATCCCGCAAGGCAAAGCCCTGCCGGCCACGAAGAACAACCTGGCCGAAGTGGAAGAGCGTCGCGCGGAACTGGAAAAACAGGCCGCCGAGCTGCTGAGCGCCGCCGAAACGCGCGCCGAGAAGCTGGCTGAAGCCACCATCACCGTGGGCGCCAAGTCCGGTGACGAAGGCAAGCTGTTCGGCTCCGTTGGCACCGCCAACATCGCCGACGCGATCAGCGAGCAGACCGGCGTGGCCGTCGAGAAAGCGGAAGTGAAGCTGCCGCTGGGCGCGATCCGCCAGACCGGCGAGTACGAGATCGACCTGAGCCTGCACGCCGACGTGACCGTGACCATCAAACTGACCGTGGTGCCCCAGGAGTAATCCCGGCCTGCGTAAGCGGTTTGCCCCCACGGGGGCACGGTGACAGAATCAGGGCACTGTCCGGCAACGGGCGGTGCCCTTTTCGTTTAACGGACCTGCCATGAACGAACCCCTGAGTCTGGACGATCATCTCCCGGATAATCTGCGTATCCCGCCCCATTCCCAGGAGGCGGAGCAAGCCGTGCTGGGGGGGTTGCTGCTCAACAACGAAGCCTGGGACGAAGTGGCCGAGCGGGTCGGGCCCAAGGACTTCTACCGCAAGGAACACCGGCTGATCTTCCAGGTGGTCGATCAGCTGGTGGAAGAAGAGAAGCCCTGCGACCTGGTGACCGTGTCCCAGGCGCTCACCCACCGTGGCGAGCTGGACGACGTGGGCGGCATGACCTACCTGTCGGACCTGGCCCGCAACACGCCCAGCGCCGCCAACATCAACGCCTACGCGGACATCGTCCGTGAGCGCAGCATCCTGCGCCAGCTGATCCAGGTGTCCCACGGCATCGCCGAGCAGTCCTTCAACCCCAAGGGCACGCCGTCGCTGGAGATTCTCGACGCGGCGGAGTCGGCGATTTTCGAAATCGCTGAGCAGCAAAAGAAGGGCAGCGGCCCGCAGGACATCAAGACGGTCCTGAAAAAAGCCGTCGACCGCATCGACGAGCTCTACAAGAACAAGAACTCGCTGACCGGTCTCACCACCGGCTTCGAGGAGCTGGACAAGATGACCTCCGGCTTGCAGCCCTCGGACATGGTGGTGGTGGCCGGGCGGCCCTCCATGGGTAAAACCACCTTCGCCATGAACCTGTGCGAAAACGTGGCGCTCAAGGCGCACAAGCCGGTGCTGGTGTTCTCCATGGAGATGCCCGCCGACGCCATCGTGATGCGGATGCTGTCCTCGCTGGGGCGCATCAACCAGACCTCGATCCGTTCCGGGCGCCTGGATCAGGACGACTGGCCGCGCATCACCTCGGCGATTCAGATGCTCAGCGAGCAGAAGTTCTTCATCGACGACACGCCGGCGCTGAGCCCCCTGGAACTGCGCACCCGGGCGCGACGAGTGGCGCGCGAGTGCGGCGGCCAGTTGGGCATGATCATGATCGATTACCTGCAGCTGATGCAGGTGCCCGGCGCCGACAGCCGTGTTAACGAGATCTCGGAGATTTCCCGCTCGCTGAAGGGCCTGGCCAAGGAGTTGAACTGCCCGGTGGTGGCGCTCTCGCAGCTCAACCGCTCCCTGGAGCAACGCCCCAACAAACGCCCGGTGATGTCCGACCTGCGGGAATCCGGGGCCATCGAGCAGGACGCCGACGTGATCATGTTCCTGTATCGGGACGAGGTCTATAACCAGGACACCACCGAAAAGGGCATCGGCGAAGTGATCATCGGCAAGCAGCGGAACGGCCCCATCGGCACCGTGCGCGTGGCGTTCCGGGGCGAGTACCTGCGCTTCGACGACCTGGCGCCGGAATACTATCAGCAGTACGCCGGCGACGAGTAGCTGCGCATGCGCGGTACCTTTCTGGAAATCCGCCCCCGGGCCCTCACCGACAACGCGCGCCGCGCCCGGGCGCTGGCCAACGGCGCCCGGGTGTTCGCCATGGTCAAAGCCAACGGCTACGGCCACGGCCTGGGCCTGGCGGCCCGCGCCTTCGCCAACGCCGTCGACGGCCTGGGCGTGGCGGTGATCGAAGAGGCCCAGGCCCTGCGCCATCTGGGGCTGGCCCACCCGGTGCTGGTGGCGGAGGGGTTCTTCGACGCCGACGAGCTGGCCCTCGCCTCGCGGCTGCACGCGGAAGTGGTGGTGCACTCACCCTGGCAGGTGGACCTGCTGGCGGCGCGGCCGACCCCGCTGGGGGTCTGGATCAAGGTCAATACCGGCATGAACCGGCTCGGCATGGCGCCGGACCTGGCCCGGGCCCAGGCGGCGCGCCTGCGCGCCATCCCCGGGGTGCGGCTGCTCGGCGTGATGAGCCATTTCGCCTGCGCCGACGCCGAGGACGACACCTTCACCGACCATCAGCTGGCCATCGCCGACACGCTGGCCAAGGAGCTGAACGTGCCGCTCAGCGCCGCCAACTCCGCCGCGCTGATCCGCTACCCCGAGGCCCGCGCCCGGCGCGTGCGCCCCGGCATCATGCTCTACGGCTCCTCGCCGTTCCCCTGGCGCAGCGCCGCCGATCTGCAACTGGCGGTGACCCAGCGCTTCAGCGCCCGGCTGATCGCCATCAACCCGATTCAGGCCGGCGACACCGTCGGCTACGGCGCCACCTGGCGGGCCGACGCCCCGGGCCGCATCGGCGTGGTGGCGGTGGGCTACGGCGATGGCTACCCGCGCCACGCGCCCAGCGGCACCCCGGTGGCGGTGAACGGCCAGCGCACCCGGCTGGTGGGGCGGGTCTCCATGGACATGATCACCGTGGACCTGACCGGCCTGGACGCCCGGGTCGGCGACAGCGTCGAGCTGTGGGGCGACACCGTGGCCGTGGACGAAGTGGCCGCCGCCTGCGGTACCATCAGCTACGAGCTGTTCTGTCAGATCACCGGCCGGCCGGTACGAGTCATCGCCGAATAAGGAGCTTTCGTGGCGAAAAAGAAAACCGCGTTCGTCTGCAACGAGTGCGGCGCCGACTTCCCCAAGTGGCAGGGTCAGTGCCCGGCCTGCGGCGCCTGGAACACCCTGCAGGAATTCGTCGTCGATCCGGCCATGCCCAAGAGCCGCTCCGCGGAACGCAGCGGTTTCAGCGGCCAGCTCTCCGAAGTGCGCCAGCTCAACGAAATCGCCCTGGAAGACAGCCCCCGCATCAGCGCCGGCATGGACGAGCTGGACCGGGTGCTGGGCGGCGGCCTGGTGCCCGGCTCGGCGATCCTGCTGGGCGGCCATCCGGGGGCCGGTAAATCCACCCTGCTGCTACAGGTGTTGTGCCGGCTGGCGGACCGGGAAAAGTGCTTCTACATCACCGGCGAGGAATCCCTGGCCCAGGTGGCGATGCGCGCCGACCGCCTCAAGCTGCCCAAGGAAAAACTGCGCCTGGCGGCGGAAACCGACGTGGAGCAGATCCTGGAGCTGGCCCGCAAGGAGCAGCCGCGGCTGCTGGTGGTGGACTCGATCCAGGTGATGTATCTGGCCGGTCTGCAGTCGGCGCCGGGCAGCGTCGCCCAGGTGCGTGAAGGCGCCGCCGCCCTGACCCGCTTCGCCAAGCAGACCGGCACGGTGCTGCTGCTGGTGGGCCATGTCACCAAGGACGGCACCCTGGCCGGGCCCAAGGTGCTGGAGCACATGATCGACTGCTCGCTGATGCTGGAAGGCTCCGCCGACGCCCGTTTTCGCACCCTGCGCGGCCTCAAGAACCGCTTCGGCGCGGTCAACGAGCTGGGCGTGTTCGCGATGACCGGCGAGGGCTTGAAAGAGGTCAAGAACCCCTCCGCCATCTTCCTCAACCGCGCCGACGACATTGCCCCCGGCTCGCTGGTGACGGTGGTCTGGGAAGGCACCCGGCCGCTGCTGGTGGAGCTGCAGGCGCTGGTCGACGCCAGCCACTTCGGCAACCCGCGGCGGGTGTGCGTGGGCCTGGAAGCGAACCGGCTGGCCATGCTGCTGGCGGTGCTGCACCGCCACGGCGGCATCCAGGTGGGCGATCAGGACGTATTCGCCAATGTGGTGGGCGGCGTTAAAGTGGCGGAGACCGCCGCCGACCTGGCGCTGGTGCTGGCGATCGTCTCCAGCTTTCGCGACCGGCCCCTGGGCCGGGACCTGGTGGTGTTCGGCGAGATCGGCCTGTCCGGCGAGATCCGCCCGGTGCCGCAGGGCCAGGAGCGCCTCTACGAGGCGGTCAAACACGGCTTTAAACGTGCCATTATCCCCAAGGCCAACAAGCCCCGTCAGTTGCCGGACGGCGTCGAAGTGATCGCCGTGAGCACCCTGGCGGAAGCGCTGGAGCAACTATGAAAAAGCAATTCGCGGTGATGGGGCTGGGCGGTTTCGGGGAATCCGTCGCCCGGGAATTAATGCGCCTCGGCCATGAAGTACTGGGCGTGGACATTGATGAGAACAAGGCCAATCAGCTCGCCGACCATCTCACCCAGACAGTGATCGCCGATGCCACCGACGATTCGGCGCTCAAGGAAATGGATCTGCACCGGTTCGACGCCACCCTGGTGGCGATCGGCGAAAACATCGAAGCCAGCATCCTCTGCACCATGCATTTGAAATCCCTGCATGCGAAGGAAGTGTGGGTGAAAGCGATCACGCCCACCCACCATAAAATCGCGGAAAAGCTGGGCGCGGACCGCATCTTCCACCCCGAGTACGAGATGGGGCTGCGGGTGGCGCAAACCATGGCGCACCCCAACATGCTGGACTACATCGCCCTGGGGGATAACTGCTTCGTGATCGAGGTACGCCCCGGGGAGGTACTGGAAGACCGGCCGTTTTCCGACCTGAAGATCGATCCCGAAAAGGTACGCCTGCTGGCGATAAAACACGGCAACAGCGTCACGTTCCAGCCGACGCCGGATTACCGGCTGCGCCGTAACGATCACCTGGTTCTGCTGGGCGAAGAGAAAGCCCTGCGCCACTTTACCGAGCGCCTATGAGATCCTGGCTGCCGGGTCTGCGCGCGCGGGTAAACCTGAAAGCAAGGCTGCGCCACACCTGGCGCTACAGCCCGCCGACCATTCTCAGTGGCGGCTTTTTGCTTCTCATCGCCGTCGGTACCGCGCTGTTCGCCACACCCTTCGCCAGCCATCAGGGCATGACGTTCTGGGAAGCGTTGTTCACCGCCACCGCGTCGATCACGGTGACCGGCATGTCGCTGGTGGACCCCGCCAGCGAACTCACCCTGTTCGGCCAGCTGCTGGTGATGGTGCTGTTCCATCTGGGCGGTCTGGGGCTGATGACCTTCGCGGTGCTGACGGTTATGGCTCTGGGCGGCCGTCTCGGGCTGAAAGGTCAGCGGGTGGTCCGCGAGGCCATGGACCAGGCGTCGCCCGGGGACGTGATGCTGCTGGTGCGGCGGGTGGCGCTGCTGGCGCTGTGTCTGGAAGTGAGCGGCGCGGCGGTGCTGGCCACGGTCTGGGTGCCGGTCATGGGGTGGACGGAAGGGTTGTGGATGAGCTTTTTCCACGCCGCTTCGGCCTTCAACAACGCCGGTGTCTCTTTGTTGCCTGACGGGCTCGCGCCCTGGGCGGCGACGCCGGTGATCACGCTGGTGATCACCGGCCTGTTCATTACCGGCGGCCTGGGTTTCACCGTGCTCACCGACCTCTGGCGTGAGCGCCGCCTGTCCAGGCTGAGCCTGCACAGCAAACTGACTCTGACCGGCACCCTGATTCTCGCCGTCGGCGCCTGGCTGCTGATCATGGCCTTCGAATGGACCAACGGCACCACCCTGGCGGCGGTGGACAGCGGTTCACGGCCCTGGCTGGCCTGGTTCGTGGCGGTGGTGCCGCGCAGCGCCGGCTTCTCGGTGGTGGACATGAGCAGCCTCTACGCCCCCAGCGTGTTGCTGGTGATGTTTCTGATCTTTATCGGCGGCGGCAGTAATTCCACCGCCTCGGGCATCAAGGTCAGTACCTTCATGGTGGTGGTGCTGGCCACCCGTGCGTTTCTGACCGGCCGCCGCCGGCCCACCGCCTTCCGCCGCACGGTATCCCTGGATTCGGTGTTCCGGGCCTATACCGTGGTGGTGCTGAGTATGCTGATGGTGATGCTGGGTTGCTTCCTGCTGGTTATCCTGGAGCCGGAGATGAAGCCCATGGACGTGCTGTTCGAAGGGTTTTCCGCCTTTGGCACCGCCGGGCTGTCACGGGGTATCACCGAGGACCTGTCCAAGCCCAGCCAGGCGATCCTCATGGTGCTGATGTTCGCCGGGCGTATCGGGCCGCTGGCGCTGGCGTTTTCCCTGGCCCGGCCGCGCGCGGTGAAACTGCGTTACGTGGAAGATCAGGTGCAGATCGGCTGATCCGGGCGGCGCGGCTCAGAGGCCGTCCACCTCCAGGTTGAGATGGCGGGAGCGCCACCAGCGCCAGGAGGCCACGGTGTCGAAGAACAGCGCCACCGAGTTCACCATCACCACCAGCACCGCCAGCAGCCATTCGTCCAGATGCATGGCGTCGGCGCCCCAGCCGCCGATCAGGCGGGCCACCAGCGCCACCTGCAACGGCACCCAGGCGATCAAATGAGGCAGTGCCAGCGCCCGGTTCACGGACGCGTAGTGCCACAGCGTGACGCCATTGGCCGCCAGCACGAACAGGGTGGCCAGCGCCACCAGACCGCCGCTGGCGGTATGCAGCATGAAGAAGCCGGTGGCATTGACGGGGATCAGGACCAGCAGAATCCAGGCGCGCATCCATAGCGGCAGACGCTGGCAGGAGGCCTGGATGCGGTCCAGGCGTTCACGATGGCTCATGGCACGTTTCCCTGAGAACGAATTACGATCCGAATTCCGTTTCCGGACTACCCATCATGCCACTTTCGGGGTCAAGCCTGCGCCAACAGTGACATGGGGTTGTCATTAACGTGAATAAGTAGGGCCGGTGTCCCGGGTTTTCAAGAGCGGAATGTCAGCGGGATCGCCGTGACCGGCGCCGCAGCTGGTGCTTGCGCCACCACAGGTAGAGGCCGGTGCCGAACAGCAGGGCCGGCAGCCAGCCGCCGAGAAACACCAGCCAGCGGCCGGTGAGTCCCAGGGCATCGCCGTTGTGCAAGGGGAACTGCCAGCCCATGAAGCGGCTGCCGGCGGCCACCGAGAGCGGGTCCCAGGTGGCCAGCACGGCGCCGTCGCGGGGGTCCACCCAGACCCGGCTGGCGCCGTGGTGGGACCAGGCCTCGCCGGGTTGGTTGAACGACAGCCGGTAGGGCGTTTGCGCGTCACGGGGCAGATCAACGCGCTTCAGGGCGCCTTCGGGAAAGGCGCTCTGGCCGGCGGCCACGATCTGGTCCACGTTGAGTTCCGGCCCGGCGTCCGGGCGGGCGTCCAGCGTCGGCGCCGGCATCGCTTCCAGGGGCAGGGCGGTGCCCACCAGCGCCTTCACCGGGCCGTGGAACACCAGGCTGACGCCGCTGAAGGCGGCCACCAGCAGCACCGGCGTGATGTAGAAGCCGGCGGCCTTGTGCAAATCGAAGTTGAGCCGGAACGGGCCCTTGTCGGTGCGCACGCTGAGCGCCCGCCGCCACTGGCCCTTGCGCGGCCACCACAGGTACAGGCCGCTGAGGCAGAAGAACATAAGCACCAGGCCGGCCACGCCCACCACGTACTTGCCGGTGGTGCCGGCCAGCAGCGTGTAGTGCAGGCGGTAGACCCAGCTGGTGGGGTAGGCGCCCCATTGGCGCACCGCCAGCACGCTGGCGTCGGCCGGAGAGACGCTAACCTGCAGCGGGCCGGGAGCGCCTTCCGGGCCGTCGAAGCGCACCGTATGGGGCCGCCCCGGGCCGGGCGAGGGCTCCAGGCGCCGTGCCGCCTTGCCGGGCAACGCCGCCTCGGCGGCGGCCAGCACCGCGCTCAGCGACGCCGGGTCGGCGGCGGGCTGGGTGCGCAGGTGCGGGGTCAGCCATTCGTCCAGGGTGTCGTGAAACACCAGCAGGCTGCCGGTGACGCCGGTGAGCGCCAGCAGCAGCCCGACGATCAGGCCGGCGTATTTATGCAGCTTGAGCAGCATGGACTCTCGGGGCGGGGGTTAGAAATCCAGATTGTACCCCAGCGACACCACCCGGCCACGGCCGGAGAAGTAGCGGCTGTCCAGCGTCGAGGCGGCCTGCGAGAAGTAGGTGATGTACTGCTCGTTGAACAGGTTCTCCACGCCCACGGTGACCTGGCCGTTGCCCAGACGGTAGCCGGCGAAGGCATCGAACAGCTGGTAGCTGTCGAAGCCGAGTTCCGGCCCGGGGATGCCGCGGCTGAAGTAGTGGTTGCCCTGCACCTGGGTGGTCAGTTTGGGCGACCAGTTCGCCTGCCAGCGCACCGTGACCCGGTCCGGGCCGATATTGCGGCCGTCCAGGCGGGTGTCCACCACGTCGTTGTCGTTGGAGTCGTACTTGCCGCTGACGTGGGCGTAGGACGTGCTCAGGCGATGGCCCTCGCGGAACCGCCAGCCCAGATCCGCTTCCACGCCGTGAATCTCGGTCTTTTCCCGCTGCACTTCGAACACGCCGTTGCGCAGCGCCAGCCGCGAGCCGAAGTCGGAATCGGATTGGTAGTAGCTGACCTCGAAGTCCACCGCGCCCTGGGACAGGCGCACCCCGATTTCGCGGTTGTCGGTGACGATCGGTTCCAGGTTCACGTAGTCGTCCACGTCCCGGCCTGAGTCGCTTACGGCGCGCAGCACCCGGCCCACGTCCGGCATGCCGAAGCCTTCCGAGTAGTTAGCGAACAGCTGCGCCCAGTCGGTGGCCTGGAACACCACGCCGGCGTTGAACAGGGTCTCCTCGAAGCTGGGGCTGCCGCCCTGCACGGTCTGGCTGCCGTAGGAGGCCAGGGTGGTGTAGGTGTCCACGTCCAGCTTGGCGTACTCATGGCGTACGCCGCCGTGCAGGGACAGCCGGTCGGTGGCCTGGTATTCCAGTTGCAGGAAGGGTGCGGCGTTCTGGAACTCGGTCTCCGGCACCCACTCGCGGCCGGTCTGCGCCAGGATCTGGCTGGTCTGGTCCTGCAGCAGGTCGAGGCCGGTGGTGGCCTTCAGGTTGCCGTCGAGCAGGCCGTCCCGGGTCAGGGTGAACTTGGCGCCGTACTTGTCGGATTCGTTCTGCGACTGGTCGAACAGGGTGCCTGCCGGAGCGATGGTCGGGTCCTGGAAGGTGCCGAAGGTGTCGCCGCCGTAACGGGCGCGGAAGCGCTGGGTGTACAGCTGCAGGCGCACATCGTTGCCGGCCAGATCGGTGTTGCGGTAGGAGAGGCTGGTGGTGAGCGCCTCGTTGCGCACCGGATCGCCGGCCGGGTCGCCCTTCACCGAGGTGGCGGGGACGCCGTTGGCGCGGTCGCCGTCAATGCCCACGTAGTCGTGGTTGCCTTCCAGCTCGAAACGGTTCACCGACAGCTCCAGGTTCTGGGTGTCGTCCAGCCAATAGCCGATCTTCATGAACACGTCGTAGCTCTGCGAGTCCATGGTGTCGCCCTGGGCCTGGTCGATACCCACGGCGCGGCCGTCGGCGTCGTAGAACAGGCCCCGGGACTTGTAGGCGCCGCCGAGCAGGAAATCCCAGTCGCCGTGGATGCCCTCCAGGCGGTAGTCGGTTTCGTAGCTCAGGCCGTCGGATTCGTAGTCGGTGGGGGCGCTCACGCCCACGCCGATGTGCTGGCGCAGCTCGGTGCCTTCCGGGCGGCGGGTCACGAAGTTGATGATGCCGCCGGTGGCGCCCAGGCCGTGCTCGGCGCTGGCGCCGTGGATCACCTCGATGCGTTCCACCATGGCCAGATCGATGGTGTAGCCGTCGCGGCTGCCGTCGCGCAGCGGGTTGGACTGCGGAATGCCGTCGATCAGGAACAGCGGGTCGCGGCCGCGGAAGGTTTCGCCGGAGTTGGTCAGCTTCTGGCGGCTGGGCGAATAGGACGGGATCAGATTGCTGAGCACCTGGGCCTGATCATTGGTGATCGCCATTTGCTGCTCGATCTCGTCCCGGTTGATCACGGTGATTTTCTGCGGTGTTTCGCCGGCCTCGCTGTTGCCCCGGGTGGTGGTCACGGTGACCGGCTCGAGCTGATTGGCGCTTTGCGCCTGGGCGGCGGTGGAGATGGCGGCCGTCAGCGGCAGCAGCGAGAAGGACAGAACAGACAGCGGCAAGCTGTAACGCAAGCGGAGCACGGGACCCCCTCCGAAAAAGTGTTAGGTTTGTAAGGCGGAGGGGAACTTATAGTTAATGCGAATTATTGTCAATATCGTTTCAGTTGCCGGGCCGGGCCCGGCAAGGTTTCAGGGATTGTTGCTCGCGGTATTCAGCGACCAGTCGTAGTCCAGAAAGCGGACCGGCAGATCGCCGGCTTCCAGATTCCGGCGGGCTTCCGCCGGCAGCGCCAGAGCATCGGCGTATTGCAGCAGGTAATCGCCGAGGCCGCCGGCGCTGTCCTCGAAGTCCTCTTGGTACCAGTCGAAAATGGACGACACCCTCAACACCCCGGCCTCCGCGTCATAGCGGTTACGGCGCCGGTCGGAAAGAAAGCGCCGGGTGCTGTCGGCGAGCTGCGCGTCCAGCCACTCGCCGGTGTAGGCTTCCGGGCGCAGGGCCGGGCACCCCACCGAGGCGCAGTTCACCGCGAAGTGAATGCGCGGGTCCATCAGTGACGGATTGCCGCGGATCATCTGGTGCTCCAGCTCGTCCAGGGTGCGCTCTTCGCCCAGCAGGGTGAAAAAGCGCTGGCTCCAGGGGCCGAAAAAAATCGAACCGATGTCGCGGATCGAATCCGGCCGGCTGTCCTGCTTCAGAATCAGCTTCACGGTGAAGGCGTTGTAGGCGTTGATCAGGAACGCCAGCTTCTGGTCGTTGCTGAAACCCTTGAAGGTGGCCTGATCCACGGCGCTGAGACGCGCCAGATAGTCGTCCAGGGCGGCCTGGTCCGCGGCCATGCCGTCATAGTCCACGGCGCTGGCGACCCCGTCCCGGTGCTCGCTGACATGCGCCTGAAGCAGGTCGTCCCACGGCTGATGGTCGAACGCCAGCGCCGGTGTCGCCAGCACCGCCATGACGGCGATCAGCGCGCCCAGGGCGGCGCGCAACGTGAGTTTCAGCATGATCTCACCTCCTGTCGATTCAGCGTTGCCAGGCGTGGAAGCGCTCCACCCAGCGCAATACGCCTTCCGGTTTGTGTGCCTTCTTCCACTCGCCGGCGGCGAATTTGTTGGCTTCGGCCATGGTCGGGTAGATATGAATGGTGCCGAGGATCTTGTTCAGGCCCAGGCCGTGCTTCATGGCCAGCACGTATTCGCTGATCAGGTCGGAGGCGGACTCGCCGACGATGGTGACGCCCAGGATGGTGTCCTTGCCCGGCGGCGTGAGCACTTTGACGAAGCCGTGGTCGGTGCTGTCGGCAATGGCCCGGTCCAGGTCGTCGATGCCGTAGCGGGTCACTTCCACCTCGATGCCCTGTTCGCGGGCCTCGTCTTCACTCAGGCCCACGCGGGCCACCTCCGGATCGGTGAAGGTGGCCCAGGGAATCACCCGGTAGTCCACCTGGAACTTCTTGAAGCGGCCGAACAGGGCGTTCACCGAGGCGTACCAGGCCTGGTGGGCGGCCACATGGGTGAACTGGTAGGGCCCGGCCACGTCGCCGCAGGCGAAAATATTGGGGAAGCGGGTGCGCAGGAAGCCGTCCACCGCCACGGTGCCGTTTTTCTCGGTGGCGACGTTCATGGCCTCCAGGCCCAGGCCATCGGTGTTGGCGCGGCGGCCCACGGCCACCAGCACCGCGTCGAACGGCAGGCGTTTCTCGCCGTCGTCCGCCTGCACGTACAGCACCTTCTCGCCGTCCTCCACTGCGAAACGCGCCGCCTTATGGTTGGTGAGCACGGTGACGCCGCTGTCGCGCAGGGACGCGGTCACCAGGGCGGCGGCGTCTTCGTCCTCGCGGGGCATCAGGCGCGGCAGCATCTCCACCTGGGCCACCTCGCTGCCCAGGCGCGCGAAGCTTTGCGCCAGCTCACAGCCGATCGGCCCGCCGCCCAGCACGATCAGCCGGCCGGGCTGCTCCGTCAGGGTCCACAGGTTTTCCGAGGTGAGAATGTCGATTTCGTCGATACCGGGGATCGGCGGCACGAACGGCCGCGCGCCGGAGGCGATAATAATATTGCGGGTGGTCAGGGTGCGCTCGCCCTCGGCGGTATCCACGGTGACTTCCCAGGGCGAGGTGATGCGCGCGCTGCCCTGCACGCAATCCACACCCAGCTCGGTGTAACGCTCCACCGAATCGTGGGGCTCGATCTTGCCGATCACCTTATGGATGCGCGCCATGACGTCGGCGAAATCGAAACGCGGCGTGATGCTGGTGAAGCCGTAGCGCTGCGGCTTTTGCTCCAGGTGCGCCAGCCGCGCGCTCTTGATCAGTGCCTTGGACGGCACGCAGCCGGTATTCAGGCAGTCGCCGCCCATCTCGCCTTTCTCGATCAGCGTGACACTGGCTTTCACCGTGGCGGCGATATAGGCGCTCACCAGCCCGGCGGAGCCGGCGCCGATCACCACCAGATTGCGGTCGAAGTGCTTCGGCTTTTGATAACCCCGGTACACCTTGCGCGCCTGCAGAAACGCCATCACCGCCTTCGCCAGCCAGGGGAACAGCCCCAGCAGCACGAAGGCGCCGATCAGATCCACCGACAACAACCCGGACAAGCTTTCCAACTCGCCCAGCTGGGTGCCCGCATTCACATACACCGCCGTGCCCGCCAGCATCCCCACCTGGCTGACCCAGTAAAACGTCCAAGTCTTCAGCGGCGTCAGCCCCATCACCAGATTGATCACAAAAAACGGAAACGCCGGAATCAAACGCAACGTAAACAGGTAAAAGGCGCCGTCCTTCGCCACGCCCGCGTTGATCTTCTTCAGCCGCTCACCGAAGCGGCTCTGCACCGCGTCCTTGAACAAAAACCGCGACGCCAGAAAGGCCAGGGTCGCGCCCACACTGGACGCGAACGACACCAGCACCAACGCCACCCAGAACCCGAACAGCGCCCCCGCCGCCAGCGTCATGATCGCCGCTCCCGGCAAACTCAACGCCGTCACCGCCACATACAACAAAAAGAACCCGCCCAGCACCAGCACCGGCTGCTCCGCCGCCAGCGACTGAAACGCCCCGCGCTGCGCCTTCAAATAATCCAGGCTCAGATACTGCCCCAGATCAAACACAAAATAAGACGCCACCAGCGCCGCGATCACGCCCAACAGAGCCACTTTCTTAACGTTCATTCCATCGCATCCTTAATGACCAGGCGGAGTCTGCCCCGGAGCCTTTCGGCCGACTCCGGCGCGGTGTGTGTTGGTGACGTCCAGAACCGTATGAGCGCAGGGATGCGCGAATCGAGCCCCCAGGGACGGGTTCACGGCGTGTTCTGGACGTCACCAACACACACCGCGGCCCGTCTGGAGAGAAAGTCAGCAACAACTGCTACCAACGGCAGCATCCGAAGAACCATCCTCAAAGGGCACATTCAACCCACACCCCTCAAAAATCCCAAAGTGCGAATCAAAGTTACCAATAAACTCGAAATGGTCCGCGAACCGGCTCTCCGCCAACATTAACCAGGTATTCCCGCACACCGGGAACACCTTGCCGGTCTCAATCACATGATGATCGTCCAGCACGAATGAATGCGGATGATGGTCCACCGTGCCCTTATAGATCACCGCCTGCCCGTAGTCCTCGCAGGCGGGCTCCAGCGCATCGATATTGAACAACCGGTAGGTGGCCGAGTAGAAGCGGATGTTTCCCAGCTTCGCCTCGATGGCCGGGTTCTCGATGGTCAGCCGGCGCGACTCCACCAAACGCGGATCGCCGAACCCGCACCCCTTGGCCAGGTTGAGAAAGTCGTTCCAGTACAGGGCCCCGGACAGGCATTCCCCGTAGAGCACCGGGTCGGCGGTCAGCGCCGCCGGCACCCGCCGGTCGGCGTACACGTCGGAGAAATAGAACTCGCCGCCGGGCTTGAGCAGCCGTTTCACATCGCCGATCACCTTGGCCTTGTCGGTGCTCAGGTTGATCACGCAGTTGGACACCACGATATCGAAGTAGCCGTCCTGCAGATCAAGCCGGTCCAGCTCTTCGATATAGCCTTTCAGGAAACGCACATTGCTGCGCGCGTGGCCGAATTCCCGGCGATGGTACTCCTGATGGCGTGTCGCCACGGCGAGCTGCTCGTCGGTCATGTCCACGCCGACCACCTCGCCGCTGTCGCCCACCAGGGCCGAGAGCACGTAGACGTCCCGGCCGGAGCCACAGCCCAGGTCCAGAATGCGCATGCCCTCCAACGCCGCCGGCGCCACCAGGCCGCAGCCGTAGTAACGGGTTACCACCTCGTCATGCAGGCGCGCCAGCAACGGCTTCAGGTGCTCCGGCGGCGCCTGATCGCAGCAGGCGTTGGTCTGCAGGTCGTCGCTGCCACTGAGCTGTTTACCGTAATAGTCCTGAACCTCTTCACGCACGTAAGTATCCTCATTACTCGGTTTGATATAGGCGCTTCCACGTGCCAAGTGTGGCCTGACTCCAGGTTGGATGCACCCAACGCGAGTATGTTACAGACCTGTGTGTCGAGGGTCGGTTAACGCAAACAGCACGCCCTTCTGCACCCAGATGGCCACGTCGACGCCGCGCATGCTCACTGTTCTGGGCGGCTCTCCTTCTTCCAGGCGCGGCAGATCCCGGTAGGCGTCGCGGTCGTAGGGCGCCTGATACAGGGTATGGAGGCTGCCGTCGGGCTCGAACCGATAGTTGAACTGTGCCGCCGGCCGGCCCAGTAACGAGCAGTAGCGACCGCCGGTGAGTGTCCAGCGCTCGGCGGCGATCGCGGGAACAACCGGACGGAAGTCGAGCTTGTCGAAGTAGGCGGCGATCTCGGGGAACGAGCTGCCATGCACTTCGGCGGGCTGACCCCGTAGGTGGTTGGCCGCGACTTCGTCCGCGATACGTTCCTCGAGAAGACCTGAGGGCAGTAATATCACCATCAGCAGGGCCGCCGTTATAGCCACCGCGCCCAGGCCGGTAAAAACGGGCCATAGCCGACGTTGTGGCGTGGACTGCATGGCCATCAAGGCATCCACTCGCGCTTCATCCAAGGTTTCCTTGGCGATAAAATCACGAACAGTCTGACGGGCGTTTTTCATCGCTCCTCCCGCGCATCGTGCCGCGGCTCGGACTGTAGTCTTTGCCTTAGCCGGTGAACCCGAGACAACAGGGTGCCTTTGGGTATTTCCAAGTGGTCGGCAATTTCAGCAATGGTTCTGCCTTCCACTGCCCAGAGATAGAGTAGCTCCCGTTCCTGTGGCTGCAGCCGTGACCAGATGTGGGCTAACTGATCCTGGTCAATCACCATGTCTTCCAGAGAGCGCTGCCCATCCATTTCGACCGTTGGTTGTCGCTGGTGCCGTTCTATCACCTCGTTGTGCCGGCAATGGTCGTAGAAGACGTTACGCAAGGTACGTTTAGCGAAGGCCAGAGGTGAATCCGCCGGCGGCGCCATGCGTCCCCGGCGGAGCAGCTTCTCCAGAGTGTCCTGGACCAAATCGGCGGCTTGCTCTCTCTCGCCGGTGAGTGCGTAGGCATACTGAAACAGGCGATTGAGGTTGGCCCGATTAAATCGCATCGTGGCAACCCTGAATCCAGCCTAGCCGGACAAGCTGTCGGCGGGCGGCCGTGGGCAGCCGCTGACGTTCCGAGCGCGACCGGGAAAGGGCAATGAGTTGCATGTAGAGGTCCGTATCGATCGCGGTGACCGCCGGTCTTTGTTCGCTCGGTGGGCGTGCCACGACCAGATAACCCGGCCCATCCTGTGCGGCTGGGTTCCCCAGCACGGCGTTGAGACCGTGCGGCAGGCGTTGAACCGCGGCGGTGGGCGCGATGCGATGGGCACCGATCAGCTTGTAGGGCGCCTTGTCGGCTTCGCCGATACCGATCAGCTGTCGCAACTGCTCCACCGCCAGAAGTGCGTGCCAGAGGTTTCTTGTATCCCAGGGCTCGATGGCCGCTATGTGGCCCGCCCGCCAGGCGCGGAGCAGAGCATCGCTTTCGTGCTCCAGGTCCGCGCAACGGGAGAGGCCGGCTCTCAGCCAGGCCCCCACCATTGTTTCGAAAGCATCCGGTTGCTTTTCTCTCGCGAGCGGGAAGGTCTGCTCCAGGGCCCGCCGGCGAATACCAGTGAGGTTGCGGCTATGGGCGCGCAGCCTGGGCGCCGGGGCCAGGCTGTCGTCAGCGCCATGGGTTATGGCGCTGACCAACCGCTCTTGCCAAGCCGACAGTTCCTCTGGCACCTCAGCAAAAGGTGGTTGTTGTGGGGTGTCAGGCGGCATCCCGGGCCCCCAGCCAATGATGTTGAAGCCGTTGCCTCAGGCCCTGAAGCTCGGATAACGGTGGGAGGTTCTGATCCCATTCGAGCAATACCGGCGCCGAGGGTCGCTCCCGTGCGCATAGAGCGAGCAGATCCATCACGGGGGGCTTTGGGGTGCCTTCGTGGGTATCCAGCAGCCAGCCGCCTTGATCCGCGCATCCCGCCACGTGAATCTGCGCCACGCGTGACCAGGGTATCTCGGCTGTCAGGGTCTCCAGAGAGTCCTGGAAATTAACTGAATTCACATACAGGTTGTTGATGTCTAAAAGCACACCGCAGCCGGTAAGTGCGGCGAGCTTGGACAAGAAAGGCAGGTCTCGCCAGCTGCTGTTCTCCGAGCGCACGTAGCAACTGATGTTCTCTAGCAGTAGAGGCCGCTCCAGACGGTTCTGAATGTAATCGACCCTTCTGGCGATATAATCCAGCGTGGCCGGGGTATACGGCACCGGCAGAAGATCATGAAGGTGCGCGGCTCCATGGCGGCAAAACGCCAGATGATCTGACACCGATTGCGCGTTGAATCGGTGGGCCAGCTCCGAAACGCGATCCAGATAGCCGTCGTCCAATGGCTCCGAGCCGGCCACCGACATGCCCACGCAATGCAGGGCCGTTGGCACTCCCGCGCACAGTTCATCCGTTTTCGCGTGCCCGACACCATCGTTGCTCAAATAGTTGTCGGCCAGCACCTCGATCCAGGGTGGCGGGTTGTCGCTGGCCAGAAGATCATCCAGGTGCGGGAAACGCAGCCCGAGGCCAACACCTTGCAATGGCGGCATGAAAGACTCCCTACGGAATCCCCGCCCCGGGAGGCGGGGGTATAGCATCACTTCTTGGCGGGTTTGACCTTGGCGACTTCGCCGCCGACGATCTTGTCGCAGGTGCCTTCGGGAACGTACACCCATTCGTTAGGGTCGCTGTCCTCGTCGGCCATGCCGGCGCAGTCATGCTTGCCGTTCAGGGCTCCGCAGTCATTTTTTCCCGCCTCGGCGATGCCGGCGCACTTCTCCCAAGCCTCGGGCTGGTCCGGAACAGCCAGTGCCTGGCCGCTAAGAAGCGCACCCAGCGTCACGACGCCGGCGGCACTGATCACTCTCTTTTCAGTCTTGTTCATAGTCTGCGTCCTGTGTCTCGTGTTGTTTCATGGCAGGATTCCTCGATCCTTCTACTAAGACGTGTCGGATTGCTGTTTGATTGCATGGATTGGTTCTGTAACAAAAGTGAAGGCGGCGCATCGAAAGACATTAAATCCGGATTGTGGGAATTAACGACAATGATAAAACTGCCTGTCCTGGTGATGGCATTGTTGGCTCTGGCCGGTTGTGGAACACGTGAAGACTCCTTGGTGATCACCGGCTCCAGCACCATCGCCCCTTTGATGACCGAGTTGGCGGAGCGTTACGAAGAAACAACGGGTGTGCAGGTCGATGTTCAGAGCGGTGGTTCCGGGCGCGGTATCAGCGATACCCGTCAGGGGTTGGCGGATTTCGGCATGGTCAGCCGTGCTCTGAAAGCGGAAGAGGGCGATCTCACCGCGCATCTGATCGGCCGCGATGGCATCGCTATGATCGTTAATGCGTTGAATCCGGTGACCCGCCTTAATGATGCGCAAATCGTTGCCATCTACACCGGTGAACAGCAAAGCTGGTCCGCATTCGGCGGCAATGATGCTGCCATTAACGTGGTCCACAAGGCGGATGGCCGCTCTACTCAGGAGCTGTTTTTGGAGCACTTTGGTTTGAGTAATGATCGGGTAAAGCCGGACATGGTCATTGGTGAAAACCAGCAGGGCATCAAAGCGGTGGCGGGCGATGTGAATGCTATCGGCTATGTGTCCATCGGCACCGCCATCTACGAGGCGGATGCGGGGGCACCGCTGCGGTTGCTGCCCCTCTCCGGCGTGCCGGCCACGCTGGAGCAGGTGGACCAGGGCCATTACCCGCTAAGCCGGGAACTGAACTTGGTCAGCCAGGGTGAGCTGTCGGATGCGGCGAGCGAGTTCCTGGCTTTTATTACCGATCCGGGCCAGGCCGGGATTTACCATGATTACTATTTCCTCCCGGTTTCACGCTGATTCGCTGTTGACCTGGCTGTTGCGCCTCACCGGCGCGGCGGCGGTGCTGGTGCTGGGCGGCATTATCGCGGTGCTGCTGATCCAGTCGGCCCCTTTTATGCTGGAGCACGGCTCGGCCCTGTGGCGCAACGACTGGCAGCCCGGTCAGGCCCGTTACGGGATGGCCGCCATGATTGCCGGCTCCATTGTGGTGAGCGTGCTGGCGCTGGTGATCGCCGGCCCGGTGGCGGTCTTGCTGGCGGCCTGGCTACGTTACTTCGCGCCGTCGGTCCGCCGGCCGGTGCTGACTCTGGTAGAGCTGATGGCGGGGATTCCCTCGGTGGTCTATGGCCTGTGGGGGATGCTGGTGTTGGTGCCCTGGATCAACCGGTTGGCCCCGCCCGGGGCCTCCTGGTTGGCCGCATCGCTGGTACTGGCGCTGATGATCCTGCCCCTGGCTCTGCTGGTCACCGATACCGCGCTTGGCCAGTTGCCGGCCCGTTATCTGCAGGCCGGGCAGGCCCTGTCCTTGTCTCGGGTGGGTATGCTGCGCCGGGTGCTGTTGCCCCAGGCCGGGCCGGCCATTGTCAGTGGTCTGGTACTGCAATTTGGCCGCGCCCTGGGCGAGACCATGGCGGTGCTGATGGTGGCGGGCAATGTGGTGCGGTGGCCCACATCCCTGTTCGACCCGGTGCGCACCCTCACCGCCAATATTGCCGTGGAAATGGCCTATGCCACCGGCGATCACCGGGTGGCGCTGTTTGCCAGCGGTCTTTTGCTGTTACTGGTCACGGCGGTGCTGTTGGCCTTGAGCTGGCGTTTACGGGGAGAGCGGCATGAGATGGCCTGACCGCCTCGCCGGCGTGATTGGCGCGCTGCTGTTGCTGGCGGTGCTGGTGCCCATGGGGTTAATGCTGTGGTCCCTGCTGGAGCAGGGCGCTGGTGTGATTTCCGTGGACTTTTTGCTGGATGACCCGCGCCAGGCGGGTCGCGCCGGCGGTATTGCCGCGCTACTGGTCAGCACCGGCTGGATTCTGGCGGTGTGCCTGTTGGTGGCGGCGCCGATGGGCTTGGGCTGTGCGCTTTATCTCAGTGAACAGGTTCCGGCCGGCACCCGTCGTGCCCAGTGGCTGGGTGGGACGCTGGATATGCTGGCGGCGGTGCCCTCCATCGTCTATGGCCTGTTCGGTTACCAGTTTTTCGCCATCAGTCTGGGGCTGGGCTTTTCCATTCTCAGTGGGGGGCTGGCATTGGCGCTGATGGTGTTGCCGCTGATGATTCGCAGCGCCGAGCAGGCCCTGCGGGCGGTGCCGTTTTCCTACCGGCAGGCTGGCGAGGCCCTGTCGATCAGCCGCTGGGGCTGGGTCAGGCGCATCCTGATACCCCAGGCGGCGCCGGGGATTGCGGTGGGGATTATTCTCAGCATTGGCCGGGCGCTGGCGGAAACCGCGGTGCTGCTGTTCACCGCCGGCTATGTGCTGCGACGGCCGGATTCGCTGCTGGATTCCGGCCGTGCCTTGAGTGTGCATATCTACGATCTGGCCATGAATGTGCCTGGCGGCATGCCCCGGGCAGCGGCCACCGGCCTGGTGCTGGTGGCCATTCTGGTCATACTGAATCTGCTGGTGCGGCGCTGGCTGCACCCGGCCCAAGGAGCCTGGCAATGACCTCCCTAACTCTGGAACTGCAACAGGTGTCGGTGTATTACGGCAATCAGGCCGCCATCGAGCAGGCCAGCCTGAGTGTGCGTGCCGGCGAGTTGATGGCCCTGGTGGGCCCCAGCGGTTGTGGCAAAAGCAGCCTGCTGGCCAGCATCAACCGCATGACCGACGGCATCCCCGGATGCCGGGTCAGCGGCACGGTCTTACTTGGCGGCGACGCCCTTTCTGCGAGCCAGGATGCCGCGACTCTGCGCCGCCGAATCGGCATGGTGTTCCAGCAGCCGAATCCCTTTCCATTATCCATCATCGACAATCTGCGTTTCCCCCTGGCGGAGCACGGAGTGCCGCGTCGTGAACGCGACCGTCGGGCGGAGCAGGTGTTGCGGGCCGTGGGTCTGTGGGAGGAAGTCAAAGGCCGCTTGTCGCAGTCGGCACTGGGGTTGTCCGGTGGCCAGCAGCAGCGCCTGTGCATTGCCCGGGCGCTGGTGCTGGAGCCGCAGGTGCTGTTGCTGGACGAGCCCTGCTCGGCGCTGGACCCGGTATCCTCGAAAGTGGTGGAGGAGTTGATTGTCTCCCTGAAAGGCCGCTATACCCTGCTGATGGTTACCCACAACCTGGCCCAGGCCCGACGCATCGCCGACAGCGTGACAGTCTGCTGGATGCAAGAAGGCTGTGGCTGTGTGGTGGAGTCCAACGCCTGTCATCTGGTGTTCGAACATCCCAGTCATCCGATCACCGCCGCCTATTGTGCCGGCGCAGCAGGCTAGCGCCATGTGGCGGCTCTGGTTGCTGGTGGGGATCTTGATGGCCGGCTGTTCAGAGCCGCAACCGGATCTGCACTGGCTTTATAGCGAGGCCCGGGAAACCCGGGTGCCGCCGCCGGTGATTGTGGTGCCCGGCATCATGGGCAGTCGCCTGGTGGCGGCCGACGGTGAGGGGCAGGCAGGTGAGGAAGTCTGGCCGGGTGGTCTGGGGCGGCTGATGTTCTCCGATTATGGTGACCTGGCGCTGCCTCTGCCCGGTGAAACCCGGGCGGATGCCTTGCAAGTGACTGGCCTGTTCGATGGCGTCGCCGGGCGGGATTTTTACGGTCGCGTTGTACGCACGCTGGAAGATGCCGCCGGCTATCGGCGTACAGAGCCTGGTGCATCGGTGGACGGCCCGGCGGCACGCTACTATGTCTTCTCCTACGACTGGCGACAGGACAATTTGGCCACCGCCCGCCAGCTGCATGGGCTGATCGAGCAAATTCGTCGGGATCACGATGATCCGGCGCTGAAAGTGGATGTGATCGCCCACTCCATGGGTGGCTTGGTCCTGCGGTATTACATGCGTTACGGCACTGTGGATGTGTTGGGCAGCAACGACTTCCCGGTCAGCGGCGTGGGCGCCGAGCGGATTCATCGCCTGATCCTGCTGGGTACCCCGAACCTGGGGTCGATTACCGCCATGACCTCGTTGCTGGAAGGGCAGCGGGTGGGGCTGCGCCGGGTGCCGGCGGAGGTGATGCTGTCGTTCCCCTCCGTGTACCAGCTCATGCCCCATGCCTTGACGCCCTGGTTGGTCACTGAAACCGGCGAGCCGCTAACCCGTGACCAGTTTGATATCTATATCTGGAAGCGTTTTCAGATCGGCCCCTGGGATCCGGCACTGGAGGCACGGCTGGGTAAGGCGCGGGTGCAGGCGTTGCAGCGGGCCAGCCACCTTTATCTGGAAAGGGCGCGGCGGTTCTCCTGGGCGCTGACCGTGCCGGCGCCGCCGTCGCAGACCGAGATTCACCAGTTTGGTGGTGATTGCCACCCAACCCCCAGCCGCTTCCTGGTGGAGGAAATCGATGGAGAATCCCATTTGCGCTTATGGCCGCGCGAGGTGGCGAACTCCGTCTCCGGCCGGGACTATCAGCGCTGGATGCTGGCGCCTGGCGATGGGGTGGTCACCAAGGCATCGCTGCTGGCGCGCAATGTGCTCAACCCGGCCGTTCCCCGCCACCGCTTTATCCATTTTCCTGCTCGCAGTGCATTCTTCCTTTGTGAGCATCACGACCGGCTTACCGGCAATGTGAATTTTCAGGATAACCTGCTGCATGTGTTGTTAAGCGCGGACGGTTTATAGGCCTCATCCCGACACCAGCGCAAAGTCCGCTGATTCCTCATAGCCGGAATCCATTAGGTGCAGCCGTGGTGGTGGCCGGCGTATGTAACAAACCTGGATTGCCCGCATCCGTTGTGGAAATCAGCAAACCTATCGGGGTAAGTATGGACCGTCTTAATGATATCTGGCGTTCGTTGCGCAGCCTGCCGTTGTGGGTGCAGATCTGGGTGGCGGGCATTCTGGTGCCGGTGAATGTGCTGCCGTTTTTTCTGCTCGATACCCGGGTGGGGGTGGCCGGTGCGCTGGCGGCGCTGGTTGTGGTGGCCACCAATGGGCCCTTGATGTGGATCTACCGAGGCATGAACAAGGTGCTATCGATTCCGCACTTGATTGCCTGGGGGCCGCTGGAAATCTATCTGTTGATGCTGCTGGCCGGTAGCGGCTTCCGGGCTGAAGCGGGTGCCCTGGAACTGGGGCTGGCGGTGTTGCTGGTGGTGGTCAATGGCATCAGTCTGGCGTTCGATGTGATGGACAGCGCCAAGTGGGTGGCCGGCGACCGGGCCACGCCGGGCGTTGAAGTCGACAACTAATGATTCTGGCGAATGGCGGCAATACTGCTCCAGGCAGACACTCCCCACGGTACCAGATAGGTCAGCAACAATTGCCACAACGGTGGTAGCAAGCCCTGCCAGAGGGTAGGACCATGGTTGATCAGGACAAGCAGGGTGCCGACCAGAAGGCTGGTGCGCAGGGCCCGGCGTAACACGCCGGGGCTGCGCAAATTTTCGATCAGGCAGGGCAAGCAGATCATGTTCTCAGGCCCGCTGTTGGCGGAAGCGTTTGGCGATCCAGTAGTCCAGGCTTACGAAGCGGCCAGCACCTTGGAAGAATAACGCTAGCAGCATGATGAAATAGGTCGCCGCGAATTCAATACCGTTATTGAGAACGACAAAGTTGCCTTTCTCGGTGAGCCATCTGTACTGACCATGCTCACGGAGCAGGCCTCTGGCTGCCGTCAGCCGCTTTCCTACTTCTTCACTGTTTTCCAGGCTTTGCTGGGCCGCGGGGATGCCAACGGCCGCTAATGGCTGAGCCATGCTGGTTTCCGGGTTCGATGGTGCTATCGCGAACCAGCCATTGTCCCAATGCACGGAAAAGGCCGCTACCAGCATGGTGATCATCAAGGGAACGGCGAAGTAGCGAGTGACCAGGCCCGCGAGTAGAAAGAATCCACCCACCAATTCCGCGGCGGTGGCGAGGAATGCCATAACAGCGGGGAAAGGCAAGCCCAGCCCCCAGTCGGGGTTGCCGAACCAGGCGACGGTGGAATCGAAACTGCCCAATTTGTTCCAGCCTGCGGAAATAAACACGACAGAGAGAAAAAGCCGTATTAGGAGCGGCGCCAGGAAGTCCCATTTCCTGGTCCTATCGAGAAGGTCGTGAATGCGATTGGCGAAGGTCACTAAGCGGTTCATTGTTATTTTCCTTTATTGATGCTCAGAAGGTTGTCGTGGTCACGCAGAAGGTAAAGCGCGATACAGGCGGCCAGCATGGGCCAGGCCGCGAAGAACAGGAGGTTGTCGAACGGGTCCAGGTACTGCCGCCAGGAGGACAGTGTGGAAACGGTATGCATGGCGAGAACCAGGCCATAACTCAAGCGACGTAGCGCACCGAAAAGGAAGGCGATGATAACGACCATCTGCAGTGCGGCGACCACAGTCAAAAGACCACTTCCCAATCCTTCTATGCCGTAGAAGTTAGAGAATATCTTGCCGGCATGGCCAGGGTTAAGAAACTTGTCCAAAGTCCACATGAGCATCACTACAAAAATTCCCAGTCTCAGTAGAAGTAATGATGCGCCAAGCTTTTTCTCCATGATCGACTCCATTATTTCAGTTGTCCCGATTGGATCAGATGCATCATAGGGCGTCGCGTTACACTGATATTTTTATTTTTGTATTTGGATTTATATCGGCGAAAGGTGTAACGAAGTGGTGCTCCTTTCATCCAAGGATTGGATTTAGCAATACTCAAAAAGGAGTTGGATTATGAAAACCTTAACATTAACCCTAAGCATGATTGCCGCTCTTTCTGTATCCGGTGCCGTTACCGCGAGCGGTAGTATTTCCGGCGAGGCCGAGATTAACCGCCTTGCCGTAAACGGACCCGCCGGCCCGTCGTCTTCGTCCCTGGTGCTTTACCGGGACGAGTCCACGGCTGAGCTGTGCTATCAGCTGATTGATGAAGCAGTGGTCGACGGGCAGCGGGTATCCAGGTCGGTGGAGCAGGGGACCTGGGATGTCAGCAGGATCGCTTTCGATGGCGAGGACACTCTGTATATTCTTTCCCCGGATGATGGCGCCCCGGCACGCTATGCGTTGCGGAACTCGGCGGATTCTATGCAGTTTCTTGGTCGGTAGTCCCGCGGCCTGGTCTGGTTGCCCTCGAGCGGCCTTGGCGTGCAAGCGTCAAGGCCGCTTTTTTTATAAGACGAAAATCCACTTCCACGACCCAATAATAAAAAAGCCCCGCAAAATGGCGAAAGCGGGGCAATAAGGGGGATTGAATTCCAGGTCGATCAGCGCTTCTTTTCCCAGGAAAACTTTTCGAAGGGTTTATCAACCGGCGTCTCAGCGAGATGGTTGGTGTAGTTGCTCATGACCTTTTGAGCCAGGCCTAGAATGACATCCAGGACATGGCGCTGCTGATAGCCGGCATCCAAAAATGCCTTTACGTCTTCTTCGCTCAGGTTTCCATGCTGGCGCATCACTTTGAGCGTGAAGGTGCGGAGCGCCTCCAGCTTGTCATCGGGCAGGGCGGTTTCTTCGCGCAGCGCATCGATGACTTCATCGGACACCTTCATCGATTTAGCGATACCCGTGTGGGCGGGCACGCAATAGTGGCACTCGTTTTCCACGTTGATCGTTTGCCAGACCACGGTGATCTCGTCGGCATTGAAGCTCGATTCGCTGAACAGCCGGTGGAGGGTCTGATACGCCTCCAGCAATCCGGGTGCCTCGGCCATCACGGCATGAAGATTGGGGATCATTCCGAATGATTTTTTTGAGCCTTCCAATAGGGGGCGAGCCGCTTCCGGGGCGCTGGTCTCATCATGGAGTTTGAAATCCGTCATGCGTCTCTCCTTGATCATGGCGCGGGTCTCGCGCCAGTAAGCGATGCCAATTACGCTACCTGTTGTTGAGCGATCATTCAAGTTAAGATTGCGAGCATGTTCCTCAACCCCGAGTAGGTATGTCACGTCGCTCCCGTTACAGTCGCGCCGAGTCCCTGGACCGTGCCATGGACCTGTTCTGGTCCCGCGGATACCTGGGTACGTCCATGAAGGACCTGGAGGAGGGTCTGGATATGCGGCCAGGGAGCATCTATGCCGCCTTTGGCAGTAAAGAGCAGCTGTTTCTGGATGCCCTTGAATGGTATGCGACCGGGATGCAGGAAGAGATTGCCACCTTGATGGGCGATCGGCCTTTGGCGGAGGGGCTTGCTGCCTATTTTCAGGCGCTGGCGAAAGGCACGGCGTCCATCGGCGTGGGCAGGGCCTGTCTGATCGTAAGGTCCCTGCTCGAGGCCGCTGAAACTCAACCGGTGATTGTTCAGCGGGCGGAGGCGTTTCTCAGCCAGGCGGAATCCGGATTCAAAGAGCTGCTTGAAGCCGCGTCGGCGCGCGGGGAGATACCCCCGGATATCGATGGCCCCCGGCTGGCCCGCTATCTGCAAAGTCAGATCATGGGGCTGCGGGTCATTCTTCAGAGACCGGGGCTGAGTCCGGTGGCACGCCTGGCGTTGGCCGATGACATGTTGGCCGGTTTTCTTGCCGTGGTTGGTAAGCCCGGCGACACCTGAAACTTGTAGGGAGTGCTGTGATGGCACGACGCGTCATCGTCTTCGACGTCAACGAAACGCTGCTTGATCTGGGTGGCCTTGATGACCTTTTTGAGTCGATCTTTGGAGATGCGCTGGCCAGAAGCCAATGGTTCGCGCAATTGCTCAGCCTGTCGATGACCGCCACTATTGTTGAGGACTATCGCGATTTCTCATCGTTGGCCCGTGCTGCGTTGGATCAGGTGGTTGTCCGATATCGAGTGCAACCAGCCGAGCATGAGCTTCAGGTTCTCTTGCAGCGTATGCAGCAGTTGGCGCCACACCGTGATGCGCCCCCGGCCTTGGAATGCCTGAGGGCCGGTGGGTTTCGCTTGGCGGCGCTGACCAACTCGGCCCCGAGCGTGGCTCGTGCGCAGTTGCGGTATGCCGGGCTGGATGACTTTTTTGAGGCCATCCTGTCAGTGGATGAAGTACGCCGCTTCAAGCCGGCCCCGGCGCCCTATCGCATGGCTGCCCGCCATATGCAGGTGAGCATATCGGAATTGCGCATGGTTGCGGCGCACGATTGGGACATCATCGGTGCCATGGCGGCTGGATGCCGAGGGGCCTTTGTGGCGCGCGGGGGCGTCGCGTTTCCGGCTCATGCGCCCCGGCCCGATGTGTGTGAATTGAGCCTCGAAGGGGTGGCCGAAGCGATTCTTCGCGTGGACAGTTAGTCGGTGGTTTGCTTGCTGTGATGGACGCAGTCCAGGACTGCTTGCACCTGGTCGTCGTGCGCGGTCGGTGATTCGCGATGGCGCAGGTGGGCGGTAAGCGCCCGCAGCTGGCGCACGTAGCGTCGGCAGTGTCGGCACATAAGCAAATGCATGTTTAGAGACAGGCGCTCGCGGCGGGATAACGGTGTTCCGTCGACCAAGGCGTCGGCGCGCAGTTCCACTTCCTGGCATTTCAACATTCGCCGGTCTCCTGAAAACGATCCACCATCTCGAACAAGCGGGCGCGGGCGCGGTGCACGAGGACTCGAACATTGGATGCGCTGACGTCCATGATGTTACAGATGTCGTTGAAATCCAGGCCCTGGATGTCGCGCAGCTGTAGTGCCAGGCGCTGATTGTCCGGCATCGCGGTGATGTGGCTTTCCAGGCAGTGTTGCAGCTCGTCGCGGGTGAGCAGGGCGTCCGGGCCGCTCAGGGCCCAGGCCCGGGGCGGCTCCTGCCAGTGCCCGTTGGCGTTGAAACGATGCGCCAGGGCGTCGGCGGCGCCTTCTTCGGTGGGGTCGAACTGAACTTCACGGCCGCCCTTGCGCAGCTGCATGCGCGCCTGATTGATCACGATGCGGGTCAGCCAGGTGAGCAGGGCACTGCGGCCCTCGAATTTGGGCAGCGCCCGGTGGGCGGCGATCCAGCCGTCCTGGACCGCCTCTTCCGCGTCCGCCGGCTGAAGCATCGTCCGCGCGGCGCCCAGCAGACGCGGATGGTAGTGCTTGACCACCAGAGCGAACGCAGCCCGGTCACCCGCCCGCAGGCGTTCGATGAACTCGGGGGTTTCCAGATCTGGATTCGCCATGGGCTCTCAGTCGCTCCCTGTTAAACCTCGATGCGCTTGTACTTCATGCGCTTGGGCTGCAAGGCCTCGTCACCGAGCTGCTTGCGGCGGTATTCCTCGAACTCGGTGTAGGAGCCCTCGAACCACTCCACCTGGGCGGCGCCTTCGAAAGCCAGGATGTGCGTGGCCACCCGGTCCAGGAACCAGCGGTCGTGGGAAATCACGATGGCGCAGCCGGGGAAGGTGAGCAGTGCTTCTTCCAGCGCCCGCAGGGTTTCCACGTCCAGGTCGTTGGTGGGCTCATCGAGCAGCAGCACGTTGGCGCCCTGCTTGAGCAGCTTGGCCAGGTGCAGGCGGTTGCGCTCACCCCCGGACAGGTCGCCGACCCGCTTCTGCTGGTCGCCGCCCTTGAAGTTGAAGCGGCCCAGGTAGGCGCGGCTGGGCACCTCGTAGTTGCCGATGCGCAGGATGTCGTTGCCGTCGGACACTTCTTCCCAGACGGTCTTGTTGGCGTCCAGGTCCTCGCGGCTCTGGTCCACGTAGGCCAGGTCCACGGTGTCGCCCACCTCGATGTCGCCGGAATCCGGGGTTTCCTCGCCGGCAAACATGCGGAACAGGGTGGTCTTACCCGCGCCGTTGGGGCCGATGATGCCGACAATGGCGCCGCGCGGCACCGAGAAGCTCAGGTCTTCATAGAGCAGCTTGCCGTCGAACTGCTTGGAGACGCCGTTGATCTCGAACACTTTCTCGCCGAGGCGCTCGCCCGGCGGAATGTACAGTTCCTGGGTCTCGTTGCGCTTCTGGAAGTCCTGGCTGGCCAGCTCCTCGAAGGCGCTGACGCGGGCCTTGTTCTTGGCGCGGCGGCCCTTGGGGTTCTGGCGCACCCATTCCAGCTCTTTCTCCACCGTCTTGCGGTGGGCGCTTTCCTTCTTCTCTTCCTGCTCCAGGCGCTGCTCCTTCTGTTCCAGCCAGGAGGAGTAGTTGCCCTTCCAGGGGATGCCGTGGCCCCGGTCCAGCTCGAGAATCCACTCGCAGGAGTTGTCCAGGAAGTAGCGGTCGTGGGTCACCGCCACCACGGTGCCGGAGAACTCGTGCAGGAAGCGCTCCAGCCAGGCCACCGATTCGGCGTCCAGGTGGTTGGTGGGTTCGTCCAGCAGCAGCATGTCCGGGGCGCTCATCAGCAGGCGGCACAGCGCCACGCGGCGGCGCTCACCACCGGACAGGTTGGCCACGTTGGCGTCCCAGGGCGGCAGGCGCAGGGCGTCGGCGGCGATATCCAGGCGGCGCTCGATGTTGTGCGCGTCGGTGGCCTCGATAATGCCTTCCAGCTTCGCCTGTTCCTCGGCCAGTTTCTCGAAATCCGCGTCTTCCTCGGCGTAGGCGGCGTACACCTCTTCCAGGCGCTCCTGGGCGCCGCGGATCTCGGACAGGGACTCCTCGACGATCTCGCGCACGTTCTTGTCCGGGTCCAGCTCTGGTTCCTGGGGCAGGTAACCGATGTTGATACCCGGCTGCGGGCGCGCCTCGCCCAGGTAGTCCTTGTCGATGCCGGCCATGATGCGCAGCAGCGTGGATTTACCGGAGCCGTTGAGGCCCAGCACGCCGATCTTGGCGCCCGGGAAGAAGGACAGGGAGATGTCCTTGAGGATCTGTTTCTTAGGCGGGACAACCTTGCCCACCTTATCCATGGTGAAAATGTATTGGGCCATAAAAAGAGAGATGCCTGAAAACGTAAGAAAAGCCCGTATGACGGGGCACGGGCGGGTTGGCGCCTAAACTAACCGAACCCGCGCCGGGATGAAAGGGTGCCCTGCGGCCCGGCCGGCGCGCGCCGCGCCCGAGCAGGCTTAAGTTAGCGCACGCCTTGCCGATATCAGCCACGGAATCTGATTTTACTTTTGGGCCCGTGTCGCCCGTTCGCGCTGAGCAGGAGTTGTGCTGTGTTCGCTAAATTCAATCGCATCAATATCAAATACGGCGCCGCCTTTATTGGCGTGGCCCTGGCCTTGCTGGTGGTGGTGACCGCCAACGCCTTGCTGGTCAACTCGGTGAAGGAACGCATGGTGGAGGTCACCTCCACCCTCAATAAGGCGATTTCCCTGGTGTTGAACGCGGACCGCGATCTCTACCAGGCGCGCCTGGCGGAGATGGCCTATCTGCGCGGCATCCCCGGCACCCCGGAAGCCGAGAAGCAGATCGCCGCCTACGAGGAAAATGCCGCCCAGGCCAAAGAGCGCATCGAGAAAGTGGCCGGCTTGATGGCCAACTACGGCGACGTTTCCGACAGCGTGGCCCGGTTCGAGACCCTCTACAGCCGCTGGCGCGAGGAGTCCGGCCGGGTCTTCAGCCTGTACGCTAACGAAGACATCGGCGGCGCCATGGAGCAGGTTGATGGCGCCTCCCAGGAGACTTTCGAGCAACTGCGCACCTTCTACGACACCACCGGCCAGTCCGTGGACGCCCGCGTGCAGGAGCTGGAAACCGCCACTCTGGCCCAGGTCAGCCGTCAGCAAACCCTGGTGATCGGCTTCGCCGTGGTGGTCGGCCTGGTGGCCATCGCCATCGCCCTGATCGGCCCGCACCTGATGTCCAAGGCGATCCGCCAGGTGAGTGCGCGGATCCGCGAGATCACCGACGGCGACGGCGACCTCACCGCTCGGATCCAAAGCCATCGCGGCGACGAAATCGGCGACCTGGCCGAGCAGTTCAACCGCTTTATCGAGCGCATCGACACCACTCTGCAGTCCGTGCGCACCAGCACCCTGAGCGTCAATCGGGCCTCCGATGAGATCGCCAAGGGCAGCCAGGAGCTGGCCTCGCGCACCGAGCAGTCCGCCGCCAACCTGCAGCAGACCTCCGCCTCCATGGAGCAGATCACCACCACCGTGCGCAACACCTCCGACGCCGCCCGCCAGGCCGACGAGCTGGTGCAGTCCACCGTGCAGGTGGCGCGGCGCGGCCAGGACGCCATGCGTGAAGTGGAAACCACCATGGGCGAGATCAGTGCCTCTTCGGAGAAGATCAACGAAATCATCACCCTGATCGACGGCATCGCCTTCCAGACCAACATCCTGGCCCTGAACGCCTCGGTGGAAGCGGCCCGGGCCGGCGAGCACGGCCGTGGCTTCGCCGTGGTGGCCCAGGAAGTGCGCACCCTGGCCGGCCGCTCCGGCGACGCCTCCCGGGAGATCCGCGAGCTGGTGGACCGCTCCGTGACCAGCACCCAGACCGGCGCCGGCTTGGTCAAGAACGCCGGGCGCACCATGGAAGACATCGTCGCCAGCATCGACAAGGTCACCCGCGTGATCAGCGAGATCAGCACCGGCGCCCAGGAGCAGAGCCAGGGCATCGGACAGGTGAACACCGCCGTCGCCGAGCTGGACACCATGACCCAGCACAACGCCTCCATGGTGGAAGAGACCAGCTCCGCCGCCGAAGGCATGCGCCACCAGGCCGAGCAGCTCACCGCGCTGATCGCCAGCTTCCGTCTCAGCGGCCAGATTCCGGAGGGCGAGGACGACGAGCCACCGGTGCTGCGTGCGGTGCCCTCGGAGCGCCATGGCGTAGAGAACCGCGCCGCCTGATCCAAGGCGGTTGCCGCCGGGGGGGGTGAGCGGTTAAGACTGGTCGCCGCGGCGACTCAGTCGTTCAGGAGGTGGTCCCCCCCGGCGGCTCAGTCCGCTGTTCAGCAGCAGGCGGATCACGTCCTGCTGTTTGCTCACGCCCAGCTTGCAGAAGATGCTTTTAAGTTGGGATCGAACCGTTTCCTTGTCGACCTGATTCCGGGCGGCAATCTCCTGAAGCGACAAGCCGTTGACCAGAGCGGTGGCGACACCGGCCTCGGCGCGGGTCAGATTGAACAGCGCCGCCAAATCCGTTTCCGAGGTGTAGAAAGGGCCGCCCGGGTCGGACACGTACAGCACGATTTCCCCGTCGCCGTAGATTTCGGAAAGCGGTTCCAGGGTTTCGTCACGCCGGGCTGCCACGACGATCAGAGGGTGAGGGCGTTCCGGGTGGTGCAATCCCACCGCCTGCTGGCTGCAGTCGCCCTGGCGCAGATCGGCGACCACGGCCCACAGCTGCGCCGCGTCCCGTGGATAATGGGTACGCAGTCTGTCCCCTTCGAGCCACAACGCCGGGTGCTGCGACAGAATGCGTTCGCCCACCGCGTTGTGATAGGTGACCCGGTCCTGCCGGTTCAACACCACCACGCCGTGCATCAACTCGGCCAACACCGACTGCAGCGAGGCGGCGCGATACTTCGCCTGGTGCAGCGCCTTCTGGATGCGCAGGGCGCGCTGGAAATGGGGTGCCAGCACGTCCAGCAGCCGCAGCTCCCGGTCGCTGAACGGCTCGGCCTGGAACGAGCGGTGAATGCCAATGCCGGCGTGCCACTCCTCATCGTTGAACAGGCTGATGGCGGCCACATACCCCAGATCATTGGGTTTCATGATCAGCCGGTAGTAGAGCGGATTTTCCAGCTTCTGGTCGGTATGCCGGGCCACCTGAGCCGCTTCCGCCACCGGGCGTCCGGCCTGGATGCGGTAAATCGGGTCGTGTTTGGAAAGGCCGAGCCGGTAGGTCGCCTCGGCAAACCTGGGCAGGCCGTAGTGCGCCAGCAGGTAGCGCTTGCCCATCGTGTGGTCTTCCACGTGGATGCCGCCGGATTTGGCGTTCAGCAGTTCGCAGAGCCTGGTCAGCACCGTATCCCAGTGCTCTGGCCGGTACGACGCCTCGTAAACATCTCCGATGAATGACAGCAAGCCTTCCTGCGCGGCCAAATTACACCCCGGTGCGGATCCCCATTGTTGGTTAAGGGAGATAGCAAAAGTCTTATGAACGGTCAAACCTGTGACCGGCATCACATTGACCGAAGCGCCGGAAGGCGCCGACGCGTGAATACGGTTCGCGTCGGGATGAAAGCAACTCAAGTGCCAACCGGCCCCCTTTTTGGTTAGAATACGCGCCCCTGATCCCGCAATCCGACCCACAGGTAGCCCATGTTCTCTAAATCCATGTCCATCGCCGAGTTCGACCCGGAAATCCAGGCCGCCATCGACGCCGAGCGCGAGCGCCAGGAGCAGCACATCGAGCTGATCGCCTCCGAGAACTACGCCTCGCCCCGGGCCATGGAAGCCCAGGGCTCCGTACTCACCAACAAGTACGCCGAGGGCTACCCGGGCAAGCGCTACTACGGCGGTTGCGAAAACGTGGACGTGGTCGAGAACCTGGCCATCGAGCGCGCCTGTGAGCTGTTCGGCGCCGACTGGGCCAACGTCCAGCCCCATGCCGGCTCCCAGGCCAACGCGGCGGTCTACATGGCGGTGCTCAAGCCCGGCGACACCGTGCTCGGCATGAGCCTGGACGCCGGCGGCCACCTGACCCACGGCGCCAAGCCGAACTTCTCCGGCAAGATGTACAACGCCGTCCAGTACGGCCTGGACAACGACACCGGCCTGATCGACTACGACCAGGTGGAAAAACTGGCCCGCGAGCACCAGCCGAAGATGATCGTGGCCGGCTTCTCCGCCTACTCCCAGATCGTCGACTGGCAGCGCTTCCGTGACATCGCCGACGAAGTGGGCGCTATTCTGCTGGTGGACATGGCCCACGTGGCCGGTCTGGTCGCCGCCGGGGTTTACCCCAGCCCGGTGGGCATCGCCGACATCACCACCACCACCACCCACAAGACCCTGGGCGGCCCGCGCGGCGGCCTGATCATGGGCAAGGCCAACGACGACCTGCAGAAGAAGATCAACTCCGCTGTTTTCCCCGGCGGCCAGGGCGGCCCGCTTGAGCACGTCATCGCCGCCAAGGCGATCTGCTTCAAGGAAGCCATGGACCCGGCCTTCAAGACCTACCAGCAGCAGGTGGTGAAGAACGCCAAGGCGATGGCCAAGGTGTTCATCGACCGTGGCTTCGACGTGGTCTCCAACGGCACCGAAAACCATCTGTTCCTGCTCAGCCTGGTTAAGCAGGACATCACCGGCAAGGACGCGGACGCCGCCCTCGGCCGCGCCCACATCACCGTCAACAAAAACGCCGTGCCCAACGACCCGCGCTCGCCGTTCGTCACCTCCGGCCTGCGCATCGGCTCCCCGGCCATCACCCGCCGCGGCTTCAATGAAGCCGACGCCACCGAACTGGCCGGCTGGATCTGCGACATCCTCGACAACATGGGCGACGAAAGCGTGATCGACGAAGTGCGCGGCAAGGTCGGTGAGATCTGTAAGCGGCTGCCCGTTTACGAGCGCTAAAAACCGATACAGGATGCAGGATACAGGATGCAGGACGACCGTGGGATCGATCGGTTTTCCCTGTATCCTGTAGCCTGAATCCTGTATCGCGGCCGAAGGCCGCTCCGGAGAATCCATGTACTGCCCGTTTTGTGCTGCTCAAGACACCAAAGTCATCGACTCGCGTCTGGTCGCGGACGGCGGGCAGGTGCGCCGGCGCCGGGAGTGCCTGAGCTGTAACGAGCGCTTCACCACCTTCGAGACCGCCGAGCTGGTGATGCCCCGGGTGATCAAGTCCGACGGCACCCGCGAGCCGTTCAACGAGCAGAAGCTGCGCGCCGGCATGCTGCGCGCCCTGGAAAAGCGGCCGGTGAGCGTGGAGGATCTGGAAGCGGCGATCAGCCGGCTCTGCCACCGTCTGCGCGCCACCGGCGAGCGGGAAGTGCCGGCCCGACAGGTGGGCGGCTTCGTGATGGAAGCCCTGCAGCAGCTGGACGACGTGGCCTATGTGCGCTTCGCCTCGGTCTATCGCAGCTTCCAGGACATTTCCGAATTCGCCGCCGAGGTGGACCGCCTGCGCGGCCGCGCCGGCGGCGGCGAGCCACAAGACGACGATACCCCGCAGCAATGAGCGCCGGGCGGTTCAGCGACTTTGACCATCAGTGCATGGCCCGGGCTCTGGAACTGGCCCGGCGCGCGCTCTATACCACCGACCCCAACCCGCGCGTGGGCTGTGTGCTGGCCCATGACGGCCTGATCATCGCCGAGGGCTTCCACGCCCGGGCCGGCGACCCCCACGCGGAGCGCAACGCGCTGGCCACCGCCGGCGAGCACGCCCGCGGCGCCACCGCCTACGTCACCCTGGAACCCTGCTCCCACACCGGCCGCACTGGCCCTTGCGCGGACGCCCTGATCGAGGCCGGCGTGGCCCGGGTGGTGGCGGCCATGGAAGACCCCAACCCCCAGGTGGCCGGCAGCGGCCTGCAACGGCTCCGCGAGGCCGGCATCCAGGTGGACGCCGGGCTGCAGGAAGCGGACGCCCGCGCCCTGAACCCCGGCTTTATTCTGCGCATGAGCCAGGGGCGGCCGCTGATCCGCATCAAGGCCGCCGCCAGCCTGGACGGCCGCACGGCCATGGCCAGCGGCGAATCCCAGTGGATCACCGGCCCCGAGGCCCGCGAGGATGTGCAGCGGCTGCGCGCGCGCAGCAGCGCCATCGTCACCGGTATCGGCACGGTGCTGGCGGACCGGCCCTCCTACACCGTGCGTCCGGAGCAGTGGCGCCAGGGCGAGTACGCCGACGGCCCGGTGCGTGCACCGCTGCGGGTGATCCTTGACCCGGCCCTGCGTACCCCGGTGGACAGCCCGGTGGTGACCGCCGACGGCCCCTGCCTGATTGCCCACGCCGACGACCCGGACGCCGCTCCGGACGACCGCCGCCGGGCGCTCGAACAGGCCGGCGTCGAGCTGCTGGCGCTGCCCCGCGCCCGCGCCGCCAGCGACCCCGCTGAACCCGGCGCCGCCAGCCGCGCCGAACGGCGCGGCCTCGACCTGCACGCCCTGATCGCCGAGCTGACCCGCCGCGAATGCAATGAAGTGCTGGTGGAGTGCGGCGCCACCCTGGCCGGTGCCTTCGTCCGCGAGGCGCTGTTCGACGAGCTCATCGTCTACCTGGCCCCCACGCTGCTGGGCGCCGACGCCCGCGGCCTGCTGGCTCTGCCGTTCGACCGCATGGATCAGCAGATCCGCCTGCAATGGAGTGATCTGCGCCGCGTCGGCGCCGACCTGCGTCTGACGCTGACCCGACCGTAAACGGAGGCGGCACATGACCCTGAACGTGGGGGTGTACCTGTACCCCGGTGTGGAACTGCTCGACTTCGCCGGCCCTTGTGAAGTGTTCACCACCGCCAACCGGCTGGCCCCGGAGGGCGCGCCGTTTTCGGTGTTCTCGGTGGCCGCTGAGCGGCGGCCGGCCACCAGCCGCGCGGGCGTGGTGATTCAGCCGGATTACAGCTTCGCGGATCATCCCCCGATCGACGTGGTGCTGGTGCCCGGCGGCGTGGTGGACGAGATCATGAACGAGGCGGCCGTGGTGGGCTGGATCGTTGAAGTCTCGGCGGCGGCGCGGCTGACCGCCTCGGTCTGCAACGGTGCCTTCCTGCTCGCCGCCGCCGGTGTCCTGGACGGCCGCCGGGTGACCACCCACTGGGAAGACATCGACGCCTTGCGCACCCGTTTCCCGGCGCTGATGGTGGAGGACGGGCCGCGCTGGGTGGATCAGGGCGACGTGGTCACCTCCGCCGGCTTTTCCGCGGGCCTTGATATGAGCCTGCATCTCGTGGAACGGTTACAGAGCCGTACCCTGGCCGCCGCCACGGCGCGGCAGATGGATTTTCACCGGGCGAGCTGATTTCGGGGGAGATCGCCGTCATGCAATGCCCCAAATGCGAGCACCCGCGAGGCGCCGGGCCCGGACCGCGCCGAGCGCCTGAAAGCGTTTTTCCAGAGCCTGCTGGTGCCACCGGATACCCTCTACCGTTACCCGGCCCTGTACGCGCTGCTCTGGGTGGGTCTGGTGGTGTGGGGCTGGAGCTACATCACACAGAGCCTCCACCAGCTCGGTTACCAGCCCGCCTTCCTGCACAACGTGAACCTGCCGTTCCACGAAGCCGGGCACGTGATCTTCGGTATTTTCGGTCAGTTCATCGGTTCCCTGGGCGGCACCCTGGGGCAGCTGCTGGTGCCGGTGATTTGCGGCATCGCCCTGCTGCGGCGCCACGACACCTTCGGCGCCAGCGTCTGCCTGTGGTGGTTCGGCGAGAACTTCCTCGATATCGCGCCCTACATGGCCGACGCCCGTGCCGGCGAGCTGCCGCTACTGGGCGGCAACTACGGCAAGTCCTCCCCCTACGGCTTCCATGATTGGGAATTCATTCTCGGCGAGACCGGGCTGCTGGCCTGGGACAAGACGCTGGCGGCGCTGACGCTGAACAGCGGCCGGGCGATCATGGTGCTGGCCATGGTGTGGGGCGCCTGGCTGCTATGGCGGGGCTGGCGTCGACAGCGCGGCTGACCTCAGGAGGCGATGGCGACCACGCCGCGGCCGCGGTCCTTGGCCTGGTACAGCGCCTGGTCGGCACGGCGCAGGGTGCGCCGCCAGTCGTCGTCGGTGAGCTCCGCGAACCCCATGCTGGCGCCGATGCGCAGGTCCTCGCTGTCGCCGGCGGGGATGCTTTCGAACGCCTCCAGCAGGCGCCGGGCGATGGAGTTCGCCGCGTCCGGGTTGGCGTCCGCCAGATACACCACGAACTCATCACCGCCCCAGCGGCAGGCGATATCGCCGTCGCGCATGGTGTCGTCGATGCGTTGGGCCACGGCGCGCAGTAGAGCGTCCCCGCGGGCATGGCCGAAACGGTCGTTGACCACCTTGAAGTGATCCAGGTCGATGAACAGCAGGCCGCCCCGGGCGTGGTCGCCAAGACCGTCCAGGTGGCTCTCCAGAAACGCCCGGTTGAACAGCCCTGAAAGCGGGTCCCGGGTGGCCTTGTCCGCCAGGTGCCGCAACTGGTGGTCGGTCTCGGTGCGCTCGCTGAGCGTGCGCGAATAATGAATCACCATGGCCGCCAGCGCCGCCACCTGGAACGCCACGAACCCCGGCGTCAGCGCGCTCAACGGCAGCAGCTCCATGCCCATCTCGCGCAGCGTGTCGTGCACCCCGGTAAGAAACACCAGCACGAAACCGATCACCGTCAGCCACCAGGCCAGGGTGCCGCCGGTGCGACGGGCGCGGCGCACCATCCGCCAGTTGGTATAGCTGAACACCACCATGCACAGCATGAAGAAGGGAGCGCCGGCGGCGCCGTAATCGGCGAATACCTGGCTGCCCTCGATGGTGGCCTGGTCGCTGGCGATGATCAGCGCCGGATGATCCACCCAAAGCAGCCCGGCCAACAGGGCACCCGCCAGATAGATCGCCGCCAGTCGCCAGCGCGGTTCACGGCGGTGGCGCAGCACCCGGTGCATGCAGATTAGCGCCGCCAGCCCCATCACCACTGCGCTCAGTGCCACGCGGTAGGGCGTCATCACCGCGTCCAGGTCGCCGGTCACGGCGTCGATACGCGAGGTCAGATCACCGGCGATGTACACCGTGGCGCACAGGTTGGCCAGGGCGAACTGTAGCGCCGCCGGCGCTTCCCGGTCGCGGTACAGATACAGCGCCAGGGTGAACACGCTCAGCAGCAGCAACAACGCCACGGCGGCGCCGGTGGCCATGATATTCAGCCACAGCGTCCAGGTATCCGTCCCGGCGCCGGCCAGGAAGGTGGAAGCAGAGTGTTCGGGCATGGTTTCCGGGGCGACTAAAAAATGAGCGGCAAGAATACCAAAAACGCCCGCTGAAACCGTTGTTTCTTCGTTTCAGCGCCCCGCCATGGACCAGCGGGGCAGGGCGTCGTTCCCTGAATGCCTCTTAGAAGCGGCCGTCACGCCATTATCATGTATCGCAAAACAGTCATTGGGCTGCTTTCAGGGCCGTGTAAGGAACTGTATATATTCGCCATATAAGCGTTAAAAACCCCATTTATCAGTGGCTTGGCGTTTGCGAGGCCGGCCCGAAGGACGCCTTCGCCCTAAATGATACATAAATAGTGTATTGACACTAAATTATGTGTCGTATAAAAATGAGCCCATACGTGGCACGACCGCCACAGCGGACAACGGAGGCGCCCCATGTACGCACAACAGGTGGATACCGGCAGTAAAGGTCTGAAAAATCGGGACGAAATGAGCCCGGAAGAGCGGCACTTTCAAGAGAAGGTGGACGCGGAGACCAAGATCGAGCCCAAGAACTGGATGCCCGACGGCTACCGCAAAACGCTGATTCGCCAGATCTCCCAGCATGCCCACTCCGAGATTGTCGGCATGCTGCCGGAGGGCAACTGGCTGACCCGGGCGCCGAGCCTCAAGCGCAAACTGCAGCTGATGGCCAAGATCCAGGACGAAGCCGGCCACGGCCTCTACCTGTACAGCGCCATGGAGACCCTGGGCGCTGACCGCGACGAAGAGATCGAAAAGCTGCACCGGGGCGAAGTGAAGTTCTCCTCCATCTTCACCTACCCCACGCTCAGCTGGGCGGACATGGGCGCCATCGGCTGGCTGGTCGACGGCGCCGCCATCGTCAACCAGGTGCCGCTGCAGCGCTGCTCCTACGGCCCCTACGCGCGGGCGATGATCCGCGTCTGCAAGGAAGAGAGCTTCCACCAGCGCCAGGGCTACGAAGTGCTGCTGACCATGATGCGCGAGGGCACCGACGAGCAGAAAGAGATGGTGCAGGACGCCATCAACCGCTTCTGGTGGCCCTCCTTGATGATGTTCGGCCCCTCCGACGACAACTCGCCCAACTCCGCCCAGTCCATGGCCTGGAAGATCAAGCGCCACAGCAACGACGAGCTGCGCCAGCGCTTCCTCGACCAGACCGTGCCGCAGCTGGAATTCCTCGGCTGCACCGCGCCGGACCCGGACCTGAAATGGAACGAGGAAACCGGCCACTACGACTTCGGCGCCATCGACTGGCAGGAATTCTTCGACGTGCTCAAGGGCCACAGTCCCACCGGCATCGAACGCATCCAACAGCGCAAAAGCGCCATCGACGACGGCAAGTGGGTGCGCGATGCCGCCGTCGCCTACGCCGAAAAGCAGAAGGCCAGCGCCGCCTGAACCGAATTAACCAACGAGAACCGAAATGGCTGAATGGACCCTCTTTGAAGTCTTTGTGCGCAGCAAGCACGGCCTCAACCACAAACACGTGGGCAGCGTGCACGCCGCCGACGCCACCATGGCGCTGAAAAACGCCCGCGAGCTCTACACCCGTCGCAACGAGGGCGTGAGTATCTGGGTGGTGCCCGCCGCGCAGATCACCGCCACCGCCGGCGACGAAAAAGACGCCTTCTTCGACCCGGCCGAAGACAAGGTCTACCGCCACGCCAGCTTCTACAAGCTGCCCCCGGAAGTGGATCAGATGTAATGAACGCACTCACTGAATACCTGCTGCGCCTCGCCGACACCGACATGGTGCTGGCCCAGCGCCTGTGCGAATGGTGCGGCAAGGCGCCGGCCCTGGAAGAAGAAGTGGCGATGATGAACGTGGGCCTGGACCTGCTCGGCCAGGCGCGCAACTGGTACGACTACGCCGCCGAACTGCTGGACGACGGCCGCGACGCCGACCAGCTCGCCTTCCGCCGTAACGAACGGGAATACCGCAACCTGCTGCTGGCGGAACACCCGCGCGGCGACTACGCGGTAACCACCGCCAAGCAGTTTTTCTTCGACGTCTGGCACCACCTGGTGCTGACGCGGCTCACCGAATCCAGCGACGAACGCATCGCCGGCCTGGCCGCCAAGAGCCTCAAGGAGGCCAGCTACCACCGCCGCCGCTCCACCGAGTGGATGCTGCGCCTGGGGCAGGGCACCGAAGAGAGCCATCGCCGCCTGGCCGACGCCGTGCAGAACCTGTGGCGCTTCACCTACGAGCTCACTGACACCGACGCCGTGGAAGACGAACTGGCGGAAGCCGGCATCGGCGCCGGCAACGTGGGTGACGCCTGGCGCGCGGAAGTGAGCCGGGTGCTGGAACAGGCCGGCCTGGACGTGCCCGAACCGGCGCGCCACTTCTACCTGGACGGCAAGAACGGCAAGCACACCGAACAGCTCGGTTTTCTGCTCGCCGAAATGCAGTACCTGCCGCGGGCCTATCCCGATGCCACCTGGTGAGCTGATTTTTCGTGAGCGGGCGGTCGTCACCGGCACGCCCCTGGGCGAAGCGGACCTGCCGCGCGCCTGGGACTGCCTGAGTGACGTGATGGACCCGGAAGTGCCGGTGGTCAGCGTTGTCGATCTGGGCATGATCCGCGCCGTGGAATGGGACAGCGACCACCTGCACGTGAAAGTGTCGCCCACCTATTCCGGCTGCCCGGCCACTGAAGTGATCGAGCGCGACGTGGAACAGGCGCTGGTCGAAACCGGCTTCCGCGACCCGCGCATCGAGCGGGTGCTGGCGCCGGCCTGGACCACCGACTGGATCACCGACAAAGGCCGCCAACAGCTCCGCGACTACGGCATCGCGCCGCCGGCGGTGGGAGAGGGCAGGGATACTCTGCTGGACCCCGGCCCCGCCGAGTGCCCGCACTGCGGCGGCACCGACACCCGGCGAATCAGTGAATTCGGCTCCACCGCCTGCAAGGCGCTCTACCAGTGCCGCCAGTGCCTGGAACCGTTCGACTACTTTAAGTGCCTCTGACCATGACTCAATTTCATTCCCTGACAATCCGCGAAGTGCGCCCGGAAACCCGCGAAGCGGTGTCCATCGCCTTCGACGTGCCGCCGGAACTGAACGACACCTTCCGTTTCACCCAGGGCCAGCACCTGATCGTGCGCACCCACATGGACGGCGAGGAAGTGCGCCGCTCCTACTCCATCTGCACCGGCGTCAACGACGGCGACCTGCGCGTGGCGGTGAAGAAAGTCCCCGGCGGCCGCTTCTCCGGCTTCGCCAACGGCGAACTCAAGGAAGGCGACACCCTGGAAGTCATGCCGCCCACCGGCCACTTCCACATCGACCTGGACCCACAACGCGAGGCGCACTACCTGGCGGTCGCGGCCGGCAGCGGCATCACGCCGATCCTGTCGATCATCAAGACCACGCTGGAAACCGAACCCAACAGCCGGTTCACCCTGATCTACGGCAACCGCTCCAGCGGCTCCACGCTGTTCCGCGAAGCGCTCAGCGACCTGAAAAACGCCTACCTGGGGCGGCTCAACATCATTTATATGTTCAGCCGCGAACAGCAGGACGTGGATCTCTACAACGGCCGCATCGACGCGCACAAATGCGACGCTATCTTCAGCCGCTGGCTCGATACCCCGAACCTGCACGCCGCCTTCCTCTGCGGCCCGCAATCCATGACGGAAACCGTCAAGGAGCGGCTGATCGCCAACGGCCTTGAAAAGCGCCGCGTGCACTTCGAGCTGTTCGGCGTGGAAGGGCAGCCGCAACGCAAACACCGCGCCCCGGAAGAAGTGGCCGACGACGAAGCCAAAACCGAAGTCTCGATCATTAGCGATGGCCGCCAGCTCGACTTCCGCGTACCCCGCGACAGCGTCAACATCCTCGACGCCGCCAACAAAGAAGGCGCCGACCTGCCGTTCTCCTGCAAGGCCGGCGTCTGCTCTACCTGCCGCTGCAAGGTGGTGGAAGGCGAAGTGGAGATGGACAACAACTTCGCCCTGGAAGATTACGAAATCGACGCGGGCTATGTGCTCTCGTGCCAGAGCTACCCGCTCACCGACAAAGTCGTCCTCGACTTCGACCAACCATAAGGAGCCTCCGAACGATGCCGGCGTCGTTTCCGCGGCTTGTGCCGCCCTGCAGGGCGCCACGATCGGCCCGCCCTCGGCGTTGTGGCCGCTTGACGTGGCGCCACCACGCCGGCGCGTCCACGCCTTGATGGCGGGCCGCTCGTGACGCCGGAAACGACGCCGGCACCGCCCGGAGGCTCCCGAGCGCACCAAACAACCGGCGACGGCCCAAGAGGCCGTCGTTTCATACGCAGATAGAAAGGAGCCACGCCATGACCGTTCTGCAAAGCTACCTCGCCGGCCAATGGCTCGGCAGCCAGCCCGGCAAACCGCTGGCCAGCGCCATCAACGGCGAGATCGTCGCTCACGCCCACGACGACACACCGGACTTCGGCGCCGCCGTCCATTACGGCCGCACCACCGGCGTCAAAGAACTGCTCAAGCTCGATTTCCAGCAACGCGCCGCCCGCCTCAAGGCCATGGCGCTGCACCTGCAGGAACACAGAAAAGAGCTCTACAAACTCTCGCGCCACACCGGCGCCACCAAAGGCGACAACGCCTTCGACATCGACGGCGGCTTCGGCACCCTGTTCGCCTACGCCAGCATGGGCCGCAAAGAGCTGCCCTCCGGCAACGTGGTCCACGAAGGTCCGGTGATCCCCCTCGGCAAGAACAACCACTTCGCCGGCACCCACATCCTGGTGCCGCGCGGCGGTGTTGCCGTGCACATCAACGCCTTCAACTTCCCGGTCTGGGGCATGCTGGAAAAGTTCGCCGCCAACTTCCTCGCCGGCATGCCCTGCTTCGTCAAACCGGCCACCGCCACCAGCTACGTCACCGAAGCCTGCGTGCGCCTCATGCAGGACTCCGGCGCGCTGCCCGAAGGTGCGCTGCAACTGGTGATCGGCGGCACCGGCGATCTGCTCGACCAGCTCGACGAACAGGACGTGATCACCTTCACCGGCTCCGCGGACACCGCCCGCAAACTGCGCGCGCACCCCAACGTCATCAACCGCTCCATCCCCTTCAACGCCGAAGCGGACTCGCTCAACAGCGCCATCCTCGCCCCGGACGTCACCCCCGACGACGAAGAGTTCGACCTGCTCGCCAAGGAAATCGTCCGCGAGATGACCGTCAAAGCCGGCCAGAAATGCACCGCCATCCGCCGCATCATGGTGCCCCAGCAGCACCTGGACGCCTTCGCCGACCGCCTGATCCAACGCCTGGAAAAAATCACCCTCGGCGACCCGGACGAAGAAGGCGTGCGCATGGGCGCGCTCGCCTCCCTCGCCCAAAAAGAAGACGTCTCCGCCGCCGTCAACGATCTACTCAACACCAGCGACTGCCTCTTCGGTGCCGACGGCGGCGCCGCTCCCATCGGCAAAGGCACCGAACACGGCGCCTTCTTCGCCCCGCGCCTGCTGCGCAGCCGCGACCCCCACGCCGACGGCGGCGCCCACGACATCGAAGCCTTCGGCCCCGTCAGCACCCTGATGGGCTACGGCGATCTCGACGAAGCCGTGGCCCTCGCCGCCAAAGGCAAAGGCAGCCTGGTCACCACCTTCGCCACCAAAGATCCGAACAACGCCGCCCGCGCCATCCCCGCGCTCGCCGCCCGCCACGGCCGCCTGCAAGTGCTCAACGCCGAAGCCGCCAAAGAATCCACCGGCCACGGCGCGCCCCTGCCCATGCTCAAGCACGGCGGCCCCGGCCGCGCCGGCGGCGGCGAAGAACTCGGTGGCATCCGCGCCGTTCACCACTACCTGCAACGCGCCGCCATCCAGGGCTCTCCGTCTATGCTCGCCGCCGTCACCGGCGAATACGTGCGCGGCGCCGACGTGCTCGAAACCGAAGTGCACCCCTTCCGCCGCCACTTCGACGACCTCGCCATCGGCGAATCCCTGCTCACCCACCGCCGCACCGTCACCGAAGCCGACATCGTCAACTTCGGCTGCCTCTCCGGCGACCACTTCTACATGCACTTCGACGAAATCGCCGCCAAAGACTCCCAATTCGGCAAACGCATCGCCCACGGCTACTTCCTGCTCTCCGCCGCCGCCGGCCTCTTCGTCTCCCCGGCCCCCGGCCCCGTGCTCGCCAACTACGGCCTCGACACCCTGCGCTTCATCAACCCCGTCGGCGCCGGCGACACCATCCAGGCCCGCCTCACCTGCAAACGCAAAATCGACCAGGGCAAAGCCGCCCCCGACGGCACCCCGCAAGGTGTGGTGGTTTGGGATGTTCAGGTGAAGAACCAGGACGACGAGCTGGTCGCCAGCTACGACATTCTGACGCTGGTGGCGAAGAAGAAAGGGGACGCCTAACTCATGTGGTGAGTTAGCCCTTACTCTTTAATTACAGACTTCCTTGGTGATGGCCGCTCCTTTTGGGGCGGCCTTTTTTTTATGGGCGTTCGGTCATAAAATGAACACTGTGATAGCTTTTTGGAGGGGCATGTCTTTGACGGATATTTTGACACTCGGTATTTCCTGCATGGCGCTTGTTCTGTCCGCGCTTTCATTTTCAAGGAATAAAAACATAAAAAATGATGACATTCTCATGGAGTCCTGTCGGGCCCTGCTGGATCATGCCTACTAGACTCTAGTTCAGGGCAGGCAGAATGATAACTATCCTGTGATAGACCGAGCACAGTGGTTGGCATCTGCTAGGGACATTCTGCGCTTCTACAAGATTAAATCTGAAATCAGGACGGATCCCTTCAAGCGACTTGTTGAAAATATCGAACTAGTCTATCGATACAAGTTTCAGAAAGTTTTGGATTTCCGGTATGTCAAGCGAGGAGGATATTTTATTCAAGGCAATGGAGGGGTGATAGAAATCAATTCCGCAGTCGTGATTGTAGAATTTTCTGAATGGAAAGAAGGAAGTTCTGACCCCATAGATGAATATAGCCCCGGTGAATTCCTTGGCAGCGAAAATAATCAGGCGAAGTACCCATCTCTTTTCAAAGCGGCAGGTCAAATCTCCAAATATAGAGAAATGCTCCCGTCTGATGCAGGCAGGTAGGATTTTGATCGGAGGCATCGTTGTTGCTATTATAGAAACACTGCCTCCGGGTGCGGCAACACCCGAAGACAGCTAACCATAACAGACTGAACAGGAGTCCATCATGGCTGAGCGCAATCATAAGCCACGCGCCCGCGTGGGTAAAAGCGGAACCCGCAAATCCAACCACGATTTCCCCTATACCCGGTACCTTAAAGTGCATCCTGGGCAATATTACCAATCCTTCGATCCCGTCCGCGTCCACCGCCTTAAGCAACCCAGGCCGCCTGTCCCCTGGGTTCACGTGAAGGGCTATTGGCTCGCCGAGGCCGGTTTCGGCGTCGGCACGCCGCTGGAGGTGGAAGTCAGCGAAGGTCGCCTGGTGATCTCGGTGGCCTCCGACCCCTCCAGTGCTTGACCCTCTCTATGCCGCCGCTTTGCCGGGCGGTGGCCCATAGTTTACCTTGTCTAGCGTGTGGGGCGACTTACGCAGCTTGTTATGGCGTTCCAGTAGTGGTCAATGTCGCATGGAGAGCGGGCAGGTCTCTTCGCCCCATGAATGGCGGTCTGCCGAAGGCGAGTCGTAATCGCTGTCGTTTGTTAGTACTAACAAACCCTGCGCAAGCTAGAGCAATCGACCATGGCAACCGAGCCTAGGAGACCGTCCACGCGGGCTGGCTCTGTCTGGGGAGTGTGATAAGGTTTCCGCCTTAAGAAATGGCTTTCTATCGCAATATCGATGAAAAGTAATGGACTTTAAGGACGGCATAAAAGGGACTTGAGCACATATGGCTTGCTTCTCGTGATCTCCTAACGGGGACGTAAAACGCTATCTGTAAAGCTCGTCATATTTCAGTACCTGGGAATCATGCGGAGGCTGACACGACACGCATTGCTCCGCTCAAATCTTAGAAAGCGAGGATTTGTCGCTGCCTGTCAAACTATAGAGCACTGACATCTGCCACGCACCAATGTCGCGCTGAAAAATCACTGTCCAAATAGACAGAGGGTGCTGCATGACCTAAACTCGGATTACTCCCAATGTAATGTTACATCGCGAATGTCACATGGTGATCCGAAATGGCGGTTGGTAAAAGCGGACGAATCGTTCTCGAAGTCGAGCCCGAATTTAAAAGAGAATTGTACGATGCCCTTCATAAGGACGGTAGAGCGCTTAAGCAATGGTTTCTCGAGAGCGCAGAAAGGTTCCTTAAAGAAAGAAGACAGTTAAACCTATTTGGTGAAGACGAGGAGCGTCATCCCGATGAAGTTAAATCCTGAGAAAGCTAGCTTTGGTCGGCATGAAACTTTCCCTCTTCGGTATGGCTGGTTGCCTAAAGGTTTTCAAGCTGTGCAGAAAGACCCTCATATATTTGAGAATGCCGATGAGGCAACAGTACGGATGGGGGTAGGAAAGAATATGGTCAATTCAATCCGGTTCTGGCTTCGGGCAACCGGGATGATGGCATCTAAAGATTATTCGTTAACGCAGTTGGGGAAAAAAATTCTAAACGACGAGAAGCCAAAAGGCTGGGACCCATATCTTGAAGACGAGGCTACCATATGGCTACTACATTGGCTGCTCGCGTCTAACGCAGAGCTAAGTACAACTTGGTTCTGGTTTTTTAATAGCTTCCACAAGCCGAAATTCACGGCGCAAGAGACGCAAGTGGCGCTTCGGGATTTCGTAAGAGGCAATGTAAAAAGCGCTGTGGCCACCACAACGTTGAAAAACGATGTGGCTGTTTTATTACGTATGTATGTGCAGTCAAAAGGCAATACGCGGACGCCTCTGGAGGATGCTTTGGATTCACCACTTTCCGTGCTTGGTTTGATAAGTCAGGAGCCAGGAGGAAAAAGCTATATGTCACAAGCTTCACCAAGGCACGGGCTACCAGAAGCTGTTCTTGCTTATGCAGTAATCGAATTGTTTGGCTATCGTGAAGTCCACGCATTGCCGTTAGAAGAGCTTATGTATAGTCGTCAAGGTTATGCCGCGCCGGGGGCCGTTTTCCGCCTTAGTGAATCAACCTTGGTTGGAAAGCTGGAAAGTCTTGTCGAGATGCTTCCAGGAATATTCGAAATTCGTGAAACAGCAGGTCTTCATCAGCTCTATCAATTAGATGAGGTTGACCCAATTAGAGTCCTTAACGCCCATTATCGATCAAGGCCCTTGGAGTCTGCAGCATGACTTTGGCCGGTAAGATATCAGTCAGCACCCACTACACGCGATCGATCAATGTTGAGCGGGATCAGAGTCAGCTCGATGTGGTGAAGTCTTACGTTCCTACCTCAAGGGCTCTGCGGACCTTGCAGCGCATCGTAGATGCATTTTCGGACGATCAGCATCCGAGGGCCTGGTCATTGATCGGACCCTATGGATCTGGGAAGTCCGCTTTCGGTATTTATGTGCGAGGTTTGCTGGCCGCTGCGGACTCAGACCTCGGAAAAGCCGCCCGCAATAGCCTTCGGAGTGTTTCTCCTGCTCTGGCGACTGCATTTGAGCAACAGGCCCAAGAAACTGAGGGCTACCTGCCAGTCATGGTGTCTGGGTCGCCGGAGCCCTTATCTCAGCGTCTAGTCGCCGCGATGTCAGCTGCCGCTTACTTGCGCTGGGGTGAAAAGCCGGGACCTAAACCTGCCATTGTGGAAAAGCTTGAGGAGGCTTCCAAGCAATCGTCTATTCCTGCGTCCGTGGTAATAGACTTGTTTGATGAGCTTGTTAGCAAATTGGAGAGGCAGAAAGGAGTAATTCGAGGTGGGGTTATTCTCGTAATCGATGAATTAGGTAAATTCTTCGAGTATGAAGCCCATCATTATGGCGCTAATGACATTTACATCCTTCAAGCCTTGGCAGAGTATGCTTGTGACTCTGGGCCGTCTACGGTGCTTGTCTTTGCGCTCCTTCATCAGTCGTTTGAGCAGTATGCGAAGGGTCTAGGAGAAAGTCTTAAAGCTGAATGGGCGAAAATTCAAGGTCGATTCGAAGAAATCCCCTTCATCGAGTCTGCAGAGCAAGTCCTGCGAGTGGTTTCACATGCTCTTACTCAGAACTTTTCTAGACAGGACAGGAAGGTTGTCAGAGAAAAAGTTTCTGAAGCCACCCGGAAACTAATAAAAGCAAAGGCAATTCCTGGTGAACTCAAAGAACCGGAGGCGATTGATCTCTTTAGTAACTGCTACCCATTGCACCCCTTGACGGCGCTTCTCCTACCTGTGCTATGTCAGAAAGTGGCTCAGAATGAGCGTACCTTGTTCAGTTATCTAGGCAGCCAAGAAGAATTCGGTTTTCAGGATAAACTTAATGCCATTGAAGGCGTCGATGGGTGGATACATCCTGTCGACATTTACGAGTATTTCGTGGCGAATCAACCAGCCGCCTTGTCTGACCAGTTGACTCATAGACGATGGGCCGAGGTGCTTACCGTCGTCGAACGGCTCAATGACGTCTCGCCTCAGGATATGGAACTCCTAAAGACGATCGGTCTACTGAATATCATCGGAGCTAGGGGTGGACTGAAGGCTTCCAAAGCCATTTTGGAGTCAGTATTTCGACCTTTCGAACTGAAGAAATCTGTTGAGTGCCTGAAGGGCTTTTCTGCAGTTACATACCGTAAGTTCAATAGCGAGTACAGAGTATGGCAGGGAAGTGATTTTGATTTGGAGGATGCGGTGCGATCTCAGCTTTCTGAGCTCGGCAATTTCTCCCTTTCGGAAGAGCTAAACAGGACCGACCAAGTGTTGCCTGTGGTCGCGCGCGCTCACTCTATAAAAACCGGCACATTGCGATATTTTCAGCCGATCTTCGTCGACGCTTCTTCGTTCAAAAAAATACCGGTTCAAGATAAAAACCCGAGAATTTTATTTTATCTTGTGTTCGGTCAGGACGATATAACATTTTTTGAACGCGAAGTGTCGGGGTATTTTCCCCCCTCGGATATCGTGGCTATTTGCTTAAACGGTCCTAGGATCCGTGAAGCGGTCCAAGAAGTGCTTGCATTAAGAGCAGTGGAAGCTACCCGGCAAGAACTTGCAAACGACCCCGTTGCCCAGCGAGAGTTTCGAGATAGGCTTGCCGCGGCGCTAGCTTCGCGGGACCTGTTCCTTCGTAGTTTGATACATGAGCCAGAACAAAGTCAGTGGTACTGGAAAGGTAGGCGTCTAAAAATTGACGACAAGCGAGGCCTTCAAAAGCAACTTTCAACTGTTTTGGAAAATGTATTTTGCAAAGCGCCGGCGCTGCATAATGAGCTAATTAATCGAGACAAACCTAGCAGCCAGGCCATGGCCGGGCGGAATAAGCTACTTTCCGCAATGATTTCTCATGCTGGACATGCTGACTTAGGGATCGAGAAGTTTCCGCCCGAAAAAGCAATTTATCGCTCGATTCTTCGGGAAACAGGACTTCATGTACTATCGCAGAAGAACGTAAGTGAGTGGCAGTTCGTTGAGCCCGCAAAAGGAAGTGAATTATTCGAGCTCTGGCAGGAGCTTAAACGCTTTCTTAAGTCTACAGAAAATGCGCCCAAAAGCTTCACGGAGTTGTCGGACGTTTTGACTCGTCCTCCCTATGGTGTTAAGCAGGGCGTATTGCCGATTTTGTATGTTGTTTCGCTCCTTGTTTATAGAAATGAGGTCGCGTTATACGAAAGTCGCCGATTTGTGGCTCAACTAACAGATGAGGTATTGGAGCGTTTGTCGAAGGTTCCTGAGGACTTTTCTGTCCAACGCTTCAAGATTGAAGGGCTCCGAAGGTCTGTCTATGAGCAATACCAAAAGGCATTGTTTTCAGATGAAAAAGAGCGCTCAGTTCTAGAACTAGTGCGCCCCCTGGCCTCGTTTATTGGTGCGTTGCCTGACTACACCAAAAAAACAAAGTCTGCAGAGCTTTCGCTTAAGGCGAAGGAGCTGAGAGCTGCCTTTAACTTGAGTAAATCACCTCAGTCGTTGGTCTTTGAAGATGTTCCAAGAGCTTTGGGGTTTGAGCCTGGAAGTTCGGATGAAAATTTAGAAGGAATGGCCAAAGCGCTCCAGGATGCATTGAGGGAATTAAAGTATGCGTTCCCGAATATGGTTGAGCATCAAAAGAGGCTAATCGCTCAAGCATTCCATCTAGATGCGGATACACCTCTTTCGGAGTTGCACGCTACACTTTCTGGACGATACCGGGGCCTTGAGTCTTATACTGTCGATGTTGACGGAATGAGAGCATTCTTAAAGCGTCTATGCAAAGATTCAGATAATGATGAGCATTGGCTAAATAATATTTTGATGTTTTTAGGCCAAAAACCCGCAGAGAAATGGGGGGATGCGGATCGAGCTGAGGCGGAGGTTAAGCTGGCTGATTTCTCCAAGCGCATTCTGGATCTAGAGGCCCTCCGTCTTCATCATGACAAGGTGTCTGATAGATATGATGCCGATTTTGACGTTTACTTACTTCGATCTTTAAAGAAAGGTGGCGAGGCGATTGATGAGGTCGTCGCCGTAGGCGAGCAAGAGCGAGACTCGATCAGGGTCGTTAAGGAATCCGTCATGGCGGCGTTAGCTGGAGAGAGTGGTGCGCTGAACAAGGAATCCCAGCTCGCCGTGCTAGCCGAATTGGTAGACGAATTTTTGACTCAGTATAGGGCTCCCGCCGGCAAGAAGCACGGCAGACGTCCCAATAGGAGGCGAGATGGATCAGCGTAAATTCTCAATTAAAGCCGCGTTAGAAGATCGGAGCTCCAGGCATGTTCTTGGGCTTTCCGGAGGGAAAGATAGCGCTGCGCTAGCTATTTATATCAAAGATCGATATCCCGACCTTCATAATAAAATGGAGTATTTCTTCTCTGACACCGGTGCGGAGCTTCAGGAAGTATACGACTTCCTTGATAAAATGGAGGCTTACCTGGGCAAAGAAGTGGTGCGTTTGTCTAGCGGCCGTCCCTTCGAGCATTGGTTGAAGCTTCACTCCGACTTTTTACCCTCCGCCAGGCAGCGTTGGTGCACACGAGTGATGAAAATTAAGCCCTTTGAGGATTACGTCGGCGATGAGCCCGTGATTAGTTATATTGGAATCAGGGCTGATGAGTTTCGCGAGGGATATGTAAGCCATAAGAGTACCATAAAAGCGGTATTTCCTTTTATAGAAGATGGTCTTGTGAGAGATGATATTTTTCAGATCTTAGAAGATTCCGTTGGCATCCCTGAGTACTATAAATGGAGGTCAAGGTCTGGCTGCTATTTTTGTTTCTTTCAGAGCCAAAAAGAGTGGTTGGGACTTAAAAGAAATCATCCTAAGCTTTTTGAAAACGCGAAGCGAATAGAGAGAGAGGCTGGCAACGGTTATACCTGGGTTAACGGGAAGAGCTTGGATGACGTCGTAGCTCGGGCGGAAGAGAGGGAGAGAACGGAAGGTGTGATTGGCCGATTTTCAGGTACCACGGGCCGCCGGTGGCAAGATGTCCTTCGTGATGAAAAGCAAGACGATGATCCGGAGGATCAGGCATGCTTGATATGCAGCTTATAAGATTCATTTTCAAAGTAGAAGGTTAGCAAATGGGTCAGCCTGTCTCGTTTATATCTTTGTTGAGGCGACTGGATGATCTGGAGTCACGCTTGCCTCAAGACATAGTCCGGGCAGTAAGAGCCTTGGATGTCGAGGCAAATCTGATATCGATTGCCGGTGCTTATCTGGGAAATTCAGTTGAAGCAGTAGAGAGGCTTGTTGACTGGGGGTGCATGCCACAATTGCTGACAGAACTAGAACGAGATTCGTTAGCTTCGTTTTTAGATTCATCTATTGAAAACCTAGATTCTTCTATAAGAAAAAACAAGCCTGATGTGGCTCAGTTCATTGGTCTCATCCCGCCAAAGGCGGACCGGGTCGAAGCTTTGCCGGTAAAAAGTTTGGCCGGATATCCTCTCTTTCCTCATCAGCGCCGGGCTTTAAGGCAGATACAACAGTATATCCAGAAAGGCAGGGATCGCATCCTCCTCCATATGCCAACTGGCGGAGGGAAAACTAGGACCGCAATGAACTTGGTATGTGAAACGTTGCGTTCCCGGGAAGATGCTGCGGTGCTTTGGGTGGCATCCACCAAAGAGTTGTTAGATCAAGCAGCTAGAGAGTTTCACAAAGCCTGGTCTTATCTAGGAAATCGAGAGGTTCCTATTATCGCTGCATGGGAAGGGCGGGATTGGCGGGTTTCTGATCTTAACGACGGCCTTTTTGTGGCGTCATTGGCTACGTTGCACCAGTACCTCAGGGCAAGAGGCGAGAATGAGCTGGACGCTTTAGGGGCACGGCTGCAGTTAATTGTCTTTGATGAGGCCCATCAAGCAATAGCCAGTTCTTATCGTGATGTTGTTAGTAGGCTTTCAGTTTCTGGACAACCGATAACGCCGATAGTGGGGCTCACCGCCACTCCTGGCCGCACCTACATCGGAGATGAGCAAGATGAGGCGCTCTCTGATTTCTTCGGCCAAAAGAAGGTCACGTTAGATACATCGGCAGAAGGTGGTCCCTCTAACCCAGTGGACTACTTGATAGAGAATGGATATTTAGCTCGAGCTGATTTTGTTCTTATCGGGGAGGCAGGGGAAGTTGGCACTGATGAAGATTTTCTGGACTATTATAAAGCTGTAGATAAGTACCTCGTATTGATAGCTAAAAGCGTAAGAGAGTTGATTGCTGAGGGACACAGCCGGATCATTGTTTTTGCTGCTTCGGTTGAGCTCTCCTATAAAGTGGCGGTTATATTGCGGGCGCTGGGTGTCTATGCGAATGCCTTGAGCGGGGAGACCGAGCCAGCTGTTAGAGATACCATAATACGGCAGTATAAGACAAAAACTAAAGGCCCAAGAGTCTTAATCAACTACGGTGTGCTAACAACGGGGTTTGATGCACCAGATACAAGCGCGGCTATTATCGCTAGGTCTACTAACTCACTGGTGCTTTACAGTCAGATGGTTGGTAGGGCGATAAGGGGGCCCAAAGCCGGAGGCAATTCGAGGGCCAAGGTTTTGACCGTCGTTGATCCATCTGTTCCAGCTTTTGGAAATATTGCAAGCGCCTTTGCTCATTGGAACGAATATTGGGGTAAATAAGATGAGTTACAATCAACCCGCGCCACTTCTTTCTGGCGTACAGACTGTTAAATCCATCAGAGATACTGGCTACAAAAGCACAGATTACGCTATAGCGGAACTGATAGATAATGCAGTAGACGCTAAAGCCAAAAACATTTCCGTCGTAATTGTGGAAGAGCCTGCTGTTGGCCCTTCTCGATTAACATATCGTGCCACTGAAATAGCTGTTATCGATGATGGTTGTGGCATGCCACCGACGTTAGCAAACCTGGCGCTCTCCTTCGGCGGTTCAGGTCAATACGATAACAGAGAACTTATTGGCAGATTTGGCATGGGGCTTCCTCAAGCTAGTGTTTCTCAGTGTAGGAGAACTGAGCTTTGGTCTTGGCAGAATTCGCAGATTGAAGCTGCCCACAGAACGTATCTGGACTTAGATGAGATCGAAAAGGAGGCTAACCGCTCGCTAGTCGTCCCTTGGCCGACCATCCAAGATGAACCAGGCTATATTGGTGTGCCTGATCGTCTGGCGGATATATTTCATAAATCACACGAAACGAAAATGCTGGCCGGCCAACCAGTTTCGTCGGGTACGATTGTCCGATGGACGAGCCTTGATAGATTGCGTTGGGTGAAGGCGTCGAGTGTACTTAAGCATACTGAGTTCTTGTTGGGGCGGATTTATAGAAGGTTTTTGATTGACGGTGACCTCAACATTAATATTTTTATCCTTAGAGATGAGGGATCTAGCGGTTTTGTCGTTAGTAACGAACAGAAGGTCAGGCCCAATGATCCTATGTTCTTGACAAAACCGTCGCTCACGTTGCTTGAATATTGGGAAAGAGAAAGCCCTTTCGCTGAGAGCGGCGCCCCGGAAGGTGAATATGAAAATGTATATGAAGAGCCTGCTTTTTTTGAGAGAGAAAATTTAACGCGCCCGTATAGCATACCAAAGCCTAATGGTGGTGGTGAGGCCGAAGTCGTCGTTAAGTATTCAGAGGCGCCTCCTGAGTGTAGGCCTGGGAGATATGCTGGCGCAAATACTCGCCTCGGTCAGCAGGCAAAGGAAAATCGGGGAATTTCTATTATGCGCGCGAATCGCGAGCTCATTTTAGAGCAAACTATGATTAATGAGCCCGTGGATCGCTGGTGGGGGGTAGAGGTGGATTTTCCTCCGGAACTGGATGAGATATTCGGTGTAACGAACAATAAGCAAGATGCTCCGTATTTCACCACCGCTCTTAGGTATGTTATAGAGAATGAATTGAGCAAACAGGAGGCCGAAGACGAGGGCCTTTTCGGGGAGGGTGACCCGGTGGGGTATTTGTATCGTATTGCCTACGATATAAGGAAAACGGTTGGCACTATAAAGTCACACGCGAAGAAAGAGAAGAATACCCATAATAGAAACACTAAGCCTAGTCAGAGCGGCTTGTCCAGAGCAGTAAGTCATATAAATAAGAAACGCTCTGAACAGAATCCGACGGCGGGAGAAAAGAAGCGTCAAGAAGAAGGCGTGGACAATGAGCAGACTGCAAAAGCTATCGAAACTGAGCTTCAGAAAAAGCACGGTGTATCAAAGGAGCATGCTGGCGTAGTCGCTCAGCAGTATCGAGAAGGAGTAAGCGTTCATTTTTTAGAAGCTGGCCAATCTCAGTCGCCTGCGTTTTTCTGGCCTGATGAAGTATACGATGACGAACAGATTTATATAAATACTGATCATCCAGCGTATGGCAAGCTGATAAACCCTTTAAGGATATCGGGAGACGAAATTGAGGCGCTTAGTGAAAAACGCGCCAAAGAGCTTCTTGGCGCTGCCTCTGACAGTTTGGCTCTCCTGCTACAGTCTTTTGCGAGGCTGGAGCTAGAGGTCTCCGGGGACCAGAACGCCGCCAACCACTATATAGCCGTACGTGAAGAGTGGGGCAGAAGACTGAGAGAGATCGTTTCAGATCCATCGCTTGATGAGATCTTTTTGGAAACGGAAGACGATTAAAATGTGTAATTATGATCCATGTAATAATGGAGCTCGTGTGCTTGAGTTATTTGATGGTGCAGAGCAAGCCATAATAATCGCACCGTTTATAACAAAGAAGGGTATGCAGCCTATTGTCCATGCATTGCCGAAACAGGCAAAGCTTACCGTTTATACGCGGTGGCGGCCTGACGAGATCGCGGCGGGGGTGTCCGACCCTAGTATTTTTTTTGAAATGAATCGGTTCGCAAGTTTTTATCTGCAGCCACGCCTTCACGCGAAAGCCTACTTGGTTCCAGGCCGTGGTGCCCTTGTAGGTTCGTCAAATGTCACTGCCATGGGGCTTGGCTGGCATGGAGGGAGTGGTATTGAGCTGCTTTCGGCTACTCGGGCAGATGATCCGGCCTTGGGGGAGCTTGTTCGCTTTTTGGACACTTGCTGCAGTCTGGCGACTGAGCAGATCGCTGAGGAAGTGCTTCGGCAAGCCCAAGTATTCGGCAGGCGTCGCAGAGGTTACCTTCCAGTAGTCTTTTCGGAGCCAGCTTGGCTTCCCAAGTTTGCGATGCCGAAGATCCTTTGGCGTGTTTATATAGAAGAGCGCGACCAGAGCGTAACTGACTTGGCAAAACCTGATCTGGATGCGCTGGAGCTTCCTGATGGGATGCAAGAGGCGGAGTTCCAGGCATACATTGGGGCGGCCCTGTTGCAAGGCTTACCGGGAAGAATTGCCGAAGAGACAAAAAACCTATCAACTTATCAGGCTATACGTAAGCTTGAGCAGATTGCATCTAGAGCTAATATCAAAATAGGTGACCCCGAAAATTCTTGGCGTACATTATGCACATGGCTGGCGTATTTTTTACCAGACATGTATAGGCTGGCAGCTGGTGGTAGGATGCTTTACGGGTAGTATTCAGTCGCCCCTGAACAATTCCCAACCTCTTGATTTCCTTGGCGAATCAGTCCTGATAGGCTGTCTGGAATCGCCAGAAACCGTGTTTTAGCGGTTCGTTTTCTTGCAATATCGAAGAGGGTTTTCGATGGCACACCGACGCGCCCCGGCCGAGGACACCGAGAATCACGAGCGCGATCTGTTCCGCGCTCGCCTGGATGAAATGATCGACCTGAGCCATCCGCTGGTGCGGGTCAGCCGGGCAATGCCCTGGGAGACGTTGATCGAGTCAGTGGGCGAGTCATTGCCGTTGGTGCCGGCGGGCCCGGGCCGTCGGCCGCTGCCGGCGAGACTGGTTCTAGGCTTGCTGTACCTGAAAAGCGGTGTGTGCCCGCTGGTTGGAGAATCCCTATTACCAGTACTTTTGTGGCGAAGTGTTCTTCCAGATCCGGCTGCCGTGCGACCCGTCGTCGTTGACCCGTTACCGCAAACGGTTGGGCGAAGCCGGCGTGGAAGAGCTGTTGGCGCAGACCATCGAGGCGGCGAAGCGGCTCAAGGCGGTGCGGCGCTCGGATTTGAAGCGGGTGGTGGTGGACAGCACCGTTCAGGAGAAGGACGTGGCGTTCCCGACGGACAGCCGTCTGCGGGAGGTGGCCCGCCAGAAGGTGGTGGAAGCGGCGAAGCACGAAGCCATTCCTCTTCGACAAAGCTACGCGCGGGTGGGCGCAAAGCTGGCGATTAAAGCGGGGCGTTACGCGCACGCGAAGCAGTTCAAACGAATGCGGAAGGTGCTGCGCAAGCAGCGCACGATTCTGGGTCGATTGCTGCGTGACATCGGCCGTAAAGGCAGTCTGGAGGCGCTGGAACGGCTGGCGCCAACGTTGTTGAAAGCTGAGCGCCTGCGCAGCCAGACGCCGAAAGATAAAAATAAACTGTACGCCTGGCACGCGCCGGAAGTGGAATGCATTGGAAAAGGCAAAGCCCGTCAGCCCTACGAGTTCGGGGTGAAAGTTGGCATCGCGATCACCGCAAAGCGGGGGCTGATCGTGGGCGCACGAAGCTTCCCGGGCAATCCGTACGACGGCGATACCCTGGCGGAGCACTGGGAACAAACCGGCATCCTCACCGGTGTGGAACCGGAACAGATGATCGTGGACCTGGGTTATCGGGGCCGGGAGTTAGACGGTGCACGAGTGCTGCACAAGGGAAAACGGAAAACACTGACCTCGAGCGACTGGCGCTGGCTGAAACGACGGCAAGCGGTGGAGCCCACTATCGGCCACCTGAAGTCAGAACACCGGATGCGGCGTTGCCATCTGAAAGGCCAGTTGGGTGATGCCCTGAACGCGGTGTTGGCCGCTGCCGGCTACAACCTGCGCTGGTTGATGCGGTGGTTGTTGCCTTTTTACGCCTGGTTAATGGCCTTGCTGATGCGCCGGAACGACTGCCAAGACGACGAAGCCCTGCTATTCCAGGCCTGAACCCATCCCGTCGATGCATGGTATCGCCGGAGGGAATAGTGAAGCGGCTTTGTTCAGGACCGACTATTCAGGACGGACTGTGGCTATCTCCATAGACCGATAGGTTTGCCTGAAGGGCCAGCGATTCTGTCTATCCCATCCGTATTGATAGTTTCTCGAGGTTTTTTATTAGGGATGGTCTCGGTGCGCTCTATCGCGTTTTTTATCAAAGAGATCGAATCGTGGAGTTGTGCTTGATCAGCAGCTTCAATCAAAGTTCTCGCACGTTCGAGTGCAAATCCTTCAATTTTTCCCCCATTTTGGGAGCCTAACGTTCTGAGGCCCTCCCGTAATGCATCTTTGGTTTCGCCTACCAAGTTTGAGAAACTAGCTGGATAATTTACGCCATCTACTCTTGGTTCATAAACAACAGAAAGCAAAATGGCGACTGGTTTGGCTAGAAAGAGGCATGCTCGGGTCTCCAATCTCTTTCTGGTTTCATCATAATTCATATTTTTATCAAGGGTGAAACAGATGAGTGGGCGTTTACAATACATGTATATTCCATGCAAATAAAGCCTTGGAAATCTATCGGGGTTTCCATGCCGCGGCCGAGTTTTCCCGCCGTCATCTGCCGGCGGAGGTCAGCCAGACGATTCATCCGTGCATCAGCGTCACTCACCGGTCGATTTAGTCGCCCCTGAACAATTCACAAGCCTTTGATTTCATTGGCGAATCGGCCCTGATAGGCTATCCGGAATCGCCAGAAACCGTATTTTAACGGTTCGTTTTCTTGCAATACCGAAGAGGGTTTTCGATGGCACATCGACGCTCGCCCGCCGAGGGCGCCGAGAATCAGGAGCGAGATCTGTTCCGTGCCCGCCTGGATGAAATGATCGATATGAGCCACCCGCTGGTACGCGTCAGTCAGGCGATGCCCTGGGAGACGTTGATTGACTCGGTGGGCGAGTCGTTGCCGTTGGTGCCGGCGGGCCCGGGTCGTCGTCCGCTCCCCGCGCGGTTGGTGCTGGGGCTGCTGTATTTGAAGCATGCCTACGATCTGTCCGACGAGGCGGTGTGCGCCCGCTGGCTGGAGAACCCCTATTACCAGTACTTCTGCGGGGAGGTGTTCTTCCAGACTCGGTTGCCGTGCGACCCATCGTCGCTGACGCGGTATCGCAAGCGGTTGGGCGAGGCCGGTGTGGAAGAGCTGCTGGCGCAGACCATTGAAGCGGCGAAGCGGCTCAAGGCGGTACGCCGTTCCGATTTAAAACGAGTGGTGGTGGACAGCACCGTTCAAGAAAAGGACGTGGCGTATCCCACCGACAGTCGGCTGTTGGAAGTGGCTCGCCAGAAGGTGGTGGAAGCGGCGAAGCACGAAGCCATTCCTCTGCGGCAAAGCTACGCCCGGGTGGGCCCGAAACTGGCGATCCAGGCCGGGCGTTACGCGCACGCGAAGCAGTTCAAACGGCTGCGGCGGGTGCTGCGCAAGCAACGCACAATCCTGGGCCGGTTGCGGCGTGACATCGGCCGCAAAGCGAGTCCGGAAGCCTTGGAACGGCTGGCCCCGCCCCTGGAGAAAGCCGAGCGCCTGCACCGTCAGACGCCGAAAGACAAGAACAAGCTCTACGCCTGGCACGCCCCGGAAGTGGAGTGCATCGGCAAAGGCAAAGCCCGGCAGCCCTACGAGTTCGGCGTCAAGGTGGGCATCGCGATCACCGCGAAGAGTGGGCTGATTGTGGGCGCACGCAGCTTCCCGGGGAATCCGTACGATGGCGATACCCTGGCGGAACACCGGGAACAAACCGGCATTCTCACCGGCGTGGAAGCGGAGACGCTGATCGTGGACCTGGGTTACCGGGGCCGGGAACTGGACGGTGCCCGTGTGCTGCACAAGGGCAAACGAAAAACACTGACGCCGAGCGACTGGCGCTGGCTGAAACGACGACAGGCGGTGGAACCGACCATCGGCCATCTGAAAGCGGAACACCGGATGCGGCGTTGCCACCTGAAAGGCCAGCTCGGAGACGCGTTGAACGCGGTGCTCGCGGCTGCCGGCTACAACCTGCGTTGGCTGATGCGGTGGTTGATGCTTTTTTACGCCTGGATACTGGCGTCTGTCATGAGCTGGAGCGATGGGCAGGACGGCGAAACCCCGCTACTGCCAGCCTAAACCGGCTCCGCCGTCGCCTCGCATCGACGAAACGAATGGCGGAGCCGCTTTGTTCAGGGGCGACTACTTACCTGCTAATCCGAATCCGGAGCGAAGGCTCCGCGAACAAACTTTTCCGCCTCAGCAATTTCTTCCTCTGTCATCCAATCAAAATGGCTTTTGCGCTTACTGGCTGAAAGCAGCCCGTCGTTCTGCCGCACGACTCGCACAAACAGTTCCAGGCTGTGGTCCGGCCAGTCCAGCAGACCGTTCAATGCCCGGCAAGCGCGATCGAAGCCCAGCAGGAAGTCGATTTCCTCTTGAAGGTCGTGTTCGACGGTCCGTTCCAGGGCCCGATAGAGGAATTCTGTTTGCCTAGTGAGGTCCGGGTAGCGGAAATAGACGGCGTCGTTGCCGGTGGCCGGGCTCTCTGGCGTGTCCGGGTTGTAGTCGGTGAGCCGATTCAGGGGTTTGGAGAAGTGCTCCAGCGTCTCGATATAGTCGTCCAGGTTGGCCAGGATCACCGCCGATACCGGCAGGACGATGCCGCGTGGGGTAAACCCGGCTTTCGCCAGGGTGTCATGAATCAGGTAGCGATGGATGCGGCCGTTGCCATCCATGAACGGATGAATGTAGACGAAGCCGAAGGCGATACAGGCGGCGGCCACCACCGGGTCCATGGGCGGGACATACACTTCATAGCGCTGGTTGACGAAGTCCGCGACGAGTGAGGGGCCCTTATCGCTTTTTTCCTGGTCCCGCACCTCTTCCAGATCATCACTCAGGTTTGAGGACATCGTAAGCAGCCCGTCCATCAGCGCCGGGAGGTCTTCCGGTCTGGCGGGTACGAAATCGATCTGCTGGCGGTGGCCCAGGTCCTTGCCAATCCAGTTTTGTCGGTGCCGCCAGGTGAACTCGTGAAAGCGGGGATCAATCACGGTGTTTTGCAGCTCAACCAGCCGTTCTTCGGTGAGCGGTTCGTGCGCATCCGCCTGTCTCAGCAGGTCCGCGAAACGTTGTGCTTTTTGAGGGCTCGGTTTCTCCCGCTCCACCTCGAAGGAGGATTGGGTTTCCTTGAGATACAGGAACGCGGCCGCTCGCCTCAACAGGTCTTCGTCATAACGGGCAAGGGTCTCGAAGGTGCTCTTGCGGAGATCCTTACGGACCATGTCATTCAGGTAATCCGTACGCCTGACCAGGGGGCAGAACGAAGGCGGGCCGGCCAGGTTGTTGGTGATCCGGAATCGTTTGCTGCGCTCGCCGTGTTCCCAGACGAAGTGATGCGTGGGGTCGGCGGCCAGAACGTATCGGGCCCTTGAGGAAACCGGATCGTCGATGGGAAGCCGCTGACCGGTCAACCATTCAAACAGGAAGCAGGCTCTCCGGGCGTATTGGGACTGGGGGCTGTCGAGGAGCCACTTAACCAGTTCCTCGGGGCCCGTTTTTGCGAAGAGCAGGGAGAGGACCTGCAGGTTGACGCCCTCGTAGCGAAGCGCAAACTGAATCTGCCCCGCCAAGGTCTCGCCGGGGTCGTAGTTCGGCTCAAAGCGGTGGACGACCTGTCCCCCTTGCTGGGTGCTTTGTCGCCCGCCGCGGATATTGCTGACATACGCACACTCGTCCAGCGGCAGTGGGCGCAGGTCATAGTGTTCGATCAGCCATTGGTAGCCGAGCGGTGCGGACATAGAGCCCTCTTCAGTAAATTGGCCGGGTTTGCAGTAGAATAGCCGGGAATGGAGGATTTTGCAGTAAAACAGCCGGACTGACGACTAAGTCCGGTCAATTTACTGAAATTTTAGCGATTTCCGGCCGTTTTACTGCAGGCCCGTTCAAATTACTGAATCTTGGGAAGGTCTCACAGCTGGCATTGCACGGTGTGGGCCGTCTGTACCTGGATAATAACGCTTTACGTTAATAACGCAGAGCGTTAGCATTTGCTAATGATCAGTTCGTTCAAATGCCAGGACACGGAAGCGCTGGCGAGCGGGCGCGTCCGACGTTTCGTCGCTATCGAGCGCGTCGCGCTGCGTAAGCTTCGGCAGTTGCAGATTGCCGAGCGGCTGGACGATCTGCGAGTGCCGCCGGGCAATCGCCTGGAAGCCCTGAAAGGAGACCGCAAAGGGCAGCACAGTATCAGAGTGAACGATCAGTTCCGTCTCTGTTTCCGGTGGACCGCCGCCGGGGCTGCGGACGTGGAGATCGTGGACTACCACTAGGAGGGCATCATGACTCGCATTGCACCCGTGACGCCCGGTGAGCTGCTTCTCGAGGAATTCCTCAAGCCCCTGGGTATCACCAAATATCGCCTCGCCAAGGAAATCGGCGTACCGGCGCAGCGCATCGGCGATATCGTCGCCGGCAAGCGCGCCATCACCGCGGATACCGACCTGCGCCTGTGTCGTTTCTTCGGCTTGTCCCGTGGCTATTGGTTGCGGGCGCAGGTGGAGCACGATACGGAGGTGGCGGAGCGTGCGCTGGGGGAGACGCTGGCGGCTATCCGCCCCTGGAGTGAGCGGGAGAGCGCTTAGGCTGCCGCTCACTCTAGAATACCCATTTTGGGTTACTTAATACCCAAATCGGGTATGCTCTTCGCTTGGCATGGATGAGCCGAATCCGCACTCTAATCAGGCTCATCACCTGAGCCGATTACTGGTCGCCCACTCTCGCCATGATCGCCATCAATGATCGACTTTGCGGCGGGTTGTCTTGGTTGCGAAGCAAGACTAAGCTAATCGGACTAAGTTCCGGGAGGAGCCATGGACATCATCAATATGCACGACGCCAAGACGCGGTTGTCCCAGTTGGTGGACAAGGCCGCGAAGGGCGAGCCTTTCATTATCGCCAAGGCCGGCAAGCCGGTGGCGCGGGTGACCGCCGTGGATTCTCCCGAGCCCGGCAAGGTCCGTCGCCTGGGGTTTCTCAAGGGGCAGATGCAGGTGCCGGAGGATTTTGATCGCCTCGGTGAAACGGAAATTGCCGATTCCTTCGAGGGCTGAATGAATCTGCTACTGGATACGCATTTACTGTTGTGGGCGGCGGGTTCCCCCGAGCGCCTTTCGGTGGAAGCTCAAGCCCTGATTGAAGACCCGGAGAACCGATTGTTCTTCAGCGCGGCGAGCATTTGGGAAGTGACCATCAAAAACGGTTTGGGCAAGCCCGCTTTCCAGGTCGATCCACACCTTTTCCGGCGGGGGCTGGTGGAAAACGGCTATGAGGAGCTGCCGATCATCAGCAGTCATACGCTCGCCATTAGCCATCTGCCACCGATACATCGCGACCCTTTCGACCGGATTCTGGTGGCCCAGGCGGAGTACGAGGGGATTTTATTGCTGACCAGCGACGACATGGTGGCGGGCTACCCGGGGCCGATCAGGCGGGTCTGAGGCCCGGGCCGCATTCTCTTGTCACTGCCAGCCCGGGTCTGTGAAACTACATGCTCATTGGCATTGCGGCTCTTGCTCCATGGATTACGACTTCCTCACCACCCTGCGCCGTCAGCATCCGGGCTGGCGGCTGCTGGCCGCCGACCATGGTCCACTGGTGGCCGCGTTCCTGCACCGCTATTTCATTGAGCCGAACCAGCGGACTTTCGCGGAGGCGGAGCTGGCGTCGAGGCTGGAGGATTTTCTGTTCCATCTGCGCGAGCGACTGGGCGATGACGCTTTTCCCAAGCCGGCGCGGCAGTATCTGAATGACTGGGCGGCGGACGAGCGCGGTTGGTTGCGCAAGTACTATTCTCGCGACAGCGACGAGCCCCAGTACGATCTGGCGCCGGCCACGGAAAAGGCGGTGCAGTGGCTGGTGTCGCTGCAGGGGCAGCGTTTTATCGGCGCGGAATCGCGATTGCTGACCGTCTTCGAACTGCTGCGCGAGATCACCGAGGGCACCGAGACCGATCCGCGGGCGCGCATTGACGAGCTGACCCGGCGTAAAGAGGCCATCGATCGGGAGATCGAGGAAATCAATGAGGGCCGCTTGCGGATGATGGACGATACCCGGTTGCGCGAGCGTTTTTTGCAGATGTCGGACACCGCCCGGGGTCTGCTGGCGGATTTCCGGCAGGTGGACCAGAACTTCCGCGATCTGGATCGCCAGGTGCGTGAAAAAGTGGCGGCCTGGGACGGCGGCAAGGGCGATATGCTGGCGGAGGTGTTCGGCGAGCACGATGCCATTACCGATACGGATCAGGGGCGCACGTTTCGCGCGTTCTGGGATTTCCTGATGTCGCCGAGCCGGCAGGAGGAGTTGTCCGCGCTGTTGGAGAAGGTACTGGCGCTGGCGCCGGTGCGCGAGCTGGAACCGGACCCGCGCCTGCAGCGGGTGCACTATGATTGGCTGGAGGCCGGCGAGGCGACGCTGCGTACCGTGGCGCGGCTCTCCGAGCAGTTGCGTCGCTATCTGGACGATCAGGCGTGGCTGGAGAACCGCCGCATCATGCAGTTGCTGCATGACATGGAGCAGCATGCTCTGGCGGTGCGTGAGGCACCGGCCCGGGCGCCGGGCATGATGGTGGACGAGCTGGCGCCGGCGGTGGTGCTGCCCCTGGAGCGGCCCCTGTACCGGCCACCGTTGAAGCCGCGCATTGAGCAGAGCGAGCTGGCCACCGGCGACGCTGATCTGGATGCCGGTGCTTTGTTCGATCAGTTTTATGTGGACCGGGCGGCGCTCCGCTCGCGACTGCAGCGGGTGCTGCAAACCCGCGATCAGATCACGCTGGTGGCGTTGCTGGAACACAGCCCCCTGGAGCGCGGCCTGGCGGAGCTGGTGGCCTGGCTGGCACTGGCCGCCGACGATCCTAGGGCGTTGATCGACGAGGCCGGCAAGTGTGAGGTGAGCTGGCGCGACGGTCATGGCATGGTCCGCCGCGCCACTGTTCCCGATGTGCTGTTCAGCCGGTGATGTCATGAGTGAAACCGATATCGATACTGCCTCCGACCTGTCGCCCCTGTTGGTCCATCTGCTCAAGGGCGTGCTCTATCGCGACCAGCAGGAGGCGTTGTGGCAGACGCTGTTGACGCTGCAAAGCCGGGTGCGCGATTACGTGGCGGTGCTGGGCCTGGAGCTGGTGCTGGACGAGGCGGAAGGTTACGCCTACCTGCGTCAGGTCGAGCGCGCCGACGACGACCAAGGCCCGCCGCGGCTGGTGCCGCGCCGTCAGCTTTCTTATCCGGTCAGTCTGTTGCTGGCGCTGTTGCGCAAAAAACTCGCCGAACACGATGCCAGCGGCGGTGATCCGCGTTTGATTCTGACCCAGGAGCAGATCGTGGAACTGGTGCGGCTGTTTCTGCCGGACACCGCCAACGAGGCGAAACTGGTGGACCGCGTGCAGGGCGACATCAACAAGGTGATCGAGTTGGGTTTTCTGCGCCGGTTGCGCGGCCAGAGCGGCCGCTACGAAGTGCGTCGCATTCTGCAATCTTTCGTGGACGCGCAGTGGTTGGGCGAGTTCGAGCAGCGCCTTAAGGCGTATCGGGAGCAAGCCGGTGAACAGTGAGAACCTGGGGCTGGATTTCGCCACCTCCAACGAACAGGCCGGCTTTCGGCTGCAGCGCCTGGAGGTGCTCAATTGGGGCACCTTCGACCGTCAGGTCTGGGCGCTTGATCCGCGGGGCAACAACAGCCTGCTGACCGGCGACATCGGTTCCGGCAAGTCCACTCTGGTGGACGCGGTCACTACCCTGTTGGTGCCGGCGCAGCGCATCACCTACAACAAGGCCGCCGGCGCCGAGAACAAGGAGCGTTCACTGCGTTCCTACGTGCTGGGGTATTACAAATCCGAGCGTGGCGACGCCGGGCTCTCCGCCAAGGCGGTGGCGCTGCGCGATCACAACAGCTACTCGGTGATTCTCGGCCACTTTCATAACGCCGGTTACGACCAAGACGTGACGCTCGCCCAGGTGTTCTGGATCAAGGACAGCGCCGGCCAGCCAGAGCGCTTTTACGTGGTCGCCGACCGGGCGTTAACGCTGGCTGGGGACTTCGCTGATTTCGGCAGCGATATCGGTGATCTGAGAAAGCGGTTGAAAAAACAAACCGACATCAATGTGTTCGATGCCTTCCCCGGTTACGGCGCCGCCTTTCGCCGCCGCTTCGGCATCGATAACGAACAGGCCATGGAACTGTTCAATCAGACCGTCTCCATGAAATCGGTGGACAATATCACCCGCTTCGTGCGCGATCACATGTTGGAGCCGTTCCCGGTGGGCGAGCGCATCGAGGCGTTGATCCGCCACTTCGACGATCTCAACCGCGCCCACGAGGCGGTGCTCAAGGCGCGCCGGCGCATCGACATGCTCGAGCCGCTGGTGGCCGACCTGGACCGTTACGACGAGCGCGAGCGGCGGGTCGCCGATCTGCGGCAAAGCCGCGAATCGCTGCGCCCCTGGTTCGCCAGTTTGAAAATGGATCTGCTCGACAAACGCCTGGATAACCTTTCGGCAGAGGCGGAGCGCCTGGCGCAGCGACGCACGGCTCTGGAGGCCCGCCGCCGCGATCAGCAGGCGCGCCGCGACGATCTGCGCCAATCCATCGCCGACAATGGCGGCGATCGCCTGCAGCGGTTGAAGGCGGAAATGCAATCCTGCCAGCGACAAAAACAGCAACGGCAGGACAAAGCAAAACAATACCGCGAACTGGTGCAGGCGTTGTCGCTGCCCGACGCCGATACCCTGGATCTCTTCGTTAGCAACCGTCGTCAACGGGAGCAGCAGCAGAACGAACGGCAGGAGCAGCGCGCGCAACTGCAGAACCACGTCAACGAAGCCGGCGCGGACCTGCACGCGCTGAATCGCCAGCACGGCGAATTGGAAAAAGAACTCGATTCCCTGCGGCGGCGGCGCTCCAACATTCCCGGCCGGGTATTGGCGATTCGTGAGGCGCTGTGCGAGGCGCTACAGCTTGGTGCAGACGAAGTGCCGTTCGTCGGTGAGCTATTGCAGGTGCCCGCCGAGGAGCGCGACTGGGAAGGCGCCATCGAGCGCCTGCTGCACAATTTCGGTCTTTCGCTGCTCGTGCCGGACGCCTTATACGAACGGGTCTCCGACTGGGTGGAGCGCACCCATCTGCGCGGCCGGCTGGTGTACTTCCGGGTTCGCGAGCCGCGCGGCGAGGTGCAGACGGCCGCGCCGGATTCGCTGGTGCACAAGCTGCGCATCCAGCCGGACAGTGCCTTCTATCCTTGGCTGGAGCGGGAACTGGTGCGCCGCTTCGATTACGTCTGTTGCGAGGACCTGACCCGCTTCCGCCGCGAGCAGCGCGCCGTGACCCGCGCCGGGCAAATCAAGGCGCCCGGTGGCCGCCATGAAAAGGACGACCGCCACCGCCTCGACGACGCCGGCCGCTACGTGCTCGGCTGGGACAACCAGACCAAGATTCGCGCCCTGGAAGCGGAGGCGGATTCCCTGGCCCGGCGCGGTGGGGAACTGACCGGGCAGGTGCAGGCCTGGGAGGCGGAGCGCAAGGCTCTGGACGACGCCCTGCGCAAGCTGGATCAGTTGGCCATGTTCGCCGACTTCGAGGAACTGGACTGGAAACCACTGGCCCGGCAACTGGAGCAACTGGAGAACGAGCGCCAGGCGCTGGAGGCCGCCAATGACCTGCTGCGGGAGCTGGAACGCCAGCTTGAGGCACTGGAACAAAGTCTGAACGAGACCGAGGAGGCGCTGTCAGCCCTGGGCCAGGACGAAGGCGCCAACCGGAACAAAACCGAAACCGCCGCCGCCCAGCGCGAGGAGAGCGCCGCGCAGTTGGCCGAGGCCGATGAGGCGCAACGGGCCTGTTTCGAAACCTTGTCGGGCTACCGCGACGAGGCGCTGGCCGGGCGCACCCTGACGGTGGAATCCTGCGACAACCAGCAAAGCGAACTGCGCGACTGGCTGCAAAAGCGCATCGACCAGCACGACAAACAATTGAAAACATTAAGCGAGCGGATCGTGAGCGCCATGCAGCGCCACCAGCACGAATGGCCGCTGGAGAGCCGCGAGGTGGATGCCACCCTGGCCGCCGGCGGTGATTACCGCGCCATGCTGGAAGAATTGCAGCGCGACGACCTGCCGCGCTTCGAGCGCCGCTTCAAGGAGCTGCTCAATGAGAACACCATTCGTGAGGTGGCGGCGTTTCAGGGGCAGCTGTACAAGGAGCTCCAGGCGATCCGCGAGCGCATCGACATCATCAACCGTTCCCTGAAGGGCATCGACTACAACCCGGGTCGGTATATCACGCTGCTGGCGGAGCCGACCAGCGACAACGAAGTACGCGACTTCCAGCAGGAGCTGCGCGCCTGCACCGAGGGCGCGCTCAGTGGCAACGAGGAAGAGCAGTACACCGAGCAGAAATTCCTGCAGGTGAAACATATCATTGAGCGCTTTCGTGGCCGTGACGGCACCGGTGAACTGGACAAACGCTGGACACAGAAAGTAACCGACGTGCGCAACTGGTTCGTGTTTTCCGCCTCGGAACGCTGGCGCGAGGACGACCGGGAATACGAGCACTATTCCGATTCCGGCGGTAAATCCGGCGGCCAGAAGGAGAAACTGGCCTACACCGTGCTGGCCGCCAGTCTCGCTTACCAGTTCGGCCTGGAATGGGGCGAGCAGCGTTCCCGCTCCTTCCGCTTCGTGGTCATCGACGAAGCCTTCGGTCGCGGTTCCGACGAATCCGCCCGCTATGGCCTGGAGCTGTTTAAGCGGCTTAATCTGCAGTTGCTGATCGTCACGCCGCTGCAAAAGATTCACATCATCGAGCCCTATGTGCATAGCGTTGGCTTCGTGCACAACCGCGAGGGTCGCGAGTCCCTGGTGCGCAATCTCAGCATTGAGGAATACCAGACTGAAAAAGCCGCCCGCGAACGGATCCGCATGCAGCCATGACCTGGACCTCGCCGGCCGATCTGCGTCAGCAGATGGAGAAATATTGGCAAAGGGGGGATGTCCTGCGTGCCCGCCTCGACGGCGAACCGCTGTTTCCCCTGACCCTGCGGCTACGCAAGCCCGGTGCTCGGGATCTCACTGAGCGTTTTGCCGAGGTCGCGGACTGGGTGCGTGCGTTGCGTGATGGTACGAAAGAAAAAAGGGGCTTTGGCTATACGGTGCACTGGCGGCAACGCCGCCACCGCGTGCAGGGCGCCAACCACCTGCCGGACGCCATTACCGTGGACACGGAGGAGGACGCCCTGCGGTGGCTCGGCCGGCAGGATGACGCGGCGCGTTTTTCCTGGCTCGCCGACGGTACTCTGGCGACGTTCCCCACGTTGCGGAGCTGGTTGCGGCAGCGCCCCCTTCGGGCCCTGGCACACGAGCCGGTGTGGAACGACCTGCTCGCCGTACTGATCTGGTTCCAGGCGCACCCGAGACCCGGTGTCTATCTGCGCGAACTGGACATCCCCGGTATCCATACCAAGTTCATCGAAACCCATCGGGGTTTGCTCAGCGAACTGCTCGACGCCGTCCTGCCGGCCGCAGCGATCGACACTGGCGCTACCGGGGTGCGCGGTTTTAACCGCCGCTATGGGCTGCGCGACAAGCCAGTGCCGATTCGCTTCCGGTTATTGGATGAACGTCTGGCGATTCAGGGCCTCACCGACCTGACGGTGCCGGTGGAGCAACTCGCTCGGCTCGATCCGAGCGCCGACACGGTATTCATCACCGAGAACGAGATCAATGGCCTGGCATTTCCACCGTTCCCGAAGGCTCTGGTGATCTTTGGTTTGGGCTACCGTGTCGAAGTGCTGCGCCACCTTCCCTGGCTGGCCGATAAACGGCTCTATTATTGGGGCGACATCGACACCCATGGTTTCGCCATTCTGCACCGGTTCCGCCAGCTCTTTCCGCACGCGCACTCCCTGCTGATGGACCGCGCCACGCTTGAGGCCCACCGGCTGGTCTGGGGGCGGGAAGACGACGCCAAGCGTTTCAATGGAATGCTCAGTAATCTGACTAAGGCGGAAAGTACCGTGTACGAAACACTCCGCGAAAACCAGTTGGCGCCCGCTCTGCGGTTGGAACAGGAGCATATCGCTCAGAGTTGGTTGCTGGAGGCGTTGAATCGCCTTTAACGGCCAGGCCCGTTCGCCAACCTCTCCCGCAACAGCCCCTCCACCGCCGCCATAAAATGCCGCACCCGCGGCGACAGCAGCCGGCTGTGTGGGAACACGAACTGCACGGGCATTGGCGGCGGGTTGTAGTTGGTTAGCAGGGGCACGAGGGTGCCGCGTTCGAAGTCCTGTTGGGCCTGGTAGCTGAGCACGCGGCACAGGCCGAGGCCGTCGCGGGCGGCGGCGAGCTGGGTGTCGGCCAGGTGGCCGATGCGCAGGGCCAGGTCGAAGCCTTATGTACCGGTCAGGGTTCCTGGCTCTTGTCCTTGAGATTCTTTTCCAGGTTCTCGATTTCCTTCAGATCATCCGCATCCGCCGCCTTGGCTTCGGAAATGCGCCGCTGCTGGTCGAAAACCTCATAACGCTGCCGAGCGATCTTCTCCATATTCTCCCGGCTAACTGAGCCTGCGCCCTCGAGGACCTGCTGGTCATTGAAAGCCAGCATTCTGTCCACATTGTTACGCCAGAAGTCGAGAGTGAGTTCCTTTTGTTGTTTGACTCGGAGCTCGGCTTGCTCGAGGAAGATCACAACCAGGCGATTGAGGGTGTCGATCTCGTCGCCGCTGAGGTAATTCTTGGCGATGATGACGTCCTGCTTGCGTACTCGGGATCCGCTCCAGTTGGTCAGGGCCATGTTGGGCTGGTCAGGGTCGGCGCGTTTCAGGATCAGGTCCGCCGCGGTATGGCCGGTGGTGGCGTAAAGCAGCTTGTTCTGCACCTCGGCAAAGAACAGCATGGTTTCCTGCTCCCGAGCCTTGTAGTCGGTGCTGAGGGCAAAGAGGTCACGGACTTTTTGATAGAACCGCTTCTCCGAGGCCCGGATATCGCGGATACGTTCCAGCAGCTCGTCGAAATAGTCCCAACCGTCCGGGTTCTTCAGGCGCTCATCGTCTATTACGAAGCCCTTGAGCAGGAACTCTTTGAGGTGAGTACTCGCCCACTGCCGGAACTGGGTGCCCCGTGGCGAGCGCACGCGATAGCCGATGGCCAGGATCAGGTCCAGGTTGTAGTGGCTGATGCGCCGTTTGACCTGACGCGTGCCTTCGGACTGAACTGTCAAGGATTCCTTGACAGTTGCCTCGGGGTCTAACTCCTTGTCTTCAAAGATGTTTCTCGCGTGAAGAGAGATATTCTGCTTAGTGGTTTGGAATAGATCTGCAATCTCGAGCTGGCTCAGCCAAATGCTATTGGCTTCCACACGAAGATGGAGCCGGGTTTGGCCGTCTTCCGAGGTGTAAAGGATCATCTCACTCATGGATTGGGCCTCTCTACCGGCCAGTCGCGTTGCTGTTTCCGTCTCATTCCGTTTCGGAGTTCGTCCGCCATGCTCTCGCCATGGCTGGCCGCTTTTAACTGCCTGCTGGTTCGTTATAGGGGACCAGAAAGCGAAAAGCCCCGGTGCACCCACCGAGGCTTTGACGCCGACCGGGCACTCCCAGTCCACTTGCAGAGAGCCTAGTCGGGAAGGGGTAAGCGGTCAATCAGAGTGGTGTGTCCGCCAACCTTTCCCTCAACGGCCCCTCCACCGCCTCCATAAAATGCCGCACCCGCGGCGACAGCAGCCGGCTGTGTGGGAACACGAACTGCACGGGCATTGGCGGCGGGTTGTAGTCGGTGAGCAGGGGCACGAGGGTGCCGCGTTCGAAGTCCTGTTGGGCCTGGTAGCTGAGCACGCGGCACAGGCCGAGGCCGTCGCGGGCGGCGGCGAGCTGGGTGTCGGCCTGGTTGGCGCGGATGATCGGGTCGATGCGTTGCGGCCAGGGTTTGCCGTCCACCTGGAAGTGCCAGGTGCTGCCGGCGGGGGCGAAGCAGACGGTGGGCCAGTCGGCGAGCTCCTGGGGGTGGTTTGGGCGGCCGCGTTGTTCGATGAGCTCGGGGCTGGCGCAGAGCACGTAGCCGGTGTGGCCGAGGGGGCGGGCGATGAGGGTGCTGTCGGCCAGGTGGCCGATGCGCAGGGCGAGGTCGAAGCCTTCTTCGAGCAGGTCGACGACGCGGTCGAGGAGGGTGAGTTCGGCGCGCATTTGCGGGTGCTCTTTGAGCCAGTGATTGAGCAGGGGCGTGAGGTGCAGGTGGCCGAACATCACCGGGGCGGTGATGGCGAGGGTGCCGGCGGGTTCGGTGCGGCGGCTGTCCAGGCGGGCTTCGGCGCCGTGGATGTCGGCGAGGATCTGGCGGCAGTGTTGCAGGTAGTCGCGGCCTTCGTCGGTGAGGGCGAGGCGGCGGGTGCTGCGGTTGAGCAGGCGCACGCCCAGGTGGCGCTCCAGGCCGGCCAGGGTGCGGACGATGGCAGCGGGGGAGCGGTCCAGTTTGTTGCCGGCGGCGGAGAGGCTACCCTGGTCGACGATGGCGACGAAGGTGCTCATGGCTTTGAGTTTGTCCATCGGGGCGCTCGGCTCCATCTTTGCGAAAACCTGAATAAAGCTAGCAGGTTGACGCCATTTATTGAATACGGCGCTGAGCGTTTACTGGCGGTCCATGTTTCACATTTCGCAGAGGGAGCCAGTGATGAAACAACCGCAGCCGATTCGTGAGTACGACCACGTGGGTATCCGCGTCAGCGACCGCCAGGAGGCGGTGGCGTTTTATGAGCAGCTCGGGTTCACCGAGGTGCGCCGCTTCGAGCGGTTCGAGGCCAACGAGATGGAGACGCCGGACGGCTTGCGCATCAATCTGATCTTCAACGGCACGCGCCTGCCCCACGGGCGCAACTTGCTGCTGGACGAGCCGGTCAAGCTGCCCGGCGTCACCCACCCGGCGTTCGTGGTGGACGACCTCTATGCCCTGAAGGACTGGCTGGACCAGGCCGGCATCGAGATCACCGAGGGCATCCACCGCCTGGGCCCGCGCCGCGTCACCCTGTTTATCCGCGATCCGGACCGCAACGTGCTGGAGTTCAACCAGCTGCTGCCCGAAACCGAATAAGGAGACTCGCCGTGAAACTCTACGATATGGAATTGTCCGGTAACGCCTACAAGGTACGCCTGTTCGCCGCTTTGGTGGGCCTGGATCTGGAGCGCCAGCCGGTGGATCTGGCCGCCGGCGAGCATAAGCAACCGCCGTTTATCGAGCTGAACCCCTGGGCCCAGGTGCCGGTGCTGGAAGACGGCGAGGTCGTCCTGCGCGACTCCCAGGCGATACTGGTTTACCTGTCCCGCCGCTACGGTGGCCATCAGTGGTGGCCGGACAACGCCGCCCACCAGGGCGAGGTGATGCAGTGGTTGTCCACCGCCGCCAACGAGATTCACGCCGGCCCGAATGTGGCGCGGCTGATCGACAAGTTCGGCTACCCGCTGGATAAGGCGCCCGCGCTGGAGGTCAGTGCGCGGGTGCTGCCGTTGATCGAGAAACACCTGAGTGAGCATCAATGGCTCGCCATGGGCCGCCCGACCATCGCCGAGTGCGCGGTGTTTCCCTACATCGCCCTGGGGTGGGAAGGCGGCGTGTCGCTGGAATCGTATCCGGCCATTCGTGGCTGGATCGAGCGCATCAAGGCGTTGCCGGGTTACGTCGGCATGCCCGGCATCCAATAACGGGCATCAGGTTGTTGCGACGATCAGGCAGGGTTTCGCCGATTTCCGGCCGATGGTGCAAGCACTGGATGGGCATAATGGACGGGCCGGCGATGAGCCGGCCTTTGAAATTTCTGGCAGGCAGCCCTATGACGTTACTGGATCACGTGGAATTCGCCGTGCGCGACGCCGAGATGTCGCGCCGTTTCTATGAGCAGGCGCTGGCCCCGCTGGGCATGACGCGCATTATCACCGTCGGGCCGGAGCGCACCCGCAGCGGCGGCACGCGCCACGGCTTCGGCAGGGAGGGTTATCCCCGTCTTTGGATGCACGATAACGAGCAGCCCGGGGCGGGCACCCATGTGGCGTTCGCGGCGGCGGAGCGGTCCGTGGTCGATGCCTTCCACCGCGCCGCGCTGGCGGCGGGCGGGGTCGACAACGGCGCGCCGGGGGTGCGGGCGCATTATCACGATCACTATTACGCCGCCTATGTGTTGGATCCGGACGGCGTCAATGTGGAAGTGGTGTGCCAGGCGGTGTCCGACTGACGTTCAGTGCTGCCAGCTTTTGTACACGAACTCCAGGCTGTAGCCGTCCGGGTCGAGCACGTTGGCGGCGTAGTAGCGCGGGTCGTAGTGCAGGCGCGGGCCGGGGGCGCCGTTGTCGGTGGCGCCGGCGGCCATGGCTTCGGCGTAGGCGGCGTCCACCGCTTCCTCGCTGTCGGCGACAAAGCCGATGTGCGCGGCGCGGGTGTCCACCTGGCCCGGGCGAAGCCAGAAGAAGATGCGGCCGTCGGCGCCGAAGCCTTTCAGATCCGAGTGGCCCGGCGGGCCGTCCTTGCCGTCGTAATCGTGGCGGTTGACGATGCCCAGTGGCGCCAGCGCCCGGGTGTAGAAAGCGATGGAGCGGTCCGTGTCGCTGACGGATACAAAGAGGTGATCGAGCATGGTGTCTCCTGTGTTTTCGATCGGTCATCGCGTCCCGCTTGGGTCGGCGAGGCAACGACGGGGCGAGCTTGCACTGTAGCGCTTCGCCGGAGGCCGGGCCGCTCCGTTTCTGTCTCAAATCTGCCTGTTTCTGCTTTGCCGCTTGTGCCGCCGGCCGCGCCGGCGTCCAATAAGCGGATGAACGACTCCCTGAACGAACTGCGGGCGCTGGCCGCCCACGCGCAGAACCGTCGCACCGAGACCGGCATCCCCCGCGTGGCGATGGTCCAGGGCGCGATCCCCGAGCACCATCTTGCCGCCGTGTACGATCCGATGATCAATCTGATTTTGCAGGGCAGTAAGTCGATGACCGTGGGCGGGCAAACTCTGCATTACGATCCCGCCACCTACTTCGTGATGTCGGTGGATCTGCCGGCGGCGGGGGTGGTGCGCCCGGCGGCGTCCGGCGAGCCCTATCTGGCGGTGAGCCTGACCCTGGACGCGCGGATTCTGGCGGACCTGCTGTCGGATTTGCCTGATTCTGCCGGCCGGGGTGACCGGGACGCGGGCTTTTCCGTGGCGGCGATGACGCCGGAGTTGCTGGATGCCTGGGTGCGTCTGCTGCGTTTGATGAAAAGGCCGGACGATATTCCCGCCCTGGCGCCGGCCTACGAGCGCGAGATTCTCTACCGGGTGCTGCAGGGGCCGCTGGGCTGGATGCTGCGCGACATCGCCACGCCGGACACCGCCCTGGCGCGGGTGAACCGGGCGATTCAGCGGCTGCGGCGCGATTACGCGCGGCCGCTGCGCATGGAGGCGCTGGCCGAGGAGGCGGCGATGAGCTTGTCCGCCTTTCACCGCCACTTCAAAGCGGTGACCCACCTCAGCCCGCTGCAGTACCAGAAGCAGCTGCGCCTGCTGCAGGCGCGCACCCTGCTGGTGGCCGCCGGCTACGGCGTCACCCGCGCCGCCCACGAAGTGGGCTACGAAAGCCCCACCCAGTTCAGCCGGGAATACGCCCGCGCCTTCGGTCGGCCGCCGTCCAGGGACGCGGCGCGCATCGTCGCCGGCTTGCGGGGCTGATACGGCCCTGGAGCATTCTCAGACCCCTCCCAAGAAACTCATTCACGACAGAGTGAATGTGTATAAAAAAAGCACTATGCTCTAGATGCACCCTGCCCGGGCATCACCGGGACGGTGCTCTCAACAACAAAGAGCCCCCTGAATAATTACAAGATCGGGAGAGTGTGATGAAAACAAGAAACAGTTTTAGATGGTTGGGCATTTCATTGTGCTGCGTGTCCAGCGCCCTGTTTACGGGCTGCGGCGGCGACAGCAGCGATTCCCCGGTGGCCGAGCAACCCCAGGCCAGATCCTGCGATCAGCTGGTGGGCCTGGACATTCCGGCCGCCTCCATCGGGTTGGCAACCTCCGGCGGTGAAGTCACCGCGGCGGAGGTGATCGCCGCCAGTGGTAGCGGCGCGGCCACCATTCCCGAGCACTGCATGGTGTCCGGGCGCATCGGCCCGGTGGACCCGACGGCGCCGGATATTCTGTTCAAGGTGGCACTGCCCACGGAATGGAACTCGAAGGTGCTGATGTTCGGCGGCGGCGGTTTTAACGGCAGCATTCCCAACATCACCGGCCATGTGGCGCAGGGCGCGGTGGACCAGCCCACGCCGCTGGGCCGGGGCTACGCCACCTTCGCCAGCGATTCCGGTCACCAGGCCAACGCCTTGGGCTCCCAGGATGGCCGCTGGGGCCTGAACGATGAAGCGGTGGATAATTTCGCTGGCGATGCTTTGAAGAAAACCCGCGACGCTTCCGTCTTTATTGTGCAGAAACGCTACGCCAGCGCGCCCAAGCAGCATTACTTCGCCGGCGGCTCCACCGGCGGCCGCGAGGCGCTCACCAGCATTCAACGCTGGCCCGATGATTGGGACGGCGCCATTGCCTGGTATCCGGCCTGGAACGATGTGGAAGCGTTACTGGCGGGGCAGTACATCAGCCGGGCCCTGTCGCAGCCGGGCGCCTATCCGAGCTTCGCCAAGCGTCAGTTGTTGCTGGACGCGGCCTTGGAGGCCTGCGATGAGCTGGACGGGCTGGCGGACGAGTTGATTAATGATCAGCGCCGGTGCAACGCGATTTTCGATCCGTCCACGGCGATGGTGAACGGCAACCCGCTACGCTGCCCCGGTGGCGCGGACGATGGTGACAGCTGCTTGTCCGACGCGCAGATCGAGGCCCTGAAAGCGATGGAAAGCGGCGTGGTGTTCAATTTCCCGCTGGCCAGCGGCGAGACCCGCTACCCAGGCAGCAATGTGTGGGGCGCGGATCTGGGCATCGATACGGTGTCGCCGGTGGGCAACACCGTGACCTTCCTGAACCTGGGTTACACCGCCCCCACGTATCCGGACATGCCGCGCTACGCGCCCTACCTGAGCGTGCTGGTGGATCAGTGGGTGAAGTATTCCGTGGCCAGGGATGCGTCGTTCAATTCCTACAATCTCGACCCGATCAATCCGGCGCCGGAGTACGCGCAGCGCATCAGCGAACTGAGCGTGGGGCTGAACGCGGGCACCAATATTTCCGAGTTCCAGGAAGGCGGCGGCAAGCTGCTGCTGGCACACGGTATGACGGATGTGCTGGTCAGCACCCGCGCCACCGAGATGTACTACGGCCGGTTGTTGAATCAGATGGGTGAGGAGAAGGTCGATTCGTTCGTGCGTTTCTATGAAGTGGCGGGCTTCGGCCATGGCGCCAGTCTCAGCTTCAATGCCACCTGGGATTCGTTGACCGCTTTGGAAAACTGGGTGGAAGACGGTGTCGCCCCTGAAAACCAGGTGACCACGGACACCGTCGGCGTACCGGGCCGCACCCGGCCGCTGTGCGACTACCCGGCGTGGCCCCGCTACCTGGACGGCAACGACCCGATGGTTGCGTCGTCGTTCGAGTGCGTGGAATAACCGGCGTCCCGTCGCTTCCACGGCCCGGCCCGGTTCCTTGTCCGGTGGTGCGCAAGCCACGGGAACCGGGCCGGGCCGTGTGCCTCTTCCGCTCAGCCGCCCAGATAGGCGGCTTTGACGCTCTCATCGTTCAATAACGTTTCACCGCTGCCGGTGGCGACGATGTCGCCGGTCTCCAGCACGTAGCCGCGATCCGCGATAGCCAGTGCTTCGGAGGCGTTCTGCTCCACCACGAAGATGGTGATGCCTTCCTGTTTCAGCTCTTTGATGATGCCGAAAATCTCGTCGATGATCAGCGGCGCCAGGCCCATGCTCGGTTCGTCGAGCAGCAGCAGTTTGGGTCTGGCCATCAGCGCGCGGGCCATGGCCAGCATCTGCTGCTGGCCGCCGGACAGATTGCCGGCGTGCAGGCGGCGCTTTTCCTTGAGGATCGGGAAGCGCTGGTACATGGCGTCCAGGTCATCGGGGACGGTCTTGTCCCGGCGACGGCTGAAGGCGCCCAGGGTGAGGTTGTCTTCCACCGACAGGCCGGCGAACACCTGGCGGCCTTCGGGCACCTGGACGATGCCGCGATGGACGCGGTCGGCGGCCTTGCAGCGGGCCAGATTGTCGCCGTCAAAAGTGACGCTGCCGCCGCTCAACGGCTGCAGGCCGGAGATCACCCGCAGCAGAGTGGATTTACCGGCGCCGTTGGCGCCCACCAGCGCCACGGTTTCGCCCTTGTCGATGGTCACGTCCAGGCCGTGCAGCGCTTCGATGCGGCCGTAGCCGGTGCGGATGCCGCTCAGGTCGAGCAGGGTCTCGCTCATGCCAGGGCCTCCTCTTCGGGCTTGCGGCTGCCCAGGTACGCATCGATCACATCCGGGTTGGCGCGGATCTGGTCCGGGGTGCCGTCGGCGAGCTGGCGGCCGTAGCAGAGCACCAGCACCTGATCGGACACGCTCATCACCAGTTTCATATCGTGTTCCACCAGTACCACGGTGATGCCCTTGTCGGCGATCTTGCGAATCACGTCGCGCAGGGCGTCGGTCTCGGTGCGGTTGAGGCCCGCAGCCGGTTCGTCCAGCAGCAGGATGTCCGGCTCGGACGCCAGCGCGCGGGCGATTTCCAGACGTTTCAGCGCGCCATAGGGCATCGCCGAGGCGTGGTGGTTCAGGTACTGGCCGCAGCCGACGAATTCCATCAAATCGGCGCACTGCTGCCGGCAGGCGTGGTCGCCCCGGCGCAGGGCCGGCAGCTTCAGCAGCGAGGCGAGCGTGCCCTGGCCGAGATGCCGGTGGCGGCCCAGCATCACGTTTTCCAGGGCGCTCATGTTCATGCAGATCTGCAGGTTCTGGAACGTGCGGCACATGCCCAGCGGTGCCAGTTCGTGGGGCTTGTGGCCGGCCAGGCTGCGCCCATTGAGATGCACGCTGCCGGCGCTGGGTTGATACAGGCCGGTGATCAGATTGAACAGCGTGGTCTTGCCGGCGCCGTTGGGGCCGATGATGGAATGGATGCGGCCTTGTTCCACCTCGAAGCTGAGGTCTTCCACGGCGTGTACGCCGCCGAACTCTTTGCTCAGATTTTTAACGGAAAGCAGTGCGCTCATGCGGCCTCCTTCTGGAAGCGCCGCGCGATGGTGGGCACCAGGCCGCGCGGCATGAAGATCATCACCGCCATCAGGATGGCGCCGAACAGTACCATCTCCAGCTCCTGGAAGCCGGTCAGGAACTGCGGGATCAGCAGCAGGATGGCGGCGCCCAGGATTACCCCGTAGGTGGAGGCCATGCCGCCCAGCACCACGATGGTGATCAGCTCGATGGAGTGACCGAAGGAGGCGGCATCCGGCGTGATAAAACCGCTGTAGTGGGCGTACAGGCTGCCCGCCACGCTGGCGTAGACCGCCGAGATCACGAACACGCGCAGCTTGTATTTGGCGGTGTCGACGCCGGCCACCTGGGCGGCGATCTCGGAGCCGTGCAGGGCGCGCAGGGCGCGGCCCAGCGGTGAATCAATCAGGTTCAGCGCCAGCCACACCGCCAGGAACAGGCCACCGGCGGCGAGCAGATACCAGAGCTGGGTGCCGGTGATGGCGACGCCGAACCACTCATAGCGGCCGAACACGCTCAGCTCATGGCCGAACACGGAGAGCGGCGCCACCGCCAGACCGTCCGGCCCGCCGGTGATCTGATCTTCGTTATTAATCACGATGGCCGCGATCACACCCAGGCCGAGTGTGGCCATGGAGAGATAATGCCCCTTCAGGTGCAGAATCGGCCGGCCCACCAGCCAGGCCAGCGCGCCCACCGCCACGGCGGCGGTCAGCATCGCCGGCAGCGGGCTGAATGCATAATTCTGAGTTAGCAATGCGCTCGCGTACGCGCCGGCGGCATAAAAAGCGGCGTGGCCCAGACTCACCTGGCCCGCGTAGCCCACCAGCAGGTTCAGCCCCACCGCCACGATCGCGGTCAGACAGATTTTGATCATCAGATCATAGTGGAAGGCGTTGGCGGCCAGCAGCGGTGCCACCGCGAGCACCACCAACAGAGCGACCAGACCAGGCACTTTACTGCGTGTTTTGAACGTCGCCATCACACGCGCTCCACGGCCCGGCTGCCCAGCAAGCCGTTGGGCAGAAAGAACAGGATCGCCAGAATCAGTACGAAGGGCACCGCGTCTTTATAGTCCGACGAGATATAGCCGGCGGTGTAGGCTTCCGCCAGGCCCAGCAGCAAGCCGCCGAGGATCGCGCCGGTGCTGCTGCCCAGGCCGCCGATGGCGGCGGCGATGAAGCCCTTCAGCCCGAGCATGATGCCGATGTCGTAGGCGGTGAAGGTAATCGGCGCGACGATCACGCCGGCCACCGCGCCGAGCAGCGCGGCGATGCCGAACGCCAGCGTCAAAATGGCGCCGGTCTTGATGCCCACCATGCTGGCGGCGTCCTTGTTCATGGACGTGGCGAGCAGGGCTTTACCCAGGGCGGTGCGGGTGAAGAACAGCCCCAGGGCGGTGACCAGCAGCGCGGCGATGCCGAGAATCCACAGGCTCTGGGTGAGCAGCACCGCGCCGCCCACCGACAGCGATTCGGTATCACTGAACGCGGGCAGGGCGTGGTAGTCCTTGCCCCAGAAAATCTGCGCCAGGCCGCGCAGGAAAATCGAGGCGCCGATGGTGATGATGATCAAGGTCACCACGTCGGCGTTCTTGGCCGGGGCGATCGCCAGCTTGTGCAGCAGTACCCCGGCGATGCCGGCCATCACGATGGCGCCGGGAATCGCCAGATAGATCGGCGCGCCGGTGTCCATCAACACCACGGTGCCCATGCCGCCGATCATCAGAAACTCGCCCTGGGCGAAGTTGATCACGTGGCTGGCGTTGTAGATCAGGGTGAAGCCCAGCGCCACCAGTGCGTAGATGGCGCCCAGGGTGATCCCCGAGAAACTGAATTGGAAAAACTCGCTGAACATGATTGTGCCCGGAGTAGTCGGTGAAGAGGGGTCGGCGAGGCGTGGTGGGCGAGGGAAGGGGCACGGCGCCGGACCGTGCCCCTGGCGCTTATTCCGTCAGCGCCCAGTCGCCGTCTTTCACTTCCAGGATGCGGAAGGACTCGGCGTCCAGACCCATATGATCCTCGGCGCTCAGGTGATAGGTGCCGGTGACGCCCACATAGCCATCGATGCTCTCCAGGGCGTCGCGCACCTTGGCCTTATCGGTGGTGCCGGCTTTCTTGATCGCACGGATCGCCAACTGCAGACCGTCGTAGGCGTAGGCGCCGAAGGTGGAGACCGACTCGTTATAATGGCTTTCGTAGTCGTTCTTGTAGCGGTTCAGGACCTGATACTGCGGATCGGATTCGGGCAGCTTGTCCGCCACCAGCAGCGCGGAGGCGGGCAGGCGCAGGCCGTTGGCGGCGTCGCCCGCCAGTTCCAGGAAGCTGTCGGAGGCAACCCCGTGGGACTGGTAGAACGGCAGATCGATACCCAGCTGGTCGTAGTTCCGGGTGACGATGGCGGGGCCCTGACCGAAGTCGAAGTTGAGAATCGCCTGCACGCCCTCGGTGCCGCGGATGCGGGTCAGCTGAGAGGTGACGTCGGTGTCCTTGGGGTTATAGGTTTCATCGGCGACGATTTCGATGCCCATATCGCCGGCGATCTCCTTGGTGACGTTGCGGCCGGAGGCGCCGAAGCCGCCGGTGCCGGAGATCAGACCAATCTTGGTGAGGCCGCGTTCTTTCATGTCCATCAGTATGCGACGGGCCGCCTGACGGTCGGACTGAGGCGTCTTGAACACCCACTTCTTCACCGGCGTGGTGATGGTTTCGGCGCCGGCCAGGGAAATGAACGGTACGCCGGCCTGCTGGATCAGGGGCACCGCCGCCATGGTGGCACCCGTGGTGGAGCCGCCGACGATGATGTCCACCCGGTCCTGGCGCAGCAGGCGGTTGGCGAAGGTGCGCGCCTTGGCGGCGTCGCCTCCGTCGTCGTAGTGCACCAGCTCAACCTGCTTGCCGAGCAGGCCGCCGTCTTCGTTCAGTTTGTCGATGTAGAGTTCCAGGGTTTTCAGTTCCGGATCGCCCAGGAACGAGGCCGGTCCGGTAACAGAAAGAAAGGAGCCAATACGAATGGTATCCGCGGCCAGCGCGGGGGCGGCCATCAGGCCGAGGCTCAGCGCGGTGACCGCGCCGGCGGCCAGCTGTTTCAGCATTGTTTTCATTATCACACCTTTACACGTATGCCCGGAGGCGAATTTGTTGTTTTCAAGCGGCCATCAGGTCCCACGCGGGCCGCGCTATACGTACAGGTATAAAGCGATACGCCATGCAAGTCAATAACGTGTTTAATGTGTCATAAAAGTGGGCTCAACTCTCCAAGTGCCCGTCTTTGCTTGGATTTCGTGAGTGCTCTGTGTCATATAGAACGACCGTTTGGTAGTATGTCGAATCATCTCAAGGGGTAAGGGAACACCGTGGATTTGCAGTCTGACCACCTGGAACTGTTGATTAAACGCTTTCAGCAGCAGCGCCCGCTGCGCACCGGATCACTGATCATCACCCTGTTCGGCGACGCCATCGTGCCGCGTGGCGGGACCGTCTGGCTGGGCAGCCTGATCGAGCTGTTGGCGCCCATGGGCGTGAGCCAGCGGCTGGTGCGCACCTCGGTGTTCCGGCTTACCCGCGAAGGCTGGCTGATGGCGGAAAAAGTGGGGCGGCGCAGTTATTACGGCCTCACCGGCGCCGGGCGGCGCCGTTTCGAGAAGGCCTTCAAGCGAGTCTATTCCGGGGTACAGCCGGCCTGGGACGGCGCCTGGACCCTGGTGGTGCTGAATCAGCTGAATCCGGATCTGCGCCGCGATACCCGCCAGGAACTGGAGTGGATGGGCTTCGGCGCGTTCGCCCCCACGGTGCTGGCGCACCCCGGCGTGGACCGCGCCGAACTGAACGCGTCACTGCAGGAGTTGGGTGCGCTCGACGACGCCATCATTTTCCAGACCGACACCCACGAAAGTTTTGCCGCCCGGCCATTGCGTCTGCAGGTGCGCGAAGCCTGGAATCTGGACCAGCTCGCCGACGGTTACCGGGCGTTTCTGGATCAGTTCCGGCCGCTCTGGAACCAGATGAAGAAGCAGAAAAGCCTGCCGCCCCGGGAGTGCTTCCTGGCGCGGATTCTACTGATCCATGAATACCGTAAGCTGCTGCTGCGGGACCCGCTGCTCCCCGAGGAGCTGCTGCCCGCCGACTGGGAGGGCCGCGCCGCCCGCCAGCTGGCGCGCAACCTCTACCGCCTGACCCACCAGGGCGCGGAAGCCTGGATCTCCCAGCACGCCGAGACGGCCCAGGGCCCTCTGCCGGAACCGGGCGAGAGTTTTTATCAGCGCTTCGGTGGCCTCGATTAGACCGCTTTTTCGCCCTTGGGCGCGTACGTGTTGGTCTGCATGCGCGGCCGGTCCGGCTCCACTTCGGTGAGCGGTTCGCAGGCGACCACGGCTTTCTGGTAGCGGCGTGCCAGCTCCTGGTATTCCAGGGTGCCGTCGTATTTCCACCGCACCTCTTCCTCGGTGAGTTCGCGTTTCACCACCGCCGGCGCGCCAATCACCATGGAGCGGGGCGGGCAGGTGAAGCGGCTTTTCACCAGGGCGCCGGCGGCGACGATGGATGACTCGCCGATTTCCGCGTAATCCAGGATTACCGCGTTCATGCCGACCATCGCATTGCGGCCGATGCGGCAGCCATGCAATACCGCGCCGTGGCCGATGTGGCCGTCCTCCTCGACCACGGTGTCGGTGCCGGGGAAGCCATGCATCACGCAGGTGTCTTGCAGGTTCGACCCGCGCTCCAGGATCAGCCGCCCGAAGTCGCCGCGCAGGCTGGCGCAGGGGCCGACGTAGCAGTCCGGGCCGACGATCACGTCGCCGATCAGCACGGCGGTGGGGTCCACATAGGCGTCCGGATGGATCACCGGGGTGATGCCTTCAAGCTGGAAACAGGGCATGGGGTCTCTCCGCGAAACAGGGCCAGGGGCCGGTATAGAGTCGAAAACAAACTACCTGACCTGTAATGGGGCCGCAATTGGCCGATTTTGTAACATTAACAATCTGGCCGGATAATCCTGTCCATATCATTGAAATAAAACAAAAAATCAGACCCTGAGACATCGAGTCAGATTTAAAAACGCTTCTATGCGATACATGAATATGGTCAATGTGTATTGACTGGTGTCATGTTTTGGCTATGCTCGAAGGCAGGTCGCGGCCCGCCCTGGGCGGCCGCTTTTCGATTTCAAACAGGGGCGCCTCATGGCCTTTGACACCATCGAATTCAGTCTTCAGGACGGCGTGGCCACGCTGGTTCTGAACCGCCCGGACAGCCTCAACAGCTTCAATGAAGCCATGCACCGGGAGGTGTGTGACGCCCTTGGCCAGGTGGAACAGGCCCGCCGGAACGGCGAATGCCGGGCGCTGCTGCTCACCGGTAACGGCCGCGGCTTTTGCGCCGGTCAGGATCTTTCCGACCGGGCCGTATCCCCCGACGCCGGCGCCGACGCCGCGCCGGACCTGGGGCACTCCATCGAGACCTGGTACAACCCACTGGTGCGTACGCTCACCGCGTTGCCGCTGCCGGTGATTTGCGCGGTCAACGGCGTGGCGGCCGGCGCCGGCGCCAATGTCGCCCTGGCCTGTGATCTGGTGGTCGCCGCCCGCTCCGCCAAATTCATCCAGGCGTTTTGCAAGCTGGGCCTGGTGCCGGATTCCGGTGGCACCTGGCAACTGCCGCGCCTGGTGGGTATGGCCCGCGCCAAGGGCCTGGCCCTGCTCGGCGACAAACTGAGCGCCGAACAGGCCGCTGACTGGGGGCTGATCTGGCAGGTCGTTGACGATGACGCCCTGCGCCAGACCGCCACGGACCTGGCCCGGCATCTGGCGACCCAGCCCACCCGCGGTCTGGCGCTGATCAAGCAGGCGCTGAACCAGAGCACCGGCAACGACCTGGACACCCAGCTGGACCTGGAGCGCGACCTGCAGCGCCAGGCCGGCCGCAGCAAGGACTACCGCGAGGGCGTCAGCGCCTTCATGGAGAAGCGCGCGCCCCGTTTCATCGGCGAATAGCCCGCTTCGCAACGCAGAATAACAACGAGGACGGTCTTCATGTCTGATACATCCGAATCGTTCGCCGGGCCCCTGGCCGCCCAGGCCGGGGAGCAGCAACTGGCGCGCCGCTGCGCGGACGCCATGTACCAGCGTGACCGCGCCAGCCGGCATCTGGACATGCAGGTGGAAGAGATCGGCCCGGGCCGGGCGGTGCTGTCCATGCCGGTCACCGAGGCGATGATCCAGGGCCACGATTCCTGCCACGGCGGCTATATTTTCACGCTGGCGGATTCCGCATTCGCGTTTGCCTGCAACACCTACAACGAAGCCACCGTGGCGTCCGGCTGTTCGATTGATTACGTGGCGCCGGGCAAGCTCGGCGACGTGCTCACCGCCGACGCCCGCGAGCAGACCCGCAAGGGGCGCACCGGGGTATACGATGTCCGTGTCAGTAACAGCCGTGATGAGCTGGTCGCCCTGTTTCGTGGCAAGTCCTACAAGGTCCGTGGCCCGGTAATCCACGAGACCGAAAGCGAGCAGTAATACAACAAAATCAGCAAAGAGAAAGGCAGTGATGGATATGCCGTTTAATCTTGAGAATCGTTTTGACCCGGTGGAGCGCGGCGATGTGGCGCAGCTCCGTGAGCTGCAGCTCGACCGCCTGCGCTGGAGCCTGACCCACGCCTACAACAACGTGGCGCATTACCGAAAAAGCTTCGACGCCGCCGGCGTGCACCCCTACGACCTGCGCAGCCTGGACGATCTGAAGCACTTTCCGTTCACGGTGAAGAACGACCTGCGCGACAACTATCCGTTCGGCATGATCGCCACGCCCATGCGCGACGTGGTGCGCGTGCACGCCTCCAGCGGCACCACCGGCAAACCCACCGTGGTGGCCTACACCCAGAACGACATCGACGTCTGGTCCAGCGTGATGGCGCGCTCGATCCGTGCCGCCGGCGGTCACGCCGGCGATATCGTGCACGTCGCCTACGGCTACGGCCTGTTCACCGGCGGCCTGGGCGCCCATTACGGTGCCGAGAAGCTGGGCTGCACCGTGGTGCCCATGTCCGGCGGCCAGACCGAGAAGCAGGTACAGCTGATCCAGGACTTCAAGCCCAGCATCATCATGGTGACGCCGTCCTACATGCTTAACATCGCCGATGAGATGGAGCGCCAGGGCATCGACCCGAAAAGCACCAGCCTGCGAGTCGGCATCTTCGGCGCCGAACCCTGGACCCAGACCATGCGCGAAGAGCTCGAAGCACGGCTCGGCATCCACGCGCTGGACATCTATGGCCTGTCCGAAGTGATGGGCCCCGGCGTCGGCATGGAATGCATCGAAAGCAAGGACGGCCCCACCATCTGGGAAGATCATTTTTATCCGGAGATCATCAACCCGGAAACCGGTGAGGTGGTGCCCGACGGCGAGTACGGCGAGCTGGTATTCACCTCACTCACCAAGGAAGCGCTGCCCATCGTGCGCTACCGCACCCGCGATCTGACCCGGCTGCTGCCCGGCCACGCGCGCCCCATGCGTCGCATCGACAAGATTACCGGCCGCAGCGACGACATGCTGATCATTCGTGGCGTTAACGTCTTCCCCACCCAGGTGGAAGAACAGATTCTCAAGATCGAAGCGCTGTCGCCGCACTATGAAATTCACGTGGAAAAAGACGGCAACCTGGACATGGTGACCGTGCGCGTGGAGCTGAAGCCGGAAGCGGCCGGCAGCGACAACGCCACCGGCGACGCCGCCAAGGAACTGCAGCATCGGGTAAAAACTCATATCGGTATCAGTACCAGAATCGAGGTGGCGGTCCCGGGCACGCTGGCCCGCTCCGAAGGCAAGGCCAAACACGTCTTCGACAACCGCCCGAAATAGCGAAACCGACAAAACCGAACCGCGCGCTCACCGCGTCGGCCCGGCCCGCGCTTCTACCCAGGCGTGGGCCGCTTTCCAGAAAAGCCGCCCACAAGGCGGCTTTTGCTTTCCCGGGGTCGCCGGGGCTAAGCTCCGAAAAAAAGAGGGCTTCGCCATGACCACCCGAACCTTTCGCCTGTCGTGATCACACCGCTTCTCTATGTCGCCGCCGCCCTGGCGGAGATCGCCGGCTGTTTCTCGGTCTGGGCCTGGTGGCGGCTGGAAAAATCGCCCCTTTGGCTGGCGCCCGGCCTGGTGAGTCTGGTGCTGTTCGCCTGGCTGCTCAGTCTGGTGGACACCGATTACGCCGGCCGTGCCTATGCCGCTTACGGCGGTATTTATATCGTCATGTCGTTGCTCTGGTTGTGGCTGGTCGAGCAGCGCGCCCCGGATCGTTGGGACTTGCTCGGCGCAGGAATTTGTCTGGTCGGGGCCGGCGTGATCCTATTTGGGCCCCGTAGCGTGTAGGATGATGCCTTTACACGGATGCCGTGTATCCGTTAATATTATTCCATGATTGAATCCTTTGGTAATCGTGTCACGGAAGACCTTTACCACGGCGCCTCCAGTGCCCGGGTTCGAAGGTTGCCGCCCGGCATCAGGGCGTCCGCGCTGTACAAACTTGATGTGCTTAACGCGGTGGGGTCGCTGGAAGAGTTGCGGTCCCCTCCCGGCAATCGGTTGGAAGCCTTGAGGGGCCGTTATGCGGGATTTCACAGTATTCGGATCAACGCGCAATGGCGTCTCGTATTTCGATGGCAAGGCCGTGATGCCCACGAGGTCGCTATCGTTGATTATCACTGAGGCTTGGCGGCGAGGTTTATTATGATTCCCAAGAACAGAGTCAGTACGCACCCCGGGGTGATCCTGCTCAAAGAGTTTCTGGAGCCCCTGGGGCAGACCCAGACAGCGCTGGCCGGGCATCTCGGCATTTCCGTTCAACGGATCAACGAGATTGTGCGTGGCAAGCGAGGCATCACGCCGGAAACCGCCTGGTTGTTCGCCGAGGCGTTTCAGACCACGCCGGAGTTCTGGATTAATCTGCAAGCCAATTACGATCTGTCCCGGCATCGCCCGGAACGGCATGTCCAGCCACTGAAGGCGGCCAGTTAGCGTTCGCTCCCGTTTAGCGGCAGGCCGCTATAGCGCACTCCGCAACCCCAGCACCCACTCTCGTACCGCCGCGATGGCGGGCTCGCGCAGCCGTTCTTCCGGGTACACCAGATGGAACGGCTTGGCGTGCAGGTCCGGGCCGAACGGCTGCACCAGCCGGCCACTGGCCAGTTCGTCGGCGATCAGCGCCTTGCTCATCAGGGCAATGCCCTGACCGCCCAGGGCGGCGGTGATGGTGTGGGTCTCGTCGGAAAACACCGGGCCGGCGCCGATGTCCAGGTCCGGCACCCGGGCCAGCTTCTGCCAGGAGGTCCAGCTGAGCAGCGCGCCGGAATGGCTGGGCGGCTGGTAGTGCAGCAGGGTGTGCCGGTGCAGGTCGTCGTGTCACGCAGCAGACACACCCAGGGCAGCAGGAAACGCCCGGCCACCGCCGGGATGGTGGACAGCGTGACGGTCTGGTGGCCCGGGTTGTGGCGCAGCCGCGCCACCGTTTCCGCGAGGGTATCGAACGCCTCGCTGGACGCCGCCAGCAGGGTCTGGCCGGCGCCGGTGAGCACCAGCTGGCGCGGTTTGCGCACGAACAGAGCCACGCCCAGGTAGTCCTCCAGTTGCCGCAACTGGTGGCTGATGGCGGTGGGCGTCACCGACAACTCCTGAGCGGCCATCTTGGCGCTGCGGTGGCGGGCCGCCGCCTCGAAGGCGCGCAGGGCGGAGAGGGAGGGCAGTTTGCGGGCGCTCATGGGGTGCCTTATGGATGAGTTTTATTTTGCCTGTCAGGCAAGAATTCATCGTTTGTCGCTGTCTTGAGCCTCCGGTTTCATGGGAAGCCTGTCAAGCAGGAGTGAGATCAGCTCACCTGCAAACGAGCCCGAACCGGAGACACTGCCATGACCCGCTTACTGCACCTCGACGCCAGCCCCCGCCCCGGACGTTCCGGCACCCACGAGCACGGCTCGCACAGCCGACGGCTGAGCCACCACTTCATCGAGCACTGGAAAGCCGCCCGGCCGGAGGACGCGGTGACGCGCCGGGATCTTGGCGCCCAGCCGCCGTCGCTGTTGACCGTGGACTGGATCGAGGCCGCGTTCACCCCGTCGGAACATCGGCCGTTCGCTATGAACCGGGTGCTGGCGGAAAGCGACCGCCTGGTTGAGGAGGTGATCGACGCGGACGTGCTGGTGCTGGGCGTGCCCCTGTACAACTACAGCTATCCGGCCGCGTTCAAGGCCTGGATCGATCAGATCGTGCGGGTGGAGCGCACCATCTATTTCGATCCGGCCAACATCGATCACCCGGTGGGCCCGCTGCTCAACGACCGGCCGCGCCACGCGGTGATTCTGTCGTCCCGGGGCGGGTTCGGCCTGGGCGCCGGCGGCCCGCTGGCGCACCTGAACCATCTGGAAGCCAGCGTGCGCACCGCGCTGGAACTGATCGGCATCGAGCACTTCCATGAGATCGCCATTGAGTACCAGGAGGAGGGCGGCGAGCGGCTGGACGCGTCGGTACGCGACGCCCTGGCCGAGGTGGAGCGGCTGGTGGCTCGGCTGCAACGGGACGCTTTCCCCGTGCCGCGGGCGGTATCGGCGTGACGCGGGGTGCGGGGCGCCCGGGCGTGCCGGTGCGCCGGCGTTTGGTTTACACTGTAAGCCTTTGCCGTCCGGCCCTGTGCCCGCAGCCCATGGAGCGCCCCGTTGCCCAAGAAGCCGAAAACCGACCAGGAGATCGCCGCCTTCCGCGAGCGCGTCTGCGAGGTGGCCACGGAGCTGTTCGTGGAGCGCGGGCCGGATAACGTCACCATGCGGCAGATCGCCGCCGGGGTGGGCGTCAGCCCGATGACGCCGTACCGCTATTTCCAGGACAAGGACGAGATTCTCGCCACCGTGCGCGCCGCCGCGCTGGACCGCTTCGCCGCCGCTTTGGAGGCGGGTCTGGCCCAGGGCAGCGACGCCCGCGAGCGCGCCCGCGCCATCGGCGACGCCTATGTGCGCTTCGCCACCGAGCACCCGGCCGCCTACCAGCTGATGTCGGAGATCTCCCAGGTCGATGAGAGCCGCTACCCGGAACTGGTGCGCGCCAGCCGCCGCGCCCGGGAGACCATGGTCGGCTATGTGCGCGACATGATCCGCGAGGGGATGATGGACGGCGACGCCGACCTGATCGGTTATATGTTCTGGTCCACCCTGCACGGCATCGTGGTGCTGGACATGGCCGGGCGGCTGGGCGGCGAAATAGACGCGGACACCCTGCGCAAGAAGACCATGCGCACGCTGCTGGCCGGCATGGCGGTGTCGCCGCCGCGCCGGGACGATGACGCGGGTCCCCGGCCGTGACCGAATCGCTCACCGGCGGGCGGCGGCGGGTCAGGAAGCGCTTGATTTTATAAAATATACGTTGTAAATATTTGGCCTCCGAACCGAATACCGGGCCAGAACGCCGTGCCGGTTCGCCCGAATTCGAAAGATTTACAAAGTAAACGCCACCCACTAACAGGAATCGCCATGTCTCTGCCCCCGGAAATCGCCAAACGCCTGCGGCTGCCCGTGATCTGCTCGCCGCTGTTCATCATTTCCAACCCGGACCTGACCATCGCCCAGTGCAAGGCCGGGGTGGTGGGGTCGTTTCCGTCGTTGAACGCACGGCCGCTGTCGCAGCTGGATGAGTGGCTGGCGCGCATCACCGAGGAGCTGGCCGCCTGGGACCGGGACCACCCGGACCAGCCGTCCGCGCCGTTCGCGGTGAACCAGATCGTGCACAAGACCAACGACCGTCTGGAGAAGGACCTGGAGCTGTGCGAGAAGTACAAGGTACCGATGGTGATCACCTCCCTGGGCGCCCGTGAAGAGCTCAACCAGGCAGTGCACGGCTGGGGCGGCACGGTGATGCACGACATCATCAACGACCGCTTCGCCCGCAAGGCCATCGAGAAGGGCGCCGACGGCCTGATCGCGGTGGCGTCCGGCGCCGGTGGCCACGCCGGCCAGCTGTCGCCGTTCGCGCTGATCCAGGAAATCCGCCAGTGGTTCGACGGCCCGCTGGCGCTGTCCGGCTCCATCGCCAGCGGCTCCTCGGTGCTGGCGGCCCAGGCCATGGGCGCGGACCTCGCCTATATCGGTTCGATGTTCATCGCCAGCGAGGAGGCCAACGCCGACCAGGCCTACAAGCAGATGATCGTCGACAGCAAGGCCACCGATATCGTCTACAGCAACCTGTTCACCGGCGTGCACGGCAACTACCTGGCGCCGTCCATCGCCAAGGCCGGCCTGGACCCGGCCAACCTGCCGGAAAGCGACCCGTCGGCGATGAATTTCGGCTCCGGCGGCAGCTCCAAAGCCAAGGCCTGGAAAGACATCTGGGGCTGCGGCCAGGGCATCGGCGTGGTGGACGCGGTGCGCCCGGCGGCCAATATCGTCGACCAGCTCGCCGACGAGTACCACGCCGCCGCCAAGGCGCTGGACGCCAAGCGCTACTAACGCTTGTAACGCGCTCTTAGGGAGCGCGCGCCAGCCGCTAAAGACGCCGGGCCAGGGCTTCCCTGGGCCGGCGTACTTTTTTCTGGCCCGCCTGACGGTCGTTGTCGGTGTCCCGGTAGCCGAGGCCCATCAGCGCCACGCTGCGCAGCCCCTGCTCGCGCAGGCCCAGCAACCGGTCCAGCCCGGGCGGATCGAAGCCTTCCATGGGCGAGGCGTCGACCCGCTCCATGGCCGCCGCCGCCAGCGCCATGCCCAGCCCGATGTAGGCCTGGCGGGCGGCCCACCGGAAGCCCTCTTCCTCGGACGCGAAGCCGGCTACCTTGCCTTTCACGGTCTTTTCCAACCCGGCCAGCGTGTCCCGGGGCAGATCGCGCTCGCGAGCGATCAAATCCACCATCTCGTCGACCTGGTCTTCGGTGACCGGGCTCCAGGCGGCGAAAATGATCAGGTGCGAGCACTCGGTGATCTGCGGCTGGTTCATCGCCACCGGCGCGATGCGCTGGCGCAGCGCCAGCGGTTCGGCGACCAGCAGGGTGTAGGGCTGCAGGCCGAAGGACGACGGCGCCAGCCGGGCCGCCTCCAGAATCCGGTCCACTTTTTCCTCGGGGACGTTCTCCCCGGTCATGCGTTTGGTGGCGTAGCGCCAGTTCAGGGCGTCTTCTAATGTCATGGGGGGCTCCAGTGTTGAAACAGTGCCGGTTCGCGGGCAAGTCGTTATCCTCTCCGGTATCGAGGGACAGCGTCCACACCCGGAATACGGAGAAACGGAACGTGCAACGATACACCGGAAGCTGCCTGTGCGGCGGCATCGCCTTTGAAGTCCGCGGCCCCCTGGCGCCGATTCAGGTATGCCATTGCCAGCAGTGCCGCAAGGCCCAGGGCGCCCCCTTCGCCACCAACACGCCGGTGGAGGAGGCGCTCTTTGAGCTGGTGAGCGGCCGCGAGCTGATCACCGAATACCAATCCTCGCCCGGCAAGTTCCGCGCCTTCTGCGGACGCTGCGGCTCGCCGGTCTACAGCCGCAAGGCCGACCTGCCCGGCGTGCTGCGGATCCGCGCCGGGCTGTTCAACGAGCCCCTGGAGGCGCGCCCGGTGTTTCACGCCTACACCGGCTCCAAGGCCAACTGGTGGCCGATCCTGGATGATCTGCCCTGCTACGAAGGGATGGCCGACCCGGCCGCAAAGCGCTGAAGCGCTCCGCTGCGGCGGTCGCCGGGCGGTGCGCGCATTTGGCCCGCCGCCGCCGGACGTTTATGATAGGCGCCCCTTCCTCCCCGCGTGTCTCTGCAGGAGCGGTAAACCATGTTTACAGGCATCATCGAGGCCCAGGGCCATGTGGCGGCGCTGACGCCCAGTGGCGGCGACGTGACGCTGCGTATCCACAGTGACGAGCTGGATTTCGGCGATGTGAAGCTGGGTGACTCGATCGCCGTCAATGGCGTGTGCCTGACGGTCACCGCCCTGGCCGGCGGCGACAGCTTCAGCGCCGATGTGTCCGGTGAGACCCTGTCGCTGACCTCCCTGAAACAGCTCAAGAGCGGCAGCCGGGTGAACCTGGAGAAGGCGATGACGCCCTCCACGCGGATGGGCGGGCACCTGGTGAGCGGCCATGTGGACGGCCTGGGCACGGTGAAGGCGATGACCCCGGACGCCCGCTCGGTGCGCATCGACATCGAAGCGCCGGCGGAGCTGGCCCGCTACATCGCCCAGAAGGGCTCGATCACCGTGGACGGCATCAGCCTGACGGTGAACAGCGTGGACGGCGCGGTGTTCTCGCTGAACATTATTCCCCATACCCAGGACGTCACCACCATCCAGGATTGGAAACCGGGGACGCCAGTGAACCTGGAAGTTGATATCATTGCGCGCTATCTGGAGCGGCTGCTGCTCGGCGAGCGCGCCGCCCGGCCCGGTTCGGAGGGGATTTCCATGTCGCTCCTGGCCGAGCACGGTTTCCTGAAGTAGCTCGCGGCGGTCGCCCGAGGGCGCGCAAACACCGGCACGCGCGGCGTGCCTTAAAAGGTAGGTTTCATGCAACTCAACAGCATTGAAGAACTGATCGAGGACATCCGTCAGGGCAAGATGGTGATCCTGATGGACGACGAGGACCGGGAAAACGAAGGCGACCTGGTGATGGCCGCCGAGCACGTGACCCCCGAGGCGATCAACTTCATGGCGCGTTTCGGGCGCGGCCTGATCTGCATGCCGATGTCCAAGGAGCGCTGCGAGCAGCTGGATCTGCCGCTGATGGTGCGCGCCAACGGCAGCGGCTTCGGGACCAAGTTCACCGTCTCCATCGAAGCCCGCGAGGGTGTCACCACCGGTATTTCCGCCGCCGACCGGGCGCGCACCGTGCAGGCCGCCGCCGCCAAACACGCCAAGGCGTCGGACATTGTCCAGCCGGGGCATATTTTCCCGCTGATGGCGGAGCCGGGCGGCGTGCTGCGCCGCGCCGGCCACACCGAGGCGTCCTGCGACCTGGCGGTGATGGCCGGCTGCGAGGCCGCCGGCGTGATCTGCGAGGTGATGAATGAGGACGGCTCCATGGCGCGCCGTCCGGACCTGGAACAGTTCGCCCAGGAGCACGGCATCAAGATCGGTACCATCGCCGACCTGATTCAGTACCGCGCGCTCAACGAGCAGACCATCGAGTCGGTCTCCGAGCACCCGCTGGATACCTGGTACGGTGAATTCCGGCTGGTGGCGTTCCGCGACACCGTCGACGGCCACGTGCACATCGCCCTGGTGAAAGGCGAGGTGAGCGCGGATAAGGAAGTGACGGTGCGCGTGCACCAGGTGGACCCGCTGCGCGATCTGATGAGCGCCAAGCTCAACGGCCGCACCGGCTGGAACATGCACCGGGTGCTGGAAGCGGTGGCCGACGCGGAAACCGGGGTGGTGATCATCCTCGGCCAGGACGAGGACTCCGAACCCACCCTGGACCGCCTGCAGGCGTTTTTCGACGGCACCGCCAACAAGCCCAAGGGCGAGTCGCGCACCTATCGCAACATCGGTACCGGCTCACAGATTCTCAAGGCGTTGGGCGTGCGCAAGATGCGCTTGCTCAGCTCGCCGATGAAATTCAACGCGCTTTCCGGTTTCGACCTGGAGATCGTCGAATACGTGGAAGCGGACGGCTAAGGAAAAACACATGCACGATATCAAAACCTTCGAAGGCACTTTGAACAACGTGGGCGGCCGTTACGCCCTGGTGGTGGCGCGTTTCAACAGCTTCGTGGTGGAAGCGCTGCTGGCCGGCGCGGTGGACACCCTGGTGCGCCACGGCGTGGCCCGCGATGACATCGAGATCATCCGCGTGCCCGGCGCCTGGGAGCTGCCGGTGGCGGTGAAGAAGATTCTGGAAAAGCGCGACTACGACGCGGTGATAGCGCTGGGCGCGGTGATCCGGGGCGGCACCGCCCACTTTGAGTACGTGGCCGGTGAGGCCGCTAAGGGCATCGCCGCGGTGCAGAACGACACCGGCGTGCCGGTGGCCTTCGGTGTGCTCACCGTGGAGTCCATCGAGCAGGCGATCGAGCGTAGCGGCACCAAGGCCGGCAACAAAGGCGCCGAGGCCGCGATGTCCGCTCTGGAAATGGTTTCTCTGTTCAAGGCGCTTTAATGACCCAGTCCGCCGTACCGTCTTCCCCCGCCGCGCGCCGCAAGGCGCGCCGCTACGCGCTGCAGGCGCTGTACCAGTGGCAGCTCGCCGGCACCACGCTGAGCGATATTGAGGCCCAGTTCCTGGCCGCCAACGATATGCAGAAGGTGGACCGCACCTATTTTCACGACCTGCTGCACGGCGTGCCCGCCGAGGTGACCGGCCTGGATGAGGCGCTGCGCCCGTTCCTGGATCGCCGGGTGGAAGAGTTGTCCCAGGTGGAGAAGGCGTTGCTGCGCATCGGCGCCTTCGAGCTCAAGGAGCGTCTGGACGTGCCCTACCGGGTGGTGATCAACGAAAGCATCGAGCTGGCCAAGGTGTTTGGCGCCGACGATTCCTTCAAGTACGTTAACGGCGTGCTGGATAAACTGGCGCGGCGGCTGCGATCCGCCGAGACCGCCCACCGCCCCGCCGCGTCCCGACAGGCGCCGGACGACGACGGAGCGGACAAGGACTGACCGTGGCATAACAAAGGGAGCGTTTGATTATGGATGAATTCGCTCTGATAGAACGCTACTTCCGCCGCCCGGACCACCCGCCGGGCGACGGCGTGGTGCTGGGCCCCGGCGACGACGCGGCCCTGCTGCTCCCCCCTGCCGGCGACGAGCTGGTGATGACCCTGGACACCAGCCTCGGCGGCCACCATTTCCCCGACGACCTGCCCGCCGCCGATGTAGGCCACCGCTGCCTGGCGGTGAATCTGTCCGATCTCTACGCCATGGGCGCCCGCCCGCTGTGGTTCCTGTTGTCGGTGACGCTGCCGGAGGCCGACGAGGCCTGGCTGGCCTGCTTCGCCCAGGGCATGTTCGATCTGGCGGACCGGGCCGGCATTGCGCTGGTTGGTGGGGACGTTACCCGTGGGCCTTTGAGCGTGAGCATCCAGGCGACCGGCGCGGTGACGCCGGGCCGCGCGTTGCGCCGCGACGGCGCCCGGCCGGGCCAGCGCCTGGCGATCGGCGGCGTGCCCGGGCAGGGCGGTCTGGGGTTGCGTCACTGGCAGGCCGGCGAGCGTGCCACGGTGAGCGCCCGCCACCTGGCCCGGCCCGCTTTCCCGCTGGATCTGGGCGCCGCCCTGGTGGGTCGGGCGGGGGCCGCCATCGACGTCTCCGACGGTCTGTTGCAGGACCTGGGGCATATCCTCAAGGCGAGCGGCGGGCTGGGTGCGGAGCTGGATCTGGCGACGCTGCCGGTGAACGAGGAGCTGGCGTCCCTGGACGAGGCGGACCGTTACCCGTTGCAGCTCACCGGCGGCGACGACTACTGCTTGCTGTTCACCTGGCCGGACGCCCGGCCCCTGCCGCCGGGAACCAGCGACATCGGCATGATCACCGAGAAGGGGCCGATTCTGCTGCGTTACCCGGACGGCCGCACCGAGCCCGCCCGGCCGGGGGGCTGGCGGCACTTCTAGTCGGGGCCGGGCAGGCCGGCTCAGGCGCGGTGGGGCAGGGCGTCGTGCAGACGCTTCAGGCGCCGCCGCACGCTGGCTTCGATGCCGACGGCGTCCAGGCCGTGCTCGGCGAGCAGCGCGTCCCGCTTGCCGTGGTGGATAAAGTGATCCGGCAGGCCCAGGTTGAGCACCGGTACCACCACGCCTTCGTCGATCAGCAGCTCGTTGACCGCTGAACCGGCGCCGCCCATGCGCTGGTGGTCTTCCAGCGTCACCACCAGGTCATGGCGGGCGGCGGCGTCCAGCACCGCGCCCCGGTCCAGGGGCTTCACCCAGCGCATATCGATCACTGTGGCGTCGAGTTTCTCGGCGGCCTCCAGGGCCGCCGGCACCAGCGCGCCGAAGGCGAGCAGGGCGACGTCGCCCTTGCCCTGGCGCAGCGTGCGGCTTTCGCCCACCGGCAGGGCGGTCATGGTGGGCTCGATTTTCGCGCCGGGGCCGGTGCCGCGCGGGTAGCGCACCGCCGCCGGGCCCTCGTGCAGCCAGGCGGTGTAGAGCAGCTGCCGGCACTCGTTCTCGTCCGACGGCGCCGCCACGATCATGTTCGGCACGGTGCGCAGGTAGGCGAGGTCGAACACGCCGCCGTGGGTGGCGCCGTCCTCGCCCACCAGGCCGGCCCGGTCGATGCCGAAGGTCACATCCAGGTCCTGCAGCGCCACGTCATGGATCAGCTGGTCGTAGGCGCGCTGCAGGAAGGTGGAGTAGATCGCCACCACCGGTTTGCGGCCTTCGCAGGCCATGCCGCCGGCCAGCGTCAGGGCGTGCTGCTCGCAGATCGCCACGTCGTGGTAGCGCTCCGGGAAACGGCGCGCGAAATCCACCATGCCGGAGCCTTCGCACATGGCCGGGGTGATGCCGATCAGGCGCGGGTCCTGCTTGGCCAGGTCGCACAGCCACTGGCCGAACACTTCCTGGTACTTGGGGCTCTTCGGTTTGGCCGGCTTGGCCACTTCCACTTTCGCCTTGGGCTCGATCTTGTTGATCGCGTGGTAGCCCACCGGGTCCGCTTCCGCCGGGCCGAAGCCCTTGCCCTTGGTGGTGTAGACGTGCAGCAGTTGCGGCCCTTCCAGGTCGCGCATGGTCTCCAGGGTGGCGGTCAGCTCGTCGATGTCGTGGCCGTCGATGGGGCCGATGTAGTTGAAGCCGATCGCCTCGAACAGCATGTCCGGGCTGACCATGTTCTTCATGCTTTCTTCGGTGCGGCGCACGAAGTCCCAGGCCGCCGGCATGGCGGAGAGCACTTTCTTGCCGCCTTCGCGCAGGGCGATGTAGGTCTTGGACGACCAGATGCGCGCGAAGTAGTTGGCCAGCCCGCCCACGTTATGGCCGATCGACATGGTGTTGTCGTTGAGAATCACCAGCAGGTTGGCGCGGGTGTGGGCGGCGTGGCTCATGGCTTCGAAGGCCTGGCCGGCGGTCATGGCGCCGTCGCCGATCACCGCCACGGTGCGGCGCTTGTCGCCGGCCTGCTCGGCGCCCAGGGCCATGCCCAGCGCGGCGCTGATCGAGGTGGACGAGTGGCCCACCCCGAAGGTGTCGAATTCCGACTCGGTGCGTTTCGGGAAGCCGGACAGGCCGTGCTGCTGCCGCACGGTGAGAATCTCGTCGCGGCGGCCGGTGAGAATCTTATGCGGGTAGCACTGGTGGCCCACGTCCCACACCAGCCGGTCGTGGGGGGTGTCGAACAGGTAATGCAGGGCCACGGTCAGTTCCACCACGCCGAGGCCGGCGCCGAAGTGCCCGCCGGCGCGACCCACGGCGTAGAGCAGGTAGGCGCGCAGTTCGTCCACCATCTGCTCAAGGTCCGTTTCGGGCAGTCGCCGCAGGTCCGCCGGCGCGCCTATGCGGTCCAGCAACGGCGTGTGGGGGCGGGTCAGCGGAATGTCGGTAAACGTCTTTTGCATTGATTGGGAGCCTGAATCAGTCGGCGTCGGCTTGGCAAGGGGAGGGCATTATAACGATCCTTGGGGCCCGTCGTCAGTGATCTAGTGAGACCGCTGCACGATGTAGTCCGCCAATTGTTGCAGCGGGCCGGCGGCGTCGCCGTAGCCGGCGAGGGCGGCGCGGGCCTGCCGGCACAGGGCCTGGGCGCGCTCGCGGCTGGCCTGCAGGCCGAGCAGGGCCGGGAAGGTGCTTTTGCCGTGCTTCTCGTCGGACTTGCTGGGTTTGCCGAGCTGTTCGGTGTCCATGGTCACGTCGAGGATGTCGTCCTGGATCTGGAACGCCAGGCCGATGGCGTCGCCGTAGGCGGTCAGGTTGCGCGCCAGCTCGGCGTCCGGGCGGCCGGCGGCCAGGTAGCCCAGGGTCAGGCTGGCGGTGATCAGGCGGCCGGTTTTCAGGTAATGCATGCGTTCCAGGGCGGCCACGTCCTGCAGCTGGCCATGGGCGGCCATGTCCTGCATCTGCCCGGCGGCCATGCCGGCGCCGCCGGCGGCCTGGGTGAGCGCGCGCACCATGCCGACGCGGGCGCCGTCCGGGTAGTCGCCGGCGCGGCTGAGCAGCTCGAAGGCGAAGGTGTGCAGGGTGTCCCCGGCGAGGATCGCGGTGGCTTCGTCGAAGGCGCGGTGGCAGGTGGGCTGGCCCCGGCGCAGATCGTCGTCGTCCATCGCCGGCAGGTCGTCGTGGACCAGGGAATAGGCGTGGATCAGCTCCACCGCCACCGCCGGCACGTCGGCCTGTTCCAGGCTGCCGCCGGCGAGCCGGCAGGCGGCGTACACCAGCATCGGGCGGATCCGCTTGCCGCCGGCCAGGGCCGCATAGCGCATCGCTTCGGCGAGGCGCGGGGCGTCGCTGGCCGCGGGGTCGGGCAGATGGTCGCGCAGGGCCTGGTCGAGCCGCGCGCGCACGGTGGCGTTGAGCGGGTCCAGGGCGTTGAGGTTACTGGTCATCGCGGCCTTCGAACGGCACCGGCTCGGCTTGCGGGTCCTGCTCCAGCAGGATGCGCACCTTCTGCTCCGCCTGGCTGAGCGCCTGCTGGCACTCGCGGGTCAGTTTGACGCCCTGTTCGAACGCCTGCAGGGATTCTTCCAGGGTCAGCTCGCCGGACTCCATGCGTTCCACAAGGGCTTCCAGGCTGTCCAGGGATTGTTCCAGTTGCGGGGTCTTTTTGGCCATGTGTGCGATAACCTCGGGTGACCTCGTGGGATGGCCGGCGCAACATACTTCAGCACCGCCGGGGGGTCAATTGGGGCGGCCGCCGGCCCTGGCTTCAGGCGCCGGGCGGCCCGTCGTACTTCTTCGCGCCCAGGCCGGTGTCGTACCAACCGGCCCGGTCGGCATAGAAGATGTGATCGTTGGGGTCCAGGTCCGGGGTTTGGTCCAGTCCGCCGGCGGGGACGATCACGCCGCTGCCGTCGCGTTTTTCATGGGGCACCATGCTGCCGCACTGGACGCAGAAGGCGCGCGAGAAACTCTTCGCTTCGGGCAGGTCGAAACGGCGCACCTGATCCTCGCCTTTGAGCCATTCCAGCGCGTCGGCGGCGGCGATCAGATTGGCCGCGTGGGCGGTGCCGCTGAAGCGCTGGCAGCGCGAGCAATGACACAGGTGGAACTGGTGAAACGGGCCGCTGATCCGGTAGCGGACCTGGCCGCACAAACAGCCGCCTTCGTAGGTGGTCATTGGCGCAACTCCTGACTCTGGAGGTGTGTGAGTGCTCACAACGGGTGGTGCCGTAATGAGCAGTTCCGGTTGATTCCAAAAGGGTCTAAACACGCCCTTCCGCCTCGCCGGGCGCCGTCCTATAGTGAAATGCCCGCCGGGTCGTCGCAAGCGGCTTCTTCCTCTGATCTCCTTAATCTATGGCGTTTCGCTTGCGGAGCCGGCGGGGCTCTTTCGCCGCTCCGTTTCGGTCTCGCCGCTCGTCCCTTCCCCCGACTTACCATGATTTTACGACCCGACGCTGGCCGTTTTGAGCGGCCCTCTCCTATGCTGATCCATGTTGAAAGCCATTCCCGGCCGCTGGACGCAGGCCGACTCACTCTGCAAGGAGAGCAGCCATGAGCGACAGATCACATTTCCCTCCCCAGCATCAAGACGAGCAGCCGGGCGACGAACACCGGATGACGCCGGAGCCGCAGTACATACGTGATGAATATCGCGGCTCCGATAAGCTTCTCGGGAAGGTGGCATTGATCACCGGCGGCGACAGCGGTATCGGGCGCGCGGTGGCGCTGCATTTCGCCCGCGAGGGCGCGGATTGCGCGCTGGTCTACCTGGAAGAGGAAACCGACGCACGGGAGACCGCTGATCTGGTCGAAGCGGAAGGCCGCCGTTGCGTGTTGATTCGTGGCGATGTCGGCGATCCCACGTTCTGCCATGAGACTGTCGCCCGTACCCTCAATGACCTGGGCGATATTAATATCGTCGTGAATAACGCGGCGGAACAATACGATTGGAAGGAGATCACCGAACTGGAAAACGACCAGCTCGAACGCACCTTCCGCACCAATGTGTTCAGCCATTTCTATCTCACCAAGGCGGCGCTGCCGCACCTGCACGAGGGCGACACGATTATCTCCACGTCCTCGATCAATGCGTTCAAAGGCAACCCCACGCTGCTCGACTACACCGCCACCAAAGGCGCGGTACAGGCGCTGGTGCGTTCGTTCGCGACCGCGCTGATCAGCAAGGGCATCCGCGTTAACGCGGTAGCCCCCGGGCCGATCTGGACGCCGCTGATTCCGGCCAGTTTCGATGAAGAGAAGGTCGCCAAGTTCGGCGGGCAGGTGCCGATGAACCGGGCCGGGCAGCCGTGTGAGGTGGCGCCGGCTTATGTCTATCTGGCGAGCGCCGACAGTTCCTATGTCAGCGGCCAGACCCTGCTTGTCAACGGCGGTGTGATCCTTAACACCTGAGCCCGGGGGCCATGCTAGAATCCGCGCCCTATGAAACGGATTCTCGCCCCGATGGAGGGCCTGGCGGACTTTTGGGTGCGCCGGGCCCTCACCGATGTCGGCGCCTACGACTGGTGCGTCAGCGAGTTCGTGCGCGTGAGCGGCGAGCTGTTGCCGCCCCGTGTCTTTTACCGCTGGTGCCCGGAGTTGCGCGGCGGCGCCCGCACGCGTTCCGGGACCCCGGTGCACTTGCAGCTGCTGGGTTCCGACCCGGTGAGCATGGCGGACAATGCCGCCCGGGCGGTCGAACTGGGGGCGCCGGCCATCGACCTTAATTTCGGTTGCCCGGCAAAAATCGTCAATCGCCATGGCGGCGGCGCGATCCTGCTGGATGAGCCGGAGCGGGTGCACGCGGTGACCCGGGCGGTGCGGGCGGCGGTGCCCGGCGATATACCGGTGTCGGTGAAGATGCGGCTCGGCAACGAGGATATGGAGCTGGCGCTCGACAACGCCGTGGCGGTGCAGGAGGCCGGTGCCGCCTGGCTCACCGTGCACGGGCGCACCAAGCGGCAGGGCTACCGGCCGCCGGCCTATTGGGACCGCATCGGGGCCATCCGTGAGCGGGTCGCCTTGCCGGTGATCGCCAACGGCGAAATATGGACCCTTGAGGACGCCCGCCGCTGCCAGGCGGAGAGCGGTTGCCAGGATCTGATGCTGGGGCGCGGCGCGGTGGCCAACCCGCTGCTGACCCGGGAAGTGGCCGGCGGCGAGGCCGCCGGTTGGCCGGAGGTGCTGGCGGTGTTGCGTGATTTCGGCGCCGACATCGTCGGCACCGGCAGTGAGGCTCAGCTGTGCGGCCGGGTCAAACAGTGGCTGAGCTACAGTCGCCGGCGCTGGCCGGAAGCGGGCCCGTTGATGGAGTCGGTGAAGCGCGAGACGCGGCTGACGGCTCTGCGCGCCATCCTCGACCGCGACGCCAGGGGAGACAAAACCTCCAAGGTTGTATCTTTTTAGGGCGGAACCTGGCTTCCCAAGGGCCTGTCGCGGGCCTTTTTTACCCCTCTGAAAACAGTGCTTCGCTGGTAACCCGGCGCTCCGGACCGCCGCACGAGGCCAGGAAATACGCGGGTTCCCAATGCCGTCGGGGCTCGCCGGCGCATGTTTTCGTTTTTTTAGGGGTGGTTTTAACCTTTTTTCGATCACGACACCGGCATGGTCCGTGCTTTCCTTAAAAAGCGGTTACGGGAACAGGATTTTGCAGGAGCGCGGAACATGTACGAGGTACACGCTTTTTTCGCCGAGGGTGAGGCGACCAGCGCCATGGAGCCGGAATATCAGGCGGGCAAACGCTACGTGCTGATTGTTTTCTGCCGGCGCCCCCGCTACAGCGGCTATGACGTCACGCCGGTGGAGGAGGTTGCCCGCCGGTTCGGTTGGCGGGATGTGTGGGTTTCTCACGGCGGCGTGCTTCAGCCGGAATTCCTCAACGGTGACCTGTGCGACCTTCAGGACAGTTTTGTCCAAGCCCTGCATCAGGGCGGCGCGGTGGTGTCCTTGAACCACTGGCTGATGCGCGCGCTCTACGTCCGTTAAACCCTCGCCGGCCCGGTCCGATACCCTTCGACTAAAGTCATACTGTGGCTGAACACACCTTTGTTTACTCTTGAGACAGCTGGCCCGTGTCAACACGGGTCCCGTGTTTGTCAGTGCGCAAAGGGGTAAACAAATGAGAGAAGAAAACGCCCGTGCCTACTGGGCCGCTAATCTCAAGCTCATCTTCACCTATCTCATCATCTGGTTCGTCGTGTCCTATGGTTGCGGCATCCTGTTCGTGGATGCGCTCAACAACATTCAGTTCTTCGGCTTCAAACTGGGATTCTGGTTCGCTCAGCAGGGTTCGATCTATGTGTTCCTGGTGTTGATCTGGATGTACGCCTTCACCATGAACAAGCTCGACCGAAAATTCGACGTGCACGAAGAGTGACGCCGCGAAAATAACAAAGAGGACCAAGAGATGGATGTTCAACTACTAACGTATCTTTTCGTCGGTGGCTCGTTCGCGCTCTATATCGGGATCGCGATCTGGTCGCGGGCGTCGTCCACGAAAGACTTCTATGTCGCCGGCGGCGGCGTGTCGCCAATCGCCAACGGCGCGGCCACCGCGGCGGACTGGATGTCCGCGGCGTCGTTTATTTCCATGGCGGGCATCATCGCGTTCGCCGGCTACGATGCCTCGGTGTACCTGATGGGCTGGACCGGCGGCTATGTGCTACTGGCCATGCTGCTGGCGCCCTACCTGAGGAAATTCGGCAAGTTCACCGTGCCGGACTTTATCGGTGACCGATACTATTCCAACGTGGCGCGTACCGTCGCGGTAATCTGTGTGATCTTCATCTCCTTTACCTATGTGGCCGGCCAGATGCGCGGCGTGGGTATCGTGTTCGCGCGCTTCCTGGAAGTGGACGTGAACTTGGGCGTGGTGATCGGCATGGCGATCGTGTTCTTCTACGCCGTACTCGGCGGCATGAAGGGGATTACCTACACCCAGGTGGCCCAGTACTGCGTGCTGATCTTCGCGTTCCTGGTGCCGGCGGTGTTCCTGTCCATTCTAATGACCGGCCACGTTCTGCCGCAGACCGGGTTCGGCGCCACGGTGCTGGACGCCGCCGGCAACGACACCGGCGTATACTTGCTGGAGCGGCTTGACCGCATTGTTCAGGATCTCGGCTTCGGGGCTTATACCGAAGGTCAGAAGTCCACCATCGATGTGTTCTTCATTGCCGCCGCGCTGATGTGCGGTACCGCCGGTCTGCCCCACGTTATCGTGCGTTTCTTCACCGTACCCACCGTGCGTGACGCACGCATCAGTGCCGGCTGGGCGCTGCTGTTCATCGCTCTGCTGTACACCACCGCTCCGGCCGTGGGCGCCTTCGCGCGTACCAACCTGATCGAAACCGTGCACCAGACCGAATACGAAGAGCTGCCGAGCTGGTTCTACAACTGGGAAAACTCCGGTTTGATCGGCTGGGTGGATAAGAACGACGACGGCCGGGTGCAGATGTCCGCCGGTGCCGCCTTCAAGGGCACGCCGACCTTCGCCGGCGACCGCGAAGACGTGGTCGGTGAGTACGGCCAGCGCGTGGTCACCAATGAGGTAACCGATAACGACGCGGAAGTGTATATCGACCGCGACATCATCGTGTTGGCGAATCCGGAGATCGGCAACCTGCCGGCGTGGGTGATCGCACTGGTGGCCGCCGGTGGCGTGGCCGCGGCGCTGTCGACGGCGGCCGGCCTGTTGCTGGTGATCTCGTCGGCGGTATCCCATGACTTGTTGAAGAAGACACTCAAGCCGGACATCACCGAGAAGCAGGAACTGCTGGCGGCGCGACTGGCCGCGGTGGTGGCGATCCTGATCGCCGGTTACTTCGGTATCAATCCACCAGGCTTCGTGGCACAGGTGGTGGCGTTTGCCTTCGGTCTCGCCGCGGCTAGCTTCTTCCCGGTGATCCTGATGGGTATCTTCTACAAGCGCATGAACAAAGAAGGCGCGATCGCGGGTATGGCTGTGGGCCTGGCCTTCACCTTCTCCTACATCGTGTACTTCAAGTTCGTGTCTCCGGAACTGAACGTGGCCGAGAACTGGCTGTTCGGTGTGTCCCCGGAGGGCATCGGTACCGTCGGTATGGTTCTCAACTTTATCGTCGCGTTCGCGGTATCCCGCGTGACCGCGCCGCCGCCGGAGCACATCCAGCATATTGTTGAGGATATCCGCGTACCGCGTGGCGCTGGTGGGGCCTCCTCCCACTAACGGCGTCATTACAAACGGAGTAAGCTGAATATCGGGGCCGCGTGTCAGCGCGGCCCCGATCTCCGTTCAGGACCTGGCTATGATCGACGTGGATTTTTCCCAATTACCGTTTTCATTGCTGGACGAGGAACACCGCCACCGTCTCGAGAACGCCATGGAAATGGCGTACTTCGAAGCCGGTACGGTGATTATCGAAGCGCGCCATCCGGCGCAGTTTGTTTATCTGGTTCACAAAGGCGCGGTTCTGGAACTGGACCCGACCCTTCCCGCGGAGGCGGGACGGCTTGGTGTCTACAGTGCCGGTGATCTGTTCGGCGCGCTCAGCGTGCTTAACGGTCGCAGCCGTTACCGGTTCATTACCGAAGAAGAAACTCTGTGTTATCTGATACCGGCCGACCTGTTCCAGTCGTTGTGCCAGGATCAGAAAGAATTCGACGATTACTTCCGCCAGCGCCTCGCCAGCAAGAACCAGCTTCTTGCCGAGCGGCGCGAGGGCGGGGTGACCATGGCGGGCTTTATGCTCGCCAAGGTGCATCAATGCATGCGCCAACCTTTGATACTCGACAGCGGCGGCACCATCGCCCAGGCGGTGGCCGCGCTTAACCAGCACAACGCCGACAGCCTGCTGATGGAGCGCGACGGCCATGTGGGCGTGATCACCAAAACCGACCTGCTGCGCGGCCTGGTCAACGACGGCCTGACCCCGGACTCCCGCGCCCTGGCGCTGGCCAGTTTCGAGCTGGTGACGGTGCCGCCGGATCAGTTTCTGTTCGCCGCCCTGGTCAGCATGACCCGCCACGAGGTGCAGCGGGTGGTGGTCATGGACGGCCGCCGTCCGGTGGGCGTGGTGGAGCTCACCGATGTGCTCAGCTTCTTCTCCAGCCGCTCCTATGTGGTGGGGCTGGAAGTGGAGAAGGCGGACAACCTGGAAGCGTTGGCGATGGCCAGCGCCCGTCTGCCGGAACTGATCCAGGCGCTGATGGCGCAGGGCGTCAAGATGCGCTTCGCCATGGACCTGCTGGCGGCGCTGAACGGCCGCATCATCAGCAAGGCGTTCCAGTTCGTGGTGCCGGAGGGCCATCAGGAACACGGCTGCCTGCTGGTGCTGGGCAGCGAAGGGCGGGGCGAGCAGATACTCAAGACCGACCAGGACAACGCCCTGATCGTCGACGACCCGGAGAACTGGCCGGAACGCGACGCGCACATGCAACGGTTCACCGAAACCCTGCTGCGCCTCGGCTACCCCCGCTGTCCGGGCAACATCATGGTCTCCAACCCGGAGTGGGTGGGCAGCGCCACCGACTGGAAGGCGCGCATCGGCCGCTGGGCCAAACAGGGCGACGACGCCTCGATGATGAACCTGGCGATTCTGCTCGACGCGCACCCGGCGGCGGGGCGCACCGAGCTGGTCGATGAGCTGCGGCGGGACCTGTTCCGGGTATGCAGCAACAACGATCTGATCCTGTCGCGCTTCGCCCGACCGTTGTTGAAGTTCTCCACCCCGCTGAACTGGTTCGGTGCCCTGAAGAAGCCCCAGCAGGGCATCGATATCAAAAAGGGCGGCCTGTTTCCGGTGGTGCACGGGGTGCGCGCCATGTCTTTGCAACACCGCATCGGTGAGACCGGCACCTTCGGCCGGCTCGACAGGCTGGTGGAGGCGGGGCATATGGAGACCGGCTTCGCCGAGGAGCTGGGCGAGTCCATGGCGCTGTTCGCGGAGCTGCGGCTCAAGCAGCAGCTGGCCCGTCTGGAGGGCAACGACGAAGAGGGCCGCAACAACCAACTGCTGATACAGGCGCTGTCGCCGTTGGAGAGAGACCTGCTCAGGGAGTCCCTGCAGGTGGTCAATGAGTTCAAGAAGCGCCTGACCCGGCGTTTTCATCTGGAGTACTAACGATGCTGAAGCGTCTTGTGCAACGGCGGCGCCACGGCAAGGGCCCCTATGGTCATTTGTTCGCGGCGCCACCGGGCGATGAAGTGATGGCGCTGGATTGCGAGACCACCGGGCTGAACACGCGCACCGCCGAACTGGTCTCGGTGGCGGCGGTGCCGGTCAGCGCCGGCCGGGTTCAGGCGGGCGCGGCGCTGGACCTGCGCATGGCGCGGCCGGCCAGTTTGAACGGCGAGTCGATTTGCATTCACGGTCTGCGCGGTGTGGACTTGCACGACGGCGTGCCGGTGGAAGAGGGCCTGCGCAACCTGCTCGACTTTATCGGCAACCGGCCGCTGGTGGGCTGGTGTCTGGATTTCGATCTGGGGATTATCAACCGCTATCTGCGTGCGTCCCTGGGGTTCGACCTGCCCAACCCGGTGATCGAGTTGTCCGACCTGTATCGGCGGCGGCACCATTATCGCAATCCGGAGTCGCTGCCGGACCTGCGTTTCGAGCGTGTCGCCGGCGAGCTGGGGGTGCCGGTGATCGGCCGGCACAGCGCCCGCGGCGACGCCACCACCGCCGCCTTGATGTACTTGAAGCTGAAAAGCGAACCATAAACGGAGAATAACAATGCAATACCTGCAAGGGGCGCTGTTGGCGCTGGGCCTGCTGCTGGTGCTGGTGGCCTACGGCCAGTATATCCGCCGCACCGGCGACTGGGGCGGGGTGCTGCGCTTCTGGCGCCGGGGCATGGCGCTGTCGGTCACCGAGTTCAAGATCCAGCGCGCCGGCTTGCTGGTGATGATTCTGGCGGTGGTGTTGCGTTTCGTGGCGGTGCTGTTTCAGTGGTAAAGCCGTGATGATCGGACGGAGGCGCTCTCTTGTTTAGTCTCTGGCAGCTGGGTGTGTTCGCCCTGCTGTATGTGATGGTGCTGTTCGTGATCGCCTGGTGGGGGGACCGCGCCGAGCGGCGCGGCCTGCGGGTGGTCAATAACGCCTGGACCTACAGCCTGGGCCTGGGCGTGTACTGCACCTCCTGGACCTTTTACGGCGCCGTGGGCGAGGCCAGCGGCAACGGCTGGACCTACCTGCCCATTTATCTCGGCCCGATCCTCACCATGCTGCTGGGCGGCGAGTTGATTTATAAGCTGGTGTCGGTGGGCAAGCAGCACCACATCACTTCGATCGCCGACTTCATGGCCGCCCGCTACGGCAAGTCCCGGCAGCTGGCGGTGCTGGTGACCCTGGTGGCGGTGGTCGGCGTGCTGCCCTACATCGCCTTGCAGCTCAAGGCGGTGACCCTGTCCTTCGAGCATGTGGTCGGCCCCCAGGTGGCGCCGTCGCCGGACATCGCCCTGGTGGTGGCCACCCTGATGGCGATTTTCACGCTGCTGTTCGGCACCCGCCATATCGACGCCACCGAGCACCAGTCCGGGCTGATGCTGGCGGTGAGCTTTGAATCCTTCATCAAGCTGGTGGCGTTCGTGATCATCGGCCTGTTCTGCCTGTTCGCGATCTTCGACGGCCCGGTGGATATGTGGCAGCGGGTCCGTGACGTGCCCGCAATACGGTCGGTGTTCGAGCCGGCCCTGTTTTCGCAGAGCTTCGTCACCGCGCTGCTGCTGTCGATGCTGGCGATCATCTGCCTGCCCCGCCAGTTCCATGCCGGCGTGGTGGAAAACAACGACCTGCAGCACCTGCGCACCGCCCGCTGGGTGCTGCCCACCTACCTGGGCCTGTTCGCGCTGTTCGTGCTGCCGATCGTGGCCGCCGGCATGATCACCCAGCCGGGCTCCACGCAGCCGGATATGTACATGCTGTCGCTGCCCATGGCGGCCGACAATCAGGGGCTGCTGCTGTTGTCGTTCATCGGCGGCATCGCGGCGGCCACCGGCATGGTGATCGTGTCCACCATGGCGCTGGCGATCATGCTTACCAACGAGGTGCTGATGCCCGCCTGGGTGCAGTACCGGATCCAGGGCGACGAGGAACTCTCGGACCTGAGTAACCAGGTGCGTCTGCTCAGACGGCTGAGCATTGTGGTGATGCTGGCGCTGGCGTTCCTGTTCCATATTCTGATCGACCGTTTTGAAGGGCTGGCGCGCATCGGCCTGCTGTCGTTCGCGGCGGTGGCGCAGCTGGCGCCGGCGCTGTTGGGCGGGCTTTACTGGCGGCGCGGCCACCAGAGCGGCGCCTTTGTCGGCCTGGCGGTGGGCTTTCTGGTGTGGGGCTACTGTCTGCTGTTGCCGTTGATGCTGCCGGTGGAGTGGGTGGATTACCTCAACCGGGCCGGTCTGCTGGGGCTGGGCATACTGCGGCCCAATGCGCTGTTCGCCATCGAGGGGCTGGAGCCGCTCACCCACGGTGTGTTCTGGAGCCTGAGCCTTAATCTGCTGGCCTATGTGTGGCTGTCCCGCCGCGCCACCCAGGCGCCGCTGGACGACACCCAGGCCACCCGCTTCGTGGACACCCCCACCGACTGGTGGCGCGAGGGCATGGGCCACCCGCTGATCACCACCGGCGAGCTGCTGCAGGTGTGTGAGCGGGGCCTGGGCCACCCGCGCGCGCGGGCGCTGTTCTTTGATTATCTGCAGCGCCGCCAGATATCGGAGGACCCGGCGCTGCCGGCGCCGCTGCACCTGGTGCGCTACGTGGAGCGTTTGCTGGCCGGCGCCATGGGCGCGTCCACCGCCCGCATTGTGATGGGGTCGCTGCTCAGCAAGCAGAACGTGCGCCGCGACGACATGGTGCGGATCATGGATGAGGCCTCGCAGCTGATCCAGTTCAACCACCAGCTGCTGCGCACCACCATCGAGACCATCAGCCAGGGTATCTGCGTGGTCGACCGGGACCTCAACATCGTCGCCTGGAACCAGGCCTACGTGAACCTGTTCGATTACCCGGAGGGCTTTATCCGCCTGGGCCGTCCCATCGAGGAAGTCTACCGGCATAACGCCGAACGCGGCTTTTACGCCGGCGACGACCTGGAGCAGGACGTCAATAAACGGGTGCAGTTACTGCGCGAGGGCAGCGCCCACCGCTTCGAGCGGGAGCTGCCCAACGGCGTGATCGTGGAGGTGCGCGGCAACCCCATGGAGGGCGGCGGTTTCGTCAGCACCTACATGGACATCACCGAACGCAAGCGCGACGAAATCGCCCTGCGCCAGATCAACGAGAACCTGGAGCAGATGGTCTCCGAGCGCACCCGGCGGCTCTCGGAACTGAACAGCCAGCTGGAGCAGGCCAACGAGGGCAAGACCCGCTTCCTGGCCGCCGCCGGCCACGACCTGATGCAACCGTTGAACGCCGCGCAGCTGTTTGCCTCGTCCCTGTCCCAGCGCCTGGCACGCAAGGACGAGGCGTTCGGCTATGAGCGGGAAGTGTTGGGGCATATCGACAGCTCGCTGCGTGCCGCCGAGCAGATTATTTCCGCGCTGCTGGAGATCAGCCGTCTGGATACCGGCACCATGCAGGCGCACCCGCGCACCGTGGCGGTGCGCCCGCTGATGCAGCAACTGGGGCAGGAGTTCAGCGTGCTGGCGCGGGCGGAGGGGCTCATCCTGCGCACCGTGTTCAGTGATCTGCAGGTGCGCACCGACGAAGCGCTGTTGCGTCGGGTGCTGCAGAATCTGCTCTCCAATGCGGTGCGTTACACCGAGCGCGGCCGGGTGCTGTTCGGCTGCCGCCGTCGCGGCGACACGCTGTCCATCGAGATCTGGGACACCGGCCCGGGGATTCCGGACGACCAGCAGGCGCGCGTGTTCCATGAGTTCCAGCGCCTGCCGCAACTGGGGCGCCGACAGATCAAGGGGCTCGGTCTGGGGCTGGCGATCGCCGACCGTATCTGCCGGCTGCTGGAGCACCGCATCAGTGTGCGCTCCTGGCCCGGGCGCGGCACCGTGTTCGCCGTTTCCGTGCCGCTGGTGGTGGGCGAACCGGAGGTGGCGTCCCCGCCGGAACCGGCGGTGTCCGATCAGCGCGACGTGGCCGGGTTGCGGGTGTTCTGTGTGGATAACGATCCGGCGTTGCTGGCCAGCCTGGAGGCGCTGCTGCGCGCCCTGGGTTGTGACCCGATCGTCGCCCGCTCCCGCGCCGACGCCCTGGAGGAAGCCCGGGGCCGGCCGGCGCCGGACCTGTTGCTGGTGGATTATCAGCTCGACGACGGCGAGACCGGCTTTCAGGTGATCGATGCGCTGGACGGCTGCTGGGAGGATGTGGTGCCGGCGATGCTGATCACCGCCGACCGCCGCGCCGAGGTGCGCGTGCGGGCCCGTGAGCAGGGGGTGGGCTTTCTGCAGAAACCGGTCAGCGAGGCCGCGTTGCTGGAGGTGCTGCGCGCGCTCTAGGCGCGGCGCTTCAGGTGCGCGGGGTTCAGGCCAGGCCGGGTGGCTCGATGGCCAGATCCTTCAGGGCCAGCACCGCCTGGGTACGGTTGCGGACGCCCAGCTTGCGGAAGATGGCGGTCATGTGGGCTTTGACGGTGGCTTCGGACACGTCCAGTTGATAGGCGATCACCTTGTTCTGCAGCCCCTCCATGAGCATGCCCATGACCCGGAACTGCTGCGGCGTCAGGCTGGTGATGCGCTCGCGCATGGCGGCGAAGTCGGGCAGATCCGGCGGCAGCGGGCGGCGTGCCTTCTCCGGCACCCAGCGTTCGCCTTCCATCACTTTCAGCACCGCCTGGGTCATCGCTTCCACCGAGGCCGACTTGGGAATAAAACCGTCGGCGCCGAACTGCAGCGCCCGCTGGATCACTTCCAGCTCCTCGTTGGCGGAGATCACCACCAGCGGCACCCGCCGGTAAAGCTCGCGCAGATAGATCAGCCCGGAAAAGCCATGGGTCCCCGGCATGTGCAGGTCCAGCAGAATCAGGTCAAAGGGGACCTGGTCGTCGCCCAGCTTTTCCAGCGACGCCAGGGAATCGGCCTCCTGGATACGGGCGTCGTTGAAGCTGACTTCCACGGCCTGACGCAGAGCGGCGCGGAACAGCGGATGGTCGTCGGCGATCAGTATTCTCATTATTAGGACCTGTTTTATCTCCGGACGATACAATACTAGCGTCTAAGCGGCGCCGGCGCGCCCCGCGGTGCGAGGAATCAGAAATAAAAAGAGGGGCCGCCGCCTGGCAGCCGAGGTAAGGACGTGGAAAATCAGAATCAGCTTGATGTTCAAGCGGACGACCCGTGCGGTTTGGCGCGGGCGTCCAGGGTCCTGCGGAAACTCTCCCAAGCCGTTTGTTCGGGGTTCGATTTATTGTTATCCGGCTGTCGGCGGGTCTGGCCCGCACTTGATATGCCCGGTACCTTGCCCGCTTCCGGAGCGCCGTGGAATTAGACTTTTGTCGAGTCCCGGGGCGCAGGCCAAAAAAAACGGAACCCTGGGGTTCCGTTCTCTTCGCTTGGCCGGCAGGCGCCGCTGTCAGTCAAGATCGGCCGGATAGACGCCGTTCTCGTCGTGCACTTCCTTGCCGCTGAGGGGCGGGGTGAAGGCGCACGCCACCACCATGTCCTCGTTCTCGCCACCATAGAGGTAGTGCTCGTCGTGCTGGTCGAGCAGATAAATGGTGCCTGGCGTCAGCTCGTACACGTCGCCGCTTTCCACCATCTCGATCTTGCCCTTGCCGGAAATCACGTAAACGGATTCCCAGTGGTTGGCATATTTGATGTGGGTCTTGGTGCCTTTAAAGATGGTGGTGATATTGAAGGAATGCCCCATCTTGTCTTCTTTCAGGGACAGGCGAACGGACTGCCAATTGCCGTTTTCCGCGACCACGCGACGGTCGGTTTTCTCGGCTTCCGCCAGAGTGCGAACGATCATCTACACCTCCAAAAACAAAAAAAGGAAAAAACAGGGAAGCCCGGCCGCGCGAAGCGGCCGGGAGGTCGGGAAGGGTTCAGCCCGCCAGGCTGGAAACGGAATTGGCGTCGCCGCGCTTGATGCGGTCTTTCATGACTTCTTCGACGCTTTCCTTGAGCACGTCCATGGCGTGGTTGATCTCGTCCTCGGTCACGGTCAGCGGACACAGGGTCTTGATCACCTGGTCGTCGGCGCCGGAGGTTTCGATCACCAGCTTGCGCTTGAACGCGGCCTTGGTGATTTCCTCGGCCAGTTCGCCGTCACGGCAGACCAGGCCCTGCATCATGCCGCGGCCGTTCAGGTAGAACCAGTGATCGTCGAAGCCGGACGCGATATCGCGGAACCGGTCGGTGATCAGGTCACCCTTCTTCTGCACTTCCTTGGCGAAGGTATCGTCGCTCCAGAAGTGTTCCAGCGCCTTGGCGGCGGTGGCGAAGGCCAGGTTGTGGCCGCGGAAGGTGCCGTTGTGCTCACCGGGTTTCCACTGGTCCAGCTCCGGCTTCAGCAGCACCACCGCCAGGGGCAGGCCATAGCCGCTCAGCGACTTGGACAGGGTGATGATGTCCGGCTTGATGCCGACATTGTCGAAGCTGAAGAAGGTGCCGGTACGACCGCAGCCGGCCTGGATGTCGTCCAGGATCAGCAGCATGTCGTGCTTGCGGCAGACGCGCTCCAGGTTGCGCAGCCAGTCGAAGCTGGCCGCGTTGATGCCGCCTTCGCCCTGTACGGTTTCCACGATCACGGCGGCCGGATGGTCGACGCCGCTTGATGAATCCAGCAGCACCTTGTCCAGGTACTCGGTGGTGTCGAAGGCGTCGCCCAGGTAGCCGTCGTACGGCATCACGCTGACGCCGCCCATGGTGACGCCGGCGGCGCCACGGTGGTGGCTGTTACCGGTGGTGGACAGCGCGCCCAGGGTCACACCGTGGAAGCCGTTGGTGAAGCTGATGATGTTCTCGCGGCCCTTGATGTTACGGGCGATCTTCAGTGCCGCTTCCACCGCGTTGGTGCCGGTGGGGCCGGGGAACTGGACCACGTGGTCCATGTCGCGCGGCTTCAGCACATAGTCTTCCAGCGCTTGCAGAAAGTCGCGCTTGGCCACGGTGTGCATGTCCAGGCCGTGCACGATGGAATCGTTCTCGATGTAGTCGAGCAGGACTTTTTTCAGAACCGGATTGTTGTGGCCGTAGTTCAGCGTGCCCGCGCCGGCCAGAAAATCCAGGTACTCCTGGCCGTCCTCGTCGTACAGATAGCTGCCCTTGGCTTTCTGGAACACCACCGGGAAGCTGCGTGCGTAGCTTTGAACTTCGGACTCAATGCTGTCAAAAATATCCGTATCCATGGTTCTCTCTACCTCGCTGTGTCTCAATTCGTTTTAGGCGTCGTCGCGGTTGAACGGCCCGATGCGCAGCAAATGTTCATCATTGTGCTCGCCGGCGAAATGGATGCGTGAATCGAAGAGGATGAACTCTTCGGTGGGCATCCGGCGCTCGTAGGCGAAGCTGCGGAACATACCCCAGGACGCTTCGTTGTCCGGGGTGATGGTGGTCTCGATGAACTGAACGTTTTCCGCTTCGTCGCGCTTGATCAGTTCCGCCAGCATGCGCTTGGCGAGACCCTTGCCGCGTGCCTTGCCGTGCACCGCCACCTGCCACACGAACAGCGTGTTCTGCTGCTTGGGCGGGATGTACCCGGAGATGAAGCCCACCAGATCGCCATCCATTTCCGCGGCCACCGAAGTGTCCGCGAAGTGCGTGCACTGCAGCAGATTGCAATACACGGAGTTTTCATCCAGCGGCTTACATTCCGCGATCAGCTTGTGCACCCGCGGGCCGTCCGGGCTCTCGGGCTTGCGGAAAATGATGTCGTCTTGTGTGTCAGCGGAGGATGAATCCGCCTTTTTCGGTTCGTCTGCAGACATTGATGTCACTTCTGGTCGGTTTGGAAAGAAGGGTCGGGTCGCGGCCGACGGCGCTGGGCCTCGGCGGCGGGCTGGATGCGGTCTATGGCACCCAGATCAAGCACCGGCGAGGCGTCGATGTCACCGGCGTTCATCATCGCGGCTACCCGCTGCAGGGAGCTGAGAATCTGCGACTGTTCCCAGTCCTGTAACCGTGAAAAACGGTCCATGAATTCCTCCTGCAGGGGCGTGGGGGCCCGTTCCATGATATCGCGTCCGGCGGTGGTCAAATAAGCATAGACCCGGCGCTTATCCCGTTCACCCCTTTTCCGCTCGATCAGGCCGCGCTTTTCGAGCCGGTCGAGGATGGTGGTGACGGTGGCCTGGCTGACGGATACCTCGGTGGCGATGTCGCCCATGGTCATTTCCCCATGGGCGTCTATCGCCTGCAGGATCAGCAGCTGCGGGGCGGTGAGCCCGGCCACCTTGCTCAACTTGCGGGAGTAGAGGTCGGTGGCCCGAATAATCTGTCTCAGGGCGATTAACACTTCGTCGTGTTTGGCCATGGTGGTCAATTCTCTGGATAACAAATCAATGTGACGGTCTGGCGACACGCACCCTCAACCGGGTTATCGCGGCGCCGTCACTTTGATATGAAAGCAATCTTTGCCTTGGCATCCGCTCAGGAATCAATCGCACGGCCAAGATATTCCTTGCCATAAGTGCTACGCTAGCTTAGAGATAAAACATTTAGATGTCAAAGTAATTAGAGGCGTGCTGCCCCGAGGGACGTGTTTCATGCTGCTTGCCAGTTTTCTCGGTTTTCTTCTTTTATTCCTGCTCATCGGCTTCTCATCGGTTCTGGTCCGCTCCAAGGAGCAGTCCGATTATCTGCTCGCCGGCAGCTCGGTCCCGCCATCGCTGATCGGTCTGTCTGCGGTGGCCACCAACAACTCCGGCTTCATGTTCATCGGCGTCATCGGCTACACCTACGCCACCGGCTTGCCGGCGTTCACCATGATGGTGGGCTGGATTCTGGGCGACTGGATGGCCGCCACCCTGGTCACCCGCAAAGTCCGGGAAGTGTCCGAGCAACGCGGCACTCTGACCATTCCGGAGTTGCTGTCGAGCTGGGGCGGCGGCCATTTCCAGGTTCTCAAGGTGGTGGCGGCGCTGATTGCCGTGTCGCTGCTGGGGGTCTACGCGGCCGCCCAGTTCAAGGCCGGCGGCAAAGCGCTGCAGGCGCTGTTCGACTGGGACCTGCGCACCGGCGCCATCATCGGCGCGGTGATGGTGCTGTGTTACGGCTTTTCCGGCGGCCTGCGCGCCTCGGTGTGGACCGACGCCGCCCAATCGGTGGTAATGATCGTGGCGATGACGGTGATGCTGACCACCGCGGTGTTCACCGTCGGCGGCTGGGAGGCGGCCTGGACCGGCCTGCACAACGTGTCGCCGGCTTACTTTCAGTTTTTCCCCGCTGAATCCGCGGCCAGCGGGCTAACCGGGGCCCTGCTCTTCCTGGTCGGCTGGACCTTCGCCGGGGCGGCGGTGATCGGCCAGCCCCATGTGATGGTGCGCTTCATGGCCATCAACGATGTGAAAAATATCCGCCGGGCGCGTACCTATTACTACCTGTGGTTCGTGGCCTTCTACACTCTGGCGGTGGGCGTGGGCATGATGGCGCGCCTGTTGATGGACCAGGGCGCGGTGGACCCGTCGCTGGTGATGAGCGGCGGTGAGCTGGACGCCGAGCTGGCACTGCCGGTGATGGCGGACGTGCTGCTGCACCCGGTGGCCACCGGGCTGGTTCTCGCCGGCCTGTTCGCCGCCACCATTTCCACCGTTGATTCGCTGATTCTCAGCTGCAGCGCCTGCCTGTCGCGGGATCTGATGCCCAAGCGCTGGCACGGCTACGGCACCGCGCGGATCGCCACCCTGGTGGTGGTTGGCGTATCGCTGATGATCGCGCTGTTCGCCAAGGAAAACGTCTTCAATCTGGTGCTGTTCGCCTGGGGCGTGCTGGGCGCCGCCTTCGGCGGTTTGCTGGTGGTGTACGCGCTGGGTGGCCGTCCCCGTGAACCACTCGCCATCGCGATGATTGTTGTGGCCAGTTCAGTGGCAATTGGCTGGCGCCTGTCCGGGCTAAATGCGACCATATTCGAGGTTTTGCCGGCGCTGGTGAGCGCCTGGCTGGTATACGGCTTAGGCCGGGTGTGCGGATTGTCCGGCCCGGCGAAATAATCGAGGACCGGGTCTTGATGCGAGTAATGCCCTGGCGGCGTTGGTTACTGCTTTTTTTGTTGGTGTGCGGCCCGGTGGGCGCGCAGCAGAACGGCGCCGAGGACCCCGCCGAGGGGCCGGTGGAGTCGCAAAGCGAGATCGAAAAAGGACCGGTGATCTCCCAGTTCCGCGAGAACTGGATTCTCGGCGAATTGCGCAGCCTCCGTCAGGATATGATGGAGTACCGCAACGACATGAACCGGATCGTCACCGACCGGGAACTGGAAGTGGCCGACAAGGCCATGGGCTACGCCACCAACACGGTGACCTATTTCTTCTATCTGATCGCCGGCGCCGCCTCGATTCTGGCGCTGGTGGGCTGGTCGACGATTCGGGACCTCAAGGACAACATCCGCGTCTACGCCGAGAAGGAGATGTCCCGGCTCACCGTGGAGTACGAGTCGCGCCTGGCGGACCTGGAGCAGGAGCTGCGCCGCAAATCGCGCACCATCACCGAAAACCAGGAAGAGATCGAGCGCACCAATGAGATTCACAGCCTGTGGCTGAAAGCCACCAAGGAAACCAGCTACAAAGAGAAGATCGAGCTCTACGACCGGATCCTGGAGCTGCGCCCGGACGACCCGGAGGCGCTGGCCTGGAAGGCCGACGCCGCCCTGGAACTGGGCGAGCAGCGCTGGGCGCTGAGCCTGTGTGACCGGGTGCTGGAGGTGGACGAGGACAACGCCCACGCGCTTTACCAGCGCGCCTGCGCCTGGGCCGGACTGGGGGAGACCGAGAACGCCCTGCGCGACCTGCGCCAGGCGGTGGCGATCTCCGAAGCCCTGCGCCAGCACGCCAGGGCCGAGGAAATGTTCGTGCCGCTGCGCGAGATGGAGCGCTTCCAGGAGCTGGTGGGGCGCCCCGAGGACGATGAAACGGCCCTGTGACGGGGCCCGCCGCCGATAGTCCCGGGCTGTCGCTTTTATCGCCAATCCCGTCGTTCCGGTCTGTCTATTTGCCGGGCGGTTTCTGCTACACTCTGCGCCCCTGAGAGGTCGGGCGGCATCGCCTGGGGAATTGTCTCTGCCTTCACCGGGCAGCGGTCATTCTTCGTCCTTTGCCGTCCCAGCGGAGATTTCCATGAAGCGCGATAGCAGTTCGGAAACCACCAAATCGATGCCCGATGTGGCAACGAACTCCATGGTGGAACACATTCACAGCACCCTGGACTGGGTGGGCATGAGCGAGATCCATCTGCCGGCCCGCATCAGTGACACCCTGGCCGGCGAGCGCCCGGTGAGCACGTCGATCCAGGCCTATGTGAACCTGTCTAACCCGGACGCCAAGGGCATTCACATGTCCCGGCTTTACCTGATGCTGGAGGAAACCTTCGGTGATCACTCGGTAAGCGCCTATTCGATCCGCAAGTTGCTGCAGAACTTCCTCGATTCCCACGACGGGCTCAGCGACCGGGGCTTCGTGCAGTTTGATTTCGAGTACTCCATGCGCCGGCCGGCGCTCAAGAGCAGCTACTCCGGCTGGAAGAGCTACCCGGTGACCATCAAGGCGACCCTGGCCCCGGACGGCATGCGCATGGAGCTGGCGGTGGAAGTGCCCTATTCCTCCACCTGCCCGTGCTCCGCGGCGCTGGCCCGGCAGCTGATTCAGGAGCAGTTCCGCAAGGACTTCGAAGGCGAAGGCTCCGTGGACATGGAGAAGGTGTTCGAGTGGCTGGGCACCGAGGAAGGCATCATGGCGACGCCGCACAGCCAGCGCTCGGTGGCGCAGGTGCGGGTGCTGCTGGATACCGACTGCGACGAGGCCTTCCCGATCACCGCCCTGATCGATTCCATCGAAGGCGCGCTCAAGACGCCGGTGCAGACCGCCGTGAAGCGTGTCGACGAGCAGGAGTTCGCCAAGCTCAACGGCCAGAATCTGATGTTCTGCGAGGATTCCGCGCGGCGCCTGAAGCGGGCGCTGGACGGCCAGCCCTGCTACCAGGACTTCTGGCTGCGGGTGAATCACCTGGAAAGCCTGCACGCCCACAACGCGGTGGCCATCGCCACCAAGGAAGTGGAAGGCGGCTACCTGCCGATTCCCTGACCGGCACCGCCGGACCATCATAAAAAAAGCCGCGTCCAACGCGGCTTTTTTTTATGGTTCCTCGCGCGTAAAAAAAGGTTCTCTCCAGCGGGGACGCGGGTCTGTGTTCTGCCCTTCCGGGAACGCCGTGAACCCGTCCCTGGGGGCTCCCTGTCGAACGTCCTGTTCTCCAGGGTCCCGGAAGGGCAGAACACAGACCCGCTTAGTGGGAGATTCCAGCTCCCCGGGGTATCGCTGGTGCCCAACCATTCTTCAGAGCCGCGCTGGGCAGTTGGCACCATTCGGGAGGTTCGGTCTCGGTGCCCGTGTCCAGGACTGTGTGAGGCAGGGAGCCGAACACAAGCCTACAGGGACGTATTCACGGCGGGTCCTGGACACGGGCGCCGAGACCGAACCGGGCTACGGAGTTATGCCCCCGGGCTGGCTTAGAAGCGGCCGTTGAGACCCAGGGACAGGTTGGTGACTTCGTCGCCGCCGCTGTCCACGGCGCGCATGTATTCCACGCTCACGAACACCACGTCGGTCAGGCTCACGTCGGCGCCCAGCCCGATGGACAGGCCGGAATAGTTTTCGCCGCTGGAGCCGCCACCGGCGAAGTTCTCGGTGGTTTCCATGCGGGTCAGGCCGATCAGGCCATAGGGGCGCACCGGCAGCGTATTGGGGAACTGGCCACGGAAATAGGCACCGTAGTAGCGGTCGATCTCCACGTCGGTGCCGCCGCCCAGGTCGTCCTCATCAATACCCAGGCCCAGGCGCAGCTCGCCGCCCAGGGTCTCGTTGCGGTTGATCCAGGTACCGAACTTGAACTGCAGCGCGGTGGGATCGGCGCTGCCGCCGTGGTCCGGTTCGATTTCGCTGCTGACAATATCGATACCCGCGAAGCCCGCAGCGCCGGCGGCGATGGGCAGGAGGGTCAGGGGCAGCGCAAGGCTCGCGGCTAACAGAAAAGGCTTCATGGGTACTCCGATCATTACTGCGGATGGTTTCTGGGGGTGTGTCCGTGAACGCATTGTAGTGAAAAGACGCGCGCAAGGCGACGCGCAAAGCCCCGGCCGGGCGGCCGGGGCGGAGGGCGTTAATGATCGTGGCCGCGGTCTTCGCCGGTGTCGTCGTGATCGTGCGCTTCACCGACGCCGGTCCAGGCCAGGCCAGTGGGCGCGAACGCCAGAGGCACCGTTTCCAGGCTCAGAGCTTCCAGGTCGATGATGTGGATCGCCGGCGCCGCCGGGTCACTGACGAAGGCCTGATCGCCGGCGGCGCTCACCGCCAGCGCCGGCGCCGGGCCACTGGCGGGCACGCTGGCGAGCGCCGCGATACTGCCGCGGTGGCTCCAGTCGCTGCTCTCCAGCACATGCAGAGCGCCGTTGCTGTCCAGAATCAGCAGGTGCTCGCCATGGGCGTCGAAGCCCTGGGCCAGCGGGCTGACGGGGTCGCCGGCGCCATCCACGGCGCCGTCGCGCCAGTCCACCTGTGTGGCGGTGCCTGCCTCCGGGTCGAGCGCATAGAGATTGCCGCCGGGGTAGGAGAAGGCGGCGAACGCCGCCACATCGGGATGGCCCACCACCGTGGCCAAGCGCTCCGCCACCGCGATCCTGGCGTCGTGGAAGTGGTCGCCGTGCAGTTCGGCCACCAGCGCGCCGTCGTCGCAGCCGAACACCGAGAAGGTGCCGTTGGATGCGCCGCCGTGCAGGCCCGGGCAGGCCGTGGCCAGCTCGCCTTCATTGTGGAAGTGGTCGCCGTGCAGCGCGAACACGCTGATGCCGTCCGGCGCGTCGCCGCTGGCGGCGGCGTGGCTGGCCAGCACCACACCGCCAAGGGGTTCGGCGATGCCGTGATGGGCGGTGTCCAGGGTGTGATGGGCCAGGGTGCCGCCGCTTTCCAGGCTCTCATCGCTCAGCAGGTAGAACTGGCTCAGCACGGCGCTGGCGCTGTCGCCGTCGAAGAACAGCGCGGCCTGCTCGCCGTCGCTGCGGTAGTGGGCGGGCCGCACGCCGGACAGGGTGAACGGCAGCATCGCCGGGTCGCCCTCGTCGACATGGTCGTCGTGGCGATGGATGCCGCCGTCCAGGAATTCCACCTGGTCATTGTCGCGCTGCACGATCACCGCGTAGCGGTGTTCCGGGCTGCTGTGGACCGCGGTGGCGGGATGCACCAGGGCGAAGTCCGCCACCGTGGACTGGCTCTCCAGGTCGTACACATACACCCGTGAATTGGCACCGTCGGCGTGGGTGAATACCAGCCGGCCGGCGCTTTCCGCGCCGTGGTCGTGTTCATCTTCGCCGCCGGGCAGCGGGGTGCTGCCGGTGTCATTGTTACAGGCGGCAAGCAATACCGACGCGGCCAGCAGGGCGGCGCCGGTGAGGGAAAACGAGCGTTTCATTGAGCTCTCTCCATGGTCTCTGTGCTGTGGATGGTCCGCGTCAAAAGGTCAGGCGCACGCCGGCGGTCAGGTTGCGACCGGGTTCCGGTACCGTGCGCGCCAGAAACGACGCGTGGTTCCACACTTCCTCGCCGAGCAGGTTGCTGCCGCGCAGGAAGACGCTGTACTGGGGGGTGCCGGTGAAGGTGTAGCTCACCGTGGCGTTGAGCATGTCGTGGCCCGGGGTGCGGGTTTCGAAGCCGGCGATGCGGTCCTGGGCGAACACCCGGTAGAACTCCAGCTCCGCGTCGAAGGCGCGCCAGTAGGTGTTCAGGCGCGCGCCCAGCCGCTGTGCCGGGATGCGCGGCAGCTCGTCGCCGTTGTCCTCGAATTGCGCATAGACCGTGTCGCCGAACGCGGTGGTGGAGAAGCGGTCGGTCCACTGGTAGGTGGCTTCCGCTTCGGCACCGGTGAACTCCACGTCTTCCTGGCTGTATTTGATCAGGCGGAATTCCTCGATCTGATCCAGGGTGCGGGCGTAGATGTAGTCCTGAACCCGGTTGTGGAACACGCCGAGGTCGAAGGTCAGATCGCCCTGCACCTTGCGCAGATTTAGGCCCACGTTGTGGGACGTCTCCGTTTCCAGGTCGGCGTCGTTGGCGGCGCCGCCGCAGGTGAAGGTGTCGGAAAGCAGCCCGCACTCATAGGTGTTGGTGGCCAGGTGCACGCCGCGTGCGTAGACCTCCTGGGTCTGCGGCAAACGCTGCGAGCGGGCCAGCGACAGGGACACGTTGTAAGCCGGTCGGAACGCCCAGGTCAGCGCGCTGGAAATCGACGTGGCGGAATCGCTCACCGAAGGCAGCGGGCGCTGGGCGTCATCGGGGTCCAGGTCCTGGTGCTCGTAGCGGGCGCCGGCCTCCAGCTGCCACTGATCGTTGAAGCGGTAGCGCTCCACGGCGAACAGGGCCGCCACCCGGGTGTCGGTTTTCGGCAGCAGGCCTTCCTCGCCGGTGGTTTCGATCTGGCCGTCGGTGAACTGGGTGCCCACCGTGCCGCGCCAGCCGAGGATGGGCGCGTGCTCCGCCTCCACGCGGGTGTCCACGCCCCGGTGGCGGAAGCTGGTGCCGATTTCGCCTTCCTCGATCTCGTGGTGACGGTAATCCGTGTGGCTGGCGCGCAGGCGCACCGCTTCCACGCCGTCGAACGGCCGGCGGTATTCACCGCGCAGGTCCACGCGGCGGCTGTCCAGGTCCACGAACGGCGCTTCCTCTTCGCCGTGCTCGTGGTCGTGGCCGCCTTCCGCGCAATCCAGGCTGGCGCCGTTGCTGGTGCAGCCCTCGAACTCGTGGCTGTGGCCGGGCAGGCCGTAGAGGTCGCCGCGGTAGGAGTAGGCGACGCCCAGATAGCCCCGGTCACCGATCCATGAGAGCCCGACGCTGGCGTTGTTGCTTTCCGCCCAGGTGCCGTCGATCTCCTGTTCGGTGAAGCCGTTCACCTCGTAGTTGTCGGCGTCGCGGCGGGCGCCTTCCACATGGATGGCGATATTATCGCCGGCGCGGGCGGTCAGCCCGACGGCGCCGGCCTGTTCGTCGGCCACGGTGTTGCCGCGCGCCGAGACGAAGCCTTCCACCGGGCGGTCCGGCATGCGCGTGGGGATTTTGTTGTCGAGCACGTTGACCACGCCGCCGATGGCGCCGCCGCCATACAGCAGGGTGGACGGGCCGCGCAGCACTTCCACCTTGCGCGACAGCATGGGCTCCACGGTGGTGGCGTGGTCCGGCGAGATGGTCGACATGTCGAACAGTTGCGCGCCGTCGGACAGCACGCTGACACGGGGCGCGGTCTGGCCGCGGATCACCGGCCGGCCGGCGCCGCCGCCGTAGGTGTCGGCGTGCACGCCGGGCAGGCCGTCCAGGGTATCGCCCAGGGTGGCTTCGCTTTGCTGGAACAGCAGCTGGTCTTCAAGCAGGTCGAACGAGGCCGGCGTCAGATTGGCGTCGCTGCCCAGCGGCAAAGCGGACACTTCCACGGCGTCCAGCCGGCCTTCGGTGTCGGTGGACGCGGGCTCGGCGGCGGGCGCCACGGACCAGACCATGGCGGCCACGGTGGCGGCGGCCATGGGGGGCGTAAAGCGTTTCATGTTGTCTCCTGAATACAACCACGGGCCGCCCTGGCGCTGCGCCAGGGCCGGGCCCGGTAAGGGAAGTCAGTGCTTGGGATTCAGGAGAAGCGGGGTGGCGCACGCGCCGGATGGATTTTGCCCGGGGTAGCGGCCACCGGGTGGCTGATGTCGGCCGGCGGTGTGCCGGTGTCGGGCAGAACCGGGGGTGGCGTGAACAGAGTGGGCACGCCCACCAGGCCGTGGCCCTGCACGCACAGGTCGCAGTCGTGGGCGACGATCGCGGACCGGCCGTCGTGGCCGTCGAGAATGTGCGCCGGTGCGTGCCAGGCGAGCAGTGTCTGCGCCACCAGCAGCAGGGCAACGAACAGTAACCGACCCTGAGGACGCCGCTCAGTCATGGGCGTCCCCGCAACGGTGACCGGGCACCGGGTCGAAGCCGCCGGGGTGCCAGGGGTGGCACTTGCACAGTCGCTTTACCGCCAGACCGGAACCGCGCAGGCTGCCGTGGGCTTCCACCGCCTGACGCGCGTACTCCGAACAGGTCGGATAGAACCGGCACTGATTCCCCAGCCAGGGGCTCAGTACGGTCTGGTACACACGCAGGGCGGCCAGCAGAAGGCGTTTCACGTTGGCATCCGGTCATAACAGGGGTTGAGTCGACTGGGCATGATAGCGGTTATCAGGCCGGTGTGACCACCGTGATGTGCAAAAGGGGCCAATCCAGCGCGGTGTGCTTGTGCGCCGGCGGCGCGGTCCCATACTGAGCGGCCTGTCTCTCACCGAACCGAGGAATCGCCGTGTTGAACCCGCTTGTGTCCCTGTGCACGGGGCTGCTGCTCCTGGCCGTCAGCGTCTCCGCCGCCGCTCAATCCTGGCAACCCAACCGGGAGGCCGACGCCCGCGACCAGGTGTCCACCTGGACCCGGGATGTGCCCGACAGCCCGGTGAAGGCGTTTCGCGGCGTGGTGGAGGTGCCGCACGGGCCGGTGCCGGTGCTGGCGGCGATCACCGCCGTGGACACCTTTCCGGAGTGGATCTTCCAGGTCCAGGCCAGCGAGGCGGTGCCGGACACCGGCGGCGAGCGCACCTATATGCGCTTCAACGGCATCTGGCCGGTGTCCGACCGCGACGTGGTGCTCGACAACAGCGTCAGCCAGGCGCCGGAAAGCGGTGCCGTGACCCTGCACAGCGTCAACGCCGAGGGCGCGCGGCCGCCCAGCGACGGCTATGTGCGCATCCCGGCGCTGGATAATCGGTTCGTGGTGACGCCGCTGGCGGACGGCTGGACGCGGGTGGAATTCCGCACCTTCGTCGATCCGGGCGGCAAGGTGCCGGTGTGGCTGGCCAATATGGTCGCCACCAAGGCGCCGCTGGTGACGCTGGAAGGGCTGCAGGCGCAGCTGGAGAAGCCGCGCTTCAAGAACGCCGGCCAGGACGACCTGCCGGCGGTCTTCGACGGGATTCGTTTCTAGGGTCGCGCCGTCTGCTCAGCCGCGCGTCCAGCGGGTGCCTTCGCGGGTGTCCTCGAGCTGGATGCCGGCGTCCTTGAGCTGGTCGCGGATTTCGTCCGCGCGGGCGAAGTTCTTGTCTTTCTTGGCCTGGGTGCGTTCCGCCACCAGGCCGTCGATGGTGGCGTTGTCGAGGCCGTCGTCGCCGGCTTTCTTGTCCTGGAACCAGGCGCTGGGATCGGCCTCGAGCAGACCGAGCAGCTGCGCGGCGGCCTGCAGTTCCGCTTTGAGCGCCGGTTTTTCTTCCAGCGCCGCCTTGTTGAGGCGCGCCGCGATGGCGTGCAGGGCGCTGATCGCCTCGGAGGTGTTCAGGTCGTCGAGCAGCGCGGTGAGCACCGGGTGATCCTCGGGCAGCCGGAAGTCCGGGTCGGCGTGCACGGTTTCGCCACGGCCGAGCAGGGCGTAATAGAGTGAATCCAGGCTGCTTTCCGCCTGCTCCAGCAGTTCGGCGGAAAAGTTGAGCGGCGAGCGGTAGTGGCTGGACAGCAGCGCGAAGCGCAGCACCTCGCCGGGAAACTTCTCCAGCAGGTCCCGCACCAGCCGGAAGTTGCCCAGGGATTTGGACATCTTCTCGCCGTCGATATTGATGTAGCCGTTGTGCATCCAGTAGCGCACGTACTCGGTGCCGTGGGCGCAGCAGCCCTGGGCGATTTCGTTCTCGTGGTGCGGGAAGATCAGATCCTGGCCGCCGCCGTGAATATCGATCACATCGCCCAGATGCTTGTGGATCATCGCCGAGCACTCGATGTGCCAGCCCGGCCGGCCGCGGCCCCAGGGCGATTCCCAGCCGGGCTGGTCGTCGCTGCTGGGTTTCCACAGCACGAAATCGCCGGGGTGGCGCTTGTAGTCCGCCACTTCCACCCGGGCGCCGGCGCGCATGTCTTCCAGATTGCGGCCGGACAGCTTGCCGTAGTCGGGCATCGACTCCACCGCGAACAGCACATGGCCGTCCGCTTCATAGGCGTGGCCCTTGGCGATCAGGGTTTCGATCATGGCGGTCATCTCGCCGATATGATCGGTGGCCTTGGGCACGATGTCCGGCTGCAGGGTGTTGAGCGCCGCCATGTCCTCGCGGAAGGCGTCGGTGAAGCGCTCGGTGAGCGCGGTCATCGGCTCGCCGGTTTCCGCGCAGGCGGTGATGATCTTGTCGTCGATGTCGGTGATGTTGCGGGCGTAGACCACCTTCGGGTAGAGCCGGGAGAGCAGCCGGTAGAGCACGTCGAACACCACCACCGGCCGCGCGTTGCCGATGTGCACGTAGTTATAGACCGTCGGGCCGCACACATAGAGGGTTACCCGTTGCGGGTCGAGCGGCTGGAACGCGTCCTTGTGGCCGGTGAGGGTGTTATGCAGTGTCAGCATGCTGGTCCGTCAGTGGTCATAAAGGTCCTTGGGATCGACAAGCGGTGACTTATCGATGCGCGCGGTGTCGTTGTCCAGTTTCCAGAAGAAGCAATCGCGCCGCCCGGTGTGGCAGGCCGCGCCGGTCTGCTCGACGCTGGCCAGCAGCACGTCGCCGTCGCAGTCCACCCGCAGTGCCTTAAGGGTCTGCGTCTGGCCGGAGGATTCCCCCTTGCGCCACAGCGTCTTGCGCGAGCGGGAGTAGTAACACACCTGCCCGGTGGCCAGGGTCTCCTCGATCGCCGCCCGGTTCATCCAGGCGAACATCAACACCTCGCCGGTGTCGTGCTGCTGCGCGATCACCGGCACCAGGCCGGCGTCGTTGAACGCCAGGTTGTCCAGCGCCTCGCTGAGGGGGACGCTGAAGCCTTCCGGTTGTTGTTCGTTGTCCTTGAACATGGGCGTCCCTCAGATCGGCGCTCGGGTTTCCTGAAACAACTGCTCCACGGCGTCTTCAAGGCCCAGCTCCTGGGTTTCCTTGGAGCCCAGGCTGCGGATCGCCACCTTGCGCTCTTCCGCTTCCTTTTCGCCCACCACCCAGATGCGGGCGGTCTTGGCCTTGGAGTGCTCGCGCACCTTGAAACCGATTTTTTCGTTGCGGGTATCCAGCTCCGCCGGAATGCCCTTGGCCTTGAGCAGCGCCACCGCCTCGGCGGCGTAATCGTCCACCGCGTTGGTGATGGTCGCCACCACCACCGGGCTGGGCGACATCCACAGCGGCAGATGGCCGGCGGTGGATTCGATCAGGATGCCCAGGAAGCGTTCCAGCGAACCGAGCACCGCCCGGTGCAGCATCACCGGCCGCTGGCGGGAGCCGTCCTCGGCCACGTATTCCGCGTCCAGCCGCTCGGGCAGCACGAAATCCACCTGCAGGGTGCCGCACTGCCAGTCCCGGCCGATGGCGTCGCGCAGCACGAACTCCAGTTTGGGGCCGTAGAAGGCACCTTCACCGGGATTCAGCTCGCACTCCAGGCCCAGGGATTCCACCGCGCCGCGCAGCGCCGCTTCGGCCTTGTCCCAGGTCTCGTCGGAGCCGGCGCGTTTTTCCGGCCGGTCGGAGAACTTGATGCGGAACTCCTCAAAGCCGAAGTCCTTGTAGACCTCGCGCAGCATCTCGATAAAGCCGGCGGTTTCCGGATTGATCTGCTCTTCGGTGCAGAAAATGTGCGCGTCGTCCTGGCTGAACGAACGGGCGCGCATCAGGCCGTGCAGGGCGCCGTGGGCTTCGTTGCGGAACAGCGCGGTGAACTCGCCCATGCGGATCGGCAGGTCGCGGTAGCTCTTGATGCCCTGGTTGAAGATCTGCACATGGCCGGGGCAGTTCATCGGCTTGATCGCCATCTCCCGGTCGTCGTGGGTGCAGACGGTGAACATGTCGTCGCCGTACTTATCCCAGTGCCCGGATTTTTCCCACAGGATGCGGTCCATCAGCTGCGGCGTGGCCACCTCTTCGTAGCCGTACTTGACCATCTTGTCGCGGATGTAGTTTTCCAGGTTCTTGCGCAGACGCCAGCCCTTGGGGTGCCAGAACATGCTGCCCACCGCTTCCTGCTGGATATGGAACAGGCCCATTTCCCGCGCCAGTTTGCGGTGGTCGCGCTTCTCCGCCTCCTCGAGCTGCTTGAGGTAGGCGTTGAGTTCCTTCTTGTCGCGCCAGGCGGTGCCGTAGATGCGCTGCAGCTGGGCGTTGTCCGCGTTGCCGCGCCAGTAGGCGCCGGCCACCTTCATCAGTTTGAAGCCGTCGCCGAGCTTGCTGGTGGCGGGCAGGTGCGGGCCCCGGCACAGGTCGATGAAATCGCCCTGGCGGTACAGGGACACTTCCTGGTCGGCGGGCAGGTCGCGGATGATCTCGGCCTTGAAGTCCTCGCCCTGCTTGAGGAAGAAGGCGACCGCTTCGTCGCGGTCCCAGACTTCACGGCGGATGTCCTCGTTACGGCGTACGATTTCCTGCATGCGCTTTTCGATCGCACCCAGGTCGTCCGGGGTAAAGGGCGCTTCCCGGTAGAAGTCGTAATAAAAGCCGTTCTCGATGGTCGGACCGATGGTCACCTGGGTGTCCGGGAACAGTTCCTGCACCGCTTCGGCCATCACATGGGCGGCGTCGTGGCGAATCAGTTCCAGAGCGTCTTCGTGCTCACGGGTGATGATCTCCACTTCGCTGCCGTCGGTGAGCGGCAGGTACACGTCCGTGAGACGACCGTCGGCTTTCGCCGCCAGGGCCTGTTTGGCGAGTTTCTTGCTGATCCGTCCGGCGATCTCCAGGGCGGAGGCCGGCTGATCAAACTCCATAGTTGCCCCGTCGGGCAGTCGATAGCTCACGCTCATGGGTGACACGGAATCCGAGTAATGGGTTGGCTGGGGGAAAAATCCCCATCAGAACCGGGGAATGGTAGGCAATCGCCTTCTCACGTTCAAGCAAGGTTCCTTTACGCTGGCGACAGCCTGTGCCTATGCTTATCCCGTCGAACCGACAGGGAAACCGAATGAACAAGTTGCAGCGGGTGCCGGACCCCCATCTTCCGCCTCTGTTACGGGTGGCCCGGCAGATCAATGAGCAGCGCGATCTGGCGCCCCTGATCGAGGCCGTGCTCGAAGAGGCGCAGGTGCTGGCCGGCGCCGAAGCCGGCGTGCTCTGGCTCTACCGTGAAGAGGGCGACGCCGAATGGCTGGACTGCGCCCGGCACTGCAGCAACGGCCCGGACGGCGCGCCGGTGTGCGCCCTGGAAGGCCCCCGCCTGCCCCTGGACGACGAGCACGCCCACCGGCCGGCGGTGCGCGTGGCGCGCTCCGGGCAGCCGCTGCATCTCACCGGGGCGGACCGCTTCCACGCGCAGGACCTGGCGCTGTTGGTGCCGCTGCTGGTCCGGCAGGTCGATTCCCTGCTGCTGGTGCCGATGCGCAACCACGAAGGGGTGGTGGTGGGCGTGCTGCAACTGGTGAACCCCCATCCGGACGGGGTGCCGCACGGCGACGCCGTCCCCGCCCCGGCGCTGGCGTTGCTCGAAGCGCTGGCCGGCTACGCCGGCATCGCCCTTAATAACCTGCTGCTGGTTCAGGAGCTCAAGGATCTGCTCGACGCCTTCGTCAAGGTGATCGCCCGCGCCATCGACGCCAAGAGTTCGCACACCAGCGCGCACTGCGAGCGCGTGCCCCTGCTTACCGAGCTGCTGGCGCGCGCCGCCTGTGACGACCAGACCCGCTTCGCCGACTTCGAACTCGACGAAGACGGCTGGTACGAGTTGAGCGTGGCCGCCTGGCTGCACGACTGCGGCAAACTGGCGACGCCGGATTCGGTGCTGGATAAATCCACCAAGCTGCACAGCCTGCACGACCGCATCGAAATGGTGGCGGCCCGCTTCGCGGTGCTGCGCAGTGAAGCGGAACGCCGCTACGAAAGGGACGCGCTCACCGAGCCGGCCCGCGAGCCGGAATTCCGCGAGCGTATGGAAGAGGCGGTGCAGACCCTCAGCGACGACCTCACCTTTCTTGAGCGTATCAATAAAGGCGGCGAATCCATGGCCCCGGAGGACCAGGCGAGGGTGCGGCGTATCGCCGAAACCGTGTGGATCGACGCCCACGGCCAGCGCCGGCCGCTGTTGTCCGAGGACGAGGTCAACAACCTCTGCATTCCGCGCGGCACCCTCACCGAAGAAGAACGGCGCATCATCAACGGGCACATGGACATTACCCTGGAAATGCTCGAATCCCTGCCGTTCCCGCGCAAGCTGCGCCGGGTGCCGGAATACGCCGGCGGCCACCATGAGCGTATGGACGGGCGCGGCTTCCCGCGCGGGCTGACCCGCGAACAGATGTCGGTGCCGGCGCGGATCATGGCGATCGCCGATGTGTTCGAGGCGCTGACCTCCCGCGAGCGGCCCTACAAGGAACCGCTCAAACTGTCCGAGGCGCTCGGCATCATGCAGCGCATGCGCGACAACCAGCACCTGGACCCGGACCTGTACCGCTTGTTTCTGGACGCCGGCGTCTGGCGCGATTACGCGCGCACCGCCCTGGATCCGGAGCAACTGGACGTGGACGACCCCTCGCCCTACTACTAGGCCGGCGCCTTGCCGTCAGAGGGTGACCACGCGGCCCTGGTCGCTCATGTAGGCCACCCGGTTGCGGCCCGCGCCCTTGGCCTGATAAAGGGCTTCGTCGGCGCACTTGATCAGATTGGTGGCGTCGTTGTCGCAGTTGCCGGCGCTGGCGACGCCGACGCTGATGGTCACCACCTGGCTGATCCGGGAACCGGTGTGCGGCAGGCCCAGCTGTTCGATGCGGGTGCGCATGCGTTCCGCGAACACCAGGGCGTCCTTGAGGCTGGTATCCACCAGCACCACCACGAACTCCTCGCCGCCGTAACGGGCCACGAAATCCTTGCTGTTCTGGGCCATGGAGCGGGGGATCGAGGCCACGGTTTTCAGGCAGTCGTCGCCGGCCAGGTGCCCGTAGGTGTCGTTGTACTGCTTGAAGAAATCGATATCGAACAGCACCAGGGTGATGCGTTCGGACACGCCGCCCCGGCCGAAACCGTGCAGCACCTCGTCGAGGCGGTTTTCCATGCCGCGGCGGTTCAGGCAGCCGGTGAGACCGTCCACGGTGGCCTGGTTCTCAAGGATGCGGTTGGCGGAGTGCAGCTCGTCGCGGTGCTGAAAGAGCACGTTCTCGGACAGGAAGTGCTGGCGCAGCAGACGCTCGTAGATGTACTGGCCGAACAGACTCATGCTGGCGCTGGCCACCGACAGCAGCAACAACACCAGCGACAGGTCCCGGTCCACGCGGTCGCTGCCGAACAGCGTCAGAACCAGAATGCCGAGCATCGCCAGGCTGCTGACGGCGGCCAGATGGAAGGGCACGCGCAACACCACACAGGCCATCAGTATCGCCAGCGGGGTTTGCAGGAACAGCCCGAACGCCATGGCGTGGTCCACGTTAAGGCCCATCCAGTTGCCGGTCAGCGCCACCGCGAACGCCACGGCCAGGCTGGACACATGCAGCCAGCGGCGCCAGTCCGCCCGGCGCGCGATCAGGGCGGTGGCCACGATCAGCATCACGCACAACAACCGCGGGCGCCAGGTCACCGCGGCGGCCTCCGGCGAAATGGTGTATTCCACGATCAGGGCAAGAATCAGCAGCGCCACCAGGCTGGCCGCCGCCCAGGGTGTCACGCTGGCCACGCTGCCGCGGAAATAATCCGCGAAATCACGCTCCAGCGGGGCGGGCAAACGCAGGTGCCAGGGCAGCCTGATGTCGTTGCCGTTGGGTAAGGTACTCGTCCGTTGAGGTTCGTTTTTCAACTGCTTTTATCCCCCTGATACCGCCGGCGTGATCAACTCACCTGCCGGTCGACATCGCAACCATCGGGTCATCGCATAATAAGTTTAGAGTAATGGCACTTGACGCTCTAAACCATCGGGCGCTGAACGCGCCGTCGCTATGGTCAGTTTTCAGACAGTCGGCCGGCTGCCGTCCAGCAACGCGATCAGCGCGCGTCGCTTGGCGGCGGGCAGGCGGCGGAAGTGGTCGAGCAGGAAGCGCTCTTCGTCCCCCGCCGGCACCGCGGGCTCGTCGCCGGGCAGCTGATCCGGCCAGTTGTCCATGCTGTGCCTGAGCCGCGCGACGATTTCCGCGTTCATGCTGCGGTGGCTCACGCCGGCCGCCCGGGCGACCCAGTCCCGCATACCGAGAGGAAAGCGAACCACGAACTTCTCGGACCGGGTACGTTCCGCCTGTTTCATAGTGCGTACTACACCCTGGGAAAAACATCACGATACGCATTTTTTTGCTTTAAATCGATACGTCTGTCCCAGTGGAGGCCCAGAAAGCGACACGGTTAACATCTTGCCTCGGTTTGGTATACCCTTCCTTTTTATAGTCTGCTCCGGGCATTCATGCCATGAATATAGCCAGCGCCGATCTGAACCTGCTCAAGTACCTGGACGTGCTGCTGCGCGAGAAAAACGTGACCCGCGCCGCCGAGCAGCTGGGCATCACCCAGCCGGCGATGAGCAACTGCCTCAAGCGCCTGCGTCATATGTTCGGCGACCCGCTGCTGATCCGCACCAGCGAGGGCATGACCGCCACGGACCGGGCGCTGGAACTGCAGCCGCTGGTCCGTCAGCTGATCAGTCAGGCGGAGTCCCTGTTCACGCCCGAGGATGTGTTCCGGCCGGCGGAAAGCCGCCGCGTGTTCCGCATTATGACCAGTGATTACGCTGAAGGTACTTTAGTACCTCATATCGTGCGTCGATTGCGTGAAGAGGCCCCCAACGTGGTGCTGGACTTTTTGACCCCTTCCGACGTGAGCTATCCGGACATGGAACAGGGCCGGGTGGACATGGCCGTGAACCGGTTCAACGAGATCCCCGGTTCCTTCCACCAGGTCACTCTGTGGCGGGATTCGTTTTCCTGCCTGCTCAACCGCGACAACCCCATCGCCCGGCGCTTTGACCTCAACAGCTACCTGTCCGCCCAGCACATCTGGGTGTCGAAAACCGGTTTCGGCGTGGGCTTCGGCATGAACCCGGAAAAACTCGGCGGCCTGGGCTGGATCGATCACGCCCTGCAGCGCATCGGCCGCACCCGCAAGATCAGCATTTTCACCCGCCACTACCAGATGCCGGCCCTGCTGGCGATGAACAACGACCTGGTCGCCACCCTGCCCAGCCGGGTGGCGCGCATGCAGGCCCAGAACGCCCGCCTGGTGATCAAGGCGCCGCCGTTCGAAATCCCCGAGTTCGAGCTGAAAATGGCCTGGTCGCCCCTGCTGCACCACAACACCGCCCACCGCTGGCTGCGCCGCCTGATCCAGGAAGAAGCCGAGCAAATCCTTGCGGAAGACCCATGAGAGCAGTTAACGGTTAATAGTTAACAGTTAATAGTTGCGCGGGAGGGCGCGCTCCGGGCTGATGGGGGAGGGGCCGCGCTTATGGCACGGGCGCTTGCTGATACGCAGATAGGCCGTTGCGAATCCGCAGGGCCTTGTTTCGCTATTAACTATTCACTGTTAACTCTTAACTGGCTCTTCAGTGCTGGTCACAGCACTGAAGAGCCTTGGAGCCAGCCGCCCTTGGCGCGGCCGGGGTTGTCTTCGCCGGCTTCGGCGATGGCGCCCTTGCCGACGCCTTCGAAGGCGCGCACCCGGAAGCGCTTGCCGGGGGCTTCGCGGGCCAGTTCCTCGGCGATGTGTTCGGCGAGGTTTTCCACCGTGGAGTCGGTGTCCACCAGGTAGCAGTGGTCCTCGGGGATCACCAGCTCGAAGTGGCCCTGCTCCGCGTCGTAGCGGAAGCGGTGGTGGGGCACGTCTTCCACGTAGTAGGTGCCTTCCAGGTCCGAGCGGGTGCCGATGTAGATGTCCTCCCAGCGGTCCGCCCAGAGCTTTTCCCAGTAGCGGCTGCGGCGCCCGTTCTCGAAGATCTCGATGCCGGAGCGGTGGCCGTGGGCGATGCGCTGGCAGTTGCCGTCGTGTTTCTTGAGGCCGTGGGAGTAGTGGTAGAACGGCGCCGTGCCGGTATCCTGCTCGCGCAGCACCACCCGCACCTCGGTGACGTTGTCGGGCACCGAATCGCGGATCAGGTCCATCAGATAGAGGGTGACGCCGGCCTTGGTGATCGCCGTGCCGGACAGCTCGAGAATGCTGTCGGCGGGGGCCACCATGCGGATCTCGCCGGCCAGGTAGCGCCACTCCAGGCTGATGTGGCCGTCATCACGGCGGTGCAGGCCGAGCAGATCGCTTTCCCCGGGCAGCAGCAGGCGGTGGTCGACCCGTTCGTCCACGGCCTGCTTCAGGGCTTTCTTGATGTGACCGAAATCAAACACCATGCCCTGGGCGTCCAGGTCGCCGGACAGCTCCAGGTCCACGATCCAGGACTCCCCGACCATGCCGCGCTTGGCGTGCAGGTAGGAAAAGTCCACAACGGTCAGATTTTCAACGAAAAGCGTGGCCATAGAGCCCCGTCGGTTGGAGAGTGAGCGGTTGTCCCCGCCATTATAGTCAGTCGGGGCGCGGGGACTCACCCCAACTTCGATAAATAAGCAGCCGTTCTTCCCGGTGTTGTGAACGGGAACACGCGGCCCGGCCGCCGGTCCACCCTTCTGGCAACCGGCTGCGGCTTGTTCTATGGTTGGGAGCCTCTGAGAACGCCTCTGCCTGAACATTGAACGTCCGCGCGCCAGCCCGCGTGGTAAAAGGGAAAGACCATGAGCGAAACGATTTTCTCCAAGATCATCGACCGGGAAATCCCGGCGGATATTATCTACGAGGACGACCTGTGTCTGGCGTTCAAGGACGTCAACCCGCAGGCGCCGACCCATTTCCTGGTGATTCCCAAGAAGCCGATCCCCAAGCTGTCCGACGCCGAGCAGGGCGACAAGGAATTGCTCGGACACCTGTTGCTGGTCGCCGGTCAGGTGGCCGGGGAACAAGGACTGGAGGATTTCCGTCTTAATGTGAACAACGGCGCCGGCGCCAGCCAGACCGTGTTCCATTTGCACGTGCATGTGCTGGGCGGGCGTCCGTTCAGCTGGCCGCCGGGCTGAGGCCCGGCGCTCCGCCGGAATGAATCGGGCGGGAACAATAAAAACGCAGAATAAAAAAGGAGTGCACCATGAAGACATCCTGGGTTGTTATCACCCTGTTGCTGACCGTCACCGGCCTGGCCAAAGCGGTACCGCCGCAGAACCCGGAGCAGGTCAACACCATGATTGAGGAGCTGAAAAGCCTGCATCAGCAGGGCGTCGAGCTGCACCGCGACTATGATTCCGAGGACCCGGCGCAGCGTAAGGCGTGCCAGGCCGAGCACGCCGGGCTGGGCGCCCAGGCCACCGAGCTGCGTAACCGCGCCGCCAAGCTGCCGGAACTGGCCTACCGGGTGAACCTGACCATGGCCGCCAATGACGCCGTGGGCTGCGTGTCCTGCACCAGCGACGGCGGCGACTGCGACGCCATTCCCGCCGCCCTCAAACGGGTCGACCGGCAAATGAAGGCCGGCACCGAGGCCGCCGGCGGCGACTGACGCCGATATCCGTTATCCTGACGGTTTCCCGAACCGACAGGATGACAACCATGGCGGTATGGATCGAACCGGTCACGCTGGACGGCGAGCACGTGGTGCTGGAGCCGCTGACGGCCGACCACGCCGAGGCGCTGGCCGACGCCACCGCCGACGGCGAGCTCTGGAAACTGTGGTACACCTTCGTGCCGTCGCCGGACCGGGTCACCGCCTATATCGAGACCGCCCTGGAGGGCCGCGCGCGGCACGGTGACCTGCCGTTCGCGGTGCGCCACCGGGAAAGCGGGCGGGTGATCGGCAGCACCCGCTTTTTCCGCGCCGATCCGGACAACCGCCGGCTGGAGCTGGGGCACACCTGGTACGCGCGCCGCTTCCAGCGCAGCGCCGTGAACAGCGAGTGCAAACTGCTGCTGCTCGGCCACGCCTTCGAACGCCTGGAGGCGATCGCCGTGGAGCTGCGCACCCACTGGCACAACCACGCCTCGCGCAACGCCATCGCCCGGCTGGGCGCCAAACAGGACGGCGTGCTGCGCCATCACACCCTGAGCGCCGACGGTATCTACCGGGACACGGTGGTGTTTTCCATTCTCAGCCAGGAGTGGCCGGCGGTGCGCCAGAATCTCAACCTGCGGCTGGGTCGCCTCTAGTGGTCCATGCGGTTAATTCTGTCACTCTCAGCCGCCACACAAGCGGCGTGGGCCAGGCGCGCGAACGCAGAACTGGTGGTGCCAATTCAAGTGAGCGCAACACCGACCACGGCGCTTGTGTGGTGGCCCTTCGGGAGAGCCTGTGCCGGCGCGACTCGGCGTTGCGTCTCTTGGCAAGGGAACCACCCTTGCCGGCGATACGCGCCTTGATTCGCGCCGGCACAGGCACTCTGAGAGTGACAGAATTAACCGCATGGACCACTACATGAACTACTTCGCGCACCTCACGCTGGCGCGACCCACGGTGCCCTCCAAGGTGGGCAACCTGCTGGGGGATTTCATGCGCGGCGTGCGCGAGCCGGATCTGCCCGAGGCGGTGCGCCTGGGGCTGCACAACCACCGGCTGGTGGACCGCTTCACCGATCACCACCCCCTGGTGATCGAGAGCCGCGCGCTGTTCTCCCCGCAGCGGCGCCGGTTCGCCGGGGTGGCGCTGGACGTGTTGTTCGATCACTTCCTGATCCGCCACTGGTCGCGCTTCCACGACACGCCGCTGGACCAGGCCATCGACAAGGATTACCGCCTGCTGCGCGCCGGCGCCGCCCTGATGCCGGCGCCCATGCGCGCCACCACCGGGCGCATCGTCGAGCACGACTGGTTCGGGCACTACGCGGAGCTGGAGAACGTGGGCCGGGCCCTGGACCGGATCGCCGCCCGGGTGCGCTTCGCCAACCGGTTCGATGGGGCGATTGAGGATATCGAGCGTCACCACGACCGGCTGGAAGCGGTGTTCCTGACGCTCTACCCGGCGTTGCGGGAACACGTCGACGAGCAGGCCCTGGAGGCCCCGCCCGCCGACGATGGCGGGGTTACAGCGGGTTGATGTCGAGCGCCGCCATGGTGTCCAGGTAGAGACGTTCCGCCTGCTTCTTGTTGCGCGCCCGCGGGGAGCGGGCGGCCGGACCCTTGGCGTCGAAGTAACCACCGGTGACCCCGTAGAACTCCTCGTCCAGGGCCATGCGCACCGGCAGACGCGCGGCCTTCTCCGGCGTGGTCAGGGTGGGGCGGATCAGTTTCATCGCCAGGTCCGGCACATGGCGGAAGATCGGCGTGTCCACGCCGCCCGGGTGCAGGGCGTTGCTGGTGATGCCCTGGGCCGCCAGCCGCTGGGCGAGCACGTCGCTGAACAGGATGTTGGCGAGCTTGGACTGGCCGTAGGCGTCCATCACCAGGTACGGGCGACGGCCGCGCCAGGTGTTGGTGTTAATGCGGCCCAGCCAGTGCGCCACCGACGCCACATGGATCACCCGGGCGTCCTCGCGCTGGTGCAGCAACGGCAGCAGCAGATGGGTGAGCAGCACCGGCGCCAGGTAGTTGACGCCGATCTGCATCTCGAAGCCGTCGCGGGTGAACTGCTGCCGGGTGGGTACCACGCCGGCGTTATTGATCAGCACGTCGATGCCGTCCAGCTCGTCGTTAAGGCGGCGGGCACAGCCGCGCACCTGGGCCAGATCGGACAGGTCCAGCGGGAACAGCCGCACCCGCGCCTGGGGGTGGCCGCCCTTGATGCGCGCCAGCGCCGCCTGTCCCTTGGTCTGGTCGCGGCAGGCAAGCACCACTTCCGCGCCGCGCCCGGCCAGTTGTTGCGCGGTGCAAAACCCGATGCCGGAGTTGCCACCGGTGATCAGAACCCGTTTATTCATCTGCGTTCCCTCCTGTGCGAAGCCGCCAGCCTAGCATAGAAAAATTACCCAAAGCGGTACCCGGAAAGCGCCGGTGCACGGGCGCTGCGGCCTGTTAGCGCGGTGTTGCCCGGGCGCCGGCCCAGCGCTTGATGGTGGCGGTGACCCTGGGCCAGTGGCGCCCTTGCAGCAGCAGATGCGGCCCCTGCGGAAACGTCTGATAATCGCCGTGCGCGCCGAGCCGGTCACGCAACCGCTGAATGCCCACCGCCGGCACCGAGGTGTCGAGGTCGCCGTACAGCAGCAGGGTGGGGACCGTTATGCGGTCGGCTTCGTCGCTGGCGCTGTCGGCCAGCTGGATCAGGCCCCAGTAGGCGTCCATGCGTACTTCGTGCATCACCAGCGGGTCGTTGGCGCGCCGCCGGGCGGCCGCCGGTGCCAGGTGCGGGTCATCCGGGGCGCGCTCCACATCCAGGTGGTAGCCCGGCGCCAGGGTCGCCGCCGAGCCGATCAGAACGTTCCAGCCGTAGCGCAGTCGAATGCCCTCGCGAACCGCCGGCGCCGCCAGAATCAGGCCGCGCAGCGGTATCTCCGGGTGCCGGCTGGCGACCAGCATGGCCACCGCCCCGCCCAGGCTTTCGCCGAGCAGGAACAGCGGCGTGTCCGGGTGCCGCTCGGCGAGGCGGCGCGCGGTGTCGGCGGCGTCGGCCACCAGCCGCGCTTCCCCGGCCCAGCGGCCGTCGGCCAGGGTGCGGGCGCCGAAGCCGGCCTGATCAAAGCCGTACACCTGGTAGCCGGCGGCGGCCAGGTCTGGCGCCGCCAGGTCGAAGGCGGCGCTGTAGTCGCCGAAGCTGTGCAGTGCCAGAATCACCGCCTTGGGCCGGCCCGGGGCGTCCCAGGCGCGCAGCTCCAGCGGCGGCGGCACCGGCGCGCGCCCGGCGCAGGCCGACAGGCCGCCGATCAGCGACAGCAGAATAAGGAGTTTCAATGCGGACATCGAAACAGTATGGGCAAGGCCTCGTGAATGCCGGGTGGGTGCTTCTCGGGGTGTTGCTGGCGGGCCCGGCGCTCGCGGAGGAATTTTCCCAGCGGCGCACGGTCACCGCCACCGCCTTTAACTCCCTGCCCGGGCAGGGGCACGGCGAGGACCACAGTCTGGCGGCCTGGGGCGACACCCTGGTGCCGGGCATGAAAGCCATCGCCGTGTCCCGGGACCTGCTCGCCGCCGGCCTGGATTACGGCACCGCGGTGAAAATCGAAGGCCTGGAGGGCACCTGGTACGTGCGCGACAAGATGCACGCCCGCTGGCGCAACAAGATCGACGTCTATCTGGGCGAGGACCGGGAGGCGGCCCTGCAGTGGGGCCGCCGCAAAGTGGAGATCCGCTACTAGTCGCGGCTCAGCCAGGCCATCAAGGCGCGCGTGGCCCGTTGCGGCATGACCTTCTCCAGCAGCACCGTGAAGCGGAACGGCAACCCCACCGGCACATGCACCCGGGGGTCGCCCTGCAAGGTGTCGAAGGCGGCGCGGGCCACGTCGTCGGCGCTCAGCTTGACGCCCATGCGGCGCACCACCGGCGCTTCGAACGCCTGCTTGTTGACCATGCCGGTGTTCACGAACGGCGGCATCAGGTCCTGCACGCGAATGCCGTGGCGGCGCCATTCCAGATCCAGCGCCTCGGTGAGGCCGCGCACCGCGAATTTGGACGCCGAATAGCTGGCCAGGTGCGGCACGCCGTACAGCGCCGAGGCGGAGCTCATGTTGAGCACCCGGGGCGAGCGGGATTGTTTCAGGTAGGGCAGGGCCGCCAGGCACATCTGCAGGGTGCCGGCCACGTTCACGTCCAGGGTGAAGCGGTGCTGTTCGGCGCTCAGGTCCTCGAAATGGCCCATGCGCAGCACCCCGGCGCTGTTGAACAGCACATCCAGGCGGCCGCCGGCGCTTTCCGCGAACGCCGCCACCGCCGCTTCGCACTGGCCCATGTCGGTGACGTCCAGCCGCCGGTACCAGCAGCGTTCGCCGAGTTCCGCGTGCACCGCCTGCAGGGCGCCCTCATTGACGTCCAGCAGGCCCACCCGCCAGCCGTTGGTGTGAAACCGGCGCGCGGTCGCCAGGCCGATGCCGCTGGCGGCACCGGTGATCAGAATGCTGTCCATGTTGCTCCCTCAGGGTAAAACGTCGGTCTTGGACAATCAGTTTGCCGGTTGGGGCGCCATCGGCAGAGTGAACTCCCCTTCCCGGTCGAAGTGAATCGGGAACGCCAGCCCGGCCACCCGCGCGCTGCCCTTGAGCTGATAGGTGAGCGGCTCGCCGGCGTTCTGCTGCAGGCGTTGCAGTTGCTGCAGGGTGCCCAGCAGGCTGGTGGACACGCTGGTGGTGATCAGCACATCGTCCAGTGCCGGCAGCGTGGTCGCTTCGTTATTGTTGCCCCGCGCCAGGCGCTCGCCATTGACCAGGATCTCGTAATCCAGGGCCTTGATGGTCACTGCCCGGTCATTGGGGTTGCGCGCGCGCAGCACCGCTTGCCATCGTTGCTCGAACACGCCGGCGCTTTCCAGGCGCAGCGAGGACAGGCTCACTTCCGGCGCTTCCAGGCCGGAAAAACTCTGGCAGGCGGTGGTAAGAAGCAGCAGCACGGGCAGACTTAAACGGGCGAGTAACGGCATAACGACTCCAACAGATCATGGGCGGCCCCCAACCGGAATGATACCGCAGTCGCCGCCGTCGCGCTGTCCCCGCCGGCCCCGCTCCGGCAACACCCTTTCGAGGAGGCACGTCATGGATATCCAATGCGTACAAGGTGACATCACCGCCCAGCCCGACCTGGACGCGATCGTCAACGCCGCCAACGCCCGCCTGGCCACCGGCGGCGGCGTGGCCGGCGCCATTCACCGCGCCGCTGGGCCGCAACTGGCCCGCGAATGCGCGCCCCTGGCGCCGATCGAGCCCGGCCAGGCGGTGCTCACCGGCGGCCACGGGCTGCCCAACCCCCACGTCATTCACTGCCTGGGGCCGGTGTACGGCCGTGACCGGCCCGCCGACCGGTTGCTGGCGGAGTGTTATCGCAACGCGCTGCGGCTCGCCGAGGACGCCGGGCTGACCAGCCTGGGCTTCCCGGCGCTTTCCACCGGTGCTTTCGGCTACCCGATGGACGAGGCGGCCGCCGTGGCCCTGGCCACGGTGGTTGCGGAAGGGGCACGGCTGGAACGGGTGAAGCGGGTGCGCTTCGTGCTGTTCGACGCGGCCTCCCTGGCGGCGCACCGGCGCGCCCTGGAGGCCGCCACCGGTACTTGAAAAGCCCCCCCGGTGAGGTCAGACACAGGGGTGGCGTCGCATTGTGACGGCGCGGCTCACCAACCGCAGGAGTATCAATGGACGCTCTCTGGCCTTCGGAGCGGGAACTGGCCCTGCTCACGGACCTCTACGAACTGACCATGGCGCAGGCCTACTGGCGCGACGACCACCGCGGCGAGGCGGTGTTCAGTCTGTTCTTCCGCAAGCTGCCGGCGGGGCGCCGTTTCGCGGTGGCCTGCGGGCAGGAATACGCCGCCCATCTGATTCGCGGGCTGCGTTTCCACCCCGAACAGCTCGAGCGGCTGCGGCAACTGGATCTGTTCGAGGACGCCTTCCTGCGCTGGCTGGCCGATTTCCGCTTCGAGGGGGAAATCCGGACGCTGCCGGAGGGCTCGGTGGTGTTCCCCAACGAGCCGCTGCTGGAAGTGCGGGCGCCGGTGATCCAGGGGCAGCTGCTGGAAAGCCTGCTGATGAACTATGTCAACCTGGAAACGCTGCTCGCCTCCAAGGCGGCGCGCATGGTGCTGGCCGCCGACGGCGTGCCGGTGGTCGATTTCGGCATGCGCCGCATGCACGGGCTGGAATCGGCCTGGCGCGGCGTGCGCGCCTACCGGGTGGCGGGCATCGCCGGCACCAGCAACGTGCTGGGCGGCCTGAGCTTCGACCTGCCGGTGCGCGGCACCATGGCGCACTCCTACATCCAGTCCCACGATGACGAAACCGAGGCGCTGCGCCGCTACGCCCGGGACTACCCCGGCACCACCCTGTTGGTGGACACCTATGACACCCTGCGCGGCGTCGACCGGGTGATCGCTCTGGTGCGCGACGAAGGGCTGGACGTGGGCGCCGTGCGGATCGACTCCGGTGACCTCGGTGAGCTGGCCGGTGAGGCGCGGCGCAAGCTGGATGCCGCCGGGCTCCAGCGGGTCCGCATCGTGGTCAGCGGCGGCCTCGACGAGCACCGCATCCAGGCGCTGGTGGAGGCCGGCGCGCCGATCGACGGTTTCGGGGTGGGCACGGAAATGGGCTCGGTGGCGGACGCCCCGTCCCTGGATTTCGCCTACAAGCTCACCGAATACCAGGGCCGCCCACGCCTCAAGACCTCGCCGGGCAAACCGCTCTACCCGGGCGCCAAGCAGGTGTGGCGCTTCAGTGACGGCGACGGCGGCTGCCGGTACGACGAGATCACCGGCCGCGACGAAGCCCGCGACGGGGTGCCGCTGCTGCGGCCGGTGGTGGCAAACGGCGAGGCGGTGGCGCCGCTACCGGACCCGGATCAGGCCCGCCAGAGGCTGCGCGATCAGCTGGCCAGCCTGCCGGCGGCGGTGCGCTCACTGGCCCCGGTGGCCGAGCCCGGCGATGTCTATCCGGTGCGCATCAGCGAGGCGCTGGCGGCCCTGCGCCGCGACACGGTGTCGGCGCTGGACTGATCAGCGCCAGTGCCGGTGCAGGAAGTCGCGGCACTCGGTCAGCGCCAAGTCCGCGTCGTGCAGCATGCCGGCGTGCAGCTGGAACACGTGCCAGCGGCCCGGATAGCGCTGGTAGCGGGCGTCGCAGTCGGCGCGGTCCAGCGCCTCGGCCAGGCGTTCGCTGTCGTTGGCGAGAATCTCGTCGCTGCCGGTCTGGATCAGCAGCGGCGGCAGCCCGTCCAGGTTGCCCAGCAACGGGGACGCGCCGGCGCTGTCGCGCTGATCACCGGCGTAGGCCTCGGCGGCGAACGCCAGCCACTGCCGGTTGAGCATGGCTTCGCCGGGCACGGTGGGCGGCGTTTCCGCCAGCGTCAGGTCCACCCAGGGCGAGAACATCAGCGCGCAGGCGGGCAGCGGCTGGCCCTCGTCGCGCAGCCGCTGCAGCAGCGCCAGGGTGAGGCCGCCGCCGGCGGAGTCGCCGGCCACCGCCAGCCGCTCCGGCGCGTGGCCCTTCTCCAGCAGCGCCAGATAGGCGCGGTGGGCGTCGTCCAGGGCCGCCGGAAACGGGTGCTCCGGGGCCAGCCGGTAGTCGGCCACCGCCACGCTGGCGTCCGCCAGTTTGGCCAGATGGCTGGTCAGCGCTCGGTGAGTGACCGGTCCCCCGCTCACGTAGCCGCCGCCGTGCAGATACAGCACCGTGCCGCTGTGGCCGTTGCCGGTCAGTTCCACCGGCACCGGGCCCAGCACCGTGCGCCGTCTGGGCACGCCGCGGGCGGGCAGGGTGGTGCGCGACAGCGCCGCCAGCCAGTGCCGTTGCAGGGCCACCGGGCTGCGTGACAGGAACGCGGGTTTCAGCAGAACGCTGAGGCTGCCGCGCAGCGTCGCCGCCAGTATTCTCTGGCCGCGCGTGGGCGCGGCGCCGCCGGTTTCACGGGTGCAACTCATAGTCTTCCGGGTCCAGGTGTCGGGTGCGTTGCCGGTAGCTGAAGGTAAAGCCCGGCCAGTTGTTGGTGTTCTTGCCGCTGGCGGTCTTGTACCAGCTCTCGCAGCCCTGGTCCCAGACGGTATCGCGCATGCGCGCCTGCAGCCGGCGGTTGAAATCGTCCTGCACGCCGGGGCGCACATCCACGAAGCGGTGGCCGTCCCGTTCCAGGGTTTCCAGGGCGCTGACCACATAGGCGATCTGTGACTCGATCATATAGATGATCGAGTTGTGGCCCAGGTTGGTGTTGGGGCCGTACAGCATGAACAGGTTGGGGAAGCCGTGCACGGTGATGCCCAGGTAGGCTTCGGCGCCGTCGCGCCAGGCCTGGTTGAGGTCCTGGCCGCGCCGGCCGGTGATCGTCATCGGCGCCAGAAAGTCGGTGGCCTGGAAGCCGGTGCCGTAAATGATCACGTCCGCCTGGTGGTGTTCCCCGTCGGTGTCTTCCACGCCGTCGGCGGTGATCGCGCGCACGCCGCCGGTGATCACCGGAATCCGGTATTTCGTCAACGCCTGGTAGTAGTCGTTGGAGATCAGGATGCGCTTGCAGCCCATCGGGTAATCCGGCGTCAGCTTGGCGTGGGTGTCCGGGTCCGGCACGCACTCGCGCAGGTGCTTCTTGAACAGGTATTCGTGAAAACGCATGGCGCCCTGCAGGCTGGTGAAGCCCAGCACCCGCGCCTCGTTCTGCGCGTACACCCGCGCCCGGTCCAGTTTCTGAAGCAGCGGGAAGCGCGCCATCAGGCGCTGCTCGGTGGCCGAGTAGGGCCGGTCCGGTTTGGGAATCACATAGGGCGCCGACCGTTGGAACAGCAGCACCTGTTTCGCCTGCTTGGCGATTTCCGGTACGAACTGAATGGCGCTGGCCCCGGTGCCGATCACCGCCACGGTCTTGCCGGTGAGGTCCACATCGTGGTCCCAGCGGGCGCTGTGGAAGGTCTCGCCGGCGAAGCGGTCGCGCCCCGGCAGGTTCGGCCAGGCGGGCCGGTTGAGCTGGCCGGTGGCGGTGATCAGGGCGCGCGCGGTGATCGGACCGTTGCTGGTGTCCAGATGCCAGAGGCCGGTGGCCTCATCGAAGCGGGCGCCGTTGACGCTGGTGCCGAAGCGGATATGCGGGTGCAGCCGGTACTTGTCCGCGCAATGGCGCAGGTAGGCGAGAATTTCCGCCTGCGGCGCGAACCGCCGCGACCAGTCGAATTTCTTCTCGAAGGAAAACGAGTACAGGTGCGAGGGCACGTCACAGGCGGCGCCGGGGTAGGTGTTGTCGCGCCAGCAGCCGCCCACGTCGTTTTCTTTTTCGAGCACCACGAAGGCGTGCTGGCCCCGGTCCTTGAGCGCAATGGCCATGCCCAGGCCGCCGAAGCCGGCGCCGATGATGGCGACTTGATAATCCGGTTGCATAACAGACCCTGCCGTTGAATTGGCACCACTGTAGCGCGGCCCGGACAGGCTGTTTATGGCCGCTCTGTAACCGCCCCGGTTTTTTTAGTCAGGCGGTGGTCTATTACCAGGGAATCGGCGCGCCGTCCCAGGCGAAGAAGCCGCCGCTGTCCTCCTCGCCGGCGTTCTCCATGTTCTTCAACAGGCACTGGGCGGCGAAGTCGGCGCTGAACAGCTTTTCCGGGGGCACGTTGGCGCGGAACGGGGCGGACAGGCCGGTCTCCACGGTGCCCGGATGCAGCGCCAGCACGATCAGATTTTTGGCGCGCCGCCGGGCCTCCACGGCGAAGGTGCGCAGGAACTGGTTCTGCGCCGCCTTGCTGGCCCGGTAGGCGTACCAGCCGCCCAGCCGGTTGTCCTCGATGCTGCCCACCCGGGCGGACAGCGATGCGAACACCGCGCGGCGGTCGTGGCGCAGCAGGGGCAGCGCGTAGCGGGCCAGCAGAATGGGGGCGAAGCCGTTGATGGCGAACACCCGCTGCAGGGCGGCCAGGTTCACGTCCTCCACCCGCTTCTCCGGTGACAGGCCGGTTTCGGCGTCGTGCAGCAGGCCGGCGCAGTGCACCAGGGCGTCCAGGGTGTCGGTATGCGCCCGCACCGTTTCAAACAGGCGCGCCACGGCGTCTTCGTCGCACAGGTCGGCGGCCAGAGGGTGCAGACGGTCCGGCGCTTCGGCGGCGAGCGCCGCAAGCGCGTCGCTGCGGTCCGGGTCGCGGCTGACGGCGAAAACCCGGTCCCCGGCGCGCAGACAGCGCGCGGTCATCGCCAGGCCGATGCCGTGGCTGGCACCGGTGATCAATCGTGTCGGAGTCATCGGCACAGTGTTGCGCCTGGTCCAGAAAAACAACGTGAAGCCCGCCGCCCATGGCGTCGATCAACGGCTTTTACCTTGTTTTCACCGCCGCCTCACCGGGCGTTATTACCATCGCGGACATGGATGACCCTTTGATCTATCCGGCCCGGGAGGGCCTCTACTGCGCCGCCGGAGACTTCTACGTCGACCCCTGGCGACCGGTCCCCCGGGCCGTGATCACCCACGCCCACGCCGATCACGCCCGCTCCGGCAGCGCCCGCTATTGGGCCCACCACCAGAGCGTGCCGATTCTGCGCCACCGCCTGGGCCGCCAACATCACTTCGAAGCCCTGGACTATGGCGAAAGCCGTCGCTTCGGGCCGGTGCGCGTGAGCCTGCACTCCGCCGGCCATGTGCTCGGCTCGGCCCAGGTGCGCCTGGCCCATGACGATGGCCGGGTGTGGGTGGTCACCGGCGACTTCAAGCGTGACCCGGACCCCACCTGCGCGCCCTTCGAGGTGGTGCCCTGCGACACCCTGATCACCGAGTCCACCTTTGCCTTGCCCTGTTACCGCTGGCCGCCGGTGGAAGAGGTGGCCGCCGATATCGGCCGCTGGTGGGACGACCATCCCGACCGGCCCTGTATTCTGTTCACCTACGCCTTCGGCAAGGCGCAACGGGTGCTGGCGGCGCTGGCGGAGCGGCCTGAACACGCCGGCCGCACGGTGTATCTGCACGGGGCCATGGTGGCGTTGACCGAGCTGTACCGTCGCGCTGGTGTGCCGATGCTTGCCACCGCGCCGGTGTCCGCCTTGCCTCGGCAGCATGATTTCAGCGGCGAGCTGATTCTGGCGCCGCCGTCGGCGGCCGGCAGCCCCTGGATGCGCCGTTTCAAGAACGCCAGCACCGGCTTTGCTTCCGGCTGGATGCGCATTCGCGGCAACCGCCGGCGGCGCGGCTACGATTACGGCTTTGAACTCAGCGACCACGCGGACTGGCCGGCGTTGCTGCGCACCGTGCGCGAGAGCGGCGCCCGCACGGTGCTCGCCACCCATGGGCGCAGCGACGAACTGGTGCGTTATCTCAACGAAGAGGAAGGCATCGAGGCGCGCGCCTTGAGCACGCTGTACGGCGGGGAGGGCGATTGATGCGCGACTTCATCGCCCTGTTCGCGGAGCTGGACGCCACCAGCCGCACCAGCGTCAAGCTGGACGCCCTGAAGCACTATTTCGACCGCGCCCCGGCGGACGACGGCGCCTGGGCGGTGTACATGCTCACCGGCCGCCGCATGAAACGGCTGGTGGGCGCCCGCAAACTGCGCGCCTGGGTCACCGAAGCCTGCGGCCTGCCCGAGTGGCTGGTGGAGGAGACCTACCAGCACGTCGGCGACCTGGCGGAAACCATCAGCCTGCTGATGGACCCGGCCCCGGAACCGGCGCCCGCCGACACCTCGCTGACCGCCTGGGTGGAAGGCGGCGTCCTGGCCCTGCGCGGCCAGGACGAGGCGGAGCAGAAAGCCCGGGTGATGGCGCAGTGGCGGCGGCTGCCCCGCGAGGCCTGCTTTCTCTACAACAAGCTGCTCACCGGCAGCTTGCGGGTGGGTGTCTCACGGGGGCTGGTGGAGCGGGCCCTGGCGGAACTGAGCGGGCTGCCCCGGGCGTTGATCGCGCGTCGGCTGATGGGCGGGTTCGAGCCCGGCGCCAGCTTCTTTACCCACCTGCTCAGTGAGGAGCGCCGCGAAGAGCGGGACGGCCAGCCGTACCCCTTCTTCCTGGCGTCGCCGTTGAAGGACGAACCGGACAGCCTCGGCCCGCTGAGCGACTGGCAGGCGGAATGGAAATGGGACGGCATCCGCGCCCAGTTAATTGCGCGGCCCAACGGCGTCTGGGTGTGGTCCCGGGGCGAGGAGCCCATGGCGGGCCGCTTCCCGGAAGTGGAGGCCGCCGCCGGGGCGCTGCCCGAGGCGGTGCTCGACGGTGAACTGGTGGCCTGGCACGACAAGGTGCTGCCGTTTTCGCAAATGCAGCGCCGCATTCAGCGCAAAACAGTGGGCGAGAAGCTGCTGCGCGAAGTGCCGGTGGCGTTTCTCGCCTACGACCTGATTGAGTACCAGGGCCGGGACTGGCGGGCGCGCCCCCTGCACGAGCGCCGCGCGGCCCTGGAAACCCTGATCGCCGACGCCGACGAGCCGGCCTTGAAACTGAGCCCGCTGGTGGACGCGCCGGACTGGCCGGCGCTGGCCGCGTTGCGCGCCGACAGCCGCGAGCACCAGGTGGAAGGGCTGATGCTGAAGCACCGGGACAGCCCCTACCGCAGCGGGCGGGTGCGTGGCGACTGGTGGAAGTGGAAGATCGATCCGCTGACCCTGGACGCGGTGCTGCTCTACGCCCAGCCCGGCCACGGCCGCCGCGCCAACCTGTACACCGATTACACCCTGGCGGTGCCGGACGGCGACGGCTATGTGCCGATCGCCAAAGCCTACTCCGGGCTGAGCGACCAGGAGATCGGCCGCCTGGATCGCTGGATCCGCCGCAACACGGTGGAGAAATTCGGCCCGGTGCGGTCGGTGCAGCCTCACCATGTGTTCGAGATCGCGTTCGAGGGCATCCAGCCTTCGCCGCGCCATAAATCCGGCATCGCCCTGCGTTTTCCGCGCATCGCCCGCTGGCGCCAGGACCTGACGCCGGACCAGGCGGACAGCCTGACCCAGGTCAAGGAATTGCTGGATGCCTACGGCAGCTGACGGTCTGGCGGCGGTGGACGCCTGGTTCGCCCGCCAGGGCTGGTCCCCGGCGCCGTTCCAGCGCCGCGCCTGGGCGGCGTTCCGCGACGGCCGCTCCGGCCTGATCCATTCCCCCACCGGTTCGGGCAAGTCCCTGGCCGCCTGGCTGGGGCCGGTGTCCCGGGCCCTGGACCGCGGCGACCGGGGCGGCGGCCTGCGGGTGCTGTGGATCACCCCGCTGCGCGCGCTGGCCGAGGACACCGCCGGCAATCTGCGCGAGGCGCTGGACGGCGTGGGCCTGGACTGGCGCGTGGAAACCCGCACCGGCGACACCGGTTCCGCCGCCCGGGCGCGCCAGCGCAAGCGGTTGCCCGAAGCGCTGATCACCACGCCGGAAAGCCTGTCGCTGTTGCTGTCGTACAAGCACGCCGCGCAGCGCTTCCAGCACCTGGACGCGGTAATCGTCGACGAATGGCACGAGCTGCTGGGCAGCAAGCGCGGCGTCCAGCTGGAGCTGTGCCTGGCGTGGCTGCGCGCGCGCCGGCCCGGCCTGCCGGTGTGGGGGCTGTCCGCCACCCTGGGCAATCTGGACCAGGCCATGGCGGTGCTGCTCGGCGGCGCCCAAGGCGGGCAACCCGGCGGTGAGCGCATTGCCGGAGACAGCCCCAAGACACTGACGGTGCGCGGCCTCTGCCCGGACCAGGTGGACCGCTTTCCCTGGGCCGGGCATCTGGGGCTGGCGCAACTGCAACCGGTGATCGATTACCTGGAACAGGGCCGGACGGCGCTGCTGTTCACCAACACCCGCGCCCAGGCGGAGCTGTGGTTCGAGGCGCTGGCCAAGGCGCGGCTGGACTGGATCACCGAGATCGGGCTGCACCACGGCTCCATCGACCGGCGCCTGCGGCAGAAGCTGGAGCAGGGTTTGCGCGACGGCGCCTTCCGCTGCGTGGTGTGCACTTCGAGCCTGGACCTGGGCGTGGATTTCTCGCCGGTGGACCGGGTGGTGCAGGTGGGCAGCCCCAAGGGCGTGGCGCGGCTGATGCAGCGCGCCGGGCGCTCCGGCCACCGGCCCGGCGCCGACAGCGAAATCCTGTGCGTGCCCAGCCATGCCTTCGAGCTGGTGGAGATCGCCGCCGCCCGGCGCGCCTGGGCCGCCGGGCGGGTGGAGGCGCGCCCGCCCCTGACCCTGTGCCTGGACGTGCTGGTGCAGCACCTGGTGACCCTGGCGGTGGGCGACGGCTTCCAGGCGCCCCGGGTGCTGGCGGAGGCCCGCGCCACCCACTCCTTCGCCGGCCTCACCGACACTCAGTTTCAGTGGTGCCTGGACTTTATTACCCGGGGCGGCGCGGTGCTGGAACATTACCCCCAGTTCCGGCGGGTGGTGGAAGAGGACGGCGTCTACCGGGTCAGCGACCAGGGGCTGGCGCGCCGCCACCGCATGGCGGTGGGCACCATCACCAGCGATTACCAGATGCGCGTTAAATACCCACGCGGCGGCAGCATCGGCACCATCGAGGAGAGTTTTGTCGCCCGCCTGAAGCCCGGCGATGTGTTCCTGTTTTCCGGCCGGGCCCTGGAGCTGATCCGGGTGCGTGATATGACCGCCTATGTGCGCGCGGCCAAGGGGCGGCGCTCGCTGGTGCCGCGCTGGCAGGGCGGGCGGCTGCCGCTGTCCACGGAGCTGGCGGACACGGTGCTGGATATCCTCGAGGAGGTGGCCGGCGGCGATTACCGGGACCCGGAAGTGCAGGCGATTCGTGACGTGCTGGAAGTGCAGCTCGACCAGTCGGCACTGCCGTCGCGGCGCCAACTGTTGATCGAGCGCAGCCGCTCCCGCGAAGGCACCCACTGGTTCCTGTTTCCGTTCGCCGGCCGGCTCGCCCACGAAGGGCTGGCGTCGTTGCTGGCCTGGCGGCTGGGGCAGCGGTTTCCCGCCACCTTCTCGATCTCGGTGAACGATTACGGGCTGGAGCTGCTCAGCGCGGCCAAGGTGCCGCCGCTGGACGAGGACGACTGGCGCGCGCTGTTGACGCCGGAATCCCTGGTGGAGGATGTGCTGGCGGCGCTCAACGCCGGCGAACTGGCGCGCCGCCGCTTCCGGGACATCGCCCGGATCAGCGGGCTGGTGTTCCAGGGCTACCCCGGCAAGGGCAAAACCGGCAAGCAGCTGCAGGCGTCCAGCGGCCTGCTCTACGACACCCTGGACCGTTACGACCCGGACCACCTGCTATTGGATCAGGCGCGCCGCGAGGTGCTGGAAAGCCAGCTGGAAATCGGCCGGTTGCGGGCGGTGCTGGAGCGGGCCCGCGACCAGGCCCTGGTGCTCACCGCCCCCGAGCGGTTCACGCCGCTGGCGTTTCCGCTGTGGGTGGAGCGCCTGCGTAACCGGCTGAGCACGGAGAGCTGGCGCGACCGGGTGGCGCGCATGACCGAGCGCCTGGAGAAACACGCGGACCGGCGGGCGGGGGACGCATGAGCGACAGCCTGGCACTGACCCTGGCCGGTGAGACCGTCTGGCTGCACGGCGACCGGGCCCTGTTCTATCCCGGCGAAAGCGCGTTGCTGGTGGCGGATACCCATTTCGGCAAGGGCGCCTTCCTGCGCCGGCAGGGGCTGGCCCTGCCCGGCGGCCAGAGCGCCGCCGACCTGGACCGGCTCAGCGCTCTGATCGAACGGTTCCGGCCGGTGCGGCTGATCGTGCTGGGGGATTTCTTGCACCACCGTCCCCGCGCCGGCGAACCGTTTCTCGACGCCTGGCCCCGCTGGCGGGAACGCCACCCGGCGCTTACCCCGGAGGTGGTAATCGGCAATCATGACCGTCACGCCGAGGGCCTCGACCTGGATATGATCTGGCACTCGCATTTGGACTTGGGATCTTTCCGGCTTGCCCATGACCCCTATCCGGTCAGCGGTCGACACGTCCTCGGTGGCCATCTGCACCCGGCTTACCGGTTGCATGGCGGCGCCGACAGCGTGCGCTCCCCCGTATTCTGGCTGCGCGACGGTGTCACCGTGTTACCTGCCTTCGGCGGTCTTACTGGAGGCTGGCCGATTCGCCCGGCACGAGGGGAAAAGGTGGTGATGGCTCTGGATGGTGGCCTGTATCCTCTGCCCTAGAGCGGGGAGGCAACCCTGCCAGGATTCGCTACGAAGCGAGGTTTGTGGGAGCTTGCCTTGCAAGCGAAAGGCCGGCAAAGCCGGCCGGTAGGATTCCAGAGAGGCTGTTTGTGGCGCTTTTAGACAGGACTCTGGAATCCTGCCGGGAGCTTCGCTCCCTTTCGCGGGCAAGGCCCGCTCCCACAGCCCGCTCCCACAGCCCGCTCCTGCCCGGGAAGGTTTAAAGGGTGTCGGTGAGCAGGATGCCGAGGCTGAAGCGGGTTTCGTAATCGTCGTAATTGATCAGCGAGTCGCCGTAGCCGGTGAAGACCTGCACCAGCCCTTTGAAGCGGTCGTTGATCGGGAACGAGTAGTTGATCTGCCCGGCGCCTTTATTGTCGGAGCGCAGGTTGTTGCGCACCATCAACTCCAGCACATGGTTGCCGAACACCCGGGCCACCTCCAGCTGGAAATTGCCCATGTACTTTTCGATGTCCGGGTTGTTGTCGCCGCGCGGATCGAGCGGGAAATCCTTCTCTTCCTCGGGGATGCGGTACCAGGGCATCACCGACACATAGTAGGAGCCGATCTGCGACACATGGCGCAGGTAGAGACGGTTCCAGCTGCGCGAGGTGGGCTCGTCCTGGCCGTTGGAATCATGGCGGAAACCGAACGCCAGCAGCTCGGACTGCACCGGGCCCAGCTGCCAGTCGATGGGTTTGGCGAGAAACACCTCCGGGGTGAAATTGATCTCGCGGAACGGGCGCGATTCCTCGCTGTTGTAGGCCTGCCAGAAGAACACTCCGGTAAACGCCATGTACAGGGTGCTGCCGTCCCAGAAATCGTCGTACACCGGCGCTTTCAGGGAGAACTGGAACTTCACCTCGCCGGAATCCAGGTTCTGGTCCTCGCGGTCCGGGTCGTTCCACTGGGGGTTGCTCCAGTGGCTGTAGGGCATCAGGTAGTTGCGCCGGTGCGGGGTGATCACGAACGGGTTTTCCTGGCTGGTCTGCTCCAGGGCCAGGCGGGCGCGCAGGGCGTCCTCGTGGGGCAGCCGCTGCTCGGGGGCGCCGTCGTCGCACCAGCCGCGCAGCTGTTCCAGGGTGACGTCGTCGCCGGCGGTCTGGGCCGCGCGCAGCAGACAGGCCTCGCGCTTGCGGGCCTGCTCTTGGGCGGCCGCCGCGGCGTTATCCTCGGCGGTGGCGTCGCCGTTACCGCCCTCCGTCTGTTGAGCGAAGGCGGTCTGGCCGGCGGCGAAAACAAAGGAAAAGAGCAACAGCGATGAGGAGAGCAGCCGTTTCATCGGGGCATCCTTGGCGGTGGTTCTCGGGCCTACAGGGAGCGAAGTTCGTCGTCTTCCATGGTGCGAGCTTCTTCTTCCAACATGACAGGAATACCGTCGCGCACCGGGTAGGCGAGGCCGCTCGCCTTGCACATCAATTCGTTCTTCCGCTCGTCGAAAATCAGCGGTGCCTTGCTCACCGGACAGACCAGAATATCCAGCAGGTTGGGGTCGATCATGGCGGGTCGCTCCTGTTCGTGTGCCCTGATACTGAGCGGAACTATACCAGCCTTCCCGGACGAAAAGTGGTTTCAAACGCTTGTTTGACTTACGGGTCACAAATAGTTGTGGGCACCGGCTTTCGGGCGGCGCTACCATTGCCGTCCTGACGATGGACCCGCCCCGTTTCGCTGCTCTTTCCACAGACCTCCGGGGCCGGTTTCCCTGCATTGCAAACCATTCCGGGAGATCCGACATGCCTGATTACAAGGCTCCCCTGCGCGACATGCGCTTTGTGCTGAACGAAGTTCTCGACCTGGACGGCCACTACGCCAAACTGGGTCTGGAAGAAGTGAACAGCGAACTGCTCAACGCCTTCCTGGAAGAGGGCGCCAAGTTCGCCGAAAACGAGCTGTCGCCCCTGAACCGTTCCGGTGACGAGGAAGGCTGCGGTTTCGAGAACGGCGTGGTGACCACCCCGAAAGGCTTCAAGGAAGCCTACGCCAAGTACGTGGAAGGCGGTTGGCCGGCCATGGGCGGCGACCCGGAATTCGGCGGCCAGGGCCTGCCGGGCTCCTCCAGCATCGCCATCTCCGAAATGACCGGCACCGCCAACTGGTCCTGGAGCATGTACCCGGGCCTGTCCCACGGCGCGGTGGCCACCATCGAAGCCCACGGCACCGACGAGCAGAAGCAGACCTACCTGCCCAAGCTCACCAGCGGCGAATGGACCGGCACCATGTGCCTGACCGAAGCCCACTGCGGTTCCGACCTGGGTCTGCTCAAGACCAAGGCCGAGCCCCAGGCCGACGGCTCTTACAAGATCACCGGCACCAAGATCTTCATCTCCGCCGGCGAACACGACATGGCCGACAACATCGTCCACATCGTGCTGGCCCGCCTGCCGGACGCGCCCAAGGGCACCAAGGGTATCTCCCTGTTCATCGTGCCCAAGTTTCTCACCGACGGTAACGGCGGCGTGGGCGAGCGCAACGGCGTGGCCTGCGGCTCCATCGAACACAAGATGGGCATCAAGGCGTCCGCCACCTGCGTGATGAACTTCGACGGCGCCACCGGCTACCTGATCGGCCCGGAGAACAAAGGCCTGAACTGCATGTTCACCTTTATGAACTTCGCCCGTCTGGGTACCGCCATCCAGGGCGTGGCCCACGCCGAGCTGGGTTTCCAGGGCGGCCTGACCTACGCCAAGGACCGCCTCGCCATGCGCAGCCTGTCCGGCGCCAAGAACGCCGACGGCCCGGCCGACCCGATCATCGTGCACCCGGACGTGCGCCGCATGCTGCTGACCAGCAAGGCGTTCGCCGAGGGCGGCAGGGCGCTGGTGTACTTCTGCGCCCAGCTGGGCGACACCGTGAAGCTGGCCAAGGACGAGGAAGAGCGCAAAGAGGCCGACGCCCTGATGGCGCTGCTGACCCCGATCGCCAAGGCGTTCGTCACCGAAGTGGGCCTGGAAGCGGCCAACCACGGTGTGCAGATCTACGGCGGCCATGGTTTCATCCGCGAGTGGGGCATGGAGCAGAACCTGCGTGACGCGCGCATCTCCACCCTGTACGAAGGCACCACCGGCATCCAGGCGCTGGACCTGCTGGGCCGCAAGGTGTTGATGACCCAGGGCCAGGCGCTGCGCAACTTCACCAAGATCATCCACAAGTTCTGCGAAGCCAACGCCGACAACGACAAGCTCAAGGAGCTGATCGAGCCGCTGGCGGCCAGCAACAAAGAGTGGGGTGATCTGACCCAGGCCATCGGTATGCAGGCGATGCAGAACCCGGATTCCGCCGGCGGCGCCTCCGTGGATTACCTGATGTACTCCGGTTACGTGACCCTGGCCTACCTGTGGGCGCTGATGGCCAGCAAGGCCCAGGCGCAGCTCGACGCCGGTGCCGGTGACGAGGACTTCTACAAGGCCAAGATCAGCACCGCGCGGTTCTACTTCAAGCGCATCCTGCCCCGTATCGCCGGCCACAAAGGCGCCATCGAGGGTGGCATCGACAGCCTGATGGAGCTGGACGCGGAGCACTTCGCGTTCTGATTGCGGCCGTCACTGGTCCGATCGAAAAGCCCGGCCTTCGCGCCGGGCTTTTTTTGTGGTGTGTGGCACCTGTGGCACCTGTGGGAGCTTGCCTGGCAAGCGAAAGGGTGGCTTTAGCCACCCGGCAGGATCCCAGAGACGCTTTTGGGTGCGGCTGTTAGAGAGCGCTCTGGGATCCTGCCGGGGCTTCGCCCCTTTCGCGGGCGAGGCCCGCTCGCACAACCCTTGCTTCGTCAGCATCGCTTGGTGGGTAGCCGCCGAGAACCAACCTGGCGACGAGGCTGCCAACCCGGCGGTAAAAATTTTCTGGCGATACCGCTATAGTTACTCGCTGGGGGAACCGGCCATCAGCCGGAACGACTATCCGTTGGGGGAAAAATGAAAAAACTGCTTCTCGCGGTCCTGGTGCTGGGCGGGCTCTGGCTGGCCGCCGGCTATGTGATCGGCAATAAGGTGGAAGACACGGTGCGCGCCCAGGTGGCGGGCCAGGAAATCATACCGGGCTCCGACCTGGTGCGGCTGGATATCGCCGAGTACGACAAGGGGCTGTTCGGCGCCGACACGCGTATTTGTCTGGTGTTTGATCGGCTGCCGCCGGATATGGCCATGCTGCAGGCCTACTCCGGCAAGCTTTGTGATCGCGGCGAGGTTCACTACGGGCCGCTGCTGTTCGGCCCCGACGGTCCGTCCTTGGGGCTCGCCTACGCGCGCAGCGAGCTGGACCTGAGCCCGCTGCCGCCGGAAATCAAGCAGATGGTCGATGGCCTGTTCGCCGGCCAGCCGCCGGTGATCGGGCACAGCTGGTATACCTTCGATGGCGGCGTGGACCTGCGTGTGCTGGTGTCGCCGTTCCGGTTCGAGAGCCCGGAGCTGAGTGCCTCGCTGGCGGAGCTGCGCATGGACGGTCGGGTCGACGACCCGGTCGCCAAGGTCGGCGACTTCTTTGTGCGCGGCCGCGACCTGCGCGTGGCCGGCCCGCAGGGCGCCCTGGTGCTGCCCGAGCTGGACGCGGAGGTCCGCCTTAAGGCCATGCTCGGCGAGGTGCTGCCGCTGATCGACATGACCATGGCAGCCAACGGCCTTAGCGTCAGCGCCGGTGGCCGCGAACAGGTGGCAGGCAACGTGACCCTGCGCACCCGCACCCGGGAAGACGGCGATACCCTGAGCGGCGACAGCGGCCTGTGGCTGGACGCACTGAGCGGTGACCAGGTGCCGGAGCGCGTCGACAGCGCCTGGCTGGGCTTTGACTGGCACGGCTTCGACCGCGCCGCCGCCATCCGCGTGCAGCGCATCTCCCAGGAGCTGGACAGTCTGCAACTGGAAATGATGATGCAGGCGATGAGCGGCGAGGGTGACGCCGCCGCGATGCAGGAGAAGGGCGAGCGGATGGCCGCCTTGGGGGAAGAGATGATCACCGTGATGAGCACCCAGCTGCTGCATCCCGAACGCACCGGCATGACCGTCAAGATGGTGGTGGACGGCGCCGGCGAACGCCAGCTCACCCTGGACAGCGCCCTCGATTACAACGGCCTGGACGGCCTCAACCCGAGCTTCGCCGAGCTGCAGATGCTGCCGCCCGCGGCGCTGGCCCGGCTGGTGGACCTGAGTGTTGATTTCGACGCCGCCTCCGCGCTGCTGCCGCCCGGCCTGCGCGCCGGCCTGGTGGATTACCAAAGCAGCGGCTGGCTACGCCAGCAGGACGGCCGGTTGCGTACCCGCCTGACACTGGAGCAGGGCGAGGTCACTCTCAATGGGGCGTCGATGACGGTCGAGGAACTGATGAGCAAGGGCCAGGCGGTCGCCCGCGGTGGGGTGAGTACTGACTTGCCGGAGACCTTGGACAGCGGCGGCTATTAACCCCGCTGCCGGGGCGCCCGCCGTTTCGGCGAGCGCCCACCGGGTCAGGCTTTCGAGGTCAGGGTGTTGTAGCTGGTGATCAGATTGCGGTAATCCGGAATGTGATTGGAAAACAGCGTACCCAGGCCCTCGATGTCGTTGCGCCAGTCGCGGTGCAACTCACAGGCGGCGCCGAACCAGGTCATCAACTGCGCGCCCGCGGCGGTCATCCGCTGCCAGGCGGCGTCGCGGGTCATGGCGTTGAAGGTACCGGACGCGTCCGTGATCACGAACACTTCGAAGCCTTCCTCCAGAGCCGACAGGGCCGGGAACGCCACGCACACCTCGGTGACCACGCCGGCGATGATCAGCTGCTTCTTGCCGGTGGCCTTCACCGCGTTGAGGAAATCCTCGTTGTCCCAGGCGTTGATCTGGCCGGGCCGCGCGATGTAGGGCGCGTCCGGAAACTGCGCCTTGAGCTCCGGCACCAGCGGGCCGTTGGGGCCGTCCTCGAAACTGGTGGTGAGGATGGTGGGCAGCTGGAAGTACTCGGCCATATCCGCCAGGGCCAGCACGTTGTTTTTGAAGCGGTCCGGGTCGATGTCGCGGACCAGCGACAACAGGCCGGCCTGATGGTCCACCAGCAATACCGCCGCGTCGTCCTTATTCAAGCGATTGTAAGTACTCATGATATAGCTCCTTGATGGCTGGAGAAGCCGGCTGCCTCTCCATGCTTTGAATGCTATAAATGAGACGGTGTGCCGGGTAGTAGGCTAAAGTGCTACGCTTTGTTCTATTTATGGGACGATGATGGCGGCGCAATGGAAAACCTGAACGACCTCTATTACTTCGCGCAAACCGTGGAGCACGGCGGCTTCGCGCCGGCCGGCCGCGCCATCGGCGTGCCCAAATCCAAACTCAGCCGCCGGGTGGCGGCCCTGGAGGAACGGCTCGGTGTGCGCCTGATCCACCGTTCCACCCGCCACTTCTCCACCACCGAGACCGGGCACACCTACTACGAGCACTGCAAGGCCATGCTGGTGGAGGCGGACGCCGCCCAGGAGGCCATCGACAGCGTGCGGGCGGAGCCCCGCGGGGTGATCCGCCTGGCATGCCCGGTGACTCTGCTGCATGTGCATGTGGGCCCGTTCCTGGCCGGCTTCATGCGCGATTACCCGGGTGTCACCGTGCATCTGGAGGCCACCAACCGCCGGGTCGATCTGGTGCACGAAGCGGTGGACGTGGCGATCCGCGTCCGTCAACCGCCGCTGGAGGACAGCGACCTGGTGATGAAGGTGCTGTCCGAGCGGCACCTGGGGCTGCTCGCCAGCCCGGATCTGATCGAACGCCACGGCACGCCCGCCGGACCGGAAGACCTGGCCGGCTGGCCCACGCTGTGGCTGGGCAGCCCGGCGCCGCGCTATGAATGGGACCTGTACGGCCCCGGAGACCGGCCGCTATCGGTGCGCCATGTACCGCGCTTCGTGACCACCGATATGGTGGCCCTGCGCCGGGCGGCGCTGGGCGGGGTCGGGGTGGTGCAACTGCCGCTGCTGACCGTCCGTGACGCCCTGGCGCGGGGCGACCTGGTCCATCTGCTGCCGGACTGGGCTCCGCGCCGGGATATTATTCATGCGGTGTTTCCGTCCCGCCGCGGCATGCTGCCGGCGGTGCGCGCCCTGATCGACAGCCTGGCGGCCTATTACGCCTCCTTCGAGGAGCAATAGGCCGCCGCTGGCCCGGCGGGGGGCCGCCGTGCTGTAATCAGCCCATGATCAAGGTATTACTGTGGCGTGCCCTGGCGCTGCTGTGCGTGGCCCTGGGCTTGATCGGCGTGGTTCTGCCGGGCATGCCCACCGTGGTGTTCATGCTGGTGGCCGCCTGGGCCGGCGCCCGGGGCTGGCCGCGCCTGGAGTCCTGGTTGCTGGATCATCCCCGTTATGGGCCGCCCATCCTCCATTGGCGTGAGCGCGGCGCCATATCCCGGCGCGGCAAATGCGCCGCCTCCACCATGATGCTCGTCAGTATCGGCATCATCGCCTTGTCCCCCGTGCCCAACCCGGTCAAGATCGGCGTTCCGCTGTTTCTGTGCGCCCTGATGTTGTGGCTGTGGCGCCGCCCGGAGCCCCGGGAAGAGGATGAACGGCGGGTCACAAATAAACATTTACGCCCTGTTCGCCGGGACTAAACTATCGTCCCGCGACCAAGCTGTTTCGGGAGATATGCCAATGGCCACCTATAAAGCGCCCCTGGAAGACATGCGCTTCGTCCTTAACGATGTGTTCGAGGCCGATAAGCTCTGGGCTTCCATGTCCGCCACCGCCGAGGTGACCCGCGATCTGTCCGACGCGATCCTCGATGAAGCGGGCAAGATGGTGGAAAACCTGCTGTTCCCGCTCAACCGGGAAGGCGACGAGCAGGGTTGTCACTTCGACAACGGCGAAGTGACCACCCCGGAAGGCTTCAAGGAAGCCTTCAAGACCTACGCCGAGAACGGCTGGAGCGCGTTTTCCGGCAACCCGGAATTCGGTGGCCAGGGCATGCCCAAATCCCTGGCGGTGTTGTTCGAGGAAATGATGCACAGCGCCAACTCCTCGTTCGCGCTGTACCCGGCGCTCACCAACGGCGCCACCCTGTGCCTGGACGCGCACGCCTCCGAAGAGCTCAAGCAGGCCTACCTGCCCAAGCTCTACAGCGGCGAGTGGAGTGGCACCATGTGCCTCACCGAGCCGCACTGCGGCACCGACCTGGGCATCATGCGCTCCAAGGCGGTGCCCAACGACGACGGCTCCTACAACATCTCCGGCACCAAGATCTTCATCACCGGCGGTGAGCACGACATGGTGGACAACATCATCCACCTGGTGCTGGCCAAGCTGCCGGACGCCCCCGCCGGCTCCAAGGGCATCTCCCTGTTCCTGGTGCCCAAGTTCCTGCCCGACGCCAACGGCGACGCCGGGGAGCGCAACGGCGTCGCCGCCGGTTCCATCGAGCACAAGATGGGCATCAAGGGCTCCGCCACCTGCGTGATGAACTTCGACGACGCCAAGGGCTGGATCATCGGCGAGCCCAACCAGGGCCTGGCGGCCATGTTCACGATGATGAACTACGAGCGCCTGTCCATCGGCATCCAGGGCCTGGGTCTGGGTGAGGTGAGCTACCAGAGCGCCGCCGACTACGCCCGCGAGCGCCTGCAGGGCCGCGCCGCCACCGGCGTCCAGAACGAGGGCGGCAACGCCGACCCGATCATCGTCCACGGCGACGTGCGCCGCATGCTGCTGACCATGCGCGCCCTCAACGAAGGCGGCCGGGCGCTGTCCGCCTATGTGGGCATGGAGCTGGACAAGGCCAAGTTCTCCGAGGACGAGGCCGAGAAAAAAGCCGCCCAGGATCGGGTCGCCCTGATGACCCCGGTGGCCAAGGCGTTCTTCACCGACCGCGGCTTCGACACCACCGTGATCGGCCAGCAGGTGTTCGGCGGCCACGGCTACGTGCGTGAGTGGGGCATGGAGCAGTTCGTGCGCGACTGCCGCATCTCGCAGATTTACGAAGGCACCAACGGCATCCAGGCGCTGGACCTGGCCGGCCGCAAAGTGACCCGTAACGGCGGCAAATACGTGGAAGCGTACCTCGCCGACATGCGCCGCTGGATCGATGACAACGGCAACCAGCCGGGCCTGGACGGCATCAAGGAACGTCTGGTGAGCGCCGTGGATCTGCTGGAAAGCACCACCGCCGAGATGCTGCGCCAGGCCGGCGACAACCCGGACGCGGTCAATGCCAACGCGGTGGAATACCTCGACCTGTTCGGCTACGTCACCTACGCCTGGCTGTGGGCGCGCATGATGGTCACCGCCGCGCAACGCGACGACGACTTCGGCCGCGCCAAGGTCACCGTGGGCCGTTTCTACTACGAGCGCCTGCTGCCCCGCGCCGGCGCCCTGGCCGAGCAGATCAAGGCCGGTGCCGGCACCATGATGAGCCTGGATCAGGACCTGTTCTGATCCCCCGGTTCTGATTCTGGAAACCTAAAAAGCGGCCTTCGGGCCGCTTTTTTTTGCACTGACATAAATGCTGTCACGTTCTGTTCACGCCCCTGCAATCAATGGCAACTAACTTACCGCTTTTGGCCGCTGGCCTGTCAGTCAGTCCTTTCTATACCGGGAGAGAAAATCGTGAGTTGCCATCATTGGCGGCGTTGGATGCGCGCCGCTCCGCTGACTCTGTTAACCGCCGTGGCATTGAGCGGTTGCGGAGGCGATACGGATACGGAGTATCTTGAGACCACCACGGACGTCCCTTATGTGGATGATCTGTCCGGCGCCGAGTCATTCACCGCCAACGTGATCGCGCCCCCCGAGGACGCGGATCAGCAATTCGAGACGGCAACGCCGCCGACGGTTTCCGGCACCACCGCGCGCGAGCCGGAGAACACGGAGATCACCGACTTCCATCGCTACGCGGTGAACCAGGATCTGACGCTCACCCAGGGCCGCCTGAACCATACCCGCGACGAAGCCATCATCAGCGCCGAGTTCACCCTCGGCGACAGTTTGTCGCTGGTGCCGCTGACCCGCTCGCGAGGCCAGTTCTCCTTCGAGCGCACCACGGTCTCGGCCAACCACGCCATCGACAACGGCGAAAACCTGATCCTGGCGGTCAACGCGGACCCTTACAGCATGACCCAGGGCTGGAACAGCGGTCTGATCAAGAAGGACGGTATCACCTACACCGGCTTTTCCGACCGCAATGAAGACGTGATCGCGGTCTATGAAGACGGCGGCGCGGACATTCTTCAGGACGTGCCCACCTTCACCCTCAATCTCTACCAGGACGGCAACGCCCTGGGCGAGCTGGGCGAGGTGCATTACTTCGACAACGCCAGCCAGGTGAACACCAGCTTCACCCGCGGCACCGGCGATGCGGAACTGTATCTGGCGGAAAGCTACCGGGGCACCGTGGATCTGGCCGGCCGCTCCGCCGCGCTGATCGAAGCGGAACCCAACGGCATCAGCGTGGTGACCCTGGAACACGGCGGTATCAGTGCCCAGTTGCCGCCACTCAGCGGCACCGTGGTGGATCGCATCGAGGACCGCAACGGCTATGTATTGCCGGCCGGCCACGCGCTGTTGGTCGACGGCGGTACCCTGACCACCGGCTCCCGTGTGGACATCCGCTACGAAACCGATGACCCGGACTGGGCCCGGGTGAAAAGCGCCCTGGGCGGCGGTTTCGGTCGCGGCCTGTTGGTGGAAGACGGCCAGCTCGGCGCCAACCAGGACGAGAACGCCATCAGTGGCCGTACCGCTTTCGGCGTGCGCAATGACGGCAGCTACTTTTTCCTGGTGGTCGACAAGCCGGTGGGCTCGCTCACCGACGGCATCACCCAGACCAAGCTGGGCCAGTTGATGATCGCCTACGGCGCCGACCGGGCCATCAATCTGGATGGCGGCGGCTCCACCACCCTGGCGGCGCGGCTGCCCGGTGAACGGTACACCCATCTGCTTAACACGCCGTCCGACGGCGGCGAGCGGGTTACCGCCACCAAGTGGGGGCTGGCGCTCAATACCGAACGGGCCCGCGCGGCCAGCAACGCGGTGGCGGTCTATCCGCGCACCATCACGCTGATGGCCGGCTCCACCTATCGCCGTTTCAAGGGCGTGGGTTATGACGCCAGCTCCTGGGAGCAGGGCGGTGAGATCCCCGAGTACGGCATCAGCGATGCGTCCCTGGGGCTGATCGACGCGCGCACCGGCGCCTTCCGCGCCGGCGACGGCGCCAGCGAAGGGTACGTGGTGGTTCAGGTCGGCGAGCGCAAGGGCGTGGCGCGGGTTCGCGTCACCGACGAGCTGGACAAAATCCGCTTCCCCAGCGACGCCATCGCCGTGGACAGCGGCGCCACTGTAACTCTGCAACCGGAACTGATCAGTGACGGTGAGTCGGTGACTTTCTCCGCTGAAGCGCTGGACTATCAGGTGGACGACGCCGCGCTGTGCCAGGTGAACCCGGAGAACGGCAGCGTCACCACCACCCGTGTGCAGGGCGAAAGCTGCACCGTCACCGTGTCCGCCGCCGGCCGCAGCGCCGAACTGACCATCAATATCGGTGTGGCGCCGGCAATCGTCGCCGACTTCGAAGGCGACGTCAGTGCCTTCCAGGCCGCCGGCGCGCGCCACAATCAGGTCAACATCGAGCGTGTCGAGGATCAGGTCTTCGACGGCAGCTACTCCATGGAACTGAACTGGGAAGCCAACCCGGACCAGCCCGGCACCTTCGGTGCCTACCTCACCGATCCCGGTGGCGTCACCGCGCTGCCCGGCTATCCCAAGTATCTGGGCGTCAATGTGTACATCCCCGACGAACTGGCCGGCAAGGTCTGGTGGGTACGCGGCAGCCTCAAGGACGCCGACGGCAAGACCGTGACCATCAACTACAACAACGAAGGCGAAGCGCTGCCGGAACGCGGCTGGCACTTCATGAAGGCCAGCATCGGCACCGGCTACAAGGAACCGCTGACGTTCTACCAACCGTTCCGATTCCTGGTATTGAAGACCGCCGAGCGTATCGACTCCCATGTGGTGCTGGACGATTTCACCGCCATCTACAGTGACGACACCGATCTGGCAGGCCCCGGCGTCACCGCCAGCCCGGCTTCCGGCGAGACGGTGGACAGCGCCGATCCGCTGATCACCCTTCAGGTCAACGACGCCTCCGGCGTGGACTTCGGCGCCAGCCAGCTGACCCTGGACGGCCAGGACGTGTCCTCGTCCCTGACCCACAACGGCAGTGACCGCATCCGCTACCAGGCGCAGGGCCTGGACGACGGCTGGCATCGTCTGGATTACCGCCTGTTCGACGTCAACGGCAACGTCACCGCCGGCAACTATCTGTTCAATGTGGTCACCGGTGCGCCGCGCCTCTATCTGGACAGCGAGAATCTGAGTCTGTACCCGGGCGGCACCTTCAGTATTCCCATCCGCGTGACCGGCGGTGGTGCCTTCAACGACCTGTCCCTGACCCTGGATTATGACAGCACCAAGGCCAGCATGACGGTGGAAGACGCCGACCTCACCGCGTCCGGTGTCAGCGAAACCAACGGGCGCTGGCAGGGCAACTTCAGCGGTTTCAGCGATGCCACTGGCGTGGTCGCTTACCTGAAGTTGAGCGTGCGCGACTACATTCAGAACACCTTCGTCTCGGTGGTGGTCGACGGCCAACTGGACGGCGACACCTTCCATCATCCGGTGGTGCGCAAGGAAGTGGGCAGCCGCTATCGCCTGCTGACCGATTGGGGCGTGGAAGGCGAAAGCACCAACATGCTGGTGGTGAACCAGGCCGGCGAACCGGCCCCGGGCGTCACCCTGGAGACCTTCGAGTACAACAGTGGCACCGACCAGATCAGCAACGTCAACGTACTCGGCGACACCGACGCCGACGGCATGCTGCAGGTCACCCTGCCGGCGTCCGCCGACACGCGGTCATTGTTGTTCCGCGCCTACGACGCCCAGGGCTCCTCGCTGATGACCGACGTGCGCGCCCTGGTCGAGCGTTTGGACACGGCACCGCGTCATGTCTTCCTGACCCCCGGCCACGACGCCACCTCCATGAACGTGGCCTGGTTCACCGACACCTCGGTGACCGAATCGCGGGTACGTTTCGGTACGGACGGCCTGAGCCAGGACGTGGCCGCGCAATCCGCGGTGGTGCCGTTCTTCTACGGCAGCGAGGCCGGCGTGGTGCGCGTGCACCGGGCCACCCTGGAAGGGTTGCAGCCGGGCGCCGGCTACCAGTACCAGGTGGGCGCCAACGGGGCCATGAGCGAGACCTTCGGTTTCACCACCGATGACGGCGACGACCGCGTACGCATCCATCTGTTCGGCGATACCCAGACCCTGTCCAACGAAAACATCTTTAATGGCAGCGGCCTGGTAACCGAGCTGTATCGCAAGATGCAGGCGCAACTGCCGGACGGTGATCTGATCCTGCACGTCGGCGACGTCACCGAGGACCTCACCGATTACCGCCTGGTGCGCCTGTTCCTGGAAGCTCTGGAAGGCGACGACATGCTGGCCTCGCATCCGTTCGTGCCCACCCAGGGCAACCATGAGGTTTACAACGAAGGCGCGCAGAAATTCGCCGACCTGTTCCCGCTGCCGGAAAGCGATAACGGCCTGCCGGCGCCCTACGACCGGGCGGTGTACAGCTTTGATTACGGCCCGGTCCACATCGCCGTGGTCACCTCCGAGCTGCAGGCCGAGGAAGACTGGCCGGTGATGATGGACTGGCTGCGCCGGGACATGAACGCCAGCGATGCCACCTGGAAGGTGCTGATGGTGCATCGCCCGCCGTACAACGGTAATGCCGCCTCCGGCAACGGCCGCTCACTGGCTTACATCCCGCCGGTGGTGGATGAAACCGGCATCGATCTGGTGCTTTCCGGCCACGACCACATGTACTCGCGCAGCCTGCCGCTGAGCGGCGGCAAACCGACGCCGGGCGGGGCTACCTACCTGATTGCCGGTTCCGACTCCGCCAAGTACTACGACAACAACGGTGGCGGCATCGCGCTGGTGGCGGACGTGCTGTTCGACGACAACGTGAACACCTACACCACTCTGGATATCCAGGGCGACGACCTGCATGTGCTGACCCGTACCCTGGACGGCACCGTGGTGGACGACGTCACCCTGCAGCCGCGCACCGATCGCTGAGGAGAGCCGTAATGAGATTGAAGAACACCTTGCCCGTAGTGCTGCTCGCCGCCGCTTTGGCGGCCTGCGGCGGCGACGATACCCGTTACGTGGAGCGCGACGTGCCGGCGCCGGTGGAGTACATGCCGGTGGACGGCTTCGTGCTCGGCTTCTGGGTGATGGAAGAGCAGGAAAACTGCGACAGCCCCTGCATTGATGACGCCTCCGCCTATGGCGACGCGCTCTATGTGCTCGACAGCGCCGGCGAGCCGGTGGCGCCGGCACTCGAGGACGGCGGCGCCGTCGGTCGGGTGGCGGTTTTCGACGGTGATACCCGGTTTGCCACGCGCGCCACCAGCGCATTGAACAACACCGTGATCGGCGAGCGCTTCTCTCTGCACCTGAGGGCGCGCACCGACCAGGCGGACACCGGCCCGGTGGTGTCGCTGGCGTCCGCCAACGGCACCGCGCTGACGGTGACTCTCAGCAACGATCGTCTGTTAGTGGATTTGCCGGCGCAAAGCCAGCGCATGCTCACCAGTCTGGAAAGCGGCGGCGGCTGGCGTGAAATCCAGCTCGCCTCGGACGGTGAGCGTGTCACCCTCGCGGTGGATTGTGACGTCGTGGCCGCCTTCGGCGCTGAACCCGGCGTACCGGTGCTGAGCACCGACGCCTTGGGCGTCAGTGTCGGCGGTGAGGGCGACGCCTATTTCTCCGGCGCGGTGGACCTGGTGCGTTTGAGTCGCCAGCACGAGGGAAATTTGTTCTGCGAGGAATGAACGCTGACCGACCTCAGGCCGGCACCCGGATCCAACTGAGCACACCGTCGTCGTCCCGCCACTGGTAGGGCAGGGCCATACCCTGCCGCCAGTCGGCGGACAGCGTGGTCAGCAGGCGGATCCGGTCTTCTCCGTCCAGGGCCGCGTCCTGGAAGTAAAAGCGCCGTCCGGTGAGCGGGTAGAGCGCTTTGAACAGACTCTCCTTCACCGAAAACGTCAGCGTGATCCGGCGTGCCTGCTCGGCCTCACCCAGGCCCTGAAGGGCCTGGCGTTCCTGTTCGGTCAGTATCTCCCCGGCCAGGCGTAGCGCCCGGCGCGGCGCCAGCCAGGCCTCATAATCCAGACCCAGCCCTTGCCATTGATCCCGGTGCCCCACCAGCGCCGCGGCACGCCCGTGGCTGTGGGTGATGGCGCCCACCAGCGGCGCCGGCCACAGCGGCGCGCGGTCTTTGCCCAGCGCCGGAATCAGGCTCTCACCGGTGAGCGCTTGGCCGGCGGTGGCGGCGCACACCCGGCCGGCCAGGTACTCGCAGCGGCGCTTGGCGATGGCGCCGCTCAGGGTGTCCGGCTCGGGGACGCGGGCCAGTTGGAAGGCGTTGTCGCGCAGTTGTTCCGGGCGGAACCGGCAGCGCGCCAGATACAGGCCGGCGTCCCAGGCGCTAACGTCCAGGTCGTGCAGGCAGGGCGGTATCAAGCGCTGGTCGGTCATGGGATCGGTCGTGGCGTGCGAGAGCCGTTATTGTACGCACCGGGGCGGACCGCTGTCTTTTTCGTCGCGGTGGACGTCGCATGTCGCCACGCTCACCGCCGCCGCTTTTGTGGTACAACGAAGGGACCAGCACCGGCGTGAGGAGGTGGGTATGACACGGTCGTTAGCGATTCTGGGTGCCAGCGGGCACGGCAAGGTACTCGCCGATACGGCGATGGCGTCCGGGTGGCGCAAAATCGAGTTCTACGATGACGCCTGGCCGGACAAACAGGCCAACGAGCGCTGGCAGATCGTCGGCTGCAGCGGCGCGCTGCTCGACGCCCTGGTGCACATCGACTCGGTGGCGGTGGGCATCGGCCGTAATGACGCCCGCCTGAGCCGCCTGCGCGAGTTGGTGTCGAAGAACGTGAGCCTGGCCACCATCATCCACCCCCAGGCGTCGGTGAGCCGTTTCGCCGAGATCACCCCCGGCGCGGTGGTGCTGGCCGGCGGCGTGGTCAGCGTGGACAGCCGCGTCGGCCTGGGGGTGATCGTCAACACCGGCGCCACCGTGGACCGGGACTGCGTGGTCGGCGACGGTGCACACCTCTGCCCCGGCACCCATCTGGCCAGCAACGTCACCGTGGGCGAGGGCAGCTTTATTGGTATCGGCGCGGTGGTGCGCGAAGGCGTCACTATTGGCAACAATGTGGTGGTGGGCGCCGGCGCCGTGGTGCTGCACGATGTGCCCGACGGTGCCACCGTGAAGGGCGTGCCGGCCCGTTGAACGGGCCTTTTTGATTGGAGCGTTGAATGACCACGACAAGAACCTATTTGATCACCGGTGCCAGCAAGGGCATCGGCCGGGCCCTGTCCCAGCGGCTGGCGGCCGCCGGCCACGGCGTGGTGGGCATCGCCCGCCGGGCGGACGACCGGGACTTTCCCGGCACCCTGGTGTCGGCGGATCTGTCCGACCGCCAGCAGGCGGACGCGGTGTTCGCCGACCTGGCGCGCCGCTTCCGGTTTGACGGTGTGGTCAACAATGTGGGCCTGGTGCGCCCGCAGCCGCTCGGCGAGATCGACCTGGACAGCTTCGACGCGGTCATGGGCGTCAACCTGCACTCCGCCATCCAGGCCACCCAGGCGGTGCTGCCGAACATGCGCGAACAGGGCTGGGGCCGGGTGCTCAATGTGTCCAGCCTGACCGTGCTGGGCATGCCCGGGCGCACCGCCTACGCCTCGGCCAAGGCGGCGCTGGTGAATTTCACCCGCACCTGGGCGCTGGAACTGGCCCGCACCGGCATCACCGTTAACGCGGTGGCCCCCGGGCCCACCGAGACCGAACTGTTCCGCGAAAACAATCCGCCCGGCAGCGAGGGCGAGGCCCGCTATCTGGCGTCCGTACCCATGGACCGCTTCGGCAAGCCGGACGAAATCGCCGCCGCCATGGAATTTCTGCTCGGCGAGCACAGCGGCTACATCACCGGCCAGACCCTGTTTATCGACGGCGGTGCGTCGGTGGGGAGAGCGGCGTTTTGACCATGAATGACGACCTGACGTTCTGTCTGACCCGGCCCACCGAGGTCCCCGCGCCGGACGGCCTGCAAGCCTGGTGCGAACAATGGCGCCAACTGGCCGCCGAGCGCCATGACCCGGTGGGACTGGCCCTGCGCGGCGGCTTCGCCGCCGACCGGGTGGGCTGGGCGTTCGCCGCCGGCTATCAGTCGGCGCTGCGACAACTGATTCAAGTGAACGGCGGCACCGTGGACGACCACGAGCTGTTGGCCATGTGCGCCACCGAAGCCGGCGGCAACCGCCCCCGGGACATCGAAACGCGCATCGCCGACGACGGCGCGGGCGGCGTTACCGTCACCGGCCGGAAAACCTGGACCACCCTGGGCTCCGCCTGCACCGGCCTGCTGGTGGTGGGGCGGGTGGACGGCGGCGGCGAGACCGACCGCCCGGCGCTCAAGATTGCCCGGGTCGACACCCACGCCCAGGGCGTCAGCCTGGTGGAAAAGCCGCCGCTGGACTTCGTTCCCGAAGTCCCCCATGTGGCCGCCGTGTTCGACGGCGCCCAGGCCGAAGTATTGATGCCCGGTGACGGCTACAGCGACTTCGTGAAGCCGTTCCGTACCGTGGAGGACACCTTCATCGCCCTGGCGGTGCAGGCCTGGCTGGTGCGGGAAGGCCGCGCCCGGGGCTGGCCCCGGTCTTTTCTGGAAGGTCTCACCGCCAGCCTGACCGGGCTCGCCGCCGTGGCGGCGCAACCCGCCGACGCGCCGGCCACCCATATCGCGCTGGCCGGCGCACTGGCGAGCACCAACGATTTTTACCAGCAAGCGGACGCGCTCTGGGCCGGCGAGCAGGACGCCGCCGCCGAACGCTGGCGGCGCGACCGCCCGCTGTTCCAGGTCGCCGGCAAGCCGCGCGCCCTGCGCGCGCAGCGTGCCTGGGAGACAGTTGAGTTGAATTAAGGCCGGACGAGGCGAAGTCCATGGTTATAAGCCTCGCCGCGCCGGGGATCGGGCGGGGCTTAGCTGGGGTCCGGCTCCTTGCGAAGTGCGTCCTTAACCATTTCCTGACGTATCCGGCCGATGGCTTGCATCGGATTCAGACCCTTGGGGCACACCCAAGTGCAGTTCCCAATACTACGACAACGAAAGAGGCTGTAAGGATCTTTCAACAAGGCCAGACGTTCGGGCGAGCCATCGTCGCGCGAGTCGGCGATAAACCGGTATGCTTGGAGCAGAGCGGCCGGGCCCAGGTACTCAACCGGGTTCCACCACCAGGACGGGCACTGAGAGGTGCAACAGGCGCACAGAATGCATTCATAAAGCCCGTCAAGTCTGGCCCTCTCACTAGGGCTTTGCAGTCGCTCTTTACCCGGCGCCGGTTCTCGATTGATTAACCACGGTTTCGTTCTCTCGTATTGCTCAAAGAACAAACTCTGGTCCACGACCAAGTCCCGAATCACCGGCATTCCCGGCAACGGGCGAATAGTCAGGTCTCCGCTTTTCCCCAGCACCTCCTTCACTGGCGTCACACAGGCTAGGCGATTTTTGCCATTGATATTCATACCGTCAGAGCCGCACACGCCCTCTCGACAAGAGCGTCGGTAGGCCAGAGTGGGGTCTTGCTCATGCAGATATTCAAGGGCGTCCAAAACCATACGGCTATGAAACCGGTCGGGAAGATCAACGCGGTCCATATGCGGATGCGTATCCTGGTCAGGGAGATAACGATAAAGATGAACCTTAATCATGAGGTGCCCTCCAATTTAGCTCCTTGCGATTGATTCAAGGTATATCGTGGTCGAGCACTGCGTACGGCTGTTATGAGTGGTTTTCGCATCAACCCGGTTTGCCGTCGGCGCGAGGAGCCATCAGCATCGGTCCGTAGACCATCAGGAATATCAACCAGGCGGTACTCCAGGCAAGCGATGCCAGCCATAGACCGGGCATAAGCGGTAACCAGCCTAGTGATACCAGGACGCGTGCCATGCCTGCGGCCAGAATGAGTCCGTAGGCCCAGAGGCCGCCGGGACGCAGGCGAAGCGGTCGGCCTGTGTGCCCGACGGCCACCCGGGTCATTACCGCCAGAATCATGGTGCCCATGGCGCCGGCGCCGAGCGCATGAAGCCAGGCGGTATCGGGCACCAGCGAGAACGCCGCCAGGCTTCGCAGCAAAAAGCCAATCACCACCCAAAGGTGGCCAGCATGGAGGAGCCATAACAGCGGCTCGCGGGCGGTTCGCCAGCCGGACCAGCTCACCAGCCGGGCTAGCACCAGCAACGCCGCCAATAGGGCCACCGTGCCGGTCAGCGCCGGAACCTTCCAGGCCCCTGCCTCCAGCACAACCAGCACCAAGGTGGCCACCAGGCCAGCGCGATCCAGCCACGGGCGGCTCACAACGCTCTCAGGATCGAGGCCTTGCATCCGTAGCCAGTTCGCGGTGAACGTCGGTGTAATCCGGCCGCCAATCACCAGGATCAATAATGCGGTCAGTAGAACCAGCGCGTGCAGGAAGCGTGCGTCTCCGGTCCAGTGAAACAGCAGATCCAACCCCCAGAGCATCATCAATACCAGCAGCAACACCACCTGGCGGCGCTGGCGTGCGTGCCAGGCACGTAACCCCAAGCTCAGCGCCACCACAGGCAAGAAGGCGAGATCCAATAGTGCGGCGAGCAGGGGGAAGTCGGCGCCGAGCGCCATGCCCAGCCGTCCTGCGAGCCACAACAACCACAGGCCTAACAGACGCCGGCCCGACAGGGGCGGCGTCCCGGTCCAGTTGCATATCGCGGTGAGTAAGAAACCAGCTACCGCAGCGTTTGCAAAGCCGGCCAGCATTTCATGCTGATGCCAGGACACCGGTTCGAGCGCCAAGCCCAGCCATCCGTGGGTCCAGACCCACAGCCACGATGGAATCAGGATGGCACCCACCAGGGCGGAAGAAATAAAGAAAAGCCGAAACGGGAATCGCAGCAAAGGAAAATCTGGAAGAGGCCGGTTTCCGGCGTGATCTTGATCCATGGCAAGACTCCAGCGGATTAAAGGGAAAAGGGGGTTTGCGGCATGCCAAATAATAGGTATACGATATACCTATTATAGAGGGTACTACCAGGAAATAAAAAAGCGCTGCCCTGAAGCTGTTGGGTACGCGCGGCCAAAACGCCACAGAGAGTGATAATTATGAAGTTTGCCCCCTTACTCCTATTCACCGCGCTGTTTGCTGTCCTGTCGGCTCCCTTGCTCGCGGCGAGCACGGATTCCGAATACATGGCGGACATGACCTTCACCCTGCGTACTGCGGTAGCTGAGGGTAAATTGGTCTATATCGGCCAGGGCGGCGAAATCGATGGCCAGGTTAATCCGACCTTAAGGGTGCCGGAAGACACCCTTGTTCAGATCAACATGATTAACGGCGACGGGGCGCTTCACGATGTCGTCGCGGAAGCCTTCGAGGCGCGCTCCGATCGTGTCAGCGGCGAGGGTTCAAGTTCCGTGCTGATCTTTCGTACCGGTAAGGCCGGCGAGTTTTTCTACTGGTGCTCGGTACCGGGGCATCGTGCAGCAGGCATGGAAGGCCGCATTCTGGTCGGCGAACCGGGGGCGGAGGCGCGTGCCAGCATAGAAAGCGATGATTTGAGCCATTCGCCCATGGACCTGCCGCCGGCCATAGGGTCCCGTTCCGCCCAGAACGTTAGTGTAAGTCTTAAAACCACGGAAAAGGTGGGTCATTTGGCGGATGGGACGCGCTACAAGTTCTGGACGTTCAATGATCAGATACCAGGACCCTTCGTGAGGGTTCGGCAGGGCGACCGGGTCACTGTCGAGCTTCATAATGACAAGGCATCCACCATGATTCACTCCGTGGATTTCCATGCCGTCACTGGTCCGGGAGGTGGCGCCGAGGTGACTCAGGTGGCCCCGGGCAAAACTGAAAGCTTTGCTTTCCTGGCGCTGAAACCGGGCCTCTATGTTTACCACTGCGCCACGCCCATGGTTGCGCACCATATCACCAATGGTATGTATGGGCTGATCCTGGTGGAGCCGCCCGGCGGGTTGCCAAAGGTGGATAAAGAATTCTACGTGATGCAGGGAGAACTCTATACCACGGAACCACACGGTCAGCGGGGGGAATTGTCATTTTCCCTGGATAAGATGCTCGACGAACAGCCTGAATACTACGTTTTTAACGGCGCGACCGACGCCCTTACCAAGACCCATCGCATGGAGGCGAAGGTCGGAGAGACGGTGCGTATTTTCTTCGGTGTGGGTGGCCCCAATGCCACCTCTTCTTTCCATGTTATCGGTGAAATATTCGACCGCGTTTATCATGAGGGAAGCTTGAGTGGTGAGCCCTTGAAGGATGTGCAGACCACCTCCGTCGCGCCAGGTGGCACCACGATGGTGGAGTTCCAAGTGGACTATCCCGGCCGTTACTTGCTTGTCGATCATGCGCTGTCACGGATGGAGCGCGGTCTGGTAGGCTTCCTTGATGTTAGTGGCGAACCGGATCACGACATCTTTGAGCCCCATGAGTAAACCGCTCGAATCAACAAAGGGAAGCCACCGGAATGCCCATGTCACAAACCACCGAAACCTATGACGATCAGATTGTACGTCTTTTCCTGCTGGCGGCCGTTGTTTGGGGCGCCATAGGGATGTCCGTCGGGGTGTTCGCCGCGGCACAGCTGTACTGGCCGTCATTGAACTTCGGCGTGCCTTGGTTGACGTTCAGCCGTATCCGGCCTGACCACACCTTTGGCGTTATTTTCGCGTTCGGCGGCTCCGCGCTCATTGGTACCTGCTATTACATTGTGCAACGGACCGGCCATACACGTCTGGCCCTCGGGCGACTGGCCCGATTTACCTTTTGGGGGTGGCAGACAGCCTGTGTGCTGGCGATGGTCACGATGCCGTTAGGATTGACACAGAGTAAGGAGTACGCTGAGCCGGAGTGGTGGATTGATATTTTAATCGCGGTAACTTGGGTGTCGTTCGGGGTCGTTTTCTTTGCCACGTTGGCCCGCCGCCGCGTTCAGCACATTTATGTAGCGAACTGGTACTACGGTGCTTTTATCATCGCCGTGGGTCTGCTGCATATCGTCAATAACATGGTGATTCCGGTTTCACTGACCAAGTCCTATCCGATCTATTCGGGAGCGGTCGATGCCATGGTGCAATGGTGGTACGGCCACAACGCTGTAGCGTTCTTCCTGACCGCCGGGTTCCTTGGCATGATGTATTATTTCGTGCCGCGTCAGGCCCGCCAGCCGCTTTGGAGCTATCGGTTTTCGATCGTCAATTTCTGGGCCCTGATTTCGGTTTACATGTGGGCCGGCTCGCATCACCTGATTTATACCGCGCTGCCGGATTGGGTGCAGTCCGTAGGGGTGGCGTTTTCTCTGGTGCTACTGATGCCCAGTTGGGGTTCGGCCGCCAACGGACTGCTGACATTCAATGGTTCCTGGCACCGTCTGAAAACGGATCCGGCCGCCAAATTCATGGTGCTTTCGCTGGTTTTCTACGCCGCCGCCACATTTGAGGGCTCGATGATGGCGCTCAAGTCCGTGAACAGCCTGTCCCACTACACGGACTGGACCGTGGCGCACGTCCATTCCGGTTCCCTGGGCTGGGTGGCGATGATCACCATTGGTTCCTTATACGCGATGGCGCCGCGAGCGCTGGGCAAGCCAATGTATTCCAGGACTGCGATGGAGGTACACTTCTGGCTGCATGTGGCGGGAACGCTTATCTATATCGGCGGCATGTGGGCCGCTGGCGTGATGGAAGGCGTGATGTGGCGCGAGACACTGGCGAACGGTTCTCTGGCCTACTCCTTCATGGAAAGCCTGATGGCGATCAAGCCTCTTTACGTGGTGCGCTGGCTCGGTGGCCTGTTCACTCTCGCTGGCATGGGGCTGATGTTGTGGAATCTTTGGCACACCGCTGATGATGCCAGGGCGCACTTAATTAAACCGATACCCGTTCCAATCCCGGAACCTACGCATGATCAGACCCCCCAACCCTTGACCGCTGCCAGTGGGGGTGCGTCATGAAATTTCCGATTCGCTATCGTCATTTTGAGAAGATTGAAAAGCATGCTTGGTTGTTGGGCATTCTAACCGCCTTCATGGTCTCGCTCGGCGGGTTGGCGGAGATTACCCCTCTGTTCATGGAGGCGCACAGGGTCCAGCCCGCCGACAACATTAAGCCCTACGGACCGTTGCGCTTGGCTGGCCGTGACATCTATGTACGCGAGGGTTGTCATGTCTGCCATTCACAGATGATCCGCAAACTGCAGTTCGAGACTCAACGGTATGGGCCTTATTCCGTGGCGTCGGAGTCGGTATACGACCGGCCGTTCCAATGGGGTTCCAAGCGTACCGGGCCTGACTTGGCGAGGGTTGGTGGTAAGTACACCGACGCTTGGCAGCGCGAACATCTCATTGCACCACGCTCCTTGGTACCGGAATCCAATATGCCCGCCTATCCCTGGCTAGCCGAGGCTACTATCGATCCGGCGGATATACAGGCGCGTATGAGGGCCCTACGGGCTCTTGGTGATCCGTATAGCAGTGAGTCGATCGCCGAGGCCCCGGAGGCTCTCAAAAACAAGACGGAATTGGATGCCCTGGTGGCCTACCTGCAAGGCCTGGGACGTAACCGTCCGTCACCCGACGCCTTGAAAGGGGATGCCGTGCCATGAATCCAATATGGGGACACGCCATCGGCGTCATGATTGTTGTGTTGATGTCGGTGTTTATCGGTATCTGGATATGGGTCTGGCGCGACCGGCACAAGCCCGTCTTTCGTCGCATGGCTGACTTACCCATGGAAGATCCGGTGGACGCCGACCCGGCACGTTCAGGAACATTCCCGAAAACCGACAAGGGGGATTAATCATCATGAGTCTTCACTGGTCGCTTTGGATCATGTTCCTGGTGGTGCTGAATCTGGGTATAACGCTGTTTCTGTTTCTCTGGGGTACCCGGGTGTCTATCCCCACTCGTGAGGATGGCACCACCGGGCACGTATGGGCCCATGGCACTCTTCGCGAGGGGGTGCGTCAATTGCCTCGCTGGTGGTACCTGATGTCGGCAGGCACTTTTATCGTCGGTATTGGCTACCTGGTGCTCTATCCCGGGTTTGGTGCCTATGATGGTCTGCTGGACTGGAGCTCTCGGGGTCAGCTGGAACGAGCGGAGGAGCGCAACCAGGCGCTGTTGGCCCCGTTACTGGAGAAAGCCCGGAACGGCGCCCCGTCAGACCTGGCGGCCGACGCCGAGGCGGTTCGCTTGGGCGGGCGCCTTTTCCAGGACAACTGCGCGGCTTGCCATGGTAGGGATGCACGCGGCAATACCACTATCGGCGCCCCCGATTTGCTTGACGACGCCTGGGTTTATGGCGGCGACGAGAAAGCCATTCTGGCTAGTATTCGGACGGGTCGAGAAGGGGTGATGCCGGGCTGGGAGTTTCTCGGCTACGGACGCGTGAAAAATCTGGCCCACTATGTGAGCAGCTTGTCGGGGGCGCCCCACCGTCCGACAGCCGCTGAAGTTGGAAAAAAGCGGTTCGACGCCTGTGCCGGCTGTCATGGGCCTGATGGTTCCGGCAACCCGGCCATCGGCGCACCGGATCTTAGTGATGATGCCTGGCTTTATGGGGGCGAACTTGACCAGATCATGACATCGATTAGTCAGGGGCGGCATGGACAAATGCCGGCATGGAAAGGTCGCCTGGATGAGGCGGAAATACGACTAGTTGCCGCCTGGATGCTGGCAAATGGAAAATAGCTCCGGCGCTGAAACGCCCTGGTACCGGGTGCCTCTGTTGTGGCTTGGTCTCATTATCTTATTGGCCAGCCTGGCGGGAAGCGTGCATCTGATCGTGGTGAGCCAGGCCTATCAAACTCCTGGGGACGTCACTGGCGAAAGCCAATCGTTTCGGGGGGTGCCGTTAACCCGCGAACAGCAGAGGTCCGAAGAGAGCACCGAGGAGAGGCCACGATGACCGCGCCCTGCCACCACTGTGGCGCACCAACGGCTGATGTACCTTTGACCGCCACGCTGGAAGGCGCACCGCGGCCGGTATGCTCGAGCGCCTGTCAGGGCACGGCGGAGTGGATCGATGCACAAGGCCTGAGCGATTATTACCGGCTGCGTCGTGGTCCCTCCCATAAGCCCGACGCGGAATCCGATGCCGGCGCCCAGGTTTGGCGGGATCCGCGCTTGGCGCGCCATGTGTTGCGTCCGCTTTCGGGCAAACGCAGCGAAGTGTGCCTGTTAGTCGATGGGGTTCGTTGTGGTGGGTGCGCTTGGCTGATTGAGCGGACCTTAATGGGGCTTCCGGGCGTGCACAGGGTACAGGTCAACGCGATGACCCGGCGCACTCGCATTATCTTCGATCCGCATCAGACGCCACTGTCGAGTCTGCTGGAAGCCCTCACTGGTGCCGGCTATCAACCTCGCCCGTTGGACGCGCGGGCCCTCGACGATGCGCGCCGCGACGAATCCAAACAATTGCTAAAACGTTTGTTGGTAGCTGGGTTTGGCATGATGCAGGCGATGATGTTCGCCCTGGTCCTCTATCTTGGGCCCGACAATGAGATCCAGGGGGCGACACTGGAACTGTTCCGCTGGCTGGGTTTCCTGGTAGCGTCGCCGGTGGTGCTGTATTCGGCACGCCCCTTTTTCGCCGGCGCCTTGCAAGCCTGGCGCGCCCGCCACCTCAACATGGACGTACCGATCGCACTGGCGATCGCGGTGATCTACGGCGCTAGCTTTTTTCAATGTCTGACCGGTGGCACGGAGGTTTACTTTGACTCCGTGGCCATGCTCGTTTTCTTCTTGCTCACTGGGCGCTACTTGGAAATGCGCGCACGGCACCGCGCTCTAGACCACACCGATGCGTTGGCGCGGTTAACTCCGAGTTGGGCCGAAAAGCTTGATAGTGACGACCAACCTCACCGCGTAGCACTGAGCGAACTGGTCTCCGGAGACCGGGTCCGGGTGCGCGACGGTGGATCGATACCGGCTGACGGCCTGCTGCTGGACAGCCGTGCAAGGGTCGATGAGTCGTTGCTTTCAGGCGAATCCAGGCCGGTGGAGAAGTGTGCCGGTGACCGGGTGATTGCCGGCAGCGTGGTTCAAGGCCAAGCGATCACCCTTCAGGTAACACACTGCGGCGAGGACACCTTCTTGGCCAACCTGGCTGGGCTTGCCACCCGCGCTCAAACCGAGCGCCCCCGGCTGGCCCGTGCCGGCGAAAAGACCGCATCCCGATTCGTGCTGCGCGTATTGGGGCTGACGGCCCTGACGGCGCTGGTGTGGGCGATTGTGGATCCTAGCCGCCTACTGGACGCCTGTCTGGCGGTGCTGGTGGTTTCCTGCCCCTGCGCCTTCGCGCTCGCCGTTCCCGCTGCTATCACGCGCAGCCTCTCAGTCTTGGCGCGTCAGGGCGTATTAGTGCTGCGCCCCGACGGGTTGGAAATACTGGCGGGGGTCGATCGGGTTGTTTTTGATAAAACCGGCACGCTTACCGAGCCATCTATCGCCGTGACCGCCCTCGATGATTCGATTGATATGGATACCGCCCTCCAATGGGCGGCCAGTCTTTCCGATACCAGTGAGCACCCGCTGTCACGGGCATTGGCCAACAGCAACGACCGGGCGCTGTTGCCCGCGCATCATGCTCGGGTGCTACCTGGTTTGGGTATCACCGGTACCGTCGCGGGCAGGGCATTACGCCTTGGACGGGGAGACTTCGCCACTGGCGGTGGCGAAGGCGAGGACGACCTTCTCCTCGCCGACAACGAAGGTGTGCTTGCGCGCTTCCAGGTTCATGAAAGGATCCGTGCTGACGCCGGTGATTTGATAGATCAGCTGACGGCATGGGGCATTGAGAGTGAGATACTGAGCGGCGACGCCCGGGCGCGGGTCGCCGAGGTCGCATCGCAGCTGGGGGTGGCCGCCTGGCGGGGGCGCTGCATGCCCACCGACAAGCTGGCTCGCATCGGCGAACTGCGCCAGGCCGGTCATCGCGTGCTGGTGGTCGGGGACGGTAGCAACGATGCCCCGGTACTGGCGGGCGCTGATGTTTCCGTCGCGCTCTCCTCCGGCAGTGACCTGGCCCAGGCGCAGGCGGACATCGTCCTGTGTTCCGGTCGCTTGAGCGCCATTGCCGAGTGTCGCACAGTGGCCCGCACCACGCTGCGAGTGCTGGCCCAGAATCAACGGTGGGCGCTTAGCTATAACCTTTGTGCCATGCCACTGGCGGCGATGGGCTGGGTGCCGCCCTGGCTGGCGGCCATCGGCATGTCCACCAGTTCCCTGGTGGTGGTTCTCAATGCGCTGCGTATTGACCGTAAGCGGAGTCACGCGGGCTCCATTCAGGAAGTGCAGGAAGGCGCTCGGTTATGAATATTATCCTCGTCATGATTCCTCTGTCCCTGCTGATTCTGGCAGGTGCTGTGGCGATGTTTTTCTGGGCAGTGAATCACGATCAATTCGAGGATATGGAGAGCCCGGGTCTTTTGCCTTTGGCCGACGACCCGGAAGAGGTTAGTGCGGAGAGGATTGAACATAGCGCCGGGCCAGGGCGGCGCCCACCAGAATCTGGATCTGGTTGTAGCAGATGATCGGCAGAATGATCATGCCGAACCCGGGATGGCCGGCGAATAGGACCTTGGCCATCGGCAGTCCCGACGCCAGGCTCTTTTTCGAGCCACAAAAGACCGCGGCGATTTCATCGGCCCGGTTAAAGCCGGCGCGCCGCGACAGCCAGGTGGTGAGCGCCAGCAGTATCACCAGCAACAGCAGACACAGCGCCACGGCCAGCACGATGGCCGTCACCGGCAGTTGCTGCCACAGACCGCTTGCCACCGATTGGGAGAACGCCGCATAGACGATCAGCAGAATAACGCCCTGGTCGTAGCGGGCGGAAAAGCCGGGGTGCCGGTCCAGCCAGGGGCCGAGCCAGTGTCGCAGCCCATGGCCGAGGGCAAAAGGCAGCAGCAATTGAAGCACGATATCCCTGAGCGCTTGTAGGGTATCGAAGCCGCCGTCACCGGTGGTGCTCACCAGTAACATCAGCAAGAAGGGCGTGAGCATCATCCCGAACACGTTGGAGGCCGCGGCGCTGCAGATGGCGGCGGGCACGTTGCCGCGGGCCATGGCGGTAAAGGCGATCGACGACGACACCGCCGACGGCAGTACGCCCAGGTAAAGAAACCCCAGGGCCAGGTCCTCGGGGATCCAGCGCGGCGCCAGCCCGTCGATCGGCAGGACCAGGAGCGGAAACAGCAGAAACGTCAGCGCGGCGATAAACAGATGCAGGCGCCAATGCGTGGCGCCGGCGCGGATCTGGTCCCGCGACAGGGCTGCGCCGTGGATAAAGAACAGCACCGCCACCGCGAGGGTGCCGAGCAGCCCCAGCCACGCCGCCACTATGCCCTCGGCGGGCCATAGCGACGCGGCCAGGATGGCGGCGAGCAGGATCAGAGTGAACGGGTCGGGGCGCAGGCGCATCAGGGCGCGTCCAGGGCACGCAGTGCCGGGGTCAGCATGGCACGGGTTGCCTTGGCGGCGGCCTCCGGGTCGCCCAATTCCAGCGTGCCCAGCAGTACCGAGTGGTCGGCGTGATCCGGCTCGGGCAGGGCCGCGTCCCGCTCGGTGCGTTCGATGGTTTCCGTTACCGCGTCGCTGAAATACTCGTATAACGCGCTTAAAGCGGGATTATGGGCGGCGCTGACGATGGCGTTGTGGAACCGCCGGTCATGGTGAATGCGCGCCTCGAGGTCGTCGCCGGCCTGCTGGCGGTCCCGCAAGGCGTCGCGCATCGCCTGAAGGTCAGCTTCGTCGCGGCGCTCGGCGGCCAGTCGCGCCGCCTCGCTCTCCAGGGCGATGCGCATTTCCAGCTGGTCGCGCAGGGTGGTGCGGCGCAACCGCCGCAGCGATTCCGCCGGATCCAGGCGCCGCAACACATAGGTGCCGTCCCCCTGGCGGGTTTCCAGCAAGCCCGCGTGCACCAGCACCCGCACCGCCTCGCGCACCGTGTTCCGGCCCACGCCCAACTCCTCGGCCAACGCCGATTCCACCGGTAATCGGCGGCCCACCGGCCATTCGCCGGATTCCACCGCCTGGCGCAGACGATCAATGGCGCCGTCCACCAGGGAGCGACGGGGCAGGGTGTTTGTGTTCATAGAATTGGTCCCATGAATAATAATGGGATCATCCTATGAATTTATTGGAAATGCAAGAGGGTGTCAGTCCACGCTGATCAGGGTCAGACGCAGTGTTTTGCCGTTGCTTGGCCAATCGATGCTGGCGCCGACGGACAGTCCCAGCAACGCCGCCCCGACTGGACTCAGGATGGAGAGGCGATCAGCGCCCTCATTCACCTCCTGGGGAAACACGAGCATCAGGCGATGTTCGCGTCCGTTGTCTTGGTTTTTGAAGTAGGCCCAGCGGTGCAGGGCTACTACATTGTCGGGCATCGCCTCTTGAGGGCGGCACTCGGCTCGATCCAATTCTTCGTAAAGCCGAGCGACCACTTCAAGGTCTTCGTGATGGCGTTCAAGAAGTGCGTAAAGCCTATCCCGGTCGAGGGTGGAAATAACAATAGGGGGCAAGTCGGTCATGCCAGTTTCTCCAATGGAAGTGCAGAAGATTGTGTGTCCCCGGCGGCGCCGAACCCCCGGGGACGTTCCATTGGGGTGCGGCGTCAGAAATGGAAGGCGAGCGCAGCTGCCGACCGTCGGACAGCGCCGACAGCCGGTTTCAGTGAGAGACTTTCTGGTGGCGCCGTCCGGCGCGCAGGTTCAAGAGAGCTGTTCATTCCGATACCCTAGCACTCCTGCCAATTTTTGCCAGGGGTTATTTTCGACCCGGGGAGGCTGGCTCCCGGTCTCCAAAGGGGAACCACGCGGTATAGTGCTTTTGTCGATGGGCCAGGGGGACGACTTTGGAGGACGCGGGCGTCTTGCCGAGTAGCTATCCGGTGGTCTCTGCGTTGTCCCAGACCGGGTACAATGGTGCTCTGCAGTTTGCCTGTTTGCCACCTGGAGTCACATCGAAGCGGTTGCACGAAGTATTAACCGCGCGGTATCAAGATGAGCCGGTCGTCCGTGTGATGTCGCAGGACAGTGTCATCAACCTTGAAGCCGGTTTTTGATCCACGAGGTAGCAATCGGAACAAACGAATGGATCTATTCGTCTTTGTCAATGAGGAGCTGTGCTGTTTGATCGCGCGTCTCGATAATCTCGGAAAAGGCGCGGCCGGCGCGGCGGTCGAAAATATGAATATTCATCTCGGTATTGAGGAGGGAGCGGGCCTTCCCGCGGGGTGAGACTTCTAGGAATTCAATATGGGTAATTTTTCAGATATTTTGGTGGGTTTGCAGCAGAGCAGTCCTGGTCAAACGGAGTTCTATCAGGCGGTGGAAGAAGTGCTGGAAGCACTGACACCGGTGCTGGAGGCCGAGCCTCGTTATTGTGACGAAGGTGTGCTGGAACGGCTATTGGAGCCCGAGCGACAGATTTTCTTCCGTGTCGCCTGGGTAGATGACAACGGCCGTGTACGCGTCAACAAAGGCTATCGCGTACAATTCAACTCCGCGCTGGGTCCGTATAAGGGTGGCTTAAGATTCCATCCGAGCGTAAACGGAGGCATTATCAAGTTCCTGGGTTTTGAGCAGATTTTCAAAAATGCTCTGACCGGTTTGCCGTTAGGCGGCGGCAAGGGAGGCTCTGATTTCGATCCCAAAGGCCGTTCGCAGGGCGAAGTAATGCGTTTTTGCCAGGCGTTCATGACAGCGCTTTACCGTCACATAGGTGCCACTGTTGATGTGCCTGCCGGAGACATTGGTGTCGGTCATCGAGAGATTGGCTACCTTTACGGCCAGTATCGGCGCTTAAGTGGCCGCTTCGAGGGGGTATTGACGGGTAAATCAGCGGACTGGGGCGGATCGTTGGGCCGCAAGGAGGCCACCGGGTACGGTTGTGTTTACTTTGCCGAGAATATGCTCGCTGAACGCGGTGAGTCGATAGCCGGTAAAACCTGCTTGGTCTCCGGCGCCGGCAATGTCGCGATATATACCATGGAGAAGCTTACGGAACTGGGTGCCCGGCCCGTTACGTGCTCGGACTCCACGGGCACGCTGGTGCACCATGCGGGGTTGGACGTCCCTCTTTTGAAATCCATCAAAGAGCGTGATCGTGGCGCTTTGTCTGCTTATCTGGAAACGCACCGGGATGCGCATTTCATCCCTGCAAGCGACTACCCACAGGGACGATCCGCAGTGTGGTGCGAGAATGCCGATCTTGCTTTCCCTTGCGCCACCCAGAACGAGCTGTCCGGATCCGACGCTGAAGCATTAGTCGCCAATGGCGTAATCTGTGTCTCCGAAGGCGCTAACATGCCTTGTACGCGCGACGCCGTATCCGTATTTCTGAAATCAGGCATCAGCTATGGCCCCGGAAAAGCCGCCAATGCCGGGGGCGTCGCCGTCAGCCAGCTAGAGATGCAACAGAACGCGGCCATGGCGAGTTGGTCGGCGGAGCGGGTGGATACGGCGCTCAGAACCATAATGTACGATATTCATCAGCGTGCGAGCCACACGGCCAGGGAGTTCGGAGTGCAAGGTAACTTGGTACTCGGTGCGAATATCGCTGGATTCCGACGAGTGGCGGACGCAATGATCGAACAAGGGGTGTTCTGACGTCTATTTCTAGGCCATGGCTTGCTTTATTTTATAGGTGAGCTATGGTCTGGTCTCTATTGGCTCATTTTCCTTAAGGTGCGTCGTGTTCCCCCGCCGGTTTTTAGTGCTCCTCTTTCCCACCTTTCTGGTTTAAGCCGGGCGGACGTCTGTCCGTCCGGCTACTTCATGTAACCCTTTTCTTATTTCTGTTTAGGAGATGCAGCCATGGCGCTCGGGCATTCGCACCGGCGTTGGCGTGGTCTTTCAGAGGCCGCGCGAAAATATCTGTCGATCCGTTCCTGGTGTCATCCTTTACGCCCGCACACTCTAGCCGCCCTTTTTGAGCGTATGGAGCGGCGCAAGTTGGGTGATAACAAGCCAGCGTCCGCGGGTATTGATAGTCGGGTATGGCTATTGGATCTTGATTATAGGGGCGAGGTGGATTTCGTGCTTGTGGAGCCGGGGAGAGCCTGCCCCGAGAACTGTGTCATTTCCATTCTCTCGCCGTTCGGTGAGGCGCTGTTCGGCGCCAGAGTCGGTGATGTCGTACACCCCCGGTTTCTGGGTCATGAATACAGCGTATTGATTACCAAAATTGAGTCATGTGCCGAGGATGATGAATCATGAGCAAAGAGAAAGAAAAGAAAAAGGCCAAACGGAGCTTGAAAGAGAAGCGCCGAGATAAAAAACAGGGAAAACCATAATCGGAAAGAGGGGCGCTGGGCGCCCCTCGTCTGCCACTACGATTTATTCTGAATATACATTTTCAGCGCCACCGCGTTGTTGTGCGCTTCGTCCTTGGCGGCGTAGAGCAGCGTCAGCGTGCCGCCATCAGCGCCTTTCAAAACAGATTCAACGGCGTCGCCTTGTTGGTCCAGTTCGGCGTGGAATTTCTGGTAGAACGCCGCCCAGCGTTTGGGGTCGTGGTTGAACCATTTTCTCAGTTCACTGGACGGGGCCAGCTCCTTGCGCCATTCGTCGGCCCGCAGGTCTTCCTTTTTGATGCCGCGCGGCCAGACGCGGTCCACCAGTACGCGATAGCCATCATTTTTGTCTGCGTCGTCGTAGACCCGCTTGCACTGAATCCGGTGCGGTTGCTTCATACATGCACTCCTTGCGGTTATCGTTTCGCCGGTCACCCTGCGCCTTAGCGCCGGCGCAGGGCCTTTTCAGCGCCGGTGACCAGCTGTTGAATCCTGTGAGCCGCCGGCTCGATGGCGTTGATGGCGCCGCAGGACTGGCCAGCGTAAAGCGCCATGTCGTCCAGGTCGCCGCTGGCGCCCTGTAATGGGGAATCGGTGGAGAACAGGTAGACCGGCTGACCGTCCTGTTCTCCGATGATTTGGTCGCGGCCCTGGGATTTCAAGTCGTCGTAATCCCCTCGGGTAACCCGGTTAGCCAGCACCCGCACCGGTGCCGGTTCGTGCCAGTTGCGGTCGAAGGTCGTGGTGTAAACCGTGTGTTCGCCCCGGGCCTGTATCAGTCGCCGCTTGTGATGATCGTGGGCGTTGGCCTCATCGGTGGCCAGGAAAGTGCTGCCCAGACTGACACCTTGAGCCCCCAGCGTCAGGGCCGCGGCGAGACCTCTGCCCTCCGCGATACCGCCGGAGGCGACGACGGGCACCGGGCTCCAGGGAATCAGCTCGGTCAGCAGGCTGAAGGTGGTCATGCGGCCCCGCACATGGCCTCCGGCCTCGACGCCCTGGGCGATCAGGACATCCGCGCCGGCGTCCACGGCGGCCTGCGCGTCCCCGCTTGCACCGATTTGGTGGATAACGCCGACGCCGGCGTCCTTGAGGCGCCGGATCAGCCGCTGATCCACATCCCAGAACAGCACCATCCAGGGCACCGAAAGGTCCAGGCAGGTACTGATCTGCTGCTCAAGCAGCGCCGGCGCCGTGGCGGCGGGAATCAGATTGACGGCGAAGTGTTCAATACCGGCGGCCCGCAGCGCTTCCACTTCGGCGCGTAGGCGATGGGGCGGCTCGCGCACCATGCCCAGCACGCCGAAGCCGCCGGCGTGGGCCACGGCGCCGGCCAGGCGATGACGGGCCACGCCGCCCATGCCGGCCAGCAAAATCGGCCACCGGCAACCCAGCAGGTCGCAAAGCGGCGTGTGCAGGGGCGGTGTTACCAGTGCCATACCTGGTCCGCTTGCTCATAGAGTTCCGCCACCGCGCGGCGCGCGACCGGGCGAACGCCGTTTTGCAGCGCGAGCCCACCCAGGCCGCGCTCTTCCAGATCGTCCTGGATGGCGTACACCGGCACGCCGCTTTCCACCAGGTTGGCGATATCACGGGGCAGTTCCGCCGGCTGGGTTTGCCGCCATGTGCCCAGCGTCAACGCCGGCTGCCGTTCGCGCGATATCGCGTAGTGCACACCGTGGCCGCTGAGCAGCACCATCAGGTCGCCACCGGCGCCACGCATTGATTGTGTCAGCCAGAGAATGGTGTCGTCCTGTTCCTCGGTGGTGGTCCGGTAGGCCTGGTCGATCACTTGCAGTACTTTCATGATTACCTCGTACCGATGGTCAGAGTGTTATGGGCCTCGCTGGCGTAACGCCACAGGTCCGGCGGGCCGCCCCGGCCACAGCCTTCGATGACGTCGCTGACGCCGCGTTCGTCCACGCACAGGCCGCAGTTGATCCACTCGAACCCGATCCCTTTGCTGCCCGCCTTCTCTTGTAGCGCGGCGATCCAGTCCTTGGTCAGCGGGTGATCCTCTTCCTCGCTGTCGCGGTGATGGACGGCGTTGCCGTGCGGCTGCTGTCTGGCGAAGGCCAGCGCCACGGCGCCTTCGTAGGCGAAGACACGCACGCCCGCGCCCCGGTCGAGGGCGGCGTCGAGTAGCCGAAAAAAGGTCACGGTCCGCTCGCTTTCAAAGGGCGGCTCCATGAAGGCGAAGGTCAATGTCTTGGTATCACTCATCACAGGCTCCGGTTGGGCGGTTAGTGCCAGATCACTTTATGGCCGGCGAGCATGGCATCGATCACCAGGTCCATGTCGGCGACGCCGACCTGGTCCTTGAGATCGGCGTGGTCGATTTCCCGTTGCGCCAGGGCGAATTGATCAGCCCGGACCGTGACGCCCCACCGCAAAAGATCGTCGAACAGATCGCTTTTGGCGCCGCGCCGGGCCGGCGTCACGCCGTTCTGTACCAGCAGAACCGCCACCTTATGGCCGGCGTCGTGCAGCTGGCCGATCAGGTCAAACTGATGGTGGGTGCGGGTCTCCGTGAACGGGTCCTGGCTTTGAATAAAAAGATAGTGAGACATGGCAAGCTCCGTTTTCAGAAAGAGGTGAGGGCGACGGGCGTGTCGTCGAGCAGACCACGACGCACCAGAAAATCGCCGAAGTGTTCGCCGTTGTCCCGCCCTTCGGCGAAGCGCTCCAGCAGTGGGGCGAGCAACTCAAGAAAGCGCTCTTCATTGACGTTGCCCGCGTACAGACGGGCCAGCCGGTCGCCGTGGAAACTGCCGCCAAGGTAAAGGTTGTAGAGACCCGGCGCCCGCCCGGTCAGGGCGATCTCGCCGAGATAGGGACGCGCGCAGCCATTGGGGCAGCCGGTTAAACGCAGGGTGATCGGGACGTCGGCGAGTCCGTACTGGCCTTTGAGGCGCTGAAACACATCGAGCAAGCGGGGTGTGTAGCGTTCCGCTTCGGCCATGGCCAGGCCGCAGGTGGGCAGCGCCACGCAGCTCAGGGTGTGCGCCGCCTGAGTGTCCGGTGTCAGACGCCATGCCAGGCCCAGGTCCTCCAGGCGCCACTGCAGTTGTTCGAGTTCGTGCGTTTCGATGTGGGTCAGTTGCAGATTCTGGTTGGTGGTCATGCGCAAACGGCCGCCGTACTGTTCCAGCAAGCCGCTGATCTGCCCCCGCAGAGCATCGTCCAGGCGCCCGCTTTCAATATAGAGAGTGGCGTGCCAGAGGCCATCGTCGCCCTGCTGCCAGCCCAGCCGGTCTCCGTTGTGCTCAAAGCGCCGTGGCCGTGCCGGCTCGAGGTCGCGTCCCCGGCGGTGCGCCAGTTCGTCGAGGAACCAGTCCAGGCCGAGACGATCCAGGGTGTATTTGAAACGGGCCCGGTGGCGGTCCTTGCGGTCACCGAAGTCGCGCTGGATGGTCATCACCGTTTCGCTGAAAGCGGGCGCGTCTTCGGCATCGATGAAACCGATTTCCTCCGCAAGCCGGGGGTAGCTGTCCTCGCGGCTGTCCAGCTGACCCATGCCGCCGCCCACGCAAACGTTGAAGCCCCGCAGCTCACCATTGTCGATCACCGCGATCAGGCCCAGGTCCTGGCCGTAGACGTCGATATCGTTGACCGGCGGTATCGCATAGCCGACCTTGAACTTGCGCGGCAGGTAGAGCTCGCCGTAGACCGGCTCTTCGCTGCGCGTGGCGGGAGCGGACTCGCGATACCAGATTTCGGGGTAAGCGCCGGTTTTGGGAATCAGCCTGTCGCTGGTGACGCGGGCCAGTTCCGCAACGCGGTGGTGTGCCCGGGACAGAAACGGATTGGTGCCGCACACCACGCCCCGGCTGTCGTCACCGCAGGCGGCGATGGTATCCAGGCCGATGTCCCGCAGACCCTGCATCAGCGCGCGCAGATGGGGTTTGCGCACACCGTGCAGCTGTACGGTTTGCCGGGTGGTGATGCGGATGCCCCGTTCCGCGTAACGCCGGGAAAGCTCCGCGATTCCCCACCATTGGTGTTTGTCGAGCACACCGCCGGGAATGCGCATTCGCACCATGAACTGATAGATCGGCTCGAGGTGCCGCCGTCGGCGGTCCGCGCGCCGGTCGCGGTCATCCTGCTGATAGATGCCGTGGAATTTCATCAGCAGCGGGTCATCACCGGGAACCGCACCGGTGAGCGGGTCTTGCAGACCTTCGGCGATGCCGCCACGCAGATAGCGGCTGCGGGCCTTGAGTTGCTCGCTCTCGTTCAGGGCGTCCACGGGCTGGCTGAGATCGGAGCTGCGGTCGATCATAAGGCCCTCCTAATACAGGTTCCGGTGAAGACGTTTCGCCTTCGAAAGTTGTTTCCAATGGCCGGCGCCCAGGCGCCGGTCGACGGCGTCGCGTACCCGGGCTTCGGCTTCGGCAAGACGGTCCTTGTCGCCACAGAAGTAAAGATGGGCGCCGCGCTCGAGCCATTCGCTGAGCCGGTCGACCTGTTCCAGCAGCGGGTCGGCCAGCTCCCGGCCGGGCTGTTCGACTTGAAAAACAGTGTCCACCCGCTTGAGCAGGCCGTTATCGCGCGCCTCCTGAAGGTCCAGTTGGTAAAGAAAGTCTTCTTCAAAGCGTTGTTCCGCGAACACCAGCCAGCACGGTGTATGCCGGCCCGCCGCCGCCAGGTGTTGCAGGAAAGCGCGGTAGGGCGCGATACCCGTCCCCTCGGCGATCAGCACCAGCGGTGTGTCGGGATCGTCCGGCAGATGGAAGCGCGCATTTCGATGCGGGTAGAGACGCACCGAATCGCCGGCTTGCAGATCCAGCAGGTAAGCGGAAGCGACCCCGGTTTCCCAGCGTCCGGCGAACGGATAGCGGAAGCGCTTAACGGTGAGATGCAGTTCATCGTCGAAGGCGCTCAGGGCATTGGCCAGATCATAGAGGCGGGGCTGCAATGGACGCAGCGACGCCACCAGGGCCTCGGCGTCGGGCCGCGCCGGGTAATCGCGCAGCAGGTCCAGGACTTGATGCTGTTTGAGCACGGCCCGCTGTGTCCGGGTGCCGCCGGCCGCGGCCTCGCGGAGGGCGGCGCTTTCCGTCAGCTCCGCCCAGTACTCCAGGAAACGTCCGCCGGGTATGGTCAGGTCACGGTGTTGTCGCAGTGCCTGTACCAGCGGTTGGGCCCCGCCGTCCACGGTTACCGGTTGTTCGCCGCTCAAGCCGGTGGCGTCCAGCACGGCGGCGATCAGCTCCGGAGGGTTGTCGGCGAGCACGCCCACGGCGTCGCCCGGCGCCACCGCGAAATTCGGAGCCTCCAGAGCCAATTCAAGATGGTGGATGGGGCTGGTCCTGTCCGGCGCGGTGAGACATTGGTTGACCAGGATTTCCGCTTCCAGCGGGCGCCGCTTGTCATAGACCGGCCCTCGCTTCGTGGCGCTGGCTGAAGCGGCCAGGGCGGTGGTGGATTCGCGCTTGGGCAGCTTCTCCACTAGCCGCGCCAGCCATGCCTTCGCCGGGGCTTCGAAATCCACATCGCACTCCTGGCGTTCCAGTAAGCGCTGGCCGCCCAGCTCCTCCAAACGCGCGTCGAGCTGCCGGCCGGCGGTGCAGAAGTGCTCGTAGGTGCTGTCGCCCAAGGCGAGCACCGCGAAGTGAAGCCCCTTCAGCCGGGGCGCGGTGGCGTCGTCCGCCAGTCCCTCGAAGAACGGCAATGCCGGTTCCGGCGGGTCGCCGTCGCCATGGGTGGCGGTGATCACCACCAGGTGCTTGCGCTTAACCAGCTGCCGGGGGCGCACCCGGGCCAGATCCTGGACTTCCGCCGCCACACCGGCTTCACGGCATTGTTCGCTGAATCGTTCGGCCAGCTCCCGGCTGTTGTCGGTTTCCGTGCCGTAGGCGATCAGCAGCGCCGGAGCGTCTTCCGGCTTCTGGCCCAAGCGGGCGGTGTCGGTGTTCTGGCCGGCCAGGTAACCGCTCAGCCAGAGCGCCTGCTGGTCATCCAGCTCCTCCAGCAGCGTGTGGATTCGTCGCCATTGCGTTTCCGAAAAAGGCGGCGCCAGCGCGTGCGCGGTCATCGCGGACTCCATTCAATACCTGAAGCCGGCAGTATGAACGGCTGCATGATCGACGAATAATGAAATACAATGGGGCTTAACATTCAAAATATTGATATTAAGCATGGATATTGAGCTGGCTCGCACCTTTCTGGAGATCGTCCGCTCCGGCAGCTTCATGGCCGCCGCCGAACGTCTGCACGTTACCCAGACCACCGTGACCGCGCGCGTTCACAACCTGGAGGGGCAGCTCGGCTGCCGGCTGTTCGTGCGAAACCGCAGTGGTGCCCGCCTGACCACCAATGGGGAGCAGTTCGCCATCCACGCCAGCCAGTTGGTTCGTACCTGGGACGCGGCCCGGCGTGCATTGCCGTTGCCGGAGGGCGCCGGCCAGGTACTCACCCTGGGGGGCGAAGTCAGCCTCTGGAATCCGTGGCTGTTGAACTGGTTATCCGCTCTGCGCGAAGCCTGTCCGAACGTTGCGGTGCGCGCCGAAGTCGGCGAGCGCACCACCTTGCATGAAAAACTGGAGCAGAGCGTGCTGGACGCCGCCCTGGTTCATCAGCCTGATTACTGGCCCGGCATGCAAGTGGAACAGTTGATGGAGGAGAAGCTGATTCTGGTGCGTCGCGGTGCCGAGGAAGCGCCTTATGTCTATGTGGACTGGGGCGCGGATTTTCGCCGGCAGCATGACAGCGCCTGGCCGGAAAGAACCCGAGCCACGATCAATGTGGATCTGGGACCGCTGGCGCTGCGCTATTTATTGCGGCACGGCGGCAGCGGCTACTTTCGCACCAGGGTGGTTCAACCGTATCTGGAGAGCGGTGAACTGGAGCGGGTCCCCGCCGCGCCGGAATTCAGCTATCCGGTCTATCTGGTCTATGCCCGGGAGCAGAACTCCGAGCTTACCGCTTCGGCCTTCGAAGCATTGCGCGCGTCGCTGATGGAACAGGATGAACCGCCGAAGTAGTGACGCTTCCGGATCCGCACCTGCCGTAAGCCGGCTTAAAAAAGCGGCTTTACGTCGAAATCGTCCGGGTTGACGATGCCCTCCAGGGCGCCAATCTGGTGGAAGTCCGCGGAGGTCAAAACGGTATCAATGGATGTGTCCTGAAACGCCAGATTTTTGGTGAGCTGCACTTTGTTCGGCATGCCTTTGCCGTCTATATCCATGATCCAGGCCAGAAAGCCGCCGGAGAATTTACCTAGGCTCCCGATAGGGTAGAGCCCGTAATGTTGGATATATTCGACCACAATTCGGGGGTCATAGACATCGGGCTGAGCGTGGATCCACCTGTACGCGTCCAAAGGCGGCCTTGGTGCCGCGCCGTTTCGCTCATGGGTCAGCTTGTTGACAGCCTTAATAACGGATATCAACTTGGTCTGCTCCGATAACTCCGACGCTACCTTGGCGGCGGGGTAACCACTCCCATCCAAACGCTCATTCGCGTTTTCAATGATGTCCCGGCAAGCCTTTCCAGGCTCCCAATTCAAGTCGGAGAGCTTCTTTAACAGGGTTTGAGAGTGCGTTCTGAGGATCGCTCTTTGCCTCGGGTTCATATTTACTTTCAAAGAAGGCATCTGTCTGCCGATTAAAAGCGGCTTCCCCATGTTGTGGATCAAGGCGCCGATGACTGCTTCCCGGATCAGTGCCGAGTGTGGATCCCGCGCTATCAATATGTCCGCGAAAATGCCCGATGACTGTATCGCATGACGTACCCATTCGGGTTGCCCCCTCAAGAATGAGAGTGCATAGAGCAGCTGTTTCCGGTTGCTCTTTACGCAGTCGATTAATATATCACCACATTCGAACAGCGCGTCTTCGCTGAAGATGCCGCGGTTCTTTATGAACATCATGATGACTTTGAGCTGCTGAGCGACCTTTAACACTTCTGGAACCATGGCGGGCTGCCGGGACATTTTGGACTTCTCGCTTTTACTAATACTGGTGGCCGCGGCGCCGGTTCTTTTTGCAATGAAAAGTTCCGAAGGTGTGACGTTCTCCTTCAGACCGGACCGGCTGGCGGCTTCCCGTTCGCATTCTGAGATATGTTGGAATATATCCTTGCTCATGGTGCTGGACACGTCGATGAATTGAAGGCCGACCGCCGCGCGTCCAAGACTGCCGAACGGACGTATGTGGCGGACCCGCCCTTTCGAAAAAAGACATTCACCATTGGGGAAGGTGATGGCCAGGTCCGGCACTGTTTGCCCCACATATAGTGAAAGACTGTCTTCGATCGACATGTCGGCCAGACAGCCGCCCGCGGAGAAGTTCCGAACCCGCGCTTCTATAGTCAGCTCGGCTTCATAGGCCGAGATCGATACCCTGGCGTTCATGCCGAGTATGAAGGGTATTCGCAATGCGCCACGGCTTTCGGTAACAAAGACCGATTCCGGAAGCCGGCATCGAATCAGGTATGTATCGGCATCCTTTTTGTGCACCTCTGCCGGGATCCTGTCGAAACTGTGTACCTCTTTTTCGTGACCCTCGGGAGTGATTTTTGCTTCGATATCGAACGAAAAATAACCATCACGAACGTAATGCGTCAGGTCTCTTCCGGCGGCGCTGACTTCCAGGAGAAGCAGCCCGGTTTTTGTGTCGAGCCCCGTTACCTCCGCCTTCAAGGAGTGGGCCAGGCGCTTGGAAAATAGAGTTATGTCGTGGTCGTGACTTACCAGGCGCTGGATCACGTTCGCGGTATGGTTGCCATTGGAATGTGACATAGCTGCATACTCGTTCTTATACGCCAGTGTTGGTTTTAGGGCCCTTGCAGCCAGCGGATGTGCCGCATTGACGGTTAGTGTGAAAATAACGTGAAGGTAGTCTGAAAATCGCACACTGAACAGTGGTTAGTACGAAAAAAATACGAGCGTTCACGATGTCGCAATACCTTTGTGGCTCGCCACCGTTGTTCCGATTCTTGAAATAGGCCCGTCGGCGCGGTGTCACTATGTCGTCGGGTTTCTCGACGGCCGACCTGTCCGCCTCTATACTCCGCTCATCCGCAGGAGAGAGGGCCGCGGGCCCCGCCGAAGGCGCAACCTCCCATAAACGCTCAGGCACAGGTACTGCGGACACCATCCAACGCCGTCTGGAGAGAGGCTGCTCACGCAGTCCACCGAAGGGGCAAGCAGACCCGCTCTGTAAACTCTCAGGTAGCAGGACAGGGGGAGAGGCCAAGTAAACGCAGGAGTACTGTGTGCTGACCTCTGTCTATCTCATTGCCATCACCGCCGAAGCCATGTCCGGAGCCCTGGCCGCCGGACGCCGCAACATGGATCTGTTCGGGGTGGCCGTGATCGCCTTTCTCACCGCCCTGGGTGGCGGTACCGTTCGCGACATCCTGTTGGGCAACTTCCCGGTCACCTGGACCCAGCATCCCAGCTACATCTACATGACCCTCACCGGTGGCCTGGTCACCATTGCGATCGCCCGGTTCATGCGCCACTTGCGCCAGCTGTTTCTGGTTCTTGATGCTATCGGGCTGGTCGCTTTCACCATTATCGGCTGCAATGTCGCGCTGGAGCTGGGTTATGAGCCCATCGTGGTGGTCATGTCGGGGATCACCACCGGCATCTTCGGCGGGATTATCAGGGACATTATGTGCGGCCGGGTGCCACAGGTGCTGCGCCGGGAAATCTACGCCTGTGTGTCTCTGGTGGTGGCCGTGCTGTACCTGTTCCTGCTGCGCCAGGGCGTGGGCGAGGGCGTGACGCAACTGGCCGCGTTCAGCGTCGGCCTGCTGCTGCGCATGGTGGCCATCCGCTGGCGTGTCTCGCTGCCGGTGTTCCGTTATTCTCAGGCGCGCTGGGGTTAGGTGCAGATTCAATCGCCCAGCTATCGCGAATCACGAGGGGCAGTATTAGTGCACAGACAGTTCAGTGAATGGCAAAGTCTCGAATGGCTTGCGTCCCGTTGCCGTCCTTATCAAGCGCTATTTCGGCAAAGCGGGCGAGCTCATCACGGACGTCACGAAACGCAAAATCACGCTTTCGGAAATCCAGGGAATCGGTGATTTGCGGGCCCTTAACGGCGAATAGGACTCGCTCAGGCATAAGCTGCATGTCTTTCAGGCGCTTGAGTTTAGCGATCCAGCGGTCTGCGTGGTCATAGATGGCATTTGGGGTCTGTTGCCCGAGGTAAAAGGGTTTAATCGCTTTTATTTCGCGGTCATTGATGGTCTGAACGAATGGAAACTGAACAGCAAAGAGTTCATTGCCAACCTTCTTGTTCTTGAAGGGGGCAGCCAGTTTCAGTTCCTTAAGATAATTTTTAACCTTCCGCTCCAGCTCCGTTTCGTAATTGGCATCCTTGGCAAAGCCGTGGCGGACGTAGTGCTCGAAGAGGTCGTCCAGCTCTTGGACAGGGTCATCCGTCAGAACAACCCTCGGGGTGCCAAAGCGGAGAATGGTTTCTCTAGGGTGGGTCAGGCTGTCGAAGGCCTTGGTCGGATCGCATTTGAAACCATGGGCAGTCAAGTCTCGGATACGCTTCATCTCCTCTGCCAGATTTTTGGTCGCGTACCGGTAAAGGCCCGCATCCAGGTTCTGGAAGAAGGAGGTATAACGGCTAGTCCGCTTGGTTTCCAGGCGGAAATCCAAAAGCCCAGTTTTCTCACATACCAGCAGAACGCCGACGTTAGCGAACTCGCCGGTTTCCGGGTAGGGGAGAAACTGAATAACGCTGTATCTGCAGGCTAGACGTTCCATTAAATATTCCAAAAGTCACTATCAATACATCTTTTTATAGCTTTTTCGCAGTGCTGTGCGTCGAAATTGCTCGGCACTGTAGCGTCGCTATCGTACCATTTCCACTCTTCTGGCGCCTCAGCGATAGCCTTGCTGAAAACGGGGATGAGCTGTCTAAATTCGTTTTGTAGCGCGTCTCGCTCAATGTAGTCGGAGAACAGATTTCTGCCCTCATCAGCGAAGATGTGCTGCTGGATAAACTGTTGAGGGTCAAAATCCGTGTCGAAAGCGTTGTTGTGGTCAATAACAACGAGCGACCCTTCGTCCAGCAGCAGGTTGGGGTTATGGCTGCCCCTGTCCAAATTCTGAATCCACCAGTCAAACGCGACTACTCGGCGTTGTAGTTGGGCTGGTATGTTGCATACTGAGGCTTGCTCGAACCAGATAGCTTTCTGGATGGCCTTGGATCCGAAGGCAAGACCAGCACCAATGTCGGCTAACTCTGGCGGGAGCGCATCAACCAGGGCTGGATCTAGCTCAACCAGCGCATAGTCAGGGATAGGTAGATTCAGGCTTTCAGCGAGGTGAGCACAGCCCCACTCCTTGTACATGCTATCAGGGTCAGTGTTCCTGCCTTTCACATAATAAAGGTCATTACTGACACTACGGCAGAGGTATGGGCGGCTAAATCCTTGATCGGCGGGCCTAATTACCTCTTTTATCTGAACTGGATCAGCCATTCATTCCCCAAAAGCTAAAAAGCGGTTCACGCTGGCTCCACTATATCCCATACCTGCTTCAAGCGTTCAACGGTGTGCGTCCACTTGGCCGTTGTAGGCTTGCAGACGGAATTCTGTTGGACTATTTCTAGCCTCCGCTTAGATTGCGTTAGAAGTTGTTCGTTCGGGGGGGGGGCTGGAGCCTCAAGTCGCCGATCGGCAAGCTCCGAGGTTCTTTTGGGCAACGAAATGGTGGGCCCAGCAGGACTTGAATGCTCTATCTAAGTCATTGAATAAAAAGGACTAATTAATAGGTGATTCTTTTTATACCCGCATCCGTACCCATAAAGAAAATGGGTCAAACATCCGCATTGGTTCAATGCCAAGAAGGCCTGCTTGGTTCCACTGGGGAGGTCTTGCAGACGCACGCGTGCAGTGCCGGTATGCTAGCCTTAATCATTCACTAATCCAACAGCGGTGGGGGCCGCAACATGACTCGCAATTATGCTTTAGTCCCACTCGCCTATTTGGCTAGCGCCATTGAGTGCAGCTTGTCATCACTAGTGAAACTCATTGCTAAAGGCGAGGTCGAGTTGGATGTGTTTCGGCGTATCGTACCTCGTACGGCATTCACTATATTAAAAAACCACACCGTCAACTCCGAGCCCTATAACGTCCCTTTGCTGGGTGAGGTAACAATTCATCATCAACCGGATATCTATGCTCTTTCCTTATCCAAAGTTAGCCTGATAAAACTCGCTGCAGAATCGCGTGCGACTATACGATTCTTTTCTGGTGGCCTGGCTGCATCCGAGGCTAACCCTCATAGAGTCTATGCGATTGATAAAAATTACCTCTCTGAATATCCGGCGCCTGTTTCACCTGAAAAGATCTTTATACGAGATCAGAGTGAGGCGTCTGAATATACGAATCATAAAGTGCCTCCTCACGCAGAGCGTGACGTCGAGAAAATGAAGTTATTTCAAGGCGGTTTGGTTTCTATAAGTTGGAACTGCCGTTTGCCGATCCGGACGGCCACACGGGTCATGCCGAAGCTGCGAGTAGTCGAGACAAAAGCGTGGTTTGCCGGTGGTAGCGCGGGTAGCATTGCCGCGCCTGAAAAGGAGGGCGCAACTACTAGCGATTATGTGCCCTCCCATCGGCAGGAGGTTTGGCTAGGGGTATACGATCAGCCCATCTGCATACAAGAGGCCGACAGCAGCTTCTTTCCACCGAATAGTCCTGCGAACCCGCTGCGCTACCCCAACTTTTATCCAGGGCAGGGGTACGAAAAACCTGCAGCAACGGACGTCCACTTAGATGATTTGCACATCCTATTCGTCGATGGAATTGAGGTTCTAGAAAGAATATATAAAGAAAGAGAAGACGAAGGAGGAAAAGTAATACGGGATTTTGAGAAAAAAGTTAAAGCTCTGCTTGATGATAGAGACTTCTCGGTAGTGGTTGTGTCGGATCAAGAAGAGCAGGAAAAATGGTTGGAAGCTGGAAAATATGCGGATAATTTAATTCGACAGCAAGTTGACTCCAGCATTGATTTATCTACCTTTTATAAATTAGCTCATGTGGTCGCCGCAGCACGTTTTTCCTGGCAAGAAACTGAAGTGAAATCGGAGTGTAATGCCGCTCGACTTAAGATTCTTTTAAAAAAGGGCGGCGTCATAGGGCGTAAAAAGGCCGATATTTTGTCGCCCCTGATCCGAAGAAGCGTGGACTCATCCAGATCTCTTTATAAAAAGAAACATGACCAAGATAATTGCATATTAAGTACGCATCTTCGGTCTATTCTCGAAATAGTCAGGAAGCTAATAGAAATAAGAAAACAGGGGCAGCTGTGCCGCATGGACATGAAGACGAAGATGGATGAGCTACTCAAATCTTATAAGATAGACGCAGAGGAAGCGTCGGATGCGTTGTATGACATCCTTATCCCAAAAGAGATGTTTAAATGATTGGCGCATAACCTGTTGATTGTAAAGGAATAAAAATCCGGGATTGCAGTATTTTCCCCCTTTTCCCTCTTTTTGGAGGCGGCTTCGCCGATACCGTCTGATCTCCAATATAAAGATTAGGAGATCACTGTGATCGAACCAGTAAAGCACCAAAACCATGTCATCAGGATGCAGGCCCTATGCCGAATGGTGGGCTTGTCGAAGTCCTCGATTTACGCACGTCTTGACCCTGGCTCTCCATACTACGATGAGACTTTCCCCAAGGGATTTAAGATCGGTAACTCAGGCCGTTGCCGAGCTCGCGGATGGTATGAGGCTGATGTCGTACGCTGGGTGAATGCTCAGGCAGGCAAGGAGGTGATGGCATGAGCGACGATCTAATTCCGCATGACCGCGCGCACTTTATCATCCATCGTCTCCCGCTGCTTGGCGAAGCCATTCACGAGGCGACTCTGCGCTTCCAGGCACCACGACGGATGGTCGAGATCGCGGCGTTTGGCGCGATCTCGACCGTCGGCCAGTACCTCGTAGATGTAAAGACGCCGCACCAGGTTGTCGGTCCTGTATCGCTTGCTACGTTGACGATCGCTGGATCAGGCGAGAGGAAGTCGGCAGTACAGCGCTGCTTTTTCGAGACTATACGGAGAAACGATGACATTGTGGAGGACCTCTTCGCTGAGGACCTTAATGAGTACGAGGCCAACCTCTCAGAATGGAAATCGAAGCAAAGAAAACTCGAGAGGGCGATTCGGTCTGGTCACGCATCTGCTAAAAACGAACTAGAGGGTCATATAGCGGCCCGGCCTGTGCGGCCCCGTAAGCTTATACTAATCTATGAAGACGTTACGCCGATGGCTATGTTGTCGGGCATTCATGAAACCGGTGTGGGAGGACTGGTTACAAGTGAAGGGTCGGTCATGACCGAAGGGCGAACTTACGACAGTGTTCCTCACATGAATGCGTTGCACAGTGGAGATTCTGTCACGATAACCCGCGTCAATAAGCCGTCCCTTAGAATTAAAAACGCAAGGCTGACGATGTCAGTGATGATTCAGCCTGTGTTTTTTGAAGGTGCGACCGGAAAGAAATGGGAAAAAATATATGGGTCCGGGCACTGGTCACGCTTTTTGATCTGCTATGACAAATCGACCATGGGGCAGCGCTTTTCGAATGGGCGATCCCACGCAACTGATCACATCGCTAAGTACAATAAGAGGATGATTGAATTGATCGACCAGCTTCATGCTGCTTGGAAGCAGCCAAGCTTCCAACGTAAAGTTCTGGAGTTTACCCCAGAAGCAGCCGATTTGTGGGTGAAAACAGCTGATGAGATTGAGGGTCAGCTGTCTCCTGGAGGATTTTACGAGCAGGTGCAGGACCATGGCTCTAAGCTGGCGGAGATGATCGCTAGACTGGCAGCGCTCCTCCACCTCTTCGAAGGTTTTGATGGAGGTATATCTGTTGACACGTTGAGAGTGGCAATGGAGGTTTGCCGAGACTGTTCGCATGATTACGTTAAGATCTTTTCGAAGCCTCCCCAGGAGGAGTCGGACGCCTATGTTCTCAACCAATTTTTCGATAAGTATCGTTCTATGGGTCAATGGCATTTGCCTAAGAATACGGCGCGGCAAATCTCTCCTAACAGTCTGAGGAAAGACCGTAGGTTCTATATCGCGCTGGAGAAGTTGAGGCTCGACGGTCAGCTATCGATATACCTTTGCCCAAACACTAGGAAAGAAATGATTTGGCTTGCCCCTGCTGCCGCCCACGTTTGATAGGCACCTTAGGGCGCCCTGCGCGACAGGGCGTCCTGGTCAATCCCGGTATTCGTGCGGATACCTCTATATCTCGGCCCCCGAACGATTCGCAGTGAGCGAATTCTCGTGTCCTGAGTGACCCTTATGCTTTGCTGCTCTTTTCCGAGATAGTTGACAAGCGTGTTTAGATTCGCATTTTGTAAAGGATCGCCCGGCCGGAACGCCCCTATAGCCAAGTGGTCCTCATGTATCCCCAGCCTGCTAGCGAGCTGGCGCCGAGCACTGGCGCTGTTCACGTTGAAGCCGCTGCCGTCCCCCTTCGTGACCACCTTGATCCAGTAGTTAAGGATGTATTTCCCTTTGAGCATATCCTTGTGCACCAGGTCGCCGTCATAGATGAAATAGCCGTGCCAGTGGTATCCCTTATCTGGCCCATATTCGATCTTCAGGACCGCTAGCACCAGCCCGCCGAAATGGCGTTTGTTGTGGCGCATGTTTCTCACCATTCGGTCTAGGTCCGATGAAATACGGTCGGGGGTGACCGTGGGCCTGACTGATTGAAGATAGTTGCCGTCGACACGTATCAGGCGTGCTCGTTTGCATAAAGAGAGAGCGTCCTTCACAGCCGCGTCAATGGCTTCAACGCGCCTCTGTCTCCTGACCCTGAGGTTGCTTCTGTATCTCCGCATCTCGGGCGTGATAAGCCACTGCCTGATCTGTCGCAGGTACTCAAGGTAGTGCTCATGTACTGTCTTCCCATCTATGTTGGTGTGCAAAGGGAGCCCTGCCAGTGCGCCAACACCCATCCTCTCGTTTACTCCAAGTAGAACGTCAATATCGCGATCAATCTCATAGCCTTCAAAGTAGCCCCTGGTGAGCAACGCGCAGGACTCGACCAGCCGCGTCTTCTCGTTGCGGATGCGCTTTATCAACCCCTGGCCGGTCTCCTGGCGTCGGGAGATGACCAGTCGCTTCTTGTCGAGTAGTTCGTCTAGCAGTTTGGTGACGTCCCGCAGTGCCTCCGCCGAATGCGGTGGATTCACGAGGTAGGTGGTGTCCGCGTTGTCGTTTGGGTTGTAGACGTCCAGACCCTTGTCTCGTGTTAAATGGAAGTGGCTTAGAGCATCGAGTTGGCGCTGCGCTTCAGGCGATATGTGGTGCTGTTCGCACATACCTGTCTCCAGATTCGATGGTTTGGTGAGATCGCTGGGTAGTCAGAACAGGCCATTGAGGAGGGGGCTTTTACAGATAAGCGGGATAGAGCGACCATCATTTGTATTAATCAGAAATAAAGAATAGATAGGTCCTGGCTTTTGCTGGGCCTGTTTGGTTCTGAGAGTCCCATGAATGCTGGTTCCCCCTCTCTATACTATGGGGATCCGGTGTACGTTCTTACGCAGCGGGCTGGACACTGGTAACAGGCCTGGCCTACCGTCGGGCGTGGGCCGATATTGGTGCGGTCAGACAAAGGGATAGAGTAAAATGCCGCTATTCCGCTACACGTAGCGGAAATAGCAGGTTTTCTTAAAGAGATACCGTGGTTTTTCGGTTTCTTCGCTGATTGTCTGGCTGGCCATGTGCCCGGATTATGGAGAGAGGCATCGAATGCGATTCATGCGTCTATCGGAAGTGATTGCTATAACCGGGCTTTGCCGGTCCTCTATTTACAATCGAATGGCGCTCGGCCAATTCCCAAGATCCGTTTCTTTGGGTGGGCGCGCTGTTGCCTGGGTGTCGGACGAGGTCGACCACTGGATGGCCGCCAGGATAGAGGAGCGGGATAGTCACAAAAGCAGTGACTAACCTGCCTTATCTGCGCCGATTCGCGACCTGTTCGTTCGTTCAGTCTTCACCCTCCACCTCTGACCGCCTAAGCTCTGCCCCGGACAGGACGTCATTTTGGGGGAAGTCGTGTACGACATTATTGGGGATATCCACGGCCACGCAGGGCCGTTGAAGCGGCTGCTGGATCGGCTGGGCTATGTGGAGTCCGACGGCGTGTGGCGCCACCCTTCCCGCCGCGCACTTTTCCTGGGCGATTACATCGATCGGGGGCCGGAGCAGGTGGAGGTGGTGCGTATCGTGCGCGCCATGGTGGATGCCGGCGAGGCGCTGGCGATCATGGGTAACCACGAATTCAATGCCGTGGCTTGGGCTACGCCTGATCCGCACCAGCCCGGTGCCTACCTGCGCCCGCATTCCGCCAAGAACCGACACCAACACAGGGCATTTCTGGACCAGGTGGAAGAGGACTCCCGCCTCCACCACGAGATGCTGGACTGGTTTCGTACCCTGCCGCTCTATCTGGAGCTCCCTGAACTGCGCGCCGTCCACGCCTGTTGGCACCCGGAGCAGCTCGGGCGCCTCAGGCCCTATTTGGACCGTGGCGGGCGGTTGCGCGACAACGCTTGGGTCGCCGCTGCCACCAAGGGCGAGCCTCTGTTCGAGGCGGTGGAAACCGTTCTCAAAGGCCTGGAGGTGGCATTGCCGGACGGCGCGGCTTTCCATGACAAGGACGGCCACCCGCGCCGTGAGATCCGCACGCGTTGGTGGCTGGACTCGCCTGCCAGCTATCGAGATCTGGCTCTGGTTCCCGAGGCCACCCTGGCCAGCGTCCCGGATACGCCCGTCGCCGATGGGCTGCTGCCTGGTTATGACGGCGAGAAGCCGGTTTTCATTGGTCATTATTGGTTGCGTGGCGAGCCGCGCCCGCTCACGGCGGACGTGGCTTGCCTTGATTACAGCGTCGCCGCCCGGCAAGGGGGCCGGTTGGCGGCGTATCGGTGGGATGGCCGCCACCCGTTGAGCCCGGAGAGGTTCACCTGGGTGGGGGCCTGATAAACGCCGCCGGAGAGGCGGTAATGGAAGTTGATAACCATAAAAAGGAGAACGCAATGAAGGTGTTTAATGCACTCGGCAAAACGCTCTGGACCGTGCCTCTGGTTGTGGGGCTGGCGGCCTGTGGGGGCGACAGTAGCGATTCGAACGGCATGCTGCCCGACACGAGCGACCCGGCGCCAGAGGGCTTTTACGCGGGGACCAGTGACCTTGGCGCGCAACTGATCGGCGTGGTGCTGGATAATGGTGATTACTACGTCCTTTACGGCGAGGACAGTGGCGGCATGTATCAGCTTCAAGGGGTTGTTCAAGGCCAGGGCACCGCGCGCGGCGACCGCTTCACTTCCTCAAACGCCCGAGACTTCAACTTCGTGGACGGCCAGGTCTATGAAGGCAGCCTGGATGCGACCTTTACGCGCAAGCAGAACCTTACCGGTGAAGTCGTGGAGGACGGAAGCGGGGACGAGGTCGGGTTCAGCTTGGCCTATGAAGACAGTTACGAGCAGACTCCGGACCTGACCGAGGATGCTGGCACCTATGAGGGTACGGCCCTGAACCCGGGCGGCCAGGGCGATGCCGAGGTTGATATCGATACTCAGGGCAACTTCTCAGGCGTGGACGACTTCGGATGCACGTTCAACGGGACAGTGACCGCCCGCGAAAGTGGCGACGTCTATAACCTGAACGTAACGTTTGACGGTGGTACCTGTACCTATGATGGAGAGACCCTGCAGGGCATCGCGATTGCGCAGGATGGGGATTTGATTGCCGTGGCGCCCACTGCGGATCGGACCGGCGGTATCTTCTTTATCGGTCAGATCCCGCCCGTGATTTGATCGTTGACCGGCCCCGGTCAACCGGGGCCGGCTACTTACTTTGCTCAGCGAATTCTCAGGCCGCTTTGTCATGGCAAGGCGGTTTTCCCGCACGCACGAGTGAAGTTAGTTCACCTGCAGCCGAGCGAGCACTTCTTTCAGGTTGGGCTTCCAAGCGTTGTGCCCATCAATGAGATCGGAAAAATCGATGTTCCGGACTGAATCATACGAGCAGGATGCGGGGCCGAGGCCAGCGGGCTTCGATAGACCTAAGGTCGTCGATTGATAGAGACCTCGAAGTATCTGATCCTTGTTGGAGTAGCAGTTATAAATCCCCTCCGAGACCGCAGACGCAGCCGAATCCCAAGATTCGACATCAGTTCGTCCAACCGCGCCGCCCATGAGAATGGCTTTATCAACAAAGCGTTTCTCGGGATCTTTGGTGGCCAGGGCCAGTAGCGCAAAGAAAACCACGCGAGCACCCAGCGAGTGACCCATGAGTGTGAATGTCTGCCCTTCCGTGCGGCTTATAGCTTCGGCCAGCAAAGTACCGGCCTTCTCGGCGTTTAGCATCGCTGAGTGCCAAGGGTTGCTGGCGATTTCGCTCGCCGTGAGAGCATGCGCAACCAAGGACACGCTTTTGGCAGTTTGTTTTGACGCAAAGCTGGCTGCTTTGGCGGCCAGAGACCCTGACAGCCAGTGCCCTCCAGTGCCTGAGAACGTCTTACCCAGTTTAAGTAATGTTTTGGATTCCCAGGACAAATACCAAAGCCCACTGTCCTCGGAGTAACCTTCGAGGCCTTCGCACCAGTCGTGGCCGTCTTTGTCGTTCTCTGTCATAAAGCCGTTTACGACGACTATCCGGTGGCCGCTGTCCTTCACTGGAGCACGCTGGTAAAAGAAGTTGTAGTCCGGAATGTCCTTAAGGTAGGAGTTGGCGATGCCGAAACCGGCACGTCCTCCCAACCCTGCTCCGGTTGCCGTGATAATACTCAGTCCCGCTGGCCCGATGGCGGACAACGAGGCGCTGGTGAGCGCTGCACCACTCAGACTTGAAATAGCCGTTCCTGTACTGGCGGCACCCAGAATGCCGGCGGAGCCCAGAGCCGCTGCTATACCGGGAGCCACCACGGCAGCGCCGGTGCCGACAGCCGCCACGCCACCGACGATCATGCTGGCGTTCTTGGCGAGTCCGTAGAGGTTGCGCGATTTGGGTTCCATCAATCGCCTGAACTCACCGAGCTCTTTGATTTTATCGTGGGCGCGCTCGAAGTTCGGTATGCTGCCGTCATGTTCTGCGCAAAGCTCGTGGTTCCAGTTATCTTTAAGGAGCTTGGCTATCCTGCTTTTCTTATTTTCGGAAGGCTCTGAATCTTCTGCCTTTGAGACAGCTTTGGCCATGTTATCGCAGAACCGGCAGGGTAGGGTGCTCAGCTCGCAGTTCTGGCAGACGTATGTAGAGCGGCCCACGGTGCGTTTAACGCTTAAAACATGATCGCCATGTGTGCCGCACCAAGAACACCATGAGGTGAGGGTCTTCGCCGGTTCCTCTGCGACCTTGTCACGAACACCGTCATAGACTCCTTCTACAGAGTTCCTACCGATCTCGTAGGCGCCTTCCGCGCGGTCCTTTGCTTCATCGTAGACTTGGCCAGCTGCCCGTTGGGCAGCAGTTAGGCCTTTTTTGGCTTTATCGAGCACGCTTTATCCCCCTGTGGAATACTCACTGGATTATTATTGGCTTCTTTTGAAGACCGAAAAATATAGCTCTGGTGTCCACCGTTATCAAATAGAGGTCGGTACGTAGCGGTTAGGGCCCCATGCCAGTGGCATGAGGCCTATCACTGCTAGCGTAAATTAAGGGTGTAGCGGCTACTGAATGCGTCGCCGGTCTCATCCACCAGGAAGGCGAACTCGACCTGCACGGACGCGTCAACGTGCTCCACCAGCAGGCTGAACGACAACGTCTCGTCGGCCTCGATGGTTTGCCCGCTGCTGATTCCGGAGAAGCGAGCGTTCAGGCCGGCCGGTAAAGGCCCGCCGCCGACTCTTGTCACCTGGACATTCCGGAGGCTATAGCTCTGGCCTTGGGCTTCCAGGCGGAACCGGGCCAGCTCGATGGTGCCGCAAGTGCCGGTACAGGCCCGATCCATGGAGCTATTACTGGTGTAAGGCAGGCCCACGTTTCTCCAGGAGGGAGGATTGAACACATCGCCTTCGTCGTATTGCTCCATGGCCAAGGTCGGTTCCAGAGCGGTGATGCGGACAGTGTCTTCCTCGCTGGTGGCCTCTCCGTCGTTCACGGTCAGCTTGGCCACGTAGTCTCCCGCCACATCGGGTGTGAAGGAGGGGCGCGCCGTGGCGGCATCGCGTAATGACACCCCGCTGCCGGCGGGCAGGCTGCTCAGTGACCAGGCGTAGGTCAGGGTGTCGCCATCGGCGTCGGAGCTGCCGCTGCCGTCGAGCTCAACGCGGTTGCCGGTGTAGACCGTGGCATCCGCCCCGGCGTCGGCAACTGGAGCGCTATTGGCGGTTTCCGAGGTCACCTGGACCCGGTCGGTGCCTTCCAGCTCACCGTCGTCGACCGCCAGTTCCAACACATAGGTGCCGTCCAGGTCCGGGGTGAACGCAGGGGTGGCAGAGGCCCCATCGACCAGCGTAGCGGCGCTTCCGGATGGCCGAGAGACAAAGCTCCATTGGTACACCAGGGTGTCGCCGTCCGCATCGCTGCTGTTTGAGCCATCCAGAGTGACAAGCGTGCCGGTCATGGCATTTTGGTCACGGCCGGCATCGGCCACTGGCGCCGCGTTGGCTTCCGCTGCGGTCACGGTGATGCGATCCTCCGCACTGTCCTTCTCGCCATCGTTGACGACCAATGCTACGAGGTAGCTGCCAGCGATATCAGCGGTGAAGGTTGGGGCCACGGCGTCGGTGTCGGAGAGGCCGGCCGCGCTGCCACTCGGCGTGGATACGAAACGCCAGGTATAGGTGAGGGTGTCGCCGTCCGCGTCGCTGCTGGCACTGCCATCCAGGGTAACGGTTGTCCCCTCTACCACCGCCTGATCGGCGCCGGCATCAGCCACTGGCTTCACGTTAGCGCGGGTGGCCGTGATGGTCGCTGTCTGCGCGGTACTGTCGAGCGCCCCATCGCTGACGACCAGTTCCAGCACGAAGGTGCCGGGCTGATCCGCAACAAACTCCGGGGACACGCTGCTGGGATCGCTCAAGGACGCGGAACTGCCGTCGGGCCGGCTGACGAAGCGCCATTGGTAAGACAGCTCGTCACCGTTCGCATCGGAGCTGGCGGACCCGTCCAGTCGCACGGTCTCACCTTCCACCACCTCCTGGTCGTCGCCAGGGTTGGCGATGGGGGCAGCGTTACGCTCGGTGGCAGTGACCGTAACCCGGACTGCTTCGCTCTCATCCTCACCATCGCTGACCACCAGGCTGATCACGTAGCTGCCGGGCAGATCCGCCTCGAAGGATGGCGCCACGGTGTCCGCGTCATCCAGGGATGCCAGGCTGCCATCGGGAGTGGACACAAACTGCCACTGATAGGTCAGCCGGTCACCATCCGCATCCCGGCTGTCCTGACCGTCCAGCGTGACCCGGTCACCCGCGACAACGGCTTGATCGGCACCGGCGTCTGCGACGGGCACCGAGTTTGCTTCCGCAGCGGTAACGGTCACGTTATCTGGAGTGCCTTCGGCTTCTCCGTCGTTGACGATCAGTTCAATTACGTAATCACCGGCGGCGTCCGCCTGGAAGCTGGGCCGAGCGGTCTCGGTATCACCCAGCGTGGCGGCGCTGCCACCAGGGCGTGACACGAAACGCCAGTGATAGCTGAGGGCGTCGCCGTCCGCGTCGCTACTCTTGCTGCCATCCAGGGTGACGGTATCACCTGCGACGACGTTTTGATCCGCTCCCGCGTCCGCGACCGGAGCGCTGTTGGCAGTGGTGGCCATAATGACAACCTCATCCGCGCTGCTATCGACCAGGCCGTCGTTGACCACCAGGGCGAGGCGATACTCGCCATCCTGATCCGGCGTGAAGGAGGGCTGGACGGTGTCCACTTCCTGCAGGTCTGCGGTGCTGCTCGCGGGACGGTTGGTGAAGGACCACTGGTAGGTCAAGGTATCGCCATCTGCGTCGCTGCTGTCGCGGCCGTCGAGTTGGACGGTTGTTCCCGTGGCGACATTCTGATCCGGCCCGGCGTCCGCTACCGGAGCACTGTTCTGGACGGCAGCCACCACCTCAACCGAGGCGGCTTCGCTATCGGCCTGGCCATCGTTGACGACCAGGGTGACTACATAGCGGCCCGACGCGTCCGCTGGGAAGTACTTACTTCCGTCAGCGTGGCGGCGCTGCTTTCCGGTAGCGTGGTTATTTCCCAATGGTAGCTGAGGGTATCGCCGTCGGGGTCCCGGCTGGCACTGCCATCCAGCGTGACGGTGTCGCCGACTTTGACGTTCTGATCGGCCCCGACCTGAGCAACCGGGGCGTTGTTTGAGGTGCCGGAACCGCCGTCTGGCGCCGGAGCGCTCGAATCCGAGCTCCCGCCACCACAACCGCTCAAAATCAGGCCCGTAAGCAGGCCGTAACCGATCCTTCGAATCATTGTTTTTGCTCCCTATTTTATTGCGTTTCGGGTTTCAGTTATGCGCCGGCCGGGCTCAGCCCGGGCGCACGAACCCATGCCGGGAGTCCCCGGTTGGGTTAGGAGTGCTCTCGGATGCTCTGATATGAGCGGCGGGTCACAATCCCCAAACTCTAAAAGTATGGATTTACCACACATTCAGAGTCAAGATAAGCTGTACGACAGAGGTTCGGGCGTGCCGTACTTTGTGAGGGCTGATCGATACCGAGGCCCCGCTCATGTCAGGTTTCCAGGAACGTCTCAAGTCCGCTCGACAGCGGTTGGGTTTGACCCAGGAAGCGCTGGCCGAGGAACTTAATGTCACTAAAGCGTCCGTCTCCGCATGGGAGAACGGCCGCGAGAAGCCTGGCTTTCGGTTGCTGCCGAAGCTCAGGGTTGTTCTTGACGTCTCTTTGGACGATCTGATCTGCGGCCTGGATGCCGGCCGAGAATTGCCGGTCGAGCAGCCCTTGGTCGCCCGCAATGAAGGTGAAGCCGATCTGCTAAAGGCCTATCGCAAACTTCCCGCTAAGCGACGCAAGGCTTGGCTCGAGCTGCTTGGGAAGGGCTGACATCACTTATCAGCTCCATCGCCAGGTTCAGCCCGCGCCTCGAAAAAACCATCCACCAAATAGCGGATCACCGCATCGGCTTCTTTCTCGTCCGGCAGCTCACCGTTGTTCAGAATCAGGTGGTAACCCAGCAGTTCGCCGAACTGTGTCACCACTTCCTCTTCGAAAGGCCGGTCGGGCCAAGCCACGTCCCGCAAGCGATCGCGACTGAGCAACCAAAGCCGATCCAAATAGCCGCAACTTTGGGTAATAAGCTCAGCTCGGCTCTCCTTCCAGCGTAGAAGCACATGCTCACGTCGCTCCGGATTGCGCGAGGAGACCATGAGCCCCTCGTAGAGGAAAGCGCCCCAGACCGCCGCCAGTGGGCGCGGTACGTGCTCTTCCTGCAAATCCACGGTATCGCCGGCCTGTTCCGTGGTATGGGGTCGATTCAAGTCCTTTGTCATTGCCTTCCTAACGCTGGTTATCCGTTTCGCAGGGGGCGCGGGCCAATTGGGTTCGCCGCAGTGGGGGTGTGATCTAGGCTTAGTTTCATAAAGCATCGCTCTTTGCCTTCTACTGTTCATTACGTTTTGGTGTAATTGCCGTCCGCTGATCGTTGTTGGCGGGGCGGCATCGTTCGACCGCGATACCCCGAGTATGGATAGCGGGGCGACAGTATCTGTCGCAGCGGTCGAGATACTAAAAACATGGGAATTCTGGGGATTTGTTGTATGTCGGCTAGCGCCTCTATCAGTAATAAAACCTTCCGGATGCTGGCTTTGCTGCATGCGCTGCCCCGAGCACCGAGGAAGGCCACCAGCGCGGAGCTTCAAGCAAAACTGGCGAACGATGGCCACGAAATCAGCAAGCGCTCGGTGGAGCGTTACCTCGAAGAACTGAGCGCGTCCCACGAGTTCGGGGCCATGCTGCGGTGTGATGACGCTTCGCAGCCCTATGGCTGGTCAATCCACAGCGAACGCAACCTCTCTATCCCCGGCATGGACGCACAGATGGCGGCCACCTGGGACTTGGTTCACCGCTATCTGAAGCCTCTGATGGCGAAGGATGCGCTGGATAAGCTCGATCCGGTCTTTTGCGAAGCCAGAAGCTGGTTCGAGAAGCACCGGCCCGTTGGCAAACGGTACTGGTCGGACAAAGTGGCCTATGTGCCCCGTGGCTTTGCGTTGCAGCCGGCCAAGGTGGCGCCGGGTATCGCGGATCAGGTCTATGACGCCCTCCACCGCAACCGGCAGATGGACATCTGGTACAAGGACAACGCCGAGCCCCAACGCGTCCACCCGTACGCGCTGGTCGATCGTGGCGCGGTACGCTATCTGGTGGTCAGATTCTGGCAGTACGAGGACTACCGGCACCTGGCACTGCAGCGGCTCCGAAAAGTCAGGGTGCTCGACGATGAGGTCGACAGAGCGGGGGATTTCGATCTCGATCGTTATCTTCGGGATAGCCAGATGAATCTGCCGTACGGGGAGACCATTGAAGTCGTGCTGAACTTCAAGGGTCGGGCCGGCGATCACCTCTACGAGACACCGATTAATGCCAGCCAAAGCTTGCAGAAGCTCGACGACGGCACTCTTCTTAAGGTGCACCTTGAACACACGCAAGAGCTGGTGTGGTGGATCCTGGGCTTTGGCGCCAGCGTAGAAGTGGTCGAGCCGCAGGGCCTTCGGGAAGAGGTCGCCGACGAGGTTCGCCGCGCACATCGGCTGTATAAAAAGTAGCCACCCCGAACGCCGGGGCCGGTACAGAGATTTTCTCGGGAAGATATGTTTGCAATATATCTTATTTAGATATATTGTTGATGTATCTTAACTGCTCGGGAAGCATTCCAATGTTTGACGAACTGTTGTTCAAGGTCGATGGCATTTTTTCAGCGGACGACCTGGTAAACGCCGTTGATGCTGGGTTTCAACATATGGGGGAGGCCGGCTACTTCACTAAAAGCGTACCTTCGAGATCTCAGCTTCTGGCTGCTCACTCGTACGCGTTCGGCGGCGAACTCCCTCCACAAGGTGACGACAAGCCTTCACTATTCCCTGGATGGCACATGGATGACTGGCTGAATGATGCGCTCAAGTTCGTCGGTGTCCTCGAGCCCCTGATCGAGCTCAGCGGTGGACCTGGTGAGCACCAATCCCTTCTCTTGCAAACCCTCTGCGGCCTTTACGCTCGGGCCAAGCTGGATTGCTGGCTCGCCGGTAATCCGATGGAACTGCCAGACCATCCGCGAGGGGCCATCTTTCCACTGCCTGGATTCAACCTGGATTTGGATGAGATGAACTCGCTATCAGTGCTCGGCCTGCCGGAAGAAGATCTTTCGATCCGCGAAGTGGCGCTGTTGGCGGGGCTTAGTGAAATCACCGTGAGAAATGCCGCCTCTCCATCCCGTGGTGAAGAGTTGACGCTCCGGCGGACCAGTTATCAGGGCCGCGTTGGTAGCCGTTCAAGAAGCATGAGTCGCTCGGTGGCATCACCAAGAGATGCGTTGACCTACCTGCTAAAGCAGAAACGTTTTACGCCTACCCACTCGTCCAACGAATCATAATCAGGTCTTAAAGGAGATAGTCATGAAGAAGTTGCTGCGATCCGTCGAGGGTGCAAACCGTTCAGGCAAGAAGTGCCACCCCGTTTCACTTCGAGATGGGCGCTATGTGATCTATGCCGGACCGACCACCCGCGACACGGTAAAGGTGACGGAAAGCGAGCTGATAGAGATGCTGGAAGCCGGGCTTTTGGATGACAAAGGCACTATCCGCATGGCGCAGGCGGACGGTAGTCCAGCTTATGCACCCGGTGCGTTAAGGCCCTTGCGTGTTCACGGAGTGAGATTTTCAGCGATGTGAATAGATCTTGCTTAGGTGTATACCTTTATCTGGTGGGCGCATTCTGGCCCACCCTTTTTTACTCTGAATCTAACTCATACAAATCTAGTAGGCTCTGATTGTCTTCAAGCCAACGATTGAAGCGAACCTTCAAGTCGTCAATATTCGGGTTGTCGACGCCTATCCATTCGCATCTCTGATAAACAGCGCGCTGATACGCCCCCCATATCCCGTACCGCCGCATGGAAAAACTCTTCTTCAGGCCCTGCTGCGCGGTCACCGTGATGTTCCAGTCTTGGGATTTGCCTCTTTGTACCGGCCGGATTCCGACCAGGCCGAATGGATTGGCCTCTGTTTTCTCGGTGAACAGCTTCAGAGGGCGCTGGTCACCCATGGCAGCTTTGACTTCTGGAAGCGTAAGTTGCTCGTCCCGCCAGGCTTTCGCGGCGGCAAAAGCAGCGTCTTTTCCGCCATGCTTCCGGTCTCTAAAATCTTTCCTTCTGAGCTTTCGCTTGCCTTCCGAGTCCAGGTGCGGGATGACACAGAACCAGAGTGCAGGGCTGTGCAATCTATAAAGGTATAAGAACGGGTGAATGTGGGGAGGGCGTTTAACTAGCCTGTCCATAGCTCTAACTTCCGTTGGATCGGTATGTTGTTCTTTTTCATGGGGGATTGCCGCGCATCGCCTCTATCGGGATAGAGGTGGCCTCTCGGGCCGGCCATGGTGGCGAAAAGCTATCAGACGATTAGAAAATGATCTAATGGGGATTGAGTAATAAACAGACCGGGAGGTCATGTTTATGCAGTATTTAGAAGGGCGAATTAATCCGCCATGGTGATCCAGCGTTGAATGTCCTGCAGGTTCTGAACGACGATCTGCTGCGCCTGCGGCGAGCGCTGTTCCGCCGGCAGATCCACGCGGAGTTGTTGCAACAGATAACTGACCAGGGCACCCCGAGTCTCAATCTTCAGTTGCTGGCGGACCATGCCGTAGTCTCTGGCGATCAACGCGCGCTGGGCGTCGTTGAGGCGCGGATCCGGCGTCAGGCGCACCGCCACCCGGGCACACCAGGCGGCATCGTCCTCGGCGCCGTGGTCTGCCGGCAGAACTAACTCCGGTCGATCGCTGATGCGGCTGAGCACGAAGTCCCGAAAGTCCCCGTTCTTCTCGCACCAGGCCCGCACATGCCAGCGGAAACCGGTATGCACCACGGTGTGCGGCTGGATCACCCTGAACTCGGGCTCCGGGTTCGCCAGCGACGCGTACTCGATCTCCACTCGCTTCTTTTCCCGGCAAGCCTGCAGTACCGGGCGCAACACCTCGGGACGCAGGTCCCGGGCCGGCGGCAGCAGCACCTCGGTATTGAGCTCCCGTACCGTTAACGATTCCAAGGAGCAGGCCAGGTCCTCCCGGGCATGCATCATCTGCAGGTATTCGTCCGCCACGCCCCGGGTGAACACTGGACGGAAGCCCTCGGCGGGGCGGTAGCCTTTGAGGAAGCGGTCGTACTCCAAGTTGCCAGGTCCATAGTCGGCCAGATAGGTGTTGATGTCCTTGCTGGCCTGCTGCCGGCCGATACCAAAGGCCCGCATCAGGTGATTGGTGGTCAGGCGCCCTTCCCACAGCGCCATCACCTCAATCAGGCGGTAGCGCAGCAGCAAATCCCAACGCACCGGCCATTCGCCGGCACTCTTACGTGCGGTACGGACCATCCCTGTCTCCTGCCTGAAAATACGACATGTTCATGTAGCCAGTATGGCCATGTCGATAATAGCGTCATACGCTGGTGAGTGTCACGGACGGAGACTTGAGGCAAGGACGCCAATATTTCATGACCTACCTAACGGGCTGGCATGAAGTAAAGGTTGTGATATGGTTCTCAAAAAAGGCCGGAACACCGGTTTAAACGCGGCAGCACGCCGTGCCGCCCTATATTGGGCTGGAGGGGTAATGGAAAGGGTAATTCAAGGATTGAAGACGTTCTGGCACGCGGGGAAGAATTGTTGTTTCTCAGGATCGAGATCCTGTCCGCGTCCAATACGAATTGGGCGGAGGAAGCCGGACGTCGCTTGGAAAACTCCTCAGCCTCCTTTGAATGTGTCTTCATCGTTCCGGAAATTGATCTCATTCCGGAGCGCCGGTAAACCCATTGATCATTTCCCTCCAGACTCTTTCCGCACGCTCCTCGACCTCTTTAGCCTCATGAAGATTCCGTCTCAGCGAACAAGCCATGAAATAAAAAGGTGCTGCGTGTGACTGTTTCGGTGCTTCAAAGGGCTGAACGCCTGTTCCGATCAGGTGAGTGGGTCGAAGCGATCGACTCACTCGAAGCGCACCTGAGAACCCACCCGTTGGACAAAAGGGCGGCTGGTGTGCTCGGAAAGATCTATGTAAAGGCTAAAAAGCCTGAGTTGGCAGCATATTGGTTAAAATATTCCTTGGGAATATCGGGCAATAGCCGCTGGCGTCGGTCTGCTGAGTCTAGCTCCCATGTGGAACAAAGCGAAATTGATCTATATGACCTCGAATACACCACGAATTTAAATGAAGTTTCTAAACACTATAACCCTCATGACGGTTACGGTGCTGACCTCGAAAGGTCCGATGATCAAGAGGCTGCGCAACTGAAGGCCTGCCCGGGAAAAGACAATGTAGTCGGTCCGGATGATGCGGAAGATGACTTCGGACCTGAGCCTGACCTGGAAGCCGGATCCGACTTCGAAGTCGATGACGAAGACCTAAAGTTCTTCGCTGTAGATGACGATGAAGAAGCCGGGCTCGAGGAGGACACCGATGAGCTTCTGATAGATGCGGATCTCTATAGTGAATCTTCCAGCGATGCAGATTTTGAAGAGCCTGAAGAGCTGCCTAGTCGACTAACCGATCTGGAGAAAGCACAGCAACTTGCGACGGCCCTTGCCGTGGACGCGGATTGGGCAAAGAAGGATCTAGGTGTTCTGGCTGAGATCCTGGCATACCACCGAAACAGTGGAAAGACACGAGAGGCCCTAGAATCCCTTTTGTTGAATGAAAGTGTTGACGTCTATGAGCTTGTGATGCTTCACGAGATTCGGTTGCTGTGGGGCGGAGCGGGGTATAGTCGATACTACTTCCGAGGAAAGGCCATAGACGGCGGACCGGCAATATCATGGGTTCTCGCTCTAAAAGTCGTGCGGCAACTCCAGGCCAGCAGCGCCGAGGAAGTACTGTTGTTCATCGAAGACTGCTTCCAACAATGGAGCGACACCAGATACTTAATCTATCAGTTCGCGGCGTTCAGTCAGTACCTGAAACACATCATAGAGCATATGCAAGATGTGTCGGAGCGCTGCGGTCAGCCACCTCCGCCATTCATAGATTTTGATCTGTTTGGAGAGGTCGAGGGTACTTATGGAGGCTGGAGCATGCACAGGGAGAGCGTCCCTTATGGATATAATATTATAAGTTTGATGCCCGGAGACGGAGAGTGGAGATGATGGAGCCTGTAAGAGGGGCTTTAGTTGCGCCCGCCGCCGACAAAAATAATAGCACTTTAGGCGTTGTAAGGTCAGTCGGAGAGCAAGGCGCGAACAAGGTCAAGGTCTACTGGGTAAAAGATGGTGACGTGCGCTGGCATAATTTATCAGAGATTCGCTCAGCTCTTCGGGTAGGGCATCAGGTTCTTCATAAGCCGGCATATAGAGCGCAGCGATCTTTGGGTTGGGGTGTTGTTCGCTCTACTCGAGAAATCGCCGGTAACGACCAAGTTTTGGTGGAGTTTCCCGAAAAGGATAAACGAGTATGGCTGCCATGGCAGCGGCTTATGATGATCCGGGGTGTGAAGCACGCATTCTTTACCGGAAAGCTGGGCGACGGTGATGCCGCCGAGCGTCAGAGACTGAGGATACTTGCCTGGGCAATTCGTCTCTGGAACGAAAATACTGGCGCTTTGGCGTCTTTTGATATTGATCCACTACCACACCAGATCCATCTTGTTCATCACATTCTGGCTTCTGGTCAATATAACTGGCTGATTGCGGATGATGTCGGCCTTGGAAAAACCATCGAGGTCGGCCTGCTTTTGTCGGCACTCCGGCAGCGTGGCGAAGCTCGTCGCGTCCTCCTCGTCACTCCGGCCGGATTGACGCGGCAGTGGCAGGAGGAGATGACCGGAAAGTTCGGCCTGAATGAATTCTTGGTATACGGTGATGACTTCACTGTAAACGACCCAAGACACTGGAAGATGTTTGATAATGTTGTAGGTTCCATGGATCGCCTTAAACAGGATGAACATCTCGACTCTCTTATGCAAGCAGAGCCATGGGATCTGATTATTGTCGATGAAGCACATCGGTTCACCCGCAGGCAGTATGGCAACAAGCTCGACGCTAGTCAGAGATATGAGATGTTGCAGAAGCTGAGACGTCGCACAGAATCCATGCTTTTGCTTACCGCCACACCACATCAAGGAAAAGAGGACAGTTTCACAGCGCTTCTTGAGCTTCTTCAACCGGAAAGAAGAGAAGAACTTAACACCCTCTCGATAAATCCGGAAATTATTGGAGAAATGGTGATCAGGAATTATAAAGCGGACGTCACGGACATGGATGGAAACTTTATATTTTCTGGAAAGACGGTCACCCAGATCAATGTCCCATCTTCAGAAGCCTTTCAGAACTTCGATAACATGCTCCGCGACTATTTGAAAAAAGGCTATGCGGCAGAATCAGCCCTAAATAGCAATAAAGGACGTGCTATCGGCTTTGTCATGGCTGTCTACCGTAAGCTTGCCTCCTCTAGCGTTGCCGCCATTCACAATGCGCTAGTTAAGCGTAGGGAGCGTCTCCAGGGCCGGCAGAAGGAAGAGGATGGCGACGACGAGGACGGTCGCTATCAAGGTGAAGTGGAGGAGCGGGCGGTCTATAAAACCGAAGCAACTCCATTTTTTGAGGGGGAAGAGACGCTCCTCGAGGATTTGATTGACGAAGCGCATTACCTAAAGGGCGTGGATTCCAAAATCGATGCTTTCATGAGATCGATAGTTGATGTGATCGTTGCGAGCAATATAAAAGAGAAGGTTTTGGTGTTTGCGGAGTATCGTAGTACGCAGAGCTGGATTGAGCAGGCACTTAAGTCTCGTTTTGGAGAGAGCAGCGCCGTGTTAATCCATGGCGGCATGAGCATGGACGAAAGACGTTCAGCGATCGACAGCTTTGAAGATGCAAGCGGAGCCCAGTTCTTAGTCTCTACGGAGGCTGGCGGTGAAGGCATCAATTTGCAACATCAGTGTCATATCATGGTCAATTACGATTTGCCCTGGAACCCTATGCGGTTGGTGCAACGCATGGGGCGCTTGTACCGATACGGTCAGGAAAAGCGAGTGATCGTTTTTAATATGCACCAAAGTGCTAGTGCCGACGATCAAATTATAAACATTCTGTATCAGCGTTTGGATAAAGTTGCTGAGGATATGGCGAATGTTGAAAAGCATGAATATAACGAGGCGTTAAAAGACGATGTCTTGGGTGAGCTGGCTGATCTCATTGACATAGAGGAAGTCTTGATTTCCGCAAGTAATGAAACGATCGCCCGGACAGCTGAACGAGTTGACGAAGCTTTGGAGCGTGCAAAAAATGCCTCAAGTAAGCAGCATGAATTGTTCCAACATGCTGCAAGCTTTGATGGAAAAGAGCTAGATGGTGTTATTAGCATTTCCAGTGCGCATTTGCAGGCGTTCGTTGAAGGAATGTGCAGAATTCTCGGTATTGAGATCCTTGAAAAGACCCACAAAGGGCTGGTGTGGCAGTTGCGGTTTTCCGATGAAGTCAAGGAGGCGGCGGGGGTTTCTCGCAGCCGGTGGGGTGTTGTGTTCGACCGGATGCTTGCAACCCGAAGGAAAGACTTGCTTCCGATCACTACGGATAACTGGTTCTTTCAGTATTTGCTGGGCACGGCGGCAGACTATGAATTCGGTGGTGTGGCTGCGGTTGCCGGTCAACTGGGAAATGATTGGCTGCTGACGGCGGTAGCGAGATGGCAGACCGATAGGGGGCGGCGCGCGCGCCAAGAGCTGGCTCTTGTCGGGGTTGAGGATGGTAAAGCTATCTTAAACCCCGAATGGGTCCCAAGCTGGCTATGTCAGCCGCTCGATGAAGACCAGTTAAAGCTGCCAGACAAAGCACAAGCTGAGCTGGCATTCGAACTTGCCCAGGACAAAGTGGAAAGTTTCCTTGTGGAAAAAAGCAGCAAAGCCTTGCTGCCGGATGAAGCTCAGTGGCTGGCAGGAGCGGGAAGGGCAGTTTAAAGCTTGCTGTCGAAAGCCGGCTAGCTTGTTGTGGGCCGTTCAAGACTAACTCCTGACCGATAGGGGAGCATCGCTAGCACTCATCCAGCGGCGCGAGATTCCTGCGGTTCTGCCTGAAAACGCGACATGTTCATGTCGCCAGTATAGTCATATCGACAATGGCGTCATAAAGTAGCCCCTGTCATGGGAAGACGCTTCGGGCAAGGATGCCGTCCATTCCGCCGGCCGGGTTGACCGGGCTGGTGCCCACGGAGAGGATCGTGTGCCTATATGTTGGCCAGTCAGCCGGCATAGATAAGAAAGGGCCGCTATCGGCCTCAAAAATGAGAGGGGGAAGTTATGAAGCGCTACATTGGTATTTCACTAATGCTTTTGGGTCTCTGGGGCTGCACCGCCGCGCCCGTGAAGGAGCTTCCAGACAACGTCACGCTTTCGGAGCCGCAGTCGCGCATGGGGTCCACGGTACGTCTAGTGGACGCCGTAACCTTCGAGCGCCAGGGCGCCGTGAAGCAAAGCCCGGCTACCTGTGTGTCGCTCAATGTGGATAACAGCGAGGTTACCCTGAGCGATAGCTCAGCGTCGTTCGTCGGCTCTTATACCGGCACCTACTACGACATCGAGAGCACCCGGAAAGAGGGCGGAGGCGCCACGCTGCAGCACGCCGATGAGGACAGCGGGGTTGTGGTGGCGAGAGGCGTCACCGAGTACACATCGGGCGGTTTGATGCCCATCGGTCACGCGGCCAGGTACAAGCTGCTCGTCGCCCCCATGCCGGGCAAGACGGTTGTTCAGTTTAAAGACATTGAATATGCCCAGAAATCAACTGGTTACATGGAGAATACGGGATTTCAGCGGCTGGGCACCTGGTGGGGATCCGGCGTGATGGACGCCTATGCGGCGATGGAACAGCAGGCGGACAAGGTGCTGGACTGCATCTACTCGGAATCGCTGATTGGCGAGTGACCCTTGCCGGCGCCTACATGTAACCGAGCTCAGACTGTGATCTTTCCACGTTACCCGCTGTGCCGCCCTATGCCTGCCTATGCGGGTCAAACGCGCTTATTTCCTGGCTATTACTAACGTATACTGATCAGCCAAACCGTAAGTCATCTGGGATTGATCATGGCCACAATGGAAGACCGCTGGTTCTCTGTGGACGAAATAGGCAAGCACCTCGGTGTCAGCAATGACACCGTCTACCGCTGGATCGACAAGCACTCAATGCCCGCGCACCGCATGGGGCGATTCTGGAAGTTCAAAAAAGTCGAGGTAGACGAGTGGGTTAAGGCAGGAGGAGCCGCCGAGACGAGCAAGGGTGAGCGATCCGAATGACCCAAGGCCGGTATCGCATATCCTTCACGTCCGGCAGCCTGTATCACCGCGAATCGGTGAGATTGGCCGAGCTGTACCTGTTGCTCCATGACTGGGAAGAGGTGCGTATTCAGGCGCTACGAGACAATCTGCTACAGGCCAGGACGGAGAGCACGGCGAAGCGCACCTGTAGAGAGGCGATTGCACGCCTGAAGACGTTGACCGAAAGCGAACTCACTTTCCTGGCCGAGGCAAACCACCAGGACCAGGCACACCTCCTGTGGGTTGCCGTGTGCCGCCTTTACCGCTTTATCGCGGACTTTGCGGTGGAAGTACTGCACGAGCGGTTTGTCGCGATGAAGCTGGATCTCAGTTTTGAGGATTTCGATGCCTTCTACAACCGTAAATCGGAATGGCATGACGAACTGGATAATGCCAGCGCCTCAACGCGCGATAAATTGCGACAGGTCCTGTTCAGAATGCTGCGGGAGGCAGGGTTGTTAGCTAAGGACAAAACCATAAACGCAATACTGCTAAGCCCCAGGCTGGTTGAGTTGCTGCGTCAGTACAATCCTGACGAGTTTTTCTACTTCCCAGTCTATGAATCCGATATCAGGGGGATGTCAGCTTGAGAAAGGACATTGCCAAAATGCCGATGCAGGAGCGACTACAGCACCTGTTCAGCGTAGTTTCCGGCCAGCGATTTCTGAACAAACAGGGACTGGGTAATGAAGTGCCTTTCTTCATCTGCCCCTACCGGCCTGAAGAAGCGGTCGAAATGGAGCGTCTTCAGCGGCAGTTGGTTAACCGACTGGAGCAGGCGGGCATCCGGATCCTGAGTATCAATCTGTACGACCTGGCCGTCGATATTTTGAAAGAAAGAGACATCTGGGAGCAAGTGTTGGAGCTCGAGCCCACGGTCTCAAAGGATCAGCTGAAGGAACTGCTACAGGGAGTGCTGGACCCGGAAGTCCATTTGGTGCCCGCTATTGCGGCAAAACTGCAGTCCGTTGAGTTTGATGTCCTGTTTCTCTTAGGGGTTGGCGAGGTCTTCCCCTACATACGCTCCCACAACGTGCTCAACAACTTACAGAGCACCGCCAAAGACCAGCCAACGGTGATGTTCTTCCCGGGCTCCTATACCCACTCGCTGGAAACCGGCGCATCGCTGGATCTGTTCGGCAGGCTGCATGACGACAAGTACTACCGTGCGTTCAACATCTTTCATTACGAAGCCTGAGCGGACGATACGATTCGAGGCGTAATCATTAAGGGGAAGTACAATGACATTGAAGAATATTTTTCTAAAGCCTGTTGACCGCCCCATTGAAGGCGTTATCAAAGCCGACGATGAAGCCAGTCTTCGCCTCGAAATTGAAGAATACGTACTGACCAACGAAGTCGAGAAACGCCTCGAAGAGTTCCTGGACGCCTACAATAACTACGAAGGGGCGAACGGGGTCTGGGTATCCGGCTTCTTCGGCTCAGGTAAGTCTCACCTGCTCAAAATGCTGGCCCTTCTGCTTGAAAACCGGGAGATGGACGGTGCTACAACCCTGGATCTGTTCCTTCCCAAGTGCAGCGAGAATGAAATTCTACGGGGCGACCTGAGGCGAGCTGTCTCAATTCCGGCGAGGAGCATTCTGTTCAACATCGACCAGAAAGCCGATGTCATCAGCAAAACCCAGATCGATGCGCTTCTAGCCGTGTTCGTTAAAGTCTTTGACGAAATGTGCGGCTACTACGGCAAGCAAGGGCACATTGCCCAGTTTGAGCGCGATCTGGACGGTCGTGGCCTGTACGAGCAGTTCAAAGCCGAGTACGAGGCCATTGCTGGCCGCTCCTGGCAGAAAGGTCGGGAGCAGGCCCTCTTGGAAGGCGCGAATATCGCCAAAGCCCACGCTGCTGTGACCGGCAGCGACCCGCAGTCAGCAGCGGGCATCCTCGACAAGTACCGCAGCGAATACCGAGTTTCGATAGAGGACTTCGCCGACAATGTGAACACCTACATCGAAAAGCAGACAAAAGAGAGTGGCCACAAAGAGTTTCGCCTGAACTTCTTTGTGGACGAGGTTGGCCAGTACATCGCCGACAACACCAAGCTGATGACCAACCTGCAAACCATTGCCGAGAGCCTCGCCACCAAGTGCCGGGGACGGGCCTGGATTATCGTTACCGCCCAGGAAGAGATGAAAGACGTTGTGGGCGAAATGGGCAATAAGAAAGGTGATGATTTCTCGAAAATCCAGGCGCGCTTTAATAACCGTATGAAGCTGTCCAGCGCTGACGTGGCGGAGGTCATCCAGAAGCGCCTGCTGACCAAGACCGAAGAAGGTGTCAATCAGCTGTCGGACGTTTATCACGCACAGGCAAATAACTTCAAAACCCTCTTTGACTTCGCGGATGGATCGGCCACCTACCGGAACTTCCGGGACAGGGACCACTTCATCCACAGCTACCCCTTCGTCCCCTATCAGTTCGCGCTATTTCAATCAGCGATCCAGAATCTGTCGCAGCACAACGCCTTCGAGGGTAAACACAGTTCCGTCGGCGAGCGCTCCATGCTGGGGGTTTTTCAGCAGGTGACTATCCACATCGGCAACCATGAGGTGGGTCAGCTGGCCACCTTTGACCTGATGTTTGAAGGCATCCGCTCTGCACTGAAATCACAAATACAGCGGGCGATTATTCAGGCCGAGAACCATCTCGATAACGCCTTCGCTATCCGGTTACTGAAGGCCCTCTTCCTTGTCAAATATGTCAAGGAATTCAAACCCACGGTGCGCAACCTCTGTGTGTTGATGCTTGATGCCTTCGATCAGGATCTGCCGGCACTTCGCACCAAGGTCGAAGAAGCCCTGAGCCTTCTGGAGCAACAGACCTACATACAGCGCAACGGCGACCAGTACGAGTACCTGACGGACGAGGAAAAGGACGTCGAGCAGGAGATCAAGAACACGGAGGTTGAGTCATCGGACGTTGCGGACGAGTTGGAAAAAATCGTTTTCGACTTTGTCATCAAGCAGCGCAAGATCCGCTATGACGCCGGTTCCTCCCAGAATCAGGGGCAGGACTATTCCTATTCGCGCAAACTGGATGATCGTCTACATGGGCGTGAATACGAGCTCTCGATCAATGTCATCAGCCCGTTCCACGAGCATACTGACAACGAGCAAATGCTCCGTACAGCCTCAACCTACAAGGCGGACGAGCTGTTCGTGCTCTTGCCGTCGGACGAGCGCCTGGTGCGCGATCTGCTCATGTTCAAGCGCACCGAGAAGTACATCAAGCAGAATATTTCCGTTACCCAGCAGGAAGCCGTTAAGCGGATCCTGAATGACAAGGGCTTCCAGAACCGTGAGCGCGAGGCCAGGCTCCGGCAGCAGGTTCAGACCCTCGTTGGCAAGTCCAAGTTGCTCATTGGTGGCGCCGATGTGGAAGTGGCGAATGAGGACCCCCAGACCCGCATTATTCGGGGCTTCCATGAGCTGATTTCACGGGCTTACCCCAACCTCCGCATGTTGCGCGGCGTTTCCTACACGGAAAACGACATCAGCAATTGCCTTAACCGTACAGACGACGGTCTTTTCGGTAATGACGCCACGGCCCTGGCTGAATCCGAGCAGGAAGTGCTGGCGTTCATTCAGAGCAACAACCGGGGCGGCGTTCGCACCACCCTCAAGAGCCTGCTGGAGAAGTTCGAACGCAAACCCTACGGCTGGTATTACGCCGCTATTCTCTGCACCCTGGCCAACCTGTGTGCCCGTGGCAAGGTGGAAGTCCGTCTCGACGGGAGTATCCTGGAGGACAGCGAGCTGGAGCGCGCCCTGCGTAACACTCACGGTCATGGCAACGTGGTGCTGGAACCACAGATTGAGTTCACCGCCTCTCAGGTCCGAGCCCTCAAGTCGTTCTACGAGGACTTTTTCGACAGCCCGCCCCGCAGCAGCGAAGCCAAGGCCCTGGGCAAAGAGGCCGGCGAAGCCTTTCAGGACATCTACCACGACCTGGATCGGCGGATAGCGCAGGTCGACCAGTACCCGTTTCTCAATGCCTTGAAACCTGCCCTGGAGACGCTGAAAGAGGTCGCCGGAAAGCCCTACACCTGGCACCTGACGGAACTGGGCAAGCAGGAAGACCAGCTGCTGGGCCTGAAGGAAGATGTCATCGACCCTATCCGCAAGTTTATGGGCGGCTCACAAAAAGACATCTACAACCAGGCTCGGTCCTTCCTACAAAGCCAAGAGCCCAACTTCATCTATGTGTCCGGAGACGAGATCGAGCAGATCCGCACCATCCTGAACGACCCCAACTGCTACAAAGGGAACCGCATTCAAAAGCTCAAGGTGCAGCTGGACAGCCTGCAGGAGCGCATCGACGAGAAAGTGCAGCGAACCCGAGCTCAGGCAGAAGCCTCCCTGAAGACCATGCAGAAGCGTATGCAAAGTATGGACGAATATCAGGCCCTGCCGGAGCCGCGTCAGGATGAGCTCAACAAACCGTTCCGGGATTTGTTCGATTACATCGGGCAGGAGCACCTGATCGCCGTGATCAAGGACCGGACACGGTACTTTGAAGAAGAGGGCTACCAGAAGCTGCTGGGCAAAATGGTGGCGCTGGCCAATCAGAGGTCAGCACCGTCAGGCGATTCCCAGCAGCCTCGGGGCAGGCAGGATGAGGGGGCAAATGGGGGCCGGTCTCACGAGGTCAAGGAATCGCCCGCCGATTACGTTCACACCCGCAACCTCCGTGTCGCGTTCGACAAGGCCTGGTTGGCCGACGAGGGTGATGTGGACCGGTACCTGAATGCCCTGCGCGAGGCCCTGCTGGTTGAAGTCCAGCAAGGCCGCAAGGTCCAGATCTAAGCGTGCCGAACCGGCTAATCGGTCGAACTTAGGGGTAGACATGCACGAAGCCGAACAGCAAACCCAGGTGCTCATTCGCGGCGGCGAAAGCCTTGCCGTCGAGTTCAAGAGCGACGTCAAAAGCCTGCCTGACCGAGATCTGGTGGCTGCGGTGGTGGCCCTCGCCAACACCGAGGGCGGCGACCTGTTCCTGGGCGTTGAAGACGATGGCACCCCGACAGGGCTGCATGCCAACCACCGAAACCTCGCCGGCCTGCCCGCGCTGATTGCCAATAAGACGATCCCCTCGTTGGCTGTGCGCGTTGAGGCCCTTGAGCTGGAAGGGCAACCTATTGCCAGGATCCAGGTGCCCAAGTCCCGGCAGCTGGTGTCCACCTCGGATGGCCTGCTACAGCGTCGGCGCCTGAGAATGGACGGCACACCGGAGGCCGTGCCCTTCTACCCCCATGAGTTTGTTCAGCGCCAGTCCAGCCTGGGGGTAACGGACCCCTCCGCCTTGCCGGTGGAAAGCCTGGCGGTTGAGGACCTGGACCCGATTCAGCGCATCCGCATCCGCAACGCCATCAAGAAATACGGCGGCGACCAGAGCCTGATGCCCCTGGCGGATGAGGAGCTGGACGGCGCCCTGGGGCTGACTGTGAGCGTGGGAGGCATGCGCCGTCCCACGGTTGCAGGCCTGTTGCTGCTGGGGAACGAAATGCAGCTCCGGCAACACCTGCCCTCCCACGAGGTAGCCTTTCAGGTACTGCGCGGTACTGATGTCCTGGTCAATGAGTTCTACCGCAAACCGCTGCTGGAGACCTTTGAAGAGGTCGAGGTGCTATTCCGCGCCCGGGTGGAGGAAGAGGAGATTCAGGTCGGGCTGTTTCGCGTGCCCATCCCCAACTTCGACCGCCGGGCCTTCCGGGAAGCTTTCGTAAACGCCCTGGTTCACCGCGACTACAGCGCCCTGGGCGCCGTCCACGTCAAACTGGATGATGATGGCCTGAGCATCAGCAATCCCGGTGGTTTTGTGGAGGGCGTCAACCTGGACAACCTGCTGGTGGCCGACCCCCGCTCCCGTAACCCCTTGTTGGCTGACATCATCAAGCGCATCGGCCTGGCCGAACGCACGGGCCGAGGCATCGACCGGATCTTCGAAGGCATGCTCCGCTACGGGCGTACCGCCCCCGACTACTCCATGTCGTCCGCTCACACCGTCTCCGTACGCATGAGCGCAGCGGACGCGGACGCCGAGTTCCTCCGCATGATCGTCGAGCGCGAGGAGCAGACCGGTGCAGCCATGCCCATCGACAGCCTGATTATTCTGTCCCGGCTGCGCAATGAGCGGCGCTTAAGAACGGCGGACCTGGCTAAATCCGTGCAAAAGCCCGAAACCGTGGTCCGGGGCACCCTGGAGAAACTGGTGGAAGCCGGCATGGTGGAAGCCCACGGCACCGGAAAGGGCCGCACCTACACACTGAGCGCCAAGGTGTACCAGGGAGCCGGACAGAAGGCGGCCTACGTTCGCCAGGCGGGGTTCGATGCCATCCAACAGGAGCAAATGGTGCTGAATTTCATCGATACCCACGGCAGCATCAAACGAGCGGATGCCGCCGATCTGTGCCATATCAGCCCTTTCCAGGCCACTCGGCTGCTCAACCGCTTGAAAGACAAGGGCGTGATACGCCCGTTAGGCCAGGGCAAGGGGACCCGATATGAGCGAAGCTGATAAAATACGTGCGGCGCACGAAAAATACGAGCGTATACGAGCGCCGCGCGTATTTTCGCATGCAAGTGAGGGCCGTGGCCGACTGGGTGCTGGGTCAGGGGATAGTAAACAATCGGGGAGTAATAATGATAGACCGGCTTGAACTCAAAAACTTTACGTCATTCGGTGACCTGGACATCGATTTTTCATCCAAGATCAACGTGATCATTGGCGAAAACGGTACCGGCAAAACACACTTGCTCAAGGCGGCCTACGGGCTTTGTGCTGGCGCATCGTTTTTCAAGAGCAAGCCGGATCTCAGTAAAGCCGAGCTCGAAGCGGCCTTAACTGCCAAGTTCTTACGCTTGTTCATGCCTCTGGATGACAAGCTCGGGAAGATGCACCTTCACGGGGCCAGGGAAAACGCGACTTTAACCGCGCAGTTTGCAGAGGGGCAGAAGGTCAACGCGACCTTTTTCAACAACTCCTCTGAGCTTTCAATCAAGGATTCGCAAAGCTACGCCAAGTACCGGGCTGAGCCAGTGTTCATCCCAACCAAAGAAGTGCTCTCTCTGGTCAAGGGTATGGCCGACGAAACACACGATCAGAAGACGGTTGAGCTGATATTCGATGATGGCTACGTCGATCTTGCCAAGGCCCTGACCAAATCCAGTGATGAAGACCTGGACGTGCGAATCAACCAAGATCCGAGGCTGAGTTCGATCGTTCCGCAATTGGTCAGCCTGATTGGTGGGCGCTACCAATGGGAAAACGGTGGCTTCTGTTTCCAGCCAGGTGAATATCGGGAAAAGCCCTCTCCTAAACGAACCAATTCCAAGTCCGCCCAAGCGTATCAGGACTCCACAGTGACGGAGTTCGTCGCAGAAAGCGGTCGTCAGTACTCCAGCAGCATGACAGCGGAAGGCTTCAGAAAGATCGGTATTCTGCACAGGTTGCTAAGTAACGGTGTGCTGTCTCCTGGTTCCAGTGGCCCACTGTTCTGGGACGAGCCCGAATCCAATATGAACCCCAAGCTGATGAAGCTGCTTGTTCAGGTTCTTCTGGAGCTGGCAAGAAATAACCAGCAGGTCATTCTCGCCACCCATGATTATGTACTGCTCAAATGGTTTGACCTCCTGGCCCGCCCAGGGCAGGGAGATCACGTTCGCTTCCATGCACTGGTTAACAAAGGTGGCCAAGTTAGTCTTCAGTCAGCGAACAGCTACAAAGAGCTGGATAACAATGCAATAGCGAACACGTTCAATGATTTATACGACGAAGAGATCAAGCGCTCGCTCGGGGGTGAGGTATGACTCTTCTCTCCGAGGACGATCTGGAATTCGATTTCAGCGATGCTATTGAAGCCGTCCGCTTCGATGACGACACGCTACCTGGACAAAGCACCATGAAGCGAGTTGGTTTTATTGCGGAGTATGAGGATCGCTTCGTTTTTGTGGAAGTAAAAGACCCTGATAACCCTGTCGCGGCCAATCCTGAAGCATTCAGACAAAAGTTCGTCAGTGGCAATTTGATACCCGACTTAGCGGGGAAGTATAGAGACAGCCTCTGGTTCCGAGCCCTCAGCGGTAAGGTGGGAAAACCAGTTCATTATGTCGTCCTGCTTTCCATGGCCGCTCTCGATCCCGCATTGCTGCTCGCCAAACAAGATCAGCTGCACCGCTGCCTGCCCTTGAATCACAAAGACTGGTCCCTGCCGTTTGCACAGGCGTGCGTCATTCTCAACCTGGACCAGTACAAGAAACAGTTTGGAACCCATACCGTCCGCAGAATAAGTGCGGGAGCCTAATTCATGGAAACATCGAAACTTAAAAAATTCGCTCAGTTCGCTCGTGACAGTCTGAAAACGCAAGTTAAAGCTAGGCTTAATCTAGTGCTGGCTGAAGATAGTGTGGCTCGTCGGGAGACTCCCGAGACTGTTAAAAAACTGGAGGAAGTGGTAGCTGAGCAGAGCGAGGACCAGGTCATTGAGCGGATAGCCTATACATGGTTCAACCGTTTCTGCGCTTTGCGATTTATGGACGTTAACCGTTACAACCGTGCCGGAGTGGTCTCTCCCGCCGAGGGGCAGTTCCAACCCGAAATCTTGGCTGATGCAAAATTAGGCCACATCAACGAAGAAATGGTGCCTGAGGCGACTCAACAGCGGATTTTTGCCTTGCTGGACGGCAAAGTGCCGAGCAAGGAACCGCAGGGGGAAGCCTACCGATTGCTGGTGGTGGCCGCGTGTAACTATTGGTACGCTGCCATGCCCTTTCTGTTCGAACGCATCGATGATTACACCGAGCTATTGATGCCAGATGACCTGCTTTCAGGCAACTCGATTCTTGCCTATACCCGTGAGGCACTGACGCGGGATGCTTGCAAAGACCCCAAAACTAAAAAGCCAGTCGTCGAGGTGATAGGCTGGCTTTATCAATTCTACATTTCCAGGAAGAAGGATCAGGTCTTTGAGGGGCTAAAGAAGAATAAGAAGATTACTGCTGAGAACATTCCGGCCGCCACCCAACTTTTTACGCCGCACTGGATTGTACGTTATCTAGTGGAGAATTCTCTGGGACGCCTCTGGATGCTAAATCGACCGCAATCCGGTCTGATCGAGCAAATGGATTATTACATCAGGCCTGAAGAAAAAGAAACAGACTTTCTCCGCATTAATAGCCCCGAAGAAATCAAAATATGCGATCCGGCCTGCGGCTCCGGTCATATGCTGACCTATGCTTTCGATTTGCTTTATTCCATTTATGAAGAAGAGGGCTACGAGCCTGCCGATATTCCAGCCAAAATACTGACCCATAATCTGTACGGTATCGAAATCGATGAGCGTGCCGGTGAGCTGGCAGCATTTGCGCTGACCATGAAGGCCGCAGCAGGTAACCCAAAAGAAGAAAAGAGCAATCACCGTCGCTTTTTTCGGAGTCCAATTCAGCCAAATATATGCGTGCTAGAAAATATTAGGTTTGAAGAGAGTGAGCTGAGAGAGTATATGGATTTCGTCGGGCGAGATTTGTTCACCGCTCCACTACAAGCCACTCTTCGACAGTTTGAAGAAGCCAATAATTTCGGCTCCCTTATTCAGCCCGAGCTCAAAGATGTGAACGATATTCGTGGAGCGCTGGAAGCGATAGATGTTTCCGGTCATCTGTTTCTAAGCGAGACCCACAAAAAAACTCTGCAAGGGGTGAATCAAGCAGATTATCTTAGCCCGAGATATCATGTGGTCGTGGCCAATCCACCTTATATGGGGGCGAACAATGCCAATACTTCGCTGAAGAATTGGCTCAGCTCGAATTATCCAACGTCAAAACGGGACCTGTTCTCTGCATTCATTGAGCGTAACCTTGAGCTTTCTCGGCCCAATGGGGCTGTGGCCATGATCACCATGCAGAATTGGATGTTTATCAGCCGGTTCCAGTCGTTCCGCGACATGCTCTATGAAAGGTCCCATTTTATTTCGATGGCCCATTTAGGTGAGCGCGCCTTTGATTCGATCGGAGGTGAAGTCGTTTCCACAACTGCTTTCGTCCTCTATGCAGCTCCGAACCCTGCTTTTGAAGCTACATTCATTCGATTGACCAATGGAAGATCTGAAGCTGAAAAGTCTGAGGCGCTTCGGACGGCAGCGACGAACTTAGCCGCACCGACAAGGTTTACTGGAAGCGAGCTTGATTTCAAAAAAATCCCTGGAGACCCTCTTGCCTATTGGGTTCCGTCAAGTTTACGAGACATTTTCGCCTCGGCTCCCGACTTTAACAGTATTCTTGAAGCGAGAGAGGGGCTCACGACGGGAAAGAACGAAGACTATGTACGGTATAGCTTTGAAGTCTCAAATTCCAAAGTGTGCCGGGAAGCGACTTCGCGAGAAAAAGCACAAGGCTCAGGTGCAAAGTGGTTTCCCTACAACAAAGGTGGGGAAAAGCGAAAATGGTTTGGAAATGATGAGTACGTCGTTAACTGGGAAGACGATGGCTGCGTTCTGCAGACACGAAAGCATCCATCAGGAGATAGAATTTGGGCTCATAACTTTAATCTTGAATTTATTTTTCGGCCATCCATTTCGTGGTCTGACATAACTACCAAAGGACTGTCTGCACGCATTTTCCCAGAAGGCTTCATCTTTGACGCCACTGGACTTAGTGCGTTCAATCGTTCTGGAAATGATAACCGATGGGTAGCAGCATCCATCTGCAACTCGGCGGTGGGCAGTTACATCGCCACCGTTTTGAATCCTACGATGCACTTTAAGGCAGGAGACTTTGCAGAATTTCCTCTGGTGACGCCGGAGCGCTCGCGTGCAGAGGAAATTTGTCGAAAAGCGGTTGAGATTGCCATTACAGACTGGAACAACTACGAGACCTCACCGAATTTCAGCACGTTGCCATTGCTTTCGTTTGGCCATCAAGCTGAGGCTCTTGAGACAAAATATTTCCGTTTGCGCGCCCGCTGGCAAGAAATGGTAGACGAGATGCAAAGGATGGAGGAGGAGAACAATCGAATATCTATTAATGCCTACGCTCTTCAACATGAACTGGTATCCAAAGTCGACGTCGAAGATATTACTCTCACCTGTAACCCAGCTTATCGCTATGGAACGAAGCTAGCCGAGCAGGATCGTGAGACCCGCCTGCGCGCCGACACGGTGGCTGAACTTCTTAGCTATGCAGTGGGCTGTATGTTCGGTCGCTATTCGCTCGACAAGCCGGGACTGATCCTGGCGAACCAGGGCGAGAGCATTGAAGAATATTTTAAGCAGATTCCTGAGCCCAGATTTCCAGCAGATCATGACAATGTGATCCCTATGCTCGATGGTGACTGGTTCACCGATGATATCGCCGAGCGCTTCCGCGAGTTTCTTCGCGTCGCCTTTGGTGAAGAACACTATGATGAAAACCTGCGCTTTATCGAGGGAGCTTTGGGTAAGGATATCCGTAAGTATTTCCTGAAGAACTTCTATAACGATCATGTGCGCTGCTATAAGAAGCGCCCCATTTACTGGTTGTTTTCTTCGCCCAAGGGCTCGTTCAATGCACTTGTCTATATGCATCGCTACCAGCCTCATGTGGTAGGCACGGTGCTGGATTACCTGCGAAACTTTGCAGAAAAGCTTACGAACGAAAAACAACATTGGGAGTCGGTTAGCGTTAGCCAGGATGCAAAGCCAACAGAAAAAACTAACGCCCTCAAAAACATCGAGAAGATCAACAAGACACTTATCGAATTAGATGACTACGAGCGGGATGTGCTTTACCCGTTAGCGACGGAGCAGAAGGAAATCGATCTCGATGACGGGGTGAAGGCCAATTATCCGAAATTTGGCGACGCTTTGAAAAAGATTACCGGGTTAAGCCAATGAGTGACCGTATTAGCCAGGCTTTGAGCCGACTGTTTGATAAGCACCGCATCCTGTTTTGGTACGACACCAAGCAAGAGCTGCGCAGTGACTTCGAGGCGGTTTCCATCCCGGACGTGGAGAAGCTGGAGATTGCCAACAACGAGTACGGCCTGAAATATCGCATCCTGCGGGAGGCGCCGGAACAGAAATTCTTGCTGTACAAGGAGGGGCCGCAACCAGAGGATCTGGACAACTGGTTGCTGGACGTACAGCTGGCCCACGGCGAGTTCCGAACCGACCAGGTGGCTATCTGGCTGTCCGAACTCGAGTTGGATTTTCAACGTGCAGAAGTAGTAGAGGCACACGCTGAATTCTTTCAGGCTATCAAGCGTAGGGAAGCATTGAAGAAATGGCTGGAGTCGAGCTCCCCCGATTCCGATCGTCAGCTACGCCTCAAGATGCTGGCTGTATGTGCCGGTAGTGAGCCCCGTATGGACTCGGTGGTGGAAACCCTGCTGCAGCAACTGGCGGAAGACCGTGATGATGGCATCCGGCTGATTGAGCGCTGTGGTCTGGACAGCTTCCTGTGGGAGCAGCTCACCCGCTTCTACGGCTACGAGGCCAGTGAACCCAGCCTGCGCGATTTCGTGATCGAGCTGTTCAAGTCCTGCTACGCCATGGGTACCGATGGCGATGTCAAACTGACCGGCGACGCCCTGGTGTTCCTCAAACGCTGGAAAGACAGCCGGCAGTTCGAGCAGGGGTTTGAAACCCTGTCTGCCGAGTGTGCCGAGGTCCTGGGCATTGAGCAGGATCTCGGTAAGCGGGACTTCCGAGACCTGGTTGAGCTGGACTACTTCCGGCTAATCGACCAGAAGATTATCAGTGACCTAGTGCGGGCGGTGGTTGGCCGCACGGTCACCAGCGGCGATGTGGCATTGTGGGTACGGCAGCGGCGCCAGGGCCACTGGTACGGGGAGTTTCGCCACCTGTATGAGGCCATTGAGTTTGCGGCCCGTTTTGTCCAGAAGCTCGGTGAGTCTCGTCTCACCATGGACAGCCTCTCCGACGGTGTTCAGAGATACAGCCGCTCCTGGTATCAGTTGGATCAGCTCTACCGCAAGTTTACCTACCATGTGCGCATGTCTGGTCAGGCATCGTTGATGGGCAATCTCAGTGAGCAGGTGGAGAATTTGTATTCCAACAACTACCTGCTCAAGCTGGGCGATGGCTTCCAGGTTCACGTGGATGCCGCGCCGCGCTGGGAGGCCTATCCGGTCGTTCAGCAAAAGGCCTTTTTCGAGCACTGGGTTCGCCTGTACCTGCGCAAGGACAAACGGATCTGCGTGATCATTTCCGACGCCATGCGCTATGAGATTGGTGATGAGCTGCTGGGCCTTATCCGGCAAGAAGATCGCTACAGCGCGGAGCTCGAACCGGCACTCTCGACTCTTCCCAGCTATACCCAGCTCGGTATGGCGGCGCTGCTGCCCAACAAGTCCTTGGCGATTGCCGACAACGATACCGGTACGGTACTGGTGGATGGCCAAAGCTCACAGGGTACGGTCAACCGAACAAAAATCTTACAGGCTGCCCTGGATGAACGGGGCCAGGCCGTCAAGGCGGAGGATTTTATGCAGCTCAACCGGGAAGATAGCCGGGAGCTGCTCAAGGGTAATGATGTGCTGTACATCTACCACAACCGCATTGATCACACCGGTGACAAGATGCATTCAGAGGGGCAGGCCTTTGAAGCCGCAGAACAAACCCTGGGTGATCTGATTCGTCTGATCAAGAAGCTCACGGCGGCCAACGCCAATAACCTGCTGATCACCGCTGACCACGGTTTTATTTACCAGAACCGTGAGCTGGATGAGAGTGACTTCCTGGGCGATGCCGTTTCTGGCGATGATATTCGCTACCGGGACCGTCGGTTCGTGCTGGGTAAGGGGCTGTCCGCCTCTCCGGCCTTCCATAACTTCTCGTCTGAGCAGCTTGGGCTGGATGGCGATATGGAAGTGCAGATTCCCAAGTCCATCAACCGACTGCGCCTTAAAGGCTCTGGCAGCCGCTTTGTGCATGGCGGCGCATCCCTTCAGGAGGTTGTGATTCCGATCTTGAAGGTTAACAAGAAGCGCCAGAGTGATGTCAGCGCCGTTGAGGTCGACATCCTCCGGGGGGCCAGCTCGGTGATCACTTCCGGCCAACTGGCCGTCACCCTGTATCAGTCCGGGCCGGTTACCGAGAAAGTACAGCCTCGCCACCTGCGGGCCGGGATTTATACCCAGTCAGGGGAGTTGATTTCGGACAGTCACGAACTGTCGTTTGACCTGACCTCGGAGAATCCCCGCGAGCGGGAGCTTCAGGTACGCTTTGTGCTCAGCCGCAAGGCGGACGAGGCCAACGGCCAGGAAGTCTTCTTAAAGCTGGAAGAACAGCACGCCGGCACCTCTCACTACAAGGAATACAAGTCGCTCAGGTATTTGATGCGGCGGTCCTTTACCAGCGATTTTGATTTCTGAGGGTTATAGCCAATGAGTACGCTTGACCAAAAGATCAACGAACACTTCCCCGGGTTGGTGGTGCGCAAAGACCTGGTGAAAACGGTCAAGGGCAATGCCATCGTCCCCTCATATGTGCTGGAGTATCTGCTCGGCCAGTACTGCGCCACTAACGACGAGGCTACGATTCAGACCGGTATCGAGACGGTCAAGGAGATTCTGGCCAAGCACTATGTCCACCGCAACGAGGCCGGACTGGTGCGCTCGAATATCAAGGAAAAGGGGCGCTACAAGGTCATCGATAAGATCAGCGTGGCCCTGAATGAGAAGACGGATGCCTACGAGGCGCAGTTTTCCAACCTGGGAATCAAGAAAGTGTTGGTGGATTCTGGGACCGTGAAGGCCCACCCCAAACTGCTGGTAAGCGGCGTCTGGTGCATTGCGGACATCGAATACGTATTTTCTGAAGACCATAACGTCAGCCCCTGGATTTTGTCCACCCTCAAGCCGATTCAGCTATCTCACTTCGACTACGACGCCTACGTTGCCGCGCGGCAGCAGTTCAGCACCGATGAGTGGATTGACCTGCTGATACAGAGTATCGGCTTTAACCCGGAGATGTTCGGACGGCGCAGCAAGCTAACCCAGCTGGTCCGCTTGATTCCGTTTTGCGAGCGGAACTACAACCTTATTGAACTTGGCCCCAAGGGGACGGGTAAATCCCACGTTTACTCCGAATTCTCGCCCCATGGGATCCTGGTATCGGGTGGTGAAGTCACCGTACCCAAGTTGTTTGTGAATAACTCCAGCGGCAAGATCGGCCTGGTGGGCTACTGGGATTGCGTGGCCTTCGACGAGTTCGCCGGCAAGCAGAAACGCGTCGATAAAGCACTGGTCGACATCATGAAGAACTACATGGCCAACAAGTCCTTCTCCCGGGGCGTGGAAACCCTGGGCGCCGAGGCGTCCATGGTATTCGTGGGGAACACCCGGCATACCGTGCCTTACATGCTGAAGCATTCGGACCTGTTCGATGAGCTGCCGGACAAGTTCTACGATTCTGCCTTTCTGGACCGAATCCACTTCTACATCCCCGGGTGGGAGGTCGATATCATCCGGGGCGAGATGTTCTCCGACGGCTATGGCTTCGTGGTGGACTACCTCGCAGAAATCCTGCGCTCGATGCGGAACTACGATTATTCCGATCAGTACCGGGAGCACTTTACCCTCTCTTCGGATATCTCGACCCGTGACCGGGACGGTATCAACAAGACCTTTTCCGGCTTGATGAAGATCCTGTTCCCCCAGGGCGGAGCAACCAGGGATGAGGTTGAAGAAGTGCTGCGTTTTGCCATCGAGGGGCGCAAGCGGGTCAAGGACCAGTTACAGCGGATCGACACCACCTACGGTGAAGTCCGATTTTCCTATCAGGACCAGGAAGGCCAGGAAATACTGGTCACGACACTTGAGGAAGAAGAGTACCCGGGTTACTACCATCAGACAGTGTCTACTCCTGATGACGGGGGATTAGAGCCCGAGCCAGCAGCAGACGTTAAAGGTGGCGAGCCCAAAGAGCCCCGCGCCTCTGAACCAGTGCTGGAGGAAAAGCACCTGACCTTCCAGGAGAACCAAAAAGGCATCTCATTTGACGGCTTGTTTGGCGCATACCTGAAAGGAGCCAGCGAGATCACCGTTACAGATCCCTACATCCGGCTTTTCTACCAGATCCGCAATTTCATGGAGTTTCTGGAAGCCATTGTGAAGAACAAGGCCGAAGAGGATGAAGTGGAGGTTCACTTAGTCACCGTCCGGGACGAGTTCAAGGGGGATCTGCAAGACGAGAGTTTTGAAAAGATTCAGGAGTCCGCTCGCACCGTCGGCATCGACTTCACCTGGGAGTTTGACGAAAGCGGGACCATTCATGCCCGTCATATCATTACAGACCACGGCTGGAAGATTTCACTGGACCGAGGGTTGGACATCTTCCAGCACTACGAGATGAATGAAGCTTTTGCATTTTCCAATCGCATGCAGTCGTTTAGATCTTGCAAGGCATTTGAGGCCACTTTCATAAAGAAATAGTGGGTGTCCCCGATAATGCTATAGTCAGACGTGAGTATGGGGCTCCCGCTCGGGAGCCAGATTAGAACACTTCTGCCTACTCCTTCTTAGGGTACGTCTTGACGGGTAAAGAAGGCATCGACCAAGTCCCGGATGATCAGGTCGACTTCTTCGTCGGATGGGAGTTCACCGTGATTTAAGATCAGGTGCACGCCCAACAGATCTCCGAAAGCGGAAATGACCTCATACTCGAACATACCGTATTTGGGGCTTAGGTGGCCCCAACGGCGCCGGCTGTACGCCCAGATCCGGTCCAAGTAGCGACAGCTCTCTATCATCAGCTTCATGCGGCCTGAGCTCCAGAAGTTAAGTAAGCGCTCACTCCGATATGGGTCTCTTTTGGATGTCATAAGCCCTTCGCAGAGAAAGGCCCCCCAGATCGGGGCGACGGCCCGAGGCAGGATCTCGCTCTTCAGGTCCGTCGCCAGCGCTAGCCGTCGATACGGAGACGGATCGTTGGAAGACATGGCGTTTCTCCGGTGGAAAGATGGATGTTTTAGCCAGCGAAGAGGTTCCACTGGCTCGGAAGACTTATGGCGCAGTATTGCGCTGGCCATGGGCGGCGCCCCAGCCGGTCTGGCGGGGCGAGATCGGAAAGACGAGTCGAGACAGTAGGCAGGGAGCAGCTCAGACCCAGCCGCGCCGGGACAGGCTTTCCCAGCCGGACTGAGACACGACCAGATGGTCCAGGACACGAACGTCGATCAGGCTCAGAGCTTTGACCAGCTGCTGCGTAACGTCCCGGTCTGCTTGGGACGGCTCACAGTGTCCGGAGGGATGGTTGTGCGCGAGAATTACTGAGGCTGCGTTCCATTCCAGAGCTTTCTGTACGACGATCCGGGGATGAACAGTGGCCCCATCGACGGTGCCAAAGAACAGCCGCTCAAAGCTGAGCACCTGGTGCTTGTTGTTCAGGAACAGCACCGCGAAGTGTTCGTTCTTCTCGTTCGCCAGCGCCATTTGTAGGAACTTGGCGGCGTCCTGGGGGGTGGAAAGGGCCTCGCCTCGAGTCAGGCTCTCCTGCAGGATGGCGGCGGCGGTGCGGATAATATCGTCCGAGGTGATCGGACCAAAGGCGTGATACAGGCCCTTCTCACTCTTTACGAAAGTCTTGTCGCAATCGCACATAGGGGGTCTCCAGAAACAAAAAAGCCCGCGTGAGCGGGCTTGGAAGGGGAATACGAGGAATCAGTCAGCGTTAGGAGGCTCGGAGGGCACCGCGAACCGATGTCCGCACCGCAGGCACTCCAGCGAATCCAATTGGGTTTGGTCGATCAGGTCGCCGAGGGCGGCCCCGCCGGCACCTCCGACAAGGCCGCCAGCCAGCCCACCGAGCAGCAGCCCCATGGCCATGCCAGGTGGGCCTGCAGCCACGCCCAGAGCGACACCGAGTTGCATGCGACCGGCGCCGGTTGCTACTCCGCCTACTACGCCCGCAATCGTGCCGACGGCGCCGCAGGCTTTCCTGGCGTCATGACGGGTGCCGACATGGATCGAGCTGCAATTTGGGCATTGCAGAATCATTGATACCTCCAGTTGGTGGTCACCGAGGGTTCGATTCCCTGGGCTCATGGAAGTAATGTGTATCTGAAAAAATCTCGAATAGAGCGCCGATACCCCAAGCGGGCAGCGTGTCCGGGCGTGCTGTACGTTGATGGAGTTTTAGAGCGGGGTATTGCGACAAAAGCTGTCGCGATCAGGTTCGATGATCGAAAGGAGATGGCGTTAGCGCGAAGGGGAAGGGATGAATAACTATCAGAACGTGCGAACAGCGGTGATCCGTTGGGCCCAGGGCCACTACCGTACCATCCAGGACTCGGGCACGGAGCTGAGCGATGCTGGTGTCGATCTGGCTAGAAGTGTGGGCGTGCTCGAGCCTACTCATATCAGAGTAATGCTGGTCGATCAGGTGCCGATCATGGAAGACCCGGTGATTAGCAGCCTGGCCAAGAGCGTTGGTATGATGAATGGAACGACAATAGGGATGACCTTTGGGCACTCGATCTACATAGCGAGGGGCTTTGAGTCAACGCGCCTCTATTCCCATGAGTTTCGTCACGTCTACCAGTACGAAACGTTCGGATCGTTAGATGCCTTCATGGAGGAGTATCTCCACCAAGTTCTGACGTTTGGGTACAGCAAGGCGCCTTTGGAGCTGGATGCGAAGGAGTTTGAGATTGAGTGAGTGTGGGAGGGATCTGTCTTGGTTTTGGGAATCCGACCTGTGTCAGAGCCTCCGGGCAATGCCGTATACAGAAAAGCCTAACCTTCTAACGCTGCTTTTCGCGGTCCACGATGAGGTGCGCTTGCACACGCCGCTACTGGGGTGGTTGCTGGACCCGAAAGGGGATCACGGCTTACGAGAGGAGCCTCTGAGCCGCTTCTTATCCATGCTGGAAATTGATGACGCTGGCGCCGACTACGCCCAGGTCTGGCGTGAACGGTCTTTCCCTGGGCATGGTCGGGTCGATCTGATGATCCGGCTGCCCGGTTGCTGCTTGGTGATCGAGAATAAGCTATACGCGGCCGATCAAGAAGCTCAGCTATGGCGCTACCAGCAGGTGCTAGCAGCCGAGGCGGTACCACCCGTAACCTCACATCTGTTTTATCTGACGCTAGACGGCTGTGAACCGTCTCCCATCTCTGTTTCAGCCCCGTCCGGGTCCGGCGATATGCCGGGGCTGGAAGAAGGCAGCTATCAGTGCATCAGCTACGAGACTGAGATTCACTCTTGGCTAACTGGCCTGTTGGAATGGACGTCCGATAAGCAGGAAAAAGGCCGGATTCACCATATCCTGACGCAGTACAACGAAGTTCTAATGGAGGCTATCGGCATGCACTCGCGAGAAGAGGCATTGAGCGAACTGAATAGCAGCGGGTTGATGGATCACGTAGTCGCTAATCAGGGCGATGTAACCACATTGGCGAGCCTAACCCGCTCCGTCTTCTTCTTGCATGCCAAGCTGCTTGAGGAATTGATCGAGGGCGTGCATGAGCCGCTGGAGAATGAGCCGCGCCTGAAACGAGAAAAATCGCCGGATCGATGGAGTGAGCTTGATTGGGGAATCTATGAGGGCTGGGCGAGAGGAAAGACGCCTAGTGGCTACCGATTTTACCGTATACATGATGTCCACGATGGCAAACTAGAAAACATGCATTTGGTAGTAGGGCTGGACGCATCAGACAGGTTTTGGGTAGGCCTGGGGCGTTTTGAGGGAGGGAGACACATTGATGTGCCCGATGACCACAATCGCTTTGTGGATATTGAGGGAGCGACGCAGAACAAGTGGTGGCTTAGCTGGGTTACGATTCAGGAAGTGGACCCCGCACAGTTTGATGGGGATAGCGGGGTTGGGAGATTAGCAACATCCGAAGGAAAAGGCGCCATCGTTGATAAAGCAATAGACCTTTGCCGGCGCTATCTAAGAGAGATCAAATAACGCACCTCACCGTAAAACCCGGCGGAAGTCGATGGTCTGGGTCGTGAGATAAGTTTTCGTGCTTAATATTGATGCTCAGCTTGTGTGGGCCACGCGCAGTGGCCTTGTCTCGGCCGTCTCGTAATGTCAGCGATCACCTTAATCCGAATTGAGCAATTATTCCGGGCCTACTAGCAAGAAGCCGCTCCAAATGGCTCTCTGCCCACATCTCAATTCGGAGAGCACTGTCAGACTCATTGTGCTTCTCCACGATAGCGACGGCGTCTGATGTAAACCTGCCGGAAGTAGCGATAACGTGTACGTCCACCCTTGGCGGTTCCCAAAGTTTCATCTGGTCTTTAAGAGTGGAAATATCCGTTGGCTTTACACTTTTAGACTGCCAATGCTTACATTGGATAATGACCTTTTGCCTCAAGGTGCCCCCGAGCGAGTCTGAATGGACGCGATACACTGAAAGGTCACGGCCACGGTCTGGCGCATTGGTTTTGGTAAGCCATTTAGGGTCTTCATAATCTTTTTCTGAGGAGATTAGAACGAATATTAACCGCTCGAATTCCTCATCGGTAAGACTATCCCACTTCAGCTTTGTAGCAACCGGGCCTCTCGGCTTTGAACTTACCAAATCACCTAAATCTCCGACTCCCACTGGTACCGGTTCTGATTCACCGTACATCGATTTGCGTAAGTCAGATCTCACGTTTGGCCAATCGTGCTCAATGATGTCACAAAGGTCTTTACGTGTCGCGAAATGCAAGTGCCTATGGAGGTCCTTCCACCGCATCGGCTTAGCCACGGTGCTGCCCAGAAGCATTGCAATCTGGGCCACGTTCTCTTTCAGTTCATCAAATTCAGGATCAGTAACATTATCGTCCGACGGACCACTTTCGGTAAGCAGTAGGCCTAGATTTCCTAGATTTGAGTCAATAGCATCAATAAGCTCAATTAAGGCGTCCCTGATTAGCTCACGCCGCTTTTGGTTAAATCGGTAGCGATACTCTCGCAGATATCGTGGAGGTTCTCCGATTTGCCGCTCGACTGAGACCATGCACTCAAAATCACCAACCTCCCGAGCATCTAGCCGATTCTGCGCTATTTCATCCAAATCCATCAAGATGATATCTGGCTTCCAGCCATCAATTTTCGGTAACGACGCGATCAAAATATCGAAGTCGCGGCAGCTAGTTTCATAGTCCGGGTTCTCACCGAACACTATTCCACTCGGTATTGTAGCTTCAATCTCTGCCAGTAATTTTTCGGCTTTAATAAGATTTGCCTCGGCTGCTTCAAATTGCCGAAGTGCGGCATTTAAAGGGCTATCAGACATTGATCCTCCTGACATCGCGAAAAGTAGCATAGCTGTATAGCCAGGGTAAGAAGGTTGGGCTATGGCTGGAACAGATCGCGGGCACTCAAACAAGCCTTATCCAAGGCTCTTTTCATGCGCTAACTTTTTTTGTCCAACGTCAAACAAAGACGAATCTAAGGCAAAGGTCTCTCGCATACCGTCCGCCGTCATTGACGACCAAACCATTTCTCGTTGTACAAGGGACTCTACACCAGCAGCGGGTAATCCCAGCCGATTTACTTGGTCCCAAGTAAGAACTGATCCACCTGCTCCAACAAATGCCTGCACTACCGTTCTTTCTTCCTCGCTCAAGCGGCTATAGATGCGCTCTGCTTCCGCTAATTCCATTAGGCTTTGTTCTCGACTTACCGCGCGTGCATGGACTCCCGTGGCGATCAGTCGAACTAGCGGAAATGCAATAATCGATAGAAACGCCGCAATGACCCAGTCCGTCGACAAGAGGTAAGCTGACAGGCCAATAACGCCTGCAACAGATGTGGCGATACTACGACCAACATCGGTTTCCGCGTATATACGCTCTACCCATTTATCAAGAGTCTTCAATATTGACCTCCAGTGCTTTAAGGGTTATTTCCAGCGCTTTACCGCAAAAAATCAACTGAAATCTATGTCTAAGCGTTCAAGGGCGTTATCGATGCTTAATGCTGACGCTCAAATCGTGGCGGCACGCACAGTGGTCTTCGTGTCGACCGCCTAGTAATGTCAGCGATTAGCCATCACCCACGGATCGGTACATATTAGAGAATCAATACCTTCCTCTCGGATCGTCGCTTTGGCCTCATTCAGTGCCGCTGCGTCAGTGTCGAACTCATGGTCCCATATCGTAGATGTGCCGAATTCATCTATGATTTCGAGAGTCCAACCTCCTGCGTCACCACGGAGAATCTCGACCATGACAGCTTTATCGTCGGCAGCCAGTAGCTGACTTAAGGGGCTCGTTTCGATCTCAAGACCGTTTACCATTGATGTCCTCCCGGGGGCTTTAGTCTTCTTGAGTGTAGTGTTTTCCGTGGGGTCACGCCGTAGCCGTGCCTTTCGGAGACCCGATAGGCCGGTGATTAAATCGATTTTTAGCAGCATTTAATGCTCTATCGGCCGATATCATGGAGCGAGCCATCATTGCTGAGCCATATGCCATCGCCGAGATAGAAGTCGTTGCCGAGATCATCCGTCGCAATGTTGTTGTATAGGTCAATCATCTCGTCCTTGGCGCGACACCGTAAGTCTGTGCGGGAGTCGTAGATTTCAAAGAACCTGCTAAACGCTGCAGAAAGATCTTTATTGAACTCTGTGTCGTTCCTATCTTCATGTTGCGTTATGACGCATATCTTTACGTATTCCCTTCCAGCTCGGTCTTTCTCCACTGAAGGGGAAGTCTCAAGTTCAATACCAAGCCGTAACGCGGACTCAACTAAGCGAAGTTGATCAGAGCATACATTGATGTGCCCATGATCTTCACAGGCGGTAGCGGTCATAAGCTCCCAGTGAGGATGAGATCCAAGAATTCTTAGAAAGCTAGTTCTTGCCCTGGTAACAACGTAGCTTTCCTTGCTGTTTAAACCCGCCTTGTTGGATTGAAAAATAATGAAGTCGCTTGCCACGGTCCCTCGGATTACTTCAAATAAGTATTGAGCTGCGCGCTCAGTTAGAGGCTAACGGAGTGCGGCCTGTCGCGGCCGCAGGGCTTTATTAGTTGGATCAACTCAGGGCCTCTCGTAAGCAGATGAAAGCGTGATGCATATCACAAGTCAACACCCGGGCTCCTATTGCGCAGGCAAAAAAAGGGGCCGGATAAGTCGACTTTTATAAATGCCGACTAGCTACTGCTGAAAAAAACACGTCGTCGCGCACTGCCGTGAACCTCGGTTCCTACCCCTTTTAATATTTCGAAGCTGCCGGGTGGGGCAGTAAGCGTTGGAAGAGCCCCGTCGACTTGGGACCTCTGGTGCGAGACGCGGCCAGTCAGAGAGTTCGGGCGGAGGTTTACAAGAAGCGGTTCAATTGCTTTCAGGGGGCAATGTGATACCATATTAATGTATCAGGTGATAGAGCGGAGCGAAGTCATGTCAGTTGATCTGGGCGAGTATCGAGCCCCTAGGGAAGCAGGCTCAGGTTTCTGGAAGACAGTCGGGATCCCTGCGCGCGGCGCCCGGTTGCACGAGGTGCTGCGGGAAGGGGTGTCCTACGTTGTGTATAAGCAGTTGGTGTCGGTGGCCGGTCTGGAGCACCAGGAGTTGGCCCGGTATCTGGTGATCCCGCCCGCCACGTTGCGGCGACGGGCCAAGGCCGGGAAGTTCAAGGTGGAAGAGAGCGACCGCCTGTACCGCTTCGCGGAGGTGCTTAAGGCGGCCATCGATCTGTTCGAAGGTGATCGTGAGCGGGCGGTGCATTGGTTGTCGAACCCCGTGCGGGGGCTGGGAGATCGGCGCCCCGTGGACATGTTGGCCACATCCGCTGAGGTGGAGGCCGTGCTGGACCTGATCGGCCGGCTTGAGCACGGCGTCTTCGCATGAGTGGGATTGCTGCGTATCGGCTGGTTAAACGTAAGTGGCTGAATACCGTCTTCGACGGCGAAGGCGCGCGGCGCTTTGGCGGTCGCTGGAACAGCCGTGGCAAGTCCTGCGTGTACCTGGCGGGCTCTGAATCCCTGGCGCTGCTCGAGGTGATGGTCCATTTGGATGATTACAGTTTGCTGCAGCACTACGCGCTGCTGGAAATGAGCTTGCCGGAGGATCAGGTACTGCGGTTGCCGGAATCCGACCTGCCTGGCGATTGGCGTGACGAACCGGCGCCTCCGTCCACGGCGGAGTTGGGTGATGGTTGGTTGGACGGCCAGAGCAGCCTGGTGCTCGCGGTGCCGAGCGTGGTGGTGCCCCGTGAGTGGAATTACCTGCTTAACCCGGGCCATCCGGGGTATGAGCGCCTGGTTGCGGGCGCAAAGGAGGTGAGTTTCGAGCCGGATGTTCGCCTGTAGCTAGCTGCGGACGTTCCGCAACCCTTCCAGATAGTCGGCCCACGTTTGCATCATCTTGCGGCGCTCATCCAGCCACTGGGTCCGGTTGTAGGCCCGGCCGTGAACGTCGCGCACCCGGTGGGCCATTTGCATTTCGATGATGGCCACCGGAAAGCGTAGCTCTTCTTCCAGCAGTGTTCTGGCCGTGGCGCGGAAGCCGTGCCCCGTCATGGTGTCCTTGTAGCCGAGGTTGATGAGGGCCGCTGTGACGGCGTTTTCGCTCATGGGGCGTGCTCTTGAGCGGGCACTGGGGAAGACGTATGGGCTACGTCCATTGACAGGCTCCAGCTCCCGAAGGATCTCGATCGCCTGATCGGCCAGGGGCACGATCAGAGGGTCGCTGTTCTTTGTTCTTTGCGCACTCCACTGGGCTTTCTGCCAGTCGATCTGATCCCATTGCATCTGGCGCAGGTCGCCAGGGCGCAGGAAGAACAGAGGAGCCAGCTTCAGGGCGGCAGAGACCGTGGGCGTGCCCTCGTAACCCCATAGAGCGCGCAACAGATCGCCGAGTTGCTCGGGGTCGGTGATGGCGGCGTAGTGCTTGACGCTCGGAGAGCGCAACAGGCCACGCAAATCCACGGTGATATCACGCTCGGCTTTGCCGATGCCCACGGCGTACCGGAAGACCTGGCCGATGATGGTCTTGAGTCGGTGCGCGTTGTCCACATGGCCTTTCTGCTCAATGCGCCGAAGGGTGCTGAGTGCATCCGGTGGGGTGATATCGCGGATCGGCATGCGACCGATGTAGGGGAAAAGGTGCATCTCCATCCGGCGAAGATTCTTGGGGTGCGTGGTGGCGCCTACCTCATGTTTGTGGATGGTTTCGTACCACTCCAGGGCGATGCTCTGAAAGGTATCTGCGGTTTCCGTCTGCCGCCGTCGCTGTTCCATACGTCGGTAATCCACGGGGTCGATACCCTGATCGAGCAACTTGAGAGCTTCGTCGCGCGCGGCTCTGGCTTCCTTGAGACTGGTGCGGGGGTAGCTGCCGAGGGTGAGGGTGCGCTCTTTGCCGTGGAATCGGTACCGCAGCCACCAGGCTTTAGAGGTGGGGCGAACTACCAGGGTGAGGCCACCACCATCCGCCAACTTTCTTTGCCGGGCGCCCTCCGTGGTGGCGTTCCTGGCCTCTTTGTCCGTGAGTTTATGGATACCCTTGTTCATAGTTTTCCTTGTTGTGGGTATGGTTCCGATCATCCGGCCAAATCGCTGTGGGTATGGACCTTAGCAAGGGCGCCATACCCACAGCAATACCCGCACTGAAGTCGGATGCCACAGGATGCTATCGGAAAGGATGGGAATAAAAGTCGTTATTTATCAGGGGGTTGCGAGGTGTTTTGGGCTTTACGGGAATTCTTCGGAAGGGGAGATGGTGGGCCCAGCAGGACTTGAACCTGCAACCAACGGATTATGAGTCCGCTGCTCTAACCAGTTGAGCTATAGGCCCGAGATAGTTTTGATTGTTGTTGCCGCAGGCTGCGCCTGCTTTCGCGGGCCGGGCCCGCTCCTGCAAGGGTGCCCGGACAGCGGGACTGTCCGGGCGGGTAGTTATATACCGAATTACATGTCCGCGTCGAGGAAGCTGCGGAGATGTTCGCTGCGCGAGGGGTGGCGGAGCTTGCGCAGCGCCTTGGCCTCTATTTGACGGATCCGCTCCCGGGTGACGTCGAACTGCTTGCCCACTTCCTCGAGGGTGTGGTCGGTGTTCATGTCGATGCCGAAGCGCATGCGCAGCACCTTGGCTTCGCGGGCGGTGAGGTTGGCCAGCACTTCCCGGGTGGCTTCTTCCAGGCCCAGGGAGGTGGCGGAATCCACCGGCGAGTCCACGTTGCCGTCTTCGATGAAGTCGCCCAGGCTGGAGTCCTCGTCGTCGCCGATCGGGGTTTCCATGGAAATCGGTTCCTTGGCGATCTTGAGCACCTTGCGGACCTTGTCTTCCGGCATTTCCAGGCGCACGCCCAGTTCTTCCGGGGTCGGTTCGCGGCCCATTTCCTGCAGCATCTGGCGTTGCACCCGGTTGATCTTGTTGATCGTCTCTATCATGTGCACCGGAATCCGGATGGTGCGTGCCTGGTCGGCGATCGAGCGGGTGATGGCCTGCCGGATCCACCAGGTGGCGTAGGTGGAGAACTTGTAGCCCCGGCGGTATTCGAACTTGTCCACGGCTTTCATCAGGCCGATGTTGCCTTCCTGGATCAGGTCCAGGAACTGCAGGCCGCGGTTGGTGTATTTCTTGGCGATGGAGATCACCAGGCGCAGGTTGGCCTCGACCATTTCTTTCTTGGCGCGGCGCGCCTTGGCTTCGCCGATGGAGATACGGCGGTTGATCTCCTTGATGTCGGCCACGGGCAGGCCGATGACCTCTTCCAGGGTCATGATCTTGCGCTGGTTGCGCTGGATGTCTTCTTTCACCAGGCGCAGCTTGTCGGCGTAGTCCTTGGACTTCTTGCTCTTGAGCGTCTGATCCACCCAGTCCATGTTGGTTTCGTTGCCGGGGAAGATCTTGATGAAGTCACGGCGCGGCACGCCGGCGCGGCGGATCGCCAGCGCCATGATGTGGCGCTCGAAGCGGCGCACGGTGTCCAGGTGGGTGCGGGCGCCGACCAGCAGCTGGTCGTAGATGCGCGGCACCAGTTTGAACAGGGTGAAGTGCGCGGCCAGGGCTTCCTGAGCCTTGGCGGTGCTGGCGTGGTCACGGCCGTTGCGCTTGAACGAACGCTGGGCTTTTTCGTAGAGCTTCTTGAGCTCGGCGAAACGCTCCGCCGCCAGGATCGGGTCCAGGCCGCCTTCGTCCTCTTCTTCCTCGTCCGCCTCGTTGTTGGTGCTGTTCTTGTCCGTGTCTTCTTCTTCGTCGTCGTCTTTCTGCTTGGCTTTCTCTTTTTCCTTCTCGCGCTCTTTTTCCTTCGCCGCTTTTTCCGCTTCCTCGCGCTTCTTCTGGCTGAAGCGCGGTTCTTTGTTGGCGTTGGTGGCGGCGGCGCCGTCGTCGTTGGGGTCCAGGTAACCGGCGATCACATCGGTGAGCTTGCGCTCTTCGTCGGTGATCCGCTGGTACTCGTCGAGGACCATCTCCACGGCGCCGGGCCAGAAGGCGAGGGCGTGCATGACTTCACGGGTGCCTTCCTCAATGCGCTTGGCGATCTCGATTTCGCCTTCCCGGGTGAGCAGCTCCACGGTGCCCATTTCGCGCATGTACATGCGCACCGGGTCGGTGGTGCGGCCCGGTTCGTTCTCCACGGAGGCGAGTACGGCGGCGGCTTCTTCGGCGGCCATCTCGTCGGTGCTTTCCGCGCTTTCATCCATCATGATCTGATCGGCGTCGGTGGCTTTTTCCACCACGCTGATGCCCATGTCGTTGATCATCTGGATGATGTCTTCCACCTGATCCGTGTCGGTGATGGACTCGGGCAGGTGGTCGTTCACCTCGGCATAGGTCAGGTAGCCCTGTTCCTTGCCCAGCGCGATCAACTGCTTCAGCTGTGATTGCTGCTGTTTCTGAGTCGTCATGCGAAAAGCCCGTGCAGTTTGGAAGAGTGTTGTGGAAGACGAGATGTCGTTGGGAAACGGCGTATTATACGGGGATATGGGGCCCGGGGCCAGTTTGTACAAGGGGCGGCGCCAGAGCCCGGCCCGGGCGGCGTCAGTCGCTGATCGGCGCCTGGCGGGCCCGGTTGCGGGCCTCGGCGAGCGCCTTGATCAGCTCTGAAAGCCGGGCCCCGTCTGGCGTCGGGCGGCGCTGCTCCAGTTCCAGGGCCTGCTCCAGCGCCAGGGCGTTGAGGTGCTCCAGGGCGTCGTGCCAGTAGCGCCGCGCCGTGGCCCCGTCCATGGGCGGTTTAAGCGCCTCGCGCAGCAGCACTGACAGGGATTCCCCCTGTTCCAGCGCCATGATTTCGCCCAGCAGCGCCGGCGGCGAATTGATCTGGTTGCTGGCGGCGCCGGCCACCTGGATCAGCAGGTCCAGTTGCGGGATATCCAGCTCTTCCAGGCCCTCGGGCAGGGGGCGTTCCTCCAGCACTTCCGGGTGTGACAGCAGCACCAGCACCAGGCGCTCCACCAGGCCCAGGCCGCCGGCGCTGCCCCGTCGGCGCTGAGGGCGGCGGGGCCGGGCGCGGGCGGCCCGGGCCTCGGCGTCGGCGTCCCAGTCCGGCGGTGGGGCGTCGCCGGCCGGTTCGTAGCCGTAGTCGTCCGGTGGCGGCGCCGCTTCCGTGGGCGCCGGCGGGCGGCCCCGTTGGGCGGGCAGGCTCTGGCGCAGCTTTTCCAGCGAGCTTTGCTCCAGGCGGGTGAGGCGCGCCAGCTCTTCTTCCAGCAGGGCGCGGTAGACCGGCCCCGCCGGCTTGTCGAGAAAGGGCAGCGCCAGCCGTGCCAGCCGCGCCCGGCCGTCCACGGTGGCCAGGTCCAGACCCTCGGAGAGGTGTCGGAACAGGTAGGTGGACAGGGCGTCGGCCTTGTCAGTAAGCGCTAACAACGCCTCCGGGCCCTGGGTGCGCACCAGGGTGTCCGGGTCTTCCCCTTCGTCCAGGAACAGGAAGCGGGCCTGCTTGCCGTCGTCCAGCACCGGCAGGATCGATTCCAGCGCCCGCCAGGCGGCGCGCCGGCCGGCTTCGTCGCCGTCGAAGCAGAACACCACCTCGTTGACCTGGCGGAACAGCAGCTGGCCGTGGTCCTCGCTGGTGGCGGTGCCCAGGGTGGCCACCGCGTTGGGCACCCCGTGCTGGGCCAGGGCGATCACGTCCATGTAGCCTTCCACCACATACAGGCGGTCGCTTTTGTCGCGGCTCTGGCGCCATTCCCATAATCCGTAGAGTTCGCGGCCCTTGTGGAACACCGGGGTTTCCGGGCTGTTCAGATACTTGGGCTTGCCGTCGCCCAGCACCCGGCCGCCGAAGCCGATGGTGCGGCCCCGGTGGTCGCGGATCGGGAACTGGATGCGGTCGCGGAACTTGTCGTAGGTGCGGCCGTTGTCTTCCCGGCGCACCAGCAGACCGGCGGTGACCGCCTGCTCCAGGCTCTCCTTATCCAGGGACAGGCCGTTGATCAGGTTGTCGAACCCCGGCGGCGCGAAGCCCAGGCCGTAGCGGGCGGCGATCTCACCGGTCAGGCCGCGCCCTTTCAGGTAATTCACCGCTTTCTGCTTCTCCGGTGCGCTTTTCAGCTGCTGCCGGTAGAAGCGCTCGGCGCGGGCGAGCAGGTCGTAGAGGGTCTGCAGGCGGTCCCGCTTGGCTTTGTCCTTGCGCGCGTCATGACCTTCCTCGCGGGGCACTTCCATGCCGGCGCGGGTGGCCAGTTGCTCCACCGCCTCGGGAAAATTGAGGTGGTCGTACTCCATCAGGAAGCCCACGGCGTTGCCGGAGGCGCCGCAGCCGAAGCAGTAGTAGAACTGTTTGTCCGGGGCGACCGTGAACGAGGGGGTCTTTTCCTGGTGGAACGGGCAGCAGGCGGCGTAGTTGCGGCCGGTCTTCTTCAGCGGCACGCGGCTGTCTATCAGCGCCACGATATCGCTGCGCGCGAGGAGATCCTGAATGAAGTGTTCGGGAATGCGACCGGCCATGGGGGGATATTCCTCGCGGCGGGGCCGCGAATCAAGATCGGGCGGACGGCCCGATCAGGCCGTCAGGCGTTTCTTCACCTTGCCGCTGGCGGCGCCGATGTCGGCACGGCCCTGCAGCTGCGGCTTCAACACGCCCATGACCTTGCCCATGTCCTGCATGCCGGCGGCGCCGGTGCGGGTGATGGCGTCATCGATCAGGGCGTCGACCTCCGCCTCGCTGAGCGGTGCGGGCAGGAAGGTCTGCAGCACCTGGATTTCCGCTTCCTCGATGTCGGCGAGATCGTCCCGGCCGGCGTCGCGGTATTGAGTGGCGGAATCCTTGCGCTGTTTGATCAGCTTGTCGAGCACCGCCAGGCTGCGCTCATCGTCCAGTTCGATGCGTTCATCCACTTCGATCTGTTTGATGGCGGACAGGGCCATACGCACAACGCCCAGGCGCGCCTTGTCCTTGGCGCGCATGGCGTCTTTCATGGCCGTGGTGAGCTGTTCTTTAAGAGCGCTCATGGCGATTCCTGACTGTGCGGCCCCTTGCCGGGGCGGCCTCTATTTAGTAGAGACGCTTACGGGCGAGCTGCTCGCGCTGGAGCTTCTTCAGGTGACGCTTTACAGCGGCGGCACGCTTGCGCTTACGCTCCTGAGTGGGCTTCTCGTAGTTCTCGCGACGACGGACTTCGGAGAGCACACCGGCTTTCTCGCAGGAACGCTTGAAACGACGCAGGGCCACGTCGAAGGGTTCGCCTTCTTTCACTTTCACCTGAGGCATGAAGTATCACCTACCTTGAAATTGGATTAATGAGTGCGCTGAGGGGCTCAGGTGGAGGGCCCGGACAGCAGGGCGCGAATTCTACCTGAGCTCGGAGGAAATGCAAAGAGGCGGGCTTGGCGGTATCATGCGCCTCCTTATTCAGGGAGTCTCCATGCGCGTATTGGGCATCGAATCCAGCTGTGACGAGACCGGCGTGGCCATCTTCGACACCGAACAGGGCCTGCTCGGCCAGGCGCTGTACAGCCAGATCGACATGCATGCCGCCTATGGCGGCGTGGTGCCGGAGCTGGCCAGCCGCGACCATGTGCGCCGGCTGCTGCCGCTGGTGCGCCAGGTGATGAGCGAGGCCGGCACTACCCCGGAGCAGCTCGACGGCGTGGCGTTCACCGCCGGCCCGGGGCTGGCCGGGGCGCTGCTGGTGGGCGCCGGCGTCGGCCGCAGCCTGGCCTACGGTTGGGGCCTGCCGGCGGTGCCGGTGCACCATATGGAGGGGCATTTGCTGGCGCCGATGCTGGAAGAGGATGGCCCGGACTTCCCGTTCGTGGCGCTGCTGGTGAGCGGCGGCCATTCGCTGCTGCTGGAGGCGCGCGCCCTGGGCGACTACGCACCGCTGGGCGAGTCCGTGGACGACGCCGCCGGCGAAGCCTTCGACAAGGTGGCGAAAATGATGGGCCTGGGCTACCCCGGCGGCCCGCGCCTGGCGAAGCTGGCCGAGAGCGGCACGGCCGGGCGGTTCCGCTTCCCCCGGCCGATGACCGACCGGCCCGGCCTGGACATGAGCTTTTCCGGGCTCAAGACCTTCACCCTGAACACCATCAACGACCTGGGCGGTGTCGCCGCGCTGAGCGAGCAGGACCGCTGTGATATCGCCCTGGCGTTCCAGGAGGCGGCGGTGGACACCCTGGTGATCAAGTGCCGCCGCGCCATGGAGCAGACCGGCGCCAAACGGCTGGTGGTGGCCGGCGGCGTCAGCGCCAACGTGATGCTGCGCGAGCGGCTGGACGCGGCCATGGCCAAGAAGGGCGTGCGGGTGTTCTATCCGGGGCTGGCCTACTGCACCGACAACGGCGCCATGATCGCCTACGCCGGCGCGTTGCGGCTGGCCGGCGGTGAACGCAGCGGCCTGCCGATCGCGGTGCGGCCGCGCTGGCCGCTGGCGGAGTTGAGCAGCCTCAAGCTTCAAGCTTCAAGCGCCAAGCAAGACACCTCCAGAAGGGTTTGACGAGGGCGGGAACCCGCGCTTTTCATTCTGGCCTGCAGCTTGCAGCTCAGCGCTTGCCGCGGAACCCCAGCTCTTCGCCGCTGAGCAGCTTGGCCAGGTTGGCCCGGTGGCGGATCACCATGATCACGGTGAGCGCCGCCATCGGCCAGAAGGCGGTGGGCAGCCAGAACCACAGGCTGATCGGCGCGGCGATGAACGCCAGCAGCGATGCCACCGAGGAGATCCGCGTGGCGCCGAACACCAGCAGCCAGACCGCCCCCGCCACCAGGCCGCTGGGCCAGTGCAGCGGAAACAGCAGACCGAAGGCGGTGGCCACGCCCTTGCCGCCCCGGAACTGGAAAAACACCGGAAACAGGTGGCCGAGGAAGGCGCAGAAGCCGACCAGCGCCGCCGCCGTGGCGGACAGCCCCAGGCCGTAAGCCACCAGCACCGGCACGGTGCCCTTGAGCACGTCGCCGAGCAGGGTCAGGGCGGCGGCGGGTTTGCCGCCGATGCGCAGCACATTGGTGGCGCCGGGGTTGCTGGAACCCTGGGTGCGCGGGTCCGGATAGCCGAACAGCCGGCACACCAGAATGGCGCTGGAGATCGAGCCCAGCAGGTAAGCGGCCGCGCACAAAGGCAGCAACCAGCCCCAGCTTTCCTGTAATGCTATGGTGTCCACCGGCTATAATCCTGTTTTTTCAAAGTCTCGAAACCCCGGGCATTATCAAGGACCAACATGGATATCGTCTATATCAGTGATCTGAAGGTGGACACGGTAATCGGCATTTTCGATTGGGAGCGCCGTATCCGCCAGACCGTAAGCCTGGACCTGGAAATGGCCACCGACATACGCAAGGCCGCCGCCAGCGATCACATTGACGACGCTCTGGACTACAAGAGTATCGGCAAGCGGGTGATTCAGTTCATCGAAGACAGCGACTTCCAGTTGGTGGAAACCCTGGCCGAGCGGGTCGCCGACGTGGTCCGCGAGGAGTTCGGGGTGGCCTGGCTGAAGCTGCGCCTCAGCAAGCCCGGCGCCCTGCGCGGGTCGCGGGATGTGGGCGTTATCATTGAGCGGGGGGAGCGCACCTGATGACCACGGTATTTCTCAGCCTCGGCTCCAACATCGACCGGCAGCACAATATCGGCTCGGGGCTGGACGACCTGGCCGCCGCCTTCGGCGAGCTGCGTCTGAGCCCGGTCTATGAAAGCGAGGCGGTGGGCTTCAAGGGCAGCCCGTTCTTCAATCTGGTGGTGGCGCTGGACACCGACCTGCCGGTGGCGGCACTGGCGGACCGGCTGCGCGACATCGAACGCGCCCACGGCCGGGTGCGTGGCGAGAAGAAATTCGCCAGCCGTACCCTGGATATCGACATTCTTACCTACGGAGAGCTCACCGGCGAGTTCGACGGCGTCAGCCTGCCCCGCGATGAAATCCTCAAACACGCTTTCGTGCTGCGGCCGCTGGCCGATCTGGCGCCGTACGCGATGCATCCCCAGCTTGGCCGTACCTACGCGGCCCTGTTCAACGAATACCGTTTTCCGGAGCAGCGCCTCTGGCAGGTCCCGTTCGTCTGGCCCTGAAGTGGCTCAGCCGCCGGGGAAGGAGAGCGAGCGGCCGCCGTCCACGGCCAGAATCTGGCCGGTGATGTAGGGCGCTTCCAGGGCCAGCCAGGCCACGGTGGCGGCGATGTCGTCGGGATCGCCGGCGCGGCCCAGGGCGGTGGCGTCGAGGATGTCCTGCTGGTTTTCCTGGCCCTGCTCGGGCCACAGGATGGCGCCCGGCGACACGCCGTTAACGCGCACCGCCGGCCCCAGTTCGCGGGCCAGGCTCTTGGTCATCATCGCCAGCCCGGCTTTCGCCATGCAGTAGAGCGGGTGTCCGGCGAGCGGCTTCTCCGCGTAGACGTCGACGATGTTAACGATCGCCCCGCCGGCCGCCTCCAGGTCACCGGCCAGTTGCTGGCTGAGCATGAAGGGGGCGCGCAGGTTGCTGTGCATCAGCGTGTCCCAGTCGTCGTCGGACGCCTGGCCGAGCGGCGTGGGGTAGAAGCTGGACGCGTTGTTGATCAGTACGTCGAGGCCGCCGAAGGCGTCCCGGGCGCGCACCGCCAGATCGCGCACCGCCACCGGGTCGCGCAGATCGGCGGCCAGGCAGACGGCGCTGTCCGACCGCTCGCGGTTGAGGCCGTCGGCCAGTTGGCGCGCCTCCTGTTCGCTCCGGTGGTAGTGAATCACCACCCGGCAACCTTTCCGGTGCAGGGTTTCCGCGATGCGGGCGCCGATGCGCCGGGCGCTGCCTGTGATCAGGGCGATGGGGGCTGCCATTTTTCCAGGAACTCCTTTTTGTATTCCTTGATGCGTTTAATGCGCTTGTCGTCCAGGGCGCGGCCCAGGGCCGGACCGGTGAGGCCCGCTTCCCGCAGGCCGGCCACGTCCACGTCGCGCACCGCGTCACTGAGGCCGAGCAAAAACGCCCCCTGAATGTAGGGCGTTTTGTAGTCCGCCGTGCACACCCGGGCGTCCGCCTCGCAGGCGTCGACCAGAAACTTCAGCCGCCGGGGGCGCCGTAACACGTCCAGGTTATGCAGCAACTCCCACACTTCCGGCGGGCGCAGCTTCAGCACCCGCTGCACCCGTGATTGCCAGCGCGCCATGGTCATGGCGGCGTCGGTCATTTCCTTCGGTACGCGTAGCCGTTGGGACATGGTCTTGGCCACGTGCATGCCGCGGCGTTCATGGCCACGGTGTTCCGGCCAGCCGTCCGGCGGCGTTTCCGCTTTGCCAAAATCGTGGCAGAGCAGGGCGTAGCGCGACGTCAACGGCAGTTTCAGACGCGCCGCCTGGGCCAGGCAGCGCCACTGGTGGCTGAGCACATCCAGGGCCGGTTGGTGGTCCGGCGACTGCGGGATACCGTCCAGGTTGGCCACCTCGGGAAACAGTTCGGCGAGCGCCCCGCATTCGTGCAGCACCTGGAAAAAGACCTGGGGCGAGCGCTCCATCATGGCGCGGCTGGTTTCCTTCCAGACCCGCTCGGCGGCCAGATGCGTCATCTCGCCGCTCATCACGATGTCGCCCATCAGTTCCAGGGTGGTGTCCGCCACCCGAAAGCCCATCCAGTGATAGCGGGCGGCGAAGCGCGCCACTCGTAACACGCGCAGTGGATCCTCGGCGAAGGCCGGTGACACATGGCGCAGAACACGCGCCTTTAAATCCCGCTTACCGTTGAACGGGTCGATGATCTCGCCGCCCGGCGTTTTTGCCATGGCGTTGATGGTGAGGTCGCGCCGGATCAGGTCGTCTTCCAGCGTCACATCGACGTCGGTATGGAACACAAATCCGCCGTAACCGTGGCCGCTTTTGCGTTCGGTGCGGGCGAGCGCGTACTCCTCGCGGGTGTCCGGGTGCAGAAACACGGGGAAGTCGTTACCCACCGGTTTAAAACCCTGGTCCACCAGCTGTTGTGGCGTGGCGCCGACCACTACCCAGTCTCTTTCCTTGACCGGCAGCCCGAGCAGTTGATCGCGCACGGCACCGCCTACCAGATAAATGTCCATGTTGTTGTTACCAACCCTTTAACGCAAAATAGTGACACCGAGGCCGCGGCGCTGTTAAGCCCGCGGCTTTTTTGTTTCCGGAACCTTATTCCTGGTCGGTGGGCTCCTTAGTGAACGCATTTTCACTGGGGCGCCCCCGAGGTACAAGTTTTACGAACGGATAAACACCATGAATACCCTGGCCGCCTATTTGATCGTGATCGCCGTTTGGGCGACCACGCCATTGGGCATTAAGTGGAGTGGCGAGGCGCTGCCGGCGTTCGCCGCCGCCGGTTCGCGGATGGCGATCGCCGCCGCCCTGGGGTTGCTGTGGCTGGCGGCGCGGCGTCAGGGGCTGCCCCTGCACCGCCGCGCCTTGTCCAGCTACGCGGCGGCGCTGCCGGGGATTTTCGGCGCCATGGGCTGCAGCTACATGGCGGCGCGGGACTTGCCGTCCGGCCTGATCTCGGTGGTGTTCGGGCTGGCGCCGTTGATCTCCGGGTTGATGATGCAGTGGTTGCCCGGCGGCACCCGGCTGAACCGCTGGCACTGGCTGGCCTGCCTGCTGGGCCTGGCCGGCCTGGCGCTGGTGTTCGGGGACAGCTTCGCGCTGTTGTTCCAGGACGGCGCCGCGCTGGTCGGCGACGAGGCGCGGCGCGGGCGCGGGCTGCTGTGGATTCTCAGCGCGGTGACCTTGTTCGCGGCGTCCGGCATCGTGGTGCAGCGGGTCGGTGCCGGGCTGGCGCCGATGCAGCAGACCGTGGGCGGCCTGCTGTTTTCCCTGCCGCTGTACGCCCTGGCCATGTGGCTGAGCGGCCAGGGGTTCGACTACAGCGGCGACCAGCGCGGCCTGGGCGCGATCGTCTATCTGGCGGTGTTCGGTTCCCTGCTGGGCTTCTACTGCTACTTCCAGGTGCTGGCGCGGCTGCCCGCCGCCACGGTGGCGCTGGTCACCCTGATCACGCCGGTGCTGGCGCTGATGTTGGGCGCGGCGCTCAACGATGAACTGCTGGGCGTTCGGGTGCTGGCCGGCGCCGCCGTGATCGTGGCGGCCCTGGGCCTGTACCTGCTCGGCGACCGGCGGGTGCGGCGCGGTGTCGTTTCCACCGCCGCCGGCGACGGATAAGATCATTGCGCCCACGGCGGCCTCTGAGTAGGGTCACTGGGTCACGACGGGAGAGTGAATCAATGAAAACACGTCTTACAGAATTGCTGGGTACCCGCTACCCGATCATCCAGGGCGGCATGCAGAATGTCGGCTACGCGGAACTGGCGGCGGCGGTGTCCAACGCCGGCGCGCTGGGCATCATCACCGGGCTGACCCAGCCCACGCCGGAAGATCTCGCCAAGGAGATCGCCCGCTGCAAGGAAATGACCGACCAGCCGTTCGGCGTCAACCTGACGCTGTTGCCGACCATCAAGCCGGTGCCGTACGAGGAGTACGCCCAGGTGATCGTCGACGCCGGCGTCAAGATCGTGGAAACCGCCGGGCGCAGCCCGGAACCCTTCATGCCGCTGTTCAACGAGCACGGCATCAAGGTGATCCACAAGTGCACCTCGGTGCGCCACTCCCTGAAGGCCCAGAGCCTGGGCTGCGCGGCGGTGTCCGTGGACGGCTTCGAGTGCGCCGGCCACCCCGGCGAGGACGACGTCACCAACCTGGTGCTGCTGCCCGCCGCCGCCAAGGTGCTGGACATTCCCATGGTCGCCTCCGGCGGCATCGGCACCGGCGCGCAGATGGCCGCCTGCCTGGCCCTGGGTGCCGACGGCATCAACATGGGCACGCGCTTCATGGCCACCAAGGAAGCGCCCATCCACGAGAACATCAAGCGCGCCATCGTCGAAGGCAGCGAGCGCGACACCGCGCTGGTCTACCGGCCGCTGCGCAACACCGCCCGGGTCTACAAGAACAAGGTCGCCGAGCGGGTCAACGAGATCGAGCGCGAGCAGGGCAAGGACATGAAGTTCGAGCTGATCAGCGACATGGTCGCCGGCGCCAAGGGCAAGGTGGCCCTCACCGAGGGCGACGTGGACTACGGCATCTGGACCAGCGGCATGGTGCAGGGGCTGATCGACGCGATTCCGTCCTGTGAGGATCTGGTGCAGGAAATCATCCGCGAGTGCGAGAGCACCATCCGCGACCGGCTGTCGGTGTTCGCCGCCTCCTGATTGCGGGAGCGGGCCTGGCCCGCTCCCTGGACCTGGTTACGGAGTGCCGGATTCGATGGGCGTGAACGTCACCAGGTGGTCCATTTCCAGTTCGATACCGATGCGCCCCCCGACCGGGTGGGCGTGGTGGCTGGGTGCCATGCACGGCACCCGCACGCTGCCGTCCAACTCCAGCGTGTAAAGCATGTGGGCGCCGCGGAAGGCGCGGTCCACCACCCGGGCGGTGCGTGGGCTGTCGTCGTTGTGGAGAATGTCGTCCGGACGGATCATCACGTCCACCCGGTCGCCGGGGGCGGCGCCGTCGGGCAGGTTGCCGGCGAACACGCCCAGGCAGGTTTCCACCCGGCCTTCGGTGGTCACGGTGCCGGGGATGAAGCTGCTGCGGCCGATGAAATCGGCCACGAAGCGGGTGCGCGGCCGGTGGTAGATGCGGTAGGGCGTATCCCACTGCGCCAGCCGGCCGGCGTGCATCACGCCGACCCGGTCGGCGATGGCGAAGGCTTCGTTCTGGTCGTGGGTGACGAACAGGGCGGTGATGCCTTCTTTCAGCAGGATGGCGCGCACGTCGCGGCTGATCTGCTCGCGCAGTTCCGCGTCCAGCGCCGAGAAGGGTTCGTCCAGCAGCAGCAGGCGCGGCTTGGGCGCCAGTGCCCGGGCCAGGGCCACGCGTTGTTGCTGGCCGCCGGAGAGCTGGTGGGGGTAGCGGCCGCCCATGCCGGGCAGGCCCACCAGGTTGAGCAGCTCCTCGACCCGCGCGCGGCGCTGGTCCGGCGTCCAGCGGTTCAGGCCGAAGCCGATGTTGGCGGCCACGTCCAGGTGCGGGAACAGGGCGATGTCCTGGAACACCATGCCCACCCGGCGCTGCTCGGCGGGCACCAGCAGCCGGTCGCCGGTGACGGCGTCGCCGTGCAGGGCGATGCGGCCGCGGTCCGGGGCCAGGAAGCCGGCCACCAGGCGCAGCAGGGTGGTCTTGCCGCAGCCGGAGGGGCCGATCAGGCAGCCGATCAGGCCCTCGTCCAGGGAGAGGGAGACGTCTTCCAGCACCGGCTGGCCGTCGAACCGCACGTTCAGGTCGTCAATGGTCAGCATGGGGGCTCTCTTGATGGGGGTTCCGTATCGAGCGGGTCAGCAGTATCACCGGCGCCACGCCGGCGAGCAAAATGGTGAGCGCCGGCAGCGCCGCGTCCGCCAGCCGCTCGTCGGACGCCAGCTCGAAGGCGCGCACCGCCAGGGTGTTGGTGTTGAAGGGCCGCAGCACCAGCGCGGCGGGCAACTCCTTGAGGGTGTCCACGAACACCAGCAGGGCGCTGGTGGCCAGCGGCACCCGCAACAGCGGCAGATGCACCCGCCGCAGCATCGGCAGCGACGCCGTGCCCAGCGAGCGGGCGGCGTTGTCCAGGTTGGGGGACAGGTTCTGCAGGCCGGCGTCCAGGCCCTGGATGGGAATGGTCAGGAAGCGCACCGTGCAGGCGAACACCACCGCGAACAGGGTGCCGGAGAACAGCAGACCGGGCTCCGGCAGGCCCACGGACGCCAGCAGATTGTTGAGGCCGCGGTCCAGGCTGGCGAGCACCAGCACCACGCCCACCGCCAGCACGGTGCCCGGCACCGCGTAGCCGAAGCCGGCGAGCCCGGCGGCCAGGCGGCGGGGCCGGTCGCCGCGCAGCCGCCGCGCCCAGATCAGCAGCAGGCCCAGGCCGGTGGCGGCCAGGGCGGTGCACAGGGCGATCAGCAGGCTGGTGCCGAGCAGGCCCAGGAAGCCCGGCTCCGCCAGATCCCGCCAGCGCGGCAGGCTCCACACCAGCAGTTGCAGGGCGGGCAGAATGAACCCGAGCAGCACCGGCAGCCACAGCGCCGCCGCCAGCAACAGGCCCGGGCCCCGGCCCAGCGGCAGCGGCGCCGCCGCCCGCGCCGAGGCGACGCTGATGCGCCGTTCCTTGCGGGCGCGCCGCTCCAGGGTGAGCAGCACCACCATGGCGAGCAGCAGTACGCCGGCCAGTTGCGCCGCCGCCATGGCGTCGCCCAGCCCGAACCAGGTGCGGTAGATGCCGGTGCTCAGGGTGGGCACGCCGAAGTAGGCCACGGTGCCGTAGTCCGCCAGGGTCTCCATCAATACCAGCGCCAGCCCGGCAATGATCGCCGGCCGTGCCAGCGGCAGGGCCACCCGGAAGAACCGCCGCCAGGGCCCGGCGCCCAGGGTGCGCGCCACTTCCAGCGCCACCGCGGACTGGCTGACGAAGGCGGCGCGGGTCATCAGATACACATAGGGGTAGAGCACCAGCGTCAGCATCAGGCCGGCGCCGGCCGGGCTGCGGATGTCCGGCAGGGGCAGCGGCAACGCCTGCTGCAGGGCGCCTTCGCTGGCCAGCATGCCGGTCCAGGTGTAGGCGATCAGATAGGCGGGGCAGGCCAGCGGCAGCAGCAGGGCCCACTCCAGCACCCGGCGCCCGGGGAAGCGGAAGCGGGACACCGCCCAAGCGGCGGCGACGCCGATCAGCAGGGTGCCGGTGCCGGTGAACAGGGCCAGGAACAAGGAGTGGCGCAGGTACGAGGGCAGTACCGTGCTGCTCAGGTGGCCCCAATTGGGCGAGGCGCCGGCCAGCCAGCTGCCGGCCACCACCAGTACCGGTGTGGCCAGCGCCAGCGCCAGCAGCAGTAGAACCAGGGAGCGCAAGGCGGGCAACGAAAACATGGCGCGATTATACCGATCCGCCGCCGCCTTGCCTGTCTTGAACGATTATTTCCAGCCTGCGCGGTCCATCAGTTTGACCGCGTCGGCGTTCAGCTCGCCGAGCTTGATCAGCGGCAGGTCGTCCTGCTTGAACTCACCCCACTCCTGCAGCAAATCGCTGACCGGCACGTCGGCGCGCACCGGGTACTCGTAGTTGGTCTCGGCGTACCACTGCTGGGATTCGTCGTTGACCAGGAACTCGATCAGCTGCCGGGCGTTGTCCGGGTTGGGGGCGTTGGTGGCCACGCCGGCGCCGGAAATATTGATGTGGGCGCCGCGGCCGTCCTGGTTGGGCCAGAACACCGCCACCTGCTCGGCGATCTCGCGGGCGTCGGCGTCGTCGCCGCCCTGCATCATGCCCAGGTAGTAGGTGTTGACCACGGCGATGTCGCACTCGCCGGCGGCCAGGGCCTTGATCTGGTCGCGGTCGCCGCCCACCGGATCACGGGCCATGTTCGACACCAGGCCCTCGGCCCATTGCTCGGTGTCCGCTTCGCCGTTGTGGGCGATCAGGCTGGCGGTGAGGGACTGGTTGTAGATGTTGTCCGAGGAGCGGATGCAGATGCGGTCATCCCACTTTTCGTCGGCCAGGGCTTCGTAGGTGGACAGCTCGGACGGGGCCACCCGGTCCGGGGCGTAGACCACCACCCGGGCGCGCACGGACAGGCCGTACCAGTGGCCTTCCGGGTCGCGCAGGGCCTCGGGCACCTGCTCGGCGAGGGTGTCGCTTTCCGTGGTGGCCAGCTGGCCTTCCTGCTGGGCGCGGTACAGACGGCCGGCGTCGGTGGTGATCAGCACGTCGGCGGGGCTGTGCTCGCCTTCGGCCTTCATGCGCTCCACCAGGGCGTCGGCGCTGCCGGTGATCAGGTTCACGGTGATGCCGGTTTCCGAGGTGAAGCGGTCCAGCAGGGGCTTGATCAGTGCTTCCTTACGGGCGGAATAGACGTTCACTGCTTCGCTTTGCGAGCTGCATCCGGTTACCACCAGGGCGGCCATTAACGAGAAGAGGACACTGAGTCGACGCATGAAGGGTTTCTCCGGCGAATGAACGAATAAGGTTGCGCCGGATATAAACATTAATGAGAACGTTTATCAATCAAGGCGGTGTGAAGGAATCGACAATCGCTCCACCACGCTGCCGTTGTCGACGCTCTCCAGGTGCACGTCGAAGCCCCACAGGCGGTGCAGGTGGCGCAGCACCTCCTGGGCGGTGTCCGCCTCCAGCGGGCGGTGGTGCTGGCGCAGGTGCTGCAGGGTGAGGGATCGGTCGCCGCGCACGTCCGCCGAGTACACCTGGATGTTGGGTTCCTGGATGCTCAGGTTGTACTGCTCGGAGAGCCGGTTGCGGATCGCCTGGTAGCCGGGCTCGTTGTGGATGGCGTTGATCTCGATGTAGTCGCGCTCGGAATCGTCCATCAGGCTGAACAGTTTGAATTCGCGGATCAGACGCGGTGACAGAAACTGCTGAATAAAGCTCTCGTCCTTGAAGCTTTCCATGGCGAACTTGAGCGTCGCCAGCCAGTCGCTGCCGGCGATGTCCGGAAACCACTGGCGGTCTTCGTCGGTGGGCGCCTCGCAGATGCGGCGGATGTCCTGGAACATGGCGAACCCCAGGGCGTAGGGGTTGATGCCGGAATAGTAGGGCGAATCGAACGGCGGCTGGTAAATCACCTGGCTGTGGTTCTGCAGGAATTCCAGCATAAAGCCGTCGTCCACGCGGCCCTGGTCGTAGAGCTCGTTAAGCAGCGTGTAGTGCCAGAAGGTGGCCCAGCCTTCGTTCATCACCTGGGTCTGTCGCTGGGGGTAGAAGTACTGCGCCATCTTGCGCACGATGCGGATCACCTCCCGCTGCCAGGGCTCCAGCAGCGGGGCGTTCTTCTCCAGGAAGTAGAGCAGGTTTTCCTGGGGCTCGGAGGGGAAGCGCCGGCTGGGCTCGCGGCGCTGCACCATCGGCTGCATGTCGGGAAAGGTTTTCCACAGTTCCGAGACCTGCCGTTGCAGGGCCTCTTCCCGGTCGCGCTGGCGACGCTTTTCTTCGTGGGCGGAAATCGGCGTGGGCCGTTTGTAGCGGTCGACGCCGTAGTTCATCAGGGCGTGGCAGGAATCCAGGGTTTCTTCCACCGCGGTGACGCCGTGGCGTTGCTCGCACTCGGCCAGGTAATGGCGGGCGAACACCAGGTAATCAATGATCGCCGAGGCGTCGGTCCAGGTTTTGAACAGGTAGTTGCCCTTGAAGAAGGAGTTGTGGCCGTAGCCGGCGTGGGCGATCACCAGCGCCTGCATGGTGATGGTGTTCTCTTCCATCAGGTAGGCGATGCAGGGGTTGGAGTTGATCACGATTTCGTAGGCGAGGCCCATCTGGCCGCGCCGGTAGCGGCTTTCCACCTCCACGAACTGTTTGCCGAACGACCAGTGGTTGTAGCCCACCGGCATGCCCACCGAGGAGTAGGCGTCCATCATCTGCTCCGAGGAGATCACCTCGATCTGGTTCGGGTAGGTGTCGAGCCCGAACTTGCCGTGGGCCAGCTCGGCGATGGCCTGGTCGTATTCCGCCAGGGTCTCGAAGTCCCAGTCGGAACCGCTGGAGATCAGTTTGCTGTCGGCCACGGTCATGCCACCTCCATGCGCTTCTTGAACAGGCGCCGGAAGACCGGGTAGATGTCGCCCGGGTCGTCGATCTGAGCCATGGAAAACACATCACCATGGCGCTCCTGCACGCTTTGGTAATGTTCCCACAGCGCCTGGTGACTGCGCGGCATCACTTCCACATAGGAGAAATGCTGCATGCGCGGCAGCAGTTCCTTCTCCAGCAGCGCGGCGCAGCCCGGCGAATCGTCGTTCCAGTTGTCGCCGTCCGAGGCCTGGGCGCCGTACAGGTTCCACTCGTCCACCGGGTAGCGTGCCTTGATGGTATCCAGGGTCAGCTTCAGCGCGCTCGACACGATGGTGCCGCCGGTTTCCCGGGAGTAGAAGAATTCTTCCTCGCTGACTTCCTTGGCGCTGGTGTGGTGGCGGATAAACACCACCTCGGTGTGTTCGTAGTTGCGCTGCAGAAACAGGTAGAGCAGCAGGAAGAAGCGCTTTGCCAGGTCCTTCATGTCCTGGTTCATGGAGCCGGACACGTCCATGATGCAGAACATCACCGCCCGGCTCACCGGCACCGGGACTTTGACGTGGTGGTTGAAGCGCAGGTCCACCTCATCGAGAAACGGAATGCGCTCGATGCGCCGGCGCACCCGGTCGATCTGATCGTCCAGTTCGTTGACGCGTTCGTTGCGCTCCGGCGACTGGTCCTGGTCCAGCAGCGCGTCACGCTCTTCCTCAAGCAGGCGCAGCCGGCGGCGGCTGGCGGCGGTGAGCGCGCGCCGGCGCATGGACGCCTGGCGCATGGAGCGCACGATATTGATCTTGGCCGGCAGGCCATGGCTGACAATGCCGCCGTGGCGGCGGTGGAAGGAGCGGCTGCCCTCAAGATGCCGCTTGATCAGGTTTGGCAGCTCCAGGTCCTCGAACAGGAAATTCAGAAACTCACGCTGGTCGATTTCGAATGCGAACTCGTCGGCGCCCTCGCCGGAATCGCTGGCGTCCCGCCCGCCGGCACCGCCTTCGCCGCCGGAGGGCTTCTTGACCCGGTCGCCGGCCTGAAACTCCCGGTTGCCCGGATGCACCACGTTGCGGCGCCCGCCGGAACCGTGATGAAAGCGCGGCTCGGACAAATCCTTTTCGGGAATGCTGATGCGCTCGCCTTGCTCCATATCGGTAATCGAGCGGCGGCCCACCGCCTCGTTCACCGCTTCACGAATGTGGCGCCGGTAACGCTCCAAAAAGCGCTGCCGGTTCACCGTACTCTTGTTCTTCCCGTTGAGACGCCGGTCAATGATATAACTCATACCGCTCTCCACTACGAAAACTCACCAGGCGCGACGCCGGCACCGTACCTTCATCCGCGGGCACGGCCCCGCCGCCCAATCCGCCCCAACCCGCGCACTATTAACTATTCACTCTTAACTATTAACTGTCTTTTCATTGCGCCTTACGCACCCGCAAATACCACTCCGACAACAACCGCACCTGTTTCTCGGTGTACCCGCGGTCCATCATTCGCTTGACGAAATTGTCGTGCTTGCGGCGGTCGTCCTCGCTGCCCTTGGGGTTGAACGAGATCACCGGCAGCAGCTCTTCGGTGTTGGAGAACATCTTCTTCTCGATCACATCGCGCAGCTTCTGGTAACTCATCCAGCTCGGGTTGCGGCCATTGTTGTTGGCGCGGGCGCGCAGCACGAAGTTGACCACCTCGTTGCGGAAATCCTTGGGGTTGGAAATGCCGGCCGGCTTTTCGATTTTTTCCAGCTCCTCGTTGAGGGACTGGCGATCGAAAATCTCGCCGGTATCCGGGTCGCGGAACTCCTGGTCCTGGATCCAGAAATCCGCGTACATCACGTAGCGGTCGAAAATGTTCTGGCCGTATTCGGAGTAGGATTCCAGGTAGGCGGTCTGGATCTCCTTGCCGATGAATTCCACATAGTGCGGCACCAGGTATTCCTTGATGAAGCGGCGGTACTGTTCTTGCAGCTCCTGGGGAAATTGTTCCTGCTCGATGCGCTGCTCCAGCACATGCATCAGATGGACCGGGTTGGCCGCCACCTCGGAGTGATCGAAGTTGAACACCTTGGAGAGAATCTTGAAGGCGAAACGGGTGGAGAGCCCGTCCATGCCTTCGTCCACCCCGGCCATGTCGCGGTACTCCTGCATCGACTTGGCGCGCGGGTCCACGTCCTTGAGGTTTTCGCCGTCGTAGACCCGCATCTTGGAGTAGATGCTGGAATTCTCCGGCTCCTTGAGGCGCGTGAGCACCGAGAACTGGGCCAGCATGCGCAGGGTGTCCGGCGCGCAGTGCGCTTCGCGCAGGCTGGAGTTGCGCAACAGCTTGTCGTAGATCTGCTGTTCCTCGGTGACTCTCAGGCAATACGGCACCTTGACGATGAACACGCGGTCGATAAAGGCTTCGTTGTTCTTGTTGTGGCGGAAGGTCTGCCACTCGGCTTCGTTGGAGTGCGCCAGCACGATGCCGTCGAACGGAATCGCGCCCATGTGCTCGGTGCCGTTGTAGTTGCCCTCCTGGGTGGCGGTGAGCAACGGGTGCAGCACCTTGATCGGCGCCTTGAACATTTCCACGAACTCGAGCAGGCCCTGGTTGGCCCGGCACAGGCCGCCGGAAAAGCTGTAGGCGTCCGGGTCTTCCTGGGCGAATTCCTCCAGCTTGCGGATGTCCACCTTGCCCACCAGGGACGAGATGTCCTGGTTGTTTTCGTCGCCGGGCTCGGTCTTGGCCACCGCCACCTGGTCGAGAATCGACGGGTAGCGGCGCACCACGCGGAACTGGCTCAGGTCGCCGCCGTAGTCCTTCAGCCGCTTTACCGCCCAGGGCGACATGATGGTGCGTACATAGCGGCGCGGAATGCCGTACTCCTCTTCCAGAATCGGGCCGTCTTCTTCCGCGTCGAACAGGCACAGCGGTGACTCGTTCACCGGCGAATCCTTGATCGCGTAGAACGGCACCTTCTGCATCAGCGCTTTCAGTTTTTCCGCCAGCGACGATTTGCCGCCACCCACCGGCCCCAGCAGGTAAAGAATTTGTTTCTTCTCTTCCAGGCCCTGGGCGGCGTGGCGGAAGTAACTGACGATGTTTTCGATCACGTCTTCCAGACCGTAGAACTCGTCAAAGGCCGGGTAGCGGCGGATCATTTTGTTGGAAAAAATCCGCGACAGGCGAGGGTCCTTGGAGGTGTCCACCAGCTCCGGCTCGCCGATCGCCATCAGCATGCGCTCCGGGGCGGAGGCGTATACGCCGGGGTCGCTTTTACACAGGGCGAGGTATTCCTCCAGGGACATTTCGTCTTCCTGTCCTGCTTCGAAACGGGCCTGGTAATGACGGAGAATACTCATGCTTGACTCCCTCCTGGCGGCACGCCGCGCCTGCGGGCACCGATTGTCGGTGTGACGGGGAAAACCATGCGAGTTTCGTTCCAACCGGACTGGGAACGATGGGGAAAGGGATAAAGCGGGCCCTGGTGCCGATCAGCGGCACAAAAAAGGAGGTTAAGGGTCCATGCCTGACGCATTCGGACGCTCCTGGCCGGCGGGCTGGCGCCGGCGGCTTAAGCGGGCGGAATCGAATCACTTCGGTTTTAGCATGGCGCTAAAACGAAAGCCAAGTCAAAAACAAAAATGTTTTTTGGCGGGGTTTTTTCTATAAATAAACAGGTTTTATAAATAAACGGATTGTGGGCGCGCGTTAATAACGCGCGAAGACGGCGCCGCCGGGCGGGGTCAGTGGCAGGCGCACTGAAAGCGGCGGCCGTCCTCCAGGCGCAGGGCGGTCAGGCAGCCGCCCCAGACGCAGCCGGTATCCAGGGCTTCCACCCCGGCGGTGCCGGTGCGGCCCTCCAGGGCGGCCCAGTGGCCGAACAGCACGCGGACGTCCCGTTCACGGCGCTGTGGGTGTTCAAACCAGGGCATAAAGCCGGGCGGTGGCTGATCCGGCTCGCCCTTGCTGCCCAGGTCCAGCTCGCCGGCGTCGTTGACGAAGCGCATGCGGGTGAAATAGTTGGTGATCACCCGCCAGCGGTCGGTGCCTTCCAGGCCGTCGTGCCAGCCGGCGGGGCTGTTGCCGTACATGTTGGCGAAAAACGCCTCGGCCTTGTCCGGCGACGCCAGCACGGTTTCCACTTCCAGGGCGCGGGCGCGGGCCTCGTCCAGCCGCCACAGCGGCGGCAGGCCGGCGTGGGTCATCACCGCCTGGAATTCGGGCACCTCCACCAGCAGCGGCCGGCTCTGCAGCCAGCCCAGCAGGTCATCCCGGTCGGGGGCGTCCAGAATCGGCTGCAGGGTATCCTTGCTCTTCAGGCCGGCGTGGCCGTGGGCGGCCGCCAGCAGGTGCAGGTCGTGGTTGCCGAGCACCACGCGGACGTTGTCCCGCAGCTGGTACACCCGGCGCAGGGCGCCCAGCGAGTCCGGGCCGCGGTTGACCAGGTCGCCGGCCAGCAGCAGCCGGTCGCGGTCCGGGTGGAAACCGATCTCATCGAGAAGGGCGTCGAAGGGGGCCAGGCAGCCCTGCAGGTCGCCGATCGCATAGGTACTCATGGCCGGCCCCTCAGTGCAGCGCGCGCGGCACGGCGAGGGTGAAGGCGGGCACTTCCGCGTCGAAGCAGGTGCCATCTTCGGCGATCATCTGGTAACTGCCTTCCATGGTGCCCACTTCGGTTTCCAGGATGGCGCCGCTGGAGTAATGAAACTCCTGGCCCGGCGCGATGCTGGGCTGTTCGCCCACCACGCCTTCACCGTGCACCTCGCGGGAGCGTTCCTCGCCGTCGGTGATCACCCAGTGACGGGTCAGCAGACGCGCGGTCACCGCGCCCCGGTTGAGGATGCGGATGTGGTAGGCGAACACCCAGCGCTGGCCGTCCTCGTCGCTTTGATCGGGCAGATACTCGGTTTCCACGGTGACCTGCATGCGGTAGCGGTCGGTATCGATGGCGGTGTCGTCCACGGCGGTCATGGCGTCGGCTCCTTGGTTGTTCCGGGTCCCGGCTTCGGCGCGGTGGCGTTGGCCAGGGTCACGTAGTCCGCGACGGACAGGTGATCCGGGCGCAGGCCGGGATCGATGCCGGCGGTGTCGAACACCTCCGGGGCGATCAGTGTTTTCAGGCTGTTGCGGATCGCCTTGCGGCGCTGGCTGAACGCCTGCGCCACCAGCCGGCTCAGCCAGGCCGGGTCATCCGCCGGCCACGGCGGGCGGGCGTAGGGAATCAGGCGCACCACGGCGGAATCCACCTTGGGGGGCGGTTGAAACGCGCCGGGCGGCACCGGAAACAGGTAATCCGCCTGACAATGATACTGCACCATCACCGACAGGCGCCCGTAATCCTTGCCGCCGGGGGCGGCGGTCAGCCGTTCCACCACTTCCTTCTGCAGCATGAAGGTCATGTCGGCGATGGCGCCGGTCTGCGCCAGCAGGTGGAAAATCAGCGGTGTGGAGATGTTGTAGGGCAGATTGCCGACCACCCGCAGCGGGCCTTGCTCGGCGAGGGCGGTGAAGTCGAAGCGCAGGGCGTCGCTCTGGTGGATGGTGAGGCGGTCTTCCGGCACCTGGTCGCGCAGCCGGCCGATCAGGTCCCGGTCCAGTTCCACCACCGTCAGGTGCGCCACCTGCTCCAGCAGCGGGAACGTCAGGGCGCCCTGGCCGGGGCCGATTTCCACCACGGTTTCGCCGTCGCGGGGCGCCACCGAGCGCACCAGCCGGTCGATGATCTCGGCGTCGTGCAGGAAGTGCTGGCCGAAGCGTTTGCGGGCGCGATGTTCGCTCATGGGCTCTCCTGGCCTTCGGTGCGGGCGGCCAGATCCGCCGCCAGGCGGGTGGCGGCCAGCAGGCTGCCGGCGCGGGCCCGGCCGGTGCCGGCCAGGTCGAAGGCGGTGCCGTGGTCCACCGAGGTGCGGATGAACGGCAGCCCCAGGGTCAGGTTCACCGCCTCGCCGAAGCCGGCGTATTTCAGCACCGGCAGGCCCTGGTCGTGGTACATGGCGAGCACCGCGTCGTGTTGCGCCAGCAGGTCCGGTTGGAAGGCGGTGTCCGCCGGCACCGGGCCGGTCAGCTGCAGGCCCTGGTCGCGCAGGCGCGCCAGGGTGGGAATGATCACATCCAGTTCCTCGCGGCCCAGGTGGCCGCCTTCGCCGGCGTGGGGGTTGAGCCCCAGCACCAGAATTCGGGGGCGCGGCAGGGCGAACTTGCGGCGCAGGTCGTCGTGCAGGATGGTCAGGGTGCGCGTCAGGGCGGCATCGGTGATCGCCGCCGGCACCCGCGCCAGGGGTAGGTGGGTGGTGGCCAGCGCCACCCGCAGGTCGCCGGCGGTGAGCATCATCACCACCTGGTCGACGCCGGCCCGCTCGGCCAGGAATTCGGTGTGGCCGGTGAAGGCGGGGTCGGCGCCGTCACAGATGATGTTTTTGGCCACCGGCGCGGTGACCATGGCGGCGAAGGTGCCGTCCAGGCAGCCGTCGGCGGCCCGCTCCAGCATCGCCAGCGTGCCGGCGCCGGTGGCCGGGTCCGGCTGTCCGGCGGTCACGGTGGCGCCGGCCGGGCAGTGCCACAGCACGGCGCCGTGTTCGGGCGCGGGCCGGCCCGGTGCCCATTCCGGCAACGACAGTTCCAGGCCGAGCGCGGCGGCCCGCGCCGCCAGCACGTCACGGTCGGCGAGCAGCACCAGGGGCAGGTCCGGCAGGGCCGCGGGCAGCGCGGCCAGCAGATCCGGGCCGATGCCGGCCGGATCGCCGGCGGTGATGGCGATCGGGCGCCGCGTCATGATTGCAGGCGGATATCCACGTAGGCTTCCGCGCGCTGCTCCTGCAGCCAGGTTTGCAGCTCTTCGTCGAAGCGGCGCTTCTGCAGCGCCTTGCGGGCCTGCAGCTCGCGGAACTGGTCGCTCATGTCCGCTTCCCGGGTCTCTTCCACGCGCAGGAAGTGCCAGCCGAACTGGCTTTCGAACACCGGTGACAGCTGGCCGGGCGGGGTTTCCACCATCATCTGCTCGAACTCGGGCACCATTTCGCCCGGGGTGACCCAGCCCAGCTCGCCGCCCTGGCGGCCGCTGCCCGGGTCGTCGGAGTGTTCCGCCGCCGCTTCCGCGAAGCTCAGTTCGCCGCTGGCCACCTGATCGTGAACCCGGTTGATCTCCGCGCGGGCCTGCTCCTCGCTGGTGAGGGTGTCGGCGCGCACCAGAACGTGGCGCACCTGGTACTGGGTGACCACTTTCTCGGCGCCGCCGCCGCGGCGGTCGATCATCTTGAGAATGTGGAAGCCGGCGCCGGAGCGCAGCGGCTCGCTGATGTCGCCCTTGTTCATATCGATCGCCGCGTCGGCGAACAGGCTCGGCCACTGGGCCGCTTCCCGCCAGCCCAGGTCGCCGCCTTCCAGCGCCTCCGGGCCGTCCGATTCGGACACCGCGGTCTCCGCGAAGTCGGCGCCGTCGCGCAGGCGCCGCACCAGGGCCTCGGCCTCTTCCAGGGCCGCGCTCACCTGTTCCGGGCTGGCGTTGCCGGGCACCTTGACCAGGATGTGGGCGAGGTGGAAATCCGCCTGGAACATCTGGCGGCCGGTTTCCGACTCCAGGAACCGTTGCACTTCGCGGTCGGTGACCCGCACCCGGGACGCCACGCTGCGTTGCTGCAGCCGGGACACCACCATCTCGCCGCGCACCTGCTCGCGGAAACGGGACCAGTCGTAGCCGTCGGCGCGCAGGGCGTCGGCGAACTGCTGCAGGGTCATGTTGTTCTGCCGGGCGATGCCGGACAGCGCCTGGTTAAGGGCGCCGTCGTCGACGCGGATGCCGGCCCGCTCCGCCATCTGCAGCTGCAGACGCTCCAGGATCACGCGGTCGAGGACCTGCTCGCGCAGCACCTCGCGGGGCGGCAGCGGGCGGTTGTCGCCACGGAACTGGGCGGCGATTTCGTCCACCCGTTCCTGGAGCTCGCTTTCCATGATCACGCCGTCGTTGACCACCGCCACGATGCGGTCGAGCATTTCCACCTGGGCATGGACGCCCGGGGACAGCAAAATCGTCGCGCTCAGCAACCAGGTTGCCAGAGACCTAATCATACTCACTCCTGTATCCGGGAATGCTGCGTTCCAGCAGGGAATCCACCCGGCCGCCGAAGCCGCCCAGCCCGGTCATTTGAATCTGTAGTAGCACGGTGGTGTCCGCTTCCAGCGTGGTGTCACCGTCTTCGTCGGTGAGTTCCCGCTGGCTCAGCAAACGGATTTTCCAACAGCAGTTACGCCATTCCGCGCCCGCCAGTGTTTCCACGGTGCGCTGGTTCTCATAGTCGTAGAGCCAGCGGCCCACCAGCCGCCAGTTGTTGTGGATCGGCAGGATGGCGGCGATCTCCGACTGGCGGATGTCGTCCGCGGGACGATCGTGGAAGGCCAGGTTGAACACCCGCCGCTCCCGATCCGTATAGCCCAGGCGCATCGAGGAGCGCTGCCGCTCGTTGGCGTGCGTATCCCATTGTCCCTCCGTGTAGAGGTACCAATCGTGCCCAAAGTTCCAGCGCATGTCGGCGACCATGGGGGTCTGGTCGGCGTCGTCCGGCGGTTCGCCGTCCAGTTGCACCTTGCGCTCGCCCCGGTAGAAGCCCTGGCCGAGGCGCAAGCGCAGCTGCTCGCGGCCGTCGGCGTTGCGCAGGAAGCGGCTGGTCAGACCCAGCGACGCCTTTTCCTCGTCGCCGAAGCGGTCGTAACCGATGAACCGGTTCTGCCGGAACAGCGTATTGTACGAGAAGGTCAGCTCACCGCTGTCGAAATTGGGCAGCTGGTCCTGCTGCTCGTAGGCCAGTTTGTTGATGAACAGCCGCGGCTCCAGGGTTTGCGTGTAGCCGCGCCCGAACAGATTGGTCTCGCGCTCCAGGAACAACCCCGAATCCACGCTCGCGCCCCAGGTGCTCAGGGTGGCGTCGCTGGCGGAAGTTTCCGCGTCGTCGAGCTGGTAACGGTTATGGTAAAGCCGCGCCTGGGGTTCCACATAGCCCCAGCTCTCCTCCATGCGCACCGCCAGGCCCGGGGCAAGGTGCACGCGGGCGCCGGTGGGGTTGTTGCTGGTGTCCTTGTCGGAGCGGTCAAAGGCGGTCACGTCGCTGAGCCACAGGCCGCGCACCGGGCCCAGCAGTTCCGGATCGCCGGACAGCTGCAGCTGCGGCAGGCGGCGGTAGGGCAGCTGGTCGTCCGGCAGCGTCGGGTCGATGGTCTGCCAGGATTGCAGACGCGCCAGCGCCCGCCAGTCGCGGCCGAAGTAGCGGGCCTGGCCGAGCCGGGGCAGGTGGGTGCGGGAGCTCACCTCCAGGCCGGTATCCAGATCCTTGAAGTAGAAGTCGTCGGACACGTAGTTCACGTCCGAGGTGAGAGCCCAGCGCCCCACCGAGCCGTCGTGCTGCCAGGCGGCCAGCTCCCGGTTCTCGCCGTCGAACTCGCTGTCGTTGAACAGTACGCCGTAGCTGAGGCGGCCCTGGCCCAGGTCGGACAGGTAGCGGAACTCGCCTTCCACGCCGCTGCCCCGGCCGTCGATATGGCGCGGTGCGATGGTGGCGTCCATCTGCGGGTGGATGTTGATATAGATCGGCTGGGTCAGGTCCACACCGCCGCTGTCGCTGGTGCTGATGGTGGGGAACAGCAGGCCGGTCTTGCGACGCTCGTCGATCGGGAAGGTGATCCACGGCAGCCACAACAGCGGCATGCCCTTGACGCGCAGGGTCACGTCGCGGGCCTCGCCCCAGCCCTTCTCCCGGTCCAGCCGGATCTGCCGGCCGCCCAGTTCCCAGCCGTTGGAGCCGGGCGCGCAGGTGGTATAGGTGCCCTGCTCGATGGTGGTGAAATTGTCCACCAGATCAATATGCTCGGCGGTGCCCCGGGCGCCCGGGCCGAACAGCGCGTAGCGGACCCGGTTGAGGCTCGCCTCGCGGCGCTGGGTCTGGCCGCTCATGCCGTCGGCGATGAAGGTGAACTGGTCGGTTTCCAGGCGCAGGCTGTTGGCCACCTCGAATTTGCCGCTGGACTGATCGAGCAGGGCGGATTGGCTGGTCAGGCGCCGGCCGGGGCGCTCGATCAGCACCTCGCCGTCCATGTTGATCAGCCCGTCTTCGGTGAGGCTGGTGCTGTCGGCGGTGATGATGATGTCGCTCTGATCCGCCGGCACACCCACGGACGGGTTGTAATAGATGCCGCTGCACCAGACCGGAATCGGCCGCTGCTGCACCGGCGGCAGGCTCGTCATGGTGTCGCGGTCGACCCAATTGAGGTCGTCGTCGGCTCCGGCGACGCCGGCCAGCAAAAGGGCGAGGCCGGTTAAAAACAATCGTGAGGGCAGTGGCATCGGCTGCTCGGAACAGGTAAAAAGGGCCGTTTCGCAATCGCGGCAGTGTAATGGATTGATGGTGGCAATGCAGCCAGAGAAGGGTAACTCCGATATTCGCCGCCGGGCACTGGACCAATGGGTCGGTGACTGGCTGGGTGCGCCGGTGAGCGGCGAAGTGGCGTCCGCCGATGCCAGCTTCCGGCGCTACTTCCGCTACCGGCACGGCGGCCGCACCCTGGTGGCCATGGACGCGCCGCCGGAGCAGGAGGACTGCCGGCCCTTCGTGGACGTGGCCGGCCGCCTGGCCCGCGCCGGCGTGGCGGTGCCGGAGATTCTCCACCAGGACCTGGAACAGGGCTTTCTGCTGCTCACCGACATGGGCCGGGAAACCTGGCTCACCGCCCTCGACGGGGGCAACGCGGACGCCTGGTTCGACGCCGCCCTGGAGACGCTGATCACCCAGCAGCGCTTCGCCGACACCCGGGGGCTGCCCGAATACGACCGGGCCCTGCTGCGCCGCGAGCTGGACCTGTTTCCGCACTGGTACCTGGGCGAGCACCGGGGCCTGCGCCTGGACGGCGACACCAGCGGGCGCCTGGACGCGGTGTTCGAGACGTTGATCGAGTCCGCCCTGGCCCAGCCCCGGGTGTTCGTGCACCGCGATTTCATGCCGCGCAATCTGATGGTCAGCGACCCCAACCCCGGGGTGATCGACTTTCAGGACGCGGTGGCCGGGCCGATCAGCTACGACCTGATCAGCCTGTTCAAAGACGCCTTTCTGAGCTGGCCGGAGGCGAGCGTGCTGGAGTGGCTGCGCGATTACCACCGGCGCGCCGCCGCGGCCGGGCTGCCGGTGCCGGCGGCGTTCGACGACCTGCTGCGCTGGTGCGATCTGATGGGCGCCCAGCGGCACCTGAAGGTGATCGGCATCTTTGCCCGCATCCGCCACCGCGACGGCAAGCCCAAATACCTGGAAGACGCGCCCCGCTTCTTCGCCTACCTGCGCACCGTGATCGCCCGCCGCCCGGACGAGCTGGGCGACCTGGGGCGGCTGCTGGATCTCTGGGAGTGCCCCTGATGCGCGCCATGATCCTGGCCGCCGGCTACGGAAAACGGATGCGCCCGCTCACCGATCACACCCCCAAGCCGCTGCTGCTGGCCGGCGGCAAGCCGCTGATCGAGTACCACATCGAAGCGCTGCGCGGCGCCGGCGTCGAGCAGCTGGTGATCAACACCGGCTGGCTGGGCGAGCGGCTTGAGGCGCACCTGGGTGACGGCGAACGCCTGGGCGTGTCGATCCGCTGGTCCCGGGAAGGCACCCCGCTGGAAACCGCCGGCGGCATCCGCCGGGCCCTGCCGTTGCTGGGGACGGACCCGTTTCTGCTGGTCAACGGCGACATCTGGACCGACTACGATTTCAGCGCCCTGGTCGACGCGCCGGTGGGCGACGACCTGGCGCGGCTGGTGCTGGTGGACAACCCGGCCCACCACGACAGCGGCGATTTCCATTTAACAGCCGGGGGCCGGGTAAGCGATAATGCCGAGCCCCGGCTCACCTACGCCGGTATCGCCCGGCTCGACCCGGCCCTGTTCGCCGCGCTCGACGACGGTGAGCGCCGGCTGGCGCCGGTGCTGCGCGCCGCCATGGCGCAGCAGCGGGTCAGCGGCGAGCACCACCGCGGCCACTGGTGGGACATCGGCACCCCGGAACGGTTGGCGGCGCTCGACCGTTTTCTGGCCGCCCCGCACACTGACTAAGGACATTTCATGGCCAAGCAAACCGACTTCATCGCCCCCTCCATTCTCGCCGCCGACTTCGCGCGCCTGGGCGAGGAGTGCGACGCGGTGCTTGCCGCCGGCGCCGACATGATCCATTTCGACGTCATGGACAACCACTACGTGCCCAACCTGACCATCGGCCCGATGGTCTGCAAGGCGCTGCGTCAGCACGGCATCACCGCGCCCATCGACGTCCATCTGATGGTCAGCCCGGTGGACGATCTGATCCGCATGTTCGCCGACGCCGGCGCCTCCATGATCACCTTCCACCCGGAGGCCTCCGCCCACGTGGATCGCTCTCTGCAGCTGATTCACGACGCCGGCTGCCAGGCCGGGCTGGTGCTCAACCCGGCGACCAGCCCGGCGTGCCTGGAGTACGTGATGGACAAGCTCGACATGGTGCTGTTGATGAGCGTCAACCCGGGCTTCGGCGGCCAGTCGTTCATTCCAGGCACTCTGGGCAAGATCGAGCAAGTGCGCGCCCTGATCGACGCCAGCGGCCGGGACATCCGCCTGGAAGTGGACGGCGGTGTCTCGGAAAAGAACATCCGCCAGGTGGCGGCTGCCGGCGCCGACACCTTCGTGGCCGGCTCCGCGATTTTCGGCAAGGACGATTATCCGGCGGTGATCGGTGAGCTGCGCCGGGAGCTGGCCGGCGTCTGACGCCGTTGTGAAACTTCGTAATGATCCCGGGTCCGCGCTTGTGGACCCGGCCTTCCCCGCCGAAGCTGAGCCCCTTTCTCCGCGTGACGGAAGCGAGAATGCAAGGAGGCGATATGCTCTCTCAGTGGTTGACCTGGCCGGTGCTGGCGGTCTGGGCCGTGATATCCCTGGCCTGCGCCGCCTGGGTAATCCAGGACCTGCGCCGCCACAACGCCTTCCTGGGCGGCATGATGAAGGTCGCCTGGGTGCTGACGGTGCTGTATTCCGGCCCCCTGGGCCTGGCGGTGTACTGGTATACCGGGCGCGGCCAGATCGCCCACGATTCGCTGTGGCGCAAGAGTTTCCGCTCCGTGGCCCACTGTTACTCAGGTTGCGGTCTCGGTGAAATTATCGGTGTGCTGACGCTGGCCGGGCTGCTGGCGATCAGCGGCTGGCCGGTGAACCTGGTGTCGTTCGCGCTCGCTTACGTTATCGGTTTCGCCTTTACGCTGGGCCCGCTGATGCAGGCCGGCGAGGCGTTCCGGGTGGCGCTGAAGGACTCGGTGGTGGCGGAGTCCATCAGTATCACCGTGATGGAGGTGGTGGCCCTGTCGGTGAACGCGGGGCTGGCCGGCGACGCCCGGATCGGCGACCCGGTGTTCTGGGGCGCGCTGATTATCTCCCTGTCCATGGGGTTGCTGGCGGCCTATCCCGTCAATGTGCTGCTGATCCGCTTCGGCGTGAAAGAGGGCATGCACAACCCCAAGCACATGATGGAACACCAGGGGCACCACTGACTTTGGCGTTGGCGGGCGCCGCCGGCCGGCGGTATAGTCCGCAAAACGCTGTTCCGAAAACCCAGGGAGACGCCGTTTCCGTGCTTTTTGCCCCCGTTCTTCAGCGCGCCTCACTGCCGGTGCTTTTGATACTGGCGGCGTTGCTTGTCGGCTGCGCCAGTCGCCCGGCGCCCCATGTGGAAGAGCGGGCCGCCGGCGGTGAGCCGCCGCCGCTACTGCGCGATGACGTGCCCGCCCGGGGGGCGGCGGAGGGAAACTCACCGGTGTTGCCGCTGCTGCGCGCCCAGGCGGAGCGCTGGCGCGGCGTGCCTTACCGGCTTGGCGGCAGCAGCGAGACCGGTGTCGATTGTTCGGCGTTCGTGCAGATCACCTTCCGATCGCGGCTCGGCGTGGACCTGCCGCGCACCACCGAGGCACTGGCCCGGGAAGGGGAGCGGGTGGACCGCTCGGAGCTTCAGGCCGGTGATCTGGTGTTCTTTAAAACCGGCTTCCGACAGCGTCATGTGGGCATCTATATGGGCGGCAAACGCTTTCTGCACGCCTCCACCAGCCGCGGGGTGATGACCTCGTCGATGAACAACGTCTATTGGAAAGAGCGCTATTGGAAGGCGCGCCGCATCGAGCTGGAGGATCAGCCGGCGGCGCTGTCGGTGTCCGACGGCTCCCGGTAGACCACCGCGCGCACATCCAGAGTGCGGCCATCGCGACTCTGCACCGCCACGGTTGGTACCGGTTCCCCGTTGGCCCGGTCCACCAGCTCCGGACCGCCGCTTTCACCGTTCCAGCGATCGCTCCACTGGCGCAGCGCGGTGATCACCGTGAACAGATCCCGCCCCTTGTCGGTGAGCCGGTACTCATAGCGGGTGCCGTGTTCGCCCACGTCCTGTTTAACCAGCACGCCGTTTTCCAGCAGCCGCGCCAGCCGGTCGCAGAGAATGTTTCGGGCAATGCCCAGGTTCTGCTGAAAGTCCACGAACCGGCGGGTGCCGAGCATCGCTTCTTTCACCACCAGAAGGGACCACCAGTCGCCCACGTCGTTGAGCGCGCGGGCCACCGAGCAGTGGGTGTCGGGAAAACGTTTACGGACCATGGGGGCAGTGTGCCAAATACGGTTGCAAGAAGAAACCGTTATGGGTACGGTTTCGAAACGCAACCGAATTGCACCGTCTCGAACCTGTCTGGAGTGCCCCAATGAGCGCTGATCTGGCCCCTTTGTTCCGTCCTTTTGAATGCAAATCCCTGAAGCTGCGCAACCGGGTGGCGATGGCGCCGATGACCCGTAATTTCTCACCGGGCCAGGTGCCCACCGAGGAAGTGGCCGGTTATTACCGGCGCCGCGCCGAGGGCGAAGTGGGGCTGCTGATCACCGAAGGCACCACCGTGGGCCACCCCGGCGCGCCCGGCCACGACAGCGTGCCGGCGTTCCACGGTGACGCGGCGCTCAACGGCTGGAAAGAAGTGGTGCGCCAGGTGCACGCCGCCAACGGCGCCATCATTCCCCAGCTGTGGCATGTGGGCGGCACCCGCCGGCCCGGCGTGGGCCCGGACAAGGACGCCCCGGGCTATTCCCCGTCCGGCCTGTTCAAGCCCGGCAAGCCCAATGGTGAAGCCATGACCCTGAAAGACATTCAGGACGTGATCCAGGCGTTCGCGGATTCCGCCCGCGCCGCCAAGGAAATCGGCTTCGATGGCGTGGAGATCCACGGTGCCCACGGCTACCTGCTGGACCAGTTCTTTTGGGAAGGCACCAACCAGCGTGACGATCAGTACGGCGGGTCACTGGAAAACCGTGCCCGTTTCGGCGTGGAAATCGTCGAGGCGGTGCGGGCCGCGGTGGGCGAGGATTTCGCCATCGTGCTGCGCTTTTCCCAGTGGAAGCAGCAGGACTACGAAGCGCGTCTGGCGGAAACCCCGGAAGAGTTGGAGCGTTTCCTGAAGCTGTTCACCGACGCCGGCGTGGATGTGTTCCACGCGTCCACGCGCCGCTTCTGGACCCCTGAATTCGAAGGCTCCGACCTGAATCTGGCCGGCTGGACCCGCAAGCTCACCGGCAAACCGGTGATCTCCGTGGGCAGCGTGGGGCTGGACGATGACTTTATCGGCGCCAACAACCAGGGCATCGGTGGCGACGCCAACCCCAAGGGCATCGAGGACCTGGCCAAGCGCATGGCGGCGGACGAGTTCGACCTGATCGCGGTGGGCCGAGCCTTGCTGCAGGACCCCAACTGGCTGGTCAAAATGCGCGACGGCCAGCATGATGAGATCGAGCCGTTCACCAAGGCGGCGTTGGGCTCACTGAGCTAGCGGCACTCGCGGCGCGGGCGATAACAAGGAGAACACCGATGCCCTCTGACCAGCACCAGCCCGCCCTCCAGGCGATCGAGACCTGGCGGGCCGGCGGTGCCACCTTCGACTGGAACGGCCAGGACATCTGGTACCGGGATGAGGGCGGCGCCGACCGCCCGGTGCTGGTGATGATCCACGGCTTTCCCACCGCCAGTTGGGACTGGCGGCACATCCTGCCGGCGTTCACCGCCGACTACCGGGTGATCATGATGGACCTGCTGGGCTTCGGGCTCAGCGCCAAGCCGCGCCGCTTTCCCTACAGCATTCTCGCCCAGGCGGACATGGTGGAAGCCCTGCTCGCCAGGCTGGGCGTGGCCCGCTGCCGGATACTGGCCCACGACTACGGCGACACCGTCACCCAGGAGCTGCTGGCCCGCCACGGCGAGCGCGCCGACCGGCAACAGCCCGGCCTGGAGATCGACAAGGTGGTGCTGCTCAACGGCGGCCTGTTCCCGGAAACCCACCTGCCGGTGCGCCTGCAGAAACTGCTGATCAGCCCGCTCGGCCCCCTGGTGGTGAAGTTCTTCACCTTCGAGAAGATGGAAGCCACCTTCCGCCACATCTGCGCCCGGCCCCTGCCGGACGGCGAGGTGGCGGGTTATTGGGCGTTGCTGCAGCACCGAAACGGCCGCGCGGTGATGCCGCGCCTGATTCGCTACATGGAAGAGCGGCGCCGCCACCGTGAACGCTGGGTGGGCGCCCTGCGCGACGCGGCGCGGCGCGGCGTCCCGGTGCGTTTGATCGACGGTACCGAGGACCCGGTGTCCGGCGGCCACATGGTGGCGCGCTACCGGGAGCTGATTCCCGACCCGGACGTGGTGGAGCTGGCCGGCGTCGGCCACTACCCGCAGACCGAAGCGCCGGACGCCGTGATCGGCGCCGCCCGGCCTTTCCTGGTGTGAACAGGCCCTAGTCGCTGGCTTCCAGCGATTTGTTGATGCGCAACGCCAGCAGGGTGCAGACCACCCCGGAGAGCAGGTAGACACTGACGTAGGCGAGGCCGAAGTTGGCCGACAGCCCGAGCGCCACCAGCGGCGCGAAGGCGGCGCCGAACAACCAGGCGAAATCGGACGTCAGGGCCGCGCCGGTGTAGCGGAAGCGGCGCTCGAAGTTGGTGGTCACGGTGCCGGCGGCCTGGCCGTAGGACACGCCCAGCAGGGCGAAGCCGATCAGGATAAAGGCGTCCTGCTGGGTCGGGGAGCCGTCCAGCAGCATCGGCGTGAAGAGCGCGAAGACACCGATCAGACAGGCCAGCAACGCCACCGTGGTGCGTTTGCCGATGCGATCGGCGATCCAGCCGGAGGCGATAGTGCCGAACACGGCGAGCACCGCGCCGGCGAGCTGGACGCCGAGCACGTCGTGGATCGACTGGCTTTCGTTAAAGCTGATCCAGGACAGCGGGAAAATGGTCACCATATGGAACAGGGCGTAGCTGGCCAGCGCCGCGAAGGAACCGATGAAGATGTTGTAGCCCTGCCGGCGCAGCATCTCGCGGGTGCCGATGGGCTCCAGTTCGCCTTCTTCCAGGGCGCGGGTGTACTCATCGGTGACCACCAGGCGCAGGCGCGCGAACAGGGCCACCACGTTGATCGCGAAGGCGACGAAAAACGGATAGCGCCAACCCCATCCCAGGAAATCCTCACTGGAGAGGCTCAGCACCAGGTACAGGAACAGGGCCGCGGCCACCAGGAAGCCGATCGGCGCGCCCAGCTGGCCGAGCATGGCGTACCAGCTGCGCCGATGACGCGGCGCGTTCAGTGCCAGCAGAGAGGGCAGGCCGTCCCAGGAACCGCCCAGCGCGAAGCCCTGCAGAATACGGAACAGCGCCAGCAGCAGGATGGTCCAGACGCCCAGGGTGTCGTAGGTGGGCAGCAACGCCATGCCGACGGTGGCGGTGCCCAGCATGAACAGCGCCACGGTGAGTTTCATGCCGCGGCCCCAGTGCCGCTGAATGGTCATGAACAGGGCGGTGCCGAAGGGCCGGGCCAGGAACGCGAAGGAAAAAATAATGAACGCCGCCAGCATCCCTTCCAGGCGCCCCAGGAACGGGAAGAACACGTAGGGGAACACCAGCACCGAGGCGATGCCGAACACGAAGAAATCAAAATATTCCGAGGCGCGGCCGATCACCACGCCCACGGCGATTTCCCCGGGCGCCACCTTGGAGCGGTCGGCGGTGGTATTACGCAGATCCTGTTCCAGGGTAGTGACGGGCGTCGTGGTTTGATCTTGGCTGCTGGACATGATGCTGGCTCTTTATGCAAACAAAGGGTTAAGCACGTCAACGGACGACCAATGCATAGCATCGCCTGAACCCGGGGGGCGCCGCCATAGGACAAAATGTCCAATTCCCGCGACGTCCCCCAACGAGTAGAGTCGTTCGTATCGTGGGCCACAAATCCTGATCCGGCAATGGCATTTCCCAAGCTGTTTTCATTATCCAGGCCGCTTCGAGGCGCCCTTCTATCCGTTCCCCTGGCCCTGCTGGCGGGCTGTGACATGGTGGTGATGTCGCCCTCTGGCGATGTCGCCATGCAACAGCGTGATCTGATTCTCTGGGCCACCGGTCTGATGCTGATCGTGATCGTGCCGGTGATCATCATGACGCTGATGTTCGCCTGGCGGTATCGCGCTTCCAACCGGGACGCGGAGTATTCGCCGGACTGGGATCACTCGACCATGCTCGAGCTGGTGATCTGGGCGGTGCCGTTGCTGATCATCATCGCGCTGGGCGCGATCACCTGGGTGAGCACCCATAAGCTGGACCCGTATCGCCCGCTGGACCGCATCGACGCCAGCCGCCCGGTGCCCGAAGGCACCGAGCCGCTGGTGGTGCAGGTGGTGTCGCTGGAGTGGAAATGGCTGTTCTTCTATCCGGAGCAGGGCATCGCCACCGTCAACGAACTGGCGGCGCCGGTGGACCGGCCGATCCGCTTCGAGATCACCTCGCACTCGAACATGAACTCGTTCTACATCCCCGCGCTGGCCGGGCAGATCTATTCCATGGCGGGCATGGAGACCAAGCTGCACGGCGTGATCAACGAGCCCGGCGTGTACGACGGTTTCTCCGCCAACTACAGCGGCGCCGGTTTCTCCCACATGCGCTTCCATTTCCACGGCCTGGAAACGGAGGCGGACTTTGAAGACTGGGTGGAAAAGGTGCGTGACGATGGCGGCGAGCTCAGCCGGGCGTCCTACAAGCAACTCGCCGAACCCAGCCAGAAGGAACCGGTGCGCTATTACGCCGATGTCGATCCCGGGCTGTATGACGCCATCCTGAACCGCTGCGTGGACCCGGGCACGGTGTGCATGAAGGACATGATGGATCATCACGAACCGGATCATGACCACGGATCTCATGGGAACTGAACATGCTTGAGCAACTCGATCTCACCCAGCTGATTTTCGGGCGTCTGTCCTGGGACGCCATTCCGCTCCATGACCCGGTGATCGTGGCAACGTTCGTGGTCGTGGCGATCGGCGGCGCCGCCCTGTTGGGGGCGCTGACCTATTACCGCGTCTGGGGCTATCTGTGGAAGGAGTGGTTCACCAGCATCGACCACAAAAAGATCGGCATCATGTACATGGTGCTGGGTCTGGTGATGCTGCTGCGCGGCTTCGCCGACGCCATCATGATGCGTATTCAGCAGGCCTGGGCGTTCGGCGACGCCACCGGTTACCTGCCGCCGGATCACTACGATCAGATTTTTACCGCCCATGGCGTGATCATGATCTTCTTCGTCGCCATGCCGCTGATCACCGGCATCATGAACTACATCATTCCGCTGCAGATCGGTGCGCGGGACGTGGCCTTCCCGTTTCTCAATAACTTCAGCTTCTGGATGACCGCCAGCGGCGCGGTTCTGGTGATGGCGTCCCTGTTCATTGGTGAGTTCGCCAAGACCGGCTGGCTGGCCTACCCGCCGCTATCGGGGATCATGGAAAGTCCCGGGGTGGGGGTGGATTATTATCTATGGGCGCTACAGATCGCCGGGGTGGGCACGTTGCTATCGGGTATCAACCTGTTGGTGACGATCGTCAAGATGCGCTCGCCGGGCATGAATCTGATGAAAATGCCGGTGTTCACCTGGACCTCCCTGTGCACCAACATCCTGATCGTCGCGGCGTTCCCGGTACTCACCGCTGTGTTGGGCATGCTGTTGCTGGACCGTTATCTCGGCACCGCCTTCTTCACCAATGATCTGGGCGGCAACGTGATGATGTACATCAACCTGATCTGGATCTGGGGTCACCCGGAGGTGTACATCCTGATCCTGCCGGCCTTCGGTATCTTCTCCGAAGTGGTGTCCACCTACAGCGGCAAGCGCCTGTTCGGCTATGCCTCCATGGTCTACGCCACGGTGGTGATCACGGTGCTTTCCTACATGGTTTGGTTGCATCACTTTTTCACCATGGGTTCCGGGGCCAGCGTGAATTCGTTCTTCGGCATCACCACCATGATCATCTCGATCCCCACCGGGGCGAAGATCTTCAACTGGCTGTTCACCATGTATCGGGGTCGCATCCGCTTCGAGGTGCCGATGCTGTGGACTCTCGGTTTTATCATCACCTTCGTGATCGGTGGCATGACCGGCGTGTTGCTGGCGGTGCCGCCGGCGGACTTCGTGCTGCACAACAGCCTGTTCCTGGTGGCGCATTTCCATAATGTGATTATCGGCGGTGTGCTGTTCGGTCTGTTCGCCGGTATCACTTACTGGTACCCGAAGGCGTTCGGTTACAAGCTGGATCCGTTCTGGGGCAAGATGTCGTTCTGGTTCTGGACCATCGGCTTCTACTTTGCCTTCATGCCGCTGTACGTGCTCGGCCTGATGGGCGTGACCCGCCGCATGAGCCAGTTCGAGGAAGACGCCGCCATGCAGTTCTGGTTCCAGGTGGCGGCCTTCGGCGCCTTCCTGATCGCCCTGGGTATTCTGTTCTTCATCGTGCAGTTAGTGGTGAGCCACCGCCGCCGGGATCAGCTGCGCGACACCACCGGCGATCCCTGGGACGGCCGCACCCTGGAGTGGGCCACCTCGTCGCCGCCGCCGCAGTACAACTTCGCCTTCACGCCCCGGGTGCATGATCTGGATGCCTGGTGGCAGATGAAGCAGCACAAGTACCGCCGGCCGGAGCAGGGCTTCAAGGCCATCCATATGCCGAAGAACACCGCCGCGGGCATCATTCTCGCCGGTATCAGCACGGTGCTGGGGTTCGCCCTGGTGTGGCACATGTGGTTGCTGGCGGGGGTGAGCTTCGCCGCGCTGCTGGCGGTCGCTATCGGCCATACCTTTAACTATGACCGTGACTATCACATTCCCGCTGAAGAAGTGGAGCGGGTGGAAGCGGAACGTACGCGGATGTTAGCCAGCCATGTCTGAGACCACCTACACCCCGGAAAGCGGTGACGTGGAAGCCCTGGAGTTTCACGTCACCGAGGATCATCACCCGGAAACCGGCACGTTGCTGGGGTTCTGGCTCTACCTGATGAGCGACTGCCTGATCTTCGCCTGTCTGTTCGCCACCTATGGCGTGCTGGGGCGCAGTTACGCGGGCGGCCCCACCGGCGCCGAGCTGTTCGATCTGCCGCTGGTGGCGATCAACACCTCGTTCCTGCTGCTGTCGTCGATCACCTATGGCTTCGCCATGCTGGAGACGCAGCGCAAGCGGGTCGGCGCCACCATCGGCTGGCTGGCGGTGACCGGTCTGTTGGGCGTGGCCTTCCTGGGCCTGGAGCTGTACGAGTTCGCCCATCTGTTGAATGAAGGGGCGGGCCCGCAGCGCAGCGCCTTCCTGACCTCCTTCTTCGCCCTGGTGGGTACGCACGGCCTGCACGTGCTGTTCGGTATCATCTGGCTGGTGGTGCTGGTGGTGCAGCTGCGTAAGCACGGGCTGATCGTCGAGAACCAGCGCCGTCTGTTCTGTCTGTCCATGTTCTGGCATTTCCTGGATGTGGTCTGGATCGGCGTGTTCACCTTTGTCTACCTGATGGGAGTCCTGCCATGAGCGATCATCACGACGCGGCTCACGACGACGTCCTCCCCGATGCGCCGCACAGTACCTTCAAGGGGTACATGACCGGCTTCGTGCTCGCCGTGGTGCTCACGGTGATCCCGTTCTGGGTGGTGATGGCCGACGTGTTCGAGAGCACCGGCGTCACCGCCCTGGTGATCCTGAGCCTGGCGGCGGTGCAGATCGTAGTGCACATGATCTATTTCCTGCACATGAACTTCCGCTCCCAAGGCGGCTGGAACATGCTGGCGCTGATTTTCACGGCGGTGATCGTGTTCATTACCCTGGCCGGTTCGCTGTGGGTCATGTACCACCTGAACGTGAACATGATGCCGGGGATGATGCAGGACCCCTGGGGCTGAGATGGCCCCGCGGACTGCCCGTCGCTGGCCGGGACGGCTGCTGTGGGGCGCCCTGGCGCTGCTGGCTTTTATCGGCTTCCTGGCGCTCGGTCAGTGGCAGCTGGAACGGCGGACCTGGAAGCTGGACCTGATCGAGCGGGTCGAGCAGCGCGTGGACGCGCCGCCGGTGGCCGCCCCGGCGGGCGCCGACATCGACCCGCAAGCGTACGAATACCTGCGGGTGCGCCTGCACGGCGAGTTCCTGCACCAGCAGGAGACGCTGGTGCAGGCCAGCACCCTTCTCGGCAGCGGGTACTGGGTATTGACCCCGCTGCGCCGCCAGGACGGCACCACGGTACTGGTTAACCGGGGCTTCGTGGCACCGGAGAACCGGCAACGAGCGCAGCGCCGGGAGGGCGAGCCGCGCGGGCCCGTGACGATCACCGGCCTGCTGCGCCCCAGCGAACCGGGCGGTGCCTTTCTGCGCGATAACGCGCCGGAAAAGGACCGCTGGTATTCCCGCGACGTGGCCGCCATCGCCAAGGCCCGTGGCCTGGACCGGGTGGCGCCGTACTTCGTCGACGCCGAGGCGCCGCCGCTGGCTGAAGGCGGCGGTGCCGGTCAGCCGGTGTCCGGCCTCACCGTGATCCAATTCCGCAATAATCACCTGGTCTATGCGCTCACCTGGTTTATGCTCGCGCTGATGGTGGCCGGCGGCGCCGGCTACGCGGCCCGGGAAGAGTTCCGGCCGCGCCGATCAGGAGACCCGCGATGATTCCGCCCAGCGCGAACACGCCGGTGGACGACGACGCCACCGGGCGCAAGAACATGCAGCAGCTGATCCAGCTGCGCTGGATCGCCGTGCTCGGTCAGGTGGGCACCATCCTGGTGGTCTTCTTCGTGTTCAGGATCGAGCTGCCGCTGCTGTACATGTTCGCGGTGCTGGCCGGGCTGGTGGCGTTCAACGGCGCCAGCCTGCTGCGCCTGCGGCTGCGGCGGCCGGTCAGTAACGGCGAGCTGTTCGTCGCCCTGCTGGTGGACGTGATCACGCTCACCATGCAGCTCTATCTCAGCGGCGGCGCCACCAACCCCTTTATTTTCCTCTACCTGCTGCAGGTGGTGCTGGCGGCGGTGCTGCTGGAGGCCTGGTCCACCTGGATCATTCTGCTGGTCACCGCCGGCTGTTTCGTGGCTCTGGAGTTCGCCGCCCGGCCGCTGCCGTTGCCGCTCGACTACGAACTGGGCCCGCTGAGCCTCTATATCCAGGGCATGCTGCTGTGCTTCGTGCTCAATGCGGTGCTGCTGGTGATCTTTATCAACCGCATTACCCGCAACCGGCGCGACCGGGACGCGCGCCTGGCGGCCCTGCGCCAGCGCGCCGCCGAGGAAGAGCACATCGTGCGCATGGGCCTGCTGGCCTCCGGCGCCGCCCACGAGCTGGGCACGCCGCTGGCCACCCTGGCGGTGATCCTGGGCGACTGGCGGCGCATGCCGGTGTTCCAGTCCGACCCGGATCTGGCCCAGGAGATCGGCGAAATGCAGACCCAGGTGCTGCGCTGCAAATCCATCGTCAGCGGTATTCTGCTGTCCGCCGGCGAGGCCCGCGGCGAAGCCTCGGAAGAGACCACCGTGCACGCCTTCGTCGACGAACTGGTGGCGGAGTGGCGCACCACCCGCCCGGTGAACGACTTCGAATACCGCAACCTGTTCGGCGAGGACCGGGCGATCATCTCCGATTCCGCGCTCAAACAGACCGTGCATAACGTGCTCGACAACGCCCTGGAGGCGTCGCCGCACTGGGTGGGGCTGGAAGTCAGCCGCCGCGACGATACGCTGATCGTCTCGGTGATGGACCAGGGCGCCGGCTTTTCCGAGGCCATGCTCAGCCACCTGGGGCGCCCCTACCAGTCCACCAAGGGCCGCCCCGGCGGCGGCCTGGGCCTGTTCCTGGTGTTCAACGTCGTGCGCACCCTGGGCGGTAACGTCAGCGCCGGCAACCGCCCCCAGGGCGGCGCCGTGGTGACGCTGACACTGCCGTTGTCGGCGCTTACCATCGATGAACAGGAGATTGATGAACAGCGGATGGATGAACCGGACCGGAAGGAGGGCGGTTATGAGCACTGAGCAGCCGGAACACCAGCGAACCCTGCTGATCGTCGAGGACGACGCCGCGTTCGCCCGTACCCTGGGCCGTTCGTTCGAGCGGCGCGGCTACCAGGTGCGCCACGCGGACAGCCTGGACGTGTTGCGCGAGGTGCTGAGCGAGCAGACCCCGGATTACGCGGTGGTGGATCTCAAGCTCAAAGGCGGCGCCTCCGGTCTGGCCTGCGTGCAGGCCCTGCACGAGCACGACCCGGAGACCCTGATCGTGGTGCTCACCGGCTACGCCAGCATCGCCACCGCGGTGGAAGCGATCAAGCTGGGCGCCTGCCACTACCTGGCCAAACCCTCCAACACCGACGACATCGAAGCCGCCTTCGAGCGCGCCGAAGGCAACGTGGAAGTGGAAGTCACCGGCCGCCCCACCTCGATCAAAACCCTGGAGTGGGAGCGCATCCACGAAACCCTCGCCGAGACCGACTTCAACATCTCCGAAACCGCCCGCCGCCTCGGCATGCACCGCCGCACCCTCGCCCGCAAACTCGGCAAACGACAAGTGAAATGAAAGCAGTTAATAGTGAATAGTTAGCAGTTAACAGTGAATAGTTAACAGGTAACAGTTGCGCGGGGTTGGGCGGTGCCGACTGGAACGTAAGAGGCCGCGCCCAATCCGGAAGCGCGGCCTCGGTCTTTTCAGGCTGGCAGCAGCCTCTACCGCGAACTGTTAACTGTTCACTGTTAACTATTAACTGCCCACGCGGCTAGGGCACTAGCCGCGTGGGGGCCCCGCGTCCTTCGCCGTGGTATTGCCAGTGGCGGTGGGGGGATTCGGCGAGTTCGAGGACGTCGACCTGGTCGGCGGTGAGCACCAGGATGGAGAAGTCTTCCGCCGGGTGGTCTTCCGGGGTGGGCGGCAGGTAGCGGTAGTGGTCGGATTTGGGCGGTTGCCAGAGGCTGCCGGGCGGCGGGCCGCAGAAACGCGCCCGCGCTTCGCGGTCGATCAGGCGCCACAGTCGCAGGGTGTCCTCCGGGTGCTGTTGCGGGGTGAGGAAATGCACCCGGCCGCGGAAGCGCCACTGGGTGCGGCTGGTGAGGTCGTACCAGCAGGCTTCGGCGCCGGCCTGGCGCTCCAGCTGCATGGCTTTTTCGCTGCGCTGGTCGGTGGTGAACCACAGGGCCCGTCCGTGGCGCTCGCGCAGGCTCAGGGTGCGACAGCGGGCACCGCCGTCGTCGCCCACGGTGGCGAGCTGCATAAAGCAGTGGGGGGCGGCCTTGCGGGTGGCCTCGAACCAGTCTGTCCATCGCTGGGGTAAGCTCATGGGCACGCAGTATGGCGTCTTGACGGGCGCTTGGCCATTCCCCAAACGGGTGTTGGCATCGGCCCCGAAGCGGCGCTAGAATCCGCCCATGGACCGCTCAAACCCGCTTAATTCGTTCCTGCCTTTCTCCCCCGCCGGCTGGCGATGGTGACGCTCGCCCTCGGGAGTCTCCCGGTGCCGCTGGTTGCCTGAGAGTCTCCGCAGTTTTTCCGCTACAATTCACGACTTGCGATTGCCGCACCTGACAAAGACCGGGGACCACCATGTCACCACGCAATCTGGACGATTACGCCCGCCAGGGTTATAGCCGCGTACCGATCGTGCGCGAAGTGCTGGCGGATCTGGACACGCCGCTGTCCGCCTACCGCAAGCTGGCCGCCGGGCCCTACAGCTACCTGTTCGAATCGGTGCAGGGCGGCGAGCGCTGGGGCCGCTATTCGATCATCGGCCTGCCGGCCCGCGAGGTGGTGCGCATCACCGGCCCGCGCATCACCGTGAGCGATGTCGACGGCGCCGTCGTCGAGGAGCTCGACAGCGACGACCCGATCGGCTGGATCGAAGACTACCGTCTCCAGTACCGGGCCCCGGACGTGCCCGGGCTGCCCCGCTTCAACGGCGGCCTGGTGGGCTATTTCGGCTACGACAGCGTGCGCTATTTCGAGCCCCGGCTGGGCCCGGCGCGTGGCGAGGACGTGCTGCGGGTGCCGGACATCCTGCTGATGCGCTCCGAGGAAGTGGTGGTGTTCGATAACCTGCGCGGCAGCCTGTTCCTGATCGTGCACGTGAGCCCCGACGCCGCGGACGCGGTGGCCGGCGCCGAAGCCCGTCTGGACGAGCTGGAGCGCCGCCTGCGCGCGCCGCTGCCGGAACCGGAGCACCAGGTGTACGGCGCGCCGGTGGACGAAAACGACTTCGTCTCCGAGTTTCCCCGCGAGCAGCACGCCGCCGCCGTGGAGAAGATCCGCGAGTACATTCTCGCCGGCGACGTCATGCAGGTGGTGCCGGCCCAGCGCATGAGCTGCGATTTCCCCGCCCCGGCCATCGACCTCTACCGGGCGCTGCGCTATCTGAACCCGTCCCCTTATATGTTCTATCTGGACCTGGAGGACTTCCACATCGCCGGCTCCTCGCCGGAGATCCTCACCCGGGTGGAGGACGACCAGGTCACGGTGCGGCCCATCGCCGGCACCCGCAAACGCGGCGCCACGCCGCAGCGCGACAAGGAGCTGGAAGAAGAGCTGCTCGCCGACCCCAAGGAGATCGCCGAGCACCTGATGCTGATCGACCTGGGCCGCAACGATGTGGGCCGGGTAGCGGAGCCCGGCCAGGTGCGCGTCACCGGCAACATGGAGATCGAGCGCTATTCCCACGTGATGCACATCGTCTCCAACGTGGAAGGCACCCTGCGCAAGGGCCTGGGGCCGCTGGAAGTGCTGGCGGCCACCTTCCCGGCGGGCACCCTGAGCGGCGCTCCCAAGATCCGCGCCATGGAAATCATTGACGAGGTGGAGCCCACCAAGCGCGGTGTTTACGGCGGCGCCGTGGGCTATATCGGCTTCAACGATGATATGGACATGGCCATCGCCATCCGCACCGCCGTGGTCAAGGACGGCCGTCTGTACGTCCAGGCGGGCGGCGGCATCGTCGCCGATTCGGTGCCTGACCTGGAATGGAAGGAAACCATGAATAAAGCGCGCGCCGTGTTCCGCGCCGTGAACATGGCGCTGGGCGGCCTCGACCTGGGCGGTGCCAACGCGGACCGGGGGAACAAGTAATGCGCGTGCTGATGATCGACAACTACGACAGTTTTACCTACAACCTGGTGCAGTATCTGCAGGAGCTGGGCGCCGAGGTGCTGGTGCACCGCAACGACAAGATCGACCTGGCCGGCATGGAAGCGCTCAACGCCGACCGGCTGATGATCTCGCCGGGGCCCTGCACGCCCAACGAGGCGGGGATCTCGGTGGAGGCGATCCGCCATTTCGCCGGCAAGATGCCGATTCTCGGCGTCTGCCTGGGCCACCAGGCCCTGGGTCAGGCGTTCGGCGGCCAGGTGGTGCGCGCCCGCACGGTGATGCACGGCAAGACCTCGCCGGTGCATCATACCGGCAAGGGGGTGTTCCGCGGCCTGCCCAGTCCCTACACGGCCACCCGCTACCATTCACTGGTGGTGGACAAGGCCAGCCTGCCGGACTGTTTCGAGGTGACCGCCTGGACCCTGGACGATAACGGCGACATGGACGAGATCATGGGCATGCGCCACCGTGAACTGCCGCTGGAAGGCGTGCAGTATCATCCGGAGTCGATCCTTACCGAACACGGCCATGATCTGCTCAACAACTTTCTGAAGGGGGAAAGCGCATGAATATCCAGGAGGCTCTGGCGGCGGTGGTCGAGCACATCGACCTGTCCACCGAGCAGATGAACGACGTGATGCGCCAGATCATGACCGGCGGCGCCACCGACGCGCAGATCGGCGGCTTTCTGGTGGCGTTGCGCATGAAAAGCGAATCCCTGGACGAGATCACCGGCGCCGCCATGGTGATGCGCGAGCTGGTCACCCCGGTGGTGATCGACAACCGCCGCCACCTGGTGGACATCGTCGGCACCGGCGGCGACGGCGCCAACCTGTTCAACGTGTCCACCGCCAGCGCCTTCGTGGCGGCGGCGGCGGGCTGCCGGGTGGCCAAGCACGGCAACCGCTCGGTGAGCTCCAAAAGCGGCTCCTCGGATCTGCTTGAGGAAGCCGGCATCCGCCTGGATCTGACCCCCAACGAGGTGGCCCAGTGCGTGGATGCGGTGGGCGTCGGCTTTATGTTCGCGCCCTCCCACCACAGCGCCATGAAATACGCCATCGGGCCGCGCAAGGAACTGGGCATGCGCACCCTGTTCAATATTCTCGGCCCGATGACCAACCCGGCCGGCGTGCAGCGGCTGGTGGTGGGCGTGTTCTCCGACAAGCTGTGCCGGCCCATGGCGGAAGTGATGGGGCGCCTGGGCGCCGAGCACGTGATGGTGGTGCACGGCCTCGACGGCCTGGATGAAATCAGCCTGGCCGGGCGCACCCATGTGGCCGAGTTCAAGGACGGGGAAGTGCGCGAGTACAGCCTCACCCCGGAAGACGTGGGCATTGAGTCCGCCTCCCAGGTGGGGCTGGACGTGACCGACCCGAAGGCGTCGCTGGCGCTGATCCGCGAGGCGTTCAGCAAGCGTAAAGAAGGCAACGCCGCCAAGGCCGCCGACATGATCACCCTCAACGCCGGCGCCGCCATCTATGTGTCCGGTGTCACCCGCACCCTGGAAGAGGGGGTTCGGATGGCCGAGGATCTGGTCCACAATGGGGAAGCCGCCGAGCGCATGCGCGAACTGGCGCAGTTCACTTTCGCATTGAAGGAAGAGGTATGAGCGACGCAGCCATCAACGGAACCATTCTGGAGCGCATCGTCGAGCGCAAGCGCGAAGAGATACAGGCCGGTCAGCAGCGCTACAGCCTGGGCGAGCTGGAAGCCATGGCGGACAACCAGGGCAAGGCCCGGGGCTTCGCCAAATCGCTGTACGCCAGCGTGGCGGCCGGACGGCCGGCGGTGATCGCCGAAGTCAAAAAGGCCTCGCCCAGCAAGGGGCTGATCCGCGAGGACTTTGATCCGGTGGACATTGCCCGCCGATACGAAGGCGCCGGCGCCAGTGCCCTGTCGGTACTCACCGACCAGGACTTCTTCCAGGGCCATGAGGATTACCTGCGCGCCGCCCGCAACGCGGTCTCCCTGTCGGTGTTGCGCAAGGACTTCATCATCGACCCCTGGCAGGTGTTTGAAACCCGTGCCATGGGCGCCGACGCGGTGCTGCTGATCGTCGCGGCGCTGTCCGACGCCCAGCTCGATCAGCTCTACCACGCCGCCCTGCGGGCCGGCTGTGACGTGCTGGTGGAAGTGCACACCGCCGGCGAGCTGGCCCGGGCGTTGAAGCTCAACATTGAGCTGATCGGCATCAACAACCGCGACCTGCACACCTTCGACACCCGCCTGGACACCACCCTGGAGCTCGCCGAGCAGGTCCCCGGCGACCACCTGGTGATCACCGAAAGCGGCATCCACACCCGCGACGACGTCCGCCTGATGCGCAAGAACGGCATCAATGGCTTTCTCGTCGGTGAAGCCTTTATGCGGGCTGAGGATCCGGGCGCGGCCCTTAAAGCACTGTTTTTCTAGTGAATAGTTAACAGTTAACAGTTAATAGCGGCGCGGTGGGGACCCGTGCCGCCTGAAATGAAAGAGGCCGCGCCCCAAGCCAGGAGCGCGGCCTCTTTCATTTCAGCCTGGCGCAAGCCCCGCCCGCGCCGCTATTAACTGTTAACTCTTAACTATTAACTGCTCTCAGCGTGTGCCGTAGACCACCATGGTCTTCCCCTTCACCGACACCAGCCCTTGCTCCTCGAGGTTCTTGAGCACCCGGCCGACCATTTCGCGGGAGCAGCCGACGATGCGGCCGATTTCCTGGCGGGTGACCTTGATCTGCATGCCGTCCGGGTGGGTCATGGCGTCGGGTTGCTTGCACAGATCCAGCAGGGTGCCGGCGACGCGGCCGGTGACGTCCAGGAACGCCAGGTCGCCCACTTTGCGGGTGGTGGCGCGCAGGCGTCCGGCGATCTGCGCGGACACCGCGAACAGGATTTCGGCATCTTCGCGGGCCAACTGACGGAATTTGGGGTAGCTGACTTCCGCCACCTCGCACTCGGTTTTGGCTTTCACCCAGGCGGAACGGGACGGATCGGCCTCGAACAGGCCCATCTCACCGAAGAAGTCGCCTTCATTCAGGTAGGCCATGATCATCTCACGGCCATCGTCGTCCTCGATCATCACCGTCACGGAGCCCTTGAGAATGTAGTACAGGGCGTCCGACTCGTCACCGGCGTAGATAATGGTGCTCTTGGCCGGGTACTTTCGGCGATGACAGTTGGCGAGAAATTGGTCCAGATTTGGGATTATCTTGTTACCGTCGCTCATGGGCTCTCTGCTTCTGGGCACGCTGCTTAAAAGCCGGAAAAAAGTCTTAGCTATTTAAGCTTATGGAGTTTGCCTGTTTTTCACGTGACTGCCAAGGGAACCGGTCCACAGTCTGCCCCTTCCCGGCGTCGTCCGCCAGCCCGGCGGCGTTCTACGTTCGCCGGGGTATGGCGTGGGGGGTGGTCTGTGGTAGTCTTCGCGGCCATTCCGCGAGGGCGTGACCAGGAGACTCGAATGAAAGCGGTGGTTGATTGGCAGGGCGATGTCTGTTTCCAGGCCGAGTCGGAAACCGGCCATACTCTGGTAATGGACGGACCGCCGGATCACGGCGGCAAAAACCGTGGCGCGCGGCCCATGGAAACCGTTCTGATGGGCGTCGGCGGCTGCTCCAGCTTCGATGTGGTGCACATCCTGCGCAAGGCCCGCCAGGACGTGACCGGTTGCCGCTGCGAAATGGAAGCGGAACGGGCCGAAAACGAGATTCCGGCCGTTTTTACCAAAATTCACCTGCATTTCCGGGTCAGTGGCAATAACCTCAAGGAAAATCAGGTGAAACGGGCCGTGGAACTGTCCGCGGAGAAGTACTGCTCCGCCGCCATTATGCTCACACGCGGTGGCGTGGAAGTGACGCACAGCTACAGCATCGAATCCTGATAACGGCCAGCGGGGAAATAACGCCGTGGTGAAAGATCCCAATCCCAAGATTTCGGTCCATGGTTTTAACAACCTGACCAAGTCCCTCAGCTTTAATATCTTCGATATCGCCTATGCGAAAACCGAGCAGCATCGCAAGGAATACATCGAGTATATCGACGAGCTGTACAACGCGGAGCGTCTCACCGAGATACTCACCAACGTGACCCGGATCATCGGCGCCAACATCCTTAATATTGCCCGCCAGGATTACGATCCCCAGGGCGCCAGCGTCACCATGCTGATCGCCGAGCACGAATCCCCGCCCACCGATGGCGACTGGGACGAAGAGGCCCCGGGTCCGCTGCCGGATTCGGTGGTCGCGCACTTGAACAAGAGCCATGTGACGGTGCATACCTATCCCGAATCACACCCGGACAACGGCATCTCCACCTTCCGGGTGGACGTGGACGTGTCCACCTGCGGGGTGATCTCGCCGCTGCGGGCGCTCAATTACCTGATCCACAGCTTTGATTCCGACATCGTCACCATCGACTACCGGGTACGCGGCATGACCCGCGACGTGGACGGCACCAAGCACTACATCGACCACGACATCAACTCGATTCAGAACTTCCTCACCGAGGACACCCAGAACGGGTATCAGATGATCGATGTGAACGTGTACCAGGAGAACATCTTCCACACCAAGATGCTGCTCAAGGAATTCGACATCAACAACTACCTGTTCGGCGCCGGCAGCGACGAGTTCGACGACAAGGAGCTCGCCGACATCCGCGAACGCCTGCAGACCGAAATGCTCGAAATCTTCTACAGCCGCAATATGTAACTCCCGGATCTCTACGAAGTCAGGTTTGTAGGAGCGGGCCTCGCCCGCGAAAGGGAGCGACGCTCCCGGCAGGATCCCAGAGCCCTCTCTAACGGCAGCACAATTGGCGTCTCTGGTATCCCGCCGGCCGGCTTTGCCGGCCTTTCGCTTGCAGGCAAGCTCCCACAAAGAGGCCGCGCCCCAAGCCAGGAGCGCGGCCTCTTTCGTTTCAGCCGGCACGATTCTCCACCGCGCAACTATTAACTGTTCACTGTTAACTATTAACTAGATTCTGTAGGTGGTGAAGGTCATGACTTTGCTCATCAGCGCCATGGCGCCTTTGATGGGCGGCGGCAGGGGCGCGCCGCCGGCGCCTTCGGCGGTGACCGCGTGGCGCAGCTCGTCCTCGCGCATCTGCTCCAGGATGGCGCGGCTGCGCCGGTCGCCGGCGGGCAGGCGGGTGAGGTGATTCTCCAGGTGGCGCACCACCTGGTGCTCGGTCTCCGAGACGAAGCCCAGGCTCCAGCGGTCGCCGGCCAGGCCGGCGCCGGCGCCGAGGGCGTAGCTGACCGCGTAGAACAGCGGGTTCAGCCGGCTGGGCACGCCGCCCAGCTCGCGGATGCGGTCGTCGCACCAGGCCAGGTGGTCTTCCTCCTCCCGGGCCGCCGCCTCCATGGCGTGGCGCACATGGGGCAGGGTGGCGGTGCTGGCCTGGCCCTGATAGAGCGCCTGGGCGCACACTTCGCCGGTGTGGTTGATGCGCATCAGCCCGGTGACGTGGAGGCGCTCGCTGGGGTTGAGCGGCGCCTCCGGCTGCGGGTCCGCGTTGGGCGGCTGGCGCTCGGCGCGGGCGGAGCCCGGCGTCAGGGTGCGCAGGGCGCTGTCCACGCGGCTCAGCAGGCGGTCCATGGGGCTAAAGTGTCGTTCGGTCATCGTTCCGGTCTCCGGGCACCAGTCACGGGCATGCTAGCATAACCGCTTCATCGACCAGTGAAACAGAGGGCCAGGGCATCATGCACATCAGTCCCGCGGTGGCCGGCACCGACCGCAGCGTGTCCGCCGCCTTTGTCGACTCGGTGCTGCCGGATCTGCTCGCGCACTATCGCTTGCAGCGGGCCGCGGTGCTGGAACAGGCGGGCATCGACGGCGCCGTGTTCAACGACCCGGGGCGGCTGCTGCCGCTGCTCGACGTGATGCGCCTGTTTCTGGTGATTCTGGAAGCCTGCGGCGACCCCGGCCTGGGCTTTGAAACCGGGCGCCGGGTGCGGCCCCGCTCCTACCAGGTGCTGGGCTACGTGATTCTCGCCAGCCGCGATCTGGACGAAGCCATCGAGCGGTTGATGCGCTTCGAGAAGCTGTCCGGCAATCTGGGGCGCACCGAACGCCATGACGAGGGCGACCAGGTGCGTCTGTGCTGGCAGTGCCCGGTGGCGGGTGAGCCGGGCCGCATGCTCACCGAGGCGGCGATCACCGGCTGGGTGACCTTCATGCGCCCGCTGATGCCGCCCGGCGCGGCCCCGGCGGAGGTGTGTTTCCGCCATCCGCCGCCGGCGGACGCGGCCCGTTACCGGGACTGGTTCCAGGCGCCGGTGCGTTTTGACGCCGACTTCGACGGCGTGCGTCTGCCGGCCGCGCTGCTGCGCCACTCCCTGGAAAGCGCCGACCCGGGGCTGGGGCGGATGATGGAGAAAGAAGCCGGGGCCTTGCTGGCGGATTTCGACGCCCACGGCAATCTGCTCAGCCGGGTGCGCTCGGCGATCTACCGGCGTCTGGGCAGTGGCGACCCGTCCGTGGACGCGGTGGCCGCGGAACTGGGGCTCACCGTGCGCACCCTGCAGAGCCGGCTGCAGCGCCAGGGGCTGGCCTATCAGGAAGTGCTCGACGGCCTGCGCCGCAGCCTGGCCGAGCTCTACCTGCGAGACCCGGCGCTCAACCTGACCGAGATCGCCCTGTTGCTGGGGTTCGCCGAGTCCAGCTCGTTCAGCCGCGCGTTCCGCCGCTGGCGCGGCGAGTCGCCGGTCAGTTGGCGTCGCCGTCTGCCGCGCCCGGATCCTTCCGGGTAAAGCGCACCAGCGCCTCGCGCAGCACGCTCATCTCCACCGGTTTGGGGATGTGCGCGTTCATCCCCGAGGCCAGGCTGCGCTCGCGGTGCTCGCGCAGAATGTGGGCGGTGAGGGCGACGATCGGCACCGCCACCAGGCCCTGGCGGCGCTCGTACTCACGGATCCGCTGGGTGGCCTCGAAGCCGTCCATCTCCGGCATCTCGCAATCCATCAGGATCAGGTCGTAGCGCTTTTCGGTGGCCATCGCCAGGGCTTCCTTGCCGTTGGCGGCCAGGTCCGCGCTCAGCCCCAGCTTGCTGAGCATGCCGCGAATCACCTTCTGGCTGAGCTTGTGATCCTCCACCACCAGCAGTTTGAGCGCCGGGTCGGGGGGTTCCGGCTGCCCCTGTTCGCGCACCGGCCGGCGCAGGCCCATTTCCTCCGCCAGGGCCTGCTTCAGGCGCGGCGCCGACACCGGCTTGGTGAGCACCCGGTGGATGCTCACGTTGCGCGCTTCGGTGGCGGTGGGGGCGTTGTTCACGCCGGTGAGCATGATCAGCGTGGTGGGGTGGGTGATCACCGGGTCCTCGTGGATGCGCGCCGCCAGCTGCAGGCCGTTCATGCCCGGCATGTGGTGGTCCAGCAGCACGATGTCGTAGGGCTCGTTGATGTTGGCCTGGGTGCGCAGCGACGCCAGCGCCTCGCGCGGGTCGTGGCAGGCGGTGACGCGCATGCCCCAGCCCAGGGCCAGATGGCGGATCACCCGGGTGACGGTGCTGGAGTCGTCGACCACCAGCATGCTGCGGCCCTGCAGCGCGCTAATGTCGGTGTCCGGGCCGCTGGGCGGCGCCTCCATGGCCGGCAGCGGCAGCACGAACCAGTAGGCCACGTCGCCGCCGTGCTCGTCGCGCTCGCCAGCGCGGCCCTGCATGGCCTCCACCAGCTGCTCGGCGATCGACAGGTTGAGGTTGCTGCTGTCCTGGCGGGCGGCGGGGTCGCGCAGCGCCCGGAAGGTGCCGGGCCGCAACGCCGTGCCGCTGAATTCGAAGCGCACCTGGCCGGCCCGGCCGGTGGGCTCCAGGGAAATGTCGATGATCAGCTCGCCGGGCTGCGCATGGCGTATAAAGGCGCCCATCAGGTTGGTGAGCACCTGGCGCAGCCGCCCGGGGTCGCCCTCCATGCGCGCCGGCAGGTTGGTGTGCACGTGGGTGATCAGCTCCACCTGCTTCTCTTCCGCCCGCTCGCGGAACAGATCCACCGCGCCCATCAGCAGCTCGTTGGCGTCCAGGGCCTCGCGGTTGATGTCGGCGCCCTGGTCGGACAGCTGTGAGTATTCCAGCACATCGTTGATGATCTTGAGCAGGCTCTCGCCGGCATTGCGAATGCCGCCCACGCAGTCCTTCTGGTTGGGCGTCAGCGGCGTGTCCTCAAGAATCTCGGCCATGCCGAGAATGCCGCTCAGCGGCGTGCGCACGTCGTGCCCCATGCGCGCCAGGGTCTCCCGGCGGGTGGTGTCGACGGTGTCCGCCACGCTCTGGCTGCGCCGGTGCTCCATCTTTACATGCAGGTGCTGGTGGTGCTGGATGCGCAGGCCGGCGGCCTGGATAAAGCCGGCCAGGTTGACGGTGATCATCACGCACAGGCCCAGGTCCACGTTGCTCTGCACCAGGCCGAGCATGGTCAGGCAGCCCAGCACCACCGGGCTGCCCACCAGCAGGCTGGTAAAGAAATACAGGGCCCCCAGCGGCACCTCGCGGTGCCAGGCCTGGTAGCCCAGGGCCACCAGCAGAGCGGCGGCGGCCAGGCCCAGCCCGAAGGCGGCGGCCAGGGCGCCGGCGATCGGCAGCCAGGGCACCGCCACCAGAAACAGCAGCGCCAGCAGGGTCAGGCCGCGTAGCAGGCGGTCCAGCAGCGGCGCGTTGTGGCGGCTGTCCACGAAGGTTCGGCCGACGCCGCTGGCGCCGATGATCGCCAGCATCAGGCTGCCCATCTTCAGTTGCGGCAGCCAGGCGCCGATCAGCGAGTGGCCGGCCAGGATGCCGGACGAAAACAGCACCAGGCCGGCCAGGGCGAGCAGGAAGCCGGCGTGGTAACCGTGGCTGATGCCGCCGCGCATCAGCGCCACCAGGCCGTTGTAGACGGCCAGCGCCAGCATCACGCCGAACAGCAGCCAATAGAGTGCGAACAGCGGGTCGTTGCCGAGCGCCGCCGGCAGGGTGCTCAGATTGATGGAGTAGATCAGGCTGCCGCGCGGATTGACCCGCCAGTAGAACACCTGGGGTTCCCCGGGGGGCAGGTCGACCAGATAGACCGGCGTGCGGTGCACGAAGCGCTCGCCGGGCCCGGCGGGGCGGTAGCCGCCGTCGCCGGGCAGGAAGAATTCACTGTCGAAGTAGTGGCGGGGCCCCTGCATCAGGGCAAAGCGGCGCTGGTCGCCCAGTTCGTTCTGCACCGCGATGCGGATCCACCAGGGGTGGTCGCTGAGGCCCAGCCGTTCCACGAACCGCGAGGCCGGTTTGAAGCGGCCCTCGAAATCGCCGGCGGTGACCGCCTCCAGGCTCAGGGTGCCGTCCGGGTCGGGCAGGTATTCCGAATAGATGGTGAGGCGTGCGTTGTCGGGCAGGCTGCTGACCACGTAGGGGGGCGGCGGCGCCGCCTGGACGGCGGTCGCCAGCAGCATCAGCAGGGCCGGCAGCCAGCGCAGCCAGGCCGGGGGCCGTGACGGCCGGTGGCGTTCAGCTTTCGGCGTCGGCCGCCATGTTCCGTTCGCTGTGTTGTTGTTCTTCCCTAGTGTCATCATGTCCCCGATCCAGCACATAGGCGTCCAAGCCCGCCTCGGAGAGGATATAGGCTCCCAGTTCACTGCGTCGACCTTCGGCGCAGAGGATGTAGGTGAATTCCTGCTCCAGGCGGGGCGCCTGCTCGCGCAATTGGTTGAGCGGCAGGTTGCGGGCACCGGGGATCAGGTCATGGCGTGCCTCCATGGGCAGGCGCACGTCGATCAGCACATGGGCGCGTTCGCCCTCCAGCACGCGGTCTTCCAGCTGGTCCTCGCTGAGGCGGCGGATCACCGTGGCCTGCAGAATGGCTTGGAAGTCGGCTTTGTCCAGGCACATCAGTTCGCCGTCGCTGGTCATGGTCACGGTGGCGTTGCGAGGCTGGTCGCTGATCAGGGCGTCCTCGCCGAAGAAGCGGCCGGCGGCCAGGCCGGCCACCGGCTGATCGCCGCCGGCGCCGGCGCGGCTGACCATCGCCTTGCCGCGTTTGATCACGTAGAAGGTATCGCCGCTTTCGCCTTCGCGCACCACGGTTTCGCCCAGTTCCACCTCGCGGGGCTGGAACTTCACGAACAGGGCGTGCAGCTTGGCCGGCGGCATTTGCGCGAACAGCCCCGAGGCCAGCAGCGCGTCCATCCAGTTATGGTCCTCGCCGTCGCTGTCGTGCTCGCCGGGCATCAGTTCGGTGGCCTGGGTCCAGGCCATCAGCAGATCCAGCTTGTCCCGGTCGATGCTGTAGAGGGTGGCGCTGTCGCGGGTGATGGCGTTGACCGTATGACGGGGGTAGTTGTCCACGGCCAGGTAGTTCTCATCGTCGTCGGCGGCGAACGGGCGCACCGTGAAGCCGGCATCGATCAGATCCAGTTCGCCGTCGATCAGAAAGTAGGCCTTGTCGCCGCTCTGGCCGCGCTTGAACAGCAACCGGCCGGCGGGGAGCCGGTGCACGGTGATCTGCTGTTCGATTTCGCGCAGGTGCGACGGGCTCAGGCCGTCGAAGGGAATAAAGGCGCTCAGGCGGGACACGTCGGGCGTGCCGGCGGTGTCCACCGATGTGGATGCGGTCATGGCTCCCCCGGGGTTTTCTCATTCGTTATTCTGAGGGGGTATGCTAAGCCTTTTCCCGGGCCACTGCACGGTAGCCGATGTCGCTTCTGTGATAGGCGTCGTCCCAGCCGATGCCCTGCACCGCCTGGTAGGCGCGCTGCTGGGCCTGGGCCACGGTGTCGCCCAGGGCGGTGACGCACAGCACGCGGCCGCCGCTGGTCACCACCTGGCCGTCGTCCTCGCGGGTACCGGCGTGGAACACTTTGACGGTGTCCGAATCGGCGCCGTCCAGGCCGTGGATCACATCGCCCTTGCGATAGGCGTCCGGGTAGCCGCCGGCGGCCAGCACCACGCCCAGGGCCGGGCGCGGGTCCCAATCGGCGGTGACGCTGTCCAGGGCGCCGTCCAGCGCCGCCAGGCAGAGGTCCGCCAGGCTGCTGTTCAGGCGCATCATGATCGGCTGGGTTTCCGGGTCGCCGAAGCGGCAGTTGTACTCGATCACCTTGGGGTGGCCGTCCGGGCTGATCATCAGGCCGGCGTACAGAAAGCCGGTGTAGGGCATGCCTTCGGCGGCCATGCCGGCCACGGTGGGGCGGATCACTTCTTCCATGATGCGCTGGTGCACCTGATCGGTGACCACCGGCGCCGGTGAGTAGGCGCCCATGCCGCCGGTGTTGGGGCCGGTGTCGCCGTCGCCGACGCGCTTGTGGTCCTGGCTGGTGGCCATCGGCAGGATGTGCTTGCCGTCCACCATGACGATAAAGCTGGCTTCCTCGCCGTCGAGGAATTCCTCCACCACCACCCGGTGGCCGGCGTCGCCGAATTTGTTGCCGTCGAGCATGTCGCGCACGGCGGCTTCCGCCTCTTCCAGGGTCATCGCCACGATCACGCCCTTGCCGGCGGCCAGGCCGTCGGCCTTGATTACGATGGGCGCGCCCTGCTCGCGCACATAGGCGAGGGCTTCGTTCACATCGGTGAAGTTGCCGTAGGCGGCGGTGGGGATGTTCTGGCGGGCCAGAAAGTCCTTGGTGAAGGCCTTGGAGCCTTCCAGCTGGGCAGCGGCCTTGCCGGGGCCGAAGCACTTCAGGCCGCGGCTCTGGAAGTAGTCCACCAGGCCGTCCACCAGCGGCGCCTCGGGGCCGACGATGGTCAGCGCCACGCCTTCGCGCTCGGCCAGGTCGGCCAGGCCGGTCTGATCGTTGACGTCCAGGGCCACGTTTTCCAGCTTGGCGTCGCGGGCGGTGCCGGCGTTGCCCGGCGCCACCAGCACTTTCTCCACCTGTTCCGCTTGCGCCACTTTCCAGGCCAGGGCGTGCTCGCGGCCACCGCCGCCGATGATCAGGACTTTCATGGGCTCGATTCTCTTATGCTTGCTTAGTGCCGGAAATGCCGCATGCCGGTGAACACCATGGCGATGTCCGCTTCGTCGGCGGCGGCGATCACTTCCTCGTCGCGGATCGAGCCGCCCGGCTGGATCACGCAGCGGATGCCCGCCTTGCCGGCGTTGTCCAGGCCGTCGCGGAACGGGAAGAAGGCGTCGGAGGCCATCACCGAACCGGCCACTTCCAGGCCCGCGTGCTCGGCCTTGATGGCGGCGATGCGCGCGGAATTAACGCGGCTCATCTGGCCGGCGCCGACGCCCACGGTCTGCCGGTTCTTGGCGTAGACGATGGCGTTGGACTTGACGAACTTGGCCACCTTCCAGGCGAAAATGGCGTCGTGCAGTTCCGCCTCGGTGGGGGCGCGCTTGGTCACCACCTTGAGGTCTTTCTCGTTGATCATGCCCACGTCCCGGTCCTGCACCAGCAGGCCGCCGTTGACGCGCTTGTAGTCCAGGCCGCCGGCGGTGGCGCCGTCCCATTCGCCGCACACCAGCACGCGCACGTTCTTCTTGGCGGCGGTGATGGCCAGGGCCTCTTCGGACACCTTGGGCGCGATGATCACTTCCACGAACTGGCGGTCGACGATCGCCTTGGCGGTGGCCGCGTCCAGTTCCCGGTTAAAGGCGATGATGCCGCCGAAGGCGCTTTCCGGGTCGGTGGCGAAGGCCAGCTCGTAGGCCTGGTCGATGCCCTCCAGGCTGACCGCCACGCCGCACGGGTTGGCGTGTTTGACGATCACGCAGGCCGGCTTGCTGAAGGACTTCACGCACTCCAGGGCGGCGTCGGTGTCGGCGATGTTGTTGTAGCTGAGCGCCTTGCCCTGCAGCTGGCGGGCGGTGGCCACGGACGCCTGGCCGGGCTGACGCTCCACATAGAAAGCCGCTTTCTGGTGGGGGTTCTCGCCGTAGCGCATGCCCTGGGCTTTCTTGAAGTTCAGGTTGATGGTGCGCGGGAAATCCTGATTGTCCTCGCCCACCAGCTTGCCGAAGTGGTTGGCGATGGCGCTGTCGTAGGCGGCGGTGTGCTCGAACGCCTTGATCGCCAGGTCGAAACGCAGGCCGTCGGACAGGGCGCCGCCGTTGCCGTTCAGATCGTCGAGCACGCGGGCGTAGTCGCCGGCGTCGGTGACGATGCCCACATGGGCGTGGTTCTTGGCCGCCGAGCGCACCATGGTGGGGCCGCCGATGTCGATGTTCTCGATGGCGTCCTCGAGGCTGCAGTCGGGCCGCGCCACGGTCTGTTCAAAGGGGTAGAGGTTGACCACCACCAGGTCGATGGGGCGAATGTCGTTATCCGCCATCACCGCATCGTCCTGGCCGCGCCGGCCGAGGATGCCGCCGTGCACCTTGGGGTGCAGGGTTTTCACCCGGCCGTCCATCATTTCCGGGAAGCCGGTGTAGTCGGACACTTCGCGTACCGCGATGCCCGCTTCCTGGATGGCGCGGAAGGTACCGCCGGTGGACAACAGCTCCACGCCCCGGTCGGCGAGGGCGCGGGCGAAATCGACGATGCCGGTTTTATCCGAGACGCTGATCAGCGCGCGTTCAACGGCCTTGCTCATGGGATGATCACCTTAAAAATAAGAAAGGGGCAGTCGGAAACTGCCCCTGTCGTCACGGGTTGCGTTCAGAGCAAGCCGTATTGCTTGAGTTTCTTGCGCAGCGTGCCGCGGTTCAGGCCCAGCAGCTCGGCGGCCTTGGTCTGGTTGCCGCGGGTGTACTCGAGAACTTTCTCAAGCAGAGGGATTTCCATTTCCGCCAGCACCATCTGATACAGCTCGCTGACCGGCTCGCCTTCCAGCTGGTTGAAGTAATCGGCGAGCGACCGTCGCACGCAGTTGCGCAGCGTGTCGTGGGTTTCGCTGCGGGCCAGCGTGAGATGGGGTTTGCGCGATTCAGCGGTATTCATTTCTGTCAGTGTCCGTGCAGCAGCGGTCTTCATTGAAGAAAGGGTCATGCGGCCAATGCTCCGTCTTTGTTCCGGGCAGACACCTCGCCGTAGCCACCGATTCGAATCCGGTCGCCGAGGGCGCTGATCTGTTGGAAAAACTGCTCAATGGCCCGCCGTTGTTGGCCGGCCTTTTCCAGCTTGTTGAACCCGCGCCGAAAATCTTCCCCGCCGGGCAGGTGTTGCGTATACCAGCCCAGATGCTTGCGGGCGATGCGCACGCCGGAGTAGTCCCCGTAAAAGCGATGCAGGTCGATCAGGTGCGCGAGGACGCGGGCAGCCACGTCTTCGACCTTCGGCGCCGGGGGCAGCCGACCGTGATCCAGGTAATGCACGGTGTCCTGGAAGATCCAGGGATTACCCTGGGCAGCGCGGCCGATCATGATACCACTGGCACCCGTGGTTTCCAGTATCCGTTGGGCTTTTTGTGGCGAATTGATATCACCGTTGGCGATAACAGGGATGCCCACCGCGGCCACAACGTCGCGGACGGTGTGGAACTCCGCCTCGCCGTTGAACTTGTCGGCGCGGGTGCGTCCATGGATCGCCAGCGCCTGGATACCGGCCTGCTCGGCGATGCGGGCGATGGCCACGGCATTGCGATCGTCGCGGGTCGGGCCGGTGCGGATTTTCAGGGTCACCGGCACGTCCACCGCCGCCACCACCGCGTCCAGAATCCGGGCCACCAGGTCCGGGTCGGAAAGCAGTGCGGAGCCGGCGGCGCGCTTGCACACCTTTTTCGCCGGGCAGCCCATGTTGATATCGATGATCTGCGCGCCCCGGTCCACATTGGCCCGGGCCGCGTGCGCCAGCATGTCCGGTTCGCCGCCGGCGATCTGCACCGACACCGGGCCCGGCTCGCCGCTATGGTCGAGCCGGTGGGCGGACTTGCGGGTGTCCCACAGCCGGGTGTCGGAAGTCACCATTTCGGACACCACCAGCCCGGCGCCCAGCTCCCGGCATAAATGCCGGAAAGGACGATCCGTCACGCCGGCCATGGGCGCGAGAATCAAGGGGTTGGGGAGCAGGTAGGAGCCGATTTGCATGCTGGATTCGGGTTCGGTTGGCAGTCAGGTGTCGCCTGGAACACTGTTGAAAGTGCCCCGCGCGGGCCGCGCGGGGCGACAATGATAGTGACCCGGAGCGCCGGGGGAAAGGCCCGTGATCAATCAGGGCCGCTGGGAGACCCGGGACGACGGCGGCGCGGGGGCGCGCAGGCGCAGGTTGTAGTTCACCGCGCGCTCGCCGGGATCGACGATTTCCAGGGCAATGTGCACCGGGGTATCCACCGGCATGGCGTCCAGCCCGGCCAGCTCGCCGCGCAGATATTCCGCCGGCGCGAAGCGGCGCGTGGCCACGGTGTTGCCGCGCAGATCCTTGAAGGTCAGTTCCAGCGCCGGGAACGGCTGTGGCCAGTCGCCTTCATTGAACAGCAGGGCGTCCACCATCAGGGCGTTCTGGTAGTGCGGGTGGCTGCGCACCACCAGGTTGGCGCCGCGCAGCCGGCTCAGGTCGGTCTGTAGCGGCAGCTGGCAACCGAGCAGCTGGCAGGCCTGGGCGTACAGCGGCCGCCACTGGGGCGAGCGGGCCAGGGTGTCGAAATGAAAGAACGCGTACTGGGCGGCCAGCAGCACCAGCGCGAGCACCGACAGCAGCACCCATTTGGCCGTCACCGCCGGCCCGGAGGGCGGCGGGGCCATATAGTCCAGGCGTTCATTGGCGACTTTATGGCGCCGTGTCGAGGTGCTGTTAAGAAACTCGAACTGATCGTCGTCTTCGCTGATCGGGTCCGGCCGCGACGTGGTCGCCGGGCGGGGCTTCGGTGGCGGCGGTGTGGTGGCCGGGGCCGGGTCGTTCTCGTCGTCCAGGTCCTCCAGCAGGGCCTCCGCCCAGGCTTCGTCGGCGTCGTCGCTGCCACCGGCCCGGCTGGCCCCTTCCATGTCCGAGAAATCCTCGCCCAGGCCCTCGTCGCCGTCGCGGTCCAGGGACAGGAAAGAATCGCTCAACTCGCTATCACCAAACTTGCCGCCGCCGGTGGCCTTGCCGTCGTCCTGCGGGTCGGTTTCGTCGTCGAGGGCGTATTGCCACTGGCCGGCGTTATCGTCGGCCGGCGCCTTGTCGTCGTCGTTGGCGAGGGTGGGGGCGGGCGTATCACCGATGAAATGATCGGTGGCCTGGAAGATCTGCAGACAGGAGCCACAGCGCACCGCTCCCCGGGCCTGCCCCAGGTGCTCGTCGCTGATCTTGAATTGGGCACCGCAATGCGGGCAGCGGGTTTTGTACTGGCCGGCCATGGTTTTTATGTTTTGAGGGATAGAAAGTTTGTTGTACAGAAAAACAGGGGGTGGCGGCAAGCGCCGCGGCCGCTTATCTGTCCGCCTTGCGAACCCCGTCCACTCTGACCCAGTCGCCCCGTTGCCGGGTCGGGTTGAGGTCGAACCAGGGCGCGTAGGCGTCGCGGACACTTTGGGCCTGGTCGGCGAGGATGCCGGACAGCGCCATCGGCGCCCCCGGGTGGCAGCGGCCGGCCAGCACCGGCGCCAGCTCGATCAGCGGCGCGGCGAGAATATTGGCCACCAGCAGGTCGCAGCGATAGTCCGTCGCCAGGGCGTCCGGCAGACACAGTGCCAGCCGTTCACCGACGCCATTGGCGGCGGCGTTGTCGGCGCTGGCGGTGAGCGCCTGATGGTCGATGTCGGTGCCCAGCGCCCGGTCCGCGCCGAGGAGCAGCGCGGCGATGGCCAGCACCCCGGAACCGCAGCCGAAGTCCAGCACCTGCTTGCCGTTCAGATCGGTCTGCTCCAGCCACTCCAGGCACAGGGCGGTGGTGTCATGGGTGCCGGTGCCGAAAGCCAGGCCCGGGTCCAGCTTCAGATTCACCGCGCCGGGCTCCGGGGGCTCGCTCCAGCTGGGCACGATCCACAGCCGCTCGCCGAAGCGCATGGGCTGAAAATCCGCCATCCAGGCCCGCTCCCAGACCTGGTCGGCCAGTGCCTCGACACGATGATCGGCGAACACCAGGCCCTGGTCGCCGAGGCGGGCCAGGACGGCGTCGGTATCGGTGTCGTCGCTGAACAGGGCGGTGACCACGGTGGTGCGCCACAGGGGGCGCGCCCCCGGGGGCGGCTCGAAGACCGGTTGGTCGGCGCCGTCGGTGAGCGTCACCGCGCCGGCGCCGAGCGCTTCCAGGGCATCCTGGAAGGCGTCGGCGTGGTCCGGGTCGGTGGCGATATGGAGCTGAAGCCAGCTCATGAGCCGAGCTTCTTCTCCAGGTGGTGGATGTCCACGCCGCCTTCCTGGAAGGCGGGATCGCGGAAAATCTTGTCCCGGTGCAGGGCCACGTTGGTCTTGATGCCCTCCACCACGATTTCATCCAGGGCGTTGCGCATGCGCGCGAACGCCACGTCCCGGTTTTCGCCCCAGGTGATCAGTTTGCCGATCAGCGAGTCGTAGTAGGGCGGCACGGTGTAGCCGCCGTAGACGTGGGAATCCACCCGCACGCCGTTGCCGCCCGGGGCGTGGAAGTAGCTGATGCGGCCGGGGCTGGGCACGAAGCTGACCGGGTCCTCGGCGTTGATGCGCACTTCGATGGCATGGCCCAGGAAGGTGACGTCTTCCTGCTTCAGCCTGAGGGCGTTGTCGCCGGCGATACGTAGCTGCTCCTTGACGATGTCCACGCCGGTGATCATTTCACTGACCGGGTGTTCCACCTGCACGCGGGTGTTCATCTCGATGAAGTAGAAGCGCTCGTCCTCGTAGAGGAATTCGAAGGTGCCGGCGCCGCGGTAGTTGATCTCCTTGCAGGCGTCCACGCAGCGTTTCGCCACTTCGTTCTTCAGATGCAGGGGGATGTCCGGGGCCGGCGCCTCTTCCACCACTTTCTGGTGGCGACGCTGCAGGGAGCAGTCCCGGTCGCCGAGATGGATGGCGTGGCCGGCGCCGTCGGACAGCACCTGGATTTCCACATGGCGGGGTTTCTGCAGAAACTTTTCCATGTAGACGGTGGCGTCGCCGAAGGCGTTCTTGGCTTCCGAGCGGGTCAGGGTGATGGCGTTGAGCAGCTGGTCGCGGCTTTCCACCACGCGCATACCGCGCCCGCCGCCGCCGGAGGCCGCCTTGATGATCACCGGGTAGCCGATTTCCTCGGCCATCATCAGCGCCGCGTCGGCATCGTCGCCCACCGAACCGCTGGAGCCGGGCACCGTGGGCACGCCGGCTTTCTTCATCGCTTCAATGGCGGACACCTTGTTGCCCATCAGGCGAATGGTCTCCGCGCGTGGCCCGATAAAAATGAAGCCGGAGCGTTCGACGCTCTCGGCGAAGTCCGCGTTTTCCGCCAGGAAACCGTAGCCGGGATGGATGGCGTCGGCGTCGGTGACCTCCGCGGCGCTGATGATCGCCGGGATGTTCAGATAGGAGTTGACCGACGGGGCCGGGCCGATGCAGACCGCTTCGTCCGCCAGGCGTACGTGCATCAGATCCCGGTCGGCCTTGGAATACACCGCCACGGTGCGAATGCCCATCTCTTTACAGGCGCGCAGAATCCGCAGGGCGATCTCGCCTCGGTTGGCAATCAGTACTTTTTCCAGCATGGGCAACCCCCGTTAAACGATGGAGAACAGGGGCTGGTCGAATTCCACCGGCTCGCCGTCCTCCACGAGAATGGCGTCGACGGTGCCGGATTTATCCGCCTCGATCTGGTTCATCATCTTCATCGCCTCGACGATGCACAGCACATCGCCGGCTTTCACTTTCTGGCCCACCTCCACGAACGAGGCCGCGCCCGGGGACGGGGAGCGGTAGAAGGTGCCGACCATCGGCGAGCGCACCATATGGCCGCTGGGGGTGTCGTCCTGGGCGGGGGCTGCTGCTTCCGGAGCCGGCGCCGCCGGTGCGGGCGCGGGGGCCGAGGGCTGCGGGGCGTACACCGGCGCCGCGTGGCGGCTGCCACGGCTGATGCGCACGGATTCCTCGCCTTCCTGAATTTCCAGTTCTTCAATGCCGGACTCTTCCAGCAGTTCGATCAGCTTCTTGATTTTTCGAATGTCCATGCTCATTCCTGTGCCTGATCCAGTTTTTCCAGAGCGGCGGCCAGCGCCAGCCGGTAGCCGGTGGCGCCCAGGCCGCAAATGACGCCCTCGGCGATGTCGGAGAAGTAAGAGTGGTGCCGGAAGGATTCACGGCGGTGCACGTTGGACAGGTGCACCTCAATGAACGGAATCCGCACCGCCAGCAGAGCGTCGCGCAGTGCCACGCTGGTGTGGGTGAACGCGGCCGGGTTGAACAGAATGAAATCGATGCCTTCCGCGGGGGCGCCGTGGATGCGTTCGATCAGTTCGTACTCGGCGTTGCTTTGCAGATGCTGCAGGTGGTGTCCGGCCTCGGCGGCCTGGTCCATCAGTGCCTGATCAATTTCCGCCAGGGTGGCGGCGCCGTACTGGTCCGGCTCGCGGCGGCCCAGCAGATTCAGGTTGGGCCCGTGCAGGACGAGGATGCTAGCCAAGGCGTATACCCCTGAATTTGTCGTTATCTGCGTTGAACGTGTGGCAAAAAGCCAGTTTGTCCGGCTTTTCCCTATATTCGGGAGTCTAAGGGTATCTCATGAAGGAAAAAAGGACTTTACACCATTGGTTACAAGTATGTGCGCGGGCTCAAAGGTGCGGCGTCACCCGCCGCTCCAGATGCTTGAGAAAACGCTCACTGTCCATTTCGCCGAGCACGCGGGATTCGGGAACCTCCTCGCCGTCGGGGGCGAAGAAGACGAAGCTGGGCAGGCCGAAGATGTTGTAGTCGGCCATGATGTTCTGGTTTTCCTGGGTGATTTCGGTGATGTCGACCCGGTAGAGGTCGTAGTCGGCCATGGCGTCGAGCACGCGCGGGTCGCTGAGGGTGGTGTCTTCCATCACCTTGCAGGCGACGCACCATTCGGCGAAGAAATCCACCAGCACCGGTGTGTCGGCGTCGGCGGAGCGGGCCAGGGCGTCGCGCAGGCCCTGGCGGCCGTCCACGTCGATCCAGGGGCCGTGCTGGGCGTCGTCCGTCGTGGCGGTGTTGTCGCCGGTCTGGGTGCTGCTTTCGGACGGGCTCTGGGTGAGGGGTTTGAGCGGCTGCCAGGGATCGCTGCCGCCGCCGGCGGCGCCCACCACCATGATCGCGCCGTACAGGGCCAGCACCAGGGCGAGGCCCCGTTTCAGGCGCGAGCCGCCTTCGCGCACCGGCTCCAGGGCGCCCAGCTGCACGCCGTACACCGCCAGCAACAGGCCGTAGAAGGCCAGGGTCAGGGTGTCGCTGACAATGCGGTCGAGCAGCCAGATGGCGACGCCCAGCATGACGACCCCGAAGAAGCGTTTGATGTCTTCCATCCACTGGCCGGCGCGGGGCAGGAAATGGCCGCCGCCGGTGCCGAAGATGATCAGCGGCACGCCCATGCCCAGCGCCAGGGCGAACAGCGAGGCGGCGCCGGTGGCCGCGTCGCCGGTGCCGGCCACGTAGAGCAGGGCGCCGGCCAGGATCGGGGTGACGCAGGGGGACACCACCAGGGCGGAAATCACGCCCATTAGCACGGCGCCGCCCAGCCCGCCGCGGCCGTTGGGCCCGGCGTTGTTGAGCCGGTTGCGCAGCCGCTCCGGTAGCTGAAGCTCATAGAGCCCGAACATGGACAGCGCCAGCAGCACGAAGATCACCACGCTGGTGAGGATGGCCGCCGGCTGCTGGAGCAGAAACTGAAGGTTGAGGCCGGCGCCGAACACCGCCACCAGCAGGCCGGCCAGGGTGTACGGCACCGCCACGCCGAGCACATAGGCGCAGCTGAGGATAAAGCCGCGGCAGGCGCTGGAATCGCTTTGCCCGGCGATGATGCCGGACAGGATCGGCACCATGGGGAACACGCAGGGGGTGAAGGCCAGCAGCAGGCCGCCGGCGAAGAACAGCGCCACGATCAGCCCCAGGTTGCGGTCGTGCATCCAGCTGTTGAAGGCGTTGGCGTCCTCGGACAGCAGAATGCTGAAGAAGCCGTCCTCGCCGTCGCGGGGCTCGCCGGCCGCGGCGCCGTCGTTTGCCGAGACGTTGCCGGCCGCCGGCGCGTCGGCGGCCGGTGCGCGCTCCGGGCCGGGCGCGCTGAACGAGAAGGTGCGTACCTCCGGCGGGTAGCACAGCTTGTCCTCGATACAGCCCTGGTATTGCACCTCCAGCTCGGTGTCGGCCAGGGGCACGCTGTCCAGCGGCAGGCGCACGTCGAGCTGGCCGAAGAACACGTTAACGTCGCCGTAGATTTCGTCGGTCTTGGCCTCGCCGGGGGGCAGTTCCAGGTCGTCGAAATCGTCCAGCAGGTTGCCGTTGGCGTCGCGCAGGGTGAAGTCGAGGCGGTGGCGGTAGAGGTAGACCCGGTCGAGCATGCTGAAGCTGACCAGCAGCTGCTGGCGGTCCCAGTCCGCGTCGGGTACCACCTGGATCGCTTCGTCCACATTGGGCAGGCGGTCCTGGCCGCCGCCGAACGGTTCATTGCCGCCGCCCAGAGACAGCGCCGAAGCCGTTGTGGCCAGGATCAACCCTGCTGTCAGCATCAGCAGCCGCAATGCCGGTCCGCGAAAAAAGCCTGTCATGCGTTCCTCCCAATCAGTCCCTGCTTGGATACTCCCGGTGCCAGGAGGTTCCGGCAGCCTGGCGGTGCCGTCTTAAGACAACGTTAAGGCGGCGTCGCCGGACTCGCACGCCCGGCGTGGAGCTGGCATTCTCCACCGATCCTTCCGGCGACGCAAAGTGGCGGTTTGGAGGGGCGGGGATCCACGCTTATAGTGCCATGGAGGCGGAACAGGACCGGTGAAGATGCGCATTCTTCTGGTGGAAGACGATGCTTTATTGGCGGACGGACTGCGGCGGGCGCTCCGGCATGATGGCTATACGGTGGACCATCTTGAGCGGGGGGATCTGGTGTTGCCGGCGTTGCGCGACGGGCATTTCGATGCCGTGCTGCTGGACTTGGGGTTGCCGGGCCTGGATGGTCTGGCGGCGCTGCGGCAAGCACGGCGTCACCAGCAGGATGTGCCGGTGATTATCATCAGCGCCCGAGACCAATTGGATGATCGTATTGTCGGGCTGGACAGCGGTGCCGATGATTATCTGATTAAACCGTTTCCGATGGAGGAGCTGCGCGCCCGACTGCGCGCTTGTCTGCGGCGACAGAGCGAGCCGGTGCGACGAGTGCTGACAGTGGGCGATATGATCCTGGACCTGGATTGTATGGCGCTGACGCGCGACGGTGAGCAGTTGACGTTGCCGCGCCGGGAAATGGCCTTGCTGGTTGAATTGGCTGGTCATCCCGGTCGCGTTTTCACCCGCGCTTATCTGGAGCAGGCGCTTTATGGGTGGAGCGACGAAGTGGAAAGCAATGCTTTGGAAGTTCATGTCCACCATCTGCGCCGCAAGCTCGGCAGTGACGTGATTCGCACCGTGCGCGGCGTCGGTTATTGCCTGGTGGTCCCGGACAGCCAGGGCGCGACGCCATGATGTTCTCCATACGTCGTTTTCTGATGCTGACTCTGCTGGCGGTGATTCTGGGCGGCGGCTTGTTGCTCGGTTGGGGGACTTATCGAACCCTCTATCACGAGCTTGACGAGCAATGCGACGCGGAACTGGTGCAAAGCGGGCGCCTGATCGCTTCGTTTTGGAGTGAGGGTGAAGTGCCCGACCCGGCGGCGGTGGCGTTGGCCCCCGAGGAGCATCGCTACCAGCGCTATTTTATTTATCAGCTTTGGCAGCGCGGCCAACTTGTGCTGGGCAGCGCCGGCGCGCCGGATAAACCGTTGATACCGCTAACCGACAGCAACCAGCGGCGTCTTTTCGTCGAGCGTAATGGCTGGCATGTCTACGGCATCGCCTTACCGGGTGAGCGCTGGGTGGTGGTGGCGGAAAGCGACGCGGCGCGCCATTCCTTGGTGCGCAATATGGCCGGCACGGTCCTGGCGCCCTATTTGCTCAGCGTGCCACTGGTACTGATTCTGGTGGCTCTGGCGATTCGTTGGGGATTGGGGCCGCTGACCCGCCTGGCGCGGGCGGTGACGGCCCGCCATGAAGATAATCTGACGCCGCTGCGTCATCGTCGCGTGCGTGAGCTGGCGCCGCTTACCCAGGCGATTAACGCCTTGCTGGCGCGGCTGGTGGAGACGCTTGAGCGAGAAAAACGCTTCACCGCCGACGCTGCCCATGAATTACGGACGCTGTTGATGGCGTTGCGCCTGCACGCCGATAACGCCGTCGAGTTAAGCGACCCGGAGGACGTGGCGGCGTCGATGTCTCAGTTGCGGCGCGCGATTGACCGGGCGTCGCGTACCGTTGAGCAATTGATGGTGCTCGGTCGGCTGGACCCCCGGAGTGCACCACGTACGGATGAGTGCTGCGATGGCGCGGAGGTGGCCCGGGAGGTGCTCGCGATAGTGGAGCCTCTGGCGATGCAGCACGGCCATCAGGTGACGTCGGTGCTGGCACCGGGATTGTCGATTTCGATACCCGCGGAAATGCTGCAGATGGTGCTGCGTAATCTGCTCGATAATGCTTGCCGTTATTCACCGCCGGCTTCCCGGCTGGCGTTGTCGGGGTATCGCGATGGCGGCGAAATAGTGTTCGTGATCACCGACGGCGGCCCGGGTTTGACGCAAACACAGCAGCAACGTTTTTCCGGCCGCTTCAGTCGTGGTCGCCATGATGTTCCCGGTGCCGGCCTGGGGTTGTCCATCGTCCAGCGTATTCTCGATTTGTACCACGGCACCCTGTGCTTCCAACTGCCGGCTCCCGACCGGCCTGCTGCCGCTGAAGTTCGCCTCCCCGCCGCCTGACGCCGCTGACGATTTCGCTGTTAAGATTACCTTAAGTATTTCCCCGCACGCTGTGTGTGTCTTCAACGGCACCGCTACGGTGCGGGAGGTTTGATGGGGCACTGTTTTATTGCCGACGGTTGGGGCGCGTTGTTGCGGCGTCATGACCTGGATACGTTCGAGGCGCTTTGGCGTTTGCCGGAGCAATGGGTCGAGCCGCCCAATGTCCGCCGTGGCGGTTGGAGTGGCGTGACCCGGATGACCCTGGAAGGTGTCACGCTGTACGTGAAGCGGCAGCAGGGCCAGCGCCGCCGTTTTGCCCATCGTCCCTGGTGCTCCCGCCCGACTTACTACCATGAGTTTCTGGCGCTCAACCGGTTGTCCCGGTTGGGGGTGCCGGTGGTCGAGTGGTTGTTGTACGCCGAGCAAGACGGCGCCGCGATTCTGGTGACCCGGGCTCCGTCCGGTTTTGTCGACCTGAAAACACTCTCCGAGATGTCGAATGGCCCCCGCCTGCAGGCGGGGGCATCACGGCTGGGAGACGCCCTGGCGCGTATGCACGCCTTGCGCTGGCAACACGGCGCCTGCTATCCCGCGCATTTTCTGATCCATCCGGAAACCCTGGCGGTGCGGATGCTGGACCTTGAACGCTGTCGACGGCGGCGCTCGCGCATGGCGGCGTCGACTGCGGATCTGGACCAGTTGACGCGCCGCGCCGGATTCCTCCCGCCTCCCGTCTTGGCGCGCATCGTGGACGCCGCCACCGCGGCCGCCCGGCCGGTTGCAGCCCGGATTTTTTGATGCCTCGTCGCCTTTGGAGTACCCAACCCGATGAATAATCTCAGTACCGCCCCTTCCCGTGAACGCGTTAAATCCGACCCGCAAAGCGTGGCCGCTTATCGGCGACGCAAGCCCGCCAAACATCGGGCCGAGATGGCTTTGGTGGCCCGCACCATGCCGGTGTTACCCGCTGGCGAGCGGGTTCTGGATGCGCCCTGCGGGGCCGGCCGGTTGAGCCTTTGGATGGGCCGGCAGGGGTGGCGCGTCAGCGCCACGGATCTGGGCGCCGCCGCCGTGGAGCATACCCGGGCGTTAATGGCGGAGAAGGGGTTCGACGCCGAGGTGGTCGAAGGCGATATATTCCATATGCCCTGGGCAGACCGCCATTTCCGTGCCGTGGTGTGCTTCCGGCTGTTGCATCACTTCGCCGACGCCGACACCCGACGGGCCCTGGTCACCGAGCTGGCCCGCGTCAGTAGCGAGCATGTGTTGATTTCCTATCTGACTCCCTGGTCCCTGACCGGCGTAAGACGATGGTTGCGTTGGCGGCTTGGTGGACGGCGCCATCGTCAGAACCACACCCGGCAGGCGGAGTTGGTGGCGGATATGGCCACCCAGGGCTTCACCTTGGTAAGGGACGCCTCGCAGGGCGGCTGCTTTCACGCCTTACGTTTGGCGCACTTTGCGCGTACGCCACGGAAATGAGTCTGGCTCAGTTGGTCGAAGCCGGTCAGGCGCGACGATTCGTATTCGCCGGTGGCTTGGCGTCGATCCTGCATTGGTCGGTCATGGCGGCGCTGATGAACGCCGGTGTTGGCGCCCACCTCTCCACCGCGCTGGGGGCGTTGGCCGGTGCGTTTCTCAATTACCTGCTGCAATTCCGTTTCACCTACCGGGCGCGGGCCTCGCACCGTCGGGCGTTGCCCGCCTATGTGCTCACCTGCGCCGTCGCCTGGCTGCTCAATTCGCTGCTGTTTCTGTTGTTCTTTGGTATCGGAGGCGGGCCGGTAGGGTCGCAAATCCTGACCACGGCGGGGGTCGCCATCGCCAACTACCTGATCTACACCCAATGGGTATTCCATGAATCTCGGTGAGTTTTCATCTAACACGGGCGACAGTCGGCCGGTGATTAGCGTGATCGTGCCTTTCTACAACGAACGTCAGGTTCTGCCGCTTTGTCTGGATCGTCTGGAAAAGGTGCTTGGTGCGTTGGGCGAACCGTTCGAAGTGGTATTCGTCGATGACGGCAGCGACGATGGCGGTGACCACTACCTGATTGCCGAGGGGCACGCCCGGCCTTGGCTGCAACTGGTGCGTTTGAGCCGCAATTTTGGCAAGGAGGCGGCACTCACCGCCGGGCTCGACTACGCCACGGGACGGGCGGTCGTATTATTGGACGCAGATCTTCAAGATCCGCCGGAATACATTCCCGACATGCTGACACGCTGGCGGGCGGGGGCCGATGTGGTACTGATGCAGCGCCGTGACCGCGTTGGTGAAACCTGGTGCAAGCGCGTGACCGCCTACGCCTATTATCGTTTATTGCGCCGTCTGGCACAGGTGCCGATCCCCGCGGACAGCGGCGACTTCCGGCTGATGAGCCGGCGAGCGGTGGAGGCGGTGCGGCGATTGGATGAGCGCAACCGCTATATGAAAGGGCTGTTCGCCTGGGTCGGCATGCCGACGGTGGTGTGCGAGTACGACCGTGCGGCGCGGCCGGCCGGGCGCAGCAAATGGAGCTATCCGCGACTGCTGGCTCTGGCGCTGGAAGGCATTACGTCTTTTTCGGTGGCACCGTTGCGCTGGGCGACCATGGCCGGTGTCGTGGCGGCGCTGTCGGGCGGTGGCTATGGCGCTGTGATTGTCGTCAAGGCGCTGTTGTTCGGTGAAGCGGTGCAGGGATACCCCTCTTTAGTGGCGCTGATCACCTTTCTGGGCGGGCTGCAGTTGCTCACCATCGGTTTGGTTGGCGAGTACGTCGGGAAAACCTACCTGGAGGCCAAGCGTCGCCCCATTTACCTGGTCCGTGACGTGGTAAAACCGGCCTCGCCGGGCGGTGAACAACATCAATCTACCCGTGAGGCCTTGGCCCATGTCCATGTTCGTTAAAGCATGTTCGTTAAAGATCGCGGGTGGCTGGGTGAAGGCCTTAGGGTAAGCCCGCTGTGTTTGCTGCTGGCGGCGCTGTTGTTGTCGAGATGGGTGGCCATGGCGATGATTCCGCTCACCGACACCAGCGAGGCGCGTTACGCCGAGATCGCTCGGCTGATGGCGGTGAGCGGCGATTGGATAACACCCTGGTTCCGCGAACAAGTGCCGTTCTGGGGCAAGCCGCCACTCTCGTTCTGGGCCCAAGCGCTGGCCTTGACCGTTCTGCCGGGGCGTGAATTCGCGCCGCGTTTTCCCGCTTGGCTGGCCCACCTGGGCACCGTGTGGCTTATTGGCCGGTACGCGCTGGCTCTGGCGGACCGTCGCCGTGCGATGTGGGCGGCGCTGATTTATTCGTCCATGGGGCTGGTGTACGTGTGCGCTGGCGCGGTCCTGACGGACGGCTTTTTCACCCTGGGCACCACGGCTTCGCTGGTTGCCGCCGGGTTCGCTTTGCGCGGTCAGGGGCGCGGTTGGCGGTGGCTGTTTTTTATCGGTCTGGCGATCGGGTTGTTGGCCAAGGGCCCGCTGACTTTGGTGCTGGTGGGGGCGCCGTTGATGGGTTGGGCGTTTTGGAGCGGGCGCTGGCGAGCACTGATGCGAGCATTGCCGTGGTGGCGGGGTGGCGCCCTGATGATGCTGTTGAGCGCACCTTGGTACCTGGCGGCAGAGCTCAAAACGTCAGGCTTTTTGAATTACTTTATCGTTGGCGAGCACTTCAATCGTTTTCTTGATCCGGGCTGGGCCGGCGACCGCTATGGCAGCGCTCATGATCAACCCCGGGGTACCATTTGGCTGCTTTGGGTCTGGGCGGCGCTGCCCTGGTCGCCGGTGATCCTATGGCGGCTGATTCAGAGGCTTCGTCGGCAGCGGGAGGCAAGCGCCGGCTGGCGACCGGACGACGATCAAAAGCTGCTGTTGCTGGCCGCGCTGGTTCCCGTTTTTTTCTTTACCTTTTCTGGCAATATCCTGGCCACTTATGTGCTGCCGGGTTTGCCGTTCGCGGCCTTGCTGCTGGCGCTTGGCGGCGGGGATGTTCCCGCTCGGCCTTTTGTCTGGCGGGCACTGGTGGTCCTGATGCCGGTACTGGCGCTGTCCGGCGGCGTCTACGTGTGGCGTTACCCTCAAGCGTTGAAGACGGAAAAGGCGCTGATCCAGTGTTACCGCGCAATGGGCGCATCCGCGTTACAGCCGTTGACCTATATTGGCGAGGCGCCGTTCTCGGCCCGTTATTACGGGCACGGGCGGATTGCCGAAATGACGCCGGAGAAATGGCTTGAGCACGTCGAGAACGATCCCGGCGGCGCGCACGTTCTGGCTGTTCGGAAGCGGCTCGCCGACTCGATACGAGACCGTTCCCCGGTGCCTTTGACGCCACGGTGCGAGGACCGCCGGTTTTGGTTGATGTCCGATTAGAGGCGGGCTGTCGTTTGGGGTCGCCCTTCGCCGCTGCTTGACGGTACTCTGGTAGCCTAGAGGGACAAGTCGACACTCGGGAACGATAATGACGGACGACAAATTCGGACAAAAGGTCGGGGACACCCTGCTGGACCCCAGAAACAACCGCATCTGGAAAGGCCTGCTGTGGCTGCTGGCGATCCTGCTGCTGGTGGATGTGGCGCTGGGCTGGTACTGGAGCTGGGAGCCGGACCTGTCGGAAGTGAACCGCCGTGACGGCGCGGTGGCCGGCGAGACCATGACCCGGGAAGTGATCCATGTGGCCAGCACCCTGCTCGACAAGCCCGGCGGCTACCTCAGCAACGACATGCTGCCGCACCGGCTGTGGCTGGATAACATGCCGTCCTGGGAGTTCGGCGTGCTGGTGCAGCTGCGCGACGTGACCCGGGTGATGCGCCGCGATATGAGCCGCTCCCAGTCGCAAAGCCAGGAAGACACCTTCCTGGCCATCGCCGAGCCGCAGTTCAACTTCGACGCGGAAAGCTGGGCGATGCCGGCCACCGAGAGCGAGTACCGGCGCGGCATTCGCGCGCTGGAGAATTACCTGGAAGCGCTCAAGCGCCAGGACGGCAGCGCCCAGTTCTACGCCCGCGCCGACAACCTCAACTACTGGCTCAACGAAGTGCAGAACCGGCTCGGTTCCCTGAGCCTGAGCCTCAGCCAGAGCGTCGGCCGCACCCAGCTGAACACCGACAACGACACCCCGGTGGGCGAGCTGGACAAGGAAGAGCGCTTCGTGAAAACCGGCTGGATGGAGATCGACAACGTTTTCTATGAGGCGCGCGGTGCCTCCTGGGCGCTGGTGCAGCTGATGCGTGCGGTGGAAGTGGACTTCGCCGACGTGCTGCGCCGCAAGAACGCCACCGTCAGCTTCCGGCAGATGGTGCGCGAGCTGGAAGCCACCCAGCAGACCCTTTGGAGTCCGGTGATTCTGAACGGCTCCGGCTTCGGGGTGTTCGCCAACCACTCACTGGTAATGGCCAACTACATCACCCGCGCCAACGCCTCCCTGGTCGACCTTCGCAAGCTTCTGCAGGAGGGGTAAATCGCGACCGAAGCACTGCTTCGCAGCGCGATTTACGCCCGGCCAGGGATGGCCGGGCCGGGCCCTCTAATGGCAAAAGCTTCTCGCCAGGATGGCCGGTACGGCGGAGGAAAGAAGGCACTACCGAAGCACTGCTTCGCAGCGCGATTTACGCCCGGCCAGGGATGGCCGGGCCGGGCCCTCTAATGGCAAAAGCTTCTCGCCAGGATGGCCGGTACGGCGGAGGAAAGAAGGCACTACCGAAGCACTGCTTCGCAGCGCGATTTACGCCCGGCCAGGGATGGCCGGGCCGGGCCCTCTAATGGCAAAAGCTTCTCGCCAGGATGGCCGGTACGGCGGAGGAAAGAAGGCACTACCGAAGCATTGCTTAGCAGCGCGGTTTACCCCCGGCCAGGGACGGCCGGGCCGGGCTCTCTAGTGGCAAGGCCCATCGCCAGGGAGGGCGGGCACGGCGCCCGCTACGCCTTCACTCCCAAGAACCCCGCGAAGTTGTACCACTTGAAGAACATGTCCACGTTATCCAGGCCGTTGCGGGCGAGAATCTTGATGTTCTCGTCCGGGCGGTAGGGGATCAGTACGTTTTCCAAAGCTTCCCGCTTCTTGGCGATCTCGGTCTCCGAGTAGCCATTGCGCTTCTTCATGTCGTAGTAGAGCTTGATCCACAGGCGGTTAAGCAGGGCGTCGCTGCCCAATACCTTTTCCACCAGGATCAAAACGCCGCCGGGGTTGAGCCCCTCGATGATCGAGCGCAGCAGGCTCTCCCGGTTGAGCGGGCGCACGAACTGCAGGGTCAGATTGAGCACCACGACGGAGGCGTTGTCGATCTGGATACCGTCGTTCAGGTCGGCGTGTTCCAGCATCAGACGTCCGGCGCGGTACGGCCCGTCGAGGTTCTCTCGGGCTTTGTCCAGCATTGCCTTGGAATAGTCCACGCCCACCAGGGTGGCGCCGGGGTCCACGGTTTGGTTCAGACTTTTCAGAGTGAGGCCGGTGGAGCAGCCCAGGTCATAGACCCGTGAGCCGGGGGTGGCGAATTCGCCGGCCAGCTCGCCGATCATGCGCTGCAGCTCACCGTACTGCGGGATGCTTCGGTCGAGCATGTCGTCGAACACCCGGGCGGTGCTTTCGCCGAAATCAAAGTCGCTGATCGCCCGGTCCTGTTCGGCGAACAGCCGGTCCTTGCCGGAGGCAGGTTTGGAAGTGGGATCGTTGTCCGAAGTCATGGGTCCGCCTGACGCTGAAAACCGCCCCAAAGGATGAAGGGGCGGTTTTCCGCTGTCCATTTTTTTCGCGGACCGGATCAGGCGGCGGCGGACACCGCCGGCTCGGGCAGGGTGGCGCGCCAGGCGTCCAGCAGGTGGGTGTTGTCGTCCTGCCAGGGGTGGAAGTCCGGGCGCAGGTACTGGAACCAGGCCGGGATCGCCGCGCTCACCACGCCGCGGTAGCCGAACATCTTCCACAGGCCCTTGGCCAGGGTCAGCGGCTGGCGGTTAACGCCGTCCTGCTTCAGGAACTGCCAGGTGAAGTAGGCGCTGAAACCGATCAGATAGGCGGTGCCGGTGAAGAAGGTGCGCTGGCGGCGCCAGTAGCCGCCGTCCACGTCCTGGTACAGGTCGAAGGCCACCGCCTTGTGCTCGGTCTCCTCGATGGAGTGCCACACCCACAGATCCCGTACTGAGGGATCCATTTTCTCCACCATGTCGCCGCGCCGCAGAATGGTGTCGGCGAGAATCGCGGTGATGTGCTCCAGGCCGGCGGTGGCGGCCAATTGCTCCTCGGCGCTCAGGTGCTTGCGGCCACCGGCGAGCAGATGCCGGGTTACGCCCAGCGCTTTTTCCACCAGCGCCTCATAGCCCTTGCCGGACACCAGATCGTTGAACGCCTGGTGCTCCAGGGAGTGCATCGCCTCCTGGCCGATAAAGCCGGAAATGTCCTTCTGGCGCTGCGGGTCGTCGACCCGGTCGCGGAAGGCGCGCACCGCGTCCACGAAGAAGCGCTCGCCGTCCGGGAAGGTCACCGACAGCACGTTCATGAAATGGGTCAGCACCGGATCGTCGTCGAACCAGTAGCGGGTGTTCTCCAGGCCTTTGAAACGGAAGTTCATGCGGCGCGGCCGAATCGGCAAACGCTGAACGGCGCGGCGGGAACGGGAAAGCAGTTTCATGGCGACTCCGGGGTTTCTGCCATTGATTGATGTCAACAACTATGGTCCAGTCGTGCCTTCCCGTCTTGTTGTGGAGGGCCAACCTGTGGTCGTTTCAGGCCGGATCTGGTTCACCCCCGGTATTCCCGGCATCTATGTGGTGCTGCTGTGCGATGTCCTCCGCGATCTGGGGCATGACCCGGCGGCGCTGCTGAAGACGCTGGGCCTTAAGCGCGAGCAGCTGCTGGATTCCGAGTACCGGTTGCCCCTGGAGCAGGCGGACGCCGCCGCCGAAGCGGCGCTGGCGCTGGTCGGCGACGCCGGCCTCGGCTTCCGCTACGCCCGCGCCATGCGCATCACGCTGCACGGGCCGGTGGGGCTGTTGGCGCTGTCCAGCCCCACCATGGACGACGGCCTGGAGGCGGCGCGCCGCTATCTGGGGCTGCGCGCGCCGTTCCTGAGCGTGGAGCGGGTGCCCCTGGCCGAGCGGCGCCAGGCGCTCAGCTTCCGCACCGACTTCAGCCCCGGCCCGATCCAAAGCTTTGTCATCGAGGCCATGGTGATCGGCTTCGTCTACATGCTGGAGCAGCTTCTGGAGGCGAGCCCGGAGGGCGCGGAAGTGCACTTCCAGGGCGCGCCGCCGCCGCACGCCGAGGCCCTGCGCAAGGCGGTGCCGGTACCGGTCCACTACGGCCAGGCGCGGGACGCGCTGATCGTCTCCGAGGCGCTGCTGGCGGCGCGGCCGCGGCTGGCCGACCCGCAGGCGGAAGCCCTGGCCCGGGAGCAGTGCGAACTGGAATTCCGGCGCTGGCGCGCCAACCAGGAAGGGCCGTTGCCCGAGCGGGTGCGCGCGATACTGCGGGATCACGACGCGCCGCTGCCGGAGCTCGCCGAGATGGCCGAACAGCTGGCCACCTCGCCGCGCACGCTCAAGCGCCACCTGCAGCAGGCGGATCTCACCTATCGACAGTTGCAGGACGAAGCGCGCTACCGGCAAGCCTGCAAGCTGCTGGGGGAACGCGGCACGCGCATCAGCGAAGTCGCCTACGCACTGGGCTACAACGACGTGGCCAACTTCTCCCGCGCCTTCAAACGCTGGAGTGGCAAAACGCCGAGGGAATATAGAGAGGGGATATAGAGAAAGGCAGGATTTTTTTGGAACGATTTGTGCGAGCGGGCCCTGCCCGCGAAAGGGAGCGACGCTCCCGGCAGGATCCCAGAGGCCTTTAAAAACGGCACAAAACAGCGTCTCTGGTATCCCGCCGGGTGGCTGGCGCCACCCTTTCGCGGGCGGGGCCCGCTCCCACAGCCCGCTCCTAAAGCGAGCTCCGAACAGGTGTTACTTCTTCTCGAAGGCCGCGACGGACTTGAGGATTTCCTCTTTGGCGGCGGCGGCGTCGGCCCAGCCGTCCACTTTCACCCATTTGCCGGCTTCCAGCTCTTTGTAGTGCTCGAAGAAGTGCTTGATCTGCGCCAGCAGCAGCTCGGGCAGGTCGGTGACTTCCTTGACGTCGTCATAGAGCTTGGTGAGCTTGGTGTGGGGCACCGCCACCAGTTTGGCGTCCTTGCCCGCTTCGTCGGTCATGTTCAGAACGCCCACCGGGCGGCAGCGGATCACGGAGCCGGGCACCACCGGGTAGGGGGTGACCACCAGCACGTCCAGCGGATCGCCGTCTTCGGACAGAGTGTTGGGGATGTACCCGTAGTTGGCCGGATAGAACATGGGCGTGGCCATGAAACGGTCGACGAAGATAGCGTTGCTGTCCTTGTCGATCTCGTATTTGATCGGGTCGGCGTTGGCCGGGATCTCAATGGCGACGTAGATATCTTCGGGAACGTCTTTCCCGGCGGGTACCTGTGTAAAATCCATGGTCTGTCCTTTAAGCGATTGGGTCATCGGGCAGGGACCGTGGCGGTGCCCTGTATGAACGGGCGCGGATTATAGCAACCGCGCGCCCCGCCTGGCTAATCGCCGAAAGTCGTAGCGGACGGTGCCTCCCGGCGGCGTGGCGGGTACAATCGCCCCGCGTCTGTATGAGGAGCCCGACACCATGCATGTACATGAAATTGCCCATCCCCTGGTCAAGCACAAGCTGGGGCTGCTGCGGCAGCGTTCGCTGAGCACCCGCAGCTTCCGCCAGCTCACCGCGGAAGTGGCCAGCCTGTTGACCTACGAAGCCACCAGCGACCTGTTGCTGGAGGACTACCAGGTGGACACCTGGATGGGGCCGGTGCCGGCGCAGCGCATCAAGGGCAAGAAAGTGACCGTGGTGCCGATTCTGCGCGCCGGCATCGGCATGCTGGACGGCGTGCTGGAGCTGATTCCCAGCGCCAAGGTCAGCGTGGTGGGGCTCTACCGCAACGAGGAGACCCTGGAGCCGGTGGCCTATTTCGAGAAGCTGGCCCACGGCCTGGAGGAGCGCCTGGCGCTGGTGATCGACCCGATGCTGGCCACTGGCGGCTCTATGGTCGCCACCATCGACATGCTCAAGAAAGCCGGCTGCAGCCAGATCCGCGCCCTGGTGCTGGTGGCGGCGCCGGAGGGCATCCGCCGCGTCCACGAGGCGCACCCGGACGTGACGCTCTACACCGCGTCGGTGGACAAGGGCCTTAACGAAGACGGCTACATCGTGCCCGGCCTGGGCGACGCCGGCGACAAGATCTTCGGCACCAAATGAATATTCTGATCGGCGCTCAGATGCTGTTCGTGGCGTTCGGCGCCATGGTGCTGATGCCGCTGCTCACCGGCCTGGACCCGAGCGTGGCGCTGTTCACCGCCGGCCTGGGCACCCTGTTGTTCCAGGGCATCACCCGCCGTTCGGTGCCGGTGTTCCTGGCGTCGTCGTTCGTGTTCGTGGCGCCCATCGCCCACGGCGTCGAGCAGTGGGGCATTCCCGCCACCATGGGCGCGCTGTTCTGCACGGCCGTGGTCTATGTGGTGCTGGGCGCCCTGGTGAAGTGGCGCGGCCCGGGCTTTTTGCACCGGCTGATGCCGCCGGTGGTCACCGGGCCGATCATCATGGTGATCGGCCTGAGCTTGGCGCCCACCGCGGTGAACTTCGCCATGGGGCTGACCGGCAACGGCGCCGAGCGGGTGTTTCCCTACGGCGAGGCCCTGCTGGTGTCCATGGTGGCGCTGCTCACCACCATGCTGGTGGCGACCCTGGCCCACGGGCTGTTCCGGCTGCTGCCGATCCTGTGCGGCGTGGTGGTCGGTTATCTGGCCGCGCTGGCCCTGGGCATGGTGGATTTCGGTGCCGTGCAACAGGCGAGCTGGCTGGCGGTGCCGGAGTTCGTGGCGCCCACCTTCCACTGGCCGGCGATTCTGTTCATGGTGCCGGTGGCACTGGCCCCGGCCATCGAACACGTGGGCGACGTGCTGGCGATCAGCAACGTCACCGGCAAGGACTACATCAAGAAGCCGGGCCTGCACCGCACCCTCACCGGCGACGGCGTCGCCAGCATGGCCGCCGCCCTGTTCGGCGGCCCGCCCAACACCACCTATTCGGAAGTGACCGGCGCGGTGATGCTCACCAAGGTGTTCAACCCGGTGGTGATGACCTGGACCGCGGTGTTCGCCATCAGCCTGGCGTTCATCGGCAAGGTGGGCCTGCTGCTGCAGAGCATCCCCACGCCGGTGATGGGCGGCATTCTGATCCTGATGTTCGGCTCCATCGCCAGCGTCGGCATGAACACCCTGATCAAGGCGCGGGTGGATCTGCACGCCCAGCGCAACCTGGTGATCGTGGCGGTGACGCTGATCTTCGGCATCGGCGGCATGGTGATGGGCAACGGCGAATTCACCCTGCAGGGCATCAGCCTGTGCGGTCTGGTGGCGGTGATTCTGAATCAGATTCTGCCCGCCGCCCCGGCCACCGCCGACGACCTCCACGAAGAACAGGAATACGTCGACGACCTGCTCAACCACGCCCGGAAAGAGCGCGACGTGTAGGCCCACTCCCACAGCCCGTCACAACTCGTCTTTCTTCACCCATTGCTTGGCCTGGGGCGGCTGGTAGTCGGCCATGCGGTCCAGCAGCCTTGCCGGCTCGGCGTCAACGATCAGCATGCCCCGGTGGTGGGGGCGCAAGAATTGTTCTTCGGTGGCGTGGTCCAGGAAGGTGCCCAGGCCGTCGTAGTAGCCGGCCACGTTGAGCAGCGCGCAGGGTTTGTGGTGCCAGCCCAGCTGCGCCCAGGTCCAGATCTCGAACAGCTCCTCCAGGGTGCCGACGCCACCGGGCATGGCGACGAAGCCGTCCGCCAGCTCGGCCATGCGCGTCTTGCGTTCGTGCATGGAGCCGGTCACGTGCAGCTCGGTGAGGCCCGGGTGGGCCAGTTCTTTCTCCTGCAGCGCTTGCGGGATCACGCCGGTAACGCGGCCGCCCTCGGCCAGCACCGCGTCCGCCACCGCGCCCATGACGCCCACACTGGCGCCGCCGTAGACCAGCCCCAGATCCCGCGCCACCAGCTCCCGGGCGAACGCCCGCGCCGCCGCCACATAGTCGTCCCGCCGACCGGGGCTGGACCCGCAATACACGCACAGATTCCGCATCGGTTGTTTCTCCTCGCTGGATTAAGGTCTCTACGCAGCCCGCTTTATACCAGAGACCTGTTATTCCACGCAGGCGCCGGCCTGCCCGTGATCACGGATCTGGGCCATCACGCTCTTGGCGCGCAGGGTCATGAAGGTGCGGATGTCCACGCCGCCGTCGCGCAGCCGCTGGGCGGTCCAGGTGTTGCAGGTGCGCCCGAACCAGAAATGGCCCCGGGCGGGAAAGAAACGGCTGTCGCCGTACAGGCCCGGGTCCGCCGCCAGGGGCCGGCCGTCGGCGTTTAGTTTGAAATCTCCGGCCAGGGCGGCCTGCAACCGTTCCAGGCCCTCGGCGGACAGGCACAGTGCCTGCACGTCGCTGTTCGGCAGGTCCGCCGGGTGTTTGTCCAGCCCGACCACGTGCAGCACCGTGTCGGTGGGCCAGAACAGCGCCTTGCCCAGCAGCCAGAGGTTGTCTGTGCGGCGGTAGAAGTCGTTGTCGCCCCAGCCGATTTCGTACCACACCGGGTCATTGAACTGCTCGTCCAGGAACGCCAGCGGCGGCGCCAGCCGGTCCGCCGGCAGCACAATGCCGGTGTGCCAGCGGTGGCGCACCACCAGCACGGTGGCGGTCTCGTCGCCGGCGCGCGCGTCCTCCGGCGCCAGTGTGATCAGCAACGCTGTTACCAGGGCGGCCATCAATGTTTTCATGAGGCGATGTTAGCGATACGCCGGGTGGTTGTAACCCGGCGCGCACCGGCTACCAAGGATGGGAGTGGTTATGCGGAGCGGACAAACGGTGCCCGGCGTCGGCCTGGTGCTGGTGGCATTGGCGGCGCTGTGTTGGGGCGTCTCCGGCGGCATCGCCGGGATACTGATCGAGCAGGGCTGGGACGCCTCGGTGGTGTCGTTTTACAGAGCGGCGGTCGGGCTGGTGCTGGTGGGTGTTTACCTCGCCATTCGCCCCGGCGGCAGCGGTATCCGGCATCCCCGCCTGTGGCTGTGGGCGGTCCTGGCCGGCCTGGGGGTGGCGGGCAATTTCAGCTTCTACTTTCTCAGTATCGCCGAAGGTGGCGTCGCGGTGGCGGCCACGCTGATGTACTCGGCGCCGGTGTTCGTCTACCTGGTAGCGTTCGGCTTCAAGCTGGAGCGGCCCACGCCGGTCAAAGGGCTGGCCATCGCCCTGGTGATGCTCGGCATCGTGCTGCTCACCCGGCTGTACAACGTGGATGTCGGCAAGGTGACGGCGGCGGGTATCGGCTTCGGGCTGCTGGCGGGGGTCTCCTACAGCGTTTTTATCTACGGCTTCAAATACGCCGCCGGCCAGGGCAGCCCGCAGGCGGTGCTTACCATCGCGTTGGGCTGTGCCGGCGTGATTCTGCTCGGCGCCAGTGATACCACGCAGGCGGTGGCGGTGTTGAACGCCCCGCAGTGGTGGCTGTTTGCCCTGCTCGGGGTGCTCGGCGCCGGGCTGTCGTTCGCGTTTTATGTGGTGGGCCTGAAGCGCACCGCGCCCACCCTGGCGGCGATCGTCGCCATGGTCGAGCCGGTCACGGCCTCGTTATTCGGCGTTCTGGTGCTGGGGGAGACCCTGGCGCCACTGCAGATTCTGGGTCTGGTTCTGATCCTGGTGACGGTCACCGGACTGAGCCTGTACTCGAACCGGCGCCGTTGAGGCGCGGGCCGTCGGACCTGGCTTAGCGGCGGCGCGCTTTCATGGCCCAGCCGACGATCACCACCGGGGCCGCCAGGCCCACCCAGGACACCCAGTCGAACACGCCGTTGCCGAGCAGGGCGGCCAGCAGGCCGACCAGGCTCAACAGCGCGATCAGTGTCGGTGTGGCGAAAATCTGCCAGGGCGTTTTGCGGGTGTTGACCCGTTGCGTGTCCATCAGGGCTTGCCTCCGGCGGGCTGCGCCGGCACGGCGCCGCCGTTTTCCGCGCGGGCGCCGGCCGGGCTGGCGCGCCGGCGCGCCACCCACAGGTAGAGGCCGGTGATCAGCACCACGATGGTGATCACATCCAGCACCGCCCAGAGAATTTTCAGCGGCAGGCCGCCGTAGTCGCCGAAGTGAAGCGGGCCGGACAGCGACAGGGTTTTGTTGTACCAGGGCATTTCGCGCATGTCGGCGAATTCACCGCTGCGGGCGTCCACCAGAGCCGGGGTGATGATGTGTTCTGTCAGCGAGGTGTTGCCGTGCAGGAAGATCGCGAAGTGGTGGTCGGTGGACCAGCCGCCGCCGGGGAAGGCGACGAACTGCAGCGTCATGTCCGGCGCCGCCTCTTCGGCCTGGGCCACGGCGCGGTCCAGCGACGCCATTTCATCCGGCGTGGGCACGGCGGCGTCTTTGTAGCCCTCGGTGAGGTCGGCCAGGGCCTGGGTGCGCCAGGTGTCCACGATTGGGGTGGAGAGCGTGTTGATCACGCCGGTGAGCCCCACCACGGTGAGCCAGGCCACGGTGACCACGCCCAGCAGATTGTGATAATCGAGCCATTTGATGCGTTTGGAGCGTTCGGTGCGCAGGGTGCCGAAATCCAGCTTGCGCATGAACGGCGCGTACAGCACCACGCCGGACACGATGGCGATAAACAGCAAAAAGCCCATCGCCCCCAGGAACAGCATGCCGGGCAGGCCCAGGAACATGTCCGTGTGCAGCTTCAGGATGAAGTCCATCACGCCGCCTTCGTGGTGGCCGGGGACCAGCTCGCCGCTGGTGCGGTCGAAGGAGGCGAAATGCATCTCGCCGTCGGAGGCGTCCGGCGTCGGCCCGCTGGTGACGTTCACCACCGGCCGGTCGGTGTCGAAGCTCATGAACAGCGGCACGTGATCGGGCCGGTTTTCCAGCGCCGCGTCCAGCATGCGGTCCAGTGACAACAGCGGGCCGTCCGGATTGGCCGGTTGCCAGGTGCTGTCGTCCAATGCCGCGTCGATCTCGTCGTGGAAGATCAGCGGCAGGCCGGTCAGGCACAGCATCAGTATGAAGGCCGTGCAGATCAGGCTGGTCCATTTGTGTACCGCCGACCAGGCGCGGATGGTGCTCTGTTGCATGTTTGACTGCCTGAGCGCCCCGGTTTGATACCGGGGCGCCTGAGTTGTCGTTTAAAAGTCCAGGGTGGCGGACACCAGCACGGTGCGCGGTGCACCGATGGTCAGGTAGCCGGCGCCCGGGAAGCCGCCGGCGGAGGCCCAGTAGTCTTCGCCGGTGACGTTCTCCACCCGGCCGCGCAGGGTCAGGAACTTGCTGTCGCCGAGGGCGATCAGGTAGCGCGCGCCCAGGTCCAGACGGGTCCAGCTGTCCACCTTCTGCTCGTTGGCTTCGTCCGCGTACTGCGAGCTGGTGTAGATCACGCGGCCGTCCACCGCCAGGTCCGGCAGCTGCGGTACCCGGTATTCCAGGTTCAGGTTGGCCTGGGTGTCCGGCGAGCCGATGGCGTCGTTGCCGTCCACGTCCGCGTCCAGGAAGCTGACACCGCCCAGCACCGTCAGGTTCCGGGTGGCGTTGCCGTAGGCCATCAGCTCGACGCCGGTGTTTTCCTGGTCGTCGATCACCTTGTAGACGTTGGCGGCGTCGAGGCCGGCGATCGGTTTTTCGCTGCGATAGACGGAAAGGCTGCCGCCAATATTGTCGCCATCGTATTTTACGCCGATTTCGGTCTGCTGGGTTTCATAGGGTTCGAGCGCCTCACCACCGTTGACTACGGAATTATTATTGTTGTCCGTATCCGGTGCCACCTGGCCCTTTTGCAAACCTTCGATATAGTTAGCGTACAGAGAAATAGAAGGCCTCAGCTTGTATAGAACACCCAACGTCGGAGTAAGAGCGCTGTCGTCATAATTCGCATTACGGGGACCGCCGCCGTAGTCGTAGCTCTTGTCCTGAATGTTCTGGTAACGGGCGCCCAGGGTGACCAGCAAACGCTCTTCCAGCATGGATAGCTGATCGGATAGAGCAACGCTGTCGAATTGGGTTTTCACGGTCAGCTGAGGGTGGTCCAGATTGCCGCCTGAGAACGTATAAGCCGGCGGCGGAACGTCCGTCGGATTGTAGATACTGCCGGCGACACCTCCGAACGACCCAGCGAAGGCATTCTTGGATTCCAGCTCATAGGTCGAGCCGGACACGCTTACGGTATGGCCGATGCCGCCAGTGTCGAAATTGAAGCGTACGCCGGTTTCGCCGGTGGTCACGGTGTCCTCGCGGGCGGTGTCAAAACGCCCGGCGGTGTAGTTGCCGTCCGTGTCATTCACCGTGGGGTTGGCGAAGATTGAGTCTTCTTCCCCGCGACGGGCGCCGATGGCGGCCCAACCGGTGATGTTGTCGGCGAAATCATATTCGGCGCGCAGTGTGCCGAAGACATCGTTAGAGTCGGAGTAGGTCCAGGCCTGACCCAGGGATTCATCCGCGTCCGGGGTGTCCAGAACCGGCACACCGGGCGCGAAGGTAATGCTGGGCTGACCACCGTCGATGCGGTGCTTCTGGAAGCCCAGATCGGCGGACACCCGGAAATCCTCTTCACGGAAGTCCACGCCGAGGTGCGCCATGGACAGTTCCGCTTCCTCGCCGTCCACGGCGGTGTCTCCGTCCCGGCGGGCCACGTTCAGACGAATGCCGAAGCGGCCATCGTCGGAGCGGTTGGCCAGGTCGGCGGCGGCGTAGGCCTGGCCGCCGCTCTGCGTGCCCAGGGTCACCTGGTTGAGCGCCTGGTTGGGCGCGCGTTTGGGCACCACGTTAACGGCACCGCCCAGGCCGCTACCGCCCGGGGCCGCGCCCTTCAGAAAGGTGTTGGCGCCACGGAACACCTGCACCCGCTCAATGAAATTCGACGCCAGATACTGGCGCGGCAGCAGACCGTACAGGCCGTTATAGGTAATGTCGTCGGAGTAAATCGGCAGGCCGCGCACCAGGTACACCTGCTGGTAGTTGCCGAAACCGCGCGCCACCCGAACCGCCGGATCGTTGAGCAGTACCTCGCCGACGCTGGCGGCCTGCTGGTCCTCGATCAGCTGCTCGGTGTAGTTGGTGACGTTGTAGGGGGTCTCCATGACGTCCTGGGCGCCGAGGATGCCGATGCTGCCGCCTTCCGCCACCTGGCCGCCGGCGTAGGCCGGGCTCAGGCCGCCCTCGGAGGCATCGGCGCTGGACTGCACCTCCACCGGGGCCAGGGTGTTGCCGCCGCTGCCTTCGTCGTCGCTGGTTTGCGCGTAGGCGCTGGGAAAGGCGCCGCTGGCGAGAATGGCGAGGGAAAGCGCGGAAAGCCGGAAAGCAGGATGTCGCATGGTGAGCCCCGAATTCGAGTTATGGGTAGTTCCGGGGCGGAATTCTACCCAAAATGAGAATTGCTTGCATTCTCTATCGCGAAGCATGGGCGCCTTTACGCAGGGGTGCTATTTTGTGCATCAGGCGCGTTTACTAAGGAGAGAATAATGACGAACTCTATGTCGCCATACGAGGCCACTCAGACTGTTCTGGGCGAGCAAAATTATAAAGTGGAGCCCGCGAGCAAGTGGCTTCGCTTGCTCAACTTGCTTATCGACTATATTGCCTTTTGGGTTTTAGGCCTGGTGGTGGGGATGGTTATTATCTATGTCTTTGGCATGGAGAACGCGCACTGGCTCGAAGGTGGTTCCGGCTTCGCCATAGGTATTCTCGTACCTCTCGCCTATTACATCCTCGTTGAGGGCGCCACCGGGCGGACACTGGGCAAATTGGTTACCGGAACCCGGGTGGTGAATGCGGCAGGAGGGACGCCGTCTTTCAAGCAAATACTGGGTCGATCACTGGCCAGGTTTATTCCGTTCGAGGCCTTTTCCTTTTTGGGCGACGATGGACGCGGCTGGCATGACAGCATCCCGGATACCTATGTCATCCGATGCCGATAGCCCAGTCCTCATTGGGCCGCCCGGTCCAGGGCGGCCCATTGCAACCTACACCTCGAAGGCGTCGTTGAGCTTCTTCGGCACGGCCACCAGCTTGAGCTGCGCGAACTGGGGCAGACCGTTTTTGTAGGGCGGGTAGGATTCGCCGCCGATCAGCGGTTCCAGGTAGGCGCGGCCGGAGGGGGTGATGCCGAAGCCGTCCTTGCTGATGAACTTGCGCGGCATCTTCTTTTCCACGTTGGCCACTTTGCTGAGCGGCGCCTCGCCGATGGTCCAGGCGTACTTTTTTGTGTCCTTGCGGACAATCGTGGGCATCACCGCGTTCTTGCCGGCGACGGCGAATTCCACCGCGGCGCGGCCCACGGCGTAGGCCTGGTCCACGTCGGTCTTGGAAGCGATATGACGGGCCGCGCGCTGCAGGTAGTCGCTCACCGCCCAGTGGTATTTATAGCCCAGCTCGCTCTTCACCATCTGTGCCAGCACCGGGGCCACGCCGCCGAGTTGCTTGTGGCCGAAGGCATCGGTGGTGCCGGCGTCGGCCAGGAAGGTGCCGTCGGCGGTGCGCGCGCCTTCGGAGACCACGATCACGCAGTAGCCCACCTTCTTGACGGTGTCGTCGACTTTCTTCAGGAACGCCTTCCGGTCAAAGGCGATTTCCGGGAACAGGATGATGTGCGGGGCGTCGTCCGGGTTGTCCTTGGCGAGGCCGGCGCTGGCGGCGATCCAGCCGGCGTGGCGGCCCATCACTTCCATCACGAACACCTTGGTGGAGGTGGCGCACATGCTGGCCACGTCCAGAGACGCTTCGCGGCAGCTCACGGCGGTGTATTTGGCCACCGAGCCGAAGCCCGGGCTGACGTCGGTGATCGGCAGGTCGTTGTCCACGGTTTTGGGCACGTGGATGGCCTGGATCGGGTAGCCCATTTTTTCCGACAGCTGGGAAATCTTCAGGCAGGTGTCGGCGGAGTCGCCGCCGCCGTTGTAGAAGAAGTAGCCGATGTTGTGGGCCTTGAACACCTCAATCAGCCGCTCGTACTCGCGGCGTGAACTTTCCAGGTCCTTGAGCTTGTAGCGGCAGGAGCCGAAGGCGCCGCCGGGGGTGTGCTTGAGCGCTTCGATGGCGCTTTTGCTTTCTTTGCCGGTGTCGATCAGGTCTTCGGTGAGGGCGCCGATGATGCCGTTGCGGCCGGCGTAGACCTTGCCGATGGTCTGCTTGTTCTCCCGGGCGGTTTCGATCACCCCGGCGGCGGATGCGTTGATCACGGCGGTGACACCACCGGACTGAGCGTAGAAAGCGTTTTTGCGCGCCATTGCGGACCTCCTGCTTGAATTGGCGCGCATTTTAGCCTGCCTGGGGCGTCACTAACAGGCTGCCAGGGCATGGTGTCGAGCGCGGCGCTCTGGAACAATACGCGCCGGGAGGAACCATGAACGCTTTATTGAACGTATTCGCCCGCCTGTGCGTATTCCGCCGCGGGCCGGAAGACATGCCCTACGCGCCGCCCCTGGTGGGGATTCTGCTGGCGCTGTGGATGGTGATCCAGTTGCTCAGCGCCGCGCTCCAGGACGGGCTGTCGGTGGCGCAGATGGTGGGCGTGCAGCTGTTGGCCATGGGGCTGCTGCTGGGATCCAGCGCCCTGGTCCTGGCGTTCAAAAACCTGCTGGGCCGCTGGACGCAGACCGCCATCGCGCTGATCGGCGTGGACATCGCGCTGTCGCTGCTGGCCCTGCCGATGCTGCTGATCGGCCACGCCGCCGGCGGCACGCCGTCGATACTGGAGGGCGTCTATCTGCTGCTGGTGAGCTGGCAGCTGGCGGTGCAGGCGTTTATTTTCCACCGCGCCTTCGCCATCGGTCCGTTGCTGGGTCTGGCGATGGCATTCGGACTTTTGATTCTCACCTTTATGCTGGTGGGCGCCCTGATGCCGGAAGTGCTGCAGGCCAGCCAGGCGGCGTAACGGCTCAGGTGCGGGTCAGGCAGCGCAGCGCCATGGCCGCCGCGGCGGTGCGGTTTTCCACCCCCAGTTTGCGGAACACCTGCTCCAGGTGCTTGTTCACGGTGCGCGGGCTCAGCGACAGGATCTGGCCGATCTCCCGGTTGGTCTTGCCCTGGGCGATCCACAGCAGCACCTGGGATTCCCGCCGGGTGAGCCGTAGCTGCTGGCGCAGCAGTTCGCTTTCCTCCTCGCCGTCGCGCTGCAGCAGCCGGAACAGCGGCTCCCCGGAGCCGGTGTCGCCCAGGTAGCGCAGGCGCAGCTCGCCGTGGTCGCTGTCCAGGGCGGACTGGTCGCCGGGTTCCGGGCGGCGCGCCAGCCAGCGGCGGATATGTGCCGCCAGTTGGGCGAGGCGCTCGTCGCGCTGGCCGCCGGCCTCCGCGAGCAGGTGTTCCGCCCGGGGCGTGGCCCAGCGCCAGTGGCCCTGGCGGTCGGTGGAGAACGACGCCTGGCCGAGCCGGTCCAGGGCGGTGTGGGCGCCCTGGGTCATGCGCGCGTTGTGCAGGTGCACGCGGATGCGGGCGATCAGCTCGTCCGGGCGCACCGGCTTGGTGACGTAGTCCACGCCGCCGGCTTCCAGGCCGCGCACCACATCCTCCGCGTCGGTGAGGCCGGTCATGAAGATCACCGGCACCGCCGCCAGTTCCGGGTGCCGTTTCAGACGGCGGCAGGTTTCGAAGCCGTCCATGTTGGGCATCACGGCGTCCATCAGCACCAGGTCGGGTACCATTTTTTCCGCGATGCCGAGGGCTTGTTCGCCTTCCAGGGCGACCAGGGCGGTGAGCCCGGCCTGGTCCAGGGCGTGGTGGATCATGCCCAGGGAATCCGGAGAGTCGTCCACCACCAGAATCACGTCCTTACGGACCGAAGGGGTCATGGGGTCTGCTCCAGCAATTTGATCAGGGCCTGGAAATCGAAGCGTTCCAGGGGCGCTTGCAGGGTGCCGACCAGGGAAGGCGGCAACCGCCGGTCCTGCTCGGCGCGCTGCAGGGCGTCGCGGAGGCCGGCCAGGTGGCCGATCTCCGCCAGGGCCAGCAGTTCATCGCGCAGGCCTTCGTCCAGGCGGATCTGGGACACCGGAATGCGCCGCGTCTCGCGCAGGTCGCCGTCCAGATGATGGCGCCAGGTCAGGTCCAGGTGGCGCGCCAGGGTGTCCAGCAGGCCGCCCAGCTTGAACGGTTTGATCAGGTAGTCATCGTGCAGGCCGGCGGGGGCGTCGGTCTGGCTCTCGCGGGCGTTGGCGGACAGCATCACCAGGCTGCCCCGGTAGCCGTTGGCGCGCAGCGCGGCGGCGGTTTGCCAGCCGTCCAGGCCGGGCATGGCGATGTCCAGCAGGATCAGGTCCGGGTTGCTCTGCCGGGCCATGTCCAGGCCGGTCTGGCCGTCCGGCGCTTCGGTGACCTGGAACCCCAGCGGCGTCAGCAGGTCGCTGACCAGGCCCCGGTGGGAGGGGTCGTCGTCCACCACCAACAGTGATTTGGGCGGCCCCTGGTAGCCCACCACCGGGCGCTGGCTGTCCCGGTCCGCGTCCGCGTGGGCGACGCTGGACAGCATCACCCAGAGGCGGAATTCGCTGCCCTGGCCCGGCGTGCTGCTGACCTGCAGATCGCCGCCCATGATATCCACCAGCAGCTTGGTGATGGTGAGCCCCAGGCCGGTGCCGTGCACCGCCGGCATGCCCGGTTTGCGGACCCGCTCGAAGGGCCGGAAGATGCGCTGCTGGTCTTCCTCGGCGATGCCCACGCCAGTGTCGCGGATGGTGAACTCGGCGACCTGGTTGCGGTAGCGGATATGCAGCACCACCCGGCCCTGGCTGGTGAATTTGATGGCGTTGGACAACAGGTTGATCAGCACCTGGCGCAGGCGCTTCTCATCGGTGGTCACCCATTCGGGGATGCGCCCCTGGCTGTGGAACTCAAAGCCGATGCCTTTTTCTTCCGCCTGCAACTGGAACATGGTGACCAGCTCGTCGATCAGTGAACGCACCCTGACCCGGTTGCGGTACAGCTCCAGGCGGCCGGCTTCGATCTTGGAGATTTCCAGCAGCCCTTCGATCAGATCGGAAAGATGGCCGGTGCTGCGGCGGATGGCCGCCACCGCGCCGCGCCGGTTTTCCGGTATCGAAGGGTCGTTCTCAAGCAGCTGGGCGTAGCCGAAGGCGGCGTTGAGCGGCGAGCGCAGCTCATGGCTGAGCCCGGTGAGGTAGCGGCTCTTGGCCTGGTTGGCGGCCTCCGCCAGTTCCTTGGCTTTCTGCAGTTTGCGGTCGGTCTTTTCGTGGGCTTTGATTTCCGCCATCAGCATGCGGGTCTGGCGGTGGGATTCTTCCTGGGCGACCACGCGGCTTTCGTGGGCCAGCACGAACAGCCAGGCCACCACGCCGCTGATAATGATCAGGATCGCGAACACCTTGGCCAGGGTGGTGGCCATCAGGTCGCGCACCTGCGGATCGGTGATCGCCACCTGGGTGTAGACCAGCGTCAGCAGGCCGGCCATCACCAGCGTGACCAGGGTCAGCAGCCCGACGAAATGCCCCAGGCGCGAGCGCAACTGAACCAGGATGGGGCGGGGCAGAATGCCGCCGAGCCAGTCCATCAGCTGTTCCTGAAAGCGGGCGTGGTGCTTGCAGGCGTCGTTGCAGCGCGCGTCCAGGGAGCAGCACAAAGAACAGATCGGGCCGTTGTAGGCCGGGCAGAACGCCATGTCCTCATCGTCGAAGCGATGCTCGCAGATGCAGCAGGGGCGGCCGCGGGTGGCGGTGGCCGGCTCCGGGGTGCGGGCGATGTAGTAGCGGCCGTCGGTGAGCAGCGCGATCAGCGGCGACGCCACGAACGCGGTGAGCAGCGCCAGGAAGGAGGCCAGCGCCTCGGCGTCGCCGCCCCAGAACCCGCTGCGCGCCACCAGCCCCACCAGGGTCGCCATCACCATCGCGCCGAAGCCCACCGGGTTGATGTCGTAGAGATAGGCCCGTTTGAATTCGATGCCCTTGGGGCTCAGCCCCAGCGGCTTGTTGATCACCAGGTCGGCGACCAGGGCGCCGATCCACGCCACCGCCACCATGGCGTAGCTGCCGAGGATGGATTCGAACGCCCGGTAGATGCCGATCTCCATCAACACCAGGGCGATCATCACGTTGAACACCAGCCACACCACCCGGCCCGGGTGGCTGTGGGTGAGCCGGGAAAAGAAGTTGGACCAGGCGATGGAGCCGGCGTAGGCGTTGGTCACGTTGATCTTCAGCTGCGACAACACCACGAAAATACCCGCCAGCGCCATCAGCGTGGCCGGGTGCGCGGTGATATGGCTGAACGCCACCAGATACATGTGCATGGGTTCCTGGGCCTGGCTGTGCGGCAGCCCGTGGGAGAACGCCAGCACCGCCAGGAAGGAACCGGCCAGCGCCTTGAGCCCGCCGACGATAATCCAGCCCGGGCCGCCGGCCAGCATCGCCAGCCACCAGCGCCGGCGCTGTTTGCGCTCCGGCCCCGGCTCCGGCATGAAGCGCAGGAAATCCACCTGCTCGCCGATCTGCGCCACCAGGGAAAACATCACCGTGGCGGCGGCGCCGAACAGCACCAGATTGAAGGCGCCGTCGCCGCCCATGGCGCCGTCGAAGCCCTGCCAGCGGCTCAGTGACTCCGGGTCCTGAAACAGGATGAACACGAACGGCGCCAGCTGCAGCACCACCCAGACCGGCTGGGTCCACAGCTGGAAGCGGCTGATGTAGGTGATGCCGTGGGTCACCAGCGGTATCGCCACCAGCGAGCTGACCACATAGCCCAGCGTCAGCGGCAGGCCGAACAATACCTCCAGGGCCATGGCCATGATCGCCGCTTCCAGGGCGAAAAAAATAAAGGTGAAGGAGGCGTAGATCAGCGAGGTGAGGGTGGAGCCCAGATAACCGAAGCCGGCGCCGCGGGTGAGCAGATCAATGTCGACGCCGTAGCGGGCCGCGTAGTAACTCACCGGCAGGCCGAGCAGGAAAATCACCGCGCTGACCACGGCGATCGCCGCCACCGCGTTGGTGAAACCGTAGTTCAGCGTAATGGCGCCGCCGATGGCTTCCAGCGCGAGAAAGGAAATGGCGCCGAGCGCGGTGTTCGCCACCCGTCCTGCTGACCAGCGGCGCGCCGCCTTGCCGGTGAAGCGCAGGGCGAAGTCTTCCAGGGTCTGGTTGGCGACCCACTTATTGTAGTTGCGCCGCACCCGGAAGATGCGTTGTTCGATGGCCATGCCTGCTCGTCCGCAATACCCGAAAGCCGGGCCAAGAAGAAAGCACGATTCGTGCCGTACCCCCGAAGCGTGGATACCCCAAGGGCGCAGCCTAGGGCCGGCGCCGGCGGCGCGGAATGCGTCAAATGACGTAGGGGCATGGCGTATTCGCCGAATGGGAGCGCGCCGGCCGCCTTCCCATACTCGTTAGCGAGGGTCGACGGAGCCATCGGGCTCCCGGGGATCCATGCATTTCGCTAACGAGGGGTTAACCATGAAGACACCGAAGCATTCCTTGCCGTCGCGTCCGCGCCGCCGTCTGCTGGCCGGGCTGCTGGCGTTGCCGGCGGTACTGGCGTTAAGCACGCCGTCGTTCGCCGCGCCGCCCACGTCCGAGGTCAACACCTCCGGCCTGGCGGTCACCGAAGACACCGTCAAGGTGGGCATCCTGCATTCCATTACCGGCACCATGGCGATCAGTGAGATCGGCTCGGTGCAGGCGGAGAAACTGGCCATCGAGCAGATCAACGCCCAGGGCGGCGTGCTCGGCCGGCAGATCGAATACGTTCAGGAAGACGGCGCCAGCGACTGGCCCACTTTCGCCGAGAAAGCCCGCAAGCTGCTGCGCCAGGACGACGTGGCGGCGATCTTCGGCTGCTGGACCTCCGCCTCACGCAAGGCGGTGCTGCCGGTGATCGAGCAGTTCAACGGCATGCTCTATTACCCGACCTTCTATGAAGGTCTCGAGCAGTCACCCAACGTGATCTACACCGGCCAGGAAGCCACCCAGCAGATTCTCGCCGGCATCGACTGGGCGGTGAAGGAGAAGGGCGCCAAGACCTTCTACCTGCTCGGCTCCGACTACATCTGGCCGCGTACTTCCAACAAGATCGCGCGTATTCACATCGAGAAGAAAGGTCTGAAGGTGGTGGGCGAGGAGTACTACCCGCTCGGCCACACCCAGTTCAACTCTGTGATAAACAAGATCAAGTTGCGTAAACCGGATGTGATCTTCGCCTCCGTGGTGGGCGGCTCCAACGTGGCCTTCTACAAGCAGATGAAAGCCGCCGGTGTCGATCTCACCGAAGAGGATCCGCTGCTGCTGACCATCTCCGTCACCGAGGATGAAATCCGCGGTATCGGCGGCGAGAACGTGGAAGGCGTGTACGCCTCCATGAAGTACTTCCAGAGCCTGGACAACCCCAACAACAAGGAATTCGTGGCCGCGTTCAAGGAACGCTGGGGCGACGACATGGTGATCGGCGACGTGACCCAGGCCGCCTATCTGGGCCCGTGGCTGTGGAAGGCAGCGGTGGAAAAAGCCGGCTCCTTCGACGTGGACAAGATTCGTGAAGCCTCCCCGGGCATTGAGTTCAAGAAAGCGCCGGAAGGCTATGTGCGCATCCATGAAAACCATCACCTGTGGTCGAAGACCCGCATCGGCGTGGCGCAGACCAACGGCCAGTACAAGGTGGTCCATGAAACCAAGGACCTGATGGAGCCGGATCCCTTCCCTGAAGGTTACAAGTAACCGTCCGTACCCGGCGCCCCCGGTGGGCGTCGGGATTTTTTAACCGCAGGGGAGCATTGCCATGTTTGCTGATTATTCCTCAACGGAATTGATGTCCATCTTTGCCATGCAGGGGTTCGCCGGTTTGTCCCTGTTTTCCGTGTTCGTTCTCATGGCAATGGGCCTGGCGATTATTTTCGGCCAGATGGGCGTGATCAACATGGCCCACGGGGAGTTCATGATCCTGGGGGCCTATACCACCTACCTGACTTCGCAGTTTTTCCAGAACCTGATGCCGGAGCTGTTCGCCGCTTCGTTCTTCTTCGCCATGGTGCTGGCATTCCTGGTCTCCGGTGCACTCGGCGCCTTTGTCGAATGGGCCATGGTCCGGCATCTGTACCGGCGGCCTCTGGATACGCTGCTGGCCACCTGGGGGCTGAGCCTGATTCTTCAGCAGGCCTACCGGTCGATCTTCGGCGCCCGGGAAGTGGGCGTGGACCTGCCGGACTGGATGATGGGCGCGTTTAACGTCACGGATTTCGTGCAACTGCCGATCAATGGCCTGTTCGTGATGGTGATCGCCCTGTCCATTGCGCTGGCGGTGTATCTGCTTATGTACCGCTCCGGCTGGGGCAAGAAAGTGCGCGCGGTGGTGCAGAACCGGCCGATGGCGGAAGCGGTGGGCATCAACACCGCCGGCGTCGACCGGGCCACCTTCGCGCTGGGGTGCGGCATCGCCGGGGTCGCCGGCAGCGCCTTCACCATGATCGGCTCCACCGGCCCGTCGTCCGGCCAGGCCTATATCGTCGATACCTTCCTGGTGGTGGTGTTCGGCGGCGCGCAAAGCCTGGTCGGCACCATTATTTCCGCCTTCGGTATCTCCCAGGCCCAATCCACCATGGAGTTCTTCCTGAGCGGTTCCATGGCCAAGGTACTCACCCTGCTGGTGGTGGTGGGCATTCTCATGTTGCGTCCGGAAGGCCTGATGGCCTTGAAGGTCCGTCGCTAGGAGTCCGTGATGAAAACCAACTCTCCCCTTCAATGGCTGACCTCCCGGGAAGGCATCTACTACCTGCTGCTGGCCTTGCTGCTGGTGGTGGTGCTGCCGCTGCTGCTCGATCCCTTCCGCCTCAACATGGTGGGCAAGTATCTCACCTACGCCTTCGCCGCCATCGGCCTGGTGATGTGCTGGGGTAAGGCCGGCATTCTCAGCCTCGGCCAGGGCGTGTTCTTCGGCCTGGGTGGCTACTGCATGGCCATGTTTCTGAAACTGGAGGCGTCCACGCCGGAGGCCACCAAGAACCAGTCCACGCCGGGCATTCCGGATTTCATGGACTGGAACCAGATCACCGAGCTTCCGGGGTTCTGGCAGCCGTTCCACAGCTTCTCGTTCACCCTGATCGCGGTGATCGCGGTGCCGGTCTTACTCGCCTTCATCATCGGCGTGGCCATGTTCAAGCGGCGCGTGGGCGGCGTTTACTTCGCCATTATCACCCAGGCCATCGCCGCCATTCTGACCATTCTTATCATCGGCCAGCAGGGGCTCACCGGCGGCGTCAACGGCATCACCGACCTGCAAACCCTGATGGGCTGGAATATCCGCACCGACATGGCCAAGACCACGCTCTACTTCGTCTGCGTCGGGCTGCTGTTCCTCAGCCTGCTGGTCGCGCGCCATGTGCAGAACGCCAAGCTGGGGCGGATTCTGGTGGCGATGCGCGACCAGGAAAACCGGGTGCGCTTCTCCGGTTACGACGTGGCCTCGTTCAAGGTGTTCGTGTTCTGCCTGGCGGCGGGCCTGGCGGGCATCGGCGGGGCGCTGTTCACCCTGCAGGTGGGCTTCATGTCGCCGTCGTTCGTGGGCATCGTGCCGTCCATCGAGATGGTGGTGTTCTGCGCGCTGGGCGGCCGTTACTCCCTGCTTGGCGGTGTCTACGGCGCCTTGCTGGTGAACGCGGCCAAGAGCGGCTTCTCCGAATCCTTCCCGGAACTCTGGCCCTACGCCATGGGGGCGCTGTTTATCGGTGTGGTGCTGGCTTTCCCCAACGGTCTGGCCGGCCTCTATGAGCGCTACATCATGCCGCTGGAAAAACGCCTGCCGGTGATCGGCAAGTACCTGGACAAGGACAAGCCCGCACCGCAGGCGCCGCCGGTGGTGTCCGATCAACTCAGCGCGGAGAAACCCTGATGAATGCACAAAAGGAAAACTTCCTGCTCGCCGTGGAAGGTCTGACGGTGTCGTTCGACGGCTTCAAGGCGGTGGACGACCTGTCCTTCTATCTCGACCCCAAGGAGATCCGCGTGATCATCGGCCCCAACGGCGCCGGCAAAACCACGGTGCTCGACCTGATCTGCGGTAAAACCCGCGCCACCGCGGGCTCGATACGCTTCGGCGGCAAGGAGCTCACCAAGATGAAGGAGCACCAGATCGTGCACGCCGGGGTGGGCCGCAAGTTCCAGAACCCTTCGGTGTTCGAGGACCTGACCGTGTTCGAGAACCTGGAGGTCTCCTACCCGCAGGGCCACACGGTGATGGGGGCGCTGGCGTTCAAACGGGACGCGGCGGTGGTCGAAGCGGTGGAAAGCATCGCTGAAACCATCTTCCTGAGCGACCAGCTCAACGAGCCCGCCGGGCTGCTCAGCCACGGCCAGAAGCAGTGGCTGGAAATCGGCATGTTGCTGATTCAGAAGCCGGACCTGCTGATGCTCGATGAGCCGGTGGCGGGCATGTCGGTGGCGGAACGCAAGAAGACCGCCGAGCTGCTGCGTGTGATCACCCGCGATCATACGGTGCTGGTGATCGAGCACGACATGCAGTTCGTCGGCGACATCGCCGACCGGGTCACCGTCATGCACCAGGGCAAGGTGCTCTCCGAAGGGTCCATCGAACACGTCAAGCAGGACCCGAAAGTCATCGAAGTCTACCTGGGGCACTGATCATGCTGAAAGTATCGAATCACTCCGTGGCCTACGGCCAGAGCACCATCATCCGCGACCTGAATCTGGACGTGAACGACAACGAGATCGTCGCGGTGGTGGGGCGCAACGGCATGGGCAAGACCACGCTGATGAAATCCCTGATCGGCATGACCCCCAGCCGTGCCGGCAGCGTGTCCCTGAACCACACCGACCTCAGCGCCATGAAAAGCTTTCAGCGGGTGCGCGCCGGGCTCGGTTTCGTGCCTCAGGGGCGGATGATTTTCCCCGCCCTCACGGTGCGCGAAAACATCGAGACCGGCCTGGCGGCGGTGGGCGAGAAGAAAGTGCCGCGCGACCTCTATGAGCTGTTTCCGGTGCTGGAAGAAATGCAGCACCGGCGCGGCGGCAACCTGTCCGGCGGTCAGCAGCAGCAACTGGCGATCGCGCGGGCACTGGCCACGCGCCCCAAGGTGCTGCTGCTGGACGAGCCCACCGAAGGCATCCAGCCCTCCATCATCCAGGAGATGGCGCGCACCCTGAAACGTATCCGCGACGAGCGCGGCCTGTCCATCGTGGTGTCCGAGCAGGTGCTCAGCTTCGTGATGGAGATCGCCGACCGGATTCTGGTGATCGAGAAAGGCGACATCGTTCACCAGGAAGACAAAGAGGACGCCGACCAGAACAAGATCGCCAGCTATCTGGCGGTCTGAATCCGCTCAACGAAAGCGAGGAGCCAAGTTATGCGACACGGTGATATTTCCAGCAGCAGCGATACCGTCGGGGTGGCGGTGGTCAACTATAAGATGCCGCGCCTGCACAGCCGCGCCGAGGTGCTCGATAACGCCCGCGCCATCGCCGAGATGATCAAGGGCATGAAGGTGGGCCTGCCGGGCATGGACCTGGTGGTGTTCCCGGAGTACAGCACCATGGGCATCATGTACGACCCGGATGAAATGATGGACACCGCCGCCACCGTGCCCGGTGACGAGACCGCCATTTTTTCCGCCGCCTGCCGGGAAGCGAAAACCTGGGGCGTATTCTCCCTCACCGGCGAACGCCACGAGGAGCACCCGCACAAATCCCCCTACAACACTCTGATTCTGATCAACGACCAGGGCGAAGTGGTGCAGAAGTACCGCAAGTGCATCCCCTGGTGCCCGATTGAAGGCTGGTACCCCGGCGACACCACCTATGTGACCGAAGGCCCCAAAGGCATGAAGCTCAGCCTGATCATCTGCGATGACGGCAACTACCCGGAGATCTGGCGCGACTGCGCCATGAAGGGCGCCGAGCTGATCGTGCGCTGCCAGGGCTATATGTACCCGGCCAAGGAGCAGCAGGTGATGATGTCCAAAAGCATGGCCTGGGCCAACAACTGCTATGTGGCGGTGGCCAACGCCGCCGGCTTCGACGGCGTCTACTCCTACTTCGGCCATTCGGCGATTATCGGCTTCGACGGCCGCACGCTCGGCGAATGCGGCGAAGAGGAAATGGGCATTCAGTACGCCCAGCTCTCGATCAGCCAGATCCGCGACGCGCGCGCCAACGACCAGTCCCAAAACCACCTGTTCAAGCTGCTGCACCGGGGCTACACCGGCATCCACGATTCCGGCGACGGCGACAAGGGCATCGCGGACTGCCCGTTCGAGTTCTACCGCACCTGGGTCATGGACGCGCAGAAAGCCCAGGAAAACGTGGAAGCCATGACCCGCTCCACGGTGGGCGTGGCGGACTGTCCGGTGAAGGACCTGCCGGTGGACGGTAAAGAGAAAAATGCCTGAGGCCGCCATGCCCTTTATCAATGACCGCCTGCAGGAGAATCAGGAACGGCTGGCCCGGGAAGAACGGGCCAGCCGGCCGGAGCGGGCACCGCGCTTTGTGTTCGAGCCGGAGGCCGTGATGGCGCGCTTGCGTGCCCGCATTGTCGGTCAGGCGCCGGTGCTCGACGCCATGGAAGACATGCTGCGCGTGGTCAAGGCGGACATCGGCGACCCGCACCGGCCGCTGGCGGTGAATCTGTTCATGGGCCCCACCGGGGTGGGTAAAACCGAAACCGTGCGGCTGATCAGCGAAGCGATACACGGCCGCGCGGACGGCTTCTGCCGTATCGATATGAACACCCTGGCCCAGGAGCACTACGCCGCCGCGCTCACCGGCGCGCCGCCGGGCTATGTGGGCAGCAAGGAAGGCCACACCCTGTTTGATGTGGATCTGATCCAGGGCAGTTTCAGCAAGCCCGGCATCGTGCTGTTCGACGAACTGGAAAAAGCCAGCACCGAAGTGATCCGTTCGCTGCTCAATGTGCTGGAAAGCGGCCGGCTGCTGCTGTCCGGCGGCACCCGCAGCATCGATTTCCGCAACACCCTGATTTTCATGACCAGCAATGTGGGCGCCCGCGAGGCCGGCGATTACCGCGCCCGTTTCCGGCACGGCTGGCGGCACTGGCTGGGGCTGTCGCCACGCCATGAGGGCCGGGTTCTGGAGCGCGCCCTGCATCGCCGCTTCGACCCGGAATTCATCAACCGCATCGACCGGGTGCTGCCGTTTCAGCGGCTTGATGCCGCCTGGCTGGACACCCTGCTGGACATCGAGCTGGGCAAACTCAACCAGCGTCTGGCGCGGCGCCGCGCCCGCCTGGAGCTGGACAACGGCGCGCGCCAGTTTCTCTGCCGCGCCCACGACGACCGCTTCGGCGCCCGGGATCTGGCCCGCCGCCTGCGCGCCGAGCTGGAACCGGCGCTCGCCCGGGCCCTGCTGGAACGCCCCGCCGACGACACCTTTCTGGCGCTGCTCGACGGCGACCGGCTGAGCGTGGTGCCGGTGAACCGCTGAGCCGGGCAATACGTCATCTGACGTAGTCGCCGGGGCCTTTTCGCGAATGGTGAGCGGTGCGCCGATCACCGATATTGAAACCCACGGAATCACGCTTGCCCGAAAAACTGGAGGAACCGACACCATGGCTGAGACCATCATTAAAATCGATCTCGACACTTCGCCCTACGACAACGATATGGTGCACAACCGCTGGCATCCCGACATTCCCATGGCGGCGATGGTGAAGCCCGGCGACGACTTCATCGTTGAATGCCACGACTGGACCGGCGGCCAGATCCATAACGACGACAACGCCGAGGACGTGCGCGACGTGGACCTCACCCAGGTGCATTTCCTGTCCGGCCCGGTGGGCGTGGAAGGCGCCGAGCCCGGCGACCTGCTGGTGGTCGATATCCTCGACATCGGCACCTTCGAGGAAAGCCAGTGGGGCTTCAACGGCTTCTTCTCGAAGCAGAACGGCGGCGGCTTTCTCACCGAGCATTTCCCGGAAGCGCAGAAAACCATCTGGGACTTCAACGGCATGTTCACCAAGTCGCGGCATATTCCCGGCGTGGAGTTCGCCGGCCTGATTCACCCGGGGCTGATCGGTTGCCTGCCGTCCAAGGACATGCTCAACGAGTGGAACAGCCGCGAAAAAGAACTCTACGACACCGAGCCGGATCGCGTGCCCGGTTTGGTCAACCTGCCGTTCGCCGACACCGCCCATATGGGCAAACTCAAGGGCAGCGAGAAAGCGGCGGCCGCCGCCGAGGGCGCGCGCACCGTGCCGCCCCGCGAGCACGGCGGTAACTGCGACATCAAGGACCTGTCACGCGGTTCGCAGATTTACTTCCCGGTGTATGTGAAAGACGCCGGCCTGTCCGTGGGCGACCTGCACTTCAGCCAGGGCGACGGCGAGATCACCTTCTGCGGCGCCATCGAAATGGCCGGCTGGATTCACATGCGCGTCAACCTGATCAAAGGCGGCATGGAGAAGTACGCGATCAAGAACCCGATCTTCAAACCCAGCAAGATCGCGCCCAAGTACGACGACTACCTGATCTTCGAAGGCATCTCCGTGGACGAACAGGGCAAGCAGCACTATCTGGACGTGCACATCGCCTACCGCCAGGCCTGCCTGAACGCCATCGAGTACCTGAAGAAGTTCGGCTATACCGGCGCCCAGGCCTACTCGCTGCTCGGCTGCGCGCCGGTGCAGGGCCACATCAGCGGGGTGGTGGACGTGCCCAACGCCTGCGCCACATTATGGCTGCCCACCGACATCTTCGACTTCGATCTCAAGCCCGGTGTCGACGGCCCGCAACACAGCGTCGCCGGCAGCACCGACGTGCCGCTGGCCAAGGATAAATAGGGGAGGGCGCCACCATGCCGTTGTACGACTATAAATGCACCGAGCACGGCCTGTTCCACGAGCTGGTGCCGGTGCAGGCGTCCGGGGAAACCTGCCCCTGCCCCACCTGCGGCGTGCTGTCCGCGCGGGTGATCCTGGTCGCCCCGGAGGTACTGGACATGGCCCCGGAACGGCGCTCGGCCTTCGAGCGCAACGAACGGGCCCGCCACGAACCCCGGCGCGGCAACCAGCACTCGGAAAAGGAGCAGGGCTGCTGCCACCACGAACGCCACAAACCCAAGGTCTTCTACACCGCCGAAGGCAATAAGATGTTTCCCTCCGCGCGGCCCTGGATGATCAGCCACTGATTCAGTTAACAGTTAACAGTGAATAGTTAACAGCGACGCGGGCAACGCCCGCGGAGCCCGAAACGCAAGAGGCCGCGCCCAAACCCCGGGCGCGGCCTCTTTGCTTTCAGGCCGGTACATAACCGGACCGCGCGCTATTAACTATTCACTGTTAACCATTAACTAAAAAAGTACCATGCCGAGGCTTTCGGCGACGCAAGCGGGCTTGTCGCTGCCCTCCAGTTCGATGGTGACTTCGTTGCAGAGCAGGTAGCGGCCTTCGCCCTTGGCGGCCACGGATTTCATCACGAAGCGTCCGCGCACGCGGCCGCCGGCGGGGACCGGGGTCAGAAAGCGGCAGCTGTTGAGGCCGTAGTTGAGGCCCGCCTTGGCGCCTTCCACGGTGTAGATCTCGTCCTTGAACATGGGGATCAGTGACAGGGTCAGGTAGCCGTGGGCGATGGGGCCGCCCATGGGCGATTCCTTCTTGGCGCGCTCCACGTCCACGTGAATCCACTGGTGGTCGCCGGTGGCGTCGGCGAACTGGTTGATGCGCTCCTGGCTCACCGTCATCCATTCGGTGACGCCCAGTTCCTTGCCTTCCCAGCTTTTCAGCTCTTCCGGGCCGTTGATTGTCAGCATTGGTCTCTCCTCGAACGATTCAAAAAAAGAGATAGCTTCAGGCTTCACGCGGCAGGCTTCAAGCTCAAAAACAGCGGCGCCGGCGGCTGGCCGGCTTGTGGCCTGAGGCCGATGTTGTATCCTGCGTTCAGAGTTTCTTCGAGGTCTTCCATGCACATCCATATTCTCGGCGTCTGCGGCACCTTCATGGGGTCGCTGGCGCAGCTGGTCCGGGCCCAGGGGCACCGGGTCACCGGTTCCGACCAGAACGTCTACCCGCCGATGAGCGATCAGCTCAGCGCCGCCGGCATCGAGCTGATCCAGGGCTATGACCCCGCTCAGCTGGAGCCGGCCCCGGACCTGGTGGTGATCGGCAACGCACTGAGCCGGGGCAACCCGGCGGTGGAGCATGTGCTGGACCAGGGCATGCCCTATACCTCCGGCGCCCAGCTGCTCGCCGAGGTGGTGCTGCCCGGCCGCTGGGTGCTGGCGGTGGCGGGCACCCACGGCAAGACCACCACCGCCTCCATGCTGGCCTGGATGCTGGAAGACGCGGGCCTCGATCCCGGCTATCTGATCGGCGGCGTGCCCGGTAACTTCGGCGTCTCCGCGCGGCTCGGCGGCACGCCGTTTTTCGTGGTCGAAGCGGACGAGTACGACACCGCCTTTTTCGACAAGCGCAGCAAGTTCGTGCACTACCGGCCGCGCACCGTGGTGCTCAACAATCTCGAGTTCGACCACGCGGATATCTTTCCGGACCTGGCCGCCATCCAGACCCAGTTTCACCATCTGCTGCGCACCGTGCCGTCCCTGGGCCGGGTGATTCTGCCCCACGGCGAAACCGCCCTGGAGGAAACTCTGGCGCGGGGCTGCTGGAGCGAGGTGGAGCGGTTCGGCGAGCAGGCGGACCCGGGCTACCGGCTGGAACGTCCGGACGGCTCCCGCTTCACGGTGATGGAAAAGGGGACAGACATCGCCGTGGTGGACTGGTCGCTCACCGGCCGCCATAACGTCAATAACGCCATGGCGGCGCTGTTGGCGGCGCGCCATGTGGGCGTCACCCTGGAAGACGGTGCCGCCGCCCTGGGCCGCTTCCAGGGCGTGAAGCGCCGCATGGAGCTGCGCGGCGAGGTGGACGGCGTGCGCGTCTACGACGACTTCGCCCACCACCCCACGGCCATCGCCACCACCCTGGACGGCCTGCGCCGTCGGGTGGGCGACGAGCAGGTGCTGGCGGTGATCGAGCCCCGTTCCAACACCATGCGCCTGGGCCGCCACCGGGAGGCCCTGGCGGCAAGCGCCCGGGACGCGGATCAGGTGATCTGGTATCAGCCGCCGGGGCTGGAATGGTCCCTGGACGCGGTGGTCGCCGAGTCGCCGGTGCCGGCGCGGGTGGAAACCGATCTGGACGCCCTGGTGGCGTCGGTGGCGGCCCAGCCCGGGCCTCTTAGCGTGGTGGTGATGAGCAACGGCGGCTTCGGCGGCGTGCACGAAAAACTGCTGGCGGCGCTGCGACAGCGTTTGCCTCAAGGGAGTGAAACCCATGACGGATAGCACACGCCAGCGTGTCACCCTGGCGTTTACCGGGGCCTCCGGCGCCCCTTACGGGTTGCGGTTACTGCAGTGTCTGCTGAGAGCGGACTGCGAGGTGTTCGTGATCCTGTCCAAGGCGGCGCGGGTGGTGATCGGCATGGAGACCGATCTCAGCCTGCCCGCCGGCACCGGCAAGGCGGAAACCGTGTTGCGCGAGTACGCCGGCACCGACCGGGGCGCGCTCACCGTGTGCGGCCTGGAGCAGTGGACCGCGCCGGTGGCCTCGGGCTCCGGCGCGCCGGCGTCGATGGTGGTGTGCCCCTGTTCCACCGGCACCCTGTCGGCGATCGCCAGTGGCGCCAGTGACAATCTGATCGAGCGTGCCGCGGACGTGGCCCTCAAGGAGCGCCGCCAGCTGATTCTGGTGCCCCGGGAAAGCCCGTTCTCGGCGATACATCTGGAAAACATGCTCAAGCTGGCCCGTCTGGGCGTCACCATCCTGCCGGCGGCGCCCGGGTTCTATCACCGCCCGCAAAGCGTCGACGATCTGATCGACTTCGTGGTGGCGCGGATTCTCGACCAGCTCGGCGTCGAGCAGACCCTGGTCAAGCGCTGGGGCGAGTGACCCCGGCGGCTCACAGAGAGTAACGCAACGGCAGGTTCACCCTGATCGGCTCGGAACCCAGCTCCGTGGGCGGTTCCGGGAAACGCAGCCGGCGCACCAGTTCCAGGGATTGCTGATCCAGAATACGGCTGTTCGAACTGCTGGTCAGCGTGACCTCCAGGGCACGACCGTTGCTGTCCACCAGGAAGCTTACTTCCACCACCCCCTGCTGGCGGCGCATCCGCGCCCGGGCCGGGTATTCCTTGTTGTATTCAATGGTGTCGCGGACCTTGCCCAGATAGCGATCCAGCAGGTTGTCGTGGTCGCCGCTTTTACGCACGCCCTCGCCGGGGTCGCCGGCCATGCCTTTCTGGCCCTGGGGCTGCTGCTGGGACTGGTCGGCGGTGCGGGTTTCGGTGTCCTGCTGCTGCGCGGGCGCCGCCGGTTCGGTTTCCGGCTCCGGCTCCGGCTCCGGCTCCGGCTCTGGTTCGGGCTCAGGCTCAGGCTCAGGTTCCGGCTTGGGCTCCGGTTTGGGTTCAGGCTTCGGCTTCGGTTTTGGCTTGGGTTCGGGTTTCGGTTCCGGCTTGGGCTTGGGTTTCGGCTCAGGCTTGGGTTCCGGCTTCGGCTCGGGCTTGGGTTCCGGGGCCGGCTCGGGGGCCGTGGCCACCGGGCTGTCGCTGGGCTTTTTCGCCAGGTTCAGGGTCACCGCCTGCTGTTGGCCCTCCTTGGCGGGGCGGCCACCGGCCAGGGTCATGCTGCCCACGCCCACCAGCAACACGGCATGGGCGGCGAGGGCCAGGCTCCAGGCGAGAATCACGCGGGGTTTGGGCATCACGGTGTGTTCTTACTCCGGGTTACCAGGCGTACTTCTTCCACGCCGGCGTCGCGCAGGGTTTCCAGGCTGTTACGCAGCGTGCTGAGCGCGGTGTCGGCGTCGGCCATCAGGCGCACCGGCTGGGGCCCGTCGGTATCGGTGGGCGGTGCGGCGTCCACCGCGGTGGTGTCGGCGTTGTCCTCGGTCGCCGCGGCGGCGCGGCGGTGCTCGCGGATCAAATCCGCCATGCGTGCGGGGTCCACCGGCTCGCCCTGGTGCAGCAGCCGGCCTTCCTTGTCCAGCACCAGCATGAACTGCTCCAGGTTTTCCTCGGTGTCGGCGCTGGCGCTGTCCGGTGCTTCAACGTCCCCTTCCGGTCGCGGCGCCAGCTGGCCCGCCACCATAAAGAAGATCAACAGCAGAAAGACCACATTGATCAGCGGCAGCACCGGCTCCAGGGGCGGCCGGCGGCCGCTGTCCGGAGACTCCAGGTTCATGGCATCAGCTCCAGCTGCACGTCCTCGATACCGGCGGCGCGGGCCGCGTCCAGGGTGGCCAGGGCGGCTTGCAGCGGCGCGTCCGCTTCGCCGGTGATCAGCACGGTGGCGTCCCGCCCTTGCAGGCGCTCCGCCAGGTCCGACACCGCGTAGCGTTCGCCCTCCATCTCCACCTGGCCGTCGGCGGTGACGGTCAGCGTCAGCCAGTCCTGATCCTGGCGCTGTTCGCTGGCCTCGCTGGGCAGCACATTGACCGGCAGATCCTTCCAGTCGCCAAAGCGGCTGGCGAGCATGAAGAAGATCAACAGAATGAACACCACATCAATCAGTGGTGTCAGGCTGATGGTCGGGGAGCGATGGCGTTCCGGTTCCAGGTGCATGGATCAGCCGCCGACGGCGACCCGGCGCGGGGCCTGATCGCGGGCCGGTGCTTCGCTGTCCCGGGTTTGTCCGGCGCCTTGCCGGCGCACCTGCACCTTCAGGCGGGCCAGGCGGTCCTGCATTTTTTCACGGCACAGCTCAATGGTGCGGTCGGCCCAATGGAAGGCCGCCAAAGCGGGGATCGCCACGGTAAGACCGGCGGCGGTGGTGAGCAGCGCTTCCCAGATACCGCCGGACAGAATCGACGGGTCCACCTGGGAACCGGCGGCTTCCAGGGCCTGGAAGGCGCCGATCATGCCGAACACGGTGCCCAGCAGACCGATCAGCGGCGACAGCGCACTGATCACTTCCAGGGTGCGCAGGCCGCCGCGCATGTCTTCCAGCGCCTCGCGGCCGCGCCGCAGGCTGTCCTCTTCCCAGCTGTCCGCGTCCATGGCCCGGTTGTGCCAGGCGCTCAACACCACCTGATCCACCGGCGAACGCCCGGCGTCGCCGACCACCGGCGTATCGCCGCGCTCCAGGCTTTCCAGCAGGGCGTCGGCCTGTTTGCTGGCCACCGGCCGCAGGCGGGCGAACTGGAGCATCTTGGTGAGCAGCGTGGCCAGGGCCACCACCGACAGCACCGCCAAAAGCCACATGGCGACGCCGCCGGCGACAAACCACTCGGGGAGTTGAAGCTGCAAGGAAGACATCATGTCCGGACTCCTGTTGGCGGGCGCATACCGCCATCACGGGAAAAAGGGCAGAAAAAGGGCGATATCGCCAGAGAGCCGGAGTCTAGCATCTCGCGGCCTGAATGCAAGTCATTCCTATTTACATTTCAGGCGGCGGATCCGGTGGGACCCGCGCTTGTGGGAGCTTGCCTTGCAAGCGAAAGGCCGGCTTTGCCGGCCGGCAAAGGTTGCCCCGCAGGATTCCAGAGTCCTTAGCGCTGGATCAGCGTGTAGTTGAAGTCGGACTCGATCGGCTCGCCGTCGGCGTTCAGCATTTCCACCGCGTTGGTGGCTTTCTGCAGAAAGCGGAACTGCTCGGCCGGATCGGTGGGATTAAGGATGAACAGCGGGTAGGACTTGCCGTCCACGGATTGCCGCTCGGCGATCCAGTTGCCGCGGTCCACGTCACTGCCGCCGGCCTTGGCGCCGTCCAGAAACTTCTGGCGCAGTTCAAAGCGTGACGGCTGGTCCGCCTCATCCCGGTACAGCGTCAGGGTGGTCTGGATCCCGGAGCAGTCCGCGCAGGGCAGCACGCCCTGGTACACCGTTTTGCTGGCTTTGGGATCCGGTTCCGGCTCGGGGGCGGTCTGGCAGCCGGCCAGTGCGAACAGCGCGCCAAGCGTAAGAACGGAAAGGGCTTTTTTCATATTTGGTCTCCCTGACATCAATTAAGTGGTGTCAGTATAGACCGCGCTCCGTGAACCGGTTCACAGCTTTAACAGTGTTTAACCGTGAAGAACGGCTCAGTCCCGGCGGCGTGCCAGGTAGCGTTGCACCCCTTCCGCGATCAGGAAGACCACCCCCAGAGCGATTAGAAAGTACAGCAGAATCATGTTTCCCCAGACCAGTGAGTCAGCCGAAAGCTTGATGCCAAGCCATTTTTTGCATTCGAGAATAGGGCAGCCGAGGCCCTTAAAACAGTAACTTACTGTTAATGCTTGTAAGAATAACGACCTATGCAATTAGCGTCATTGGACTTTAGTGGAAAGCGGACCCGGGTCACAGTTCGCGGCGCTGCGGTGCGCCCCGGGGCCGAAAAGGGAGGGGGAAAGGATTCAGCCGAGCAGTTCCAGCGGGCCGGTGCGTTCGATGCCGCGTTGATAGGCCGGGCGGGCTTCCACGCGCTGGATAAAGTCGCGGATGTGCGGCAGGGCGTCCAGGTTGGCGCGGGCGCCGGCGGCCTGCAGCGGGAAACTCATCTGCACGTCGGCGGCGGTCAGTGCCTCGCCGGCGAACCAGGTGTGGCTGGCGAGGTGGCTTTCCACCAGGCGCAGCTGCTCTTCAATGCGCGGCTGCACGAAGCCGCCCACCATGCCGCCGCTGATCTTCTTAGCGATCGGCTTGGCGAAGAACGGCATCGGTGCCTTGGGCACCCGGCTGAAGATCAGCTTCATGACCATCAGCGGCATTAGCGAGCCTTCCGCGTAGTGCAGCCAGTATTGGTAGTTCAGCCAGTTGGGGTCATCCACGGCGGGCTTGAGGCGTCCGCCGCCGTGCTTTTCCACCAGGTACTCGATAATGGCGCCGGATTCCGCCACCACGGTGTCGCCGTCGGTGATCACCGGCGACTTGCCCAGCGGATGCACCCGGCGCAGCGACTCGGGGGCCAGCATGGTGTTGGGGTCGCGTTTGTAGTGCTCGATCTCGTAGGGAACGCCGAGTTCCTCGAGCAGCCAGACGATGCGTTGCGAGCGGGATTTTTCCAGATGGTGGACGATGATCATTGAGCTTCCCCGATACGGTAAGGGTGATGAATGCAGCGCAGAGCATAGCATCGGGCGGCCTGCTTTACCGTCAAGGTGGGGCGCTCCGGCCGTCAGCCCCCGGCGCCGGGAGTGTCGGCTTCGTTCCGGGTCACCGCCGCGGCCTGCGCGCCGGGCAGGCGGTGCACCGCTTCCAGCACGTCGTCGAGCACCGCCTGGCTTTTCCAGGCCGACGGCGTGTTAACAATGGCGGAGACCGCCCAGGTGGTGTTGTTGCTGTCGCGGGTGAAGCCGGCCACCGCGCGCACATTGGTCAGCGAGCCGGTTTTGATGTGGCCTTCGCCGCGCAGGCCGGTGTCGCGCAGCCGGTTGTGCATGGTGCCGTCCATGGCCACCAGCGGCAGCGAGGCGATCAGCTCGGCGGCGAACGGGCTGCGCCAGGCCTGCTGCAGCATCTTGATCTGTTCCATGGGGCTCATGCGCGCGTCGCGGGACAGGCCGGCGCCGTTGTCCAGCACCACCGCGCGTGGATCCATGCCTTTCAGCGCCATCCAGTCCTTGATGGTGCGTTCGGCGGCGGCCAGGTCGTCGCGGTCTTCCGCCAGCCGGTGTTCGGCACCGATGGTCAGGTAGAGCTGCCGCGCCATCACGTTGCTGCTCCACTTATTGATGTCGCGGACCATGGTGACCAGGTCCGGCGATGAGGTGGTGGCGAGCAGGTCGACGCCCGCCGGCAGGCGGTCGAAACGGGTGGCGCCGGTGATGGTGCCGCCCAGCTGTTTCCACAGGCCGCGAATAATGGCGGCGGTGTAGGTTTCCTGGCTCATCAGCGACAGATAGTTGCCGGCCCGGCAGCCCGGCGGCAGCGAGCCGGTGACGGTCACGGTGATGCGGCCGTTGTCTTGATAGTTGGGCTCCAGTTTGAGGCGGCGGCCGGAGGGGCAGCGGCCGCCACTGGTCAGGGTGATCTGATTGTCCAGGGTGATGGCGTCGGCGACCGGGTCCACCCAGGCGCTGACGCCGTCCTTGCGGGCGGCGAACTGAAAGTGGAACACGTTCAGGTTGGTGAGCAGGGCGTGGGGCTCCACCAGGAAAGGCGCGTGGGGGTTGTCGCCGTCGTCGTCGAAATGCGGCTGGCCGTGGGGCAGCCGGAAGTAGGAATCGTCCAGCACCAGGTCGCCCTGGACCTGACGGATGCCGTAGGCGCGCAGGTCGCGCAGCAGCTGCCAGAGGCGCTCCTCGGTGAGCTTGGGGTCACCGGCGCCGACCAGAAACAGGTCGCCCTCCAGCACGTCGCCGTTCAATTCCCCGTTGGTGTAAACGCGGGTGTGCCATTTGAAGCTGGGGCCGAGCAGCTCCAGCGCCGCGTAGGTGGTCAGCAGCTTCATGGTGGAGCCCGGGTTCATCACCCGGTCCGCGTTGACGAAGCGCGCCTCGCCCGGGCCGTCCAGGGGCACGGCGGCGAGGGCCAGCGCTTCATCCGGCAGTTGCAGCGCTTCCATGCGCTCCATGATCCGGTCCGGCCAGTCTTCGGCGCCGGCGGGGGCGGTCAGGAGGGTGGCGGCGACAACAATCGACAGAACACGAACGGCAAGCCGCATAAGTCCGGAACTCTCCCTGTTTAGGGTCCAACGGGTTAGTGAACACTAGCGTAAAGGAAAAGCCGGGGGCGGTCAGGAGGGCGATGGTGGGGTAATTGTAAATTCTTCCAGCGCGCCACGGGGCGGGGTTCGCCGCCGGGGTTTGCTATAGTGGCGGCGCCGTTTGCCCACCTGCCCAAAGAGGAAACCTGGATGTCGAAATTGTTGCTTAACCTGCGCCGGGTGCCCGACGACGAGCGCGATGACATTTGTGCGCTGCTGGATCAGCACGGCATCCCCCATTACCAGACAGAACCCAGCGTCTGGGGCGTCTCCGCCGGCGGCATCTGGCTGAGTGACGATCAGGATTGGGAGCGGGCCCGGCCGTTGCTGGCGGACTATCAGCGGCGCCGTCTTGAGCAACAGCGGGCCGCCTTCGAACAGGCGCACCGGCGCGGTGAGCCCACCACCGTGTGGCGCAACCTGCGCGCCCGGCCGCTGCGGGCCCTGGCGTTTCTGATCGCCGCCATCGCGGTGCTGCTAATCACAGTGGTGCCGTTCGTGACGCTGGGTTGACCCGCCTTGTGCGAGCGGGCCCTGCCCGCGAAAGGGAGCAAAGCTCCCGGCAGGATCCCAGAGACCTGTCTAACGGCAGCTCCATCAGCCTCTCTGGGATCCTGCCGGGTGGCTGGGAGCCACCCTTTCGCGGGCGAGGCCCGCTCCCACAAGTTGGTTAGAGCTCGCGGGCCAGGTTCTCCGGATCGCCGACGTCGATGCCCTTGTGCTGCAGGTCGGCGTGGTAGGAGCTGCGCACCATGGGGCCGGAGGCCACCGAGGTGAAGCCCATCTTGCGGCCTTCCACGGCGAACATCTTGAAGTCGTCCGGGTGCACATAGCGCTCCACCGGCGCGTGGAATTTGCTGGGCTGCAGGTACTGGCCGATGGTGATCATGTCGACGCCGTGGTCGCGCAGGTCGCGCAGCGTTTCCAGCACCTGATCGTTGGTCTCGCCCAGGCCCACCATGATGCCGGACTTGGTGGGCACGTCCGGACGCCGCTCGCCGAAGCGCTGCAGCAGGTCCAGGGAATGCTGGTAGCGGGCGCCGGGCCGGGCTTTTTTGTACAGGTGCGGCACCGTTTCGATGTTGTGGTTGAACACGTCCGGCGGAGTAGCGTCGAGAATATCCAGGGCGTCGTCCAGGCAGGGCCGGAAATCCGGGGTCAGGATTTCCACCTTGGTGTCCGGGCTCAGGGCGCGCACTTCGCGGATGCACTCGGCGAAGTGGGCGGCGCCGCCGTCGGGCAGGTCGTCCCGGTCCACCGAGGTGATCACCACGTACTTGAGCCCCAGGTCGGCCACCGATTCCGCCAGATGCTTGGGCTCATCCGGGTCCAGCCCGTTGGGGCGGCCGAAGCCCACGTCGCAGAACGAGCAGCGGCGCGTACAGATGTCGCCCATGATCATGAAGGTGGCGGTGCCGCCGCCGAAGCATTCCGGCAGGTTGGGGCAGGCCGCTTCCTCGCACACGGTGTGCAGCTTCTGCTTGCGCAGCATCGATTTGATGCGCTGGATCTCGCCGTTGGCGGGCACCCGCACGCGGATCCAGTCCGGTTTGCGCTCGCGGGCCGGGCGGACTTCATTGACCAGCGGAATGGTGCGGACCTTGTCGGCGCCGCGTAGTTTGTCGCCGACTTTAACCTTCGCTTTCACCGGGCGGTCGGCCTGGGCTTCGCTCATGGGAACGTCTCTCGAAGTTATCTGCCTTGTGGGCTCTGCAATGGAGTGTACCAGTCCGGCGGCGGGGCTGTCCGGGGGGTGAGCCCCAGCCGGCGCGACAGAATGGTAACCAGATCCTGCTCCAGCGCCTGGCGGGACACCGTCACGCCTTCAGCGGCCAGGCTGGTGACCGGCTGCCCGGCGTAGCCGCAGGGGTTGATGCGTCGCCAGGGCGCCGGGTCCCGCTCGCGGTTGAGCGACAGGCCGTGGTAGCTGCCGCGCTGGCGGATGCGCAGCCCCAGCGAGGCGATCTTGGCGCCGGCCACATAGACGCCGGGGGCGCCGGGCCGGTTCTCCGCGTCCAGACCCTGGTCGCGCAGGTATTCCACCACGCTGTCCTCAATGGCGGTGACCACGGCGCGAGCGCCCAGGCCCAGCCGGCGCACGTCCAGCAGCAGGTAAATCACCGTCTGCCCGGGGCCGTGGTAGGTCACCTGGCCGCCCCGGTCACTGTGCACCACCGGGATGTCGCCGGGGTCAAGGATGTGCTCCGGTTTGCCGGCCTGGCCCAGGGTATAAACCGGCGGGTGCTCCAGCACCCAGAGTTCGTCGCCGGTGTGCGCGTCGCGCTGCTCGGTGAAATCCTTCATCGCCTGCCAGCAGGACGGGTAGTCCACTCTGGGGAAATGACGCACGGTGACCGGCGTGGTGGGCATGGCGGGCGCCGGCTCAGAGGGTGATTTTGACGTGCGGGCAGGCATCCAGATCCCGGTAGATGCTTTCCACCTGTTCGCGGTGGCGCAGCGTCACGCTGGCGGTGATCGACACGAAGTTGCCCTTGGTGCTGGGGCGGCTGCTCAGGTGGGCGTGGCGGTCGAAATCCGCCACATGCTGCTCCAGGATGTCCGCCACCGCGTCTTCCAGGGGCGCGTCGGCGGCCCCCATGACCTTGAGCTGCATGTCGTGGGGAAAGTCCCACAGGTCTTCGCGGATCGCCATGGTCGGTCTCTCGTCGTCGGGTCGGGCTTCGGTTTGGTGTCTCAATCCAGGCCGCAAAGGCGGCGCTTGAACTGAATATAGTGGCGCGACAGCGTTTTCCAAGTGTCGCCGGGCCGGCCGTCGCCCACCGGGCGGTCATTCAGGCGGGTGATCGGCACCACATCCTTGGTGGAGCTGCTCACCCAGATTTCGTCGGCGTCGTGGAGTCGCGCCTCCGGAATCTCCCGCTCTTCCACCGGGATGCCGTGCTCGCGGCACAGCTCCACCACCAGATCGCGGGTGATGCCGCCCAGGATGCGCGCGCTGTGCGGTGGCGTGCTGACCTCGCCGTTATGCACCGTGAACAGGTTGCTGGCAGCGCCTTCGGTGACCAGGCCGTCGCGCAGCAGCACCGCTTCCACGGCACCGGACGCCACCGCCTGCTGGCGCAGCAGGATATTGGGCAGCAGCGAAATCGACTTGATGTCGCAGCGTGCCCAGCGGGTGTCCGCCAGGGTGATGGCGGCCGCGCCACGGATCTGGTGCAGGCTGTCGGTGGAAGGCACCGGCATCGGCGCGCTGGTAAGAAACACGGTGGGCGCCACCGGCGGATCCGGAAAGGCGTGGTCGCGCTTGTCGGCCACGCCCCGGGTGATCTGCAGATACACGGACAGATTGCCGCCGCCATTGGCGGCCACCATCTCCTCGCAGAGCCGCCGCCATCCGGCCCGGTCGTGGGGGTTGGCGATGGACACCTCCGCCAGCGACCGTTCCAGGCGCTGCAGGTGAGCGTCGAGGCGGAATAGCACGCCGTTGAAGGCGGGAATCACCTCGTAGACGCCGTCGGCGAACAGAAAGCCCCGGTCCATGGGCGAAATACGGGCCCGCTCCGGGTCCAGAAATTCGCCGTTAAGGTAGACCTTGCCGTTCGCCATGAGCGGCCTCTAGCTGAACAATCCTTTAAAGAACAATACGACGTGGTCCCAGATCTTGGCAAAGAAGCCGGCTTCTTCCACGTTTTCCAGCGCCACCAGCGGGCGCTGCGCCACGGTCTCGTCCGCCAGGGTGACCGTCAGGGTGCCGTACTGTTCGCCTTCGCGGATCGGCGCGCGCAGCTCCGGCCGGATCGACATGGACGCCTTCAGCTGGTCCTGGCTGTCCTTGGGCACGGTGAGAATCAGGTCCTCTTCCAGGCCCAGACGCACCTGATTGGCGGCGCCCATCCATACCGCCGGCGTGTCGAGCACGTCGCCGGCGCCGTAGCCTTCATAGGTTTCGTAGAAGCGGAAGCCGTAGCTCAGCAGCTTCTGGGATTCGCGCGCCCGCGCCGCCTCGGAATCGGTGCCCATCACCACCGCGATCAGGCGCATGCCGTCCTGCTTGGCGGAGGACACCAGGCAGTAGCCGGCTTCCTCGGTGTGGCCGGTTTTCAGGCCGTCGACGCTGTCGTCCCGCCACAGCAGCAGGTTGCGGTTGTGCTGGGTGATGCCGTTGTAGGTGAATTCCTTCTGGGCGTAGAGATCATAGTGTTCCGGGAAGTCACGGATGATCGCCCGCGCCAGAATCGCCAGGTCGTGGGCGGTGGTGTAGTGGTTCTCCGCCGGCCAGCCGGTGGCGTTCATGAAGTGGGTGTCGTCCATGCCCAGTTCGCGGGCCTGGTTGTTCATCAGGTCGGCGAAGGCGTCCTCGGAGCCGGCGATATATTCGGCCATGGCCACGCTGGCGTCATTGCCGGACTGAATCACGATGCCCTTGAGCAGATCGCCCACCGACACCCGCGTGCCTTCCTGGACAAACATGCGCGAGCCGCCCATGCGCCAGGCCTGCACGCTGATCGGCACCATGTCTTGTTCGGAGATGTTGCCGGCCTGGATTTCCTTTTCCGCCAGGTAGGCGGTCATCATTTTGGTAAGGCTTGCCGGCGGCAGCTCCTGCTCGGCGTTGTGTTCGACGATCACCTGGCCGCTTTTGGCGTCCATCAGCAGATAGCCGCGCGCGTCCACGTCGGGGGCGCGGGGAATCAGACTGTTGGCGGCGGTCAGCGGCGCCAGGGTGAGCAGGGAAAGACAGACGAGCACCCGGAACAGCAGGGTTTGCGGGGAACGGTATTGAGTCATCATTTCAGCCTTACGGGCGGATCAGTTCACGGGGATGGGTGGTGTGAAGCCCGCCTGGCTGATCGCCTGGCGGGCCCGGTCGCGGGCCTCGTTACTGGCAAACGGGCCCAGCCATACTTTGTACAGGGCACTGCTTTCCGGCTGTCGCACCGACACCGGCAGTTTCAGTTCGTCGCGCAGGGCGCGCTCCAGGTTGCGGGCGCTGTCCAGGGCCTGGAAGGCGCCGGCCTGCAGGTACAGCTCGTCGCCGTCGGTTGCCTGGGCCATATCCGGCGGCGGGCTGTCCACGGCGGCGCGCACGGCGGTGGGCACCGTGCCTTCGCGGCTGGGTTTGACCTTTTCGCGCACGGTCAGCGCTTCCACCCGCACGCGGCCGGTGCCCTTGCCCTCGATGCCGAGCCGCGCCGCCGCCGCCCAGGACAGGTCGATGATGCGCTCGGAGTGGAACGGGCCACGGTCGTTAACGCGCACCACCAGGCTCTTGCCGTTGTCCAGGTTGGTGACCCGGGCGTAGGTGGGCAGCGGCAGGGTCCGGTGGGCGGCGGTGAAGCGGTACATATCGAACGGCTCACCGCTGGAGGTGCGGTAGCCGTGGAACTTGCGCCCGTACCAGGAGGCCAGGCCCACCTCTTCATAGCCGGAGGCGGATTCCATCACCTGGTAGGTCTTGCCCCAGACGCTGTAGGTCTTGGGGTTGCCGTAGGCGCTCAGCGGCTCTTCCTTGGGCACCGGCTCGGGCTGGTTGTCCACGTCCGGGCGCTGCTCCGGGCCGGAATCCACCTTGTGCTCGTAGCGGTCGGAGCCGGGGGCGCCGTTGCCTGGCTTGGGCGTTTGGGCAGGGGGCTCGGTGGGCGCCGGCGCGGTGGCGCAGGCGCCCAGGGCGAGAGTCGCGGTGACAATAAAAAGCGCTCTAATCACAGAGATTGGGCCTCCAGGGCATCGGCTATACGGTGGGACAGTTGCAGGACCGCCATGGCGTACAGTTCGCTGTGGTTATAACGGGTAATGACATAAAAGTTGTCGCTGACCAGCCAGAACTCGTGGCCATCGTTGCCAATCAGGTCGAGCATCGCCACGGAGGTGCTGGCCGGCAGGTCGAAACAGTAATCACTGCCCAGGCTATCACCCTCGCAAGACACTGCCACTACGCCGTTTTTCCGGGCCTGCGCCAGGGTGAAGCCCGGTTTGTAACCCTTTTTCACCAGCGCGGCGTAGTTGTCGCCGTCGACCCGGGCGCGGGCGGCCACCGGCAGCCCGGGCTGCCACTTGTGCGCGGCGAAGTAGCTGGCCACGCTGCCGATGGCGTCCGCCGGGCTGTTGACCAGGTCGATCACGTTATCGCCGTCGAAATCCACGGCGTAGGCCTGGTAGCTGGTGGGAATAAACTGCGGGAAGCCCATGGCGCCGGCGTAGGAGCCGGTGATGGTGCTGGCGTCGATGTGCGCGTCGCGCTCCATTTCGAACAGCGCCACCAACTGCTTGCGGAAAAACGACGCCCGCGGCGGATAGTCGAAGCCCAGCGTGGCCAGGGCGTCGAGCACCCGGTAGCGGCCTTTGTTGCGGCCGTAGCTGGTTTCCACACCGATAATGGCGAGAATGATCTCGCGGGGCACATCGTATTTCTGCTCGGCGCGGGCCAGGGTGTCGGCGTGTTCGCGGGCGAACTGGACCCCCTGTTCCACCCGGGTATCGGTCAGAAAGATGCGGCTGTACTCGGCCCAGGTGAGGGATTTCTCCGCCGGCCGGGCGATGGCTTCCAGAATGCTGTCCTGGCGTTTGGCGTCGGCCAGCAGGCGGCGCACCCGGTCGGTATCGAAACCCCGTTCGCCGAGCGCCTCGATCACCGCGCCGGCTTCCGGATGTTCCGCGTAATTGCTGGTTTTGGTGGTCTCGGCCAGGGCGGCACCGTTGAGCAGGACGCCCGCCAGGGTCGCCCGCAGTACAACCGACAATCCTTTTTTCACCAACTCTCTCCTTTAATACGTCATCAGACGGCGATGGGTGTGAATCGACATCAGCATGCCGAAGCTGGCCATCAGGGTTACGATCGAGGTGCCACCATAGCTCACCAGGGGTAAGGGTACGCCCACCACCGGTAAGAGTCCGGACACCATGCCGACGTTCACAAAAATATAAATAAAAAACGTCATTGTCAGCGCCGCCGCCAGCAGCCGCGAGAAGGTCTCCTGGGCCTGCCAGCTGATAAAAAAGCCGCGCCCGACGATCACCAGATAGATCGAGATCAGCAGCACGAAGCCGATCAGGCCGAACTCCTCGCCGAGCACGGCGAGAATGAAGTCGGTGGACGATTCGGGCAGAAAATCCAGCCGCGACTGGGTGCCGTCCAGCCAGCCCTTGCCGGTGACGCCGCCGGAGCCGATGGCGGTCTTCGACTGGATAATGTTCCAGCCGGCGCCGCGCGGGTCCGCCTCCGGGTTGAGGAAGGTGTCCACCCGGCTGCGCTGGTAGTCGTGCAGGACGAAGAAATACATCAGCGGCGCGGCGATCACCAGCACCAGCACCGCCAGGCTGATCAGCCGCCAGGACAGGCCGGCCATGAACAGCACCACCAGGCCGGCGGCGGCAATCAGGATCGAGGTGCCCAGGTCCGGCTGCACCGCGATCATCACCACCGGCAGGAAAATCAGCCCCAGCGCCGCCAGCACGTCCAGCTTGGTGGGCGGCAGGTTCCGTTCGCTGAAGAACCACGCCACCATCGCCGGCACCGCCAGTTTCATCAGCTCGGCGGGCTGGAAACGGCCGATGCCCGGCAACGTCAGCCAGCGGGTGGCGCCCTTGGCCTCGGTGCCCACCAGCACCACCAGGGCCAGCAGGATCACGCCGATGGCGTAGATCACCGGGGTCCAGAAGCGGTAACTGCGCGGCGGGATCTGCGCCAGCACCAGCAGCACCAGAAAGCCCGCGCCCAACCGGATCGACTGGCGCACCACCAGGTTCAGGTCGCCGCCGCCGGCGCTGTAGAGCACGGCGAGCCCGCCCAGCACCAGAAGCAGCAGCGCCGCCAGCAAGGGGGCGTCCAGGTGCAGGCGCGATGACAGCTTGGTGCCCAGGCCGCCGTCCAGGGGCATCTGACGCTGGTATTCCCGTACGCTCATGGGGTGCCTCCCGGGGCCGTCGTGCCGGCGGTTTGCGTTTGCGGGGTGCGGTTCAGCGGCGGCGGCACCGCCAGCTCGCCGGCGTCATTGAGCAGCCAGGCGTCCATCACCTGGCGCGCCACCGGGCCGGCGGTGGAGCCGCCATGGCGGCCGTTTTCCACCAGCACCGCCACCGCGATGGCGGGCTCTTCCACCGGCGCGAAGGCGATGATCAGGGCGTGGTCGAGCAGCCGCTCGGCCAGTTCGTCCTCGTTGTAGGTCTCTTCCTGGCCCACCGAGAACACCTGGGAGGTGCCGGTCTTGGCGCCCATCCGGTAGGGCGCCCCTTCGGCCATGACCTTGGCGGTGCCGCGCTCGCCATGGACCACCTCGGCCATGGTGTCCTCCATGCGCTGCCAGTTTTCCGAGTTGCGCAGCGTGACGTCCGGCCGCGGCGGCACGCGCAGGGCGTCGGCGGCCAGGGTGGGCGTCACCTGCTTGCCGTGATGGGCGAGAATCGCCGTGGCGGTGGCCAGCTGCAACGGCGTGGCGAGCATGAAGCCCTGGCCGATGCTGGCGTTGATGGTGTCGCCGTGGTACCAGGTGGCGCCGCGCGCCGCGCGCTTCCACTCCTTGGACGGCAGCAGTCCGGAGGACTCGTTGAACAGGTCGATGCCGGTGGGCTGGCCCAGCGAAAAGTCGCTGAGGAAATCGTGCATGCGGGAAATGCCCAGCTTGAAGCCCAGGTCATAGAAGTAGGTGTCGCAGGACTGCACCACCGCCTTGTTCATATCCACATGGCCGTGGCCCCAGCGCTTCCAGTCCCGGTAACGGTGCGGGTTGTCCTCCAGCTGGTAGTAGCCGGGGTCGAAGATGGTGCGTTGCCAGTCGGTGACCCCGGCGTCCAGGCCGGCCAGCCCGATAAAGGGTTTTACCGTGGAGCCGGGCGGGTAGCGGCCCTGCAAGGCGCGGTTGAACAACGGATTGTCGAGATCTTCCCGGTAACGGGCGTAGTCCTGGTGGGAGATGCCGTTGACGAACAGGTTGGGATCGAACACCGGGCGGCTGACGAACGCCAATACGCTGCCGTCACGGGGGTCGATGGCCACCACCGCGCCGCGCCGGTCGCCGAGCGCTTCGTCGGCGGCCCGCTGCACGTCCATATCCAGGGTCAGGCGCAGGTTTTCACCGGGTACCGGCGGCTTCTGCTCCAGCACGCGCAGTATCCGGCCCCGGGCATTGGTTTCCACCTGCCGGTAGCCCACCTGGCCGTGCAGGCGGTTCTCGTAGTAGCGCTCCACGCCGGTGCGCCCGTAATAGTGGGTGCCGGCGTAGTCGCCCTGCTCGGTGAGAGTCATGGCGTCCAGGTCTTCGGTGTTGAGCCGGTTCACATACCCCAGCACATGGGAAAACAGCTTGCCGTGGGGGTAGTGGCGCACCGGGTTGGCGGCCACGCGCACGCCGGGCAGCCGGTGCTGGTTCACCGTGATGCGGGCGATCTCTTCCTCGCTGAGGCGCCCGCGCAGGGGAATCGGGTCCCAGGGGCGGCGCGGCCCCTGCAGGCGCTTGTTGAAGCGTTCGATATCGTCGCTTTCCAGCGGCACCAGTTGGTGGATCTCGCGCAGAGTCCGTTGCAGGTCGGGAATCTGCTCGACGATCACTTCCACGGTGAAATCCGGCCGGTTGGCGGCGAGAATTTCGCCGTTGCGGTCGGTGATCAGCCCGCGCGGTGGCGGCACCGCCTGGGTCTGTACCCGGTTCTCGTCGCTGAGCGTGGTATAGCGGCTGTGCTGGAAAATCTGCAGCCAGGCCATGCGCCCCACCAGCCCCACGGTCAGCAGGGTGACCAGAATGGCGCTCACCAGCAGGCGGAAGCTGAAAATCCGCTGCTCGTGGTGGTGGTCTTTTAGGGTCAGAGGTCGGCGCATTGGGCCCTGATAGTCGGTGGTTCAGCGATGATACGGATGGCCGGCGAGCAGCGTCCAGCCGCGATACAGCTGCTCGGCGAGCAGCACCCGCACCAGCGGATGCGGCAGGGTCAGCGGTGACAGGGACCAGCGCTCGTGGGCGGCGGCGGAAACCCGCGGGCAAAGACCGTCCGGGCCACCCACCAGCACCACCAGGTCCTGGCCCAGGTCCTTCAAAGTGCCAAGGCGCTCGCTGAGCTGCTCCGTGGAGAGCGCCCGGCCGCCCACTTCGAGCGCCACCTGATGCGCACCGGGGTATTTTGTCAGCCGCTTCTCCAGCGCTTCGCCTTCGGCGCGCACCAGAGCGGTGGTGTCCCCCTTGCTTCTCTTAGGCAGCGGAATCTCCTCGAGTTCCAGGCGCATGTCCGGCGGCATCCTTTTTTGATACTCGCCGAACCCCTGAACCACCCAGGAGGGCATTTTGCCGCCAACAGCCAGAAGATGAATACGCAAACAGCACACCCGCCGCGCAAGTGAATGGCACAGGGTCAGTCGCTTTGCGGCGACCGGTCCGGATGATGCGCCGGATTCTGCCAAAGGCGCTCCAGATCATAAAATTCCCGGGTCGCCGGCAGCATCAGATGCACCACCACGTCGCCCAGGTCCACTAGAATCCATTCCGCGCCCCGTTCACCTTCGGTGCCCAGGGGCTTATAGCCGGACTTCTTGGCCTTTTCCATCACCGAATCCGCCAGGGCTTTGACGTGGCGGCTGGAGGTGCCGCTGGCGATCACCATGTCGTCGGCGACGCTGGTGACGGCGCGCACATCCAGGCTGGTAATGTTCTTGGCTTTCATTTCTTCCAGAGCGTCGATTACCAGATCCAGCAAAGGGGGTTGAGAACTCATGGGGCCTCGTTGTGTGCGTGACGGGTTGTGTGAAGAGTGTCGGCATTATACAGGCCCAGGCGTTGGATATGGGCCAGCACCGCCGGTGTCAGGTGATAATCGGCGCCGTCGTGTTGCAGGGCGCGGCGGATATCGGTGGCGGCCACCGCCATTTCCGGGCGGCGCAGCATTAACCGGCGCCCGACCGGAAGGCGCCGCAGTAACCTCGCCGGCGCTTGCGGAAAAGCCCGTTGCACCGCCAGCGGCGCCGGCGGGCTGTGCGGACGGGGCACCACCGCCAGATGGCAGAGGGCGGGGAATTCGCGCCAGCGGTGCCAGCGGTGCAGGCCGGCGAAACTGTCCGCGCCCACCACGAACACCAGCGGGCGCGGGCCGATCAGCCGTTTGTAGTGTTTCAGGGTGGCGAGCGTGTAGGACGGGCCCATGGCGCGGCGCAGCTCCCAGTCGTCGGCCACCAGCTGCCGGTATCCGGCGCAGGCCCGGCGTACCATGGCCAGCCGCTGCTCGCCGTCGGCCAGGGGCTGGGGCCGGTGGGGCGGCACCGCGTTGGGCAGCATATGCACCGGCGCATCGCCGAGCGCCCGGGATACCGCCAGAGCGGCCTGCAGATGGGCACGGTGAATCGGGTCGAAAGTGCCGCCGAACAGGATCAAAGGAAGGTCGGACGCGGAATCACGTCCGAACATGCCCGTCCCCGAGCACCACCCATTTCTGGCTGGTGAGCCCTTCCAGGCCCACCGGGCCGCGCGCGTGGAGCTTGTCCGTGGAGATGCCGATCTCCGCGCCCAGGCCGTACTCGAAGCCGTCCGCGAAACGGGTGGAGGCGTTGACCATCACCGAGCTGGAATCCACCTCGGCGAGAAAACGCCGCGCCAGGGTGTAGTTTTCGGTAATGATCGACTCGGTGTGCCCGGAACTGTAGCGGTGAATGTGCTCCAGAGCTTCGTCCAGGCTATCCACCAGCTTGATCGCCAGCACCGGCGCCAGATACTCCTCGGCCCAGTCGGTTTCGGTGGCCTCGTTGATGCCGTCCAGCAGGGCGCGGGTGCGTTCACAGCCGCGCAGTTCCACCCCGGCCGCCTGGTATTGGGCGGCCAGCTCCGGCAGCACCCGCTCGGCGATGCCGCTGTGCACCAGCAGGGTTTCCAGGGTGTTGCAGGTGCCGTAACGCTGGGTCTTGGCGTTGTAGGCCACCTTGATGGCCTTGTCGGCGTCCGCCTGGGCATCGATATAGACGTGGCAGTTGCCGTCCAGATGCTTGATCACCGGCACCCGGGCGTCATTGCTGATGCGCTCGATCAGGCCCTTGCCGCCGCGCGGCACGATCACGTCCACCCACTCGGGGTGGGTGATCAGCTCGCCCACAGCGGCGCGGTCGGTGGTCTCGAGCACCTGCACCGCGGTCTCCGGCAGGCCGGCTTCGCGCAGGCCGATGCGCAGGCACTCGGCGATCGCCTGGTTGGAATCGATGGCCTCGGAGCCGCCGCGCAGAATCGCCGCGTTGCCGGATTTCAGGCACAGCGCCGCCGCGTCGATGGTGACGTTGGGGCGCGACTCGTAAATGATGCCGATCACGCCCAGCGGCACGCGCATCTTGCCCACCTGGATGCCCGAGGGCCGGTAGTTCAGATCGGTAATGCCGCCCACAGGGTCGGCCAGGGCGATCACCTGTTCCAGCCCTTCCACCATGCCGTCGAAGCGCTCCGGGGTCAGCTCCAGGCGGTCCAGCAGCGCCGCGTCCAGGCCGCTGTCACGGCCGCGCGCCAGATCACGCTGGTTGGCGTCGAGAATGGCGCTGCGGTGCGCGCGCAGGGCGCCGGCGATGGCGCTCAGGGCGGCGTTCTTGTCGCCGGCGGTGGCACGGGCCATGGCCCGGGACGCGCCGCGGGCCTGGTCGCCCACGGTCGCCATGTACTGCTGGATGTCCATGTTCTCTGCTATGCCCATTGTCTGACCGAAAAATGCTTGACCGGAAAAGAATCGGAAGGCGCCTAGTATAGGCGTTTCGCGGCCCCGGGCGAAACCAGCGCCTGCAGGCTTGTGGGTGCGAGCCTGGTGGCGGGTGGGAGCCGGTTGAGAGGGCGGCTCTGGGAGCAGTTGTGGGAGCGGGCCCCGCCCGCGAAAGGCAAGCGGAGCTTGCCGGCAGGATTCCAGAGACCTGGTTTTTCAGATGTCCGGTGCTCCGTATCCGAGACGCGGTGCAATGGTGGTGCCTTCCGGGACCGCTCAAGCCATCCATGGCCGCTGTTAGTTTGGCCCTCCCTGGCCAAACAGCTCCCTCCAGGCACCACCATTGCCCCGCTCACTAGGCAGCGGCACCGCCACGGGTCAGAAACGCCGCCCGGACCTTTCTATGAAACCCTGGCGGCGAATTTCCCAAGGAGCGCCGGGATCGGGTGGGCCCGTCCAGGACCGTGTTTGGCCAGGGATGGCCAAAGCGGTCCGCCGCCCGGCCGAGCCTACACGGATGTACTCGTGGCGTGTCCTGGACGGGCCCACCCGATCCCGGTGCGGGCTCTCTGGAGGGAAAAGTCTCTGGAATCCTGCCGGGTGGCTAAAGCCACCCTTTCGCGGGCGGGGCCCGCTTGTATGGTTTCCCGGCAGGTCTTAAGAAAGAGACTTGTCGGGGTGGAGGGACCAGGTCCGCTTCTGACCGTTGCGTACAGACTGTGGGAGACATGGCCCCACCCCGCACCTTCAAACGC